>Ga0172379_10000011_pt1 | contig 460121 bp, 428 predicted proteins | sample GrowelOW334metaG_FD_119756 | JGI IMG/M metagenome (GOLD analysis project Ga0172379, IMG submission 119756) | Groundwater microbial communities from an aquifer near a municipal landfill in Southern Ontario, Canada - Groundwater well OW334 metaG | ecosystem: Environmental > Aquatic > Deep...
CCCCTTCTGACAGAGCAGAGTGAATCAAAAACTGTCTGATCAAAATCGAGATTAGAAAAGTCCTGGCTATAATAGCCAACGCAGACATCCTTTGAAATTTTCGTATCCTGATTTTGGCCAGAGACCAGCGAGCGCAAAAATGTGCTTTTGCCCACACCGTTCGGTCCGGTGACCAAGAAATGCATCCGCTTGTGCATGGTCTTGTCGACCTTCTTGGTGCGGGGTGAGTGATCACGAAAAGCGGTCAGAGCGTTAATCTGGACTAGGTCGCCGCCAATCCCCTCTTGCACCGGTATATGAAAATTGCGGATAGTTCGGTCGTCTTGTCTGACATCAACAACGCTTTCCTCAAGCTCTTCAGCTTCATCTTTCAGCTTCTGTGCTAGTCGGCGCATCTTGCCGCCCTTGTTGGAGAAGAAGTTCACCTTCTCTTTGCGGTCGATAATCGAGCGCTTGAGTTGGGCGTTCTTCCTTATCTCGCTTTCGACCTGCTTCTTGATCTCCTCGACGACTGAGTAATAGTCGCCGACATAATATTCGATTTTGTGGGTAAAAACATTGAGATAAATAACGCCATCGGTAAAACAGTTCAAGAAGTCGGCATCATGAGAGATGACGATAACTGTTTTGTCGTAGCGGATCAAGAAATCAATCAAATGTTCGATGCCGGCTTGATCAAGATTGTTGGTTGGCTCGTCAAGCAGAAGGATGTCCGAGTTCTGGATCAGGGCGAATGCCAGCAAAAGCCGGGCTTGCTGTCCGCCAGAGAGGTCCCCAACTAGCTTATCAGTTGGGACATCTAGATTAACCGCTGTCATAACCTTGTGGATTTTGCTAACCAGGTCATTGGACGGAACACTGAATGCCTTGGCGAAATACTCTACTACGGTCAGCGCGAGCTCGTCGCGGGCGATAACCTGTCGGGCGGTGGCGATAGTAATATCTTTGCCGATGTTGATTTGTCCAGATTTCGGTTTGAGCTCACCGGTAATCATGTTAAACAATGTGCTCTTGCCAGCGCCGTTTTGGCCCATCAGGGTGATCTTTGAGCCTCTGTGGACGCTAAAACTGGCTTCATCCAAAAGAGGCTTGTCGTAGTGATATTCAAATGTGACTTCGTCAAATCGTAGTATTACTTCGTCATTCATACAGCTCTCACAAAAGAAAAAAGGCGCGAATCACGCCACTAATATTAATATAACACATTTTGACCAAAAGTACAGCTAAAAGTAATCCTTTATCCATTCATCGATATTATGCCTTAGGTCGAAGACGATGACGTTTTCGCCTTTGCCGGGTGGGTCAAATCGCTTGGCCGAGCGTTTGAAGCGCTGATTACTGATGTCATGCCTCTCAGGCACAATTTTATTTTTTTTGTGTCTTTCCTGGCGGACTTTTTCGGGGATATTTACGTAGACGATTCTGCTTTCGGCTCCGACCTTCTCTGCCAAGGCTTGCAATCCTTCTCTGATCTCCAGTGTATCGCCAAGGTCATCATAGATAACTGACTTGCCATCATTAAACAAGGCCAAAATCTGCTTGTGGGCAATGGCCGTCACTTGGTTCCAGTCAAGCCATTTGTGGAGTTCCTTATTCTTTTCCTCCCAGATATCATCATATGAAACACGCACAAAACCAGTCGTCTCCGCAAGCCGTTTGGAGAGATATGTTTTGCCAGAAAACGGCAATCCGGACATAATTACTAGAGTTGGCATTTGTAGTTCTTGGCGGCCAATACCACTATCACAAGGTTTTAGCTGTTAGCGGCACGGCCTACTCTCCTGTTTTCTCGCCGTGCTCGGCTGCTTCGGCTGCCTCAGCTTCAGCCTTGGTCACATGGATCGTGCCTTCGGGGTGGTTGGCGGGAGAATAGATGGTATAGAGCTTGAGCGGTCCATCTCCGGTGTTAACGATGTTGTGTTCTGTGCCGGCGGGTATCACGACAGCCCAGTCGGACTCAATCCCTGTCTCTTCGCCGTCCAGGATCGCCTTGCCCTTGCCGTCCTCAATCCGGATAAACTGATCTACCTTATCATGGACTTCCATGCCGATATCTTCGCCGACCTTGAGGCTCATGACCACCAATTGGCTGTTTGGTCCGGTGAAGAGAACCTTGCGAAAGTTATCGTTCATGTCTGTTTCTTCCTCGATGTTTGCGATGTATCCTACCATAATGCTCCTTTTGTGTAATCTGCTAATTATAATCTGATTATACCAGATGTCTCTTGCTTGGGGCTAACAATATTACCGATTCCAATCTTTTTCATCTCATTTTCCCTCTCGTAAATGTTGACAGATAGCCTGATACAATCTAACATAACGTACATCTGACTGTCTAACCACTGAGACAGTGAACGGAGGACAGACGATGAAGTGGCCAAGCAAAATCATTCTCGTTAGGCACGGCCAATCCGGCTACAACATTCTACGAGAGAAGAAGCTCGCAGATCCTGCATATCGCCGATTTGTCGCCGGTTTCGACAAGAATCCCACGGGTCTGATCACGCGTTATCGTGCGTGGCGCATTTGGCACAAATACAGTCTTGGTTATGGCGATTGCGATACGCCTCTGACAGAGGCCGGGGCGGCTCAACCTGTCGTTGTCGGGCAGGCGCTCTCGACGGAAATTGAGCTTCCCGAAACCATCTTCGTTTCTCCGTATGATCGCACGCACCAAACTCTTGCTGGCCTAATCGAGGGTTGGCCCGAGCTTGGTGGTGTCCGGGTTGTTGAGGAGCCGCGCCTAAGAGAGCAAGAGCACGGGTTAGCGCTCGTCTACAACGATTGGCGGGTTTTTCACGCGCTAAACCCATCTCAGCGTATTCTCTTCGGCCTCGAAGGACCGTATTGGTATCGATATCCGCAAGGTGAAAATATTCCAGACGTGATCGAGCGTATGCGCTCACTGGTTGGGACCATGGTTCGGGACTACAGCGAGAAGAGAATTCTGTTTGTGACACACCATGTCGGCATCCTGGCCTTCTTTGCCACAATCTTTCGCTGGAGCGACAAAGAGTTCATCGAGTGGGACAACAATCGTAAGCCGATAAATTGCGGGGTAACCATCTTCCGCGGTAACCCTGATGTCGGAAGGGACGGCAAGCTTGAGCTTGTCGAGTACAACAAGAAACTATACTAAGCCATTGCGCCAGCAATTTCTCCCATCCCGCCCGATCTGTAACCAGACGGGCCTTTTTAGTTGGACAGGCAAAAAATTTAAACCCTTGCCTGCCAGAGAACCGTCCCCTTAAGTCTGTAATATCCCCCCACAAGTGGTCTATTCGTACTTAATTCGTTCAATAAGCTTGATTTTGTCTGCTGTTAAATATTTGGTCTTTGGAAATTGACATCTTCGCAAGATAATTGCTGCTTCTTCTCTTTTCGTGATTAAATTCATATCACCTGTTGACCAACTGTCATTTATGGCGCGGTAATGTCGGTCGTTCATAAAAACATAGAGCGTAATGAGCACGGAATTAATATCTGAAATAAGTACATTAATTTGCAACTTTTCTCTTTTATCAATTTTGTTAAAAATTTCCTGGCTATTTGTCCCGTACTTAATCAGCAGCTCATCGATGTAGTTCTCAAGCTCGTAAAATTTCTTAAAGAAAGAAATGATCTCTTGATTCGACAGACCACTGCGAGACAGTTCCTTATTAGCTCCAAGCGTCAATCTTATTCCAATCACAACTCCTGCCAATGAGCCTATGATTGTTAGCAATGAAGTAGTGAATGTGGTATTCATTAGAGCATCCCATTAATAATGCATACTCGTTATTCTAGAGCCAGGATCAATTTCACAGCGGCAATTAGTTGTCTTATCGCAAATCCACGTTCGATTGGGGAGCGTCCCCGAGTTCCCTTTTCGCTGATTGCACGCATGGTAGATCTTGGAATAACATGGATCTGATCCAGCGAGGCTGATTGGCACTCAATGCCCAAGCTCCGAATAAATTCTAGCATCCTTTCATTGGTGCGACTAAAGAATAGCTGAAGAAACCCAGGCTTCTCCTTCTCGGTGCTGGCGATCAGCTCCCGAAGTTGTTCCGGGAAATCGCTAAAATCTTGTCTCTCCCGATGCTCGCGCAAGGCGCTTTGAAAACCTTTCCTCTCCCCATCTGACAAAGTTTTATAAATGTTTGGATCAGCATAGATCTCAGGCATTTATCCTCTCGATCATTAATTATTGTTATTGGGGACGCTTGTCCCCGATTACCCCCGATTACCACGTTTATTTATTCCCCCCAATCTTTACAAACGGTTTCTGCTTGAAGCAAAACCAGTTGCGTGGCGCCCTCTTGCTGGTCTGGCGGGTAGTTGTATTTCTTTAGCAGCTTCTTGATGTAAATTCTGATCTTCGCCCTAACATTTTCTCGGAATGCCCAATCGATGGTTGTGTTATCACGGAGCATCTGAACTAATTCCTTGGCGATTAATTTTAATATTTCATCGCCCAATTCAGTAATTGCCGACTCGTTCTCGGCGAGTGCATCATAGAAGGCAACTTCATCATCGGTCAGCCCTAAATCTTTACCTTTCTGTGTTTCTTCACGAATCTGCTTTGCCAAATCAATCAATTCGGTAATCACCTGAGCCGCCTCGATTGTCCTGTTTTGATATTTGCGAATTGTTGATTCAAGGAGTTCTGCGAAAGACCGAGACTTAACCATGTTTTTGCGCGAAAAAGACTTTATTTCATCATTTAATAGCTTTTTTAATGCCTCTAACGCCAAATTTTTGTGTTCCATTCCCCGCACTTCCTCCAAGAACTCGTCGGAGAGAATTGCCACATTCGGTTTATCCAGACCGGCAGCTGTAAATACATCAACTACCTCATTGGAAGAAACCGCACTGGACACGATTTGTTTAATAGCGTAATCGTAATCTTCCTTTGTCGGCCCGGAAACAATCGTAAGTTTTACTATACTCGCCTTAACCGCCTGGAAAAAACCCACCTCATCCCGGATCTCCAAGGCTTTGTCATGCGGAACAGCCAAAGAAAAAGCTTGGGATAATTCAACAACCGCTTGAAGGTACCGCTTCTTGCCATCGTCGAGCCCTAGGATAAAATCAGCGGCTTGTCGAATAATGCCCGGCTTTTGGCCAGCCGTGGTAGTAAAAAACTTATCGTAATTAAAACCGTGATACATCGCTCGCACAATCTCATTTTTCTCAAGCATCACAGAGACAGCTTCCTCCTGCGGTATGGCCGTTTCTTCCTGGTCATTCTTGGTATAATTCGCCAACGCTTCTTTCAATTCCTGCGCTATGCCAAGGTAATCAACAATCAAACCGCCTTGCTTGTCTTTGTAAACTCGATTAACCCGGGCAATTGCCTGCATCAAGCCATGTCCCTTCATCGGTTTGTCAAAATACATTGTGTGGAGACTGGGCACGTCGAATCCGGTTAGCCACATATCGCGCACAATTACCAGCCTTAACCCATCAGCTGGATCCTTCATTCGGTCGGCCAATTTCCCCAACGCATCTTTGTTGTGTATGTGTGGCTGATAATTTTGCGGATCAGCAGCACTGCCAGTCATAACAACTTTAATTATTCCTTTGCCATCGGCAGAATCGTGCCAATCAGGCCGCAATCTAACAATCTCGTCATACAATTCAACGGCAATCCTGCGGCTCATCGCCACAATCATTCCCTTGCCTTCAATCGCCGACAAACGATTTTCAAAGTGCTCAACAATATCTTTAGCTACTAGCCTAATCCGTTTTTCACTCCCAACCATCGCTTCCAGCCGTGCCCACTTGTTCTTGAGCTTTTCCTTGAATTCAAATTCTTCGCCCTCGGTAATATCCTCAAATTCCGGATCGATTTTGGGTCGTTCCGATTCCAAGAGTTCAATTTTGGCCAAACGCGCCTCGTAATAGATCGGCACGGTGGCATGGTCATCGATAGCTTGAGCGATATCGTAGATATCAACATATTCACCAAATACCTGGCGTGTGTTTTTGTCCGTTAATTCGATCGGCGTGCCGGTAAAACCAATAAAGGTAGCATTGGGCAAAGCGTCGTGCATGCTTCGAGCAAATCCATCAATGAAATCATACTGGCTGCGATGAGCTTCATCCGCGATCACCACAATATTGCGCCGCTCCGAAAGTAACTGCTTTTCAAATAAACCTTTTTCGCAAAACTTTTGAATCGTTGTGAAGACAACTCCACCGGCAGTAACTTTTAATAATTCGCGAAGATTCCGGCGATTGCTTGCCTGCTTGGGAGTTTGGCGCAATAAATCGGAAACGCCACAAAAAGTGGTGAAAAGCTGATGGTCGAGATCATTCCGATCGGTTAGCACCACAATCGTCGGGTTGTCCAACGCCTCGATCAGTTTTCCGGCGTAAAAAGCCATCGTCAGACTCTTACCAGAGCCCTGGGTATGCCAAACCACTCCGCCACGCCGGTCACCATCAAGTGCCGTTGCCTTTATCGTCCGTTCAATCGCTTTATTTGTGGCATGGTACTGGTGATAAGCTGCCACTTTTTTAACAATATTGTCCTTTGATTCTTCAAAAACAACGAAATGGGTGATTAGATCCAGCAACCGTGATTTATCAAACGCCCCGCGAATTAGCACCTCGAGTTGTGGAATTAGATCCGATGCCTTTTCGTCGCCATCAATAGTTCGCCAACGCATAAAACGATCAAGATCGGAGGTAATTGTCCCAACCCGGGCATCATGGCCATCAGAAATAACCTCCAGTTCGCTATAGACAAAAAGCGAGGGAATATCGTTTTTATAAGTTTGAATCTGATTGAATGCATCCTTAACCCCGACTTTTTCATCGGCCAAGTTCTTGAGCTCAAAAATCGCGACGGGCAAACCATTAATAAATATCATCAAGTCAGGTCGGCGATTAGCGTTTTCAATGACTGTAAACTGATTCAGCACCAACCAATCGTTGTTCTCTAAATTTTTCCGATCAACCAGCCAAACTTTATCCCCGGCAATCGAACCGTCCGCCCGGCGATATTCAACATCGACACCATTAACCAAATACTGATGGAAAAGCTTATTGTTCGAAGTAATCCGAGAACTTTCATGCGTCACATTCAAAATTTTCTTCGCCGCTTCTTCCTGTGCCTCAAAGGGAATAGCGGGATTGATTTTGGCTATCGCCGCCCGCAACCGCCCAACCAAAACTACATCAGAGAAGTTCTCCCTTTCCGGCTTTTCGCTCCCCGGCTCAATATCCGGCCCAAAAGCATAGCCATACCCCAGCCCTTGAAACCACTCAATCGCCGCCTGTTCTAAATCTGATTCGGTGTATTTCATTTATTTTAACCTATCAATAATTAGTGGAATGGCCACGAGCGTAGCGATCGCTATGAATATTTTCCAAATATCTAGCCTAATACTTCGGCCAAACTGAATTTCGCCCTCAAGAATTAATTTCGGGTAAATTCTTGCCGGCCACGAAGCAAGAACCAACCAAAGGGCGGACGGAATGAAGTATACATACAAGGGGGTGTTCGCTCCATGCAAAATCACTATTTTGAAAAACAAAAACACAAAAACAATTGAAATAAAGTGGATTACAAACAAGGCTGGGTAAGAATGGAAGAACCAGTTCCAATTACCTTTGCCCAAAAGCTGAAGAAGCCGATCTTTGTAGTATGCGTAGTCTTTTCTGTCAGAAGTCTCAATTTTTAAGCTTATTGAGTCCTGAATAAATCTGTCAAAACTAAGGCGCAAACTCGTTGCGCTGCCGTAGTAAACAAGTGTTAAAGTTTTTAAATTTGGAATATTGCATTCTCTGAATTTATTTAAGAAGTCACTTTTATTATCTTCTGTACATTCATAGCCGTTTTTTAACGAAAAGCTAAAGTCAGGCTCTCGATGGTATGATTTACTAGCTTGGTTTTCCTCTTTTGCAATACTCTCAAATACATCTATGATTGATTCTAGCCCCTGCAGCGTTAAGTTTGACGATTTAATGTCATAGGTGAAAGATTCTTTTCTCATTTTAACCCCAACTCCCCACCCAACAATCTTTTTGTAAAAGAATTATTGTTCTGTCTTTTTTCTGTAATCTTTATTTGTCGAAGCATTTCCTTCTCGTCCTCCGACCAAAAATCGTAGAAACCTAAGGTAAAAACTTTAGTGATTGCCTTAACGTTGTCGCCACTTATCCGTAGCTCGAACTCATACTTTCCTGGTTTGACAATATTTGGTCTCTCGCCTCTAGCGACCATGTTTGGTTCGACAATTGTGTCGAGTTTCAATAGACATCCGCCCTTGCCCTCTTGGACAAAATGACCAAAGTCACAATGGCGGAATAGAGCACTCGGGATTCTGGTCAGATGAGTTGATGGTTGGAAATGGCTCCATTTCAGATTCATGGGTAAAAAATGCCCTACTGGAACAACAGATCCATTCTTCTTTACTGCATTAAATTTGCTAACCATCACTTCGACATTTTCTCCTGGCCTGTTATTGATATTCTCGACCAAGATGCGAATATAAATTGCGTTGCCAATCGGCAAAGTCATGATCTGGTTATCCCGCACAAATTGACCGGTTAGCATAATCTGATGGCAGTCAGGAGGGGTCAAATTTATTTTCATATCAAGCAAAGACTGGTTAAGCCAATCCTTGATTTTCTCTTGAAAAAGTGCCACCACCACCGCCAAAAGGGTTATGGCCGCTAAAATTACTTGAATCCAGAACCCTTTTTCGTCTGTAAGTACGGGGATAATGTTTGGAGCAGAGGTTATTGTCATGCTTGTCATATAATCCTCAACTTTCCGCTCATTAGGTGAGGCAAAAAAGAATCACGGATTTGGGACAAGGTTTCTATTTGATTCATGTTATCAACCAGTTTTTGCATGATTGGATTTGCGATTGTGCCAAACTCTTCCAATGCATCATCGCTCGGTAACTCCAAATCAACGCTTGCTGTTTCAATAGGACTTAAATTCTGTTGAGCTGTTCCTTTTGAAATGGCGATCAAAAAATCCTGAAACTCTTTTTGACGAAATAGAAAGTACGCAAAAGCATAATCTCTCTTATCGTATGGGACAAGTTTTGCCACCCGTTGGTTTAATAGATAATCGTCTCTGCCGTAAACTAAACAAGTTCTGCCGACATTACCAGTCAAAGACAAAATAATATCTCCACTTTGCAGGATATCGGATAACGGCATTTTGGAGGGTGGGTTTTTGATTCTATTTGTACATTTTGTAACAAAGTTTCCGTCTTGAACATTTTTTATCGTCACCAAACCAAACTTTCCATTGTCTCCAAAATTTTCACTTGAAAATGAAAAACCAGAAAGGATTTTGATAAAATTTCCAAGCTTCACCGATCGCCAATCATCTTTGTTTTCGAAATCAATGAACCACTCTTTAAAAATCGCCTGGCCGAGGGATTCTAGGGTTTTGTTCATTTTCCGATTGAGCTCAATCTTATCATCCAGCGCCCCCAAAACCTCCGCAATTTTTCGTTGCTCGGCGAGTGGCGGAAAAAGTATTAAAGATTCTCTGATCGATTCAGTCGTCAAGTTCACCTGGACTCCACTTCTCGCCGTTTTTCTCAACCGCTCAATATATTCGTTTGTGTTAATGTAGAAATACAAAAACAATGGATCGATGTTATTGTTAGGAGTAATTTTACCTACGCGTTGGTTAACTAGAAACTTTTCGCCTCGTATTCTAGCCGAATGACCAAGCAAGTTCATTGACGCTTTCATGTCTGTCATGCACATTAAAATATCGTGTGGCTTTGCAATAAACCTGTCGAGTAAGTGAGCCTTTTCTTTTGGGAAGCAATCTTCCTTTCCAGTAATCTTTAACCCACCGCCAATCCCAATGTTTCCCATTTTGAAAACAGGCAGAGCGTCGTTCGATTTGCCAACAAAATCTTTACTGATAAACGAGTAGCCATTACAAAAATTAGCTACTTCTTCAAGCTTTTTAATTTCCCAATTCTCCGGAATCAGGCCGAGTTCGGTTTCTTTGAACTTTTTTGTTAATAATGTTTTCATTTGGGAAGAATATTTTTTGGTACTGATTGTGTTATTTCATAAATTGGGCCGGTATCACTTTTTGTGTCGTTATAGTTATCGTAACCAGTTGGCAAGTGCTGAAACATTGCATTTACGCCTTGTTGTATCATTATGGTACGCTCGTCCGACTCGGCGCCAGCACTAATGAAATCATTCAGGGTTTCTGCAACATTTTTCCTGTGCTTATTGACCGACTCCAGATGAGCGTTAATACGATAATTTTTTGAAGCATAAGAAACCGCATAGGACAACAGCGAGACAAGCGCGAGTTTAAGTATTCCGTACTGAATATTAAATACTGTGCCGGTTTTTATTCGCCAGCCCCCGATATCGCCCACAAGAAATAAAATTAGGTAGACAACAATGTTGGCTACAATAATTCTCATTAACCACTTGAAGTATTTATCTCTGTCAACTTTCCAGCGCTCCTTCTCAGCGGAGTGAATTTTTACTTGAGATTCAAAATATTTTCCAGTGGTCTTTGCGGCAATCTCGCCCTTTGCTTTGCTTACCTCGTCGCTTTTTGTTTCGAGTTGGGATATTTTACCCTGTAATTCTTCAATTATCTGCTGGTACTCCTTTCGTGCCTTTGTCACCTCGGCTTGCATTGCAACTAGCTCTCTTTGCTTGGGATTCTTTTGTAGCGAACGCTGCCTCAAGTGTATTAGAGACGATATAATATTTCTGAAAACCTGATTATATAATTCAATAATCATTTGTTCGAAATTATTTTTCTCACCGGTTACATCACTACTCTGTGATGGATCAAACGCTTTTAGCCAATTTAATCTTTCTAGATACTGGGTTAACAATGAGTCTACAGCTTTTGCTTGTTCATCAGGCAGCACATCTTTATATGAGTGCATAACAAAATCCGCAAAGATATCTCTCAGTTCCTCAAGCTTTGGATAAATAGCATCAAACGTTAGCGTTCCAAGCTTGTCCTTATTTAACGCTAATTTTTGAATATCAATATTTTTCAGATTGTCAGGAGAAACTAACTGGTCAAGATCCAGAACGATGCTCATATTAATACCTCTGAGTTGAAAGGCTTTTTAAAAACCAATTTTTGTTAAGTTTTCTTTAATTTTTTTCTCAAATTCTTTAGATTTCTCGAATTGATTGTTTAATTCAGAAGTCAATCGTTTCATCTTTTCTTCGAAAACTTCGTCGTCTTCCTCGATGATTTCCGATCCGACATAGCGGCCTGGCGTTAGGACAAAGCCGTTTTTCTCCACTTCCTCAATCTTGGCCGCTTTGCAAAAACCCTTTTTGTCTTCATATTTGCCATTGATGTTGCGCCAATTGTGGTAGGTTTCTGAGATTGTTGTTATATCTTCGGCCGTCAATTCGCGGTTCTTGCGGGTAACCATCTTTCCCATTTTTCTAGCATCAATAAAGAGAATCTCGTCATGGCGGTTACGAAACTTGTGGTCATAACGGTCTCGGGACACAAACCACAGGCAGGCCGGTATTTGAGTCGAGTAAAATAGTTGGCTGGGCATCGCCACGATGCAATCAACAAGCCCTGCCATGATAAGATTTTTGCGGATCTCACCTTCGCCGGAAGTGTTCGAGGACATCGCCCCGTTGGACATAACAAAACCGGCAATACCGGTTGGCGAAAGATGGTGGATAAAGTGCTGGATCCAGGCATAGTTAGCCGAGCCGGTTGGCGGTACCCCATATTTCCAGCGGACATCATTGCGAAGTAGCTGGCCATCCCAGTCGCTATCATTGAACGGCGGATTGGCAAGGATAAAATCGGCTTTTAGATCCTTGAAAAGATCGTTATGAAAGCTGTTGCCGTATTCGATATTGCCCCGAATGTGCCGTAAGGCAAGGTTCATTTTGCAGAGCCGCCAAGTGGTGTGATTTGATTCCTGGCCGTAAACCACAATGTCATCCTTGCGTCCTTCGTGATTGTGGTTAAAGACTTCTGTTTGGACAAACATGCCGCCGCTGCCGCAACATGGGTCATAGACACGGCCAGAATAAGGCTCGATCATTTCAACTAAAAGCTTGACGATTGATTGCGGAGTATAAAATTCGCCGCCGCCCTTGCCCTCGCTACCAGCAAAACGGCCAAGGAAATATTCGTAAATCCGACCGAGCAGATCCTTTGATTTTTCTTTACTTTCAGCTAAATCAATGTCACTGATGATATCGATAACACCGCCAAGCCTGAGTTTATCGAGGGCAGGGCGAGCGTAATCTTTTGGCAAGACACCCTTAAGATCGGGATTTTCTTTTTCAATGGCGATCATGGCGTCATCGATAAGTTTGCCAATTTCCGGCTTCTTGGCACTGTCACGCAGTGAATTCCAACGAGATTCGCGAGGCACCCAAAAAATGTTTTCGGCTATGTAATAATCCTTATCTTCGGCCTCATCTACCCCTTCTTCTTTGACCAACTTTTCATGCAATTGTTCAAATGAGTCGGAGATATATTTGAGAAAGATCAAACCGAGCACAATGTGCTTGTACTCTGCCGGATCCATATTGTTGCGCATCTTATCAGCCGCCGCCCAAAGCTTCTCTTCGAAACCGATATTAGCCGATGTTTTGATTGCCATTTTTAGTCCTTTCGGATATCGATTAGTTGGAGATTGGAACCATCGGCAACCAGATATTGATAATCATTTAGCAATACCATCTTGTGGGCGGTGGTGTAGAAGTTGGGAAGACACTTTTTATAACTCTCTTTGAAGTGGTCGCTGCCCCAATGCGGGAAGACGATGATGTCGGTTATCCCCAGCCCCTTGGTACCTTTGAGTAATGGGGCTTTAGCCAGGTCGTCGAGATCTTCGGAGGGAGCAAGGTCTGGCCCGGCGACGATTGAGCCGGCCGATGAGCCGATGTAGTACTTGCCCTCTTTGACAAATTGACGGAAGAGCTCAAGCGAGTCGGTCTGCTGGAGTTGTTGCAGCAAGAAGAAGGTATTGCCGCCGCCCATCACTACTCCGTTGACTTCGGCTAATTGCTTGGCAATGTCATCTTTGGTTTTGCTGGTTAGAGAATAATCGGCGACCTCAAATCCAGCCTGGACCATCGAATCAATATCCAGCTTCAGCCAGGTTTTGTCGCCCTCTTCGACCTCTGATGCGGTAGTGATAAACAAAAACTTGGCCGGCTTGTCGATGTGCTCGCCTACCGATTTGGCCACCGTTTGTAAACTTGAGGTCAGAAAAATATTTTTCATAATTGATTCCCGTCTCTTAGTATAAACACCATCAGGACTTATTATTTTCCCAACCACCATATCACTTTTCGGGCGTGAGTGGAAGGAGGGGGCGCACGGTGTTGCAGGCTGGTATTAGTCGCAAAACCCCACCTAGCCTCCCCTTCCGCTACCCAAAAAGTGGAGGAACAGAGGGTATTCCGTAAGCAAAGGCCGCGGTGATTTAGTCGGTGTTGTGGATTTCGAGGATGCGGTCGAGACGGAAGCAACGCTTCTCCTGCCGCTCGTGGCAATACGCCTCGATGCCCAAAAACGTTTGACCCATGTAGTTCATCTCGCCTATGACATTGGGCGAGATGGTGCGGCGAGACTGGACATCGTTGGACTTGAGGTAGGTGATCTCGAGTGTGCCGGCGCAGTCGATGGCGGATTGGATGGCGGCGGTTTTCGCGTCCGCCGGGCATGTGTCAGCGGTCAGTCCGTATTGGTATGTGGTGATAAAGTTGTTTACCCGCCAATCCATGATGATGTGGCTCTTCTGCAGCGGCTTCTTCAGCACCAGGCCCTCGAAGCTGGTGCAGCGAGAGAGTGCGACATAGGCTTGGCCGTGGGCAAAGGTGCCGTTGCCGATATCTAGAATGACACGGTCGAAGGTCTTGCCCTGGCTCTTGTGGATGGTGACAGCCCAGGCCAACTTCATCGGGTATTGGGTGAAGCTGCCGACAACCTCGGAATCCAGAAAGCCCTTGGTTTCATCATAGAAGTAGCTGTACATTTCCCACGTAAACGGCGCCACTTCGACGGTCTTGCCGGTCGAAAGCTTGACATCGACTATGGTTGTTTCGATCTCCGTGTCGAGATCTTTGTCCAACTCGGTTACTGTCCTTATATTGATAATTTGTCCGATCGAGCCGTTAACCCAGCGGGCAGAGGAATCATTGTTGAGCATCATTACTTGCGAGCCAACCTTAACTTCGAGGTTTTGGGCCGTAGGGAGATTGCGAAGTTCGAAGTTGCCACTTACCACTCCCTCGGAGACGAAGGAAGTGCTCTCGACACCAGCTAACTTTTCTTGATTGATGCCGTCAGCCAGGGCGTTTGTCGGTGTGAGGTAGACATAGAGTTGGTTTTTAGTTTCAGTAAAGTCTTGGTTGACTCGGCTATTCAATTGGGTAAGTTGCTCCGGGGTGATCGAGTTGTCGCGAACGGCATTGAGCAGGCCAATAAATTCTGTGTCACTCTGGCGGTAGATCTTGTCCAGCTCGACAAATTCCATTGAGAAATCGGCGGGAGCATCAATGTCCTGCAAGAGCACGCCTTGCGTTGCCAATTGCCCTGCTCTGGGCGAGAGACCAAAAACGTTGGCCGAGAAGAAGTAGGGCGTTGGATAGAGACTGGCAAATATATCTTTCTCTCCGTTGCTGACGACCGGAGGCAATTGGTAGAGGTCACCAATAAAGATCATTTGGACACCGCCAAAGGGAAGATTTTGGTGATTGCCATTCAGGCGCATGAATTTATCGATGCAGTCGAGAAGATCAGCCCGAACCATCGATATTTCATCGATGACAATCATTTCGAGTTTCTTGCAGGTCTTGGCCTTCTTGTCGGTGGACTTTAATTGTTTAATTTTCTGCGGGGTGATGTCCGGCCGGAACCCGAAGAAGGAGTGGATAGTCTGGCCCTTGACGTTGAGTGCCGCCACTCCAGTCGGTGCCAAAACAACAAGCTTCTTCTTGGTGTGAAGCCGGAAGTGTTCCAGGAGAGTTGATTTGCCTGTCCCGGCCCTGCCGGTGATAAAAAGGTTTTTGTAGCTGTTCTCCAAAAGATTGAGCGCTGTTTTGAACTGCTCGTTTAACTCGATCGTCTTTGTCTCGTGTTTTGATTTGGTCATGGTGTTATCGTTCGTATTTTGTTTGGCTGGTGTCTAAATCATCTTACCATTGTGCGACCCATTGTTAAATGCTCCGTCAGATTCCATCCTTGCGATAACTTGATTAATCATGACAAAAAAGAGCACCCATGGTGGTGGGTGCGGGGCATGAAGGTGAAAGATCAAATGGTTGGGGTGGGTGGAATCAAGTCTTCTCCTTGGTTTGTGTTGGCATTGCTGCCTCTGGTTCAAGACCTGTTCCCGCTGGCGCGCTTGCCGCTTCCAGCTCTATCGGTATTTCTGTGCCAGATCTGATTCGGTCGATCCTCTGAAGGTAAGGTTCCATCACGGCGTCATCTATAGCATTACGGAAGTCGATTACGCTGCGAATTAGACGATACTTCGGCACTGGTCCAAGCACGATGTCGCCGCTGGCAGTAGTTGGGCCAGCTACTGCAGAGATAAGGAAGGCAAACAATCGATAGCAAACATTGATTATTAAGGCGATTGCATAAGTTGTCACACTGCTTGCCAGTACCATCACATGCCTCCATTGCAATATTATCACACCGTAAAAGACAAAAAAAGATTCAAGAAAGTCACAGTCAATGTTAAGAATGTTTTGGGGCTAGACCACTTATACAAAAAGCGCACCCGCGGGACGGGTGCTGTGAGAAGACGCGAAACAGTAAAGCCGTAAAGCAATAAGGCGGTAGAGCTCAAAGGTTGAAGAAGTCGAAGGCGGCTTCGGCGGATAGGCGCCCGGGAAGGCCGAAGATATCGCGAAACATCTTGGCCAGTGCTTTCTGGTCGGCCTTGAGCTTGAGGTGAAGAATCGAGGAAAACTTGATCTCGTGAAGTTCGATCGGTGTGCCGGCAGCTAGGGAGTCTAGCTCTCTGCGGCAACGCTTCTCGTCGCAGCAGGTGTAGTGCAAACCGATTGAAATGCCGCCGCCGTAGCTTTGGTAAATGGAAAAGTAGCTAACTGGTCTTTCGTTGCAGAAGTGACAGATCATCTTAGGTTGACGGGTCTCGCCTTGCTCAAGTAGCCAACCAAGATGGCGATGTAATCGGTTGGGATTCGGGCTGTTCGTCTCGTCGAGACGATCAAGCATGAATCTTAGCCAAGGGTAATCACTAAACATTATAAGCTCTGTCGCTTCACCCTTCTTCTTTCCGGACCCAATGGTGTACGGTCCGGTCGGTGTGTATTCGGGCAACTCTCGTTGTTCCTCTCTCCTCAGGATGAGCTTATTATACTGAGTTAGGAAACAATGTCAAGATAATTCTCCCTGAACCCAGAAATTCGATCCTATTTATTAAGTCATTCTGAGCCGAAGGCGAAGAATCTAGGCGCAGCCGTGTGTATTGAACCTTATTCATTTCGCTTCGCTAGATCCTTCACTTCGTTACCACTCGTTCAGGATGACGGAATTAGCTAAGTTTTAGCCTCGAATTTCTGGGTTCGCGGGATGCTAGGCGTAAGGCAAAAGTAATACAGGAGTAAGACGTCAGGGTGAAGCAATGTACGCCAAAATGCGCCTCGTATGATTAGGGTGCCGATATTAGCCAGCGAATAGATTAGTTAATCTTCAAAGTAGTCGATGTATTTGGCCTTGATTGTTGCAAAATCGGTCTGTTCCAAATCGATGTGGCGGTCTGCTAGGGTATTCATACTATTTAAGAGGTCATAGTACTCCTCTTCCGAGGCAACCTTAAGACCGAGTGACTCAATCTCTGCTTCGAGTTGTTTGTCTGACTTTTCTATTTCGTCTTCATCCGCCATGATTTCGGCCTCGAAGTAGTAGCCCCAGCCTGGAACTTTGACAAGCGAAAAGATAATATCTTTATAACGGTAGTCATATTTAGTATTGGCCATGAGGGCATATTTGGTGTAGCCGAGAATTTTGAGAAAACCGATGAAGTCGTCATACTTTCCGTTTTCGAGCTTAAATTCGTATTCTTTGCGAGCGTCTTTGCCGCCCCACTTGCCGTATTTCATCACGATCTCCGGCTGTTTGTTGGTGATACGTAGGCGTAGATCAATTGTCTCGTCCTTGAGGTCTCTGGCTTCCTCCGTGCCGGTGCTGTAGATCAGTGAAAATCGTTTTTTAGTGCCCAGAAACGCGCCCTTTTGTCTGAAAAGATTAGTTAGTTCGTCAAACTTTTCTTGGCTTAGGTGTCCGCGGTGTTCAACTTCAACCTTGATCATTGGTCTCCTTGGTGAATTTTGTCTAATTTAGCCTGAAATTGTAGGTTGTTCTAATTTAGGCGGCTGGCCAGAGCACATCCAACTCGTCCATCCCCTCTTTTGAAAGGTAAACCGGTTTGGCATATTTTTTGGCTGAGTACTGCAAATAGTCCGAAAATTTCCATCCGCTCGTATCCTGCTGTGTTGTCTTGTTCAGATACACCCTAAACAGCTTTGCCAAAACTTGAGCGAATTGTTTTTTGTTCTCGGCCAATCTTAATCTTGCTCTGTCTTGCTGGGCCCTGAGCTGATCCTGCCTGCCGGCATTTTTCATGTCCAGATACATTTTGATATTATCGCGCTGCGTCTGGGCGAATTTCTCAAATTGTCCCGCCATCCAATTGCCCTGTTGGTGGTATTCGGCTAACTTTTCCTCTAATTTAGCTGCCTCTGCCTCGATGCCGTCAATTTTCTTGATATGTTCGCCCATTTCTACAACAAACTGTTCGTCCTGCCAAATCAATGAGGCTAATGTTTGAATCGTGCTGTACAAGGGTGCCTTTTCTCTCAATTTGCTCTCGTCAGCATGGATGAAGCCGGTGGATTTAACCGCTCCTGTTTTCGCTGTGATCACATCCTGATTGAGGTCGGAATCGACTTGCGGATCATCCATGACGCGTGATGACTCGATAATGATGGCGCGCGCAGCCCACATCAAATAATCGATTCTTTTACTTAGATGCAGCATTTGTTGTTCACTGTCTTCGTCCAGATAATAGTCGATGAGGTCCTCCATCGATTTATCAAGGAGTTCTTGCTTAACAACAATTCCTATAATATTTTCTGGCTCAACTCTTGTGGTGAGCGCTTCTCCGTCCCAGCCCTTTTGCCGCAGCGCCTTTGCCGAGATTTTGTTCAGTCCCGGGGAAATGAGTAGGCCGACATTTGATACTTTTTTCAATTTTGATGCCCATTCATTTTCGGGCATGAGTGATTGGTCATAAACGGAGATCTGGTGTTGTCTATCATTGATGGTTTGAGTGACTGGCGAGTATCCAACCGGCATTAGCCTCTTCACTCTTTTGCCCGATTCTTGGTGTTTGGTGTCTTCGATGGAGAGTATGCCGTTGGCTAGTATTGGATCGAGTGAAAATAAGCCTGTTTCGTGCAGCATGAAGCCCTTCTGCTCCTTGATTGGGTCAACGAGCATTGATCTGGCAGTGTCCTCTGGCGATTCGACTGGAGCGGCTTCCACTGATTCAACGATTCCCTGAGGTAGTCCTCGTTCGTTCATTGTCTCCTCCTTGCATAATTATCGCTCGCTTAATCATAGATTATATTTTTGATCTTGACTATTTTTTGGTCAACAAGCCGACACATTCTAGGTGGTGAGTGTGAGGGAACATGTCGATTGGTTGAACCTTCTTGAGCGCAATTCCTTGTTCCTGAAATAATTTGATATCTCTGGCGAAGGTAGAAGGATTACAGGAAACGTAGATCAGGCGCAGGGCGAAAGGCGTAAGTTTGGAGAGAGAGTTGATTAACTTTGGAGTAAGGCCGGCGCGGGGAGGGTCGAGGATAATGGTAGAAGGTGGAGAGGGGAGGGTAGAAGGGTGAGCTGACAGACCACAGACAAACTCTTCGGCATCGGTGCAGATGAAGTCGCAGTTGCCAACCTTGTTGACGCGAGCATTGTCCTTGGCGTCGCGGATTGCTGCAGGAATAGACTCAACACCGATAACGCTTTTCGCTAAAGTTGAAAGATAGATGCCGATAGTGCCGGTGCCGCAATAAAGATCAAGTAGTACATCCTTGGGAGTGATAGCCGCGTACTTGTTGATGGTGTCGTAGAGTGTTTTGACGCCGAGCGAGTTGGTTTGGAAGAATGATTCGGGGGAAATTTGAAATGTGAATGAGCCGATCTTCTCGTGAATTACCGGAGAGCCGAAGATAATGCGGCGGCGAAGGTTGCGCAGTGATTTGGCCGGAGCGATGGTGTGGTAGATAGACTTGATGCCATCAATCTGGGTAAGAGCTCCGACAATGCCCTCTCTATCGGGCAGCTCTTCACCTGAGGTGATTATCTCGACCATAAATTCATTGGTGAATTTACCTTCTCTGATCTTGAGTTGCCAGAAGGAAGATTTTTTCTCGACATGCAAATTAATGTGGGATTGGAGTGTGTCCAGTATCTCATTGCATGTCTCTGACTGAAGCAAGCACGAATTAACAGCAGTTAACCCGTTTTCGTGAATATAGTGATGGCGGGCAAAGGAGATACGTTTTTCCTTATCCTCAAGGAAGAAGAAGCGGATAGAATTGCGGTAATATCGATCACTCTCTGATCCGGGGATAATTTTTTCTGGCTTCGTTTCTATCCTTGCTCGCTGCAGCGTTTCGGTGAATAGTTCTTCTTTGAATTTGAGCTGATCGGTGTAGGCAATATTCTGGTGTTCGCATCCGCCACAGGCATCGAAGAATGGGCAGGGCGGATTGATCCTGGAGTCGCTTGGCTCGATTACGTTCTCCAAAACGGCCTCGGCATAGCTTTTCTTCTTGCGGTTTATCTTTACTTCAAGAAGATCGCCCGGGACGGATTTCTTGACGAAAACGGCCTTACCCCTCTCGTCGTGACCCATGCCCCAACCTTCGTTGATAAGTTTTTCAATTTTTAGTATTTGGTTTTTGCTCATTTGCTTAGATAAAAGACAATTATAGCAGCGGAGGTAGCGACATTGAGAGAGTTGGCCATACCGTGCATTGGAATCTCAATTGCCGAGTCTGCAAGAGCAAGGACCTCTTCTTCTATTCCCTCTACCTCATTGCCAAGGACTATTGCTGTTGGACTCATGTAATCAAATTGACGATAATCGACACTTTGGTCAGTTATCTCCAGAGCGACGATTTGCACTCCCCTACTCTTTAGCTCAATAATTAGCTCTTTGCTTGATTCGTAATACTCCCATGGAACCGAGTCAACTGTGCCAAGGGCAGTCTTTTCGATCTCTTTATTGGGCGGTGTCGGGGTAATGCCGCAAAGATAAACTCTGCTTACTCCTGCTCCGTCACAGGTTCGAAATATTGCTCCGACATTATGGGCAGAGCGAATGTTGTCCAAGATCAAATAAACCTCGCAACGAGGTCGATTTGTCTGCTTGAATAACTCTTTGCGCGTTTTGTTCTCTTCGATAGTGAGCTTGTGCATAAATTTAGGCAGCAAAGCGGTAAGATAATAAAGCAATATGGCGATAAAGCCCTACTGCCTTAATGCTCTACTGCCCTACCGCCACATATTCTAGCCCTTGAGCCTTTTCTTTACTTCTTCGGCTAAGAATTTGCTTGGAAAGACTTCTTGGGTTGAGCTTGTTAGGTCGCGTAAGATTGCCTCGTTTTTCATGGCTTCACGCTGGCCAATGATAGCAGCGTATTTGGCTCCGAGTTTGGCTGCTGCTTGGAGCTGCTGCCGCAGGCCATCATTTGAGGGCACGAAGTAAACATTGATATCTTCTTTGGCGAGAGAATCGTAGATTTTTTTGGAGATCTCTTTGGCTTTTTCGCCGAGCTGCAGGATGGATATTTCAACACCGCGTCGTTTTGGAACCTTGACTCCCTGTTCCTTCATGAGGCTAATGACTCGTTCAATGCCTATCGAGTACCCAACCGCGGGCGTGGCGGGCCCACCCAGAAGCTCGATCAGACCATTATATCTACCGCCACCGCCAAGCACGCTTTGGCGCCCCTTGTCGGCTGCGACTGCAATTTCAAAAACAGTATTAGTGTAGTAATCCAAGCCTCGAACAAGATGAGGATCAAGATCATATCTAATATTGAAGTAATCAAGATATTCTAATGTATTTTGAAAGTGAACTCGGCACTCGGTGCAGAGCGAGTCTAGGATTACGGGAGCATCCTTGGAGACTTGTTGGCATGGCTCCTCTTTGCAGTCGAGCAGGCGGAGTGGGTTTTTCTCGTAGCGCGTTGTGCAGTCCTTGCAAAGTTTAGCAAGACGTTCTTTGTAATATTTTTTTAACTTGGCTAGGTATTTCGGTCTGCATTTGGGACATCCGATGGAGTTGGCGTATACGACAAGGTTTTTCAGGCCCACGCGACGCAAAACTTCCCAGGCCGACATGATGGCAAGGTAGTCTGATTTGGGTGAGTCATCACCAAATATCTCGGCTCCCAACTGAAAGAATTCACGGTAGCGCCCCTTTTGTGGGCGTTCGCGCCGAAACATCGCTCCAGAGTAATAGAGTCGAACTGGTTGAGACCAGGATGACATGCCGCTTTGCACATAAGAGCGAACAGCGCCGGCTGTGCCTTCTGGGCGGAGCGCGTAGCTCGTCCCCTCTTCGCTGCCAGATTGTTGCAATAGAAACATCTCTTTTTGCACTATGTCAGTTGCCTCACCGATGCCGCGCGTATAGATCTCGACATTCTCAAAGTGTGGTAAGTCAATCCGATCAAAACCAACACCCTCCAGTGTTCTTGCTGATACGTCAAAGAAATACTGCCAGTAAGACTGTTCGGTTGGCAATATGTCCTTTGTCCCTCTCGGTGTCTGGTAAGATGGTTTGCTCATTACTTCTCCATTTAGCTGTCTGTTCAATAAAGAGGACACGGCTCCGTTACAATTATTACAAGATATAAAAGACGTAGAATCATGGCGTAACAAAGGGTTGATACCCCGTGGCCATTCGATGGTCACTCATGGTCTCAAAGACTTGCTGCTTAATCTTGGGTCCAGAGCTTGTCCTGGGGTATTATACCCTTTATTTAAGGACACCAATTGATTAAAAGCGAAAACAATTTTCTTCTTGAAATACTAACAACAAATTGGCTATAAAGCAACAAAGACGATAAGGCTGTAAGGCTAGTAGAGCTAGTAGAGCTAGTAAGGCAAATAGTCGTTCACCGTCCTGTTGCTACGTTGCCGTAATGCTTTATTACTCTATCGTTTTACTGCTTTATTGCTTTACCGCCCTATTTCCTTACTGTTTAATCATATCTCGATCAGTCTGCGGGGATCGACGGAGATAATCCGTTTACACTGTTTCTTATGTATTTTGATGATGTGTTCCTTGGTTAGATACCCGACCACATTGTCTTGTTGCGGTGTTGGCTTGCAGCAGCCAGCCATGACGTGTTTGATGTTGGCCAGAGAAGCGATGCCGGTGCTTACTTGTTGCCTTCTTGCGAGTTTTTTCTCGGATGTGTTCAACTCGGGATATAGGACCTTGAGCAATTTCAATTTCTGCAGTACTCCCTCGGCAATGGCGACATAGGCGGAGCCAAGATCATTGTAGGGTAGCACGGAATTGGCGACAAACTGATTAGCCTTTGCCTTATCTAGCGGCTGAAATCTGTGCTTGCCGATGAGCTCAGCAATCAACCTTTCCCCCGTTTCCAACATGAAATCGTAGTTCTTGGCTCTGATAGCGTTGCGGATGTGATGCTTGGCATTGGAGGTTTTGACGAATTTGAGCCAGTGGCTTGAGGGCGAAGCCTTTTTTGATGTCAGGATCTCAACTACGTCACCGGTTTTCAGTGCAGTTGAGATTGGCATAAGGCGATCATTGATCTTGATGCCGGAGCAGGTATTACCAAGGGCGGTATGGATACGATAAGCGAAGTCGAGTCCACATGATCCAGTTGGCAGTTTGACTATCTCACCCTTGGGGGTGAAGACAAAGACCTGTTTGGAGAAGAGCTCTTCCTTGATTTCTCGAATAAGTTCTCTCTTGTTGTGGATGTCGTGGATCTTCTTCAATTCAGCTAACCACTCCTGTCGATTGCGTTCTGCAATCTTGGCATTTTTCTCGACATAGCTGTCCTTATAGCTCCAGTGGGCAGCTGGTCCATATTCATTGATCTCGTGCATCTCCTCGGTCCTAATCTGTATCTCAAACACATCGCCGTTGCCATTGCTGACTTTGGTGTGGAGTGATTGATAGATGCCATTTTTTGGTCTGGCGATGTAATCATCAATTTGACCGGGAATGGGTGGAAATACGCCATGGACTAGACCAAGGACTCTGTAGCAATCTTCAACCGAGTGGACGATGATGCGGAGGGCGATTATATCGAAAATGTTGGCAATGTTTTTGCCCTGTTTGACCTTGTTGTAGAGGCTATAGAGGTGCTTGGCACGTCCGGCGATGTTAGTGTATTTGATTCCGGCTTTGGTGAGGGCCGAAGAGATTGCTGGAATCGACTCGTCTATTACGCGCTTGGGGTTCTTGTAAGCCGGTTTTGCTATCTTGATAAATTGAGCGTACTCATCCGGGTAAGCAAATGGAAAGGCAGAGTCCTCTAACTCGCCCTTAACAATACCCATCCCAAGTCGTTCGGCGATTTGAGCGTAAATCTCGATTGTTTCGCGAGCATAAAACCGACGCTTCTGCTCGGGGATAAATTCTAGTGAGGCAGCATTGTCCAGGCGGTCATAGAGCTTGATGATTATAACTCTGATGTCCGAGCTTGCAGCCAACAGGATCTTGCGGTAGTTGTCGGCCTGGCGCAGATACATAGTTTCATCGGAGTGGGCCAAACCCTTACCCTTGGTTCGGAGCGCTGAGATTTTTGTTACGCCCTCGACCAGATTGGCAATTTCCTGTCCGAATGCCGTTTTTAGCTCGTCATAGGTAGCGTCCGTGTTTTCGAGCACATCGTGCAGCAGTGCTGCGGCGATCGCTTGGTAATCGTAACCGTCATTTGCTAGGCGCGCCGCGACTCTGAGCGGGTGCATGATGTAGGCGCAGCCAGAGCGTCTTTTCTGACCCTTGTGCTTCGCTTTCGCCAGAATATAGGCATCAAAAACCACCCTTTTCTCTTCCTCTGAGAATGAATTTTCCTGACGAGAAAAGACCTTGGGAAGAATCACTTTTCTTGATGATTTTTGGGTCATAAATCTGACTTAATACGGCTATTTTGTGCTCAACCAAAATTGCTTTGTCGTGTGTTGCAAACGTGCTCGTTGTTATTGCAAGATATTACAGTAGAAAACTCGGTGTCCACGGGGGCTGCCAGCTCTTCACGAAGAGCTAATAGCCGGCAGCTTGCTGCGTAATCCTAGGCCCAGAGCTTCTCTTGACCATGAACTCGGGATCGAGTGGTGACAGGGGTAATACCTTTTATTTCGTTCGAACTACTACTTTTTCCGCTTTGTGGAGATAAATATGATCCCCCTTCTTCGAGATAACCGCTACATTTCCAGGCTCAAACTCTTCCTGAAGGATGGCTTCGGCGAGCGGCGTCTCGATGTGATCCCCGATTATTTTGCGAATTGGTCTTGCGCCAAAGTCTGGATCAAAGCCATTTTCAGCTAGCCACTCTTTGGCGGGTTTCTCTACTATCAATTTAATTTTTTGTTCGTGCAGACGATTTGCGAGTTCCTTGATTTGTAATTCAACTATATCGATGATAGCTTCACGGCTCAATGGTCGGAATACAATCACTTTGTCGACACGGTTTAAGAACTCGGGTTTGAAGAACTCCTCCATTTCCTCGAAGACGCTGTTTCTTAATTTTTCATACTCTTCCTCTGATTCTTCGCCCGTTGCAAATCCGATAACGGCTCGTTTGTCGAATATGTTTGTACCCAGATTCGAGGTCATAACCAGAATGGTGTTTTTGAAATCAACTTTGCGCCCTTTAGCATCAGTTAGTTCTCCATCCTCCATAATCTGAAGGAGGATATTAAACACCTCGGGGTGGGCTTTCTCAATTTCGTCAAAGAGAATGACTGAATATGGTTGACGTCTGATTGCTTCGGTTAATTTGCCGCCCTCTTCATATCCAACGTAACCAGCGGGTGCGCCAATAAGTCGTGAAACATTGTGGCGCTCCATGAACTCGGACATGTCTATTTTCACCAGAGCGTTGCGGTCTCCCAGCACTTCGGCCGCAAGAACTCTCGCAAGTTCGGTTTTGCCTACACCTGTTGGTCCCAGGAAAATGAAGGATCCTGTTGGGCGATTGGGGTTGGCTATGCCAACGCGGGCACGTTTGATTGCCTTCGTTACCTCAAGGACTGCCTCGTCCTGTCCGACAATGTGCTGTTTGATTCTCTTCTCTAGATCAAGATATCTTTTCTTCTCCTCTGCAGTAAGATCCGTGACCGGGACGCCAGTCCAGCGAGAAGCAACAGTGGCGATATCGTCGACCGTAATAATTTTTTCCTTGGATGGTTTGTTTTCGAGTTTAATTAGTTTAATAGCATTTTCGATGCGAATTTCATCTTCGCGAAGACGGGTTGCTTTCTCGTACTGTTCTGCCATGATGTACTCTTCTTTGCGTCGAAGAATTTGGCGCAGTTCCCGTCGTAGGTTCGCTAGATCCGCAGTGCTCGAGGAGACGGTGTTGGTCGCAGCTGCAGCCTCATCAATAAGGTCGATCGCCTTATCGGGCAAAAATCGGTCATTGATGTATCGTTTTGATAATTTTACGGCAGACTCAATCGCTTCAGCAGTGTACTTAACATTATGGTATTTCTCGTAGCGTGTCTTGATGCCGCGCAGGATTTCGATTGCCTCCGGCACAGTTGGCTCTTTGACCACGATAGGTTGGAAACGTCTCTCGAAGGCTGGGTCGCGTTCGATGTGTTTTTTGTATTCATCAAGTGTGGTTGACCCAATAAGGTGAAGCTCTCCACGCGAAAGCATCGGTTTCAACAGGTTGGCAGCATCAATTGAGCCCTCGGTTGAGCCAGCTCCGACGACGGTGTGAATCTCGTCGATGAACAGGACTACATTTCCGCTCTTCTTGATTTCGGCCAAAAGCTTCTTGACTCGGCTTTCGAACTGACCGCGATACATTGTCCCTGCCAGGAGAGCACCCATATCAATCGACAGAATTTCTTTGCCAACAAGTTTAACTGGCACTTTGCCGTCGACAATTCTTTGGGCTAGTCCCTCAACAATCGAAGTTTTGCCAATGCCAGGCTCGCCAATCAGAACTGGATTATTTTTGGTCCTGCGGCATAGGATTTGGATCAATCGTTCTGTTTCGTTGTCCCGTCCCACGACAGGGTCCAGCTTGCCGTTCTGAGCCAGCTTGGTCAGGTTGGTGGTGAATGAGCTTAGAAACGATTCGCTTTTTGTCTTGGTTGTGGATTGGCCCATGTTAGAAAACTGCCCCATCGGATTAAACGATTCCATCTCGGGCATATCTACGCTTGGAGGATTGCTGCTCTCTGTGCTTTGGTCCAAACCTTGGCTAAGCGATTGCAGCGTATCCTTGATTCCGCCGAAGATGGTTTCGATCTGCTTCTTGAGATCATCGGGATTGACTCCGATTCGCTCAATTACAGCGTACGAATTAAATTCTTTGTTCGATAGAAGCGCCAGAAGCAGATGCTCTGTGTCAACGGCGTAGTGTCCGTACTGTGAAGCGATGGAAACGGCTGATTTGATCGCTTCTTTGGCTTCCTCTGTCAGCCCATCTGGTGCGGCTTGTGTTACACGTTTGCTTACAAGTGAAACAACTACCTCGACTCGATCTGAGGCTATTTCAAAGCTGGAAAGTATCTCGTAAGCGAGCGTATCCTTTACCATTAGCAGAGCCATGAGCTGATGCTCAGTATCCATAACCGTGTTCTGTTCTTTGGCGATGCGTTCGGATGTAACCAGAACCTTTTTCAAGTTATCGCTAAATTTTTTAAATACTCCTAAATCCATTTTGCCCCCGTGACATTTTATGTTTTAACACATGATTGTATCAGTAATTTATAATCTTTGCGAGTCTATGGCCAGTCAATATTTCGCGTGGTCATTAAAATATTCCCCTAGCTTCCCGATCTTTGGAGATGGCATTCTTCTGTTTCTAGAACTATATGACCGAAGTTACTCTTCTGTGGCTTCGTCTGCAGTTGCGCCCTGGTCGGCAACTTCGATGTCGATGCCCCATCCGGTAAGCTTGGAAGCTAGTCGCACATTTTGACCATTCTTGCCAATGGCCAGCGAAAGACTGTCCTTGTCAACGAAAACGGTCGCTTTGTTGTCGCGAGCTGAGATAGCTATATTTTTGGTTTTTGCTGGAGAGAGTGCGTTGGCAATGAACTGCTCAACATCTTCGTCCCAAAGTACAATATCAATTTTTTCTTCGCCGATTTCATCCAAAACCGACTGAACTCGAGTACCGCGTTGTCCGACACATGATCCAACTGGATCAATTTTCTCTTCGTGGGCTGTGACGGCAATTTTGGTACGGGAACCAGGTTCTCTGGCGATGCTTTTAATTTCAACTGAACCAGTAGCGATCTCTGGAACTTCAACAGCGAAAAGGCCGGCAATAAGCTCCTCAGCGGTGCGCGAGACGAGGATCTGTGGTCCCTTGGTTGTCTCGGCAACTTCTTTGACATAAATCTTGAGTCTCTGTCCGACGCGATAGCGCTCGTTGCGGATCTGGTCGCTTGGATACATGATGCCATTTGCTTTTCCGAGTGAAACGACGATATTGCGTCCCTCGATTTGCTGAATAGTGGCATTAACGACTTCATGTTCCTTGTCTTTGAATTCTTTGAAGAGCAGGCCTCGTTCGGCTTCACGGATTCTCTGGATGATAACCTGCTTGGCTGTTTGAGCGGCAATACGGCCGAAATCTGTTTGCTTGGGCAGTGGAACGACGATCTCGCCACCGATTTCTATGTTTTTGTCGAACTTTTCTGCCTGATCAAGTGTGAGCTGCTGTTCTGGCTCTTCGGCTTCCAGTCCCTCGACAACTTCATAAACGCGAAACATATCTGCTTCACCAGTTTGTGGATCAAGCTTGGCTCGAATTACCTGTTTTGGTCGACCATAATCTTTGCGATAGGCTGCGGCCAGAGCAGCTTCAACTGTGTCGATTACAACATCCTTATCAAGGCCCTTCTCTTCGCAGAGATCATCGATTGCGGCCATAAACGGGCTAATTTTTTGAGTCATATTCTCTCCTCTTTGTGCAGATTTAACTGTTCCGCTACTTAAATTATATCAATTCTATTAATAAATTACGAATTCAATTTAGCTAGTAATGTAGTAAAAATGGCAGCCTTTCGGCCACCACATCAACGTAACAATTCAAAGTATAAATCAATTCGGTGATTATGTCAATGGGAGTGCTGGCAGAGTCGAAATGGCCTGCCTTTCTAATCACTTGTTACAAACTAATTATACGGTTCTTTGTGTTTGGTTTAGTGTGCCCGTAATTCTTCCATTGACTAAATCAACAAAATATGATATAATTCCTGCATCTCGCGTATCCAACTCGAATCCTCGGGCTCTGGAACTATGCGATTCGTGGAGGGAACGGTTCATGTTAACGCTTACGAGGGCGGCCAGCATCATGTTGCTGGCGGGATTGGTTCTTAGCGGATGCGGTGGCAGCACCTCCCCCATGGTGGGCTCGGGCGTGACTTTCGAGACTGCGCCGTTGCCCGCTGGCGAGGAGCCGGCAGCAACGCGCGGTGACGGCAGCGTCGCCCTGTACCTCTATGAGTGGGATGAGCTCAGCGCCAAGTGGGCAAAAGCCCTGCTCGTTACCGAGCCGGGTGTCACCGCCCACTACCGCTTCCGGACCGGAGTCCGATTCTGCTGGGTCGTGTCCACCCGGCGTGGCACTCCGGCCTTCAACTTCGTTCGTTCGGAGCTGACGCGCGCCATCGCCCTGAACGGGGTGGTGCCGCCGGTTGCGCCGCAGCGCTACCGGCTCAACTACACCGGCGACTACCACTTGTCGATCGACGGGACGCGCGATGGTAGCCCATGCTCGATCGGCGTTGCTATCCGTGTGACCGAGTACGGGCCGCAGTTTCGCAACTTCGACGGCCTGATCACCGGCTCAACAGACGGCTCGAACTGGGGCACCGGCGTGAGCACGGCGTCGTCAAGCCGGATCAAGGTGCGGGTGACCATCTGGAACGACGGCATCGCCACCGCCACCCACACCAGGGTGCGGATCGACGATTTGTCCATGTCCCAGCGTGATCACTCTGTGTTCACCTACGTGAACGCCAACGAGAGCTGGCTCTCCAATGAGCCGATCCGGTCACTACAGGTACATACGCCAGAAGCGACAGTTGGCCGGGTGGTGCGCCTGACGAGCAAACTCTATGACGCCATCGATGGCAGACTGATCAGAAACCTGCCGGAGGGAGTCAATGACTATCATGGCGTCGACATCGGTAGCGTGCCTCCGGGCTCCGGGCGGATCGTCGAGTGTGAGCTGGACTTCCGGGTGCCGAGTTCGCCCGATGCAGAGACGTACGCTGTCACTTTCCGGTCAGCCGAGGCGCTCTACGGCACCTACAGCGACTGCAGGAAGCTCGGGACAGCGCGGTACGTCACGACGGCAGTCAAATCGTATGTCATCCCGGAGTGTGGGCCTGCCTTCGAGGTCATCACCCGAAGCGTAGCGCCCTTACCTTGGCCGCCGAATGGCTGGGTGGTGACCAACACGGCGACCGGCCAGCAGGTGCCGCCGGCTGGCACAATCGGCTCGGGTACGGAGGTCTGGCGGCTGCAGCCGGGCATGTACAACTTCGCAGCTCCTTTCACCGCTCGTGTTGGTGACGCCGTCAGGCTCACCAGCTACGAGGCGACAATTCTGGTTGCTGCCCCGTAAGAAGGGCTGCATTCGTCTTCGCCGCTCCCGGCTTCGCTGGGGGCGGTTCTTTTTATCCAAATATCGATTGAACTCTCTGCATTATTGGCGTAATATACAGAGCTATGGCAAAGAAGAAAAAACAAGACATGTCGGTCTATTGGCGCAGTCTCAAACCCTATATGGGCTTGATTGTGCTGACTTTGATCTCGCTTCTTGTCGCTAGAGCGGCCGCGACAATTGAGCCATTGTATCTGAAGAAGATAATCGACTACATCGTATCTAATCCGAGCACACAGCTGGTCGGCAACAGTGCGTTGGTTAGTTTAATCATCGTCTTTTTCTCCTTGCGCATTGTTTCCTTCGTCTTTGAGTTTTTGCGTGATTTTTTCTTTGCTCCTGCTCAGATTGGTGCCGGGAGGGACATATCCAAGAAACTTTTCGACAAATTGCTTGGTCTCTCGATCAGATATCACCATGATCAGAAGACCGGCTCCTTGGCTCGGCGTATTGCTCGCGGCGCCCAGTCCATAAACTTTATCTTGGACATTATTGTTCTAAGCGTGTTGCCGACACTGGCAGAATTGATGTTTGTAACAATACTTCTCCTTCGCCTTTATCCGCTGGAATATACACTGGTGACTGTCAGTACGGTTGTTCTCTATGCGCTCTTCACTGTTTACACCACGGAGCTGCGTCAAAAATATCGCTTGGCTGCCAATGTGGCTGACGATGAATCTTCTGCTATTCAGATTGAGACTATCTATAACATGGAGACGGTTAAATACTTTGGCAACGAGGAATTTCAACGCAAGAAGTTTCTCGACAAAGTATCAGATTGGTATCAGTCAAGCGTCAGATCCAACCAACTTTTTGCTGCTGTCAATGCCGGCCAAGCCGCTATACTGCTTGTCGGATTTGGTTTGATCATCTACTTTGCTATCGGTCAGGCATTGTCGGGCAGATTGACCGTTGGTGACCTGGTCTTGCTTACGACCTATATAGTGCGCCTAGCAACTCCGATCAGTATGCTTGGCTTTGTTTATCGCAGAATCAAGGACGGTGTGACTGATCTTGAGGAAATTTCCAAAATATTTAGTGAACCGCTCGACTTGCAGCCGGATACCGGCACCAAGAAACTTTCCCGGTTTAGTGGCTCGATCAAGTTTGAGGATGTTTATTTCGGTTATAAAAATCGTCCGGCCCTGCGCGGACTAAGCTTCGAAGTGCCGGCTGGATCGCGCGTCGCGATTGTTGGTCCCTCTGGCGCCGGCAAATCAACCATCGTCAAGCTGCTTTTCCGTCTCTATGATCTGGAGAAGGGCAAAATTAAATTCGATGACATCAATATTACCGATATTGATGCGCGAGCGCTCTATAGCTTGATTGCTCTCGTGCCACAGGAAACAACCCTGTTTAATGATACGATTGAGTACAATATTCGTTTCGGTAAGCCTGACGCCACGAGTGATGAGATCAAGCGCGCTGTGAGATTGGCTAATCTTGATAAGTTGATTTCTCGTTTGCCCGATGGCCTCGCAACCGTGGTTGGTGAGCGAGGGGTCAAGCTCTCGGGCGGGGAGAAACAACGGGTTTCTGTGGCCCGCGCAATTCTTAAGGATCCGAAGGTTTTGGTTTTTGATGAGGCAACGAGTAATCTTGATGCAGAATCGGAGGCAGAGATTATCAAATCAATCAGAGAGGTTTCGAGTGGAAGGACAACTATTTCGATAGCACATCGTTTGCCTACTATCATCGACAATGACGTTATCTTTGTTCTAGACAATGGCTCGCTGGCCGAGAAGGGCACCCATCAGGAACTTCTTAGCAAAAAAGGTGTCTATTGGCGCCTGTGGCAAAATTTTGAAAAGGAAGAAAACAACGTCGTTCAGATTATGTAGCATGGACCGAATCTTATTCTCTTCGAGATTGGTTACGAGGCGGCCTCGATTGACTCAATCGTTTCTCTGATGGTGCTGGCCGAATCATGCAATTTCTTTCTTTCGTCCAAAGAGAGATTGATGTCCAGTATTCTCTTGATGCCGGTTGATCCAACAATTGCCGGTATTGATATATAGATGTCTTTTAGTCCATATTCTCCGCTCAGGTATACAGAGACAGGAAAAGCGTGGTTCTCGTCGTAAAGTATGGCCCTAACCACCCGTGCTACAGCCAATGCTATGGCATAAGAGGTATAGCCTTTCTTGGCGATAACATTAGCCGCCGCATTCTTGGTTGCTAGGTATGCCTTCTCAACCTTCTCTTGAGTATATTGCGGCAATGATGCCAAGGGTTCACCCATTACATTGCAGTGAGAGTAAACTGGCACCTGGCTATCGCCATGTTCCCCGATAAGATAGGCACCAACACTCTCTGTGGCTAGATCGAACTCCTCGGCCAAGAGGTGGCGGAAGCGAGATGAGTCCAGGGTTGTTCCGGTACCAAAAACTTGTGAGCTTGGAAGGCCGGAGGCCTTCATTGCAACATAGGTCATGATGTCCAGAGGGTTTGTGACAACTAGAAGAACGGCACGATCGGTAAATTTGCGGACGTTTTTAGCAACATCGGCAACAATTTTTGCATTTTCGCTGGCAAGGTCCAGGCGAGTTTGACCCGGTTTTTGAGCAAGACCCGCACAGATCACGACCACTCGTGCTTCCTTGCAATCCTCGTATGTGCCGGCCCAGATTTTGACCTCTGAAACAAAGGATAGCCCGTGTTCCAAATCGAGTGCCTCCCCTTCGCATTTGTCTTTGTTGGCGTCTATTAGGACAATCTCAGAAGCGGCACCCTCGACCATGAGGGCGAATGCTGCTGATGCTCCGACAGAACCGGTACCAACAACCACGACGCGATTGCCATCGTTTTGTTGAAAATCTGTCGCTCTGTGGACCTTTTTCTTTCTTGAAGTATCTTTTATCATTATTACCCTCAGTATATTATTAGGCTATAGTGACTTTATCATTTCTTTAGCTTTTTCATTCTCTGGATCCAAATTTAGAATCTTGTCTAGAGCAGCTCTTGCCTCGGTTGCATTATTGTTGCGCAGATAAGCTGCAGATAGTTGCAAGCCGATTTCACTGCGTTGTTTGGTGCCATCGTACACACTGGCAAGTAAAGCGATTGCGTCATTGGTTTTGCCTTGCAAAGTGTAGAGATGTGCCAGGTTAATAACGGCCGGGAGTAAGTTCGGGTTAAGGCTGATGGCTTCTTTGTAAGCCGTTTCAGCCTTGTCGTACTGGTTCAGATCGCGATAAAGGTTGCCTAGGAAATTCTGCGTCGTAGCATCATCCTTGTTCATCGAGAGGGCTTTTTCATAAGCAGAAACTGCCTCTTCTCTTTTCCTCTGCTGCTGGAGAACGTACCCATATTCACGCCACAAGGCAGAGTCGTCGCTCGCCGTGCTTAGTAGTGTTTTGTACTCTTTTTCGGCTTCGGCAAAGTTATTGTTCCCTGAAGCGCTCCTCGCCAAAGCAAGATGATCAATCGAATTTGAACCACTTTCTTTGTTTTGCTTCTGCCAAGCAACAAGCATAATTATTCCGGCCGATATCATCAAGATTAGTCCAGCTATTGTTACAAGCCTCTTTTTCCGCAATTTTTTGTCTGCTCTTGTCATAGTTCTCCCAGCACTATCGATACTAGCCGGCCGATTGCTAAACCTAAAATAATGGTAAATAGGTATAAGCCAAGAATCAATCCTACCCAGCCCATAAAAAGCATGTTGCGGATCTTATTCATAGCGCAAAGCCTCTAGTGGATTTAGCTTAGCGGCGCGTCTAGCCGGCAAAAACCCAGTCGAAACGCCAACCAAGAAAGAGAAGCCAAGCATCAGGGCAATGAACACTATCGGCGTCAAAAAAAGATCAACGGGTTCTCCTCCTACACTTTTTGCCAACACGTTAATGGTCAAATTTACGAAACTGGAAGTTAGCCAGCCCAGGGTAAGACCAACAACGCCGCCTGTCGCAGATATAATGATGGCTTCAGATAAGAAAATAAGGTAGACGGTTTTATCATCCGTACCAGTTGCTTTCATTATCCCAACGTCGCGAGTGCGCTCAAGCAAGGCGATTGTCATGGTGTTGAACATACCAATCGACGCGACAATCAAAGCGACGCCGCCAAAGACGGCAAGGACAATCTGAATAATTCTAAAGACGCTATCGAGCTGGCCGATCGTATCGGCCACTGAGGCAACGCCATAACCGGCGTTTTCAATCTCATTCTTAAGGGGCACCAGATTTTCACGTTTGCCCACTTTTAATTTAACTTGGCTCACATCAAGCTCGCCGGTTTTGTCCAATAGATCGGGGGTAATATATGCAGCAACCGTCGAGTCGTCAAGATAGGTGCCGACAACTTTAAGATTTTCTTCAATTGTATTGACTGCAGAATTCTTGTTCCGAACAAAAAGCTTGAACGCCAGGGACTTGTCAACAGCGTTGCTCGAAGCAACATTTAAACCCTTTGCCAAGCCAGTTGAGATCGCAACCCCTTTACTCTCACCTACCCCATAAAAGGTTCCGCTCTCCGGCTTCAAACCCTCTAGATTAAAAAAATCTGTCGGCACGACGCTTGCCACGCCATCGAGTACTTTACCCTCGAGAGATACTTTGATTGGTACAGAATTAACGACCACCACTTTCTCAATCCGGGGGTCATTTTTGTATTTCTCAACAAACGCCTTGTCCGGAGCAGCAACTTTGCCAGCCGAAACATTAACCGTAGTTACTGCTTCGATCGAGGCGACTCTTTTGATGGATAGGTCCTGTAAGCCATAACCCAGTGAAACCAAAAAGACGATTGTGGCAATACCAACCGCAATACCAAGGATGGTTAAGGCACTTCGCATTGTGTTCCCGCGGAGGTTGGTAATTGAGATTCTAATAATGTCAAGCAGTCTCATTTGTTCTCCGCTTTCTGCTTGCTTGCTTTATCCGCTTCCTTCTCATCATGAAAAACGAGTTCCTTGAGATCATCCAGTCCTTTTATCTCCTCGCCAATAGATTCCCGGTGACGGTTAACTTGAATCTTTTCAACCAATCCGTCTCTAATAAAGAAGACTCTATCGGCTTCCCTTAAGTACTCTGGGTTATGTGTGACCATAATAATTGTCCGACGGCTTTTTTGGTTCAAAATCCGGAAAACGGTCATCACGTCATTAGCTGAATGGCTGTCTAAATTGCCTGTCGGCTCATCAGCAACAATAATCCACGCATTAGTCGCCAAAGCCCGGGCGATTGCCACGCGCTGTTGCTGGCCACCGGAGAGTTCTGATGAGTGGCGATCGGCAAATTTTGAAAGTCCAAGCATTGATAGAATTCCAACTGCTCGATCACGCCGTCTTTTTAGCGGCTCTCGATCATTGGTTAAGGGAAAAGCGACGTTCTCCCAAACCTTGAATGATTTGATGAGGTTAAACTGCTGAAATACGATGCCGATTTTATCCCGGCGGTATTTGGCGAGCTGTTTACTGTTAAATTTGGCAATGTTTTCCCCGCGCACGACAACCTCGCCACTAGAAGGTGGCTCGAGACCGCAAATTGAATTTAAAATAGTACTTTTGCCAGAGCCTGAGGGTCCAAAAAAGATAACATACTCACCTGAGTAGATTTCAAGATCGACACCGTTCAGGACTGGTACCTCGTTGCTGCCAAGTAGGTACTTCTTGGTCACGTTTTTGAGTGCTATAACCGGAGTTTTTGGCATCTCCATCCCCTCGCTTATCCTAAGTATTATAATATTGATATTCGAAGCTCATTGCAACTAATTGCGCCTGAACTTATTTATCAATGGTGCATCCTTCAGCCTCTTAGTCCAGCTGAAGGTCTCTTCCAGGGATTTAACAACCAGCTGAAGAAGTGACTTTTCTTTGGTCGGGGTGATGATGGTTTGGTCTTGGGACTTGGTCATGTTGCCGGAAGCGTCTTTAGAGATGATTCTGAACTGATAGGAGGCGTTGGGACGGATGTCGGGGATGATGACGGTGTGGGTCATGTTGAAGGTGGTGACTTCTTCAGTCTTGCTTTGGTACTCGTCAGAGATGCCTTGGCCGTATTCGACTTGGCTGGTAGAGGGCTCATCTGTCTCCCAAGTGATAATAGCCATGATCTTGGCGCTCTCGCCCGAACCGGTCGTGGTAACCTCGCTCTTGGTGGTGGAGATAACAGGCGGGGTGGTATCGGTGGGGGCAGTGAAGGTGGCATCACTTGAGGTAGCAACATTACCGTAGGAATCGGTTGATTTGACTTGGTAATGGTAACTCTTGGCAGACTCTAAGCCGATGATGGTGACGGAGTGGAGAGTGGTAAGATCGGACTTGCCCTGTTCGGAGGTGTACGCCCCGCCTGCTGGACCAAAACTTACCTTGGAATCGGCATTGACGTTTGTCGTCCAGGTGATGGTGGCTTGGGTTGGTTTTAGATCTTCGATCTTTAAGCCAGAGATGGTGGGTGTTGGCGGAATGGCAATGGCATAGTCATCAGAGGTGGTAGTGTTCTCATCTGCATCGGTCGCTTTAATCCTCACGTGATAAGTAGTACCTGGGGAGAGGTCTTCGAGCTTGATGGCGTGATCAGTGTTTTGGTTGGTCTCTGACTTGGTCGAGCCATAGCTCGTGGTGGTGCCATATTCCAAAACGGTAGTCGAGAGTTTGTTCGTGGTCCAAGTGACTGTAGTAGAGGTGTTAGTCGTCGCAGTGGGTGTGACTGAAGAGAGAGTGAGCGGAACACGTTCAGGGGTAGTGACCTCAACCACCTCAGAGGCACCAGTAATCTTGACTTCGTTTTGGCTTAGAGTCTTAAAGTAGTATTTAGTGGAGGGCTCTAATTGCTGGACCAAGACAGAGTGAGAGAGGGTTGAGTCAAACTGACCGACGACCTGGGCGGCCGTGCCGGATGTGGTAGTGGTTCCCGTACCGGATTCTAGTGGTTCCTTACTGTAGACGACAAAGCTATCAGCCAATTGGTCGGTGTTCCAGGTCACGGTAGCCCGAACTCCATACTCCTGTTTCCAGTTTTGGAGAGTGATGGTTGGACTTGCGGTAACGTCGGGAGCAGCTCCTGGTTGGGAGGAGAGGACGGCTGTGGGGCGGGAGACATTGCCCAAGGTATCGGCTGTTTTGACACGGTAGTAGTAGCGTTGGGATTGGTTTAATTTAACATCAAGGTAACCATTCTTTGTCGTTGTATCGAGTTGGCTAAAACTGCTACCGTCTAATGACCGTTCGACAGTATAATTAGCAAAGTTAGAAACATCCGGATCAGTCCATATTAGCATCAGTCGGTAAGTGCCAACCTCTAAATTGCTGCCATCTTTCAAGGCAAAATCAGTCGGCGTATTGGTAATTGCGTTACTGGCAGAAAGCACGTTGTTGTAAGGATCCTTAAATTCAACATAGATGATCGCCGAATCTCCGAGGCTCCAACTTGATACAGTTGTCGGTTTAGCGCTCAATGTCGCCCACTCTGAAGCATTAGACATATCCTGGTTATTGGAAATTCGATACTGGATGGCCTGTTCGGTGGCGCCATCTTCCCGAGCCAGAAGAGTAATAGTGGCGGTGTTGTCGCCAGTGGCATCGACCAGAACAGCCGACTCGCCGTTGTTCACCCTTGGAGGCTTGGTATCCAAGAGAAGATCGTTAGATATTCCCTCTCCCGTTCCTTGGTTGGTAGTGCCTTTGACTTTAATCTTGAAGCCCTGAAGGGCGGTAAAGTATTGGTTTGGATAATCGGTAGCAATTTGGTAATACAATGTATGACTAGAAATTGCTTCGCTCCCAGTGATACCAGCGCCAACATCACCTGAGAGTGCTGCTGTTGTAGCGTTGTGCCAGGTGGCGGTTGTGGGATTGTAATATTGAACAGTGACTGCTGAATCATATCTTAGACCATAGTCGACCTTGATTTTACCAGTACTCTGTTGGATGGCAGTAACACTTCTGGGAGCAATATCGGCAGGCATTGCTTCAACTTGGGTTGAGGCAGCAGATTCGATCTCGACTTCAGTCGGATCTAAGTGAACAGACTTTAAGGTGAAGTAATATGTTGTACCGTTGGTAAGGCCAGTAACAGCGTATTGAGAGACAGTGCCGGGAGTGACGCTCGGTTGACTTCCAAGCTTAGTGCCAAGCTCCCCCTGGGTAGTTGACTGATAAATATTCATCTTCGAAACTGCTGCATCAGTGGTATTCGTCCAAGCTAGGGTAACGGATTCATGACCAGCAGTGGCTGAGACTTGACTTGGAGCATGAGTTGGAACAACGACCACACCGGTAGTGGCGGTGTATGAGGTGCCCGGATCAGTTGAATCATCGGTTACTGTAATTCTGTGGTTACCGCCAGTACCGAAGATGAAAGCAGCGTTATCAAAGGTTTTTGCACCAAGGTCGGCCACTTGGAAGGTATACTTTGAGACTGACGTATTAGGCAGGGTTACTGCTGAATCAGTCGAGGTAAAGTAAACCTGGCCGGTGTAATCAGTCTTCACATTGCCCAAGACATCGTAGGCAGTGACAATGACATCAGAAGTAGCGGCGCTATCGATGGGCGCCGTGGTCATTGCTGGAGAAAAGGCAATGCCCAGACTACCCAGAGAGGCGGGTTTGATCTTGATTGGTAGGTTTGTTGGTGTAATGGCATCAGCACCGTTCTTGCCGTGGAGATAGAAGGCCAGACTTGTGCCACCAGTGCTTACAGTAAAGGCAGAGGAATCAAAGATGTGGCGGCCGTTGTCATATGTATCCCCTGTCGTAGTTCGTAGATCATGCTGACCATCGATGTAATTGCTGCTCCAAGTGAAGTCTAATTTGTTGGAAGCGGCATCATAGGGGAAGGTGTAAACCTTGTCTGCATCCATGCTAAACCAGATGGGGCCGCTGTAGTCATACTTAAGGTTCGAGTAGGCATCGTAGGTAGTAACGACAATGTCGTAAGGAGATTGAGAGCCTCCCGCCAAGCCGGTTGAGTTCCAGGGAAAACCGGCCGTGGCAAATTGAGCCGTGCCGGCTTGGGGATAATCGCTCATCCCATAGTGGTCTAAGTTTCCTGGCCGAACCTGAATAGAATAGCGTTGATCTGTGGGTGATTGATCAGATAGTGTGCCATCAGTAACAGAAAGGCTAATGGTTTCAGTCTTCTTCAAGACGATTGAGGTGGCAGCAGAGACACCGGAGGTAAAGGTGGTAGTTGTTGTTGTGCCGAAGTTGATTGGTGTTGAGGTCTTGTCGGTCGCAGTTGGATAGATCGTTCCGCCGCCTGGGGCAGCAGCGGCATTAGCCGCTCCCGAGAAGGTAATGCTTTTGTCCCCGGTGTAGTCAGTGGCAGTATTGTCATATTGGTCATACGCCGTGATGGTGCCGGTCAAGGTTGCACCAGTTGTTGTAGAGGCAGGAGAGCCAGAAATGGAGAGTTGAATGCGAGAAGCGACATCAGCGGTGATAGTTGCGGCTTGGGTTGCATTGGTCCAGGATTGGCCGGCCGGATCAGCAGTCAGAGTAGCTGAGCCGACAGTCTCATCGTAGAAGTAAAAAGTACCGGAAGAGACATTTGTCAGGGTGATTGAGGTAATGACCGCCGCCTTACATGCCACTGCCGAGGAGTTGTCCGAGCAAAAGAGTCTAGTTGTGCCATTGGTAGCAAGATCAGAGGTTAGATCTATCTGCTGGCTGGCAACTGTCACATCTTCATCGATCGCATTACGAACTACTGCAGTGTAAAGCGTTGAAACCGTGTGGGCAATGGTCGTTTTGGCATCATTAGTAAAGACTACCTTGTCAATCGCCGCAATAGTAAAGCTGCGAGTGGAAGCCGTTGAATATTGATTAAGCGTACCGCAAGCACCACTTGGATCGCAGGAGGAGAGTCGGACATAGTAAGCCTGACCTTGAGTTAGAGCTGAAGTAAAAGTAAAAGTTCCGGCAGTTCCCGAGGTATAGCCATCTTGAGTGCTCGCTCCCCCGCCGTCGTAATTCATGCCAGTATAACTACCTTGGTAGCCACCAGTATTAAATGAATTAGTATCATTGGCTTGAGTAAAGGTTGCGGCATTGGCAGTAAAACCAGAGTCGGTAGCAATTTCAACCTTCATCCGATACCAATCGGCTGGGTTATCGGAATCCGTGGCAGTAAAACTGATTGTTGGTAATTGGGATACATTGGTCGCAGTATCGGCTGGGGAAGAGAAAGTGACAGCGGGAACATGCTGAAAAGCAACCGTTCCGATAGTACCATTCCCATTTTTACTTGCAGTTGCGCTACCCTGCGAATATGTATCGGTTCCTGTTGGATAAATTGCGATTGATCCGCCAGAGCCATCTTTATACACACCGTTAGCCGTAATTGCACCGCTGCCAGAGAAACTAGACAATAGCATGTAGATGCTACCGCCGGAACCGCCGCTAAATGCCACACCACTGCCAGTTGTACCACCATTCACGCTAATCGTCCCACTCTGAGCGAAAGACGTGTCCCCGGTAATAATAACGGCAATTCGACCGCCACCACCACCGCCATAGCTGTTTGATGTACCGCCAACCGCTGAAATCGTGCCGGAGTTTGTTAGTTGATTGGCTGTGATAAAGATGCTACCACCAGAACCATTGCCAGCATTGCCGCTGACGCCATTGGCACTAATCGTACCGCCATTGTTATTTAGAATACCGGACACAGTGAGCTTAATGGCACCACCACCGTAAGAACTGCCACGACCACCCGAACCAAGACTCAGCGGCGAAGCAACGGTACCATAGGTTGGTCCGCTTGTCCCGTTCTCATTGCCACCTCGGCCACCATAACTACCACCGGCATAGTTATTTACACCCTTGCCAGGTCCCGCATCAGGCGCAAAGCCCTTGCCATCAGCATTAAGCGTACCACCAGAATTGATAGTAATATTTGTCGCAGTAATGGAACCGCCAGTACCGCATTTCACCTCAGTAGAACAACCGGTTGGAATCGGATCAGGGTTTGTAGACGCATTGCCATCCAGAACAAGCGTGCCCCCGCTATTTATAGTGATGGAGGAAAAAGTATATGAAACTGCTGTTGGCGGATTTTGTGTTGAATCCGTATTACCAAGAATGAGAGAGGTCATATTGCCGGCACCACCCAGCGTCAAATTGCCCGAAGCTCCCATCTGCGAACTTGGCAAAGAGATAACACCCGCCATTCCGACGATCGGTACAGCATTAACATTTACACTGCCGCTAGTAACAGTTAACGCACCGCTATATGTTGTCGTAGTCGCAACAATGGTAATATTTCCGCCATTACTAGCATAGTATCCATTAGCGCTTATCGCCCCTGCTCCCTCGAACGTCCCGGCATTAATATAAACTGATCCGCCGGCACCGCCGGATGTATAATAAGCACCGCTAGAAGCGCTGCCACCGTTAGCCGAGATCGTATTACCCTGTGTTAAGGTGCCAGAAATCGATAGAGCGATACGTCCACCACCGCCAGCACCATAGCTGTTAGTCACGCCACCTGTGGCTGAAATGGTTCCCGTACCAGACATTGAAGCAGCAATAAGGTAAACACTACCACCGGAACCGTTACCGGCATTGCCGCTCCCGCCAATTGAAGAAACAGCGCCATTGTTTGTTAAAGCTCCCGAAACCGTCACCTTGATCGCGCCGCCACCAGCTGTGCCGCTTACCCCGCCCGAGCCGATATTTACCGGCTCGGTGCTCGAACCATAAACCGATCCACTAACAGCGCTGCCAGAACCGTTGCCGCCACGACCACCATAACTACCGCCGGAATAGTTTCCTGATCCCTTGCCTGGGCCGTTATTCGCCGAATAGCCCTTACCATCGACATTAATCTTTCCTGTAGAATCTACTGTCAATGCATCAAAAAGTAGGTTCATTTTATAAGTTTCACCTGCTGCGTCAGTAGAATTGGCATAATGCGTTAGGATTCCCCCATTGGTCACTATCCATGTACCAGAACCGGTATAGTCCTGAACACCAGCAGAGGTATCCGGAAGCACAGTGCCGGCATTAACGGTTTTACCGTTATTGTTAATGGTGACTGTTTTAGTACCGTCAGCCAGTTGCTTATAAATTGTTCCGGCACCGCCACCAGCATCAGAGCTCACCCCATTACTTCCGCCATAAGCTTGAGCGGCAACTGAACCAGTGTTGTTGCCACTAGTTAGAGTGATTGCAATGCGACCACCTCCAGCGCCCCAAGTACCGGTTCCGGTATAGGCATTTGCGCTGATTGTCCCGCCGCCTATCATTGTACCGGACGTGATATTTACTGTACCACCGGAGCAAGAGGCACTATTAGAAACAGTTTGCCCGCCTGCGCTAACTATGCTGCCAGTCACCAAATTAGTTTGGCCCGTAACATTAAGAATGATCGCGCCGCCGCCAAAGATATCACTCCTACTACTACCTGAGCCAAGGCTAATTGGGTTTGTTACCGAACCATACGTCGAACTGGCAACCTGGTCAACGCCAACACCGCCATAGCCAGAGGTCAATTTGCCAGCAGTATAACCTGGCCCCTGACTCTGGCCATAACCCTTGCCGGTAACATCAATTTTGCCAGTCGCGTCAACTGTCAAGGCGTCAACCGAAAGCTTCACTTTTTTGAGTAGATTATCAGCCGTTGCGGTGACAGCGCTCGAGTTGGGTAATGAAGTTAGGATTGCCCCGTTCGTAATCGTCCATGTGCCGGTGCCAGTGTAATCCTGCACTCCAGCTGAGGTATCAGGCAAGATTGTCCCGGAGTTTGTTGTAATAGCATTATTATTAATCGTGACTGTTTTTGTGCCGCCGAGACTTTGGTAAACAGTTCCCGCCCCACCACTCGAAGTACCCCCGGCTGAACCTACCGCTCCGTAAGCCGTCGGTGTCCCGGAGTAAGTACTTGTAGTTGCTGTGATTGAGATTCGCCCACCACCGGAAGCGCGCTGACCCGCTCGGCCATTAGCCGTAATTGTACCACTACCGGACATTGAACCTGCGGTTATGTAAACACTACCGCCGGCGCCAGGATCATCAGCACCGAGGCCATTAGAGGAAATCGAACCGTTATTAGCCAAGGCCCCACTAACAGTAAGCTTGATTGCTCCGCCACCGGATCCGCCAGAGCCGCCGGAGCCAAAATTAACCGGCGCCGTAACTGAACCGTAGGTATCCCGACTTGTTGTGGACTGCCCGCCTTTGCCGCCATAACTGCCACCACAATAGTTCGAACAAGCCGTGTTTGGACCCTGGTTGTAATCATAGCCAAGGCCATCAACATTGACTATGCCGTTAATCGTCAAGTCGCCCGTAATGGTCAGATCAATTTTATATGTCTCGGCAGTACTATTATCCGAGTGTGACAAAATACCATCGGCCGCAACAGTTAAATTGGTAAGACCGGAAATTGTCCCGGTCGAGTCGGCATTAAAGGTAACCTTCGAAATTGAGAAGTTTGCCGAAGTTGTTACTGTTCCACGATTAGTAATTGCCCCGGCAGCGGTGCCGCTGCCACTAGAGAGAGCAGTCTCCGAATCCATGATTAACGTTGTCCCGGCAATGACAATCAGCTCAGCTTTGCGATCCACGGTGACAGTATCGAATTGCCATGTCTGACCGGTCGGAATCTCTGTGCTATAACCGGAACGCACCAAATTGTTATTGTCGACTATCAAGGCTCCGTAAGTTTGGCCGCCGGTGTTTTTATACACCGTTCCGGCGCCGCTCTGATATGTATAGGTTGAAGTGCCGCAATATGCGGAAACTGTACCGCTGTGGGTATTTGTCGCAGCAATAATTGCCACGCGACCGCCGCCGCCGCTTCGTTCGTTGGAGCTGTTTCCGCCATTGGCACTGATCGTGCCATTACCGGAAACCGAGTTAGCACTGATAGATACGCTTCCACCAGAACCGGTCTCAGCCACAGCAGCGCCATTGGCACTGATCGTGCCATTTTGGGTGAGTGAACCCGTGATTGCCAATCTGATCGCGCCACCGCCCGCCGCCCCTCCTCCGTCACCGCCGGAGCCTAAGGCTAGCGGCACTTTCGGGTCCCCATATGTGGCCGCGCTTGTCCCCCAACCCTTACCGCCATAGGTTCCGGCGTGCCAATCAGCTCCGGCACTACCGGGACCGGTATTTTGGGCAAAGCCTTTTCCGTCCGCGCTGATTTTCGCCCCTGTTCCAACGGTTACATCATTGGCAACTTTAAGGATTATCCCTCTTCCGCACTTTGGTGTTCCCGAAGAACAACCATTTGGAGTGACGACACTGCCCGAATCATCAGTCGGGTTGACGGTGGTATCGCCGGAAAAGACGAGGGTGATGCCACCAGTAGCAGCTTGGTTGAGGGTGATGTCGTGTTGGATATCCCAGATATGGGCGGCGGTGCCGCCGGTGATGGGGTTTTTGTCAAAGGTAATGGTTTGGTTGTAGTTGTTTTGAACGATGAAGTCGTAGATGTTGTTGTTGACAGCTCCGGTTGAGACTAAAGCAGCTGAGCCGTTGCCTGGGGTAGTGTTGGCAACAGCGCCATCGAAGATCACATCGTCATTCGCCGCGGGAGCGTGGCCGCAATCCCAGTTGCCGGCTGTCGTCCAGGCGGCATTGGCAATGCCCTGCCAGGTGCAAGCGACCCCACCGGCCCCAACATTCGGGTCAACAGTGATCGGGAATTCGGCAGTGGCTAGGAAGTCAGGATCAATGGTGTATTTAATAATCTCTTGATTACCCCTGTTGTCATTCTGAACTGAAAGTGAAGAATCTAGCAAAGCGTTTGCATTCGTTCCTTCGGAACTAGATCCTTCGCTACTCTCGGGATGACGAACAGGAAGAGCAGCATCTTCTATGGTCATGCTGATCTTGCCCTGTTTCTTCTTGGCATCTTCAATCGTTGGAGCATAGAGGCGGAAGACTGGGGGAATGGTTTCGTTCTCTATCTCGTTCTTCTTGCCTCTATCTTCTTCTCGGTAAGCTAGCCATGAACCGTCTTTGTCTGGGTCTTCGGTGAAAAAGAAGTTATTGGTGGAATTAAGGGAGAATATAAGAGTGCTGGAAATCTTTTCAGAATTGTCATTCTGAGGTGAAACCGAAGAATCTCCTGATTGAGGGGATCCTTCGCTCTGCTCAGGATGACCAGAAGAAACCTTAGGATGACTAATTAGAGCTTCCTTAGACTTGATAGTGATGAACTCTTTAACCTTGTTGGATTCCATGACATAACGAGCCGAGATTTGGTCGGTAATATGGTAGAGAACACCCTGGTCGCCCAAGGGCGTGACCTCGGTGTTGGCAATAGTGTTTGCGGGCAGGGAGTTGTTGTCTGGTATTTGGGCGGAAGAATCTTGAGCCTTGGCCTTTTGGGTGTCATCCTGAACTGATGAGGCTATGAGGTGAAGGATCCCATCATATGCGTATGTAAGGGGATTCTTCGTTTCACTCAGAATGACATCATTTTCCCTATCCGATGGAGACGGAGTCCATAATCCGCTGACTTGCTGTCTAGATGACATGCTTACTTGCTTGAGTGTTTTCTCCTCCGGCACATTAAGCCCATCACTAAGGAGATTGATTGAGAGCTGGTAGCTTGCGGCATTAGGGATACGGTCAGAGGTGGAGATGATATTAGCACCGACGGTTTTGGCTTCTTTGTTGGAGAAGCCGATAGTAAGATCATCATTGGTGCCGGTAAAGATAGTGGTGTCTTCCGGAGCGGAGGCAGCGATGTATTTGACCGAGGGCTTAAGTCCTGGGATAGAGGTAAAGAGATTGGAGTAGTTGGAGGAGATGGAAAAAGAGAGTGAGATGATGAAGATTAGGAGTGCGGAGATGTTTAGTTGGGAGAAGTAGGGGTAGGCATGAAGTCTATGATAGAGTTTGCTCCGCATCGAGAGATAGACATGGAGGCGGTTTAATGATTTGAATGAGGTCTTGCCCGATTGCTGAAGTTGGATAATTTTGCGGTCGATTGCCTCAATCTTATCGGCTTCACGGCGTAAAGCATCGACTGCCTCGTCAATTACGACGGCGGTTTTTCGATCGACTCCAGCCTTTATATTTGGTGAATAGACTTTTCTAAAATCAACTTTAACAAAACGCCGAAAGATAGTTGTGGATAACTTTTTACTCATACCAGAAAAAACAGAAATAATACCTAAAAACTTCCGTTTGGTCTTCCCAAAGGTGTGATGTTTAGTTTGAGAGTCCAATTCCCCATCCCTCCTGATTCATTTACTGTAATCAGTATATAAAAAAACACTGATTGCTGCAATGCATCTTGCCTAAGTGCTTCCCTGGAAATGGTATCATATTCCGTAAAGGTATTATCGTTAGTACTAATTTCGTTTTAGGCAGACGGCGCTTCGTCTGATCCAGAGTCCGGATTTCCCTCTCTCTCAAGTCTGTCAAGCTTCTTTAGTACCTTGGGTATGGCCGTAAAGTCTAATTTGAATTGATTTAATATTGTTGTGCCGCGGAGTGCTGCTGCCGGATGATACATTGGGATAAGGACCCTTCTTTTGCCGGCAAAGTTGATCCACTTGGGTTGCCCGTGAACTTGGGAAATCTTCGTGTCGGGCAGGAATTTACCCATCGAAAACCGCCCTAGGGTAACGATTACCTTGGGGTCGATAATCTCGATCTGCTTGTCAACAAAGGGCTTGAATGCCTCTAACTCTTCGGGTAGTGGATCTCTGTTCTCGGGTGGACGAAAGTAAACAACATTGGAGATCCAGATATCTTCCCGCTTAATGCCGATCTCCAAGAGTGTTTCATTGAGGAGTTTTCCTGCTCGGCCGCAAAACGGAATACCTTGTTGGTCTTCGTTAAATCCAGGCGCTTCACCAAGAAAGAAGAGTGGTGAATCAGGGTTGCCATGACCAAAGACAAGATTGGTCGCACCGGCTCTTAGGGGCAGCGTGCTTTCGGCGCTGATTTGATGGCGTAGTTTTTCTAGCTCTTCAATCTTAGACATAATTGTTTTCAGTATAGGACGAGATCGGACAAAAATCAAAAGTGGCTTACAGCCATTGAGTTGGCGTTTTAAGAAACTGTTCTATTGTTTGACCTACCTCGGCTGCATTGCTTGTTTCCATTAATGCCATTTTGAGTTCTTTGGCGCCATCGTAGCCTTTTAGATAGGAAGCAAAGTGTTTGCGCATGAGCATAAATGGCCGAGAGTTACCCAGAAGTTGTTCAAAAAGCTTGGTGTGCTCGAATAGAACTGCTAGAACTTCAGCTAGGGGTAAGTCACCTTTTTTGATCTCTTTGTTGAAAAACCATGGATTGCCAAAGATACCGCGGCCAATCATAGCGCCATCGATCTTGTAGGTCTGAACTTTTTTTATGGCTTCTTCGGTACTCCTGACGTCACCGTTGCCAAGAATGACGATATCACTCCCCCGTGCCATTGTGGCAACTTGTCCGATTATGTCCCAATTGGCTGGAACTTTTGACATCTCTTTCCTGGTTCTGCCGTGAACTGTGATAGCTGCTGGCTGGGCTTCCAGTAATGCCGGAATCCACTCCTCGATGTCGATCTTGCTAAAGCCGATCCGGGTCTTGACTGAGACGGGCTTCTCTCCTGCGCCTTCCTTGGTAGCGGCGATAACCTCTTTCGCTAAGGTTGAATCCTTAATTAAAGCCGATCCGGCACCCTGCTTGACAACTGATTTGTCGGGACATCCCATATTGATATCAATACCATCGAAATCTAACCCAGAGACTATCTTCGCCGCCAAATAGAAGTTTTCCGGCTTAGATCCGAAGAGCTGAGCAACGATTGGTCTCTCTGAGTTATCGTATTGAAGGTCGAAAAGAACACGGTCCCGTCCCTTATTTGAGACAATGCCGTCAACTGAGGCGAACTCAGTGAACATGACGTCTGGTTTGCCATACTTGGCAATTATTTGCCGAAAAGCGGCGTCTGTGACGTCTTCCATTGGCGCGAGTGCCAAAATCGGCTTGGTTAAAGTGGGCCAGAAATTAGTGTTCGACATGTCGTCAAAACATAGCACATTTGAGTCTCAAATTATAGACCATGAAAGCAGACGTGTTTGTTTGAACTAAATTAATATCTCGAAGAGATGGGACATCAATTCGGCTTATATTTGCTTGGCAAAGATTATCCAGCGCTTGGATGTTGTGCCTGGAGGCCAGCAGGTCATAAGGGTCAAAGTCTTGTCGTCTTTATCGTCTGGAGTGGCATCAGTAATGCTAAAGTCATCGGCTGCCACGGCCTTTGAAGCTACTACCTCATATTCGTAGTTGTCTCTTTTGTAAAAAACTACAAACCTATCCCCAACTTTCATTGAGTTGATGTCCTTAAATACTTCTTTGAAATTACCCGGCCTGTCTTTGTAGTATTTGGAGTGGCCAAAGATGAAGAGATTGCCCTTTTCTTTGGGCGACGTGGCATGATTGCGGCTGAGGGCAACACCATTCTCGATTGCTTTTAAGTATTGTGCTTCGTTGTTGTCGTCAACATCAGGAATAATTGGCGCCCAGATATTTATCTGGGGAACAGATAACCCAAACTCACCAATATCAGCTTTGATAGGGGTATTGTCCTCTGTTGCATAGTCTATGACGCTGGCGATAATTGTCTTAGTGTCAGATTTTTTGATCCGCTTGTAATAATAAGCAGTTCCTATCGCTGACACGATGACAAGAAAAGCAATCGCGGCCGGCACACCGATAATTAATTTCTTATTACGCTTTTTGAAAGTGAATTTATAATCCATTTTGTCCTTTGTACGATTTTCGACACGGAACGACCCCGATATCCGGGGCCGCTTCCGTACCGATGTCTTCAGAATAGATTGCTTGCTAGATTAACCATCTTGACCCAAATTGCCTTCAATGTCCCCTCTTCGCCCGTGAGAGGCAGAACACCAGGTGTTGCACTCACTTGATTAGTATTTGTTGAGATATTGCCAGCTGTGTCATAAGAGCGAGCTGTGTAGTAATACTTCGTGCCATTGGTTAGGCTGGTGTCCTCGTAGCTGGTCGTTGTTTTGCTATCGACTGTCTTGACAAGGCTTCCCAGGGAGCCCTCTGTCGTTGACCGGTAAATCTTAACACCTGTTAAATCAGAGTCAGTCGAATTTGTCCACGAAATAGTTGCCTTTTTGTCGCCAGCCGAAACAGCTATATTGGTTGGTGCTGACGGTGCGTTTGTGTCTGTCGAGGCAACAACTGCGAAGTCTGTCAGGTGGGTTGTAGCAAATGTAACAGTGTTTGTTGTTGTGTCAACTGAGCTAGCAGCAACGGACTCCCACTGTCCACTATCCTCATTGAAGGCCTTCACAACCAGATTTGCTTCTTTGACGCCAGTTGGAATATCACCGTCATTGTAGTGAATTGTGCCTGTCACCTGAGAAGCAAGAGTTGTAATAGAGTTACCGCTACCATCAATGGCTTCAACGGAGATACCCTTAATTGGAACATCGGCTTTTGTGCTAACAGCCTCTGCTTTCATTGGGGTTACCGTCAAAGTTGCGCTCGATGACGAACTACTGCTCGAGCCCTCTTCGCTGCTACTGCTTGAGCTTGATGACAATGCTCCGGTTGGAATTGCCAGAGAAGCATCAACTGCGCCGGATTTCGTTAGCTCAACAGTTGCTGGAGATGAACTACTAACATCTGCTGTTACTGCTTTGGCCAAAGAATCAGTTTTGGTCTCGGCTGTTAAGGTTAGTGTCTCTGTCTCACCCTTGTCAACGACTATCTTGCTGAAACCGCTCTCTGTGACCTCGCCGTTTTCTGGATTGTCTTTGCCTGCTTTGACTGAATATGCATCACCGGATTTATTTGATGGTAGATCAAACTTTACTGCTCCATTGATAGTACCATCTTTATCTTCCTCTGATCCATCTGAAATCTCGAAAGCAATTGTGCCCTTGTCATTGAAGATCTGGACTGATGCTTCCTTGAGATCAGTACCATCGCTCTTGTTGATTTCTATTTCAGCACTCGCATCAGCTTTGACCAGTGAGATTGTAACATCTGCACTCTCTTTGGACTTGATCTCGACCCTCGATGTCTCCGTTGCGAATAATCCCTGTTCCCGAGCATTCGTTACTAGATTATATGTATCCGGAGCGACGCTGATAGCGACAACACCATTTACGTCAGTAACACCGGAAAAACCGAATTCTGGACCCTCTGGACCCTCTGGTCTTGGGCCGCCAGGACCTTCATCGATAATATCAGCAAGTTTGTTGTTGGCAAAAACATTTACGCCCTCAATTGTATTGCCATCTTGATCCTTGACGGTGACATTAATGGTGGCATCAACTTTAGCCAGAGTAAGATTGTGTGTTGTTGTGCCTCCGTCTGTTGTTGTCAAAGTCTTAGGACTCATGCTTGGAATATACTCAGAAGTCCCTCCCATGATAGCATTTGCAGGAGCTACACCGACATTAACATCTGTAGCAGGTGGAACCTTGACGGTGTATGTACCAGTCGCAGTATCAACTGAGCCTTCACTGAATCCGCCCTTCCAGAATGCACCTACCATGAGATTAAGCTTCTTGGCCGTTTCGCCCGTGATCTTCACATTATCATTTGAAGCATCTTGGATCTCGCCGGAAACTGTACCGGTCTTCTCTACTACTACAAGCTGAATCGTAGTATCGCCAGTAATCTCAACTGATTTTTCCTTGCCGGCGTATTGAGAGTTTGGTGGATAGAAGGCATTGAAAGCGAATGTGCCTGTGGTAGTGTAAACAGTTGCTTGACCGCCAGCACCAGGTCCGCCAAATCCGGGACCAAATTGAGGTCCGCCAGTGCCAGTTGGGCGGGCATTAATCCAGTTGCCATCAGAAACAAGATTACCATCACCGTCTATGGTTGATACGGTAATTTTTTTGGTTGCCTTGTCGAATCTGAATGTTAGAGTATCTCCGCTTGAACCCTTCTGAGGACCTGTTGTTGGGAAAAGTTGGTTTGCGTCCATTGCACCTGTTGGTTTGCTGGCGGGACCTTCGGCCATTGCGCTTATGGTCCACTCCATCAATCCCATACGCTCTCCGCCCTTCTTTCCTCCACCCTCTTCGCCTCCTTCACGCATGCCTGGCCCGCTACCACCGGGATTCGCCATGACACGATATGTCTTGCCCTTCATTACCTTGATCGTGCCAGTTCCATCTGAGCCAGTGAAAGACATCATTGGAGGGCCAGGATTCTTGGTGTCAAAAGCCATGATTGGCGTGCTAGCCAGTGCCGCGTCGCTGCCGCCATCAACACGATATGTTTGAACTGCGATTGATCCATCGAATGCCTGTAATTTGATCGTTCCAAGGCTATTGGCGCCCTTCTTGACTGCAAATCTGGTTTTGGGCACATAGTATTGTCCGCTCGGATCAAAGCGATGAAGCTCCCACTCTCCGGTACCTGCAGATGTACTGAAGCTGAACGACCCATCGGTTGGATTAACCATCAATGGCTGGAAGCTATGTGTACGAAAATTCTGAGCTCCTGCTCCTCCTGATGCTGGCGTGCCATCTGGATTAATCAGTTTGCCGGTAACAGTAGCATTTGGCCGATCGACTAGCATCTCGAGCGAAACTGTCTCAGCTTCTGCGGCAGCCTTATTGAAGCTAATTGGCATCGGTGGCTTGGCTACAAATTCCGCCGGTGCTTGTTGCTGCTGCTGTCCTTGTCCTGGAGGAGGTGCGAATTGGGGCATAGCAGAGACCATCAGATTGCTTTTCTCGCCCTGAACAGAGACCCGAAGTTGCGCGACACCACTGCTGTTTGTCTGAGCAAAAGCGAAGCCACCACCACCATTAGAGAAAGCATTGACGTTGGCCCCCTGGATTGCTGCTCCGGTATCAGCATATTTGACAGTAACTTCGATGATCTTGTTAGATCGTTGCAGAACAAGATTAATTGTCTGTGTCGCTGGAATAGTGATATTTTGCGGTTCGATCTGCATATATACATTAGTAACATTCTTTGCGGTCTCGCTGTTTGGATCAACGCCATGGCTGGTTTCCAGAACAAAGGTACCATCTGTTATACCGTAGAAGGTAGCATCACCGAGTGCATTGCTGGTTGCTCGCCACATGCCGCAACAGCTTTGCGGGTGGACTTCTAGCGGATAGCCCGCAACCGGCTGGCTATTATAAGAGACATTAACAGTCAGCGAGGCTGTACCAACATTGATTGAAGCGTTATTGTCGGGGCCCTTCTTGCCATCAAGCGCAGAACCGTTATTTAGGGTGTATGTGTTGGTAGACCAGCTACCGCCTTGTGTCGGGTTTGTCATGCCCGTGAACTCCAGGGTAACTGTGCCGGCGGGAACTGCTGTCGACCCGTTCTGGATCGCCAAAATCAAAGAACCATCACCCTCTGGATATATCTCCATTCTTTGGTTCTTGAGTGCAGTGGTAGTGTTGCTCCCGAGGGTTGCGTTCCAAAAATCAGGCGGTTGGCCACCCATGGTGTTGATTTGGATTTCAACACGTCCGGTAGTGGCCGGAATTGCGGTTGCTGTTGTGAACGTGTGCGTAAATGTCACACTTGTCGCACCAAGTGTCGAACTGCTTGCTGCCCACGTCGGACTGGTGATGGCGCCAGCCTTGGCATGGGGTATGCCGAACCGAGACGGTTTATCTCCATTGCTAGAGATGATTGCATAGCCAAAAATGAGTGCTAATAATAGCACCTTGGCTAAGAGCTTTCTCTTTCTAAACATTTTCTCCCTCCTAATTAATTTTCCTACTAGAAACAAAAAATTCGCTTATTTAGTATTTTATTCTTTAGTGCCAAATAGTCAATTACCCCCATGGCAGGTACGGGACTCATTTTTATCCACAGAAGAGGCTGGAATTTATTCCAAAATAAGATAATTCTTGGTCAATATTGATGGCTGTTTCACTTGCCTGAGTCCCACCGGTAATCAAGCCGCTAACAACTTCCTCAAAGTGACCAACAGGGACAACATGGCGGTTCGGTGCCATTCTTGTTCCTTGTCCTCCTCAGAGATTTGTAGGCTTATTCCATCACAATGTTTGATCTCCGTCAATCTTATTTTAGTCCATATCTATTGACAAATGTTATAGTTTGTGTATAATACTTAGCGTGTCCGATGTTTGGGCTTGGCCCATTTCCCACGAAGGAGGAAGCACAGTGAGTCAGACAGGAACACAGAAAGAGAAACTGCCCGGATGGCTGATCTTGCGCAACGCCGCGTCCGAAATCACCGGCGCCGGCCAGAAGTACTTCCCGTTGCTCGACGATGAGGTGTCCGAGGGTTTGGTCGCCGACCTCGGCATCAACTGCGTCGCCCGTACCAACGAGGTCATCCCCGAAGAGCATCTCGAAGAAGTGCTGGACGAGGTGGCCAAAGCCCTCTGCGCGATCGGCAAGCCGTGGGACGCGACCTTTGTCGCGTTCTTCGTCTCGCACGAGGGCATCGACGGTCTCGCGGCTCGCGTCGAAGCCCTGGATGACTGGGGCGTCATCAGGTGCACCTGCGGCGACTGCGCCGGCATTACCATCGCTCCGCTGGCGCTGGTCGACGCCCACAACGAGAAGAAGCGTCTGCGCGAAGAGCGACAGCGCCAGATCGAAGAGCAGATGCGTCGGCGCGGCCCCATAGAGGCGCTCTTCGGCGAGGACGGGATCCTGAGCCTGTTCACCCGCCGCGGGTCTCGGCCAGACGACCGCATGTCGCCCGAGACCGAAACCGTGGCTACCGGCAGCGACAACGGCCACTAGGTACGCCGCTTAGGAGTCGGCCTTTCAGCCGAGTCGCTTACGTCAAGAATATGAGGGGTTTGATTCCGGGGGTCCTGTTGCGAGCATCGCTCGCGCCGCAGGACCCCCTTCTTTTTTTGCCTAAATTAGAGCGAGTGTTATTGACAAATCAATCTTTTTTGGGTATAATTCCGTCGTGTTCAGTCTGGGTTCAACCCATTGCCTACGACCAAAGGAGGAGACAGATGACGATTCGTGAGATGATTGCCCAGCCGAAGAAGCCGGGCTGGCAGTTGCTGCTTGAGTCCGCTAGGGCTATGACGGCGCTGGTGGAGCGCTCAGCCGAGGAGATCGAAGCCAAGTTCGACGAGGCGATGTCGAAGCTGACGGTCCACTGCTCGGCTCGCTTCAACGAGGTCATCCCCGAAGAGCGCCTCGAAGAAGTGCTGGCTGCCGTCGCGGAGGCCGCGTGCGCCATTGGGGAACCGTGGTCGATGCACCTGCTCATGTTCCATCTTGCCCACGAGGGGATCGATGGCCTCAAGACGCGCATCGGCGCCATCGAGGGTTGGGGCACCGTCGAATGCGGTTGCCACGAGGAGCAGTGCATGGGCATCATGGTCGCTCCCAACGAGCATATCGCGCGTGTCCGGGAGAGAGCGCGCATGATGCAGATGATGGAGCAGGTCGGGGAGGCCAGTCCCCTGGCGGCTGCTTTGCTGAGCCCCGGTGGTCTGGTAGACGCACTTCAGGCCGATGGCCTCGATGTCCGTGTCATCAGCCCGGGTGATATCGCCGGGTTGTTCGGCGGATCGGACCTGAAGCCCGCAGACTGAGCGGTGACCTTGTGGCCACTGTCGCGTACCAAGGTTTGCTTCCCAAGGGGGTCCTGTTGCGAGCATCGCTCGCGCCGCAGGGCCCCTTCTTTTTTTGTTCAAAAACAAAAACGACGTCCTTGCGGATCGTCGCGGAAAAAACACAATTCTCGATACAATCAAGAGCCGAATTGCTCTTGCGCGGACTCGCTCATGATCGCATCATGTGCCATTCTTTCGCCCTTCTCGGTAACTCTAACAAATCCCCTTTCGTCAACCGCAAAGAAGTCATCGGCAATCAGTGAGTTTATCTCTGGTACTGGACCAACTGGTATAATGATCTCCTCGCGCCTGAGCTCAATACCGGCTTTCACTGTGAGCAGGTAGAGGTTCCGAAAGTACTCCAGGCAGTCGGCATCAATCTTATTGTATGGTCCGCTACTACAGGCGCCAATATAGTAGCTCAAATCAGTTCTTGCTGGAAACGCAACAATTTCGAAAAGACGTAGAACAAGCAATTTGCTCAACGGGTATTGGCGAAGCGTAGGCCAATTGCCCGGATGGATTCGCTCGGCCCTTTCTCTGGCAATGTCGAGATAACTGCGACAGATCGAGATGTCGTTACATGCCACGTGGAGATGATCAAAAGCCTGACCGAAAGTTATCTCGATGCCGCTCCTGAAGCGGCGGGGAAGAACAACAAACGGTGTGTGAACTACCTGGCAACAGCCGGAATTGAAGGCATACGTGGTAAGTTTGCTGGGATCGAGCATCTCGGGCTCATTTTCGAAAAACCAGGCCGCAAAGTCAGGCGATTCGTTGGCAAGAACCTGCAATGCAGCCTTGGCATCGACGCAGAAACCGTTTCGTTCATCTCCGTCGATAACTCCCAGGACACAATTGATCCAGCCCAATTTGGTTTCAGCACTCGCGCGGCCGCCCTCCGGACGACCATGAACAAGAATCCATCTCCCCATTGTCCATGCCTCCTCATCTCAGTCTCAAACGCAGAGTACTTATTTAAGTTAGCTCTGTCAATGAGTTATTCAAAAACCCGCCGAGAGCACAGACGGGTTTTTGAATTTAGCTGTTACTCCTTTTCTTCTTCCTCGGACATCATCTCATCATCGGAAAGCTCCTCTTCCTCAATGTCCTCTCCCGTATCACCAAGCATGCTGCATTCAACTCCGCCGTCTGTTGGAACTATCTCAACGACGTTATGGCCCGGCTTACTCTCCATGTGCGATCTAGCATCAGTCTCACTTTCGCTAGCAAAGTCACAGCCGGCGTGAAGGCAAATATATTTTGTCGACATTTTGGCTCCTTGTTATGCAATTGCATCCCTCCGCGTTTCAATTATATCAAGAGTTGAATAGATGTAGTCCTGCGTGACGCGTTTGGCTTTCAGGGATTGCTCCCGCTAAACAGACGCTAAATTGATAATTTTATCAAAATTTGTGGCAGGCAACTATATGTAACGAGAGTGTGTTTACGATTTCTTGACACTCATTTGAGCCCAATGTAGCGTAGATAGTGGTCGATTGGAGCCTGTCTAAAAACTCATCTGAAATGATCACAAATTTCGCCTCATGAAGAGTTATCAAACAGACTCTAGGGGATGCAACATTTCCCATTTTTTTTAACGGAAAACGAACTCATATGAGCAGTAGTGATTTAACGAATGGCTTGGGCTCTTCCGGCATGACTTTTCTGGCCTGGTTTGCCTATGTCGGCTTTCTCTTTTTGATTAGCTTTACTGTCGTTGCTATCAAAAACGCACTGGGCAAGAAACAAGAGTAGGGTTTTCGTTCTAGAACAAAAAAGAGGCGCCCCACAGCCGATGGCTGGGGGCGCCTTGTTGATGGCGCGACCGAAGGCGGTCACTGCCTGGTAACCCGCTTGTAGACGGGTACCCTGAGGTGTTGCCCGGGGAAAAGATTCGAAACCTTTTCCTCCCGAGCATCTCGAATCTCGTGGACCACCTTGCAGACATACGCCCCCTTCGGGTTGTACTCCTTAGCGATGGACCAGATTGTGTCACCCTGCTTGACCGTGTAGTCAGTGTAGCTGACCACGGTCACCGGCCAGTTCGCGACGGCGACTTTCGCCGCCAACGCAAACATGGCCAGAAGTACGAGGCAAAAGAGGCTGAAGCGAATTCGCGCCTCGCGACGCGGCATCTTGCGGGGCATATCTGTTACTCCTGTGCCAGTCCTAGAGGATTCAGTCCGCCATAAGCAGACTAATTGGCCGGTTTCCGGCCGCTGGCAACTGCTCTCAGCACAAACGCGTTGCGCCGAAAGCGTTGCCAAGCGAACGATCCCAATACTCCACATTTTATATTATAGCACAATTCTTTCATGAAGTCAATGCTATCGGTATCACCATAATAGTATGTCTGACCCATCATCACATTTATACCAAATCTCCATGGATTGTCCACAAATTTTGACAGGGCTTGCCAAGATTGGTTGTTTGGTGTATAATTTGGAAATTGTTTAAAAAAATTGACTACTTAGGAGGTAGCTCATGAGAACGAAAATTGTAGCATCGGTCGGTCCAGCCACTGAGTCAGAGGAGACGATTAAAAAGTTAATCGAAGCCGGTATGGGTGTTATGAGATTAAATTTTTCTCATGATGTTCATGAGGCGCATGGTCAAAGAATTGATACTGCAAGAAAAATTGCAGCTGAATTAGGCAAGGACATAGAGGTTCTGTGCGACCTGCAAGGTCCCAAAATTCGCGTACGCGAATTCCCTCATCCCCCACTAATGCTTTATCCTGGTGACATGATTGCACTCACAACATCCTCTAACCCGGACATTAAACCAATGGACCTCGTTATCGAGGACCCATATCTGCATGAGGACGTTAAGCCCGGAGATCCTATCCTTATGGATGATGGCCAGATTGAATTGGTGGCTGAGCGAGTCGAGAACCATAGAATTTATTCAAAGGTTATAGTTGGCGGCGAGCTTTATCCAAGAAAAGGCGTCAACCTGCCTTATACCCAGACAACCACCTCCTCTTTGACCGAGAAGGATATCAAAGATCTAGAATTTATTCTGACCAAGAACCCAGATTGGGTTGCCATTTCATTTGTGCAAAGCGCCCATGATGTCGAACGAGTCAAAGAGCTTATCGGTGATCGCCCGGTACGAGTTATGTGCAAGATCGAGCGCGCCAAGGCAATTAGCAATCTATCAGAAATTATCGATGCCGCAGATGGCGTCATGGTTGCCAGAGGCGATCTTGGAGTTGAAATACCGATCGAAAAGTTGCCAATTATTCAAAAACAGATCATCAAGAGAGCTAACTATGCCGACAAGCCGGTCGTGACCGCTACACAGATGCTCTCAACTATGACCCACAATCCGTTCCCAACTCGAGCCGAGGTCTCCGATATTGCCAATGCCATATTTGATGGAACAGACGCTGTTATGCTCTCCAACGAAACTGCTGTCGGTGAATATCCGGTCAAAGCGGTCGAGATGATGACCAAGGTTATTCGCGAGACAGAGAATTATCTCTTCAACAGGGATAACAAACTCTAATAGACAAAACAAAACAAAAAAGCCCCGACACGTCGTGGGCTTTTTTGCTAGGAGGAATATCATTCGGTGCTCATTATCGCCTTTGCCAGGCGCGTGGCATGGGAATCTTTCGAGCAAAAAGTATTCCCTGGTGCAATTTGCTTTGCAATTTGCGGTTTGAACGTTTGAGTAACTCTAGCGGTCGGAGTGAAACTGTCGGAAACTGAAAGGCGGCATAAGAGTAATTGTACGATCTGGTCAGCGTTCCATTTGGTCCGATACTGAAACTGGGCAAAACAGGCATGTGGTTTTTTAACATGTGTCCTCACTTTCTATATATCATGGAAAGCAGGGCCGGCCGACCTTTGCATATCCCGTTTTCAATAATTACTACAACGGATGCTGCCGTGTTCTTTCATCAAAAATGTCGGAATTAGCTTTTTTCTGTTCTAGTCAATTAAATTGAGTATCATTCTGCTAGTGCCAGTGAAGTATAATAAGACGGTCGCAAAGAGGGCAACGAAGAGAACTATTAGGACGGTCCAGCGTCGGCGATATTTGTATCCCATGTCAGTTAACCGGAATAGAATGTAGGCGAAGGAAATAGCAACGAAGGAGAGCGATAGCCAGAGAAGTGGCAAGTTGTTGGTGGTAAAGGTGGCAAGCCTTTCATTGAATGATTGCGAGAGTGACCAATCTAACGCAGCTAGTCCGTAGATATTGACGCACAAGAGGATGCCATCAAAGATGATAAAAAAAGCGATCAAGAGCCAAATAACCGCATTGTAAACGAGAAAATACGACCTGGGTTTAGGCTTGAGTTGTTTATCGCTTATCTCTTCAATGATTTTTTGGGAAACTTGGGCCATTTTATCTTTCTTTTAGTTTCGGTTGTTTCTTTTTCTATCTCCTCGCGAAGAGATTTCTTGGCGCGATTCAGTAATGTAGCGACCGTACCCATCGGTTTGCGCAAGATATCCGATATTTCTTTATAGTCTTTGTCCTCGAAATATTTGAGAATAATAACATCGCGATAGTTTTTGTTAAGCTTGGTTAGTGTTCGCTGGATTGATGCGGCGTCATCTTGCGACCACATCTCCTTCTCAATATTTGAGTCTGAGGCGATAAATTGCAAAATCAGTTCATTGTCCTCAGTGGAGAGGGTTATAGGGCGCGTTCGCGCCTTTTTGAAGTGATTGATCGTTTCGTTGTGGGTAATACGATAAAGCCATGAGGAAAATTTAAGTTTAGGGTTGAAGCTATTTAAATTGAGATAAGCTTTAATGAAAATATCCTGAAGAATGTCTTCGACATCTTGGCTCGAAAAATTCGCAAGCCTTTTGATGTATCGAGACAGTTTTTCCTCATAGCGATTCGCCAAGTAAAAATAATTGTTTTTGTCAGCCAATGTGAGTGTGACCAACTCCTCGTCAGTCAGTTTTGAGCTTTCGATCTTGGTTATCATTAATCATGTTTCCCATGGTTCTTTATCCACCTTAAAGGAGCGTGGTATGACTTGTTGTATCTTGATTGCGCGCCGAGAATCTACCTCTTTCTTGTATTATTACACAATTCATTCTCTTTTTCTTTCAACTGGGCTACCCGCCACATCTTTATCAGGCATATATTTAGTGCTAAAATAATTATCAGCGGTTAATTAACAAAGGATATTTATGTTATACGGTGTAATTATGGCAGGTGGCCAAGGAACTCGATTGTGGCCGCTTTCTAGGGCTAAGGCGCCAAAACAGCTACATTCCTTGGCTAGTGAAAAATCACTTATTCAAGAGACTTATGACCGACTGCTTCCGATGGTAAAAACTCCGGACAGGATCTATGTCTCGACCAATCCTCTCTACGCCGAGAGAATCAAGGAGCAGTTGCCGGATGTGCCGGAGGAGAATTATATTATCGAACCATTTCCGATGAATACTGCTGCTGCCTGTATTTTGGCAACCGCGGTTCTATCCAAGAGGGCAGACAATCCTGTTATTTTCTTCGCCTACTCGGATCCAGCGATCAAGGACGAGGCTAGATTTCGAGAGATAGTTTTGGCCGGCGAAAAGATTCTAGAGGATCGTCCGAACAATATCCTCACTGTTGGAATCAACCCAACCAAGCCTGATACAGGATTGGGATATATCCAGTTCGGCAAGGAGATCACTGAGAATGGTAGTGAGATTCGGGCCTTCAAGGTAAAGAGGTTTGTTGAAAAGCCAGATTTAAAGACTGCGGAGAAATACGTCGCATCATTCGATTATCTCTGGAATTCCGGTATGTTTATGTGGCACACTGACTACCTTTTGAAGTTGGCAGAAGAGTTTATGCCAGATACTCACAAGACAATTATGGGCATAGCCGATGCTTGGGACACACCAAATCGCGATGAAATATTAGCTAAGGAATACGCAAAAGTTGAGAAAACCTCAATCGACTATGGCATCATGGAAAAAACAAAGGACATTCTTGTCATTCCTGGTGATTTCGGTTGGAGCGATATTGGATCTTGGGGTACTCTCTATGAACTTCTGTCCGACATGACCGACTCAAATGTTGTGTCTCGTGGCCACCATATCGGTCACAATGACACCAATTGCCTAGTTTATGCGGGTGACAAACTTGTTGCTACTGTCGGACTCGAGGATGTAGTTGTCATTGATACGCCGGATGCCCTGCTGATTTGCAATCGCCATAAATCCCAGGAAGTAAAAGATCTTTTGAGCAAGATCAAAGAGGCAGGAGAGGAAGAATATTTATAAAAGTTAGTAAGTACGCGAGTGTAAGGCGAAAGTAATCAAAATCGCAGAGAGAATGAAAGGAAAAAATGGAAATCAACCTAAAGAGCATTTATCGATCGTACGATATTCGCGGGGAGTATCCGGAACAGATCAATGACGAGGTCGCCTACAAGATAGCACAGGCCTATGTGCAGTACGTCAAGCCCGATGGCAAGATCGCCGTGGGCATGGACGCCAGGACAACATCACCAGAGCTTCATGAATCTGTGATCAATGGTCTCATCGATGCTGGTATCGATGTTGTTGATATTGGTCCGGTTTCAACTGATATGTACTATTTCGCAGTTGGGTACTATAAGCTTGCGGGCGGAATCCAGGTTACAGCATCACATCAACCGGCGCAATTCAATGGGATGAAGATGATTAGAGAGAATGCTTATCCACTCTACGGCGAGGCTGGAATACAACAAATTCGAGATATCGTTGAGGCTGGTGAATGGGAAGTTTCAAGTGACAAAAAAGGCACTATCGAAAAGAAGGATATCTGGTCCGATTTTGCCGATTATGCCTTAGGATTCATAAAAACAGATGCAATCAAGCCGCTTAAAGTTGTCATAAACCCAAACTTTGGCTACCAGGGAAATATCTTCAAGTATATTGTTAAGCATGCAAACTTGCCTATCGAGATCGTTGGCATAAACGATGAGCCAGACGGCAGCTTTCCAAAGGGTCAGCCTGATCCATCTCTGCCAGAGAATAGGCCGGAGTTTATAGCACTGGTCAAGTCTAGTGGCGCAGACCTCGGGATTACCTGGGATGCCGATGGTGATCGCGTTTTTTTCTGCACCGGTTCGGGCAGATTTGTCGATCCATACTATACCAATGCCCTGCTTTACGCTAACACTCTGATCAAGAATCCTGGTGCAACCGTTCTCTATGAACCTCGATTCACTTGGGCGCTTATTGATACAGCCAAAGAATACGGCGGAACCGCAGTTCTTGAACGTGTCGGTCACTCATACATCAAGGCGAGAATGAAGAAGGAAGATGCCGTCATCTCCGGTGAATCATCTGGCCACACATATTTCAGAGATTTCTGGTATGCCGACAGCGGCATTATTCCCTCGCTCATTATCATGGAGACGGTCTGCGTCGCCGGCAAATCACTGGATGAATTATTGGAGCCGCTATTCAATAAGTATTTCATATCCGGAGAGATCAACAGTACAGTAAGTGACCACAAGTCAATGATGGCAACAATTCGCGACAAATATCAGGCAGAGGGGGCGGAAATATCTGAGTTCGATGGCGTCTCGGTCGAATACCCTGACTGGCGTGCAAATGTCCGGCCGTCTGCCAACGATCCTGTTCTGCGCCTCTGCGTTGAGGCCAAATCCGAGCAATTGATGGAGGAAAAGCGCGACGAGCTCCTGGCCATTATCAGAGCATAATACAGCTTGTGCATTACCTTTAAGATTAAGCCCTAGAAAATCAGAACATCTAGGGCTTTTTGATGCAACAAAAAAGCCCCGGGCGGCCGGGACATGGGTCAAAGATTCTGAAACTGAACGGATTCTAGCAGCTCCCTCAGGTGTTCGTCTGAAACAGTTATGTTTTCTGGCAAAAGGCGGCGGATAACCTCGAGCTCAATATCGTCATAAGGGCGCCAGAGGCCGTCGCCAATGATATCTTCATAGTAGCAAGGCATTCCAGTGGCATTCAGCGGTAGGGTTTCTCGACCTGATCGAACGACATGCCAATTCGGCAAATCATTGGCCAAGGCTAGATGAAAGTTTCTTCGACGTAGGTAGCTTTCTGCGATACTCCTAACTTGCTGACTCCTGCCCTCAATCTTGGCAATCCGATCGAACCGTGGATCAGCCACGATCAGGCCAATATCTTCTCTTGGCATGCCGGTTTTCTCGTACCAGAGATCGCAAAGTTCGCGTGCTTTCGCACTGGCTGTATCAAAATCGTCTGAACCCTCAGCCGAATATTTTGCCGCCCGATGCATGACATACTGTTCGAAAAAGATGTATATGCCAGCGTTAAGTGCGCTATCTAGGTAATCCAAAACTTCTGCGTACCTCGAGGTAGTCAGGCCGATGAGTACTTCGATCGGCACTGGCCCTTGTCCGTTTTTGTCCGCATAATCGCAACAATCCAAATACAACATCGTGGCAATATCTCGCTTCTGCGCCTTGATTCCAAGCTTACGCAAAACAAGCATAGTGTGCCGTTGGGCTTGCTCGGCGCTGTGTGTGCCATAGAAACTATCCATGGATACGAGTTTGCCTCTTTCGGGCATTGGCGTATTCCCCTCTCGTTTTCTCTCGTGTGCACTATATAACTTTTAGCCCAAAAAGTACAGTCGCATCAGGCGAGATGCCTGCCCGCAGTCGCTTCGCTCCAGACGATGCAGGCGGGCGAAAGCGTGACAGGCACAACAAAAACGAACAGATCACTCTGTTCGTGCTGCTCACTCTCGCTTTACGTCTTAATAACTTTCATCCTTATCTCAGTACTCAAGGTACATTATCTCTGGCTCGATACTCACATTAAATTTAGATTGAACTGCTGCTTGCGCCATTTTGATCAGCGACATAATGTCTGACGCTGTGGCATTGCCGGTATTAACAATAAAGTTTGGGTGCATGTCCGAGATCATGGCGCCACCGACGCTTTTACCCTTGAGATCACATTCAGAGAGGAGGTGCGCCACAGGAATCACTGGAAAAGGATCGTTCTTAATTACGTCTGCGCTCTTCTTGACGAGATCAGCTGGAGCCTTGGCGCAATCAATATTTTTGAATGTGCTGCCGGCACTGGGGTATCGCAGTGGTTGGCGAGAATTTCGATAAGCAATTTTTTCATTTGCGATACGTTCTATCTCTTCCTTGTTGCCAGGGGTTAGGCTAAATTTCGCCGAGGTGATCAGCTCGTCCTTGGCGGCATCTGTTTTGTAGATGCTGTGACGGTAGGCAAATCTGCACTCATGATTGTTCCGAACAATCGTATTGGTGGTAGTGAGATTAATGCTCTCGACTTCAAGAACAGTATCCTTTGTTTCGCCACCGAATGCCCCGGCATTCCCTCTGACTGCGCCGCCGACCGTTCCGGGAAGGCCGCCTGCCCACTCTATTCCGGAGAGAGAGTTCTCTATGCAAAAATCGATTGCCTCCTGAAAGAGTAGTCCTCCGCCGAAAACAACTTCGTTACCATCCCGATTCTTAAACTTGATGCTATTTCGAATAATTAGACCGTTATATCCCCTATCGTCGACCAGAAGATTCGTGCCGCTACCCAAAACAAATCTTTTGCGCGCTTCTGGCGGAAGGTCGGTGCTAATTGCGTGCCAATCTTTCAGTCCGCCAATTAACTCTTCTGTACTGCTGACCTCTAAGAAGTATCGGGCAGGACCACCGATCTTGTAGTGAGTGTAATCATTGAGTTGGATGTTTTCTTTTATCATAGTCTAGGACTTTTTTAGTTTATCAATTAGTACCAACAGGGTGAAATAAGGCAGTGCCAGCTGGCGCCAAATTCTACTCGGTTCTGCTATGAGGCGATAGAACCACTCGAGTCCCGACCGCCGCATCCAAGCCGGGGCGCGCGTCTTGGTGCCAGCGATAAAATCAAAGGCCCCGCCGACACCTATACCAATTTTGCATCCACTTTTGGCTAAGTTCTGAGACAGCCAATATTCCTGTTTGGGAGCACCATAAGCAACAAGGATAATGTCTGCTTTCGATCTTCTAACCATGTCAATCGTTTGTTGTGTTTTGTCTGGTGAATTTGCGCTTATACCAGCAATGCGTAAGCCCGGCACTTCTGTTTGCAGTATCAGAGCACATTGTTCTGCGATGGCAGGACCGCCGCCCAAGAGAAATATTTTTAACTTCTTGTCGGCAGCTATTCGAGCAATATCCCAAACAAAATCAGTGCCAGTAATCCTCTCGGCAATCGGGCGATAAAAATAACGAGGGCATATCGGGATAAGAATTAGGGTGAAGACCCATTGTATGATTGAGATAAGTTTTGAGATGAGTTTATTTTTCGGGGTCTTTAGGGTCTTGTACCTTGCAGCCCAAAGCAATCCAAAGCCATCGACAATATTCAACGAAGAATCTGAATTCAAGACGCTTCTTAAATCGTTATCCTTCTGGGCTTTAGTTACAATTTCCGTGTTTGGGGTACAGACAAGAGATGGCTCGCTTCCATTCGCGAAGTCATTTACTTTAGCTACTGCTTCGTCGTGAGTAAGCGCGTCAAGTTTAATGCCCAATATACTAATCCTGCTCATATGCCTTCTTATATTTAGTGTATGAAGAATTAATATGCTCCTCAATTTGGCCCAAAAAACTCTTTTTAGAGAACTCTTCCGCCCTGTTACGGCAGGTTCTGGGCACAAATTTTGTATAGTTCTCGCTAAGCTTTTCGATTGCTTCAATCAATGAATCAGCAGAGGGATTATCGAAGAACAAGCCGGTTTTGTTCTCTACCAGCGATTCGGTCACACCACCTCGACCATATGCGACAACCGGCCGACCAGCAGCCATTGCCTCAACGGGAGTCAGGCCAAAGTCTTCTTCTCCTGGAAATATGAGAGCATAGCAATTTCTTAAGTACTCAGCTATTGATTGGTCAGACTGCCACCCAAGAAATTCAATATTGCTGCCTGCCATGGCCTTAAGCCTGTCCTTGTCTGAGCCCTCACCGATAATAACAAGAGGACGCTTGAGCTTATTAAAAGCCTCAATGGCTAAATCAATTTTCTTGTAGGGTTCAAGGCGCGAAACGATCAGGCAATAGTCGTCCGGCAGGTCGTCACTAAATGCGATATCTTCTACGTTTGCCGGCGGGTATATAACAGTAGAATCAACTCTATAATATTTTTTTAATCGTTTTTGGGCTGTTTTTGATTGGGCAATCCAGACGTCTGTACGGTTTGCTGCTACTCTATCCCAAATTCTCAGGTCTTTCAGGATTGACCTGATTAGCAACCCCCTCAGTGAGTATGAAATTTTATTCTCTTCAAGGTACTGATGATACCAATCCCAAACATAACGCATTGGAGAGTAACAATATGTGATATGGAGCGTCGTCGGCCGGGTAATAACTCCATGGGCGTACGAGTTGGAAAAAGAAATCACGATATCGTATTCGGATAGATCAAACTGTTCTATGGCGGAGGACAAGAAAGGCAAAAATAACTTTGGGCGTTTGCGCAAGAAAGAGGGGTATTTATTCAGAGAAGAAGCATGAATTTGCCAGTCCTTTGCTTCAAATAATTGTCTCGTTCCCTCTTTGTCATAAAGAAGTGTATAAACCGGTGCGTCGGGATAGCGTTCGTGAAAAGCCATTAAAACTTTTTCGGCTCCACCGATTTTTGTTAGGAAGTCGTGAATGATTGCAATACGTGTCATTTGATTCCCTCCAGGATACCCAACAGCTTTTTAGCTGACCTCTCCCACGAAAAAAGCTTTGCGCGTTCGATGCCTTTTTTCTGCAACTTTTCAGCAAGTAGCTTGTCGCTTGTTATTATATCTATTGCATTAGCTATTTCTGACGTTTTTTCGGGATCTACAAGCAACGCTGCGTCTCCAGCAACTTCCGGCAACGAGGATGTGTTGGATGTAATCACGGGAGTGCCAGAGGCAAATGACTCCAGAAGAGGGAGGCCAAAGCCTTCGTAGAGTGTCGGAAAGAGTAATGCATCAGCATTTGAATAAAGCCCTGGCAATTGATCGTCTCTGACATATCCTGTAAAGATGATATCATTTTTATGCTTGTCGTAATCTTTTAGAAGCGTCAGTATGGCGTCAGAGCCGTATCCTGGCTTGCCGGCGAGAACAAGACGATGGCTAGAGCTGGATTTCTTCTTAAAAAGTATGAAAGATTCGATTATTCGCCGAATATTCTTTCTCTCCTCCAGGCGCCCGACATAGAGAAGATATGGCTTGGGCAGTCCTGCCAGAGAAGGCTTTTCGTCACTGTTATATCGCCCAGAATCATAACCAAGATGAATGACCGATAAATTGTTGGTTCTGCATCGATATTGATTAACGAAATCTCTCTTGGTTGACTCACTGACAAACACAAGCGCGCTCGCGTATTTTGCATTTCTCTGTGCGGCATAATGCTGCAACTTACGCTCTGTCCGGCTATAAGCATGTGGGTAATGTACGAAGGCTAGGTCATGTATCAGGGCAACACTTTTTATACGAGAAAGCCGCGGAACCATATAGCTGGGGGTAAAAAAAACATCAGGTTTAGTTCGAATTAACTCGATGGGTAACCGTAATGTGTGCCACAGCCTTGCCGGTGACGAGAGCAAAACGGTGACATTTTTTAGGTCGGACATTTTGCTCTCAATAGGCCTCGGCGAATAAAGAATGAGCTCATGCTGGTGGTTAAGTTTCGCCATGTGCAAAATCAACTGATAAGAGGCATTCTCTACGCCAGTTTTGTGTTCAGTTGTGATTGATGATGCATCAATGCCTATGATCATATATTTTGAGGCGAAAGGCTAATGGAAAACAAATTCGCGGTTCTCTTGCACCCGCCTGCATCGCCTGGAGCGAAGCGACTGCGGGCAGGCCTTACACCTAGTTACTCTCTTGCCCAAAGTACGGATCTTTTGAATGAGTCAATGTTTTCGATGGCAATGCCGGAACCTTTTGCAACACACTCAAGCGGGTTATTAGCCACCTCGCATGGCACGCCCGTAACCTTGGTTAGAAGGCCGTCAAGATGCTGAAGGAGCGCGCCGCCGCCAGTGAGAATTATTCCCTTATCCATAACATCGGAGGCGAGTTCGGGCGGTGTTTTCTGCAAAACATCTTTGACTGCGTTAATAATCTCAAGTAGTGGGGACCTGATAGCAGAGACGACATCATTTGAGGAAACCATCACGCTTTCGGGCAATCCGGTGATAGAATTGGATCCAGAAACTTCCATTTTGACTTCTTTTTTGACTTGTTGGGCAGCCCCAATCGAAATCTTTATATTCTCAGCAGTCTGTTCTCCGATGATTAGGCTATATTTCTTTCTAATAAAATTAGCTATGGCTGCATCAAACTTGTTGCCACCGATTCTGACTGAGGAAAAAGCAACGACATCACCAAGAGTTATGACCGCAACCTCAGTGGTTCCCCCGCCAATATCGATGATCATATTACCGGAGGGCGTTGCAATTGGAATGCCGGCACCCAACGCCGCAGCGACAGGCTTTTTAATAATATAAGTTTGTTTGGCGCCTGCAGCATTACAGGCATCGATGACCGCTCTGCGCTCAGTCGAAGTCACACCAGCAGGAACAGAAACCATTATGTCCGGCTTAAAGAGTCTAATGTTTCCAGAAACCTTGTTGATATAATAGCGAAGCATGGCTTCGGCGACACGATAGTTGGCGATAACTCCGTCCTGAAGAGGACTGGCAGCAATAATACTTTCTGGCGTACGGCCAATCATCTTTTTTGCTTCTTCACCGATGGCCATAACTTTGTTGTCTGATGCTTGAATTGCAACTACGCTGGGCTCATTAACGACAATCCCCTTCTTGGGAACATAAACAAGAATACTGGTTGTCCCCAAATCAATTGCAATTTTTCTGATCATATATTAAACCAACGTATACGCTAGTGATACTAAATGGCAAGGCACAGACTGCAGATCAATAATACGAAGGTCAACCATGGTCCCTTACTCTGTTCTATTGATCTTGGCGCCGACCGCCTGAAGTTTATTGTCGATCAGCTCATAACCCCTATCGACATAGTCGCATTGACCGATAGTTGTTTCACCATCAGCAATGAGAGCGGCCAAGACCAGTGCAACTCCTCCGCGGATATCGGGACAATTTATTTTTTTGCCTTTGTATTGTGTTGGGCCGGAAACGTTTACGATGTGAGGGCTTAGCTGCTCATATTTTGCCCCCATCTTCTCCAGCTCTGACAGATAAAGAAATCTACCTTCAAATATTGTTTCAAAAATTCGACTCTCGCCCTCTGCTTGAGTTAGTAGCACCGCAAATGGCGACTGCAGGTCAGTTGGAAAGCCCGGATAGGTCCTGGTATCAATATTAATGGGACGGAGTTTATTGCGCTTCTTCGTTTGTACATAGTAGAGGCCAGACCTTTGAACAACATCGAAGTTTGCCCCCATCAGTTCTAGTTTGCGCAGTACTATTGCCAAATGCTCCGGCACCAGCGGGCCAATCGTGATTTCCCAGTTGCCTGCAATAGCTGCGACTATATACGTACCCGCCTCTATTCTGTCTGGAAGAACATTATGCTCGACGCCATGTAATTCCTTGACACCATCAACTTGAATATCGTGAGTTCCTGCTCCACTAATCTTTGCGCCCATCCGATTTAGATATTTTGCCAAATCAGCAATCTCTGGCTCTGCTGCTGCGACACTAATTCTGGTTGTTCCTGGAGATAGCACCGAAGCCATAATGGCATTTTCTGTAGCAGTAACGCTCATTTTGGAGAGCACAACATTTCCAGCCTTCGGCTTGCCATCCAAAAAATAGTCTTCGCCTCTTTGCTTGATCTTAACACCGAGTTGGGAAAAGACATCTAGATGATCATCGATTGGCCGAGCACCGATAAGACAGCCCCCGGGCTGACTAAAGGACGCCTTGCCGAATTTGGCCAGGAGCGGACCAATTGTAACAATAGACCCACGAAGTTTCTTCATAAGCTTTGGGTCTGGGTGCGCCGAGTTAATTCCTGCCGGATTGATGGTAATTGTTCTGTCATTAGTCAAAACATCTGTGCCGATGCTTTGGAGGATATCCTCCATTCTTTCAACATCGGAAATTCTCGGAACATTATGAATTATTGACTCTGACTTTGCTAAAATAGCCGCGGGAATAATTTTGAGAGCAGCATTCTTGGCGCCGCTGATTGGGATTTCTCCTCTTAATCTAGCTTTGCCTTGTACGGTCAGTTGTGTCATAGTGCCTCGCTAAAGCTAACGGTTTCGTATTAATCTGTTTTGGCCCAAGATATCAACCCATCAGAGGAAGCGCGCGAGCACAAGTTGAAGGCCCGATCGCATTAATTGTATGGTAAACCAGGCAATAATTCAATATATTCACCATGTTCCTCCAAAGTCTGACGTTGTCACCGAAGATACCGAGTGGACTTTAAAATTACTTGCTGTCTTGCTATAATCATGTAAAACAATGAATAATCGACGAACAAAAAACATTTATAAAATAATAATATCCCAGCTTGGCGTAGGCTTGATCATGTTTGTACTGGGTCTTGTTATTGTCGTCTATGCACAAGGCTATCGCATCAACCCGAAGAATTTAAAGATCATCAAAACAGGGATCCTCTTTGTATCCTCTAACCAAAAAGTTGCTGATGTCTATGTTAATGGCAAGGTTGTCTCACAAAAAATGCCCTATGCTACAAACCTTCTGCCTGGTACATACAGCGTTCTCATTAAGAAGGACGGTTATGCCAGTTGGTCCGCAATGTCTGATGTCAAGCAAGAGTTGGTTACAAGTTACAAAACAATCGTTCTTTTCAAGGAAAGTATTGTTTCGCAAGAATTGACCGACGAAAAGAAAATTGCCCTGCTATCTGTTCCTACCGACATCCTGGCAGTCAACGCAGAAAAGGCCCTTGTCTATAATGAACACGAAATCTGGACGAACGATACTTTGGTCACACGATTTTCCAAGCCTATAACAAAAGCCATGTGGTATCCAGACCTTGATCATATTATTTATCAGCAAGGTCAAGAGATTCGTGTAATCGAAAAAAACGGTGTCAATGACACGCTTCTGGTTAGACTAGCAAATGACCAGCCAACAGTCTTTACGATTGGAAATCATGGCGAAGAACTCTACTATCTCGATAATGGCGTCTATCGCTTTGCGACAATTAGATAGCCGCCACACTTACTATCCTGACCGATAGCATGCCTCTCCTTTGCCTCAAGCCCTATCTTGTCTTCGGCAGTTTTTGTTGTTTCCCTGTTTGGATACTCTTGTTGCTCTCATCCGGAGAAGGGCTGATTTGGTTTGCTCGAACTACCAGTCTTCTGAGTGTAGTCCCGACTGGCGTACATGTCATGAGAGTAAGGATTGGCTTGTCGGTTGATTCCATGACTGATAGGTCACTTGGCTCAACGACTTTTATCTCTGAGACTTTGTAAATATAGTCCTTGTTTTGGTACCTGAGCTGGACGAGATCACCAACGACTACCTTGTCCAAAAGAGCAAATATTGCCTTGTAGTCGCCCTTGTTCCAAGGCAGATCAGAACTGTGCCCTGTGACAAAGACATTGCCCTTCTCTCCGGGCATGGCCGTGCCATTGATGTGTATCAACCCATTTTGAAGGTTCTTCCTAACATCAGAATCATTGTTTTCTACCCGCCAGGTTACGGGCGCATAAACATTAATCGAGGGAACGGCGAGATGATTATCAGAAATTTCCGGTACCGATATGGTAACTGGCTTGCCGGATTCAACTTTAACCGCTAGCTTTTGGATCTCCTGTGCGTACGGCTCAACTTTGTACTCTGTCCGATACCAGTAAATAAGTTGACGGTATAGGTTTTGGTAGTTAATTGCAGCAAAGACCGTTATGTAGAGAAAGGTTAAAGAAAAAAAGACTCGCAAAAATCTCGTTCTTTTTGAAAGTCTTTTCTTCTTTTTTTCGACAAAGAGATCAAGAAGATCATCTTCTGTCAGGGTTTTTTTTGTTATTCGCCCCATAGTTTTCTCGATACTAAAGCTCTTGCACCAAGTGAATTTGGTGCCGCGGGTGGGAATCGAACCCACACTCCTTTCGGAACACGATTTTGAGTCGTGCGCGTCTACCAATTCCGCCACCGCGGCACAAATTTTTACTTGGTGTGTCTACTAGTTCCGCTATTCACTCACATTATTATTCCGTCACCATAACACATTTGCTTAACAACCGAAGTTGATTATAGCACAAATTTATCATGTATACCAGATCCTAATTGATCAAATACTTAACCTGGTGCTATCATAAACATCATTATATAGCACTAACTTCTTTTTATCTCCTTAATCTTTTCTGAGGTTAAATCATAGATCTGAGAGGGTCCGCTACTCTCGATTTGACCGCCATCAACCATGATGTCAATCTTCCCAATGTCTTCTGGCGAAAATTGAATTAAAATATCATCGACAGAAAAGCAGCTCTGACTGCCTGATTTGTTGGCTGAAGTTTGGACAAGCGGCGACTTGATCCGGTCCGATATACCGAGAATTAGCTCACTGTCAGGAATTCTGACACCGATGGTTCCATTGTGGCTGCAATAACGACAGATTGAGGCCTTCTGGGAAAGATTAAGGACAAATGTATAGCGACCAGGAACTCGTTGGCGAATAAAATCAAGGTGGTCACCGTGCATATCAGAGATATCGAGCAAACCCTCGACACTATTGATGACGACACCGAGTGGTTTGACAAAAGATCGCCCTTTAATCTGATAGATTCTCTCGGCGATTGTATCATCGTCCGCTCTCGCCAAAAAACCATAGACAGTATCGAACGGCAATACGGCAATGCCGCCGCCAATAATGACCATCGCCACTTCATCGATAACACTATTGATATTCGTTTTTGATAGTTTAATAACTCTCATATTTTGTGATTAATATTGTTTCCAACATATAGACTACTATCGCCACTTCGCTCCTTGAACGACCCGGGGGGTCCCTGCGGGCGCTGTATCAATAGCACATTACTTTATATCTTGTTATAATATTGGAAAGATAGCAAGGGTAGGAAGGAGATTAATGATCGACTCTCAATTTGAGAGCCTTATTGAGGAGCTAGACAGCGAACACATGATTGACCAGATCGAATCTTTTGGCGGTGACTGCGAGGCAGCATGGCGGAAGTTCTCAGATGTTAGTTTTTCCGATGAGTATTCTTCGTGCTCCAATATTGTCTTAACGGGTATGGGCGGGTCAGGTGCTGCCAACGAAATGATCAAGGAGATAGCTTTTTCTGCAGATGTCAGCATCGAGGTAATACATGACTACACCCTGCCTGGCTATGTTGACGAAAGATCACTCGTTATCGCTAGCTCTTATTCTGGTAACACAGAAGAAACAATAGCCAGCGTCAAGTCGGCCCTGGAGCTTGGCTCAAAGATCATCATTATTACAACTGGCGGCAAACTAGCGGCAATCGCAAAAGAGCACAATCTTCCCTGCTTAATGTTTAGCTTCCACTCACAGCCCAGAATGTCCTTTTCTTATCTGCTTATCGCACTTCTGGCCACCTTCTCTCGCCTTGGCCTCTATGAGACAAAACAAGATCTTGCACAGGTATTTCTCGATCTGAGCCAAAAAACAATCGCATTTCACAGAGAAACGACGAAGGATAGAAATCCCGCCAAGCGATTAGCCGAGAAGATGTATCAAAAATTTCCCATTGTTTACTCCTCTCCCCTGCTTAAGTCTTGTGGTTTGCGCTTCAAAACTATGCTCAACGAAGACTCCGACAGTTTTGCCGCGTTCGACTACTACCCAGAGCTCGATCATAATAGCGTGGCAGGCTACACCAAGCCACAGATTCCAGTAATCGTCGTTCAACTCGAATCCATGTATGATACGGAGAGAATCAAAACGCGGCAGAGAGTTACGCTCGAAATTATGAAGCAAAATAATATCGAGACTGAGAGAGTTTTCATTGAGGATGCCAATGATAGTTTGACAGAGAGACTGATTATGACTAACCTACTTGACGCTGCATCCTACTACCTAGCACTTCTGTATGGTGTTGACCCATCAAACACTCCAAATATTGCGTATATAAAATCCGAATTAACTTAAGTCTGCCGGAGGGGCATGATTCTGTCAAAAAAGAAACAACCATTCGTTTTGATAGTTCTCGATGGTTGGGGCATCGCTCCAGCATGGGGTGGTAATGCAATAGCACAGGCAGACACCCGTAATTTTGATCGTGCCTGGAATAGTTATCCTTCCACCATATTGCTTGCGTCAGGCGATGCTGTCGGGCTGCCAACGAATTCGCCTGGCAACTCTGAGGCTGGCCATCTTAATCTTGGCGCCGGAAGAATTATCCACCAAGACCAAACTTTAATCGACGAACAAATCGACAAGGGCAATTTTCAAAATAGCCCGGAAATTTTGGGTGCTATCTCGCATGCCCAAAAACACAATTCGTCGTTACACTTGGTTGGTCTTTTGTCAAAGACAGGAACACACAGCCATATCAAGCACTTATATGAACTACTCACTCTAATCCATACCAAAGGTTTCTCCCGTGTCTATATTCACCTTTTCTCTGATGGGAGGGACTCTGAACCAATGTCCGGCATGGAGATGGCCATGGAAGTTGAGAAGAAGATTAAGGAAATCGGGGTTGGTACAATAGCTTCTCTTTCTGGTCGGTTTTATGCTATGGACAGAGATAATCGTTGGGGGCGCATTGCAAGGGCTTACAATTTACTAACCAAGGGTGAGGGCCAGGTATTCGATTCAATTATTTCTGCTTTTCGGGAGTCTTACGGCCGTGGTGTCACCGATGAGTTTGTTGAGCCGTGCCTCATCGCGAACAAGGAGCAGCAGAGATCAACGATCGGCGATAATGATAGTATAATTATTTTTAATTTCAGAAGTGATAGAGTCCGGGAAATCACCAGAGCATTTCTGGAGGAAAAACTGCCTGAGTTCTCCGATCGACTCAAACTTTCCAATCTCTATATTGCTACATTCGTTGTTTACGACGACCACCTACTGTCCCACCAGGTATTCAAGCCCGAAAAGATTGATAATCCTATCGCAAAAGTCTGGTCTGATCAGAGTTTGCGCCAGTTTCATATCGCGGAGACGGAGAAGTATCCGCATGCAACTTACTTTATCAATGGAGGCGTAGAAAAGCCTTTCCCTGGTGAAGATCGATTGATGATACCATCTCCTCGAAACTTCCGGACTTACGATTACGTCCCTAAGATGAGCGCCGAGAAACTTAGTGCTATGTTGGTACATGTTATCAAAAGCCGTTCCCACGATTTTATTATTGCCAATTTTGCAAATGCCGATATGGTTGGGCATACTGGCAATCTTCAGGCCACCGTGCAGGCCGTTGAGTTCGTTGACCGTTGCCTTGGAGATATCTTTGTCGAAACAGTTAAGGCAAATGGGGCCGTATTCATCGTCGGCGATCACGGAAACGCTGAGCAAATGGTCAATCCAGTTACCGGCGAAGCAGATACAGAGCACACGACAAATCCCGTTCCGTTCGTGGTTGTCAGCGACATAGAGAAGATTAAAAATGCCAAGCTCTTAACAAACGGTGTGCTTGCCTCAGTTGCACCCACGATACTGGATCTAGCGTCGATCAAAGCCCCGGAGAGCATGGTTAACCCATCATTAGTTATCAGAGAGATTATAAAAAATGAACCCATCACCTAAAAACCAGCTGGCGCTATTATTAATAGAGGGCTTTGGCCTATCAACTTCCTCTATCGGAAATGCAATTTGGGCGGCAAATCCAAAAGCTTTTTTTGACCTGTGGAGAAGGTATCCTCACTTCGCGCTTCAAACACGGTCGGCCAAGGACAAAAAAACAAGTTCTTCTCACACTTCTGAATCAAATTTTTCTACCCTGGCCAGTGGCACTATCACAGAAACAAATCAGGAATACATCAATCGCGTAATAAAAGATGGTTCAATTGATAAATCTGGTCACTTGGCCAAAAAGCTGGACCAGAATTCCGTGCACATGGCATCAGTTCATCTTGTCGGATCAATCTCAAAGGACGACTCACTAGGCTGCATCCGCCACCTGGAAGCAATTATCGACGAAATATCCAATAAGAATGTTCATAATGTATATATTCATTTAATTATTGACGAGACAATCGATACAAAATTTGATTTGCTTGATCTCGTTGAGAAAGTTGAGAAGCTGGCTGCCCGCTCTGCCAACATTCATATCGCTACTATCGGCGGGGCTGATTTTTTCCGAGAAACTGTCTCTGCCAAAATTGACAAACTGTCGACAGGGTTTAAATCCATCTACCGTGGGACAAATAATAGTGCCCTCTCGCTCTCTCAAGCGATATCACTGTATTTAAAATCGAATGAGAGACCTTCTGAGATGCAGCCAGTATCAATCTTGTCTAACGGCATGCTAAGCGGACGAATCGGCGACTTCGACTTAATTGTTTTCTTTAACCACAATCTGGTTGGCCTAGAGAGATTGATGTTCTCGTTCGTTACAGACACAGGCATAAACAATCAGACAAGCCTGTCTCGATCTATCTCGGTTCTTTCTCTAATTAGTCCAACGCATGGCAACGAGCGTATTATTTCAATCATAGACCGAAGCTATGAGACTAATCTTTTCTCAACGATCAGCTCTGCTGGCCTGTCTCAGATTGTGGCCTCTGACAGCAGCCGCATGCAACTTCTCCAGAGCTACTTTCCTTCCAACAAATCAGGAATAGAGGAAATGTACATTCCTGCCCCGCTTGCCTTTAACCAATATCTATCCAAGTATCAACGTATTACAAACAAGGTTGCCGAAGGTGCTTTTTCTGCCCTCTCAAGAAAATCATGCGATTTTGCACTTTTGCATATCCCCTGCCTTGATATAGTAGCTGAGTCCGGAAGCCTTAACGATGCTGTTGCGGCGGTAAAATACGTGGATAGGTTAATTGATCTATTCGTCAAATCTGCGTCCTCAATGGGCATAAGAGTGATTATCTCCGCAAGCATCGGCCGAGCAGAAAAGATGACGCGAACCGCAAACCAGAGAGCTTGTGTTGCAACCTCAAACCCAGTTCCATTTATCTATGTTCCGGACGAACAGGGCACAACCAAAAGAACGAAATTCCACCCATCGCACGAGATTATTACCGAACTGCTTCACCCTAAGCATCACATTGCCGATATTGCTCCTACAATATTGAATATTCTTGGTCTCGAGACACCATCATATATGACAGGCAAGGCACTAACCGAATCTTTTGCCCGCGATATTGATTAATTGTCACATTTTAGATATAATTTGATCCGTCCTCGGCCAAATAACCTTCGGGCCCATAGCTTAGCTAGCAGAGCGCCCCGATAGTTATCGGCTAGGTCAGGGAAAATGAAACCCGAGATTTATATATTATCACTTGCAAATGGTCAATATTACATTGGCTCTACCCATGACGTCGAGCGCCGTCTAATCGAACACAATTCCGGCAAGACCAAGAGTATCAGACATAAACTCCCCGCGAGACTCGTCTTTCGACAAGAAATTGCCACATTACCAGAAGCCCGAAAGACTGAATATAAGTTAAAACAAAAGAAAAGCAAAAGGATCATCGAAACAATAATTACGAGCGGCAAAATTGAAATAAAATAGCTGGCGGGCCCATAGTTCAGTTGGCTAGAACGCATCGCTGGCAGCGATGAGGTCAGCGGTTCGAATCCGCTTGGGTCCACCAACTATTTTACTTCAAGAGCGAGCCGATAGTTATCGGCTAGGTCAGGAGTTCAAGTCTCCTCAGATCCGCCACAATTATTAATGACCCATGTGAGTCATTTTTATTATGATATAGTTTTGATATGAAGTTATACGCTCTCTACACAACAATCAGACTACTGAATGGTCAGGAGTGGCTAGAACGCTATATGAGCAAATACGGCCAGCCTTATGATTTGCACATCACCTTGAGGCAGCCATGTTTTATTGATGAAAAAGATGAGGATAAGCTCAAGTCCAAGGTCGACGCCTTGTTACGGGAGGGCAAAATCAAAAGAATGGTAACGGGCTTCACGAGGGTTGTTTTTGAAGAGCCAACAACCCAAAATGGCGGGTGTATTATGCTTAATGCCTCATCGTCAACCAGTCTATCAAAGTTACAAAAACACTTGGTGCTAGGCCTAAAAGAGTATGCAGAATATCAGTACCCGGAGAGGAAAACGTACGAAGATAACTTTATGCCGCATATTACCATAGGAGATAATCTTTCTCTTAAATTGTATAAAGAAGCAGTCGCGGAATTACCTAGTAAGATTGACGTAAAGGCCGAAATCAACAGTGTTGTCTTGATAGTAGTTGTTGACGATAGTGAGACCGAACGGAAAAATCCCAATAACATAACAACGTACAATCTGGTATAAATTCTCCTATCGACAACGAATAGTTTAAACACAACGACCAAGCCGCCCGAATGTCCTGGTCCAAACGATTGATGTTTATTCAGTTTCACTTTTGTAAATCTTAGTCAGTTTCAGTGTTCACTCAAGGATAGTGCTGATAAAATCATTCATAATTATTTGACCTGGGTCCACCAAAAAATAACTAGCACCTTACGAGGTGTTTTTTATTTTTACTGGGAGCGGTAAATTGTCAGCGCCGCGAAGCGGGAAAGGAAAAGATTAATTTACGAAAGCACTTCAGGAAACCAGTTCTATTTGTATTCCAAAATATCGCCAGGCTGACACTTCAAAGCTTTACAGACAGCCTCTAATGTTGATAATCGGATTGCTTTGGCCTTTCCATTCTTCAACACAGAAATATTAGCCATCGTAATCCCAACTTTCTCTGCAAGTTCGGTGACACTCATCTTTCTTTTTGCCAGCATCACATCGATGTTAATTATGATTGCCATGTGATTTTCATTAAACCGTTAGGTCGTTTTCAGTTTTTATATCTACAGCATTTTGCAGAAACCTCTCGAACACAACCGCGGCAGTGGTAATTACGACAGAGGCAAAAATCATAAAAAGACCCACGGCAACACCACCCGCAATGTCATCCTTGCCTCTAATAGCGATGAACAGATAGGCTTCAGCCCCCACGACAAAACTCACAGTGGCGAACGCACAATATTTTATAGTTCGCAAAGCGTTCACGGCCGCTCGCGAGAACACATTATTTTGCCCGATGTAGCCTAGTAGTCTAAACATTTGATGGAGCGCCACAAAAAATGGAATGGACGCTATATATACATACGCCAAAAAGGGGTCTTCGAAGTAAATCTCAAAGAGCGTGGCATGCACATTCCTGCCCTCGATGTGGGGTTCCCAAAGCATTAGGGCAAGAGCACTGATGCTGATGAGCACAATAACTACCTGAAGAAATATTGTTGAGCTTTTTTTCATTGTTGTCTCTTGTAAATTTTATGCTTCCATAATAATTTATAGTTTATCGTATGTCAATATAAATATATCGTTATGAGCGAATACGGCAAACCATAACAAATCTTCCTCGGCTTAGGTACCAACTAAAAGAAAATATTGCTAAAATCATTCGTAATTTTTTTCCCGGGTTCCAGCAAAAAAGTACCATGCAATTAGTCCTTTTTTGAAGTGGCAACATTGGGTGTGCCCCCAGCTATCGCTTGACTTCGTATTTTTGATCTGTTAAATTAAGCTGCTCTAAGCAGTTAGGATCTCGCGCCAACTTTTTGGAGGGAGCAATTTTGATAAGTGCACTCTGTTCTCTGCTGAGCCAGGAAGTGGTACTATAAGAATAACACTTAGAGATCTTCGTACTCACACTTTAAATGATTAACGATCTCGCAAACCGCAAGGAGGTAAATGGCATTTAGTTTTTTTATGAAAAGGAAGCCAGCAGAAGCAAAGTCGAAGCCGGCCAAAATACAGAATAAGCCTGCCCCAATCGAGGTAGCCCCGGCGCATTCACAATCCGTATCCCCGCCCGCAATTGGCAAGGCTGTCTATGCATTCATAGATGCTTCGAATCTTTTTTGGGGCGGACAAGAAAGTCTGGGATTTCGGATTAACTATTCGTTGCTCATCGAGGGCATGCGCAAAAAGTACAATGTCACGAAGGCATTTTATTATGGCGGAGTTCGTATCTTTGATTTTGAGTACTCTATTCTAGACAACAAACCCCTGGATTTGGCCGAGCTGATGGATCACTTGCTTGCACTGAAGCAAAAATCAGAACCAGCAGAAGCAGAACTTGTCGAGAAATCGATCAAGAAAATTCATTTTTATCAATTGCTCGAGGGCTATGGTTACACCATGAGAATTAAGCCAGCCAAGGTTTTCTACGATGAGGACGACGAGAAACAGGAACGACCAATCCTCAAGGCTAACTGTGATGTTGATATGACGTTCGATATGATGCGCTATATGTCTCAATACTCCGGCATTGTCGCCATGACTGGAGACGGTGATTTTGCTGCGGCACTCAATTACCTTAAGCACCAAAACCGTCAAGTTACAGTCATCTCTCGATGGGATCGTACAGCAAAGGAAATTCGCCAGATTGGCGACGAGAGCTTTATCGACCTATCTCACTTCTACCGCCAAATCCGTCACTAAAGTATTTACAGCAGGTGCAGAACATCGCTTGACTATACATTTTTTTGATGGTAAATTTAGGTGCCATACGGCAGTTAAGACCTCGCGCCAGCTTTTGGGAAGAGGCAGTTTTGTGAAAATAGTACTACCAACTGATCCGACCAATCAATCAAAAACCTATTGCATCAAAAAAGAGCCTGCAAGCAGGCTCTTTTTTGATTGAGATATATTGATTAGCCCTTAAATGGAGCTTTCAACGTTTCTTTGGCTTCCTCGAGACCCTTTTTGGCCGCATCGCCAATTGCCTCTAGCCCGGCCTCGCTGATATTGCCAATTGCTTGCTCTGCCTTAACCGTGACCTCACTGATGGCTTCCTCAGTTGTTTTACCGGACTCCTCTAGTGCCTTGACTGCACCGACATAAACATCCTTAACACCAGAAGTAACATCTAGTACGCCCTCTTTGCCCAAGTCAATAACAGCACCAAAGACATCACCAACGTCCTCTGTTCCATCCTTAATCAATCCTGACACTGCACCAATCAAGCTTCCAGCCACTTCCCCAGTACCTTCAATGGTGGCTTTGAGTGTTTCCTTTAAGCCCATCTCACCTCCTAGATTAATAACTTCTTCAACTCTAACCTTAGCATCGCTGCGACTCGATGGTCAAGTTGCATTTTGCCCTCAACCCCCGACGTACTATGTTGGCGAGGAGTTATTTTGAGCAAATATCGCAAAAGCTGGACGAACAATATTGCCACCTCATCTGTACTCTCTTGACTCAAAATTTCCCAACTGTTAAATTTAGGCGCTCTCATAGTAGTTAAGACCTCGCGCCAACTTTTTGGAAGAGGCAATTTTGTAAAAGCTTGCCTTGGTCCAACCAAAGAATATAGAATATAGTTGAACTAACAGTAAATATGAGGATACGATGAAACGAAAATCCAGCTCAGTTATATTTATAACATTGTTTTTATCCGCCGTTTTGATTGGCGTTGGCGCCTGGTTCTTCAGACTCTCAGAGGGGTGGAACTGGATTGACTCATTTTACTTCACCGTGATGACAGTCACAACTGTTGGATATGGCGATCTGGTACCAACCCACGACTTTGGCAAAATTCTAACCTCGATCTATGGTCTAGTCTCCATACCGGTAATGCTCTATGTTTTTAGCGTAATTGTTGGAAATAATGTTGATTCTCGTATTGGTCATCTTGAGCGTAAAATGAGAGAAATAATCGCCCGCGAAGAAGAGATCGAGGAAATTATCGAGGACGGCGCTGTAAACATGAAGAAAAAAAGAGCAAGCTTCTTCAGGCGTTTGCTCAGATTAGAGTAGAGCGCCAGCGTCAATACATGTTCTCTTATCGCTCGACCAGTCGATCATTTTTTTGTCCTAGGGCTCTCGCCGATTTCGATATCGCACCAGTCCAGAGTCACTGACGATGCAGCCAAAACAAAAAGTCCCATGCTCTACCAAGCAAGGGACTTTTTCTCTGCAACCTTAGCACTTCGCACTCTGCACGCTATGGCGCCATACACACTTCACGTCGAGAAGGCCTAGTAGTGCCTCTTCTTTCGAATACTCATACCTTTTCCCCAGAGAAAGGGACCCCAAGCAAGGTATGTGCCAGACCGCTCCTTATTCAATGTAAAAACTTAAGGCTAATCGCTGGCAAGGTACTAGAGAGTCACGTATCATGGTCCTCGATCCCTCCATTTATCCGCTCTCCCATCGAGGGGGTTATTTGTATTTTATAGTAATGTCGAATCGCCGTCAACAACACTTTCAAGATTTAGACAGAATAACTGGGGATAACTCATCACATTCAGAGCCACAAATAGTAATTCGATTGAAATATGTTAATTCCGGCGCAACCAAATCGTCGTCTCTTTTATGTGGTCAATCTATAAGCGTATAGTTAGATTATGCAAACAACCGAAAAGCAAGCAACAGACGTTGATGTAATACTCAATCGATTCATCGCACAACAGGAGGGCGGCACTGGTGCCAACTTGGCCGAGGTACCAAACGAGAAGTTTTTGCATGGCTACTCAATGGGTGCCCTTACCTATAGCGCAGTGTATTTTTTTGCCATGAGTGACTCATTTTTCTCATGGCTAAGCATTATTTCTGCGCTCGTTTTCTTCCCTGCTCTGCTTATTCTTCCGTTTTTTGCCAGAAGAAGGGCTTGGCAAAATCACCATTGGCAGAGCTACACTGAATTTGAACACACCCAAAAATCTTGGGATCGTGCTGGCTGGTACGGATTAATCACAACATTCGCTCTTCTCTACTTCGCCTATCGATTTGCTTACGCACCGGTTCTTCGCTCTTTCCTTCCTGACGGAAAAGACCAGCTGGAGCAGACAAAACAAGAGTTACAAGATTTACAAGAGTTACTAGACTAACAGCCCCCTCAAACCAATACACTGGAGCATGATGGCGCATGGCCTGCTCCACTTCATTAAATATTGGCGGGGCAACCTTTCTCGGTGTAGAGTCTGTTTTTGATGTGCTCTCAAATTATAAGTAAGCAGAAGGACCATGAGAGATAGCGGCCTGGGTATTATTTTTTGTCCTATTGTGAGATATACTATCTCTGACAAAGCAATGATTCATACATACGAGGCAGAAAAAGAGTTATTTGTGTATATCGAGGGCGAGACTAAAATTTTTAGGCCCAATTTTCACATGTTCTCATTTGAGAATACAACAGACCAGCCGGTGCAATTACTTCAATCCCTAGGCAGGTCATATCTCGTTGTTGTCTTCGACCCAGACCGCCACACCATGAACAACGAAGAGTCTTGGTGGCAGGACAATTCGATCGATGGCAAGGTTGGCTATTTTCGTTCGAGTGCCAGCGAGGCAATTGGCCACTACCAGCGGCTGGCAGACAACCTGGAACGAGCCATTGTTATTTTTGATGATGACAACGTGGACGAACCCGAAAAACTTACTCCGCACCAGATGATCAAGAAATCAAAACTCATACTCTTCTCCAAGATTGAAGACGAGAGCCATGACAGTGGTTGGCTAGTGATATTTGGTAAAATTTCGCGGGCGGAGTTCGATCAGAGAATCGACACGTTAAATCAAAGACTCAGATCAGCCATACAAAAAAGACGCGCTGCCGGAGAGGACAAGCTCTCGTGGAGCGAGCGAGTAATCGTCACGTTAAGTCCATTATGGATAATACTAATAGTGCTTCTTGTAATCGTTATTATCCCCTTCTTACTATTATCGCTTGCACTTAGCTCGATACCCAACTTTATTAAGAAAATAAGGCAGTAGCTACTATGACAACTATCGTACTCGGTACATCAAATCCGGCCAAAGTAAGGCTGATAGCCGGAGCCCTGGCAGGTGACGGTATTCACGTTCGCCCAATTAGCGATTTTGGTGATATCCCCGAAGTTGAAGAGGATGGCAAAACAGCCAAAGAGAATGCTCTCAAAAAAGCTCTTTCCTACGCTGATACAATTGATCAGCCAGTGTTCTCGATGGATAGCGGACTATATTTTAGAAACGTGCCAGAGAACGAACAGCCTGGTCTCCATGTCAGACGGATCCCAGGAGAAAGTGTGCGACCATCTGATGATGAGATGCTCAAATACTACACTCGGCTAGTCAAAAAGCACGGTGGCAAGATCGTTGGTTACTGGACCTACGCCGTTGCCAGAGCTCTGCCAGACGGTAGAGCAAAGGCCATAGAGCGTGTGTCTCCTGACCGCCATTTTTTAGCCGAGATCAGCCACGTCAAGATTCCGGGTAATCCGTTGCACTCGATACAGTTTGACCCAAAAAGCGGCAAGTTTCTGTCTGAGCTAGTGGAGGAAAACGAAGCTCTCTGGCGCGAGAGTGTTGGCACTATGATCAAAGAGTTGCTCAAGACAATGAGTTTATCGTCTGAACAAAGAAGGGAGAAACACCATGAATAACCCCGAAGCCAGACACCCGGAACAGCTAGATCGAATGAGTGCGATTGAGACCTTTAGGTTTGTGCAAGATCAAATTGGAAATTGTTTTATGGCTTTTCAAGGCCCGATGCTTCGTCTGTCGCTACCTCAGTACGAAGGGGACAAAGCTGCTAGCGTTGCTAGGCTACAGGCAAGTGCTGAATTGTTGCTTGCTCGGATAGATTCCGCTATCGAAAAATTCGGCACATCTGGTGCACCCGCCGGCAATGTAAATCTCGATAATCTGAACGCACTACGACAGGGAGCGGAAGCACTGAAAGCGAGCTTTGATAGCGGCGTGATTGACCAAGAACTGTTTAACCAGACTGAATCAATCTACACATCGATGATCGAGTTGACTGATGGAAAATCAAAAATCTAGAGACAAAAAATTATTGTTAATCAAACAATCTGGTCTTGTGCTGGTGTCGGTTTTCTTTTTCCTATATGCCTTCACGGCGACTTCGATTTATCTTTTCAGCAGAGGCAACCGAGAATGCGAAGCTGATACTGCCGTTGTCCTTGGTTCTGCCGTTTTCGGCAATGTGCCCTCCCCTGTTTTTGAGGAGCGGATCAACCATGCCATAAATCTTTACAATGAGGGCAAAGTCAGGAAAATCATCTTTACTGGCGGGAGAGCAGAAGAGGACAGCCTATCCGAGGCGGAGGCAGCCAGGGATTACGCATTGGCCAGAGGTGTTGGAATCGAGAATATCTTGATTGAGACTGAGTCTTGGACAACTTACAGCAATCTGAGCAATACTAAGAAAATCGTTGAGACAGAAAATTTGGGTAAAGTGATGATAATTAGTGATCCGCTGCATATCAAACGCGCGGAGATGATGGCTGAAGGTCTCGACATCGATGCTTGCACTTCGGGTACGCCAACAACCAGATTTCGCACCGCATCAACCATTATCCCCTTCCTGATACGTGAAACGCACCTCTATCTCCAGCACTATCTCATTAAGATTTAGTTAAAAATCGTCTGGAGAAGCCATAATCCATGGCAAGATCAGCTACCTCTCTTGACAACAGTAAAAATCTATGATATAGTGGATGCACTTAAGAATTAGCACTCGATTTTTAAGTTCGACTCGTTGCTTTTGCAACGTATGCACGATCTCAAATACTCACCAAATATTTTGGCATTACTATAGCCAAAGGGAGAGTCAACTAAAGAGACGACAGGTGACGAGTCGGTTCCAGCCACTGGTCTGGAGCCACATGATGTAACGAAATTGTTCTATAGATTTCCGAAGGTAATTAATATTCGAACTGATCCCTCAACAGGAGCAGGACAGGTCTATACAGCAAATTCGATCTTATTAATTATCTTTTGGCGCTTTTTAAGTGCCCGGAAAGTAGAAATGCAAAATACACGAAATGCTAACAGATTTAGCAGAAACAAATTTAGAAGCACGAGCTCTTCAAGTTTTCGTCCTCAAAATAGAAACAGAAATGTCTCAAAGAAATTTCGCGGCGAAGCTATCGATCCATCCCGTTTTATCAAAAAGGCTGTCAATACGCCCGAGACCATGATCGAAATCACCAACGCTTTCGCTGACTTTGATCTCGTTCCAGAGCTTCAAGTTAACCTCAAGAAACGAAACTACAAAACACCCACACCGATCCAAGATCAGGCAATCAAGCCAATTCTGGATGGTCGTGACCTCATTGGTCTTGCCAACACTGGTACCGGTAAAACGGCCGCCTTTCTTTTGCCGTTGATCAATAAAGTTTTCAAGAAAAAATCAGAACGTGTCCTGATTATCGCTCCAACACGCGAATTGGCCCAGCAAATTGAGACAGAATTTAGAGAGTTCTCATGGTCAATGAAGATCTTTTCAACTGCTTGTGTTGGCGGATTGCCAATCTACAAACAGATGTCTATGCTGCGCTCTAATCCAGGTTTTGTTATCGGCACCCCTGGTCGACTCAAAGATTTGAGCGAACGCGGCGCAATAAAATTTAGTTCATTTAGCAATATCGTTCTCGATGAGGTCGACCGCATGCTTGACATGGGATTCGTTGAAGAAATTACAAACATTTTGAATCAATTGCCTGAGAACAAACAATCCCTTTTCTTTTCAGCCACCATGCCAGTTAAGATTAAGGACCTTGTTAGGTTGTTCATGAAGGACCCGGTTATTGTCGAGGTCAAATCTGCTGAAACAGCAGCCAACGTCGATCAAGATATCGTCAAGTTCCGTGGTCAAGATGGTAAATTCAATCAGCTCAAAGACCTCTTGTCCAAACCTGAGCTCAAGAAGGTGTTGATTTTTAGCGAGACAAAGAGAGATGTTGAGCGTTTGACCGAGGACCTTATCCGCAAAGGCTTTTCTGCTGAATCCATTCACGGAGACAAAAAACAACACCAAAGACAGCGCGCCCTGTTGGGCTTTCGCAATAACGCTATCAATATCCTTATCGCTACTGATGTTGCAGCCAGAGGGCTTGATATCAAGGACGTCACACACGTCATCAATTATACCGTTCCGCAAACCTATAATGACTACGTCCACCGAATTGGCAGAACCGGTCGCGGTGACGCAAAGGGCATGGCCCTCACCTTCATCGAAGCCTAAACGAACTCATAACAATGTACTCATCTAGTTATCTCTTTCTGTGTCAACAGATCTAATTTTGTGCTATAATTGTAACAAATTTAGATCGCAATTATCAGAAAGGAAAACTATGGCTTCACCAAAGGTGCGAATTGACTTCACTCCAAGTTGGTTTGGCGAGGAAGACGCAGAAACAAAGATCAGAGAGTTGCTCTCCGAGCTTGGCATCGAGACTGAGGAGGTCCGCGCAATCAGATATCCAGACACAGGCAAGTACAAAGGTGAACTTTATATAACTTTGCCAGAAAAAGCAGACGCGGATGAGACTGCCGAACTTCTAAACGGCCAAGAGATCATCGAGGGTCACAGACTGGTAGCTCGACCTGCCACGTTCAAGCCGGCAGCAGAAAGTGCAGACGAATTAGGTAATGATGGACAACCCCCCGAGGGCAGTTTGCCCAGAATGTAGATTAATCCGAAACAACTAGTCCGGATACTGGGCTGGTTTTTGTGTATTCGAATCGATAGCCATGGATCGTGTCACAACTAGATATAAAAAGGCCGCGGGGTGGAGCCCCGCGGCACGTGGTGCATCACTGAATGCCATAGTACTGGCACACAGCGACGGTGGTCAGAATCAGTGCGCCCAATCCGGCGCACAAATAGGCGAATACGTCGCCCTCATCCATACCTCTCGACTTGAGCCAATCACGAAACTTACTGTCTCTGTTGTTTAGCCATTCGAACACAGACGCACCTCTTTCTGTTTGTAATAACGATTCTTATTATACCACATATCAAATAATATTGCAATAGCCGGAGCAAATGATGAATTTAGACCAACTAGAACAATTTATTTACGAGAGTTCAGCGAGGGGCTATGCTTCCGACAATAAGAATGAGCGAATCATGGAAGAGGATGGATCCACAACTATTGTCTACTCCAGAGACGACTGGCGCTCTCATGATAATTATTTTGGCGGAGAACCATACGGGGGCAGAACGGTTATTTTTTACAAGGACAAACCGGTTTGGATTATGGTCTACTATGGTGCGGTTGTAGAGAACATTAACCCAACTGATATCTATGGTTTTCTGCAGAAAGCACTTCGCAGCACGCCGCCGGGTCACATATTTCGAGGACCCAAAGAATTCTGCCATGATGCTTTAGTTTATAAAAATATTTGGCAAGGCGATACAAAATCTTACAGCGGCGAGGAAATAATCGAAAAAGAGGGTGAGAAAGTTTTTTACACCAAGTATTCGGGTGGTTTTGTCGATACTAGGAAGGACTAGGTAATTATGTCTCTATTGGTTTCTACTGCCATCACTATTTTTCTACTCATGGATTTCATCGGCGGTATTCCTGTTTTTCTGATCCTGACCCAGAAAGAAAATAAATCTGACCGCAGAAAAATTGCTATCCTTTCTTCTCTAATCGCCGGGTTGATGATTGGCTTTTTTGCGTTTTGCGGCCAGACAATTCTTGATTATTTTGGCTTCTCAATCGATGCTCTGCGCGTCGGGGGCGGAATAATAATGCTTTACATCGCTTTTGAGATGATATTTTCCGGCCAGATGATTTATGTGAAGGATAATGAAGCACGCAATGTCGCCATTTCTCCCCTGGCAACACCAATGCTAGCTGGACCTGGCGCATTATCATTTGCAATGACAACCTTTGTCTCCGCCTCGGGACCAGAAAAAGCCATCGTACTTATGGCAATCTTGCTAGCATCGCTGGTAGGAGCAATTATTTTTATCTTCTCACCCACGATCAGTCGCATACTTGGCAAGGAAGCAGTTCGCGGCATAGAAAAGATTGTCGCTCTCTTGCTTTCAGGAGTAGCTGCCGAGATGATCATGGGCGGAATACAGGGATACTTTGGCTGATGAAACAAATATTTGAGAAAATTTGGCAGCTAGCACTTCCCCATCAGGACAAAAGGAATGACCGTGGTCATGCAGAAACAACTTTGTATTTTGCCCATAAACTACTCGAAACCGAGAAGGGAGATGACAATATCATTATTCCAGCCATTATATTACACGATATTGGTTGGAGCAAAGTCCCCCAGGAGGTCAGCCTAACCATCTTTGGCTACACCACACCGCAAGAGAAGATCGCGATTCAAAAACGTCATGAAATCGAGGGTGCAATCATGGCCCGGCAAATTTTGACGCAAGTTAGCTATGACGGCACTTTGATCGATGAGATTGCGGAGATTATTAGCGGCCACGACACTCGCAATGGCTTCTTGTCACCAAATGATGGTATCGTTCGCGATGCGGACAAACTGTGGCGGTATTCACATCGCGGACTAGAGGTTGACGCTGTGCGCAGTGCCGATAAATCTGTCCAACGCAGGATCAATCATAAAGCAGAGAACATCGACAAGGACGGATTCTTTTATTCGGGGTCAGCAAGAAGAATTGCAAGAGAGGAACTAGACAAAAGAAGAGCAGAGTTGTTATAGGAGGCATTATGGAATATCCCCTTCACCTTAGATTCAAGTACTGGGCATTGGCACCACAGATATATATCGAGGACACAGCCGGTAATAATGTCTTGTACGTTCATCAAAAGCTTTTTAGGCTCAGGGAAAACATTGCTGTCTACCAAGACAAAACAAAGCAAAAACTTCTCTATACAATCAAGGCAGACAGAGTGATTGATTTTTCTGCCAAATATCGGGTCAGCGATCCTTCTGGTCAGGAGATTTGCACAATCAAGCAGCACGGCTGGAAATCGTTGTGGCGCACTCACTTTGAAATTTTTGTGGGCGAGAAGATGGTTTTTCGTTTGAGAGAAGAAGATCCTTGGGTCAAGGTTGCCGATGCAGTGCTTAGCGCCATACCGTTTCTAGATATATTTGGCGGCTTGGTTTTTCACCCTTCGTACAAAGTCATGAGGGTTAATGCGGATGGTTCCGACGCAAAAACCGTAATGCGCCTAAACAAGAAACCGTCTTTTTTCGAGCGTTTCTTCGAGATCAACAAAACTGAGGACATAGATGCGAAAGAAGAAGTCCAGGTATTGGCTTGCTTGTTGATTTCTACGTTATTAGAGCGCAATCGAGGATAAGACTAATATGAACAAAGTTTCTAGTTTCGCCAATCAATACTCATTAACCGTTAAGGTCTTCGTAACGCTGGTGGCGCTTTGTTTGTTTGTGAACTTGATAGACTACTCGGCCACAAACATCTACAACAACTACTATGGCACAAAAGGTATCGACTCGCCCGCCCTACTTAATGCGATCATGCAAACCACAATATACATCAAACTGCCCATGCTTCTGCCGTCGATTATAGCCTTCTACCCACTTTGCCTTCACTTCGGCGATTCAGACGGCTCGACTCATGGATGTGGTGGCCCGCTACCAGAAACCATATCAATAACCTTGTTTTATGCATTCCAGATCATTTTGCTTTATCTTTTTGCCACACTTATCGCGCGCATCATAAATCAGACGCAACGCAAATATTAGATAACCAAACAACGAAATCATAATGTGGTTTTACTCTTCTTTTCCCAGATACTCTCGCACTAGTTTGGGCAACGCTTTTTCAAGCTTCTCCCCCATCCTTACCTCTTCTTCCATGATCTCTTCGCAAACCCTAGCTGTCTCAGGCTCGTCGTAGTAATCTGCTGCCTCAGCTAGGGTCATGTATGACGCATGCTCGAAATGCTCTGTTGCGTGTTCAACGATGGCATTTTTGATAACCTTATCCTTCGCTAAATCAGGCATCAACCCTTGAACCGTGCCCATCATATCAGCTAGAACTGACTTTACCTTCGAAACCTCACCTCCCAATCTTTCGATCTCGTTCTTGATACGCAGTGCCTGACCCTTTGTTTGCTCTATATGATCCTCTATCATCTGTTTTGCTTCTGGATAGTCATTTGCGTCTTTGGCGTGTCCTTCCAGCGTATTTATAATTGACTGCTCCATAGCATAAGCATCATTCAACCAAGTCATGAGCGGCTTCATCTCTTCGTCATCCATCTCCTCGTCCTCATCTTCCATATCGTCGTCAGTCACCATTTCTTCATCCATTTTCTCCTTTCATTTATTGAAAGCGTTCAAGTATAACACAGGGTGGTTTCAACCATATTATTCATTTCGCCCAAAAAGAAAATCGCCCACCAAAGCGGGCGAAACGAGATCAGCTCAGCAACTGTTAAGATCAAAGATTTTCGACAAAACCCTCTGCTATGCTCTGGAAGAAACCCATCGACATAGCCCGCGGCACGGCCGCGTTGATCCGGTACGAGACACAGAAACTGTTTGGGTCGGTAAGGAATGGTTTTTCCAAATCAGACAAGCGGTCGATCGGATAAGACTCGGTCGCTTGCCTAAATGCCATGCTCATCACCCTCTCCTTTTCGGGCAGTCTTATCGTCAGCAAGTCACTCAATTCACTTCTTGGCTCAGCAACATTGCCCAGGACAAAAACAGGCTCAATCATCAGAGTAAGATGATGCACTGCCAGCCTACCATGCCAAGAAATTCCAGGATCGTAGATACTTGCCGGCTGTACCAGTTCAAGCGTATTTTCGGCCTCCGTTACCGGATAGATTGCGCAATATATAGCCTTGGGCCACCGATGAAGAATAGCTGTCCGATAAAAGTCGCTTCTCGTCACCGAGTCAACGACTGGCCGCCGGCCCCTCTCGTCTCGCACATACTTCTCTGCTCGATTCGGATCTGTCTTTGCCAAATCAGGTTGCCCCATGTTACGGCAATAAACATCCAAAAATCTCCTCGAATAATCCGCAGAGAAACGAGTCAACTGAAACTGAAGCATAAATTTTTCGCCCCATTGACCAGTAATCAGTGTTGGCCGAGATCGCCTGACCAAGAAGATGCTCCCCCTGGTATCACCACCGATCTCAGCAGACAAAAGATCTGTACCTAAACCCCTGCAAATCTTCTCGAGCAACTGTTCAGATGTCGACATCTCATAATCAACCGGCTTCCCCTTGTAGGGAACCTGACGAATTGGCATTTTCCTCCCCTTTCGACCGTTAGTCAGCTTGGTCGCAAGACCAAGCTGCCTTCACGGCCAATAGTGCCGACCAGAGCATATTAAAAAATCCTCTTCCTGTCAACAAAAAACCATTGACCAGAATATGTAGAATCGCAGAAATCCTGATCATTAGCAAAAGATGAGCCTTCCGCAAGAACTCCCCCGTGAGATTGAACAATAAGTTCGAAAATGCTACAATCAGGGAAGAAAATTAATGAATCAACCTATGGAAAAATACAATTTTCACGAAATAGAAGTAAAGTGGCAGAAGATTTGGACAGAGAAGGATTACGCGAAGGCCGATGATTTCTCGGACAAGCCCAAACACTACCATTTAGTCGAATTCCCTTATCCATCAGGGGCAGGGCTTCATGTTGGCCACTGCATGGGTTATGGTGCTTCCGATGCTTATTGTCGCATGAAACGAATGCGCGGATATAACGTTCTCTATCCCATAGGCTGGGATGCTTTTGGGTTACCAACAGAGAACTATGCTCTGAAAACAGGGGTTCACCCAACAGTCGCTACAGCAGAAAATATTAACACATTTAAAAAGCAGATCAAGAGCCTGGGATATTCTTTCGATTGGAACAGAGAGATAAACACTACTGACCCAGCCTACTACAAATGGACGCAGTGGATTTTTTTGCAGTTCTACAAACATGCTATCATTGATGGCAAACTTATCGAAGTAGCTGACGATGACACTGTGACAGAGCGGTTGGCATACCAAAAGGAGATGCCTATCAACTGGTGCCCATCTTGCAAAATCGGTCTCGCTAACGAAGAGGTTATCAGTGGTAAATGTGAACGCTGCAGCACAGAAACCGAGAAAAGATCTCAAAAACAATGGATTTTGCGCATCACCGCTTATGCCGACAGGTTGATCAATGATTTGAGCAGCGTAAACTACCTGGATAAAATCAAGACCCAACAGATCAATTGGATTGGGCGAAGTACTGGCGCCGAAGTCATGTTCAGCATTAAGAACCACAAAACAGGACTCACCGTCTTTACTACGCGGCCGGATACACTTTTTGGCGCTACCTTTATGGTCATCTCTCCCGAGCATCCGCTAATTAAAAACATCGCGAACAGCATCGAGAACAAAGAAGAAATCGATGAGTATATTCGAGAAGCCGCCAAAAAATCAGACCTTGAACGAACGGAAATGAATAAAGAGAAAACCGGCATTGAAATCAAGGGTATCAAGGCAATTAATCCAGTAAACAACGAGGAAATTCCAATCTTTGTTGCCGATTATGTCTTGGCTTCCTATGGAACCGGCGCCATTATGGCTGTCCCGGCCCATGACGATCGTGACTGGGAATTCGCCAATAAATATGACATTCCTATGCGCCAAGTCGTGGCCCCAGAGGTAACATACTACAAAACAAAACCTATCGAAGGCAAACCTTGGGTAGATCGCGTTGTCACTGAGTCAATTATTCATGACCCGCGCACAAACAAGTATCTGGTTCTGAAGTGGAAGAAGCAACCATGGAACACATTCATTACTGGCGGAATCGAAAAGGATGAAGACATCATCGAAGCGGCAAAGAGAGAAATACACGAAGAAACCGGCTACAAAAATGTTAAATTGGTTAAAAATCTTGGCATAACACGTCCAAGCTTTTACGCAGCCCACAAAGACGAAAATAGACGAGCGATTTTTCACGGCTTGCTTTTTGAACTTGAGAATGACGAAAGAGATGAGACCGACCAATCAGAAAAAGATATCCACGACATTGTTTGGCTGAATAGAGGGGACCTCACTATTGATAGTATTGTTTGTGCCAGCTTTGATTATTGGATGGAAGCCCTAGATAACAAAGAGGCTGCTTTCTGTGGCGAGGGTATCGCCATCAACTCTGATTTTCTTGATGGACTATCAACCGACGAAGCAAAGACAAAGATCACAAAATGGTTGGAGCAACATGATCTCGGCAAAGCCGCTGTTAATTACAAGCTTCGAGACTGGATTTTCTCCCGCCAGCATTATTGGGGTGAGCCAATACCAATCATCCATTGTCAGAAATGTGGCATGCTACCGCTAGACGAAAAAGATCTTCCTCTTGAATTACCAATGGTTGAACGATACGAGCCGACCGATAACGGGGAATCCCCTCTTGCCAGAATTGATGAATGGGTCAACATAACTTGCCCAAAGTGTGGAGGATCAGCAAAACGAGAAACTGACACCATGCCAAACTGGGCAGGGTCTTCGTGGTATTACCTTGCATATGCTATGCAAGAGCGAAATACGAAATACGAAATACGAAACACGGATCGAGTTCAGCCTGATGAGAATATATTCAAGCAAAAGAAGCACGAATTAGACTATTGGATTCCCGTCGATATCTACAACGGCGGTATGGAGCACACAACGTTGCATTTACTTTATTCTCGTTTCTGGCATAAATTCTTATTTGATCTTGGCTTTGTGCCAACCTCAGAGCCATATGCCAAAAGAATCGCCCACGGCATCATCCTTGGGCCCGATGGTCAAAAGATGAGTAAATCGAGAGGCAATGTTATTAACCCAGATGAAATGGTTAAAGAGTACGGTGCTGACACACTCCGGGCTTACGTGATGTTTATCGGTCCATATGACCAGGAATCAGCTTGGAATACAACGGGCATCCAGGGTGTGCACCGCTTCATGAACAGGGTATGGAATAATCAAAAACTTGTCACAACTCAAAATGACGATAAAGCATTGTTAATCAAGCTCAACCAAACCATCGTAGGAATTAGCGAAGATCTGGAAAACTTCGGACTAAACACGGTTGTCTCTAAGCTCATGGAATTTAACAATACTCTCGAAAAGGTCGGACACATCAGTACTGAATCATACCGGAAATTCCTGCAATTACTCTCCCCTGTTGCACCGCATATAGCTGACGAGATCTGGCAGAAACACGAGTTCACAAGAACAACAGAGGAATCATCGTGGCCAGAAGCCGATCCCAACTACCTTGTAGGCGACGAGATTGAGGTCGTAGTCCAGATTGATGGCAAGGTGCGAAATAGGCTAACTGTTTCATCAACCATTACCGACGACGAACTGGAGCAGGCAGCTTTGGCATCGGCCAGAACACAAGAATTTATCGGTGGCAAAGAAATAGACAAAATAGTAGTCGTGCCGAAAAGATTGGTCAGTATCGCCACAAAAGGGTAGCACGTATTTCGTATCTCGCACTTGATATTTCGGTGCTCCTAATAATACGTAATACCCGCTACCAGATGCCGACAAGGGGTTGATTTAATTGCTTATTTGTGTAATAATTACAGAGATTTTTAGTATTAGATTAGGAAATTCCAATGGCCGAACCAAAGAAAAGAACGAATAATTCCAAGCAGGGCATGCGCCGAATGCATGACAAGGTTGCAAAGCCCGCATTGGTTTTCTGTCCAAAGTGCCACGAACCACAGCAGAAGCATGTAGTCTGTTATAACTGTGGTCATTATGGCGAAACTAAAGTTTTAGATATTGACAAGTAAGAGATATTGACGTCTGGGCACACGTCTCGCCTTCGGCATCGCTGAGGCGGAAGACCTGGGCCCAAAACATAAAGCCCCGATCAATCGGGGCGCTAGAATGCCTTTTGTTACGACCCAAAGGATCCCTGTGGGCCTTGTTACCCCCGTATCGAGTCAGGGGCAAGCTCTATCGGGCGTTATTACATCTTGTAATGAAGTACGAATGCGATCAGGCTATGTGTTCATAATTCACACGCCATGTTAGCTGGAGATTAAGACATGAATCGTCATCTTTCCCGTTTAATTGCTATGCAGACTCTATATGAGTGGGATTTTCGAAAGGGATCAGAAGATCTTGATGATGTTGAGTTACGCAATGTCAACGAATATAAAGATGAGGCTGATGCTACCTTTATACGCGAGCTGGTACACGGAGTCTCGAGCAACTTGCCACTCGTTGACCAAGCAATCGTAAATTCTGCCCCAGAGTGGCCGCTTGATCAAATTGCTCTAATCGATAAAACTATTCTCAGACTAGCAATTTATGAACTACAGAACATCAAAGAAACTCCACCCAAGGTAGTCATCAATGAGGCAGTTGAGCTAGCGAAACAGTTTGGTGGCAGCAATTCTTCCAAATTTGTAAACGGTGTGCTTGGCTCAGTGTTTGACAAAGAGGAAAAATAATAAGTTAGTTCTTAAAGTTTATAAAGTTATTAAAGTAACACTTAGTGTCATCCTAAATCCGCCATCCGGTAGATGAAGGATCTCTTGATTGGGATCCCTCAGTAAGATCGAGATGACTTAGTCACTTCATAAACTTAGTACTTTATGAACTTTATGAACCCTGAAGGAGTCCCAATGAATAGTTTGGATACATTTCAAGAAATGATTGGGGTTCGGTTTAAGGATAGAGCACTCATCGAAAGAGTTTTTATTCACAGATCGTACCTCAACGAACACAAAGACCTAAAAATCGAGCACAACGAGAGGCTTGAATTTTTGGGTGATGCGGTCCTAGAATTGGCAGTTACTCGTTATCTCTACAATAATTTCCGAAAACCCGAAGGGGAGATGACAAGTTGGCGAAGCGCCCTAGTTAAGGGTGAATCATTGTCAGAAGAGGCAAAGCGCCTCGGCTTTAACGATTTTATCAAAACTTCTCGCGGAGAAGCCAAGAACGTTGGCAAGGCGCGAGATCTAATACTCGCGAATGCCTTTGAGGCTTTGATTGGCGCCATTTATATCGACCAGGGATTCGAGATAGTAGCGAAGTTTGTCGAAGACAACGTTTGTTACAAACTTCAAGATATTTTAGAAAAAGGTCTTTATTACGATCCAAAAAGCAGGTTTCAGGAGCTTGCCCAAGAATCGTTTGGCATCACTCCGACCTACGAGGTCGTTGAGGAGAGCGGCCCAGACCACGCCAAGACGTTCATCGTCTCCGCTAATCTAAATGGCACAGAGGCAGCGACAGGGTCAGGACCATCTAAACAACGAGCACAAACGGAAGCAGCAAGGATTGCTCTGACAAGATGGGATGAGATTGCCCAAAAGTTCCAGTCATAAGATATACAAAAACGCCCAAAAGGGCGTTTTTGTATATCTGCGACTTACCTCCAGAGAATGTTTTGGAAGCCCCAATCCAGAAGTTTTCTTGATTCATCGGCTGAAGCAGGAGCGGTATCTGCGAAGGTATCTACGACAACACCAACTAGCGTATGTCCGTCCCGGCGAGCCGCTGAAACCAGAATATGACCAGCTTCGGGCATGTATCCGGTTTTAACACCGATGGCACCACTATACTGGTATTCACCTACTAATCGATTTGAGTTCTTTAGCTCATGAAAAATTGAACCATCAACATCCTTAACTACGGCATGTTCAGTTTTGACTATATCCGCAAAAATTGGATTTTTGAGGGCATGTTTAGTCACCAGATATAGATCAAAAGCTGACGAATATCCCGTGGTATCCAGGCCAGCAGGATCACGATAATCTGTGTCGACCAATCCCAATTCCTTGGCCTTTTGGTTCATCAGACCAACAAATTTACCTGTTCCTGTTTCTCCTGAGGAATTAATGTGTTCGGCCAAAGCGTAGGCGGAATCGTTGCCAGACTTGATTAAGAGCGCTTTCAAAAGACTGCGCACAGTTATTTGTTCGCCTACTCTAAGAAAAGCATCTGCGCCAATCTGATATGCTGCACGCTCAGAAACAGTAACGACATCATCAAGATCATAGTTTTCTAGTACAACTACGGCGGTCATGATCTTGGTGGTGGATGCAATCGGAACACGCTCTTTCGGTGACTGCTTGATGATTATCTTGTCTGTGTCGGCATCTGCCAATAAATAGTGTTTGGCCAAGATTTGCGGTTGCGAACTGGTAGGACTAACGATTGGGCGAGGCAAAATATCCGGCAGTGAAAGAGAAATATTTGAAGCAACGGCAGATTGGGATGGACTGTACTCCTCTGAGATAATTGCACGGTCAAACCGATGAGACAGTGAATCAAGCCCCAACAGGTCCAAGATGATTGAAGCGATTATTAAGGACTTTATTATCATAAGATTTGGTCTTTGGTGATTTCTTTATAGCTTCCTGGCTTTAGATCCAGATCATCAAGCTTAAGTTTTCCGACTCTAGTGCGTATCAGCGCATCAATAGATAATCCAATTTTATCACACATCTTTCGTATTTGTCGATTGTAACCAGTATGGAGAACAAGGGTCAGCGCCACGAAGGGTGAATCAGGAACTAGCGACACTGAGGCAGAATCAACCCGCATTATGTGGCCATCAATATCAAGTCCACTCAATAGCCTTGTGCTGATGTACTGCGCTATGTCTTTCCTCGCTCTTAACTCGCGGCTCATGATTCTCGCTCTGACCCAGTATTCCTTTTCATGTTCAAAGCGGGGATGAGTTAATCGCTGGGTTAATTCACCATCATTCGTCAAGATTATCAATCCCTCTGACTCTATGTCCAGCCGACCAACCGGATAAACTCTCGGCTCTTCAGGCACCAGGTCAACAACTGATTCTCTTCCCGATTCATCTGAAGCAGTTGATACCACTCCCCTGGGCTTATATAACGCATAATAAACATGTGCGACCGTAGGCATCATAGTGATTGGATGACCACGAAATTCAACCTTATCGTTCCTGGGATCAACAAGCATGCCCAAAAGCGCAGGTGCTCCATTTACGCTCACATCACCAGCTTCAATGAGCTTATCAACGCTCCTGCGAGATCCAACGCCAACATCGGCTAGATATTTGTTCAGTCTAACTAAATTTGCCATTACCTATGAACCAATCTCTTTAATTTTTTCGGGTGAAAATGGAGGATTCATAATCAAAAGCATCTTTATTCGACCTCTATAATCAAAGGTATGTTTTGGGGGAATTTCTATCAGCTGACCTTGACTGACAGGAAACGTTTCGTCATCAATTATGAACTCACCGCTACCATCGAGGATGTAATAATAATGCCACAAGATATCACTGACAACCTTGCCGCCATGACCACTTTTACTATCTATGTAATCAATTTCTATGTTCTGGCTTTGGACGCCAAAAGAAAAACCATCAACACCTTCACGACTGAACGAAACCAGTGATGGTATATCAAGAACAAACATCTCCCTCCTCAATTTATTAGTCTGCCATCTGGGTTTCGGCCTCAGCAAGGGCTTTACCCTCGGCTTCTTTGGCTAACTTGATGTGCACATCTCTTAGTTGGTGCTCTGATATGGCAGAAGGTGCACCCATCATCGGGTCCCTGGCATCGCCGGTTTTTGGAAAGGCAATAACTTCTCGAATGGCGCTCTCCCCGGCCAGCAAAGCGACCAGACGATCAATCCCGGCAGCAATGCCACCGTGCGGAGGAGCACCATATTCAAAGGCATCAAGCATGTGTCCGAAACGTCGCTCTTTCTCTTCCTCGCTAACCCCAAGCAGGTCAAAAATATTATTCTGGATTTCTCTTTGATGAATTCTAATTGAGCCACCAGCCACCTCGTATCCGTTCAAAACAAGATCGTATGCGTATGCCCGAACTTCTTCGGGTTTACTGTCCAGCTTACCAAGGTCTTCCGCACGAGGCATCGTAAATGGGTGGTGAGACGATACAAGTTTTTTCTCAGTCGCAGAGTACTTGAATAGCGGTGCTTCAATTATCCAACAAAAAGCCAACTCCGTTGGATCGCTCTTGTCCTTACGCAGATCCGGCTTGTCAGATTGATATTTTTCCATTGATTCCTTGTAAGTGATTCTAGAAAAAGGAACGGTCGCTATTTTACTTTTTGGAACAACAGACCCAACCATTTTGATCATCATGTCTTCGACGAGCGCCATAATATCTTCCTCGTCCACAAAGCTCATCTCCATATCAAGTTGCGTGAATTCTGGTTGGCGATCGCCTCGCTGGTCTTCATCGCGAAAACAGCGAGCTAACTGAAAGTATCGTTCGATGCCACCAACTTGGAGTAGTTGCTTAAATTGTTGTGGGCTCTGCGGTAAGACGTAGAATTCACCGGGAAATAGGCGTGATGGTACCACAAATTCCCGCGCTCCCTCAGGTGTTGACTTGGTTAGATACGGAGTCTCTATTTCACGAAAATCTTTTTCCCAGAGATACTCACGGAAAAATCGCGTAACGTCGTGACGAAGTGTAATATTGTTTGCCATTCGCTCTGTTCGCAAATCAAGATAGCGGTACTTGAGACGAAGCTCTTCATCAACACCAGCTGTGGACTTATCAACCTCAAAAGGTGGCGTCTTGGCCCTATTTAAGATTTCAAGATCGATCGCTTCCATCTCTATCTTTCCGGAGATGAGATTATCGTTTACGAGCTTTTCTGGCCGAGGGTTTATCTTGCCCGTCACCGACAGGACCCACTCAGGCCGAACATCCTTGATCTTATCGTAAGCAGCTGACCCGGGAACAAAAACTATTTGCAGCAAACCACTGCGATCTCTTAGATCAATAAAAACAATTTTGCCGTGATCTCTGCGCGAGTGAACCCAGCCAGACACTTTTACTTCCTCGCCAACTTTATCAACTATTTCTTCTATGCACATTCTTTCCATGGTTCTCCTTTAGTCCCGCAAGACTGCTTTGAATTCATTAGACACTGCATCCGTAACTTTCTTAACGATCTCATCGGCTTCTTTGTCTGTGAGCGTTCTGTCGATATGTTCCAGGTAAACATGAAACGCCAAACTTTTTTTGTCTTGGCCAAACCTATCAGACACAAATTCATCGAATAACTCAGCCCGGTTGATCATGTTTGATTGGTTATAGATTACCTTGACAATATCTTCTCCGTCGACGTTAGAGTCGACTATAAACGCTAAATCTCTGGTAACAGCAGGGAACTTAGAAATCGGTCTATAGACGATATTTCGCTCGGTGGGCTTAATCGTAATGCTCTCAACAGAGATATCCATCTTTACCACAATCTGATCAAACGAAAGCTCACACAGAAATACGGCTGATTTTCGAATTTTGTACGCCTCCAGATCGTTCCGATTTATTTCAGAGACTTTGAATGATTCTTGCTCAATACCTGTTTTTTCACAAATCTCTTTTATTGCTTTTCCAATCAAATCTTTGGCGCCCTTGCCTGAAGCGGCAATCGCAAGATGTTTTGCCTCCGCATCCCTTGTAAAGACCTTGCCAAATTCAAAGACGAGAACCGGATCAAAAATCGGATTCTTGGCGATAGTTCTAAGCAGTCCGGGAGCAAGAGCCAGGCGCAAGTACTTGTTCTCAGATTGCATCGGATTGGCTACTTCCAAAAGATTTTCTGGCGCAAGACCTGCCATCCTTATTTCCTCGGCGGACAAGAACGGATAATTAATAACCTCAGAAAAACCGTTGTCCGCAAGAATATCCTTTAAGTGCTCCTGATAGTAATATGGTGATTTTGCGGGCAAGCTTTCAGGTCGAGGAGAGATGGGAGAAATTTTACCATAACCATATATCCGGCCAACCTCCTCGGCCAGATCTTGCCAAACACTTATATCATGACGCCAAAGAGGTATGCGGCACTCGCCTGATTGCACTTCAAATCCAAGAGAGGCAAGAATGCTGTCTATTTCTGCAACAGAGAGATCTAGGCCAAGCAATTGGTTGATTTTGCCATAATTAACCGCAATACTCTGTTGTTTGGCTTCTGTGCCAACGCGGATAATATCGCCCTCAATCTTTCCACCAGCGATCTGTTCGATCATCGAAGCAGCTTTTTTCAGAGCGTACACAGTGCTGCCGGAATCAATTCCACGCTCAAATCTATAGCTTGCTTCAGTGACAAGACCAAGTCTTTTTGCTGTACGCCGAATGGATTTGCGGTCGAATACTGCAGACTCAATCACAATGCGCGTCGTCATAGTATCAACCTCTGAATTAGTTCCACCGATTATGCCGGCGATAGCGATGGGCTTGTCTGAGTCGGCGATAACCAAATCATCAGTCTCTAGCGTCTTGGTTGTTCCGTCAAGTACGGGCAATCTTTCGCCAGCAATCGCGCTTCGAACAATAATTTTGCTGCCCGCTATCTTGTCAGCGTCAAAAGCATGAAGCGGCTGACCCAAATCAAACAATATATAGTTTGTAACATCAACGACATTATTTATTGGTCTCAGGCCTATTTTCTCGAGGCGATCAGCCAGCCACTTGGGAGACTGTTCGACTTTTACACCTGACAAAGCCAGGGCACAATACTGGGAACAGGATTTATTTTGCACTACAGACACAGACAGATCAGACTTTGGCAGTGAAGAGCTTAGTTCAATGTCAGAAATATCAACAGAATTGTTGCTGAATGAGGCAATTTCACGTGCTACTCCAAGATGAGAAAGACAGTCTCCACGGTTGGGAGTAATCTCAACCTCTATCACACTGTCGCCCTCTATATATTCAGATAGGCTCTTCCCCAACTCATACGATCTATCCAATATCATTATCCCGGAATGATCTCCTCCTAGACCAAGTTCGTCTGGAGCGCACAGCATACCTTCAGACTCAACACCGCGGATAACAGCACGCTTGATTTCAATACCACCAGGCAACTTCGCTCCAACTTTGGCAAGCGGCACTCTTTGCCCGGGAGCAATATTGGGCGCACCGCACACAATATTCATCTCAGTCTGGCCATCAGTCACCGTAGCAATGCGCAAACGGTCAGCATTAGCATGTGGATTGACTGCCAAAATTTCCGCAACTATAACATTTGGATCAATCGATCCTTCGATTGCTTCAACCTCGGTACCAGTAATATTAAGTTTTTCAACTAATTTATCGTTGGAAAAATCAAATTTGACAAAATCTTTTAGCCAACTTGTTAGAACCTTCATGTGCTTCCTTCATTAGAACTGTTTCAAAAAACGCAAGTTTCCCGATCTGAACAAACGTATTTCTGGGATATCGTACTTGAGCATAGCCAGACGATCGACACCAAGACCAAAAGCCCATCCAGAGTATTCATCTGGATCTATTTTCATATTTTTTAATACAACAGGGTGAACCATGCCTGAACCAAGAACTTCCATCCACTTGCCCTTAAACTTTATATCGACATCCATGCCCGGCTCAACGAATGGATAATGATGCGGACGAAAACGAACATCAACACTGTTGCCGTAGAGCTGTTTGAGTAAATGCTCAATGATGCCAAAAAGATGACCAACCTTTACGTCTTTGTCGATATATAGCCCCTCTAGTTGCATCAAGGTAGTTTCATGGCGAGCATCAGTTGCCTCATTGCGATAAACTGTGCCGGGCACGATCACCTTTATTGGGGGCTGTTTACTTTCGGCAAATCTAACCTGGCTATTCGAGGTGTGAGTTCGTAAAACTCGTCCATCAGTAAGCCAAAATGTATCTTGAATATCACGAGCAGGATGGTCCCCCGGCATATTTAGGGCGTCGAAGTTGTACCATTCAGTATCAACCTCTGGACCCTCATAAACCTCGAATCCAAGGGTTTGAAAAACCGCTACGACCTCTCGCACAAATAGCGTTAATGGATGAAGATTACCTTTTGTCATACTTGTTGTGAACGATATTATTAATCATAATTTTTCTTAAATATTGGTATCAATTGCTCCTGGATATACTAGCTCGATATCTCTGTTTTTGCTGGGCGCTTGGTTTCAAAGAAAAGCTCCATCAAAATTACAACAATAACCAATGAGGTTCCAACCCACCAATCGAGCAGCCCAACACCGCTTAAAAACAGAAGCGTAGTCGCTGCCGTAGCCAAAAAAAATGATTGCCTAACCGATGGCCAAAACGAGGTATAAATAAGCTTGTCTTTAAACAAGAAAAGCTTTGAGTAGTAAATTATAAATGCCCCAAGGCCAAGGATAGTCAGATGCAAAGAGACAAAGAAGTTAACAAAAACCAATTTGCCCGATTCGAAAGGATTATAGTTAAACAGGTCCAAGACCAGAGAAGCAAATGCAAAAATGGTGACACTAAAAAGAAAAAACAGGTTTCGTTTAAGCATTATTTATCCTGGAAGTCTTATCGTCGTCATGAATTTCTTGGATTAGCTTATCGATTCTATCAACCTTCTCTACGGTGTGGTCGGCACAGAAATTTAGTCTCGGCATTTTGCGAATGGTTATCCTTGAAGCGATTGCCTCCCTCATCTCCGAAGCTTCCGACTGAACCGTTCTTGCAAGATCATCAAGATTGCCAATGCCACTAATCCAGATTCTGGCAGAATATAAGTCAGGTGAAACCTTGACACTGGTTACCGTTATTATTTTCCCCGCAAAACGACGATAAATTTCTATCGCGACTTCACGCTTGATAAGTTCGTCAATTTTTGGCATTCTCTGAGTCATATTCTGTTGTATTATATCAAATAATCCAATTATTAGCTAGATCACGACCGCTCATCGGTTGTTAAATAATCACAAAGATTAATTCAAAACACCTAACTGATCTGGCCCTAAATTAGCTTGTACCCCTTCCCGTTTATTGTTTTTATATATCCTGTACCACTCACTCCGACTAGCTTTTTCCTGACCTTGCTAACAAGTACATTCAGCGCATCGTCCTGACGGCTCGTGTAAAGATAATTATCTCCCCAAAGATGCTCACTTATTGCTGTCCTGGTGCTTACCTCGTCTCTGTGCCTAAGCAAGAACTCGAGGAACAAAAACTCTTTTCTAACTAAGTCGATCTTCTTGCCACAAACGAAAATCTGATTTTCCTTTAAATCAAGGACGATTTCACGGTGTTCGATCTTTTCCCAGTGAAGCTCCCTCTCCCTTCGAAGAAGCGCCCTAACTCGAGCAAAAAGCTCCTCAAGCGCAAATGGCTTTGTAAGATAGTCATCAGCTCCAGCATCGAGGCCGGAAACTTTATCATCAAGAGAGTCTCTGGCTGTGAGCATAAGTACCGGCATCTTTAACCCGAGTGTACGGATATGTCGACAGACCTCGTACCCGTCACAATCAGGTAGCATTATGTCAAGAATGGCTAAATCAAAATCCTCAGTCTCAATAATCTTCTTCGCCTGCAAACCATCACAAGCAATATTAACAAGATACTTCTGGCCAGCAAGAGCCATTCGCGTTAAATTGGCAATCTTTTTATCGTCTTCGACCAGAAGTATTTTCATAATAATTAACTCCCCCAAAGTAAATTTAGATGGCTTAATTTTAGCACCGGAACTTTTTGGTGTCTAGGCAACGTATGTTAGAAAAAATTAAGGTTTGAATTGATATGCTTTAAGTAAGATACGAATTGTTAAAGGAGGCATATGCAGAATTTTAGATCGACACATCGAGACGCGGTTCTTGACGAGGTCCTCGACCTATCCGAATTTACTCTTTTCCCTGGCATTACAGCCCAGCAAATTCTTAGAAGAGCAAGATCGGAGGACCCACTAAGTTTAGACAGCATAAGAACTTATCGAGAATTTGGTCAAGCAATCATGAAAGCACTTGAAAAGGCTCAGTAACGAGAGCCTGGCGCATACAAAATTAAGCAGATTTTCCGCTGCTTGATTTTGTTTTGTTGTCAATATTTCTAGAAGCGCGACCCTTCTTAATATTGCTTGCAGACAGGGGCAATGCCACAAAAAAAGACGTACCTGCAGGCTCCACACCATCATCTGTCTTTGACTCAAACCAAATCCGACCACCAATCTGTTCCACAATTGACTTGGTCATATATAGGCCAAGCCCGGTTCCATCGCTTCTTGAAACATTTTTAGCACGGAACATCTTGTCAAAGATTCGATGCTGTTGCTCCTCTGGAATACCCTTGCCAGTATCTGCAATCTCAAGGATAATCTCGTCATCGGCTCTGCTTGCCTCGACCTTAATCGATCCTCCTGGTTCAGAATATTTTACAGCGTTTGAAATTAAATTATCCAATATGATAAGAAGCAATGTCAGGTCAGTCTTGAGTGGCGCTAAACTACTATTGTAAACCCTATCTATTTTTAATGACTTACTTTCAATGATAGTATGAAAATCTTGAAGACATCGATCTATCTCTTCGGCAATATTTACTACCTCAAGATTAACTGGCCACAATCCCATTTCTAGGCGGGAGATATTGAGTAATTTTTTAATTATGTCCGACATCTTAACTATCTCCTGGCCAATATCCGTAAGACGAGCTCTTGTTTCGGGGGCTAGGGACTGAGACAGCGTCACTTCTGTGGCCAGACTAGCAGCGGTTAGTGGGGTTCGAAGCTGATGGGCAGCGAACGCAATAAAATCAGACTTACTTTTTTCCATCTCCCTTTCCTTTGTGATGTCTCGATACAGAGCAATCGCCCCAATCGTCTTGTTGTTGCTCACCACGGGAGTTGCGACAATTGAAACATAAATTTTCCGTCTTCCTCTACGGATATAATAGCTATCACTATGAACACTGGAGACACTGTCAGAAAAAAGGACACGTCCTAGCGGCCTATTACCAAATGGAATTGGCTGATCCTTGCTGTCATATAGCTTTAATACTTTTTCCTGGTGTTTTCCCCTGATATCAACTTTTTTGCATCCAACCAATTCGAGAAGAGGTTTATTAGCATATAACACCATGCCATCCTTATCAACAGCAATAATGGCATCCTTAAGGCTAGAAATGAGCGCCTCTTCCTCATCTTTTTCGCGCTGTAATTGCTCTGCCTGGGCCCTCAACCTCTTTTCGCTCTGCTTTAGGTCCCAAAATAAAATATCATAAGGCTTAATCAAACTGGTTACAATAATCGCCCTATACACGAGATAAAAAGAGTACAAGCGAAACATGTGACCAATATAGTTATAGAAGCCATAAACATCAACGTACAATACAAATGACATCCCCGCTGCGGTTGTCAAAACAATCGACATCATCATCAAACGAAGTATTACCCTGTCCACAAATCGGCGCCGCAAATATAACAAAAACCCTGCCAGAATGAAGAGCGACGATGTAGAATACTCGGTAATCTTTTTAAAAAGAGTGAGTCCCGCTTGTTCATCATATGCTATGGGAAAATTCTTAAAGTAAAGAATCGATAGCAGCAAAGCGGCTGTGGCAATGGAATATGACAGAAGAACATAACGACCCTTAATCCTCTTATTCAAGAACAAGGGTGCAACAACGAAGGATATGCTCACAAGAATTCTATCTGCTACCCAAAGTTGAGTCGCCAGATTCGTTGATTCGGCCACAGACAAGGGCAGAACGCTCATTCCACGGTAAGCAATCACATGAAGAAAGTCGATCAAGGATATGGACAGAAACGAAGCGCCAATAATCAGTAGATAATGGTTGCTTAAAAAACGATATGAATTAAAAACAATCAAGAAGACACTGCAAGCAATAATAATCACAGCCAAGTCAATGAAGCTATGGAAAATAAGATAATTGTATCTACTGATATAAAAAAGGATGGCAGAGAGTATTGCTGCCATCAAAAACCAGATCAGATAATGAAAATGATACGGCTGATACGTCCGTGTTAATAAAATTGATCTAGCCTTAATGTTGATCTTATTGTTAGGCTTGAGTAATTTCATTTTCTGCCGCTCTGCCCCAGCTCTTTAATTGCTTTAGTATTACACAATATCACTTCTAGTTTTCAAAAAACAATATACCCCCCTCTTCTTTGCGACAGGCTGAGATGGAGGAATTTTTAATTGAAAATACTTTGTGTTTCACAAGATTTCTCTACCCATAAGCAAAGCCAAGGAATCGAAATGACGGGCAGAGGTGAACAATTTCAAACAAAAATCATTGCATATATCTTGATATTGTGGTATTATTACGCAAGCTATTGAGAGAGAGGACGGCGAACAATGGCATTGAGCATTGCGCACGCACTCGAGGAATTATTAAGTCAACGCATTTTGGACTCCGAAGAAGTCGTGCCGACCAGACCGGTCCATTGTCTGAGCCGAGAGGTGAGACAATATTTGTTAGACGAATTTGGAAGTGAGGGATCCGATCCCCTCTTCCCATTCACCTGTCGACCGGTTGTTGTTACTCGGCCGATAGCCGGCTGTCATCCAGAAAAGAACGGCGTGCTTCAACCGGGATGCTACCGAACGATAGGTCTTGACGTTCACTCTGGGCTCTATATCCGAATTGCATACAGAAAGATCGATGGCCCTTTTAGTGATACAGTTATCTATGTCGCTTATGGCGACAAAGTTATTGACTGGCGCTGCACCAGCAGCTTTCACTCTTTCCTTGCGCCCCGGTGTTAACCCGGGGCGCTTCTTGTGTGATGAGACTAGATGGCTTGTATCTCTGTCTCAATTTTATCGGCGATTCGCTTAAAAGTACCGTTCTTAGTTCTTTGCCACTCCTGGCGAACGCTGAAGGCAGCATCTTCGAGTGCATCGCGATATCTCTGCGGTTGACCGCCATCGCGGTAGATGGTTGCTATAACAATCTCCTGGCCAATGCGAGCCAGTTCACTCACGCTATACTCCATGCTGTCTGTCAAAGCCATCGCCATATCTTGATACTCACCCATGGATTGCCGCGTGATGTCATGGTCTTGTCCTGTCATTGCTTCAATCGCGCGCTGTCTGGTCAGAGACATCTCCGGTGTCTCCACATAACCTAGCTCTTGCGCAAGTTCGAAAAGACCGTCCTTGCAAGCTTCAATCTCGGCACCAACTGGTTTATATCCCTCCAAATCCGCGCTATTCATCTGTCTCACCTTTCTATATTCTTAGCAAACATTCTACAGCGGACGATTCAGTTTTTTTACTTCGATCTCAATCGACCTGGGAACAGGAGCACATGAACAATGCTTCTGGTGCTCTCTGTGCCAGATAACTCGCTCTTGTTCGCTCGGATTTTTTGGCATCTTGTTTGCCCTGTGCCACTCTGCATTAATTTTTCCCATCTCCCTCCTTCAGTTAATTGTAGAATATATCAAAATAGAACTAACTATTATCTGCATTTTACGCTGATTGATGTCTTCCGCAAAATAGCCACATCAGGGAAGTTAGCGCGAGATCTTAACTGCCTGTGGCAGTCAAAAATACCATTCTATACCAATGACGTCAATGGTAAGGACTATGCACGATTGTGCAAACAAAAAAAGGGCGAAGACGCATAAGAACATCTTGCCCCAGAGGCACAAACCAAATCGATCACGCCCTTCGGCGCTGTCCAATGTTAGCAACTGCACCTTGTTCAACATCACTCTGGGCATCTTCAAGCGCACCAAGTTCCATCTTTGCTTCGGACAGCAGCTCCTGCGCTCTTGCCTGAGCACGATCAGCCCGAGCGATCACTTGCTGTGAGCGCTCATCCAAACCGCTTAGCTGTCGTAGGATGTCTGCCTTGGCAGCAATCATCTGCTCAATCCCCTGCCGAGCTTCAATCGTCTCTCTAATCTCCCGATCCAAGGTTGCCCTTAAGACCGGAGACTCAGGCAAAACGTCCGTATCATGCACAGCCCGGCGTTCGCGCAACAGACGCTCAGTTCTAGTTAGCTCCGCGATTTGTTCCTGCAGTCTTGCCAGTGTGTCGTGGCCGGTCTTATCGGCAACACGTTTGAAATGACTAGTCAAAACACTCCGACTCCACTGCAGGCGCCACTTACCAAACAAGCCAAAACCGTTGGTCAGAGACAAAACACCTTCCATCAATCCAACCGACAAAAATCCTGGGATATAGCCGATCGTTCCCAAAACCCAGAAAACCATTACAAACACGCCTTCTTTCTCACACTGACCCTTCGCTTCTGGATAGAAATTCAGGGTCATTTCCCAAAACTTTTTCTTGCCCTCACGAAGGCGAAAGCACAGATAAAAGCTCGCAACTAGCAGATAAAAGTAGCTAGCATAAGGCTCATATCTATGCAAGCCAAAGGCTGACACAAGTGCAATCGTCGAAAGAATACCGGTAATCATCACAACGCAACCAGGTCCCTCGTCGACCCTGCAGGTCAATTCATCCTGAGACATTCTTCTCCCCCCCTTGCCAACTCCTGGCTTAGCCAGTCCTACGATAGTACAATAACACGGGTAATTTGTCAATTAGGTAGAGAGAATCCTAGTCACATCAAAGTATAATTTTAGACGAAAATACTGCCCTGCGAAGTTGAAGCAATCTCTTGAATGCTGTTAGTGCCTAAGTTCAATGCGCGAAAATTCAAAAGCGAAGATCTGACAATCTCTGCTCGAATTCCTGCCTATTGCAAGTATCTATTCCTCAAAAATCTGTCTAACGCATTCAGAAAGATAATCAGCCAGATCATAATTTGCAAGTTCGTAAAATGTAACCCAGGCAGATTCGTCACGCACAGCAGTATCAGGACTGATATCATTAGCTATACGTTTAGCAACAAAGACAATATCCCTAAATTCCTGAACGTCTTCCTCGGCGCTTGAGCTGTAAATCGGCTGCTTGTTCTTGATCTCAACAGCAAGACCGCAAGAGTCCTGAACTGTCCGGATTAGTCCATCGATAACGCTCTCGTTGTCCTTCAGTGCCCCGCCGGGGAGCTCCCAAACATTGGCAGAGGTTTTATCTTGTTTGGCTCGTTTTAATATCAAAAACTGGCCGGCATTATTAAAGACCAGCCCATGAACAAGTGGGGTGATGATGTTTGTCATATGAATAAATATACACGATCTTGCCAGAATCAAAAAGGGTATGTACAAATCGATATTTCGTCAATATCCCGCGGACCATGCTCTTGCAATCAGACTGTATAATAAAACTAGGTGGAATAATAACAAAAGGAGCATAATGCCACGAATGAATACACTCGATTGGATTGCGATAATACTGGTGATTATTGGCGCATTGAACTGGGGGTTAGTCGGATTATTCAATTATGATCTGGTCGCAGCGATCTTCGGATCACTCTCAACACTGAGTCGAATCATCTATGATCTTGTCGGCCTAGCTGGCCTTTACTTGATATGGATGTTCACAAGATCCAGAGAAATGTAGCAAAACAGGATCGACTAAGGACAGTTAGTTAATTACGTTCACCTTACCAAAAACCCCAACTAATATTGCGGGGGTATTTGGTGTTTGAAGTAAATTAGAACAAGTTTTAGCGCTTTGAGAACTGTGGAGCGCGACGAGCACCCTTGAGACCAGGCTTCTTTCTCTCCTTTTCTCTAGGATCTCGAGTTAAAAGACCAGCCTTTTTAAGAGTGGTGCGAAATTCGGTATTATAGCGCTCTAAAGCACGAGCGATCCCATGGCGAATAGCCTCGAGCTGACCTTCCTTGCCGCCTCCACTGACATTGGCTGAAATTGAAAAAGCATCTTTTTTTCCAACTAGCTCAAGAGGAAGCAAAACGCCATTAGGCAAATCATTCTTTTGGCCATTGATCAGAACACTCTTCTCGCCTTCATAAATACGAACCAAAGCGACAGCAGTTTTGCGTCGACCAACTCCGAACCAATATTTTTTAGTTGTTGACTCTGACATATTTCCTATCACAATCTTTGATTAGCGCTTGTTATTCAGCGAATTTAACGTTTTGATGTGGGTGCTTGCTACCAGTATAGATCTTTAATCTCTTAAGGAACTGATCGCGAAGTTTGTTCTTCGGCAACATTCCGGCAACAGCATGCTTGATAATTTCCCCTGGATGCTCTTTGCGCATCTCTTTGAGGGTAGTAACTTGAAGATTGCCAAGATAACCAGTGTGACGATAATATCGCTTATTTTCCTCTTTGCTACCCGTCAGGACAATCTTTTCGGCATTAACAACAACAACGTAATCACCATTGTCGAGATTCTCCCGAAAAGAAACTTTTCTTTTGCCACGCAAAGAACTGGCTACTTCGGTTGCAAGCCTGCCCAAAATTTGTTCCTTGGCATCAAAAAGATACCAATTTCTATTTTCGTTCTTAATTTCCGCCATCTTCAACCTTTGGTTTATCTTCAGTCTTCTTAGATTTAGCTTTGCGGGTTACGACAGTCTTAACTCCGGCTTCCTCAGAAATAACTTCCTTCTTGCCTGCACCCTCAGCCTCCTCAACAAAGACAAGCCTGTCCATCAACTCTAGGCGCATCATGGGAGCATTGTCTCCCAAGCGATTCTTTAGCCGAAAGCTTTTAACAAAACCACTCTTGCGATTGCTGTATCGCGGAACTAGCTCCTTGATAACCTTAACTGCAGCATTCTTGTCAAAGAAGATTGCTCTAGTTTGGCGTTGTGCATGCAAATCATTTGGCAGGGCTCTTGCGATCGCCTGATCAACAAAACTCTTAACTTCTTTTGCTTTAGCTTCTGTTGTATCAATTCTTTCATACAACACTAAAGAATCAGCCAAGTTTCTAATGGTGTGATCGCGATGATCTGGATTTCGTCCTAGCTTTCTATTCATATCGTTTCAAGACCTCTTCGACTTCTAAAATGCCTTTCTTGCCCAAGCCCTTGATCTCTTCGATCTTTAATGGCGAGAGCCTTTTTAGTCCGGCAATTGTTTTTACGCCAGCATTCAATAAAGCGTTCATTGTTCTAGGTGAAAAACCGGCTTCTTCAATTTTAACTTTGCTATCGGTAGCGTTTTCTTTCTCATCCTCGTCTTCGACATCGTCAGACGCCTGAACAAGCTCTTCCCGAACAGTCAGATCTGGATTAAAGGTGGGGTCGGAGATAATTGCCTCAAAATGGTCAACGAGTACCTTAGATGCCTCTTTGAGTGCATCCTGGGGCGAAATGGTACCATTTGTGATGACGTCTAGTGTAAGTTTGTCAAAGTTGGTCATCTGGCCAACACGAGTATTTTCTACGTCGTAGCTAACTCTTGATACTGGAGAGAAAGCAGCATCAATAGCAACCCAACCGATTTCTTTCTTCTCAGCCGCTGATCCGCTTGGACGAAACCCGCGATCCTTTTCAACGAGTACCTCGAGCTGAAAATCAGCCTCTTTATCAAGAGCGGCGAGATGAAGCTCTGGGTTGGCGATTTCAATTTTGTCGCTTGCCTTAAAGTCGCCAGCTTTAGCTTCTCCCGAGCCTTTCTTGGCAAGCTCAAGTGTTACAGGCTCTTCTGAATGAGATAAAAAGTTAATGCCTTTAACATTCATCAGCAGTTCAATCATGTCCTCTTTTACACCAGGGATAGCAGAAAATTCATGGCTTAAACCCTCAACACGAAAATACGTCGCAGCAGCACCCGTGATTGAGGAAAGTAAAACTCGGCGGAGAGAATTTCCAACTGTTGGACCGTAACCTGGGTAAAGCGGCTCGATCACAAACTGAGAGTGATTAGGAGCAACTACCTTTTCTTCGATTTTGGGTAAACCAATTTTTTCCATTATAATTTCCTTTCCAAGAAGATATACGAGCTATTTACTAACGAGAGTAGAACTCAACAATAAGATTTTCATTAATTGGAGTATCAATTTCCTCGCGAACAGGCACGTTCTTGACTTGGCCAGTAACCTTTTTAGCGTCTAAGTCCAACCAGCTCGAAACACCATCGGCCTTAATATCGGTGTACTTTTCCTTATACTTGGGCTCAATCGAGTCACCGACGCTTACAGAATAGGACGGAATAGTTACCTTACGGCCGTTTACTCGAACTAATCCGTGCGAGACCATCTGTCTTGCCTGTGCACGGGTAGCAGCAAGCTTAAGTCTAAAAATAACATTATCAAGTCGAAGCTCCAATAGAGTGAGAATGTTCTCAGCTGTATTTCCAACCATCTTCTCGGCCCGGGTAACATAACTTCTGAACTGCTTTTCGCGAATTCCGTAGATGCCTCGAGTTTTTTGTTTCTCTAGAAGTTGACGGCCGAACTCGCTTTTCTTCGGTGCACGGGAATCTGAGCCACGAGAACCTGGAGCAAATGGATGCTTAACCATGGCGCACTTTGCAGACAAGCAACGATCGCCTTTAAGCATCAATTTGTCCCCCGCTCTTCTACATTGTTCGCAAACTGTGTTCATAATTAAATCCAAATCGCATAAGCATGTAAGCTAGTAAGCCCGTAAGCAATTTTATTGATCCAACAGCTTACTTGCTTATAAGCTTACTCACTTATTTGCTGATTAATTAAACTCTTCTTGGTTTCTTTGGACGGCACCCATTGTGTGCAATTGGTGTAATGTCCTTAATCAATGAAATATCAATGTTGGCATTCATGAAAGCACGCACTGCAGACTCACGACCAGAGCCAACCCCTGAAACATAAATCTTTCCACCAGAAAACCCAACGGCCTTTGCCTTTTCTATTGCAGCTGCTGCGGCAATCGAGGCAGCATAAGGAGTAGACTTCTTTGTGCCCTTGAAGCCGGTTGACCCAGCAGTAGCCCAAGAAATTACCCCGCCGTTTTCGTCGGTTATTGTAATCATCGTATTATTAAAAGTAGATTGAATGTAAACACTGCCAGAGGTTACATTTCGTTTTACTTTCTTTCGTACGACGCTCTTCTTGTTTTCTTTGCTTTTAACTGCTTTGGCCATAAATAATCCTAGTGTGAAAGTGTGACCTTTGACCTCGCTCGGGTCACCATGAATGTTAATCGGATGGTGAAAGTTCTAAGTACTAAGTTGAGCGCAATAATGCAGTGCCTTTCGCCCCATGAGGGGGACTACCCAAAGGGCAATCAGAAAACTCCTGGTGGGGTGTTTAGTACTTTTGCACTGAGTGCTTACCATACTATTGCTATGTTTTCTGTGCGGATGGTTTGCGACCAGATCCAACTGTAACCTTGCGGCCGCGCTTGGTTCTAGCGTTTGTTTTGGTTCGCTGTCCTCTAAGCGGCAAGCCCTTGGTGTGCCTGACGCCACGATAGGCGCTGATATCTTTCAGGCGCTTGATATTTTGTGTGATCTCCATTTTGAGATCACCCTCAACTCTGTAGCGTCCAACTGCAGCACGGATCTTATCCAATTCGGCATCAGTTAGGTTCTTTACTCGAGTATCGGGACTAATCTTGGACTCAGCCAAGATTTTCTTACTCAAGGTTAAGCCAATGCCGAAAAGATAGGTCAATGCTATCTCAACTCTCTTGCTGTCAGGTAAATTTACGTTTGCAATTCTTACTGCCATAAGTTTAATCAAACTCCATTAGTGTGTAAGCTAGTAAGCCGGTAAGTGCGTAAGTAGATTGAAATTTGCTTATACACTTACTTGCTTGCTGGCTTAGTGTTATCCTTGTCTCTGCTTGTGCTTGGGATTCTCGCATATTACAAATAGGCGACGCTTCAGGCTTATGCGTTTTGACTTACCCTTCTTGCTACGCAAGACGATTTTGCACTTACTACAAATTTTTTTTACAGATGCTTGGACTTTCATTGCAAAACAAAAAAATAATAATTAAACACAAACAGGCGGTCACTACGCCCTATTGCGATCAGGATTAAAACGACGGGTTATGCGCCCGCGCGTCAAATCATATGGGGTTAGCTCCAGCAAGACTTGATCACCAACAGTAACCTGAATACGATTCTGGATCATCTTGCCTGAGGAATATCCCAGAACAATATGACCGTTCTCTAGCTGAACTCGAAACTTGGAATCAGGTAATACTTCGATAACCTTGCCGGTTACTTCTATAACATCTTCTTTGGACATATTTTGTTCTTCTTTGAGAAATTTAACATAATTAACGCGAGAAGTCAACACTTTTAGCTATATTTTCTTGCAAAAGAAGGCGATAGTGCAAGCAGACAAAGCCAGAGGGGCAAGAAAAAGCGTACCCCGGCTGATTCTTACCTGGTAACAACGACTGGCTTGCCATCCTCAACAACTACTGTGTGCTCGAAGTGTGCAGCAAGGGAACCATCTGTTGTCAGGATGGTCCATCCATCAGGGGCAACCTTGATTCTGTGGCTCCCCGTTGTCAGCATAGGCTCGATTGCCAATGCCATGCCCTCAACTATGACCGGACCCTCGTTTCCCCTACCGTAGTTAGGTACAGAGGGCTCCATGTGGACCTCTGGGCCAATACCGTGGCCGACAAGGTCTCTCACAACACCAAACCCTTCCGATTCTGCTGTTTTTTGGATATTGTGCCCAATTTGCCCAATTTTTGCTCCGGCCCGCACTGAACTCAACCCGACTTCAAGGCAACGTCTTGTCATGTCGATTAATTTTTGAGCCTGCGATGACACCTTACCGACAGCAAACGTTCGCGCCATATCAGTATGGACCCCCCCCTTGTTCGCGCCAAGATCAACGGAAACGATATCACCCTCCCTCAGGATCTTGTCTGAAGTTGGCAAACCGTGAACAATCTCGTCATTAATAGAAATGCAAGATGTCGACGGGTATATTCCCCCACCATGAACCTCGTAATTCTTAAATGAAGGCTTGGCACCTCCTTTCAGAATCGCACTTTCTGCTATGGAATCGATCTCTGCAGCTGTTAAGTTTGGCGCGATCGATTTCTCAACCTCATCCATGGCCTGGCTAAGAATCTTGCCACACTCCTTTATAGCCTCAATCTGATTCTTGTTTAAGATATTATCCATTCTTGGTGTTCCTATTTACGATCGATGCGCTATCACGCTCAATCCTCTCTATCGCATGGATCAAGCCATTGTACACGATTTCAATTGGTGGCTCACCATCAATTTCAATAACACGTCCGCTCGGCTTGTACCACTCAACAACCTCTCTAATACGGGGCAAATAGTGCTCGATCCTTTTTTTCACGGTATCTTCGTTGTCGTCAGATCGTGATACGAGAGATCCGCCACATTTTTCGCAAATGGCTGCTTGACTGTCTATATAGTTTTCACCGCACTCTGAACAAACCTTACGATGGATAACCCGCCTGACAGCTGTAGCTGGATCAATCTTGAGATAAATAATTATAGGTTTGGGCAATTGCGAATGCGTGGTGAATTCATCCAAATGCTTTGCTTGCGTGCGTGAAAATGGAAAGTTGTCAAAGATAACTCCACGAGGTGATTGAGTAAGTTCACGCTTAATAAGATCAAGCACAACTTCATCCCTCTGTGGTATGCCCGAATCATAGCGCTGCTTAATCTCAGCGAAAAATGGATCGCCCTTATCCCCCTGAGAGATCTCTCTTCTCACTAATTGACCAATGCCAACAATCTCAATATGTTTATTATCAGACAACAACTTTGTCTGTGTTCCTTTACCAGAGGCTGGCAAACCTAAAAAAGAATAAATTTGTTTCATGGTTTTAAATCAGCAAGCCCCACAGCGGAGCACTTCGGTATAGTCTACCGGTCTATTCCTTGTTTAGTACTGGTCATATGTGTGCATAACAATTTGCGATTCAATCTGGCGCATGGTTTCTACAACAACAGAAACCATGATAAGCAGTCCAGTACCACCAAGCACTAGTGTATCTATGTTTGTAATCGCCTGAACGATGAAAGGTAGTATTGCAATAACACCAAGGAACAATGACCCAAAGAGAGTAATCCTGACAATAATATTTCCAAGATATTCCTTGGTCTCTCTCCCTGGACGAATTCCCGGGATGAATCCGCTCTGTTTTTGCAAATTCTCGGCAATTTGCTCAGGTTTGAAAACGATGCTGGTATAGAAGTACGTAAAAATGACAACAAGCACGAAGTAAAACGAGCCATAGAAAATCTGATTGCTGAAAAGATCACGAACCGACTTTGCTCCGGTCGCCAACCAGGCGGTACGCGCGTTTTCTAGGTATTGAGCAAAAACATTCGGTAGTACAAGCAGGCTTAAGGCGAATATGATCGGAACAACGCCGGCAATATTTACACGAATTGGCAAAAAGCTTGTGGATGTGCCATAGCCCGAAGAGCGGAGTTTTCTAGCGTAGTGAACAGGAACATTGCGCTGTCCTTCTTGGACAAAAACAATGGCAGCAATAACAACAATAAAGATTGCCAAAAGCGCTATGGTCCCAATAATTTTGCTCGTATCTCCGGTCTGAACAATGGCAATTGTATTCCTTATCTGGGTAGGCAAACCAGCTAGAATACCAATCGTAATCACGAGCGAGACACCATTGCCAACGCCTTTTTCGGTAATAATCTCACCGATCCACATCAGAAGCATTGTTCCGGCCATAACTGATATAAGCATGACAGCAAGATTAAAGGGTGTCCAGCTAGGAATTATTTGTTGGTTTCGAAGCATAACAAGCATGGCATAGGCCTGGATAAAGGAAAGTGGAACAGTAGCGATGCGAGTATACTGGGTAATGCGCTGCCTGCCAGCCTCACCTTCTTTTTGAATCTCCTCAATAGAAGGAAAAATCATTGCCAGAAGCTGAAAGATAATGGAGGCTGTAATATACGGACCAACACCCATCAAAATGATGGAGAAATTTTCCATCGATCCACCAGAAAACATATTGAGCAGTCCAAATGCCTGATTTTGCTGGAAAAAGGCCTGCAGCCTGGAAATATCGACTCCCGGCAATGGAATATGAGCAATTACGCGTGTTACAAAAAGCAAACCAAGCACAACCAGAATCTTGGTGCGCAAATCCTTATATTCCCAAATCTTTGACCATTTTGTCATAAAAAAATACCAAATTAGGCGAAAGTGCTAAGTTCTAAGTAAAATAGTAATTTCTATTAAGCTCTTAAATTAGGACCTTCGCGCTTCTAAGCTTTACGCCTTCATCCTATCAAAATCTACTCGTAAAAGCAAACCTAGTCTTGCAGTTCTTCCTCTTCCGTCTCAACATCACCAGGATCAGAACCACCCACCACGTGTTTATCGTGCTTTGTTGGATCAATCAGGGAGTCTTCGGTTGTCTCGGGGAGAGAAGCATCAAAATCGACACCCCCATCCAGAGCGGTATCTGTGGCATCGCCGCGGCGCGACATACCGTCTCCTGGTGTATGGGTGTCGTCAGGTTGTACTTTCTTAGATTTGGTCATATCGATCCTACAAAATAATTTTTACTAGGCACTTCAACCTACCACAAAAAGCAAAACCTGGCGATAATGCCAGGCCTTGCAGGAAAGTTTGTGTGTAAATTCTTGTAACAAGACTATGGATTTGTCCGAATTGCCGTACAGATGGTAGCGGGCGTTCGAATCCCCTTTATTTGGCAGGACCCTTAACCTTCTTGAATTCGCCATGCTCACCCCGTTCGACTCTGTATGGCTTGCGGCCTCGTCCCAAATGAACTATGTCGTCTCCCGTTTTTTTCTTACTACTTTGGTTATTCTTTTTTTGTTGCATTGTTTCACCTCCTTGGTGTGGATAAATATGGAGGCGCTTCCACGGCCCTATTATACCATTTTAAACCGTGGGTTTAGGCTAGTGGACCCTTATGCTGTTTTGTCATTATCAGAACTTGATTATTCTTATTTTTTGACGCCCAGATATTACGGCCGGAGTGTCCCAGCAAAAACCTGCCAAGCAAGAAGAGACTTGGCAACAAAGCTCAATACAATATAGGCACGTTCGCCATAGAGATAATCACTCCAACGACCAATCTTTCGATACTGTAAATACTGATTTATGGCAAAGATATTGAAGAAAACGAATAAGGAAACAAAAATCCAGTAGACGAATGTTGGCGGATTATCCGCTGTGCCCGGACTGACAAGATAGAGAGTGATTGCAATCCATGGCCCAATACCAGCTATGCATCCAAATATAAACGCTGTCCAGTTGGTCTGTTGCTTACCCTGATCCTGTCGAAGGGCGTGATTGTGGAGTTCCATCATCCAGCCGAATAAGATCATGGTGGCATTCAAAAAGAAGACAACGATCAGCGTAGCCAAGTCATAGATGCCAACCAACATCGAGATAACTACAATCATCACTGATGAACTAAAGGCGTATTCAATCCATCTGGCGATATTTATGTGGTTTTTGAGATTGTTGTTGTACCATTGATTGATTCCTGGCAGCGAAATAACCAAATGGGCCAGTGCCGACATAATCAAGAATGACGCAACCAACGGACCCAGCTTTACACTGAACAATTCACCGAGTTCTGGCGCTAGACTCTGGGTCGCTTGATTAAAACGCAAAAAGGATGACGTAATCGGCACCTTCAAATCAGTAGAAACTGACAGCATCACAATCCCAGAAACAAAATGCAAAATTGAGGCAAATATATTCCATCGGCGCAGTTGCACAAATTGAGACCCTTCTGTCATCCCCCTCCTTGTCTGGTTTATATCCAGTAATCAAAAACATTTGTTCTTTTTATATTAGCACTAAAATCACAACACAAAAAGAAATGTGTAAGCCAATTAATCAATAAGTCTGGTTTATGCTATGATTAATTATATGGGAAAAGAACAAACAAAGGTACTGATGTCCACCGGCTCACTCTATCATATGGGCATTGACCATATTTTTAATATTGCGCAGCAGGCAGGTTTTAAACACTTGGAACTAATGCTTCGAAGCCGAAAAGCAGAGTGTTGGTGGGACTTCTGGAACCACAACTACATCAAGAACTTGGAGAAAATACATAACATTAAAGTTTCAAGTCTGCACTCCCCCATCGATTTTGAGATGGATGCCGCCGGTTATATAGATAGCACGATATCCCTTGCTCAAAGACTTCGTGTTGGACACGTCATCTTTCATATCCCTAAAAACAAAGACCGATACGAAGAGTACCGCCAGTGGTTTGCCAATAATTACAAGAAATATATGGAAACGTCGCCAGTAATGTTTCTAACAGAAAATATGGGACCCAAGTGTGTCGAACAAGGCGTAAATAAGTATAATGAATACCCCAACTTCTGCTTTGACACTGCTCACGAAATCAGCAACGGCTCAGATGTTATAAAAATGGTTTCGGAAATGCCCAACATCCGGCAGTTTCACCTTTCCTGGTTTGACGGCAAAGAATGCCACATGAATATCTTGAAACAAAAGAAATTTTTTAGAGAGCTAATTTCAATTCGTCCAGATGCACTTCGCTGCCTCGAGCTCCGACCAGAAGCCTTCGCTAACCCATATGACGACCAAGAGATTGTGAATTCTCTTATCCAAAGCAGAGAGTTCCTTGAAAATATCTCAGAATAGCAACCACCAAATCACAATTGCATGATCTCAAGTAGTCTACCAAGAGCTCTATGATGAATGTTAAATTTATTCGAGCTATCCCCTCTCGTCATCTTTAGCGCTCCTCGTATTATTACATCAAATAAAAAATCCCTCCCGACAAAGCATTCCCTTTAACGCATTTCTGCAAGGGCGGTATTGCTTTTATCGGAAGGGACAGGTTGGAGAGCTTGTCACTGCACGAAATGCATCACTGCAGCAGTAGTATTGATTCACTCTCCTGGTAGCGGACAAGCGGGCATTGCCTCGATGGCATCGCTGCAGCAGGGCTGTTGCCTTTTTGCCCACAGCGCTGGCGGAATCGGCATTGTTCTTCTTGCATCCCTGCAGCAAACAGCATGCCTTCCGCCACGGTTGGGGGCGAGTTTGCATCACACGCAGTGAATTTCTTCAACTCCTGTCTTGCATTTCTCGTCCCCAGTAATGTCCAGCACCGCTCGGAAGCAGTGCTGGACAGCGACTAGGGAGAGAATCGACGGCTAAATTCACGCATTTCTGCAAGCGTCGACTCACCTCTCTTCGAGCAGCAACAGGGCCGGAATCAGCAGACGAGTGTTTGCATCTCTGCAATAGCACTGGTGCATTTCCGACCCATTTGGACTATTCCCTAGGAGTCAGAATCAGCAATGGCCCATGTGCATTCCTGCAGTAGCACTCATGCCTTTCTGGCCCCATCCAGCAAAAGATATCGGCCCCGGACTCGGTATCGGTCTTCTTGCGTCACTGTGCCAGATCCAGTTCCTTTCCAAGGCCGGCGCCAGATTTAGCAGATCACTACTTACGCGCCGGTAAGTGCGACTACGGCCGGACCACCACATGTGGATCGACCGGATGAAGTACTTGGCGAACGGAATCAGGCAGCTGAATGCCTTGAGTTTTGTACTCTCGTTCAATGATCCGCCACCAGGCCACCCAAAGCTCATCAACGAAACGTGAAATTGCCTTGCGGCGAGCCCTAGCCTCGATGTGGGCTAGACCCATCTTGCGCCTAAGTGTCGGATGAGCATCCAAGAGATGAGAAAGATCAGCAAGAGCTCCCTGGACAACATTAATTTTAGACTCAAGACTCCTTCCAGCATCAAGCTGGGAGATAACTGCTTGAACTGCCGGGCTATCACCATTTGCCACACCATCTTCAACCAACTTACGCACCTGTCGGACAGAATAGTGGCACTTAGCACGAAGGTACCAGATATTGTAGCAACAGCGTGAACCCTGCCTGACAACCTGATCGGAAACCAACTTGAACAGGGTGGATTTACCCTGTTGGTTGTAGGTTACACCCCTACTACCGTCTTTCTTCTTGCGGATGTAGCGTGGCGCCATGCCCTCTGGCGTAACGGCGCAAGCAAGGTAGGCGCGAAAGCCATCTCTCTTTGGAAAACGTCGAATATCACGGATAACCCCGATTAGACGCCCTGCCAGCGACGGACCGATTCCCTTGATTGGGCCGAAGAACTCGTTCCAGATCGGGATGCTGGGCAACAGCCTCTCGATTCCCTTCATCATCTGGCCTTCAAGCTCAAGGTAATATTCGATATCCCTAGGCCTGGCCAGAAGATCACGTGTTGCCTCAATCTCTTTCTTGTCAGTTGAATCAGGCAACCAAGCAAAATCAGCTTGACGACCATGGCGACGAAGAGTGGCTTTGATCCTGTCATCCTTCTGAAGCGAAACATAGGTATTGATGTAGGTCTGAATCCGCCACACCAGCGGATCGATCGGAAGCATAGGATAAAACTGGCCTGGATCACTCCCGGCCAACTCCATAATCAATCGCGCTCTTGCCTCACGCTTCAAACTAATTCCGTCCCTGCCACTATCTTCCTCTTCATCATTGTTTTCGCCAAGAATCTCAATAAGACGGTAGGTTGGTATCTGGTGGATAACAACCCCGCGCGACAGTGCTTGAAGACAAAAAGGACCGTTTCTGCCACCCATCTCAGTGAAAAGAACATCACCCTTCTGAAGAAGATCAAAAAGTAGTCCTCCGCTAATCACAACTTCTTCCGGCGACAGAATACGTTCTCCATCCGAAAGCGTGAATTCGTGTTTGACTGGCTTCTGGCCAGGCTCCCACTGAAACATCACACTGCCGGAGTGGGCGAATGCCAAGGCAAACCTCTTTGGCATGCCTGAATCCCCCTCTCACACTTGCCTCATCGGCATGTTGTTTCTAGGTAGGCATCGGCAACTAGGCTCTTGCGTTTCCGCATGTAGTTTATTGCCTTGCCTAGCATTACCGAACAGCGTCTGGTAACAGCGCATGCGTGTTTATACCTCTCCAGTGGCCCATTCGCTATACTCGGCGGTTTCTGAGCATCGGCAAACGCGCATTTGCGTTTCCGCATCAACCGAATTGCCTTGCTCAGCCATCAGCCCCAGATATCAACAAGGCGCTCGCTGCATATCTGCATTAGCCTCTTTGTCTTATCTGGTCCTTGGTTGGTCATAAACAACGGTCTCATCGCGTCGCTGCACCACATCCTCTGCTCGGTCAACTGGTGCTGGGCGTTAACAGCTATCCTCTTGCATCTCTGCACAGGCCATCGCGTTTACCCAGCTAGTGTTAAGTGTAGGCAATCGAGCATTTGCATCTCTGCGGACGCTGAGTTACCTTACCTAACGGTTGTTACGATAGCACGTTTAACTGTTAGCGTCAACACAAAAACCTTGACACTAGGGCAACTTTTTGAGATAATTATCTTGTCACGCTCGCGAGAAATTGGGCGAGAAGGAGGATCAGGATGAGAGAATGCGATTACGATCGCAACTTCAAGGTTTTAATCTTCTTGATCGGAGCAATTTGTGGAATACTGCTCACTTGGGCCATATTTCGCAACCACATTCAATTCGGCAAACAGCCGCCGAAAGGAACTGCTGCACCCGTAACGCGAAAGGCTGAGCCGCCTAAGCCAAAGTTCGTATTTCGCGATATATATCTAGCAGCTACGTACGACGGAGGCCTGGTAGATTTCCCCGGTGAAACCAAGCCGGACAAGCAAGTAGTCTTTGTTTTCCCCGCTACTCGAGATGGGAGACTGCGACTTGACGATCACACCTACTCTCGTTTCATTTATGCGATCAACGAAGCTAAAATCGTCTGGGATACCAATTCGATTACCGCGATCGAGGATTACACCATCTACCAGTGGGGCAAATGGCACCCATACAAGAAGTGGTTTCTTGTGCGCAACCCGATACAGGCCACAACCAAACTGGCCGAAACCGTTGAGCCCGCTCTATCAGCTAAAGCCGAGAGGGTTGGTCCAAAGATTAAGAACTAAGTAATTTTAAATTCGCCACCTACCGCTCTCAAACGGAGGTGGATTTTTTATTTTAGTACCATTTTGTTATCGTATCGTAAAAAATCAAGCGATCATTTGAAATATTACGACTCAGCCTCAAGCAACCTTTGTAAATAGGCGTTTATGTTTGTTCTATCGGCGACAAAATATGCGACATAGTCAGAAACTTGATACTCGTCTGACACCAAATCAATTAAGTCGCCGACGTTTCGTTTTCCAACCCACAAACTCTTCTGGACTTGAACGAAACCCATCCGCTTGATCGCACGACGAAAACTGTCGCGTTTGCTTTTCTTTGTCTCTGGAATATCGAATGATATGACACGGTAGAGATTGTCCCACTCGCGCGATTGGGAAATCTTGTCAATAATTCTAATCTTCGCTTTGTTTGTTAATCGTACCGAGCTTCCCTCCCCAATCTCGATATATTGATGGCGCTTAAGCTCATAGGCCATGCGGCTTGCGTCTTTGGACGTTGCTCCTGATATCCCAGCAGCTTCGCGAAGCAAGTCGACAACGGATCGGCCCGTAAGTTTGCGACTCGCATCATTGAGAGCATCATTGATGAGAATAATTGCAGACTCAAGACACCAGGTCATAAATTGCTGTGAATGCTTCGGATTATGCACCATAATTCAATAATAATCCCTAGTCGTAGATTTTCAAGCGATCGTACTATATTCTACGATAAAGTAATTTATTGGTAGTCAGTGTATTGGCGGGCGGTGTATTTGTGTCTAGCCCGCGACCAGACCTTAAGAGAAAGGTATGATGTATCACAAAAACACCCGTTAGGGTGTTTTTGTGTATTGAGAACAAATTTGATTTTTACTCAGCTTTTTTGGCTTTTAAGATCTTTGGTTTGGAAGTGCTAGTCTTTGCTTCAACTTCCTCTTTGGCAGGGACCCGATCAAACTTATCAGCGATTGATTTAGAGACTTTGACATCGCTGCCGAGAATAACCTTAACTGTGAGTTCGCCGTTGTTGAGAATCTTGACTATCTCTCGAGGACTAATCAAGCCCTTTTCAACCAAAGATGCTTTTGAAACAGTCTCGCCATCCTTGAAAGCTCCAGAAATCTGGTCCAAGGAAATGATAGCAGCTTTTGGTCTGAAAGATTTGAAACCTGGAAGTTTTGGCAGTCTCAAAGAAAGCGGAGATTGACCACCTTCGTAACGGTTAGGAATATTGTGACCGGCTCGTGATTTCTGACCCTTTGTGCCACGGCCAGCAGTTTTGCCCTGGCCAGCAGAAAGTCCGCGACCGACTCTTTTCCTTGATTTAGTTGAAACTGATTGTAATTGTATCATATCTTTCCTTTACAGACCTTAAGCGCATAAGTCAGTAAGAATTAGCTTGTGAAAATTCTTCAAATGCTCGCTGCCTATTACCTACTTGCTTACAGGCTCACTGGCTTCAGCAGGAGCTACATCTTCCTTTTTCGCAACCTTTTTCTTGGGCGCTGCCTTCACTGGCGAAACAGGTGCTGGTTGCTCTGGAGCCAAAGCTGCTTCTTCTTTTTCAACTGTTACTGATTTAATTTCAGGACGATCATTGTACTTGCGAAGTCTCTCAACTACTTGTGTATTAAATGAGGAAAACGCTTTTAGAGTTGCGGAGACATTATTGATCTTATTTGAGCTACCCATAATCTTAGACAATAAGTTCTCAACCCCAGCTAGTTCAGCGACAACACGCACACTACCACCAGCAACAATGGTTGTACCAGAAGATGCAGGCTTAAGCATAACTCTTGCGCTACCAAATTTGGCAATTACCTCATGTGGAATAGTCCCATCGATTATTGGAACCTCAATAAGATGCTTTTTGGCTTGTGCAACGGCTTTTCTGACAGCTTCAGCAACCTCGCCGGCCTTGGCTACACCCATTCCAACCTTACCGCGTCGGTCGCCAATAGCAACAAGAGCACGAAAACGAATACGTCTTCCACCCTTAACAACTCTAGAAACACGTTGAACCTCGATTACGCGTTCATCGTATTCTTTGGCTTCCCGCTTGGCGGGCGCTGCCTTTGGTCTCATAAAATTCTTTTCAACCATTGTCGCACCTTAATGTCTAATATCTAAAAATTAATTCCACCTTCGCGCATGCCCTCGGCCAAGGCCCGAACCTGTCCATGATACTGATATCCGTTTCGATCGTAAACAATTGCCTTGATTTTTTTTTCGGACGCTTTCTTAGCAACTTCTCCGCCCAGAATACGCGCTTTTTCGGTTGCTGTCTGCTTGTCCTTAATTCCCTTGGTTGAGGCGGCCAAAAGTGTCTTTCCACACGAATCATCGACGAGTTGAACTGAGATACAGCGATTTGAACGAAAAACACTGGCACGTGGGCGTTCCGCTGTGCCGGCAGTCTTTTTATTTACTTTGGAAATTTTATTTCTTGTCATGATTAACCTTATATATACGACCCACTACTTAGACGCAGCAGTTTTGCCAGCCTTGCGTCGGATAAACTCATTCTTGTATTTGATGCCCTTACCCTTGTAAACCTCTGGCGGTCTAACATCTCGGATATCAGCAGCAAACGCACCAACAGCTTCGCGGCTTATTCCGGTTACGCTGATTGAATTCTTTGCAACTGTGATCTTTATGCCCTCAGGTATAGATAAACGAACAGGATGAGAGTAGCCCATATTCAGAACCAATGAATCGCCCTCAGCGGCGGCACGGTAACCAGTACCGGTAAACTCAAGCTCCTTAGTGAAGTTGTTCTTGGCGCCGATAATGGCGTTTCGAAGTAGGCGTGCGATTAGGCCATGTTGAGCTCGAAGATCCTTTGATGAACCATCCCTGATGACTTTGGCAAAGTTGTCCGCAACCTCAACCTTCAGACCAGCGGGGAGCGAAATCTCAAGTTCTTTTTCCCCACATCTAACAGTGACCTTCGACTTGGTAGGCTCAAGTACAACACCTTCTTCAATTGTAATTGGACGAGCTCCGATTCTGCTCATAATAGTTTCCAGATGTTCTTAAAGTTTGTAAAGTTTGTAAAGTTCTTAAAGTTTGTAAAGTTCTTAAAGTTTGTAGTGTGGGTAGTTTTGGGCTTTCTTTATAAACTTTTGACTTTATGAACCTTATGAACTAAATCCTACCACACTTCGCAAATCAACTCGCCACCTAGCCCGCGCTTGATTGCATCTCTGCCAGGAATAACACCCACAGAAGTGGAAACAATCACTAGTCCAAGACCGCGCAAAGGTTTTGGGATGTCCCTATTCTTTACGTAAATGCGCTGACCCGGCTTGCTAATTTGCTTTAAGTGGGTTGGTAATTTTTCCTTGGAAAAAGAAACTGTGAGGTATTTAAAGTTATTCTTTTTAACAGACTTTATCTCTTGGATATAACCTTCGTTCTTAAGAATTCCCAAAATTACCTCTTTCAGACGCGAAGAAGGAAGAGTAATTTCAGCCTTGCCAATGGCAACTGCGTTTCTAATTCTAACCAATAAATCTGCGATTGGATCGCTCATAATACCTCACTACCAACTTGATTTAATAACACCAGGAATCTCACCCCGAGAAGCAAATTCTCTGAAACAGATTCGACACAAACCGAACTTTCGCATATAAGCACGTGGTCGTCCACACATCTTGCATCGACGTACGACTCGTGTTGAAAACTTCGGCTTTCTATTTGATTTTACAATTAATGCTTTTCTTGCCATTATTAGTCCTGATTATTTTGCTTTCTCGAACGGGAAGCCAACGGTGACTAACAGGGCTTTGGCCTCTTCATTGTTCTTTGCTGATGTTTTAACGTTTATCTGTAATCCGAAATTTGTAACGATATCTTCGTAGCGAACCTCAGGAAAGATGGAATATTCTTTAATGCCAACGCTGTAATTGCCCTGATTGTCAAAGGCCTTCAACGACAGGCCTCGGAAATCTCGAACTCGAGGCAACGCGACATTGATAAGCTTGGAAAGAAAGTCGTACATTCTCTCGCCGCGCAATGTTACGCTCAAACCAACTGGCTGGCCTTCTCTTAGCTTAAAAGCAGAAACAGACTTTCTGGCAATATTCAGCTTGGCATGCTGGCCTGTGATTCTCGCGAGTTCAACGGCAATCTTGTCAATCATATCTTTGTTTTCTTTGAAATCGCCAACTCCAGTGGAAACAACTATTTTCTCAATTCTAGGCACCTCGAAAATATTCTTCGCATTGAGCTCTTTTTGAAGCAATGCTTTTCCGGTTTTGTTAAATTGTTCGCCTAGTTTTTCCATATTTTCCACTGTTGATTAACAAATTTACTTTCAAAGACTACTTAGTTGCACCACCCTCAACACTCTGTCCGCATTTCTTGCAAATTCTGATCTTTTTAGCATCAGTGATCTGATAGCCGACGCGGGTAATCTTGCCGCAATTCGGACAAACCAACGCGATGTTCGAAACATTGATTTTCGCATTGATATCGATAATACCACCTTGCGGGTTGGATCGGCTTGGCTTAACGTGTTTCTTGGCAATGTTGACACCCTTAACCACAACCCTGTCTTCAGCAACGAAAACACGCTCAACTAAACCGGTCTTTCCAGAGTCGCGACCGCTAATCACCATTATGTTGTCATTTTTTCTAATCTTCATATGATTGAAATTAACTTAAAGATTCCTAAGAACTAAAGCACTTCCGGGGCCAGTGAAATAATCTTCATGTAACCACGACGCAACTCTCTTGGAATTGGCCCAAATATTCGTGTTCCCCTTGGGTTGCCAGCTTTGTCAATAATAACCGCTGCATTTTCATCAAACCTAACATAAGAACCGTCTTCTCTGCCAAATGGCTTAGCCTGACGGACAATGACAGCCTGAACGACTTCTTTCTTCTTGACAGTGCCGCGAGGGACAGCGTTCTTAACTGAGGCTGAAATAACATCACCAATCTCGGCGCCACATCTGGGGGCACGACCAAGTACGGTTATGCACTCAATAATACGTGCACCAGTATTGTCAGCAACTTTTAATTGGGTTCCAGGTTGAATCATTATTTAACTTTCCCTACTACCACAAAGTGTTTGTCTTTGGATATTGGTCTGGCAGCAGCTATATCAACAGTATCACCGACATGATACTCGTTTTCGGGATCATGGGCTTTGAACTTTTTGCTTACGGTGAACTTTTTCTTATAAAGACGGTGAGTCTTGATGCGATTAACCAACACAGTGATTGTTTTGTCGGCTTTGTCAGAAATTACCGCACCTCTTAAGGTTTTTACTTTTGTTATGACTTCTTCCTTATTCATCTTTCTCTCCCGACTTTTCAGCTATAAGCGTGTTGATACGAGCAGCTGTCTTCCTAAGTTTAGAAAGGCTAGAGTAATTTTGATTTTTACCAGCAGCAACAGCTAGTCTCTCTAAAGAGGCCTTTTTGCTGGTGTCGCTCAATTCTTTTTCTAACTCCGCATGTTTCATCAAACGAAGTTTTTTTAACTCTTCGACCTTTTTCATCTTACTCCGACTTTGTTATAAATTTGGTCTTAACTGACAGTTTGTGCTGTGCTAGGCGCATCGCTTCTTTGGCTGTGTCAAAATCAACACCGTCCATCTCAAAGAGAATACGTCCAGGACGCACGACTGCTGCAAAATGATCAACTGCTCCCTTACCAGATCCCATAGGTGTCTCAGGTGAAGTTAGGGTAACTGGCTTGTCTGGGAAAACTCTAATCCAAATCTCACCGCCGCGCTTGATATATCGTGTCATTGCGCGCCTTGCAGCCTCAATCTCACGAGCAGAAACCCAGCCTGCGGACAAAGATTTGATGGCAAATTTACCAAAAGAAAATTCAGCACCGCGACTAGCCAATCCGGCCATCTTGCCACGCTGTTGTTTCCGATATTTCATTTTCTTTGGCATCAATACCATAGATTTCCCAAAAAGTTATAAGGATTTAATATTTGTTGAGGATAAGGTGCTAATTCTGCGAATTAAGTGATTCCAGTCTCTTACTATACATTAAATGACTGATCTTTTCAAGTCGCTTTGCCACTATGTCTGAATTAATGCAGTTGCAGCACAGGACGAAATTTACTTTCTGTCAGCCAGGGCAACATCATCCATGCCGCGCTCACCCTTGTAAACCCAGACTTTGACACCGATAATACCATATGTGGTGAGAGCAGTAACATAGCTGTAATCTATATGGCTCTTGAACGTGGAAAGAGGTACGGTTCCGAAGATGACCTTTTCTTGACGTGCAATTTCTGCTCCGTTTAAGCGGCCAGAAACCTGAACCTTGATACCCTTAACCCCAACTTCTTTCGCCTTCTCCAAAGCCTGCTTGATAACACGCTTATACGGCATCCGGCGCTCGATTTGAGTTGCGATGTTTTGCGCAACAACACATGCGTCACCATCAGGATTCTTAACCTCGACGATGTTGATCTGAATCTTTGAATCAACCAGCTTTGAAAGCAACTTTTTCAGCTCATCCGTACCGGTACCCTTTCGACCGATAATTAAGCCTGGACGGCCTGAATAAATATCAACAATTAATTTGTTGGCATCGCGGCTGATGTCAACACGTGATACTGCTGCAGTCTTCAGGCGTACTTGCAAAGCTTGTCGAATCCGCAAATCAGAAATGAGATTTTCAGCATAATGCTGACTATCAAACCAGCGAGATTTCCATGTCTCGTTAATGAGCAAGCGCTGTGATTTTGGATTGACTTTCTGTCCCATTTTGTTTAAATCCTAAGGTCTAATATATTAATTAGCAATTTAGCTATTTGGCTTCAATTTTCTTGGCCTCTGTTTCAGATGTCTTTGCAGCTCTGGCTACCTTTTGAGCGCTCGCCTTAACTGGCTTTACGATCACAGGCTCGTCGGTTACAGTCAGCACAAAGTGGCTCATTCTTTTCTTGATAGGGGCAGCTCGGCCCTTTGATTCGAATCTACGACGCTTCAGTCTTGGACCCTCGTCGCAAACAATGCTCTTGATATAGACTGAAGATTCAGCCATATCGCTTTCCTTCGCGGCAGCCACGGCAGACCTAATAAGCTCGGCAAGACGAGTAGCGGCTTTCTTGTTAGTAAAGCGCATCTGGGTCAGAGCATCAGAGGCCAATCTGCCTCGAAGGCCATGCAAAACAGGCCTTGCTTTGCGAGGAGAGATTCGAACGAATTTGTTTTTAACTGTGATGTCCATTGTAAGTTCCAATAACGTGTAAGCTGTAAATGTTGAGGCAAATAACTAATTGTACATTTTTATCGTGTAACTATTTGCAAGCACTATCTGCCACCGCCTTTTGCTTGTTCTTTGGCCATTTTACCGCCATGATGACGGAATTTGCGCGTAGGACTGAATTCACCCAATTTATGGCCAACCATATCTTCAATGATAAAGACCGGGATGTGTTCCTTGCCATTATGAACCGCAAAGGAGACTCCGACCATCTCTGGTGTTATAGATGCATCTCGTGACCAAGTCTTGATTGGCTGCTTGCCACCAGAAGCATTAAACTTTTCCAGTTTAGCAAGCAAGCGTTCATCAATAAATGGTCCCTTCTTCAAAGAACGTGCCATTTTATTTCTTTCTCCTGCTAAGTATTAATGCGCCACTTGCTTTTTTCTTGTTACGTGTTCGGCGGCCAAGAGCAGGGGCTCCCCATGGGGTCTTCGGACCCTTTTTGATACCGATAGAGGTGTTACCCTCTCCCCCACCGTGCGGATGGTCAATTGGATTCTTTGCTTTACCGCGAACAGTTGGCCTTATTCCCATTGCTCGAACACGGCCTGCTTTGCTTAAGGTAATATTGGAATGGTCACCGTTGGAGACGATACCGATTGAAGCGAAATTCTCGGCTAAAATCTTTCTGGTTTCCCCAGACGGCAAACGAACGATTGCATACTTGCCATCAACACCAAGGATAGTTGCGGAATTACCAGCACTACGAACAATCTGGCCACCTTTCCCGTTGACTAATTCAATGTTGTGGATGGCGCTACCAACCGGAACATTCTTAAGCTTCATGCGATTACCAACAACTGCAGGAGCTTCATCAGCGCAAACAATTTGCTGACCCTTCTCAAGACCCTCGGGGGCTACAATATATGATTTTTTACCATCTGTGTAGGCAATCTTTGCAATAAACGCAGAACGATTTGGATCGTATTCGATTGTCTCAACCACAGCCGGGTTGTCAAGCGAAGCTCTGCCGTTAAAATCAACAGAGCGATAAAGTCTCTTGGCACCACCACCACGATGAGCAACAGCAATGCTGCCACCGCTTCGTCCGGAAATTCGTCTTTTGCCTGCTGTTAAATTCTTGTCTGGCTCAACTTTATCGAGCATAGAAAAGTCTAGAACAGACATCTGTCTTCTGGCGCTTGTTGTTGATTTTACCTTTCGTACTGGCATGGTGATTTCTTAAAATTACTTGTTATTCAGCTTTCTTCTCGGACTTTTTCTCTTTTGTTTGTTTGGCTTTTTCTTCCTTGGCTTCCTCGATTTCGAACAAAGCGATTTTATCTCCAGGCTTCAATCGGACTAAAGCCTTTTTAAAATCGTTCCGTTTGCCTTCGCCGCGTTTAGATCGTTTAACCTTGCCTATGTAGCTTACGGTGTTGACAGCCAATACGGTTACTCCAAAAAGATCTTCACACTCTTTGGCGATCTCTTCCTTGGAAGCCTTTTTACTTACGATGAAAGTAAAAACACTGTTTTCAACTTGACCATAACTCTTTTCGGAGATAAGGGGCTTCTTTAAGATATTAGTCATTTTTCTCCTTGGCTGATACCTTCTCGGATTTCTGAGCGTACATATCCTCAATCATCTGAACGGATTCAACAGACAAAACGAGTTTATCAGTGGAAAGAAGATTGATGACGTCAAGCTTGTTTGGAGACATAACCTTAACCCCAGCAAGATTGCGGCAAGAAAGCCAGGCGTTGTCCTGGTTTTCTGACAATACAACGGTAATTTTCCCATCAGCCTCGATCTTCTCAAGCATTGAAGCTGCGACCTTGGTCTTTGGCTCGACATCACTGAGGTCACTGATAGCAACGGCTTTGCCGGCAGATATCAGCTGACCAAGAACACTCATCACTACCTGCTGGCGAACTCTACGATTAATACGTAGCTGATGGTTCCTCTCAGAAGTTGGACCAAAGGTAACGCCACCACCAACCCAAAGAGGAGATCGAGTTGAACCAACTCGAGCATTACCAGTACCTTTTTGGCGCCAAGGTTTACGACCACCGCCCGAGACATCACCACGATTCTTCGTGTTAGCAACCGGATAGTGTCTGGCGGCACGCAAGTAGTTTATGTATAAGGTTAGTGTTTGATTGGAAACCTTGACATCAAAAATGGAAGATAATGTGATCTCTTCTAGCTTCTCACCGGATTTTGTTAAAACTGGTAGTTTCATCTAAATAATCCCTATTCTGACTTTTCTGTCTCAACTTCAGCTGTTTCAGGCGCTGCTTCATCGGCCTTCTTCTCTTCTTTAGCTTCAGCATCGGCTTCTAGCATTTTTTCCATGGCTGCTTTTTCGAGCAATGCCTCTGTGTCAACTTCTTCTTCAGCAACTTCTCCTGAGCCATAGACTTTTATGATAGATTTGACTGGACCAGGTATGGCGCCAGAGATAAGTATCATCTCATCATCCAAATCGACGATTCGCAAATTCTTGATCGTGACCGTGGAATGGCCCATGTGCCCAGGCATTCGACGACCCAAAACAACACGCTGAGGATAACCGCCGCCGATTGAACCTGGTTCACGCACGTTGTTGCTACCGTGGGTCTCAGGACCACGTTTGAATCCGTGGCGCTTGATCGTACCAGCAAAGCCTTTGCCCTTACTGACACCTTCGACAGCAACTATCTCGTCCTTCTTGAACTGCTTAAGGCCAATCTTGTCACCGATTTTGTATCGGCCGGGATTTTCAACACGAAATTCACTCGTCTTGGCAACTTTTTCTGATCCCTGAAACTTGTAAGCCTTAATCTGAACGGACTTATAGCCATCAGTATCTTTGGTTTTGACTTGAGAAACAACTGCAGGCAAAACTGCAACCTTTGTTACGGGAATCGAACGACCCTCGTCGTCGAAAACTCTTGTCATACCTAATTTTCTGCCAATAATGAATTTCATTTGTACTAATCTATTCGTCCCTTTTACGCACTGGTTCTGCGACTATCTATGTCTTGTAATAAAAACAAACATGGCGCGGAACATCCCCATTTGCCGCTTAGCGGACATGGAGTGTTATCCTCGACTCTTAACCGTGGCTCAAATTTTGCCACAACAAGTAGAAGATACAGTATTTGAAGCTAAATGTCAAGAAAGAATGAGTTCATAAAGTTACAAGTTTATAAAGTTCTTAAAGCGACAGCACCCAGCCAAGGAGTTTGGGCTGAGCATACCTATTTATCGACTTTATAAACTTTACGAACATTACGAACTTTTTACTGCAAAATCTCTAATGAAGAGATTTTGCTACATCTTAATTTCAACATTAACACCATGAGGCAAATCCAAAGCCATCAAGTTATCAATTGTTTTTGCGGTCGGATTCTGGATATCAATCAAACGCTTATGAATACGGATCTCGAACTGCTCACGACTATCCTTGTGAACATGAGGAGACTTGATGACGGTGGTAACGCTTCTCTCTGTTGGAAGTGGAACTGGGCCGGCAACTGTCGCACCTGAGCGGATAGCGGTTTCAACAATCTGCTCGGCAGACTTGTCGATTATTCGGTGATCATAAGCTTTGAGCTTAATCCTGATCTTTTGTTTGACCTGCGTTTTCTCTACCATAATGCTACAAACTTCCAATTATCAAGAAACAATTTCCAAACAAAGCTCAATCGCTAATATTGTTTGCTCCTTTGGGATATCTTGTCTCTTGTAACTTGGTTGGATTAATAATAATTCTACACAAGGAACCCCGATGAATCGGGGTCCGCTTGTATAAACTATTTGATGATCTTAGTAACAACACCCGCACCAACAGTCTTGCCACCTTCACGAATAGCAAACTTGAGGCCTTCGTCCATAGCAATTGGCTGGATCAATGTTACTTTTACATTTGATGTATCGCCAGGCATGATCATTTCCTTGCCTTCAAAAGCGATTTCACCTGTAACGTCAGTTGTTCTGATGTAAAACTGAGGTTTGTATCCTGGGAAAACCGGCGAATGGCGACCACCCTCTTCTTTTGTCAAAGCATAAATCTCAGCTTCGAACTCAGTGTGAGGTGTAATTGAACCTGGCTTAGCCAAGACCTGACCGCGTTCGATGTCTTCGCGCTCAATGCCTCGAAGAAGCAAGCCAACATTATCACCAGCTTGACCCTGATCGAGCTGTTTCTTGAACATTTCAACACCGGTAACAACTGTCTTGGTAGTCTTCTTGATACCGACAACTTCAACTTCATCGTTGATTTTGACGATACCTTGTCCGATACGACCGGTTGCTACTGTACCACGACCCTTGATCGAGAAAACATCCTCAATAGGCATAAGAAATGGCTTGTCAATCTCGCGCGCTGGTTCTGGAATGGCCTCATCAACAGCATCCATGAGTTCCATGATGGCCTTTTCGCCATCGTCTGTGCCCTCGAGGGCCTTCAGTGCTGAACCGCGAACAATTTTGGCGTTATCGCCATCGTACTTGTATTTGGTCAAAAGCTCACGAACTTCCATCTCAACAAGGTCAACCAACTCTGGGTCATCAACCATGTCGACTTTGTTTAGGAAGACGACGATTGCTGGAACACCAACCTGGTTAGCCAAGAGAATGTGCTCGCGTGTCTGAGGCATTGGGCCGTCAGCAGCAGAAACAACTAGTATTGCACCATCCATCTGGGCTGCACCAGTAATCATGTTCTTGACGTAGTCAGCATGGCCTGGACAGTCAACGTGGGCGTAGTGACGCTTCTCTGTCTCGTACTCCTGGTGAGAAGTAGCAATAGTGATACCGCGCTCGCGCTCTTCTGGAGCGTTGTCGATATCTTCAAACTTCTTAGCTTGGGCAAGTCCCTTTTTGGCTAAGACAGTAGTAATAGCCGAAGTCAATGTGGTTTTACCGTGGTCAACGTGGCCGATGGTACCAATATTGACATGTGGCTTGGTTCTCTCGAACTTTTCTGCCATGAGGCTCCTTTCTTATAGATGCGATACGAATGTTGCGAATTAACATGCGAATACACCTGATTCATGTCACTCGCATATAATTTGTGGCATTCGTATCATTTTAACACAAAAAACTAAGCGCTTTTTTCTTGAACTTATAATAACAAACATTTCCATAAAATGCAAGACGAAATAACACAAAAGACTCAGTCCTTGGCCTCCAGCACTCAATCAGTTCAAGCTCGATTTCACACTGAGTGCCGGATACTTTCGCGTATTCTACTGCTTCTTCCCCCTCTTCTCGATAATCTCGTTGGCAACATTGGTTGGAACTTCAGCATAGTGACCAAACTCCATCGCATATGAAGCACGTCCCTGTGTCATCGATCGCAAGCTAGTTGCATACCCAAACATTGAGCCCAGTGGGGCCTGAGCATGGATAACCTTGATTCCCATTGCCCGATCTTCCATGCGATTGATCTGTCCGCGCTTTGAGTTAAGGTCACCGATAACATCACCCATAAACTCTTCTGGAGTCGTAACAACAACAGTCATAACAGGCTCCAATATGACTGGGCTAGCCGAACGGAAGCCTTCCTGGAACGCTTGTGAAGCCGCAATTTTGAAGGCAACTTCGGAAGAATCGACTTCGTGGAACGTACCATCGTACAGCTCAACGCCAACGTCTACAACGGGAAATCCAGCGATAACACCGCGAGTTAGCGCCTCTTTGACACCGTCCTCAACAGCAGGAATATATTCTTTTGGAATGGCACCGCCAACGATTTTGTTGATAAATTCAAACCCCTCACCGGCTTCCTTTGGAAAGAGCCGGATATAGACATGACCATATTGGCCACGGCCACCCGTTTGTCGGATATACTTGCCCTCTTGCTTAACCTCTTTGCGGCAAGTCTCACGATATGCAACCTGTGGCTGACCAACATTGGCCTCAACCTTAAATTCTCTCTTCATTCGGTCAACGATGATTTCAAGGTGAAGTTCTCCCATTCCAGCAATGATTGTTTGCCCGGTTTCCTCATCTGTTCTAACGCGGAAAGTTGGGTCTTCCTCGGCCAATCTCTGTAGAGCCAGGCCCATCTTCTCCTGATCGGCCTTCGTTTTGGGCTCAATAGCAACATCAATAACAGGCTCTGGGAATTGTATCTTTTCAAGAATAATTGGATGTGCTGGATCAGAGAGAGTATCACCTGTCGTTGTTTTGGCCAAACCGACGGCTGCAGCAATTTCACCGGCAAAAACTTCATCGACATCTTCACGATGGTTGGCATGAAGTCGAAGAATTCGCCCGATTCGCTCTCGCTCGCCGGAGATGGTATTTAGAACATAAGATCCTTTTTTGAGAGTGCCACGATAAACTCGGAAAAAAATTAACTTTCCAACGAATGGATCTGCTGCCACCTTGAAAGCAAGCGCTGCAAATGGAGTATCATCTTGCGCGGTAATCTCAAGCTCTTCGCCGGTCTTAGCATCGTGACCAATGGCAGGTGGAACATCGAGCGGAGAAGGAAGATAAGCCAAAATTCCATCCAGTACGGTTGAGACGATAACACCCCGGCCATCGCCGCCAGTAACTGGGAAAAATTGTCCAGTCAAAGTTGCCTTGCGAATCAAGCTTCGTAGTTCTTCGGTTGAAATCTCTTCGCCACCAAGATATTTCTCCATGATGATGTCATCGTATTCAACGACCTTCTCAACCAGCTCTTCGCGCCATTTCTTGGCATCATCCATAAACTCAGCAGGAATTTCTCCAACTGTAAGCTCTTTGTCCTTATAATCGTTATAAGTGAAGGTCTTCATCTCAACCAGATCAATAACACCCTTAATCTCCTGTTCGAATCCAAGAGGGATCTGAATCGGATAAGCGTTGCGTGACAATCTGGCGCGGACGGAATCAAGAGATCGATAAAAGTCACCACCAGTTTGGTTGATTTTGTTGATAAAACAAATACGAGGAACGTGATAGTTGTCAGCTTGTCGCCAAACAGTTTCTGACTGTGGCTCTACCCCCATTTTGCCATCGAAAATTACAACGGCACCATCAAGAACACGAAGAGAACGCTCGACTTCTACAGTGAAGTCAACGTGGCCAGGAGTATCAATAATGTTGATACGATGTTCCTTCCAAAAACATGTTGTGGCTGCTGAGGTAATTGTAATACCGCGCTCACGCTCTTGCTCCATCCAGTCCATGGTGGCTTGGCCTTCATGAACTTCACCAATCTTATGGACGCGTCCGGTGGTATACAAAATACCCTCTGTCACAGTAGTTTTTCCAGCATCGATATGAGCAATTGTTCCGATGTTGCGAATTTTCTCTAACGGGTAATCTCGAGCCATAAGTCTCCTAATATCTTACGAATCCGCCAGCTGGCGGAACGAATTTAACGAAATTACGAAATTACAAATGATTAAAACTTTAGTATAGTATTTGTTTGTAATTTTGTACTTTCGTGAGATTCGTATTTTGGTAGGGGTTTTTATGAAATAAAAACAAAAATTCCCTCTTTCTGCTTTCGTATTGTAACACAGAGACTCATTCTATGTCAACGAAGAAATTTCCAAATTTGGCAAACTTCTAAAGCATCGGTTAATATATATTAGTAATTAATCGAAGGGATTCTATGGCAAAAACAGAGGAATTTAAGGTCTCTGGCGAGGAAATTGTCAAAAAGGTTAAGGAGATCGTCAAAGAAGGTAATGTCCGCCGAATTATTATCAAGAACGAAAAGGGCGAGACTGTGATTGAGCTCCCTCTGACAATCGGTGCCATCGGAGCGCTCATTGCCCCAGCCCTCGCAGCGGTTGGCGCACTGGCTGCCCTGCTAACAAATTGCACGATAGTTGTTGAAAGAAAAGAATAGGGACTAACTACTTCTTTGCGGATTGCAGGAGAGAGAAGAGCAGAAGCCCGAGACCAAAAAGTACGAGCAACCCGCCCAAGGGAAAGATAATCAGAGCAAAGATGAATCCGAATATGACTGAAATTAATCCCACCGCAACCGATGGGCGGTTTTTGATTAGATCTTCAATTATCTTCTGCAATCCCATGATCCTCCATCCTTTATATAGATCAATTTCATAATAACGTACCCAGAGCAAAAAGAAAAACCGGCGGGCCGCGGGGCCCGCCGGCTGTATTGTTAGGGTGCAATCGCCTGTGGCGCAACTTCGTACCCGAGCCCACTGGCCCTGGTGACGATCAAACTTCCGTGCGTAGGCAGTGGCACGATCGATATCACCCTCGTACCGGCCTGTGGCACGATCGACGCCAACTTTCGACCAGAGGCATCAATCTGGATGATCTGGCCATCTTCCCCCCCAGAGAAGACAGACTGACCGTCGAGGGCGAACTCGAGCGAGGTGACCGGTCCATCGTGATGACATCTCTGCCACCGGATCCATGCCTGACCCGCGTGCGAGCTGGGATACGGCCGGCCCAGGTCGGCGAGGCCGACCCAGCCCTGATCTGTGCCTGCGACGACCAGTCCGCCATCAAGCGAAATCGCCAGCGATCTGATCGAAGCGGCGTTATCTACGTCAAATATCCGGTGTGTGCCACTCCGGATATCCCAGACCTTGACGGTACCACTCTCGCCCGCCTGGGCCAGATAGCATCCGTCTGGCGAGATAGCCATTAGTGGCGCCCAATAGTCAGGCACCATCACTCTCTTGATGGTCTCCCTCTGGACATCCCAGACTGTGACGACGCTGTTCCGGCCAGCGCAAGCACTGGCCAGGATCCTGCCGTCCGCCGCCAGAGCAATTGCGGCAACTTCCGCCGTGTGCTGCAAGGTAGTATGCGGCTGATCGATACGATTGTCGATCAAACCCATCTTGACTTGGCAGCCTTCAGCGATAGTCGCAACAACACGGCTAACCGGCGCGAGCTGATACCCCCTACAGCCAGACAACAGTTTGTGACCGATCGAAGTGACGTAGGGGTGAACCATTCCGCACCAGCTCTGCGGCAACCAGGTATACACCTGGTTATGCGTACCGACTGCCAGTCTGTAACCACTCTGGCAGTAGCCGAGCAAGGTTGCTGGCCCCAACGGAGGACTCTGCTTCAGAATAAGCCGGTCCCCATCCAATACTGCATTACCACACGTCTCAGACATTGTGTTTCTCCTTCCCGACTCTACTCCACCTACCACCTTAACTCGAGGCTGGGAAAGAGAGGCCCCGACCATTCGGGACGCTCTTAGACAGGCTTTGTCACGAGGATACTACCGGTATTGCCTCAAACTATGCCTGAATTTCCAGGATTTGTAAAGATACACTAGAGACTAACAAAAAAGGAGACTCAACAATCTCCTCTTTTGTAATTTTGATTGATTATTTAGAACCGGGCGAAATGTGCGAAGGCCTTGTTGGCCTCGGCCATTCTATGTGTATCTTCCCGTTTCTTTATTGCGGAACCCTCGCCATGGAAGGCATCAATAAATTCCTTTGCAAGTTTGGTCGCCATTGGTTCGCCCTTCTTGGATCGAGCGGCCGCGATAATCCAACGAACGGCTAGGGTGTTGCGACGATCTCTGCCGACCTCGACTGGGACCTGGTAGTTCGCTCCGCCAATTCTCTTGCTTTTGATCTCAAGGATTGGACCGACATTTTTGAGAACCTGTTGATAGACATCCATCTGTGGGACGTTGAGCTCTTTGCTGGCCTGATCGAGAGCACCGTAAACAATTCTCTCGGCGACTGTCTTTTTGCCATTCTCCATAATGTGATTCATCAACTTGGAAACAAGAGTGCTACCGTACTGAATGTCAGGTACGATCTCATGTCTTTTAATTTTTATGTGTCCTCGTGGCATGGTGTAGTTTCTTAATTAATAAAGTTTCTAAAGTTATTTGAGTTCTAACGATTATTCGGTTGATCTCTTGGCGCCATATTTGCTTCTGGCTTTTTTGCGACCCTTTACACCGCTAAGATCGAGTTTGCCTCGAACAATGTGGTATCGCATACCAGGAAGGTCTTTGACACGGCCGCCGCGGACAAGAACAACTGAGTGTTCTTGAAGTTGGTGACCTTCACCGCCGATATAGGCATTTACTTCCATACCGTTAGTCAGACGGACGCGAGCAAACTTTCGCAAAGCAGAGTTTGGCTTCTTTGGTGTCATTGTGCCGACCTTGACACAAACGCCACGCTTAAAAGGAGACCCTTTATCAAGCTCAACCGGCTTATTTTTCAGATAGTTGAAAGTTGTCTTGATGGCAGTGGTCTTTGTCTTTTTCTGGACCTTAACTCTACCTTTTTTTACTAATTGACTAATTGTTGGCATGGTTTTTCTTCTTAAGCTTAACTTAACAGATTAAAGTTTATCACAATTTTATGCGTATGTCAAAGGAAATACGATAGTGTGAGAGCTGAAGAGTAGAGAGTAATGCGTTAATTACTCTTTCCCTTCAAACTCTCACACATCCTTTTATCTATCTTTTAATCCTGTTCCAGCAGGTATCAAGCGTCCGATAATGACGTTCTCTTTGAGACCGAGCAGCGGATCAGATTTGCCAGCGATGGCTGCATCAATCAAGACACTTGTAGTTTCCTGGAATGAAGCGGCAGAGAGCCAGCTCTCAGTCTTGATGGCGACGCGGGTAATACCCATGACAACATCTTCGATTTCGATCTGCTTCTTGCCAGCTTCCTTCAATGCCTTGTTCTTCTCCCTGAGTTGAATTCTATCGGTTACCTGCCCAGCAAGAAACTCGGAATCACCTGGATCAGTAATGCGAACCTTCGAAAGCATCATTCGAACAATAACCTCTACGTGCTTGTCATTAATATCTTGTCCTTGTGATTCGTAAATCATTTGGACCTGTTTAATAACATAGTTCTCAGTAGATTGTCGTCCGGCCAGTTTGAGGCTAGCCGCTAAATCATAGTGACCCTCTGTAATCGCATCGCCGCGCTTAATCTCGTCACCTGTTTTAACCTTAAGCTGGATAATTCTAGGCGCTGCGTATTCCTTGACGATGTTGCCGAATCCGGCAACCTTCGCCTGGCCACCCTTAATCTTGATCTCACCTGCAAACTGGGTACGGATAGGTGCCTGATCTGCGGCTTCCGCCACGATCTGCTTAGCCTTGACTTGTTCGCCAGTCTTAACTGACCATTTGTATCCGTCTGGCAAAACGACATCGGTCGATCGTTCTCCGCGACCAGAGACAGTGATAATCGAAGTCCCGCTCTCCTCCCGCACGGAAACCTTGCCTTCAATCTCAGAGAGAATAGCTGGAGACTTTGGAATGCGAGCTTCGAACAGCTCCTCAACTCGAGGCAAACCTGATGTGATATCAAGACCAGCTGCGCCGCCAGTATGGAATGTGCGCATAGTAAGCTGTGTGCCTGGTTCACCGATTGCCTGAGCAGCAACGATACCAACCGTAGAACCAGCCTCAACCACATTACCTGTCGCAAGATCGAGTCCGTAACATTTTTTACACACACCTTTTTGGGATTCACAGGTAAGAAGGGAGAATATTTCAACTGATGAAATACCTGCCTCGTTGAACTTGGCAACTTCCGCGTCAGTAATAATGGTTCCAACTGCGACGCCAGCAACGCTCTTGCCAAGAATTCTTCCATGAATATATTTGTCCCAATCCTCGCCCAGGCTCTGATAGAAGGCCCTTGAAATTGTTCTCGTCTTGTCGGTACCGCAATCATCAGATGTAATAACAGTATCCTGAGAAACGTCAACGAGCCTTCGTGTCAAATACCCAGCCTCGGAGGTACGAAGAGCGGTATCAGCGCGACCCTTACGTGAACCGTGGGTCGATACGAAATATTCGAACACGGACAATCCTTCTTTGAAGTTGGATTTGATTGGAATTTCGATAATTTCACCGGTAGTATCCGCAACCAAACCCTTCATGCCGGAAACCTGAACAATCTGAGCGACATTACCACGAGCACCAGAGCTCATGATGACGAAAAGATCGTTTTCCTTGGTGTAGCCCTTTAACATATCTCGCTCAACCTGAGCCTGAGCATTCATCCAGATCTCTACAGTCTTGGCATGGCGTTCCTCGTCACTGATCAAGCCTTGCTCATATTGTTTGTTGACAGTATCAACCATCTTCTCAGATTCGCCAATGACTGCATCCTTGGTGGGCGGAACATGAATGTCATTAACAGCGAAGGTCAGGCCTGAACGCTGCGAGTATGCAAAGCCTAGATCCTTTAGGTCGTCTACGAACTGAGCCGTGCGCTCCGTGCCATACATGCGATATATCTTATCAACGAAACGAGTAATACTCTTCTTATTCATGAGTTCGTTTAGGAAGCGAAGCTCTTCTGGGATAATTTCATTGAAGAGAACTCGTCCAACGGTAGTCTTGACAATCTCTCCTGATTTAACCTTTACGGTAATCTTGGCGACCAAAGCAATGATGCCCTGGTTGTAGGCCGAGACTGCTTCATTCTCAGAAGCAAAGACCATGCCCTCGCCCTTCATGCCATCTTCAATCGAAGTGATGTAATAACTTCCAAGCACAATATCTTGGGACGGCGTAACAACAGGGTCTCCGGATGCAGGCTTGAGCAGGTTATGGGCGGAAAGCATAATGGTTCTAGCTTCTTCCTGAGCCTTGTCCGAAAGAGGAAGGTGAACTGCCATTTGGTCTCCATCAAAGTCAGCATTGAAAGCAGCACAAACCAATGGGTGAATCTGAATAGCCTTGCCCTCGATCAAAACAGGCTGAAACGCCTGGATACCAAGTCGGTGCAGTGTTGGGGCACGGTTTAGAAGCACGTACTTGTTTTTAGTAATTTCTTCAAGAATGTCCCAAACGAAGGGCTCACCCTTTTCGATCAAACGTGTCGCATTTTTAACATTATGAACATAGCCGTCTGAGATAAGCCGACCGATAATAAACGGTTTGAATAACTCAAGGGCCATGATTTTTGGCAAACCGCACTGATGGAGCTTTAGTCGTGGACCAACAACAATTACAGAACGGCCAGAGTAATCGACGCGCTTACCGAGAAGATTCTGACGGAAACGGCCTTGCTTGCCGCGCAGCATGTCTGAAAGTGATCGGAGTTTTCTCTTGCCGCCAGCCGATGAAGCAACTTTACCCTTGCGGGCAGAATTGTCAATCAACGCATCAACTGCCTCCTGAAGCATTCTTTTCTCATTTCGAGATATAACTTCAGGTGCACCTTGAGAAATTAAGCGCTTGAGACGGTTGTTCCTGTTAATAACACGGCGATAAAGATCATTTAGGTCTGAAGCAGCAAAACGACCACCATCTAGCTGAACCATCGGACGCAAATCCGGCGGAATAACAGGCAGGCGGGTCATAACGAGCCATGCTGGATCTATCTCTGCGCCCTTCATATTCTTTAGGGTACGCAAACGTTTTAGGACTCTTGCCCGGTTCAAACCGGTTTGTCGCTTGGTGCTCTCCTCAGAGTCAACGATCTCTTTATCAAGATCAACATGCTTGAGAAGCTCCAAAATGGCGTCTGCGCCAATTCCTACACGAATAATCTGACCATACTTCAGGTTTAGCTCATGGTATTCTAATTCAGAAATTATTCGTCCAACGTACAGACTCGAAAGCTCGGTCTTAGCTCGGCGGTATGCCTGCTCAACCTCAGCCTTGAGGTCTTCGGGATTTTCATCACCACCAGCGTTATTCTTGAGGTCCTCGAGATACTCTTTGTATTCCTTCTCCAGACTCTCCAGGCTGCTCTTCTGCAACTCTTCATTAACACTCAGAATTACAAAGCTTGCAAAATAAACAATCTTTTCAACGTCAGTGAATGACATGTTTAAGACTGTTGAGATAATACTGGAAGCACCTCTGATATACCAGATATGAGCAACAGGAACGGCTAGATCGATGTGACCCAAGCGGACGCGGCGAACCTGAGAACGGGTTACCTCAACGCCACACTTATCACAGACAACGCCCTTATATCTGATTTTTCGGTACTTACCACAATAGCATTCCCAATCTTTTGTCGGTCCGAAAATCTTCTCATCAAACAAACCATCGCGCTCAGGTTTCTGCGTTCGATAGTTGATGGTCTCGGGTTTTTGAACCTCGCCATGGGACCAAGAAAGGATTTGTTCCGGTGAAGCGACCGAGAGTTTGATCGCCTCGAAGTCCGCAACATTGATCTGGTCTGCGACCTCAAAGTTTGCCATTTAAGACTCCTTTTATAAGTAGGAGAGTCGGAGAGAGTGAGGGCCGAGAACTGGTAAGGAGTTTGCCCTGCCAGCTCTCACATTTGACGTTCTCACATTCTCACACTCATTTATTCTTCAATTATTTCATCTGACTGAACATCATCTTCGACCTTCGTCTGCTGGGCTGCCAACTCAGTCAGGATTGCGTCAACATCCTCTTCTCTGTCCTTTTGTGGCAGTTCTTCACCTAATGCCTCAACGTCCATCGCTTCTGGTATGGCAATTGGCTCAACTGCTTCAACGTCTTCATGAATAGGAGCAACAACTTTAGGTGCAACAAGCTCAACAGATAGACCCAAGCTTTGCAATTCTTTAACCATAACATTGAAGGCTTCTGGAATAAGTGGTTTCTGAATTTCCTCGCCCTTGATGATTGCTTCGTATGTTTTGCTTCTACCGACAACATCATCAGATTTAATCGTCAGCATTTCTTGCAAAGTATGTGCGGCGCCATAAGCCTCAAGTGCCCACACTTCCATCTCACCGAAGCGCTGTCCACCGAATTGCGCTTTACCACCGAGTGGCTGCTGCGTAATCATTGAATAAGGACCAACACTTCGAGTGTGCATTTTATCATCAACTAAGTGGTGCAGTTTTAAGACATACATGATACCAACGGTTGATTTGCGATCAAACGATTCGCCGGTGCGGCCATCGAACAGCTGGATCTTGCCGTCTGCCGGCAGACCTTCTTTTTTAAGGCGCTCTACAATATCCTCGAATGTAATTCCCTCAAATGCAGGCGTAGCAACCTTGTAGCCGCCAGCGGACGCAGCTAAACCGAGATGAACTTCCAGAATTTGACCGACATTCATACGAGAAATGACACCGAGCGGATTCAAAACAACATCAACCGGACGTCCATCTGGCAAGAAAGGCATATCCTCTTCGTTTAAGATTGTGGAGATAACACCCTTGTTACCGTGACGACCAGCAAGTTTGTCGCCGATGGAGATTTTTCTGAGCTGGGCAACTGAAACCTCAACCATCTGATAAACACCTGATGGCAGCTCGTCGCCACTCTCCTTGGAGAAGAATCGAACATCAACAACCTTGCCCTGTTCGCCGTGTGGCAATCGAAGAGACGAATCTCGAACATCCTTGGCCTTTTCGCCGAAGATAGCTCTTAGAAGTTTCTCCTCAGATGAAAGTTCAGTTTCACCCTTCGGTAAAATCTTTCCAACCAAAATGTCACCGGCTTTTACATCGGCACCGATTCGAACGATACCGTTTTCGTCCAGATTAGCCAAAGCCTCCTCGGAAACATTTGGAATATCCCGAGTAAGTAGCTCTGGACCGAGTTTGGTATCGCGAACTTCAATTGAATATTGTTCAATATGGATTGAGGACAGAGCATGGTCCTTAACGAGACGGCTGGAGATAATAATAGCGTCTTCATAGTTGGAACCACCCCAGGACATGAACGCAACCAGGAGGTTTTGGCCCAAGGCCAGCTCGCCATGATCGGTTGCAGAAGAGTCTGCTATAACCTGCCCACCCCTTACCTTGTCACCAACCCTAACTGTTGGGCGCTGGTTGATCGAGGTACCCTGGTTCGAGCGAGCATATTTCTCAAGAAAATACTCTGTCTCTTCGCCCTTCTTGTTTTTGAATTTGATAACGTCTGATGCAACTTTGGTGATCTCACCATCGCTCTCGGCAATAATAATCTGACCCGAGTCACGAGCGGCTGCGCGTTCTACGCCAGTTCCAACAATTGGGGATTGAGGTCGAATCAAAGGAACAGCCTGGCGTTGCATGTTGGAACCCATCATGGCACGGGCACCATCATCGTGCTCAACGAAGGGAATAAGGGAGGTAGCAATAGAAATAATCTGTCGAGGTGAAACATCCATATACTCAACACGAGATGCTTCTGTGATCTCTGGCTCGCCATAAAGTCGAACGACGACGCGCTTGTCCTTAATAATGCCATTTTCATCAATCTCGACGGAAGCGGGCGCGATAATTGCCTTTTCCTCAGTACCGGCATCGAGGTAGACGATCTCATCAGTTACGTGCATTTTGCCGTTTTCGGCTCTAACTCTTCGGTAGGGAGTCTCTAGAAAACCAAACTCATTAATTCTGGAATAGCTTGAAAGATAACTCACCAACCCAATATTTGGACCTTCTGGAGATTCGATAGGACAAATTCGACCATAGTGACTCTTGTGAACGTCGCGCACTTCAAAGCCGGCGCGCTCACGCGAAAGACCGCCAGGACCGGTTGCCGACAAGGTGCGCTTATGCTCAAGCTCAGCCAAAGGATTGGTCTGGTTCATGAACTGGGAAAGCTGCGAGCTGGCAAAGAACTCCTGGAGAGCCGCAACAATAGGACGTGAATTGACTAAAGACGATGGAGTAATATCTCTTGGATCCGTAATACTCATGCGATCCTTGACGATTCGCTCAACACGAAGAAGTCCAACTCGAACACGCCCCTGAATTGATTCACCAACAGCACGAATACGGCGATTCTTCAAATGGTCGGTGTCATCTGGCTCGGCGCCGGGAGTATTGTTAAGTCGGATAATTTCTTTGATGATTGCGACAACGTCATCGAGTCGAAGGGTTCTATTCTCGACTGTATTTGGAACATCAACATCAAGCCTCTGATTGATCTTGTATCGTCCAACGCGACCCAAGTCATAGCGCTTGTGATTGTAAAACATTGCCTCGATAAAAGACTTGGCCGACTCAGCTGTTGCCAGATCGCCAGGTCTGATTCTTTTGTATGTCTCAACAAGTCCCTCTTCGTAATTTTCAGCCGGATCCTTGGATAAGGTAATATCGATGTACTTAGTATCAGGATTAGTGTCAACGTCAGTAAAAAGTTTCTGAATCTCTTCATTTGAGCCAACGCCAAGAGAACGCAAAAATGTCGTAATCGGGATGCGACGCTTACGATCAACCTTAACGGAAATAATACCCTTTGAGTTCGTCTCTATTTCGAGCCATGCTCCGCGAGATGGGATAATTTTGGCACCAAAGAAATTTTTGCCATTGATTCGCTCTGCGGTAAATAGTACGCCGTAGGAGCGAACAATCTGAGATACAACAACACGTTCAACGCCATTAATAATGAATGTTCCACGAGATGTCATCAGCGGGAAGTCTCCAAGAAAGACTTCACCCTCTTTGATCTCACCGCTCTGCTTGAAATGAAGTGATGCCTTAACACGAAGCGGTGCCTTGAAGGTTAAGTTTTTGGCGCGAGCGGTCTTCTCGTCCATCTTCGGTGGCTCGAGATAATAGTCATCAAAAGTCAGGCTGTACAACTCACCGGCAAAATCATTGATCGGTGAGATCTCATCTAAAAGTTCGCGCAATCCCTCCTTAAAAAACCATTCGTAGGACTTGGTTTGAATTTCAACCAGGTTCGGAAGTTCCTCCCAATGCGCCTCTGTTCTTGGCAAGACGCGCTCGATAGCCTTACTCTGTGCTGACATTGCTCTCCTTTGAAAATTACCAAATTTAAGTTATTGAATGCTCCAGGACTCATTAACAAACCAAGAGTCCAGAAAATTTTTTGTTTCTGCCACCTAAAAACGCAAAAATTCCCCGGTTTGCCTGGGTAGCCGTTACTTCTCTATGAGAGTTGAGATCGTTTTCTTAATCAATTGGCCAATTTATTTTAGTTTTTGAAAACATACTCAATTTAGCACAAAAAAGAATGTGTGTCAACACTGCATGTAATCAAATAACCACTTGTCATAGGTATTCTATATGGAGGGCTGAAAGGGTGTCAAGTGGATAAAAAAGAAGCTCTGGGCAACACGCCCAGAGCAAGATATCAAACGACTCGGATTATCCAAACTTCGGGCCAATAGTGGCTACACTGAGAGCTCGATTGCTAATACCCATCGAACGAAGCAATGCAGCGATTGTTTGCGGCTCAACCCTCACCTTGAGTTTGCCGCAGCGTAGCGAAACGCCGCGACCTTGCTCCGCCTCAACAATGTCGACACTGTCCTCGTTCCATCGAGGGTGGCACAGAATCTCTCGTGCACGAACAAGGGCAGACTCACGGGTCGGCCTGATAGCCGCAATCCCTGATTCAATGTCGTCAACTCGGCTTTCGACTCTCACTTCCCATATCTCACCGTCCACACCTCGGTCAATGGCCCAGTCGAATGCAAGCTTGATCAGTGCGTTGAGAAGATCAAGATCCGGCAGCTTGTTGTCCATCACAGCCCCCGCATCGTAACATGCTGAAGGAGGTTGCGCACAGGATAGAGGAAAACCTCTTTGGTGCCAAGCGACGCCACCGCCACATATTCACCGTCCGGCGAGCAAGCCAAACAGTGGGGCGGTGCCCCGGGCAGTTCGAGATAATCGAGCTGCTTCCAGGTGGCAGCATCAATGAAGGCCATAATGCCAGCCTTGATCACGTTGCCTACATTACTGTCTTCGTCCCCATTCGGCTTATAGCCCAAGCCGGTAGCCAGAACAAGCTTGTGGTGCGGCAGGGAACCAATATCAATGATTGAAGTCATACAGAGCTTCGCGCCATCGACTTTGCCATATTTTCCCGTCGCCAGATCAACCACGACAACCTTCGGCTTCCCCGCCGGATTGGTCCAGATGGTCGCCAACCAAACATCGTTAATAAAGCCGAAAATATCCAGACAGTATTCCACAGATCCAACAAGCGGGCCGAGACTAAATGACCCAATACTCGAGAGCGATGAAGGAAAACGATAGACACTGATATCTGACCTATGGATTGAAGCAAGCAAACCGCTACTGCCAGGAGAGAAATGAGCAGATGATCCGGACAAGCAACCAAAAGTCAATCTTTTGGGCTTTCTGTCTGATATATCCCAAACCCCAAAACCTGGCCCGTGCGTATTGCAGACAGATATCAGTTTCCCATCACTCGACAAAGATACAGAATTGCCATTGGCCGGTTCCCCCATCTCAACAGCAACCTCATATTTACCGTCCGTGTCCCAGATTGAAACATGTCTATGATCCGCGTACCCAAGCGCTATGCGCTGACAATTTCCCATCGCAGCAACAGCGATATTGTGTACATCGGATTGCAAGACCCAACCGGAAGGCAAGACACACTCGAGCGACACACCGTTGGCAAAGCTCCACCTCTCGACATATCCGCTCAAGCCAGCCTTACCTACTACGTACAAATTCCGCCCAAACCAAGTCAGGTCGCGAATGTTGGCACACTCTCCGCGGAGTGTAATGTACGGCACATGCGATTTGGGCATGTAGCGCGTTCCCCCTTCTTTGGACTCAAGCAAAGCGGTTCTCTGCTCGGGATGAGACGGGTGTGTCACCACACCCGAGGAGAGAAAAACGAAAGATCAATTATTAATCGGCCGAAAAAGCTGGTCAATCCGACCAACGTGAAGCAAGTTGTCTCTAAGAAGGGCAATGTGGCAGCCATCAGGCGATAGAGCGGCCTGTTCTGCCTGAAATGAACTAGCTCGGCCGATGATGGTAGCGCCATAGCAGAGCCTAAGATCATCGACACCGTCCCATTCATCCTTCCTTGTGCCCCAGACAACCCAATTATCTCCATCTCCCGCTGTCATGGCTCCGTAATTACGCTCAAAGCCAGTGCTAACTACTCCCACAACCTCAATCTTATTCGCATCAATCAGGTAAATGGGCGGGGTTTCGTTCCACCCGGCCGTGACAATCAATTGGTCCTTGTGAAATACGAGGGAGTCGGGTGTTCCGCCCTCAATCGACCAGGGCGTGAGTTGTCGCGAGATCTGCGTGCTCAAGCCAGTTTTCAGATCAAAAAGATCAATTGGGCAATCATCGAAAACATAGGCCAGCAAACCCGATGGCGAGACAGCGCTCGCTCGCAGTGAACCATCCCCTCTCGCAACCCGGTGAATGCATTGTCCACTAGCGACATGGTAAACCTCAAGACCTGTGCGACTGGTATAAATAAGGTTACCATCATGATAATCAATGGTAACACTCAGCACGCTTCCGGCAACGAGATCACTGGAAGGACTCGGTAAATTGCACGACTCAACCGCATCACCGTCATGATAAGCGCGCAGGACAACGCGACCATCAAGCTGATGGATGGCCAAAACGTGCTGGCCCTCATATTTGCCCAGATATGTCCACGAACTGAAATGCTCTCCGTGATCCACGAGCCAAATAAGACTAATCTCCGGCCAGTTGAAAAAGACGTTTGCAATGTAGCGCGGCTTATCACTATAGTCTTCGCTGCCAACAATCATAGTCTTTGGGGTCGTCCAGCCGAGCTGAGAAACCCGACCGCGCCCTGACGGACGTACACAAAGCGTTACAAACTTTGATCCCACAAAGGCTGTCGGATCATTCGGCATGTCAATGCCCTCCTCTTTCCGTGCCAGCTTTTGCCAGCACACAAAACCAGCCCCCTCTTGAGCTGGTCGCTGATGAGAACTATATCACTTAATTAGAAAAACGCAAGAATAGCAGACAAAGGTTAATCTGACGTGAAGCGGGGTACATCGCGCACAAACCACTTACGCCTGACGCGCTATTTGGCGATTGATTCAACTATGTCTGCCAACGTCTTGGACTGCTGCATGGTATAGAACGAAACAACTGCAAGCAGTACAAAGGAAACAATAATGATAACCTTTCTCTTCACACGGGCCTCCTGCAAAAACTAGTATATCGTATTTCGCCCACCTGCATCACCTGGAGCGAAGCGACTGCGGGCAGGTAGTTCGCGTACCACATTGCAACCGAGCACCGATTCCGGCCCACAGCAAGAACTATGAACTGATTTTATCAGATATCGCAAACAATAATCTATCTAAACCCTCATGAGTAGCAGCGGAAATAAGGACTGGTTCCTTGCCGCTCTTTTTCTTAAGTACTTTAACCTTAACCGATAGGTCTTCCGCTGCAACAGAGTCCACCTTATTTAAAACAACAATCTCCTCCTTCGAGGCTAATTCAGAAGAAAAAGCGGACAATTCCCCGCGAATGGTAACATAATCATGCACAATATCCTCTGAGTTAGCATCGATTAGGTGAACTAGAATTCTTGTTCTTTCGATATGACGCAAGAATTTATCACCAAGACCACGACCTTCGGAGGCGCCCTCGATCAATCCAGGAATATCCGCAACGATTATATTTTTATTATTTAGATTCTTAATCACGCCCAAATTTGGCTCAAGCGTAGTAAAGGGATAGTCGGCAATCTTCGGTCGAGCACTCGAAACAACAGACAAAAGAGTTGATTTTCCGGCATTGGGAAGGCCAACCAGGCCAACGTCAGCGATTGTCTTCAGAACGAGCTTAACCCTCATCGACTCGCCACGTTCCCCCTTCTTGGACCACTGAGGAGCCTGCTTAATTGAAGTGGCAAAGTGTTGGTTGCCCCAGCCGCCTCGACCACCTTTGAGCAAGACGACACGTTCACCAATTTCGACTAAATCGGCGACAAGTGTGCCCTTGTTGTAAACCTGAGTACCGGGCGGAACTCTAAGAACAAGATCCTCGGCACTTCTTCCCTTTTTGTTACTTCCCATCCCGCTTTGACCATTTTCGGCCTTAAAATCCTTTTTAGTGCCATACAGAACCAAGCCATGCAGGTTTTGGTCAGCCTCAAAGACAATATCGCCGCCATCGCCGCCATCGCCGCCATCTGGCCCGCCCTTGGGAATATATTTCTCACGACGAAAAGAAACGGCACCATCGCCGCCGTTACCAGCCTTAAGATAAATTTCAACTTCATCAATAAACATATCAATATTTTATCAGGCGAAATACTAAAGTTAAAATCTCACTCCCATGAGCTGTCTCTTGCAATTAGTCCTTACGCCCGCCTGCATCGCCTGGAGCGAAGCGACTGCGGGCAGGCTTTAAGCCTTACTACTGATGCCTACGCTTAGTAGATGTAGCCCATAACAACACGCTCGTTGGTAGATATCGTCCTGCGGCTAGTCACGCCCCAACCCCTGGCATTCATTTCGCTAATTGTGACTGAGTCGCCATCAACTGCTTCCACATAAGCCACATGACCCCACCATGATTCATTCGTCACGATTATCGCACCAGCGGCAGGAGCAGAGCCGGTTTTATAACCAGCCTTCTTGGCTGAATCCAGCCATCTTCGAGCATTGCCCCAGGATCCGGGAACCTGGCGACGGGTTGCAACGTAATAGGTACAGTATCCATACGGATATGCATTATCCTTGCTACCAGCTTTGTGAGGCAAAATTTCGCCAGAGCTAGCAAAAGCACGATCAGCGGCTGATTTGTCACGAGTTACGGTATTGCGAGAAGACAACGCAAGTCGCGCCTTCTTCTCTTTTTCCTTTTTATCAATCAGAGCTTGTGATACCTCATATCCCCTAGCAGGAACGCTAATTTTGGTTCCGGGCTTGAGCTTATTGGCATCATCAATATTATTGGTATACTTCAAGGTAGCTATCTTGACACCGAATTTCCAGCCAATCTCGGTCAATGTATCACCATCTTTTACTAAATAAGCAACAGTCCCACTAGAATTATCTGGAAGTGGCTCCTCGCGACTCGTAATCTCAGTCGAAACTGAACCAGCTCCATCAACAAAACCATCCGTCGAAGCCAGGGAAAGTGAAGCTTTCTCTGCAGATGCGATACTCTTGTCATCTTTAATCAGTGGAGTATATTGGTCTATCTCAAATACGATCGACTCCTCAGTCGATGGTTCGACATAAACAAGTTCACCGTTGAACGCACGAACGGTGTATCTGTCAGCGATGTTAGAGAAGATAACTACCCCGGCCAAAAACCCCAAGGCAAGGTGAGGTAGATATTTGCTTGCAATTATAAAATTCCTGATGTTATCTGCGCCGTCAGACAATTTGGCTTTGAAGTTATGCGTAGCTTCAGATACCGCCAAGAGCCTGCTCTTTGCTTGTTCAACAAATCTTCCAGCGCTAATCAGGAATATATTCTTCCCTTGATAAATTGTTTGCTTTGATCGTACAAGTAAGGGTAAACTACCCTCACCTTCTTCATTCTCACCTGTGCAAGACGAAGGAGGTTCTATTTCTGATAGCAAAGCCATGTTTGATACGGTAACGCTTTAGGTCCGACTAGGCAGAAACTAAGAAAAATAGCCTTCGTCGGGTTTTAACATTACCGAGAACAAGTTTACCAAGTTGCAGCTCAATGTCAAGGCCCAAGCGGATTTGAAACAAGGTTTTTCGTGACATTTACGGCTCCTAGACATAATAACAGTCATACAGCCCCAAGGATACAGATTTTTACGATTTAGTCATATATTGCCAAAAATAGCCCGAATACAGAACGAACAGAATCGTTATTTGCGCTCGATTGTTGCCGTAAGCGATGACGGAAGAACAGACAAAACAGTAATACCAGCCGGCGCCTTAATCATGTTGGGATTAATATCATAGTTATATATCCCTGCCGTTCTACTGCGCAAGTCTAGAGCTAACGAGACATCTCCCGATTTCAAGGCGTTAACCAAATCAGCTTTCCCGCTAACGATTATTCTAAACTGACTTGGCTCAGATGCCGATATCATATAGGAAAAATCAAGACCTTCAAAATTCGGCGAAAGAAAAAGCTCTCTTGAGACCTCAGAGTCCGAGATTTTGACCGAAATTTTAATTAAGGGATCGCTTCCGGACTGGAGTGTAATTCCAGACGGCAAACTCAAGCCGATATCACGCTCGATATCACTATTAGCGTTGGTTAAGTCAATTTTCTCAGTCTCAACAAATGCTATTTCAGAAACAACCGACTGAGGGCCGGTAATATCCACAGTACTTGGAACAGCACTGACTTCAGAAACATACGAGCCTGATTTAGGAGAACCAATGGTCTTAACTTTTATACCAACGGTTTTGTTGTTTGATGCTTTTACGATAGCAACTTTGGCTGTAACGCTACTCTCCGAAAACTCGATCTGTCGATTGATTTCGCCCTGATCATCGTAAGCATAGACATCTTCTGTCTTTGTAAAATCTCTCGTTTCGCCACTCAGGTTGATCACTGCGATTGCTTCAGTTAAATTTTCTATCGCACTCTTGGGTCCCTGGGCAGTAACCATATCCGGGTCAAACTCGACTGAGCCAGCAACGAAACCAGATCCTGCGCTCCCCTCGATGCGCTTAGCAACGGGAACATCCTTGGTAATCAGGGGCTCCAGGGTAACTAGGACCTTCTTGGGACTTTTATCAACGACTTGAACGCCAGGAACAGCTGACACAACATTAACCGGCAACTCTTGTGTCCCTGCCTGATAGGACGCCAGGTCCACATAGGCAGAAAATGATTCGGCTGACAATTGCTTCCAGACACCGGGCTCAGCCATAATTTTGACCTCCACTGTCTTGGTGTCGTAGATAGCAACTAATCCAGCCGAAACATTTATAGCCTTAATCTTTAAACTACTCGGAAACTTACCGACAGTATTTTGCCCAGCCGCAACGTAAAACCACAAAAACACCGTCGAGAATAGACAGAGTGTCTTGATGCCAAAATTATTTGTGAAAATTCTAAACATATCTACAAAGTGTGAAAGGCGAGGCGCTAAGCGTCCCTGAAAGCAACGCTTGGCGTGGCGTAAGTACTAAGTGTCCCACCAGAGGCCCCTTTGCGGGGTGAAGGCCAATAAACAAAGTCTTCATCACCGTTCCGTCCTCGCTCTTACTAACTCTCCCATTATTCAATGTTCATGAATAGACATTGCGCCTATACTCTTCCCCTTAACAAGCTGATCAATCGATTGCGTAAACGTTCATCTGAAATTCTGCGCTCAAGCTTTCCTCCGACCGCCAACGATACTGTACCCGTCTCCTCAGAAACAACAACAGCAATGGCATCGGAAATTTCGGTTATGCCAGCAGCGGATTTGTGGCGCATACCGAGGTCAGGATTTGTAAGCGACTCTGATACGGGCAGTGTGGATCGAGCCGATATAATCCGATCCCCGGAAACGATAACTGCGCCATCGTGAAGCGGCGATCTGGGAAAAAATATTGAAAGCAAAACAACTGACTTAACTTTTGCATCGATCATAACTCCATTTTCGATATATTCACGCAATCCGGTCTGGCGCTGGAAGACAATGAGCGCCCCGATCCGCTGATCCGAAAACTTTCTTGCAGCTGTAACGATTTCATCAATCGCTTCGTTGGAACGAGAAAACACTTTTTCGGGCAAAAACCCAGAACGGCCGACCTTTTCCAGCACTGTTCGAAGTTCCGGCTGAAAAACAATTGGTATGGCGACAACCAACATCGTCATCAGGTTTTTCAAAATCCAGTTAAGAAGGACTAAATTCAGAAGACTACCAAGAGCGAGAAGACCAACCAAAAAGAGAAATCCATAAAGAATTCTCATTGCTCTTGTCTCTTTTAGAAAAATGAAAATCCAATAAAAAAGAACCGCAACTATTGCAATATCCAGGAAAAAGAGAGGGCTGAGATTAACCCGCAATCCCTCCAAAAAATAGCTCGCTTTCTCGGAAACGCCTAGAATTTTCCCCGCCAATGGCTCCAACGTTAATTACTCCTCCATAATGCTTTGATTTCATTATATCAGTCCATTAAAATCTTTCAAAGTCATTCATCACTGGTGAGGACAAACAAGTATAGTGCAGCGAGCAATCACGCAAAGGCATCGCAAAGACTGTCTCTACATGGCTACTCCCCAAGTTATTCGCCTGCCTGGGAAATATTGTTTTTCGGTATCTCTAACCGAAAGAGCTCTTGGTGAACCGTGGACCTAACTCCCGGCCCTATTCCATAAATGGAGATGTGGTCAATTGGAAAGTGCCATGAAATGTCTGACAGCTTGTGCTCTATTGATTTCAGACGCAGTTTCAAGGCTGATCTTGACCTGTAACGATAGGCGCGCGCAAGAGTGAGATGCGGTCGAAAATGCATTTGCTTTTTGACGCAAAATTTTCGAAGGGGCTGCTGAATACTATTGTAGAACTTCTCTATTTCAGGAGAATAAAAAACTTTGAAAAACAGTACTCTTGGATCGTGGCCACCGAACACCCCAACCTGATTCACCGTCATATGTGTGCCGACCATCAGGGGCAGAAATTGACTGATCTCGAGAACGACCTGCTCCAAAGCTGTGAGCGTTTGGTCGCCAAGGTAGTAGATAGTGATATGCGGTGTCTCTGGCTTTACCGTGACAAGACCAATGTTCTCAAGACCAATACGCGAAAGCACGTCTTCAAACTTTTGCTGATCGTGAAAAGGCAATGGAATACCAATAAAGCAAGAAAGAAACCTTTCGCTTCTATACGATGTCATTCAGCATTGACCTCGATTCCACCGAACGCAGTCGATATCCTGAGGAGAACATATGGTTCTCCCTCCTTGTATGCATTAGTTGTATAGATCCTCTCACCAAAAGCAGCTGTGCTACCATCCGGCAACCGAATTGCGCCAAAAGCCCCGCTGGCATTGATCCTGATTGGCACATCCTGCCTAATCCGAACCTCGGCACCCCCAAAAACAACGTCGACCTGTATCTCTCTTTTATCTCCCGACAGATTAATTTTCCTGAGATCAACCACCCCCTTGCCAAAAACAATTTCATATTTATTTTGGCGATCATTAGCTCTGATCTCTCCTTCTCCGAAGGTTATCTCACTACCTTTGTTTCTCGTTCCAATCAGAATACTGCTTCCCCAAATTATCAGAAACAACGAGATCAAGATTCCGGCAACCGGGACATCAAAACCGAATATGTTTCTCATAACGAGAAGGATTCCGACCAAAATGAGCAAAACTCCAACAAAATTTCCCTTAATTAATGCCATTGCTTGCTCCTATTTTTACTGACCCTAATTAAATTGTAACATAGCGCGTAAATACGTCATCTTGTATTGATACCAAAAGACCGCCTAGCCAAAGTGACTAGACGGTTCATGGGTGGTGAGGTAGCTTCCTCATCTCGCCACTAACCCAGGTGACGGGCATGCTCATCGTCGGGACCAGAGCCTTTGATGAAGACCGACGAAGAGCGCTCCATAGACCGCCCAAACGAGCTTCAGGCGGATGACCGCAACAGTCTGTTCGGCATCCCAGTGGAAGCCAAGCCCGTGTTCGTAGATGGTGAGCCCGTAGGCGGCAGCTACTATCACGGCAAGTTCGACCGCTGTCTTCCAGAACCAGTGAAGCGCCACATCTCCTCCTATCAGTACGTGCCCGCTCATGATATTGGTGATTTTATCCACCAGACCAGAACAGCCAGGATCGCTTGCAGTCCTTCTATCAGAACAATTCCCTTTTCGATGTCTGATGCCCCTGAATCTCCAGTGCGACATAACATCATAACATAATATTGACAAAATGCAATGGTAGAAAGCTAAAATATGGCCTATAAAAGCAAAAGAGCAGGCGCTACACCTGCTCTTTTGCTCTAGATCTTGACCGTTTTACTCGACGGTTCTTTCTTTCTCGATTGTTTTATAAGCAACCAAGGTATCGCCAACGGCAACATTCGCACCAGCTGGCAACCCAAAGCCGCACTCAGTACCGACAGAACAATCCTTGACCTCATTCTTCTCTTGGCGAAGAGAGCTGAGCTTCGCTGAATACTTCATATTTCCATCCTGCAAAATCTTGACTGAGTCTCTGGAGGAAATTCTTCCATCTTCGATCCGACCACCAACAACTACGCCCTTTTTGTCATCACGGAAAATGGCAAGAACTTTAGCACGACCTAATTCTTCCTCAATAATCAGCGGTGGCAAAGCGGCAGAGAGAGTTGCTTTAATATCATCAACCAATTCATAAATAACATCAAAAGTTTTTAGAGAAATCTTGTCCTTATCTGCAATCTTCCTGGCTGCCATCAGCACCGGCACTCGAAAACCAATAACCTCAGCACCTGTTGCGATGGCGAGAGTTATATCCGACTCAGAAATCGGCCCAACGCCCTCGGAGATAATCTGAACACTAACTTCTTTACTCTTGATTTCAGAAATAAGTTTTTTGATTGCTTCCAAAGAACCGACAACATCACTCTTTATAACTAGATTAAGTTGAACCAGTTCAATTTTATCCTCATCGCCATTTTCTCCAGCAACTCGCTTGGCTGTGGCAACATGAAGAGTCGAGTGCAGTCTCTGATCCTTCATCGCAGCGTCCTTGGCTTCTTTCTCATTGTCGAAAGCAAGAAGTCTATCGCCAAAACCTGGCAGAGACTTCAACCCGGCGATGCGAACAGGAGAACTTGGGCCTGCTGACACAATCTTCTTGCCGCTCTGGTTCTCTAGGATCCTGACTCGCCCATAGGATCGGCCAATTGCGACAGCCTCTCCCTGATGAATGGTACCATTTTCTACCAAAGCGAGAGCAACAGCACCTCTTCCAACCTCCATGTGGGATTCAATGATCACACCAACAGCCTTGTCTTTTGGATTTGCTTTAAATTCCAACAGATCGGCCTGGAGTAAAATCATTTCGAGCAGATCATCAACCCCCGCACCAGTCTTGGCGGAAATTTCTACTATGACTGTTTTTCCGCCCCATTCCTCTGGCACTAATTCATATTCGGTCAATTGTTGCTTGACCTTCATCACATCCGCGTCAGGCAGGTCAACCTTGTTGATGGCAACAATAATGGGCACGTTGTTTGATTTCGCCTTCTCAATAACTTCGGCAGTTTGCGGCATGACACCGTCATCTGCAGCAACGATAAGAACAACAATATCGGTGATAGTTGTGCCATGTTCCCTCATTCGAGAGAAAGCAGCGTGACCAGGGGTGTCCAAAAAAGTAATGGTTCGACTTTTGATATCAGGATTTTTAGTACTGGCGAGATTAACCTGGTAAGCCGAGATATGCTGAGTAATACCGCCCGATTCCCCCTCTGCAACCTTAGCGGAGCGTATTTTGTCAAGCAGGGTAGTCTTGCCATGGTCTACGTGACCCATAACCGTAACAACAGGAGGGCGAATCTCTAGGTCTGCCTCATTAGTGGTTGTATGAACTTCCTTCTGTTGCACAGGTCTATTTGCGCCCTCTTTCTCGTGCACGATCTCCAGATTAAGATCATCACCAACAATGGCAGCTGTTTCAAAATCAATTGTCTGGTTGATACTAGCGAGTACACCATTCTTGATAAGTGCACTGATCACTTGCGTTACAGCCAATCCAGCTCGGTCCGCAAGATCCTTGACAGAAACTATCTCTGGGATAGATACGATTTTCTTGGCCTTCTCAACAGGCTTAGCTCTCTCGCTCAAATTTAAGTTGTTCTCTCTCTCAATAGCAAAACCGTCAGCCTTGTGAGCCGCCTTTTCTTCTTTTTTGCTTAGTTTTCTCTTCTTAACCCGTGCCATCCTGTTCACTCCAGTCTCAGCTTAACTATTACCAGACATGATTAGTCGGTTGCCGATGCTCAACAAAGAACTTAGCGCCAAGGTGGCGCCTCTATTGCAAACACTGAACCTCTCCAATATTTCGAGGCCAGATCCTTAACGATTAAACCACATTGTTGGGCACGTGCACGTGAGACAGATCAATAACGCATATCACAAGAAACAAAATATGGTCATACATGTCTATTATACAAGATTTGCTTGTCTTTAGCAAGCAAATCAGGTTCAGTCCAAATAATGTGCTGAACTACTTCCGACCCCAATAATTAACCTCTTTTGATTCTGATGAATCAGCCCCAGAATCAGTTGTGTCACCGCCATTATCATCGACGATAACCTTGTCACTGTATGCTTTAACATGAAGATCTGACGGAGTTGGTTGTGAAATTTCCTCAGTCAAAGAACCCTCCTCAACTTTATTAGCAACCTCTTCACCAGTGGTTGCAATTTCATCGCGTTTTTTTATGCTCGGCTTGCCCTTGTGCTCTTTTTTGGTTTCTTCCGGCGATTCATAAACACCGTCTGCGTCACTACTTTTAAGGGGCTTATCAATCAATGCTTCACTCCTAGCCTCGACCAAATCTCCTTGATCCAGGCCGACAATTTCATCGCTATTAGCCAGAAGAAGGGCAACTGACGCAACCTTATCACCGGGACGGAGTTTCATTAATGTCACACCTTGTGTGTCGCGCCCAAGTCGCTTAATGTTGACTAAGGCTAAACGGATGAACTGACCATTGCGCGAGGCCAAAACAACATCTCCCTCATTGCTGTATGTAATATTCATACCGATCAAGTTTCCGGTTCTTTCTGTACAGTTTGCTGCTCGCATGCCATAGCCGCCACGTTTTTGTAGGTGAAAATGATTTAGACTTGTTCGCTTGCCAAAGCCATTTTCGAGAACGACCAACATGTCTGCACCGCTCTGACCGACAGAATTATCAGTTGAAAAGTATTTTTGAGGAACGATATCCATGGACATGATCTTGTCCCCATTCTTCAGTCTCATGCCAGTAACCCCAGAGGCACTCCTGCCCATCGGGCGAGCATCACTCTCAAGATAACAAATTGCTTGACCCTTCTCTGTTACCTCTACAACTGCATCCTCCCCGGAGGTGGTCTTTACCCACTTGAGTTCGTCTTTGCCCTTCAATCCGATAGCAATAATTCCCGTCTTTCTTATATTGTCATACTGAGAAATCTCCGTCTTTTTGATCTGACCGTCTTTAGTCCCCATGACAAAGAATTTATTGTTATTCTTGCCCTTTGGTATCGTCAGGACTGCTGTTACAGTTTCATTGGGAGAAAGCTGAATTATGTTCACAATCGGTGTGCCCTTAGCGAGTCTGGAAGTGGCCGGCAATTCATAAACTTTGCTCTTGAAAACTCGGCCTTTGTCAGTAAAGAAAAAAACGTCGTCGTGGGTGTTGGCGCAAGCAAGATAGTCGACAATGTCTTCCTCTTTGGTTGTCATGCCAACAATACCAACGCCGCCACGAATTTGCTTTCGGTACGAATTTACATCCTGGCGCTTGACATAATTGCTTCTAGAAATAGAAACTATGACTTGTTCGTCCGGTATAAGATCCTCAGCCCTAAACTCTCCCAGTGCGTGTGGAATAATCGTAGTTCGTCGCTCGTCGCCAAATCTCTTAATAACATCTTTCAGATCAGCCTTAATTAATCCAAGAATTTTTTCTGGATGGGCAAGAAGATCTTTGAGGTAATCGATAGTTCGTAATACTTCTTCATACTCTTCCTCAATCCTCTTGCGCTCCAGTGCAGCTAATGATGATAACCTCATATCAAGAATCGCGTTTGACTGTATAGTAGAAAGACCAAATTTGGCCATTAAATTCTTGTGCGCTTCTTCACGATTGGCTGAAGATCTAATCGTACTGATGACCTCATCAATGTGATCAAGAGCAATCTTTAATCCCTCCAAGATGTGCGCTCTCTCCTCAGCCTTCTTGAGCTCGAACTTAGTGCGCCTCTCGATCACTTCCTGACGATGGGCAACGTAAAACTGGCAGATATCACGCAGTGTCATAACCCGCGGCTCTAAATCGGGTGTAAGTGCTAACATGTTGACATGGAAAGCAGTCTGCATCGGAGTCAGCTCAAAAAGCCTATTCAATACCTTCTTCGGATACGCGCTAGATTTAAGTTCAACAACGACGCGAACGGCCTGCGTACGGTCTGACTCATCACGAATATCAGATATCCCATCAACCCGCTTATTTTTTACTAGTTCAGCAATTTTCTCAATTAAAGAGGCCTTATTAACCTGATAAGGAATCTCGGAAATAATTATGCGGAAACCGCGCTTTGTCTCCTCAATCTCTGCCTTGGCTCGCATCATGATACGGCCTTTGCCGGTCGCATACGCCATTTTGATATCTTCAGTGTTATAAATATTGGCCCCAGTAGGAAAATCAGGACCCTGAATAAACTGCATGAGGTCTTCTACTGTTGCCTCCGGATTATCGATTAGATGAATTATGCCGTTAGCAAGCTCAGTCAAATTGTGGGGTGGAATATTGGTTGCCATCCCAACAGCGATGCCCATCGCACCATTAAGAAGCAATTGGGGTACGCGAGCCGGCATCACCTTTGGCTCTTTGGTTGACCCGTCATAGTTGTCTTGCCAATCGATTGTATCTTTGTCGATATCAGCCACCAGCTCTCCAGCCAAAGCAGTCATGCGACACTCTGTGTAACGCATGGCAGCAGCAGAGTCACCGTCCATTGACCCAAAGTTACCCTGGCCATCAACCAAACGATAACGCATCGAAAAATCCTGTGCCAAACGAACAAGTGTGTCATATACAGCTACGTCACCGTGAGGGTGATAATTACCGATTACCTCACCGACAACCTTAGCAGACTTGCGATATTTTGCAGCATGAGTGAGTCCTGTGTCGTGCATAGCATAAATAACGCGTCGATGCACCGGCTTCAAACCATCACGAACATCCGGAAGAGCACGCGAAACAATAACGCTCATAGCATAATCAAGATAAGATGTCTCCATCTCATGATTAAGATCGCGAGGCTTCAAGTTTCCGACAGCTGGATCATAAACAGGCCCATCAATAGACTTGTCATCAAGCTTATCGCTCTTAGGAACAAGCTTTCCGACCTTTTCAAGATCCTTGCCTTCAGATTCGGATGGCACAGCAGGTGCTTCAGCCGCTATCTCATCGGCAACTTCTTCTTTGCCTTCGCTCTCTTCCGGCTCTTGTTCGATTATTGTCTCTTCTTTCTCGTCTTCCATAAATTCTCTTCTTTACGTTTAAATGATGGATTGATTAAGCGTCTAGATTTTGTACACTCTTTGCTCTGGTTTGAATAAAGCGCTTTCGAGGCGGAACTTGATCGCCCATCAGCATAGTGAATGTTTCATCTGCTCGCTCGGCATCAGTCATCGTAACTTGCCACAAAACACGTTTCTCTGGATTCATAGTGGTCTCCCAGAGTTGAGTTGGATTCATCTCACCCAAACCTTTATAACGTTGAATCATTGGCTTGGCCGCCTCACTCCTGCCCCCGGTAATTCTCTTCACAGTTTCATCTTTTTCTGCATCAGAATAAACCCAGTACTTTTCCTTGCCCTTCGCGATCGAATAAAGCGGTGGCTGAGCTATATAAATATGACCATTGCTCAGCATCTCCGGGAAGTTCCTGAAAAAGAAAGTGAGAAGCAGTGTACGTATATGTGCTCCGTCAACATCTGCATCTGTCATAATTATTATTCTGTCGTAACGCAATCTGGAGTAATCTATATCATCACCAATGCCAACGCCCATGGCAACAATCAGGGCTTTGATTTCTTCAGATGAGAGCATTCTGTCAAGACGGGCTCTCTCAACGTTTAATATTTTGCCGCGTAGAGGCAGAATCGCCTGAAAGGCTCTGTCACGCCCTTGTTTAGCGGAACCGCCAGCCGAATCACCCTCGACGATGTAAATTTCTGTCTTTTTGGGATCCTTTGACGAACAATCAGCCAATTTGCCCGGCAAGGTCATGCCATCAAGTGCGCCCTTCCGAATGATCGTTTCACGAGCAGCCTTAGCTGCCATTCTTGCCCTGGCGGACAAAGAGCACTTTTCGATTATCTTGCGAGCTTCACCAGGATTCTCCTCCAAATAAGAAGAAAGGTATGTACCGACAATTGAATCGACGATTGGCCTCACCTCAGTGTTACCGAGTTTTGCCTTGGTCTGTCCCTCAAATTGAGGGTCGCGCAATTTTACAGACAGCACCATAGTAAGGCCCTCTCGAACATCCTCACCAGTCAACGTCATACCTTTTATGAGGTTATTCTTGAGTGCATAGGTATTAATAATTCGCGTTAGGGCGGTTTTGAAACCGGTCAGATGAGTGCCACCCTCCGGTGTAAAAATATTATTGGCGAATGAGTAAGAGTGTTCCTTGTAGTCATCGGTGTAAGCCATTGCAACTTCAACCACGACGTCATCCTGCTCCTTCTCAACATAGAAAGGGGAGCTATTTAGTGGCTCTCTGCTCCTGTTCAAGTGCCTGACATACGAAGCGATACCACCCTCGAAATAGAAGGAATATTGCTTAGGGCCGCTCTTTTGTAAATAGCTCGGCTCATCCCCATCTTTAATCTCACCTCTACCAGTGTGAACTTCTCCGGAATCACCCGAGTCCTCGTCGGCTTCACTCTGGATTTCAGATGGATCAAATTCTTCACTCTCTTCATCCTTTTGCTTTTTGGTCTCTGACTTATCCCGCTCGTCCCGAACCGTGATCATTACGCCCTTTGTCAGATAGGCTTGCTGGCGACAATGAGAGAGGATGGTTTCAAAGGAAAAATCGAGAGACTTGAATATCTCATGATCAGGCATGAATGTGATTGTCGTTCCAGTGTCATCAGAGGTGCCGATTGCCTTAATATTTGCCTTAGCGTCTCCGCGTTCATACTCCTGCATGTAAAGTTTACCGTTTTTTCTAACCTCAGCACGCAACCAGACCGATAGAGCATTAACAACAGAAGCACCAACACCGTGCAAACCACCGGAAACCTTGTAGCCACCATCACCGAACTTTCCCCCGGCATGCAGCGTGGTCAAAATCGTCTCAAGCGCAGATTTACCAGTCACTTTGTGAACATCAACTGGGATTCCTCGGCCGTTATCATAAACGGACACCGAACCATCCTTCTGTAGTGTTATTTCGATCTTAGTACAAAATCCGGCCATTGCTTCATCGATTGAGTTATCGACAATTTCCCAAACAAGATGGTGAAGTCCATCTATGCCGGTTCCGCCAATATACATACCAGGACGCTTGCGTACCGGCGCCAAGCCCTCTAGAACCGTAATCTTCGAGGCATCATATTCATCAGCAGCATTTAAATTCTTGTCTGCAACCATAGTTTTTTCCAATTAGATTAAGCAAAAATGTATATGTGGTACGAATCGAAAACAACGCTAATTGCAACTACCAGACAACACAAGTTCTTCTAACTTATCGTTCTGCCTCTACCCACCCAACGAGAACAATTCGCGCCTGTGGTTGTTATGTCTTGTGCATTGGTTTGTTTCTCGCAATAAAAAGAGAAAACGAATGTTTCTCGCAATAGCATTGTATCATGGCCAGATTGAAGCATCAAGTCTGAAAGTTGTGCGGCAGCCAAGAAACTAACGTAAATCCAACCATTGGACACGACAACGCGAGCGCTGGAAATACAAATCTCCGAAACATAATCTTAATGTCCAGCTCTCTTGACAACCGACCAATCCAGCGTATAATTCAGTCAAACGATTAAGCGTATCGCCACTATCCGACTCGCGAACCCTACGGCACGACTATCGCGCCGCCTGTCCGCTAGTCAGCCAAGCTGCTCCGAAAGTTCGGGGCGCTGCCCTGCTCTTACCCAAGCAGGGTAAATGTCGTGCTGGCAGCGGAGTCCCAGAGGGAGGAAGTTTACAGATGTTCGATCACACGAGGTATGTGGAGTTTCACGGAGTGGGCGCCTCCGTGAGGTGCGATGGCAAGCCAGTAGGGCTACTATCCGACATTGCCCCCAACCTGCGCTGGTTTGAGGTAGGTGCAGGGGCAAAGCTGCTTGCCATCGGGCTGGACAATCTCCAACCGACAGTTCAGCCACTCGACAGACGGCTGAACATGCTGGCAGCCAAAGCGCAGCCGGGTGAGCTCTGCCCAGTGCCACGCTGGCGCCAGGTGGAAGTTTTCTCCAGCTCCCCGGTCCACGGGGCACGGGAGATCGAACCTGGCAAGTGGCTCATAGCCAAGCGGCGCCTGGCGCCGCAAAAACAGGATACTGTTACGATACCAGCCGACGGGGTCGGTCAGATTACGCTGGCGATCAGCAGCCTGCGCCCTGGAGGCGGCAACACCCTGCTCATGGGCGAGATTCGCTTCAACGTAGCCCGGGGAAAAGGACTGACACCTCTCCCGGACAATCAGGAGCTGCTTCTGTGCAATCCCAACTGGGCAGATTCACTGCCCGCCGACGCCGGCGTCTTCTTTGCCGGTGTACTCAAACGCTGACGCGGCACCACCGCTAAAGCACCCCCGGCCAGGCGCATATCATCACGCCAACTTTGCCTGGCCCCGTTCCTAAAAGCACAAAAATTGCGCTCTTGGGTGACGGATTAAAAAATAGACCAAAGGATACTAGCATGGTCCGGTGGTCTATTTTTTAATCTTCTCGAACTCAACAGAGAACTCTTTGTCCTGAAGCAGGGTGTGCCGAATCAAAATCCTGTGATTAATCGCATCATAGTTCTTCACATTTATCGGCTTGTAGTTCGCAGGATACTTTATTGCTATTTCATAATCATCACCAATGCTTCCCGGCTGTTTTTGTAAGTAGAGCTTATAGGTCATTGTTTGGGCGCTTGTCTCAACACGGTAATTCGGCGCGTACTCAAAGGATGACTTAGACGACTTTCCTGGTTCAGTGTTCTGCCAGAAGCTAATCTTTGTTTTGCCAGCCTCTTCGCCCGTTTCATACAGTCTGGATGATGAATACTTTTTGTCATTATGCGGCCAAAAACTGCCCGATATATTGGAAAAAGAATCGATTGTTGAGTTTTGCGGCAACAAAACACGGATCAAATTTACATTTGCACCATCGGGCCAGTTGCCATCACCATTGTGCTTACGGTTTATCTCCACTCTCGATTTTATTTCTCCCGAACCCGCGATATCAACCTGATATTTGACCAGCTCTTTAACATTTAGACTGCTCTTAGCTCCACCGATATTTGTATTATGAACAAATAAGTAATCAGCTAGCATGTGCTCGACCTTTCCGGCATAATCTAACTTCTCTAACATTTCCTGAAGGCTGGAATTCTTGAAATTTAGCAACATGTGCTTTTCCTTCAATCCGCGTCCGAGCGCCTCCAGCATTAGGTTTGACTTCTCAGCGCTACCAAAGCCATCAAAAAGACGGTTAATAAATATTGGCATCATAACTGCCAATATTTTCTTTGGCTCATTCTCAACATCACTACCGTCCCGCTCAAAGTAACCTCGCTCAACCTCATACTGCACATCTTTCAGAAAATTATCGTAACCGATGGTCTTGCCAAATTCAGGCATATCTATCGGCCCAACAATTCTCAGGAGGTCAATAAAAAGAGTCGTATCCAGGGCCATGACCCCATCGACTTTTTTACCCGATTCTAGTTCATAAAACTCCATGACCCTGGAGAAGCTTTCTGGACCATCGATCGCAAGATTGCTATCTCTCATGGCCCATGACTCAGCCATTGTCTCGAGCTCATTGGGGATGGCAACCTTAGTGTGGGCAGAAAAAGCTTTGTCTAGCTTGTAAATATTTGTCTCGAATTCTATATCAGCGAGCTTGCCATCAGAAAAACTTGCAACCGCAAACGAACCGATAAAACCGCCGCTACCACGTATCTCAGTATTGTTTTGAAAGAGGATAAGGATTCTTCTCGTGCCGCCATCACCGGATAACCACGGCAAGCCATCTTTGACAAAAACCCCCGTCTGGTCGAGCGTTGAATCAAGCTTATCAATAATATCAATGGCCTTCTTGCTCTCTTGCGCCAGAGCATTAGGCATAGAACTAGAGGTCTTTTCTAATTCTTTCTTGCTACTCTCAAGTCGATCTTTTGCCCGGGCAAGCGCAATCTCCAGGTCAGTCTGAATTAGCACTAGGTCAGCTGTTGGAATTCCGCTATCAGAAGTAGAGGCAACCGAATTGGCAAATGATACCTTTAGAGAATGCTCAAAGTCAGATAGAGCGCTTAGGATGGCATAAATACTATTTAAAAAACGCTCATACGCGACCAGTCTGGAGCTATGGCCGGGAACAAGACTCAAGTACTTGATGTCCTGCCCCCACGACTGAACAAGCAATTTTAATTGACCGATATCATCTTTGGCTTGGTCTGCCTCTTCTAGTCCTCGTGAAACATCGCCGCTCTCGATTGAGTCAAAAGCCGATACCAGATGCTCTTGTGCGCTCGCAGTCAGTGTTTCGACCTGACTCTTTGCGCCGAATGCCTTATACGAAGTAAACAGGACAAGGCAAAGTATCAGAATCGAAGCAACTCCAGTTTGGTACTGTCGAACACTCGAAAGCTTTAAATTAATTTTGTGACGGGCAGACCTTGCCTTTAGGCCAATAAAGCCCTTCTGCTTGATTGTAAATACGGCTGCTTTGTTAGAAATAAAGTTTGGGTGTTCTTGCTTTGACAAGCTCTTGATTTCCTTATCAGAAGGGACAACAAAAAAATCCCTGTTCTCTGGTTCGAGCTCAGATTCATAGAAAACGCCAATTCGATCTATTCTTGTCGAGTCGTCGCTACTCTCTTCTTTTTTGAGATCGTCTTCCCCCAATCCACCTCCAGATACTAGAAATACCGCCTTACGCCCGCCTGCATCGCCTGGAGCGAAGCGACTGCGGGCAGGCCTTACGCCTTATAAAGATTTTACCATAAAACTGTCAGATATAAAAAAGGGCCCCGACCGGAGGTCGAGGCGGGGATGAGGAGTGCTGAGTCCTAGTCGTTGTCCCGATCCCGGGGAGGGATGGGGAAGTACGCGAGATGATTACCGAGCTCCGTTCTGAGATATCTCCCGACAGCGTCACTATAGAGATCACTCAGGGCAAAATCGATCGGCCCGGTCGGTACGGCAGAGACTGGGTCTTCTCTGCCGGTTGCTGTGCGCCAGAAGTCGAGGATCTCGCCTGGCGCTGCGTCGACGGGAAGACCCCAGTCTTCAACGTCGAAGCCATATTCGCCGACTGACATGCCAGTCGGCGACCTTTGGGCGGCTTGCACAAGAGTAGCCCGGAGGCACTCAAGATCCACTTGGCCACCTCCTTTCACTGGAGAAGTGGATGCACTGCCTATGTATGTAATCACAATGGCCTATTATTGTCAATGGTAAAAATATTGAGACATTGGATTATTGCAGACCAAAAACCGGCTTTGATATTATCTCCACCGGCTCATATCCATATCGTAGTAGACCATGTCGCAAAGTTAGTTTGCTTATTGCTTTGTGGCAGGAACCTCTATCTCGGGACCGTCCTTGGCCTGACTAAATTGATGCCTCTGCTTAATATATTCATCTTCCGTTGATACTTCGACACGCTGACTTGACGAAGAAGCGCTCGGGACTATTTGGGACTGAGACTGATCTTGAGCACTCTCGGGATCATATGTTTCTACTCGGCCCGGAGTAGTCGGAGTGCTCTGACCGGAAGTCGCAGCACCAGTCGTCTCCTCCCATGTGCGCGAAGGGCGAACAAAAGATTCCGGCTGCTGATCAGCTATAGTCGGTGTTGGTATGGCGCCCGCCCCATCTTCACCCTCATCTGAAGTAGTCACCGTGACGTTGCCAGAACCACCCTCTGCCTCTAGTCCAGTCATCTCCTTCTCAAGCCGTTCTAGTCTCTCTGGACCGTTCGTTGCATAGTACAACCTATCGTTTCTATCTCGCTGTGAGATTAGTTCTTCGTGCTCTTTTCTTAGATGTGTAAGCCGCTCTGCTCTTGACTCGGCATTTGTCTCGCCTTGCTGCTCAAAGCCAACTCTGTGTTTTTCCCTCTCGGTGTCCATCTCCTCTTGCACTCCAGGTTCTGGGTTAGACAACAAGTTAAGTCGTTTTTGTGCTGCTTCCAATATCTGACCGCTCTTGGCAGCTTCCAATTCTGCTTGCAACACGCGCTGCCTTAGATTCTCAATGTAACCGGCACCACCTTCGTGCACCGCTGGCTCATCCGGGTGGCTGCTGGCCCAATCTAATTGCTCCCTGGCCCGAAGAAGTGACTCATCTGCTCTGTCCTTTAGTCCTTGTGCATCTGCAAGAGCGCTGGCAGCCTCAATTGCCTGCGGTGACTCTGGCGGTGTTATGAGATCATGTTCTTCGACTGCTGTCGCCGGTGTCTCAAGCCTTGACTTATCCAACTCTGACAAACGTTGATCATACCAGCCAGCGTTGCTTCGACCAGTGATAAATTCCCAGGCCCGTCTCCAACTTGGCTGATTGTTCTCATGAATCAGCTTGTCAATTTCTATTGGTGACTGATGATTGATTTCTACGTTTACCCACCTCAAAACCGGATGACCAGGAGCTGTAGAGTGAACAGGAAACATGAGGTGTCTATTGTCGCCATCTGCAACAACCCTAATCTCATTCACTCCTGTTCGATCAGCATTATCCATGCGAAGCAGCATATTGCCAACGATATCGCTCAGGTATTTGCTGTTTTGGCCAGCTTCTCCTCGCATGAGGGCGCCGAGGGCATCTTTACTGATAACAGTTCCACTACTGTAACTCTCGGGTACGGGAGCTGACCCTGAATGATTAGACTCAAGCCACTTTAGATATTCGTCCAACTTCGTGGCAGGAAGGAATTCTAGTTTGGTTTTTTCGCTAAAACTTTCAACAGTAATACTTGGTTGCGCCTCTGTCGCTTCGTTGGCACCCAGTGCGTGGCCATCACCAACTTCTGGCGCCGAGGCCAATTTGACAGGATGCTCCTGTTCATCAACCTCAACTCGAGATCTGTGAGTGTGATGTGATTCTACCCCACCAGTCCTTGGCGCAAATGGTTTGTCGTCATCTGGCATATACTTAGGCAACTCGGCCATAACCTCTTTCATATCCTGGCCAGGAGTAATGTTGCCCGGCATCTCCTTTGCGGTAGCTGCAATCAAAGACTCATCTCTGGAATCAAAATAGCCGCTTTCCATCAATTTTTCTTTTTCTGCTCGGATAGCAGCAAAATAGTGATTGGTGGTAGGATATGCTTCTGGATTGGCTTTTCTGTGAGTGTCTACGATCTCCTGAGCAAGTCGCCTGGCAGCGCCGGCCCCTGGTTCATGGAGCACTCCCTCAACCTTCTCCCTCAAATGCAGTACGTCTGTTTTATCTGTGTCACCTGGCACTCCAGATCCATGTGTATCAGGCGCTGAACCATGAACAACATCTTTGTTTTCACCCGGATCAGACGGAACAACACCTGCAGGAGCCTCGCCATCAACGTCAACCTCGACCTTATTGCCCGGCTCGGCAATATCCTGACTTGGTTGAGGAGAAACCTCTGTAACACGATGGGCAGCGCCTGCTGCTGCGGCTTTCTCCATGCCCAGAAGATCTCTGCCCATGTCAACGTCATAGCCCAAGAGCTTCTTTCCTAGCAGGAAGGCGATACGGAGGGCAACAACTGTTGCGACACCCTTGCCACCACCAACCAGCGCACTCTTCTTGCGCTCTGTTTTGAATTGTTCTTGAACCTCGGCCACCTTGCCGAAATCTGTCTCTACATTAAACCTTTTAGCAGGATCAGTGTCGGTGCTGCGCCTAACCATTTCACGCCTTGCAGCTTCAATAATAGCTGAATGATCAGATGCCAACTTAGAGGTCTCTCGTGTCGAGCGAAGCGCTCCGAGTCCGAGCTGAATAACACCATTGACTGCCAAGCCGGCAGCGCCAAGACCTGCAACCTTGAGACCAAGAACACCCAGCCCGACAGAGACACCAATTTTGCCCCACCAGGGCATCTTACTGAAGTTATCACGTAATTTGTCGAATCCTCTGACGACACCTTTTCTCTTCCCCATGTACTTCTTGTAGTCTTCTTGCTCTTTCCGCAGAAGAGAGGAATCGATTTTCAAACCTTTGGCAGTAGAGATGGCCTCGAGTCGTGCGTATACCTCAACAACCTTCTCCTTTGGCATCTCCTTCATTTTGGCCGAGACTTTTCTCGCATCCCAATTGCCATCCTTGTCCTTGCAATCACCAAAATCGACTGTTAGCGCTGCTTCTTGTCGCTTCATCCAGCCGGCATCAACCGCTGTAGCACCGCCCAGAAAGCTAGTCATAAGCCTGACACCATTTGCCAATAATCTGCCGCCGGGGATTGCGGCCATACCAACCGTCAGAACACCGGAGACCGTTCTTGCCATGTGATTTCTCTGGTAAAACTGCCAAAATCGGGCAAGAGGCCCTCTGTTTTCGATTTCTTTATTAATGACCTCTTGATGTTTCTTGAATTTATCATCGAGCGACCTCTCGACGGCCTTGCGCTTCAACTCAAGCTCTTTCTGCTTACGATCCTCCTCTGCCTTGCGTCGCTCGACCTCTTCTCTCGTACGTTTTGCTTCCTCGCTCTCACCCTGTTGGTCATGTCTCTCACCGTCTGGCGTTCTATCCTGTGCAACATCAGGTGACACTGGCTGGCGCACAGGAGGTTCTACAGTGGCTTCAGGAGAAGCTTTGCCCGCCTCGTCGTTATTTAGGTCAGGGGCAGTAACACTTGCAGGCACCTCATCATCACCGGGACCTCCGATCACATCGTCTGGCATTCCGAGTGGCCCAACAGGAGGAATCTCCTCGTTGTTATCCGTAGTAGTATTTCTATCTTGGCCAGCATCAATGTTAGCGACTGCGCCAAACCTTCTATCGTCATCATTAGCACCACCAGCAACACTCTCGGGCATACCCAACGGTCCACTCTGAAAAGCCCGCTTAATATCATCTGGCGTTAATCCGCCTTGATTTTCTGACATTTTCCCTCCTATTCGGCGAATTCTACTATGAGCTCATTACGCAGTTTCTCTGCTTCCTCTTCAAACATTCTTTCAAAACTTGGTACCTCCTCAAACAAAAACGACTCCACTGCTTCAGTGTCGCCTGCTTCTGCCAGGTCAGAAAGTTTTTCCTTCTTGTCATCATCCAAACCCTCAGTTGCTCGCATAAGCGTACGTGTTTGAATGAGATCCATCATCTTTGCCAACAAAATACCCTTTTCCTCATCTGGCAGATCCGCTGCTCCAATAACAGAAAAAATATCATTTGAGATCTTCTCCTTGAAATCAACCTGCTGATCCGCATCATCTTGCGCCATACTCCTCCTTTTGAGTTCGCTGCAATTAAATATCTCTCAAATATTATACGTTATTTATCATTTTTTAGCACTCTATCAACTGTTTCCTTAAACTCTTTTCTAAAGCGTTCATTGGAGAAGGTCTCCGCATGCTTACGTATTTTGCCGCTATCGAACTTGTCCGGCTTGAAATTTCTCACAGTATCGATCAAACATTGGGGGGTCTGTTCCTCAAACAACACCCCGGTAACACCCGGAACAACGGTTTCAACTGTTCCACCCTTGCCATAGGCAATAACCGGCCGACCGGCGGCCATTGCCTCAACGGGAACGATGCCGAAGTCCTCCTCTGCAGCAAAAACAAAAGCCCGCGCCTCTGCATAGTATTTCTTGATTTCCTCATCACTCAAGAAACCGAGAAACTCAATATTTTTCTTCGCTCTTTGCTCCAAAGCGGCCTTGTCTGGCCCCTGGCCGATTATCTTCAGTGGCAAGCCGAGATCATTAAAGGCATCAATGACCAGATCGCACTTCTTGTAACCAATTAAACGACTGACGAAAAGATAATAATTGCCGACTTTGTCACTATCTACCGGCTCAAATCGCTCGATACCAACAGGTGGATGAACAGTGATTGAGTCGCGGCCATAATACTTTTTAATCCGCTTGCCGACATAGTCGGAGTTAGCAAGAAAATGGTCAACGCGATCTGCGGCGACGCGATCCCACAATCTCATCTTGTGAGAGGTGATGTTTCTCAGCCAAGAGAACTTACCCTTAGATGCCCTAGGGTCAACACTGGCTTCCCACAAATATCTCGGTGGCGTATGGCAATACGAAACGTGTACCGTGTCTGGTCGAGTGATAACACCTTTCGCGGCCATATGGGTGCTTGAGATGACTAAGTCAAACTGAGAAAGATCAAATTGCTCAAAAGCAAATGGGGTAAATGGTATCAGCGCCTCTCGCCTGGTTTTCATGAGAGGAATTTTCTGCAAAAACGAAGTATGGATCTCAAAGTCAGCGAAGGGAGCAGCTTTGACTGGATCAAAAACGGAGGTGTAAATTGGAGCATCGGGATATATCTTCTTCAACTCAAGCAAGACTCGCTCAGAGCCAGCAACACTGGTTAACCATTCGTGTATTAGAGCAACTTTCATTTTGTAATCTTATTACGTGTCAGGTATTGCGTATCATAGCCCCGACAACACGATGCTTAATTCTTAATTCTTAATACTGAACACCTACTTTGTCTCGACTGATTCTGTCACCGACTCCTTCACTTCCGTGCCACTTGGCTGAATTGTCTCCGGCGCCCTATACTCCGTCTTGCCGCCAAAGACCTCAGAAAACACCAATCCAACCGTTTTTAAAATGATCATAAGATCAAAGAGGACTGACCAATTCTCAATATAGTAAGTATCATATTTAACCCTCTCCTTGATTGATGTATCTCCCTTAAGACCGTTAACCTGGGCCCAACCAGTTATCCCTGACTTGACTCTGTGGCGGCGAAAATACTCTGGAATCTCTTTTTGAAATTGCTCAACAAATTTGGGCAACTCTGGCCTGGGACCAACAAAACTCATCGTGCCAAATAAAACGTTGAAGAATTGGGGCAACTCATCGATGTTGGTCTTGCGCAGCAAAAGCCCGAACGGAGTAATTCTGCTCTTCTCGTCAGCCTTTGTCGTCCATTTCTTACCCTTCTCACTATAATCACATTTGTCGTAGTACATCGAGCGGAATTTATAGAAATCAAAGGTCTGCCCATCACGACCAACACGCTTCTGCTTAAAGACGATCGGTCCAGAAGAGGTAAGTCTGGTGCCAACGGCGGCGAATATCAACAATGGTGACGAAAGGAGAAGCGCGACTAGCGAAAAGAGAATGTCTAGAATTCGTTTTGTTACACGTCCCCAACCATCAAGTGGAATCGGCTGAAGAGCCATCACTGGAGTAGAGCCAACCAATCCAAGGGAAACATTCTTTGTGGCTAGTGCCAACAAATCCGGAACGTAACGAAATGAGGCATGGCGGTCAGCACATAGCTGCAAAATATCCAACCCATTAGACTTACGGATTGACCCGTCGGTGACTATAACGTCGTCAACTTGATATTTTGTCATCACATCACCCAGCTCATCCAGCGCCCCCAACACCTTGAGCCCATTCTTGCTTGGCCTACCATCAATTGTCAAAATACCGCAAATATTATAACCACAATTCTTATCGCGGGAGATGAACTGAATTATCTTCTCGGCAGAGCCATTGTCGCCGATAACAAGAGTGTTGCTAACTCCGATTTTAAAACGGAAGAGATAACTTCTGATTGCTCTAATAAGCAACCGGCCGAAAGCAAGAGTGAAAACGCTTAAACCCCAGGTAAAGATTAATATCAGACGAGAGAAAAAGAGAGAACGGGAAAGGAAGATGGCCACGATCAAGATTAACATAGCCGTTGATGACGCACTGAATATCCTGTACAACTCTTTCCAGAAACTCCTGGTATTACCGATGCCATAAAGATCATTTAGCCCCAACAAAATTATCCATGCAGGCATAAGATAGAGTGAGTACCGCAGATATTCTCGCAAACCGATATCAGAGAAGGCTGGCACCACCTCAAGATCAATTCTGATGTAATAAGCCAGAACAAAGGCGGTGATAATCATGACGATATCTACCGGAATCTGAATTGAGGCAAAAAATAATTCTGAACGTTTCATGAATATAAACAAATAATTGATAGATGATTTGATCTGCCTGCCACGTACCGAACAGGCTCTGTCAGATGACCGGCCAGCAGAGATAACATGGGCCGACTATCGCATATCGACAATATAATCGAGACAGATGCAAAATTCAACACTCAAAGCAGAAAGAAAACGGTAGAGGGCAAAGAGAATAAGAGCAGGAACAAGCAGGTACAGCTAGGATACTTGTGCGTTCCTTGCCATCTCTTACTCTCTACATCCTGCATCCTAAAATCTCCCCCCAATATGCAAAAATGCCCCGACAATTTTATTTGAGGGGACATCTTCGCAAAGAGCCTGTCTAACAGCTACCACCAATAGTCATAACCAACACCATTTGACTAAAAGCTACTTACCTCCGCCATCAGCGGCAGTTTTCAGACAGGCTCTCATAATCAAAAACAAAAACTTGGAAACTACTACTTTGCTTTACCGATACGGAATACCTTTGTGCCACAAGCTGGGCATGTGCCCTGGATGGCTGGCTTGCCGTTCTTCATTGTGATCTCTTGTGCGTTTGAGACGTCAACTTTCTTTCGGCACTTTACGCAATAAGCCTGCATTTTATTTCACCTCCTTTCGCCTTTGATTATTGTTTAACTGCAACCCTCACTCTTGCGAGCTCACACATTGCGGTTACATTCACAATTTTATTTTCGAGCCTGCACTCCTGTCAAGCGAATTGCTGCTTTTGGCGAAGAAAAAACCAATTTCTGCTTTCACCTGAAAAGATTATCTTTTGTAGGAAATATCTTTTTGTTATTTACTTTCACTCTTTTATCACTTGCTCTTTTGTTCTCACCCTGAGTTATCCCCAGGTAATCAAGACCAGCAGCGAAGTATTACCATGGGAATACAGCAAAACCCTAATATAGCCAGATACCGTATTTTTTGCCTTCAAGTGGTTTATTTCATCTGCTGCAATGATAATTTAGCAAAACTACTGATCTATTATTCTGCAGTTTTACCGGTTGAGTCTCCCGCCTCATCATCCGATACAACAACATCATCTATTGATTCATCACTTTGTGACGTGCTGGACGAAAAATCAACCATCTGCGCCAGCTGCGACAAGCTCCTGAATCCGGAGTAAGACTTTCCCTGATAGATCCATGTCGGATAACCGGTAATACCCTTTGCGGCGCATTCGTCCGGATTCGCGTTCTCGCCGGATGCGTCGCATTCGACGTAATTGACATACTTAAACGCATCGCCAAAAGCCTTCTTCTGAGATTTGCAATGAGGGCACCAATACGCCCCATACATTACCGCTCCCCTCTGGGCCAAAAACTTGGCCAGCTTCTCCTTGTATTCAGCACTCTCTCCGCTTTCTCCATCAGGAATATTGCTATTATCCATCCCTGAAGAATCCTGACTTACAGAATTGTTGGCAGATGCATCGCCAGAGCTGCTATCACTGCCTTTGCCCTTACCTGCACCAATTGCTATTCCGGCAACGACAATGACAACCAGAACGATTAGTCCAAACATTGCTCCCTTGTCTTTCACACCACTCCTTCCATTCATTTACTTAGACCTCGCGCCCGACATATTTACGCCTCATCTTTGTCTTTGCCATATTAAATCATGCGTAGAAGCTTGTCAAAGTTACAAATTTGCACTTATCCACAAAAAGAGCCCCGGCAATGTGCCGAGGCAAAGAATAATCAAGGCAATCAAGCGATTGTCATGATCCAGATGTACCAAATGAGATATCCGTCCAAGAGAGCGTAAGTATGCACCAGTCTTCCTTTAATCATTGCCGTTACCGCCCCCATGATTGCAGACGCTGCCTGGTTGTCCCACGGTAGGACAACTCCGGATTGTTGCAACCGCCACTGCCGATCTTGGAGAGGTAATTCTTCTAACCGTTCTTTGATAGCATCTGGGTCAAATGTATCTACACAAACCCGAAAGACACGGCGATGCGACCCACCGATAATAGTACTGGCATTCTCTTCTGCCTCCGGCGAAATACCGCTGAAGTCAAGAACGATTTCCGTCACCATGTCGTCAGCAGTAACGATCTGCGGATGCTCAGCCGGGAAATAACCCAAAGTCGAGTTGCCAACTTCCATCCCCAGCTCCTGGCCATAAATCAGGTTCCCAATCACGGGAAAAGTCCGGATCCCCCGGCCAAGCCCAAACTTCCGTATTGCTTTAGCTAGCATCCCCTCCCAAGGGGCGCCCCAAGGCATCAGAATGTCCTTGCGCGACTTCTCCCACTCCGCCCGATCAAATCCTAGCAAATCAAGGAAAGCATCAGGGCTATCGATTGTGTCGGGCACAACCCGATCAATGATCAGTGAGTTTGGCCCGCCCGAATAGCCGATGAATCGCCTCACTGCCGCAACATTCACTCCGACCGAACCAGCAAGGTTCAAACACACATTCATACCACTTTCCCCCTCTCTGTGGTCGCGTGTCCTGATTCACAATCATTATTTAATCACACTTTTCCCCACTTGTCCACTAGCAAGTCCACAACCGCTCGCATGGGTATTCTGTCACTTTTCTTCCTTGATCTCCCCAAACAGAGTTCGGAAAGACACAGAGACTTAGACGTGCTCCTCCCTTCTACTCTCTACTTTCTACTCTCTACTTTCTGGGCAAAGAAAAAACGGGCTGGCTAGGCCCGTCTCGGTATGTGCCGGTCTTCAACCGGTTTTTTGTTTGCCGTAAATATGGCACCTTCCTCCTTGGAATGTCCCCCGAGGGGGAGCGGCCGCGTAGTTCGTGCGTCCGCTCCCCACTCAGGGCTGTGTGTCAGGCCGCGGCGCCGGCGGGCTCGCCGCGCTGCTTGCGATTGCGGCCGTTGGCGCTCGGCTTGGCGATGCCCTCGAGGAGCTCCTTGTCCGCGGGGGACAGGATGTCCCCGATTGTGGCGAGCTTGTCGTCCCCGGCTACCAACCGCACCGTCGGGCCGTCGTCGCCCTGCTGCACCTCGTCGATGGGCTCGGTGTCGCTGGGCCCGGCCTCTTCGGTGAGGCGGGCTTCTTCGGCGACACGCCGCCTGGCGGCACCGCGGCCGCCGATCGGCTTCTCGCGCTCGGCCTCGGTCTTGCGGTCCTTGCCTTTGCCGCTGCCCTTGTCAGGTGCGGACTGAGGCTCGGACGCTGGTGCCGTGGCCGGTGCTGCGGTCTTCTCTCCCCGGATCTGGGCCAGCAGGCGCTCGCGCCGGGCATCGGCCTCCTGCTTCTGGGCACGGAGGGCCTCGGCAGCAGCTTTGTCGGCCTCCTCTTTGGCCTGGAGACGCGCTCCGATGGTGCGGCCGGCGGCTTCGCCCTCGCGGTCGAGGGCAGCGAAGGTCTGCCAGGCCGGCTCAAGCGCCGGAACGACCTCGGTGAAGGCGCCGTCACTGAAGGCGTCGCGCCCGTTGCGCAGAGCGCCGACGATCGCACCCCACTCGCTGGAGTGGCGGCCGTCGAACGCCCCGGTCTCCTTGCGGCTGTCCAGCTCCCACTGCGTCTCCCAGATAGCGAGCTGGGCCCGGGCGAAGCTGACGACGTCCTCTTCGGGCACGTCATGGCACATGGCCACAACGCTGAGGGCCATCATAGTCGCCTCGCGGAGCTTGTCGGGGTCTTCGGCCTTGCGCGCCTCATCGAACAGATCCTGGGTTGCCTGCACGAGATCACCCAGATCCTCCTCGCGGCCAAGCTCACGGACAGCATGGCGCGCGATGCCGAGGGCCTTGCGCGGCGCCCTCTCGGCCGGCGGCGGCGGGGTGTTGTCCCGCTCCTGCCGCTGCTCGCGCACTGGCTGACGCTGCTCGGCCACGATCCGGCCAGTCGGCTCCTCCACCATAATGGTCGGAGCCGTAACGTCCCCCGCCTTGCGGTAGGGGACGACGCGCGCGGCCTTGCGGGCGCTGCGCACCTCGTCCAGAACCTCGCGAGCCTGGCGCAGAGCCTCGTATCCGGCCCTGTCGTCACCATTGCGGTCTGCCCTGCGGGCGGCGCCGATGGCGCTGGCGATCAGGCCGAAATTCCGGTTCCGCTTCTCTTCCCAGCCGGGGAAGGCCCCGGCGGCCTTGCCCTCGTCGAAGTCTGCCTGGGTGGCCTCGATGGCCACGCCAAGCGCGGAGCGGCGGACGTCGGGTACGTCGGGGCCGCGATACGATCGCGGCTCGTAGTCCCGACCCTGCGGTTCCTCTTCGCCCTCGATGGCGACGAGGAACTGAGTCAGGGCCCCCATCACTTTCGATACGCGGCCGCTCCGCGTGCGGACCGGCTCAGCCGAACGATAGTCATCACGCCGGGGCTCCTGCCCCTGGCGTCCTCGCGGTGCAAACGGATCGAACCTGTTGTCGTTACCCATTGAACACAAACCTCCACTCCCCTGCCCGACCAAACGGGCATTGCCGGGGAGCTGACCGAAAGTGCCAGCCGTCACCATTGAAGCGGCTAGACTGGCGGGTGTAATGAAAACTTTGAAAGTGAACTCTTCGGCAAGCCGGCGAAAATCATGCCGGTCGCGAACAAAGTCACTCACTAAAGTTGCTGCTATATTAGCATATTTCCACGTCTCTGTCAAGACCCATGGCCGTGAATCGAGACGAATCCAGTTAATATCGCCTGTATCGCTAAATATTATGCTGGATATGCACGATCGACGATATCTAGCATAAGACCAATTGATAGTACGCAAAAACATGCAAGCATTAAAATGCTTACCGCTGATCAGGTAGTATTATCGCAAAAAAAAGAAATGGGTTATTAGATCAAGCCCTCGAGTGCGGCGATCTGATCCCTAATCTCGGCCGCACGCTCGAATTCCAGCCGTTCTGCTGCTTCGCGCATGAGTCCTTCGAGCTCGCGAACGACTTTCCTCTTCTCCTGTGCTGGCAACCCCTTAAAAGAGCGGTTTATTTCTAAGAGCTCTTTTTCTTCCTTCTCAATTTGAGGCTTAAGGGTTTTGGTAATGGTCTGGGGTGTAACTCCATGTTCCTTGTTGTATCTTTCCTGTAATTTGCGCCTCTCATTGGTCTCATTTATGGCCACCCTCATCGATTCAGTCATCAAATCAGCATACATAATTACTTTACCTTCGGAGTGACGGGCCGCGCGACCGATCGTCTGGACGAGCGAGGTGCGGCTGCGCAAGAAACCCTCCTTGTCGGCATCCAGAATCGCCACAAGCGACACCTCCGGCAGATCGAGTCCCTCGCGCAGCAGATTGATGCCAACCAAAACATCATATTTACCCAAGCGGAGCGAATGCAAAATTTCACTTCGTTCCAGAGTATCAACGTCAGAGTGAATATAAGAAACCTTAATAAAATTTTCTGTTAGATATTCTGTCAGCTCCTCTGCCATCCTTTTGGTCAGGGTCGTCACGAGGACACGTTGGCTCCTCTCCACGCGCAACCTTATCTCGCTAATTAGGTCCTTGACCTGACCGGCCGTTTTCCTAACCTCTATCCCGGGATCAAGCAAGCCGGTTGGACGTATAAATTGACGCACGATACCCTCGCCGAGAACTGATAACGGATTTTCGATTGTGGTGCGACGAGCGTCGGCAACATCCTTCGTCTCTCGTTCGTCGCTAGGCTTGGTATCGCTCATGCGTAACTCATAGTTACCAGGAGTAGCGGAAACATATATCGTCTGACCTCTCTTCTTGTCAAACTCATCAAAACGGAGTGGGCGATTATCAAAAGCAGAGGGCAGACGAAAACCAAAATCGATTAGTTTTTTCTTGCGAGAATAGTCACCAGCATGCATGCCGCCGATCTGGGGAATAGTCATGTGTGACTCATCAACAACCAAGAGATAATCCTCGGGAAAGTAATCAAGCAGAGTTGTTGGCGGCTCGCCGGGATTTCTGCGGTCGAAGTATCGAGAGTAGTTTTCTATACCTGAGCATATTCCCGTCGTCTCGATCATCTCCAGATCATAATTAGTTCGTTGTTCCAACCTCTGCGCCTCTAGCAATTTCCCCTCAGAGCGAAGCTCACTCAATCTATTCTCAAGATCGGCTCTTATCTCGCCAAGTGCCACCTTCACTACGCTCTCTGGAGTAATAAAGTGCTTGGCTGGAAAAACTTCAAACTCAGAAAGCCTACCGATAATCTCGCCGCTTGGCCAAGCAACTTCAGATATTTTCTCGACGACATCACCAAAGAACTCGACCCTGACCAGATTCTCCGAGTATGCAGGGAAAAGATCGAGAATATCCCCCTTAAGACGAAATGTACCTCGCTTCACCTCCAGGTCGTTGCGCTCGAACTGCTGTTTGACAAGGCTTGCCAACATATCATCCCGCGGAATAGCCTCCCCGACACGAAAAGTAAAATTAGCCGACTGATAAAACTCAGGTGAACCGATGCCGTAGATGCAAGAGACGGATGCGACAATAATTACATCGCGCCGAGTCAGAAGCGCGTGAGTCGCGGCGTGGCGCAATCGATCTATTTCATCATTAATAGAGGAATCCTTCTCAATATAGGTGTCGGTCGATGGAACATACGCCTCCGGCTGGTAATAGTCATAGTACGAAACGAAATAATGAACTGCATTATCGGGAAATACTTCCCGAAACTCGTCCGCCAGCTGCGCCGCCAGAGTCTTGTTGTGTGCAATCACAAGGGTGGGTCTTTGCACATTGTTAACGACATTAGCAACCGTAAAAGTCTTGCCACTGCCGGTCACACCCCACAGGGTTTGATGTTTATTGCCATGAATAAGATTAGCCGTTAGCGCCCTAATCGCCTCCGGCTGATCACCCTTGGGAGTAAAGTTTGATTTTAATTGAAATTTAGTCATGGGCTGAAACTTTATTGGGAAAAGCAGTAATGAAGTGAGGCGATAATGCGGTAAGCTGCAAGGACGGTTACCATCCCCACGACATTACAGCCATACTGCCCTACTGCTTTATTGCCAAATTTTGCCTTTTCATTTTGAATATCTATTATATGTGGATAACTCCGTTGCGTCAACGGTTAGCGCCATGATATATCTTGACTAAGTCTGGTACCGACCTTGAATGCCTACGTGTACGAGCCCGCCCGGAGGAGGGGGCTCGTTTTTGTACTTGAGAACCTTGACGTGCATCTCGCCACTCATCCATTGACACATAAGCCACGGCCATGTTATAAAAGTAGTTATATCTCACTACGCGGGGCCTGCCACATGGCCCCCAAGGAGGACACAACCTTGCGGAAATTCGGACAGATCAAGCCGAGTTCGAACGCGGCGCAACGGTGCCACTGGGCCCGCCCCTACTTCAAGCCTCTACGTGAACATGTGGGGGCAACCCACATGGAATGTGGTGTGATGAGCCACACCGAAGAGTCGGTCAAGACAGTCGCCGCCGAGCGCGGCAGCTTCCGGTTGAAGGAGAACACCTCCATCGACTGGGAGAGAGTCATGGCCCACGCAGCCGCCAGTCACGCAAGACACAGGGTGGCCAGTGTCCGTATCGCAGAAACACTGGAAGAGCCGCTCGCCCGAGTGGCATCCGCCGGCACATAGCCGGCACCGCAAGTTGCTGATTGCCACCTCCCCGGTGGCACCCAGAGCCGACGCCCGTCGGCTCGTTTTTATTCTCCCCCTTCTACTTTCTACCTAAATAGATCTGGTCTTTTTTTCTTTGTCCTCTCTTTGGCTTGCTCAAGCCGCCACTTTGCAATCTCAGAATGATTGCCTGACTTTAGTACTTCTGGCACGAGTGATCCCTTGTATTCATCGGGGCGAGTATAAACCGGATACTCCAGAAGCAGGTGACCATCTTCATCCCTCAAATTAAAACTCTCATCTGAAAATGATTCATCCTTACCCAAAACACCCGACACAAGACGCGATGTGGCATCAACAATCGCCATTGCCGCAATTTCTCCTCCCGTAAGAACGAAGTCGCCCAGCGAAATCTCCTCATCAACCAGGTTCTGTCTGATCCGTTCATCAAAACCCTCATAGTGTCCACAAACCAAGATGATATCAGACATCTTTGATAACTCCTCTGCCTTTTTCTGATTGAACGGTTGCCCCTGTGGCGTCATCAAAACAGTTCTTCGCAGTTCGTAATCAGGAGTTCTCACATCACCTTTGATCGCGTTTAGAGCGCTATCCATGACGTCGACTTTTAGCACCATGCCTGGACCACCGCCATAAGGCGTATCATCAACAGTTTTATGTTTATCAAGCGCAAAATCACGCAGATTGTAGAGTTTAATTGCGATTGAATCGTTTTGCTGCGCACGCTTCAAAATGCTCTCAGAGAAGGGACTCTGAAACATTTCGGGAAAAAGCGTTAAGATGTGGAAAGTAATCTTTGCCATATATTTTGACCTCAGACACAAAGAAATCGCCATGCATCAATTCATTAGAATAGAGCTGTGGCGACTCCTTTACTTTTAGTTTGTTGTTTAGCGAACTAGGCTAGAACATCTTCTGGGACGTCATCAAGAGCATCATCGGAAACCTGAGAGCTGCTTCTGGCGACATGTTCACTACCCTCTGGCTCGACGATCTTCAGGTTAACGCGAGCGTTGTTTTTTGCACCAAGGACTCGAAGAAGGGTTCTAATGGCCTTAGCAGTCTTGCCATCTTTGCCGATAATTTTCCCCATATCAGATGGATCTACAGTCAATTTAATCAGAACACCCATTTCATCAATCGTTCTTTCAGTCGAAACCTTATCAGGATTATCAACGATTGCCCTAACAACATCCTCGACAAACTGTTGATCTTGTTCCATCTTCTCGTCTTTGTCCATAGCTTATCCTTTCTGTAACACTGACAATGTAGATTTGCAGTGTACTTTACTTCTCTCTACCAATTCTAACGCCAACTCTTTCTTTTTTCAAGCAGATTACAAGTTCCTAAGCAGCTTCTTTTTGTGCTTTTTTGGATTGAGGTTTGCCGTAAACCTTCGCTACTTTCGCCTCTTTAGGAAAATAGCCTAGATCAACCATCAAGTTTTTGACAGTATCGGAAGGCTGAGCACCACGCCCCAACCAAAAAACAGCCCGTTCTTGATCGATTACAAGATCCTTGGGCTTTCTTGTTGGATTATAATGGCCTAAGATTTCGATAAATTTACCCTTAACGGCCCTGGTTTTTTCCGCGACAACAACGCGATAAGCTGGACTGTTTTTCTTGCCAACTCTAGTGAGTCGAATTGCGAGCATCTTTCTCCTTTGATTTTCAGCTGCACTGAATTACAAATTCTATACGTTAGTTTAGCAATTTAATCTCTAAATGTCAACTCTGTACGATAGCCTCTTTTGAAATCTTCATAGCTCATTTCTTTTTTGCCTTCGGGCTTGACTACATCAATGACCAGTCCAGCTGCTTCAGCCATGTGAGCAGACAGTATTTGCACTCTTTTGTCCTTAACTATGGTATAGACCTTGGGCCAATCATGGAACGCCCTGATCATCCTCTCAACATCTCGAGCCGAAGTATTGGCATTGACACAACCGTCATCCTTCTTGATCATCTTGGTATATGTAGCTTTCTTTTCGTTCTGCATGGTCGGCTTAAGCTCGCCGGCAATATAGTATGGCAACGAATCAAGGAGTAATGTCGCGCCTATATCGGAAAGATAGTCCTTAAGAATCGTTGACGTTTCACCACCCGATAGCTCGACTGCAACTTGGGAGATGATATCGCCCGCATCCAGTTCTTCGCTTGCCAGCATTAGTGATACCCCTGCCAATTTATCACCATTCAAAATTGTATACTGCACTGGGGCGGGCCCGCGATATCGGGGCAAAAGAGAGGGGTGAATATTAATAACTCCATATTTAGGCAAGCGCAGCAATTCAGGTGGAATTATCTGGCCAAAGTCAGCCATGATGATAATCTCCGGTTTCCATTTCCTGATTTCCTGGACAATGTTCCCTTCACGGATCTTCTCGGTGCGAATGATCGGCAAGTGTAAATTATGAGCAATCTCGAATATTGCGTTTGTTTCTCTTTCCTCGCCTCGAATATGAGCCTTGGCATCCCCGGTAACAACGCCGACAATATCGTATTGCTGATCAGTAATAAGCGACTGTAGGGCTGGGGCCCCAAGCGTTCCAGTGCCTATAAAAACAGTTCTAACTTCCTTAAGATGGTCAACGATCAATGTTGCGTTCAGGTGGTCTGTTTCGTGCTGTAGAACGCGAGCGTGAACACCTTCTACCTCAAGCGTGATATTCTTACCGTATCGATCCTGTCCTACAACTGTTGCTTTGTCAGGGCGTTTAACCAATATTTCCCTACCAGGAACAGACAGACACCCCTCAACCATCGCTCTCTGACGACTCGAGTTCTTAACAACTTTTGGATTGCAGACTACTGTGAGTGGAAAACCAGTCAATACAGAATCTTTCTCTGGGATAAACTCGGCTACGAAAACGCTCTTCGAGACCCCGACTTGGGGTGCCGCCAAACCAACACCATCGTTGGCTCGCATAGTCTCAATCATATTGTCTATCAGCTGCTGAAGATCAAAATCAAAATCAGTCACAACCGCAGCTGGCTGGCGCAATATCGGATCGCCTTCTTTTTTGATCGGTAATATCATAAATTAGATTAATTGTACTCGATTTTGCCTCAAAATTCAAAGGCCAATCAGAACAAAAAAACACTACCCGCTGGCTCTCACAATATGGGTAGTGTTCGGACATCTATCAAAACCGGATGATCAACCGGATTTCGGGATAGCTTTCGCCCTGGTGATTCGGACTGAATCAGGAAGAAGCGCGCCCGGTACTGGTCGTAAAGGCTGATCAATTCTTTTTCGAGACGGCTTTGGGGTCTTCTTTTCCCCGTGAAGGCAAAGAAGGTACTCATTGAGCCGGAGATCACATTGTGTTTAGGGTGAGATTCCCCCAGCGCCTGCCGCAACATGCAACAGAGCTCTTTAACCTTCGAGCGCTTAAGAAAGGTCGTTCCATCAGGGTGAATACCAATACCATTAATGAATACGTCACCCTTCTTGAGATCTAACACCTGGCATTTGTGACAACTCAGTCGAAAACCCACTGAGCGAATGGCTGCTGCCAAAGTCGCTCTCTTTCTCCTACCAACAGGGAACCTGGAGGAGAAGAGCAAATCATCGGCGAATCGAGTGTAGTGAAGACGGTATTTCTGGCACAGCGTCCGGATAGCCGGGTCGAGATGAACCTTCAAATACAACTCAAACCAATAGTTTGAGGCAGGGGCCCCAACTACCAGTCCTCCATTTCTGTGCAGGCAATAACGCTGAAGAAAAGTCAAAACCTCTTCTTGCTTGCCCGTATACTGCGGGTCAACATCACAAATAGTCTCTGCCAATTTTGTGCCGTCAATACTCTCAAAGGCGCTGGCGATGTCCATCGAGACATAGTAACGGTTCCCGAGACGAAGATGTGTTCGCAGCAGCGCTGGCGCCGATGACATCTTGACTGAACCGAAACGAACTGCCCAATACGGCCGCCGCCACAGTCTGCGAATGTACCTCTTGATCTCCGCATGAACTCGACGCATCGTATCATTCGGCTCACCGATCGTTCGCCATTTCTTTCGTCCACTGATCGGATTGACCGCCAGTTTACGAAAGAAGCGGAAGGTTGGTTCCTCCCGCTGTGTTTTCGGCATCGTGCCGCCCCTTTCTTTCAGCGAACCCGGAGGGGTGGTTTTTTGGAGCCTCCATAGGCTACCTCGAACTCTCTAGCTGAGTTTGCGCTTCTCTGAGAAAAAGCACACAGGAAAAAGATTCCTGCGTCTCGGTAAGCTCGTGTCCGAGCCTCCCTCCCTCTGCCTACGCAAAGGGTTGTGCTTTGGCGCTGTAAGGAACTCCAAAACCTTCCCCTCCAGGTTGCAGCCTGGCCCACACATGAACCAGGCGCCAAGCCCGCTTACAGACGCACTATAGCACATGATGACGACTATTCAAGGGCAAAAATCTTTTAAGCAGAAGCAACTGCAGGATTTGGACCGGCCGCATATCCCTCAGGGTGTTTCGAGTGCCAATCCCAGGCCGTTTTGGCCATATTGCTGAGATCATGGCTGGCTTTCCAGCCCAGAACTGTTCCAGCCCGGGAGGGGTCACAATATGAGACTGCGGGATCCCCTGAACGGCGAGAGACAACTTTGTAATTCACCTTTTTTCCACTCGCGCTCTCGGCTTCTCTAATAACGTCAAAAACAGAATAACCCTTCCCGTTCCCCAGATTGAAGACATTGCTTGCATTGTTTTGCGTTAAATACCTAAGAGCAGCGATGTGACCAGTAGCGAGATCAAGCGGATGAATATAATCACGAATGCAAGTACCATCTTCAGTCGGGTAATCGTCACCGAAGACAGAGAGTTCCGCGGTTCTGCCAAGAATATTCCAAAAACACAAAGTCATCAGAGTCGTGGGCTTGGGTTTGTCTTCTCCTATCTCACCATTTTCGCCCGCACCGCAAACATTGAAATATCGCAGTGCGACAGATTTGACGCCATAGAGATTATCATACTTTTTCATCAATATTTCGTCCAAGAGCTTAGTCAAGCCATAGACAGATGCCGGAATACGAAGTTTTGTTATCTCTTCATCGGTCAGTGCCAGTTCTTCACGGTCTATGACCAGTTCGCGATAATAATCAATAATTTTCTCAAAGAATCTCTCGCCTGACACATCTTTTCCATCCCACTTGCCGGGAAGAAGTGCTGATTTTTCCGGCTTGAATGTGGCTTGATAATCCTCCCTAAGAGGAAAATCGCTCTCATGCAGCGGATCGCCATACGTAGAGGCAGTTGAAGACTTGATGACATATTTACAACCGTGCTTTACCATCACGTCAAGCAAACCAATGAAATTCTCTACATTGTTTTTCATGTAGCGAAGAGGATCCTCCATTGATTCGCCCACAGCCAGATAAGCAGCAAAATCAATAACAGCGACAGGCTTGTATTGCTGAAAAACTTTACTCACTCCGGAGGAGTCTGCAATATTAATGACTTCAAGAACTGCTCGCGTATCTATTGCTTCCCGGTGACCATTTTCAAGGCTATCGATAACGACAACCTTGTACCCCTCGTCCAATAATTGCCTTACAGTAAAGCCACCAATATATCCAGCACCACCAGTAACAAGAATTGTTTGAGACATAGTACTCCTTAAAGTATTACTTACTTCCTAGAATACAAAAAGGGCTGGCAAATTGCCAGCACCAACGAATCTATCAATTAACACAGATAGGCACGGTCAGGGCCAACCGGCAGGAAAACCCTTTTTTGACGATGGGATTCGACAAAAACATGGGTATAACCACACCCAGGACAACATGCATCCCAACCAAAAACTATGTCTGGGGATGTGGTCGAAGGATCAACATTTTGTCTTGATGTTGGATCGTTCGGCTCAATTTCGAACACCCTCCCACACCTCGGACAGCTAACATTTTCTCCCCCAGGAGGGAATCGATCATACCGAGGCGGCACTCTACTCTCCAGCCGACTCATATTTGTTGTACCACTCGCCAGACAGGTACCGGACCAACCCATCTGGCTTCTCGGACTCTCTTCGAATCCAGTCCGCCAGCTCAATGTCTCCAGGCATGCTGCCAGCAGGACAACCGCAGCTAGACGGGTTAAGAGCAGCCGAATGCGGGCCACCGCCACTAACGCTCATCATAGATGGCGCCACAACATTTGCCAGAAAAACAGTACCGCCAACATTTATCTCCCTCAGATACCTTTGTGCATAAACCTGAAAAGCAACGGGGGTCTGAGGAAGATCCTCTTTGGTAACAATGATCACGCTAGCACAACATGACTTCATGGTACATCTCCCTCTTGCCATGAATTGGCGCAATCAAGTTAACACAAAAAAACAAAATATACAATTTCCACAAACGTAAAATAGTACCAAACTAAAGTAAATCTTCCGGATCCACATCCCAAAAAAGATAGGGATTGGACTGAAACACTTCCGTTAATAATTTGTTTGGTAACTCACTTACTTTGAATATAATGTGATAGCGATGCTTGTTACGGATTCTGGACAAAAACGCCTTCGCCGGACCAATATACTTCAGCTTTCTCTTGTCGGCCTCATGGGCAACCGCTTCGATTAAATTCTTTGCTCTCTCCAGGTTAGCGTCCTCTGCGACAACCCGAACTAGGTGGGAAAACGGCGGATCGCCGAATTCTCTCCTATTCTTGATCTCACTTTCATAAAAAATATGATAATCATGGTCCTTGGCTGCAAGAATTGACTTTGCCTCCGGCCAATATGTCTGAATAATTGTTTTTCCCTCGTTTTCACCCCGCCCGCTTCTGCCAGAAACCTGCGTTAAGATCTGAAATGTCTTCTCGTCCGCTTTGTAGTACGGCAGATGAAGCCCGACATCGGCCGAAACAATCCCGACAAGGTCAACCGACGGTATATCAAGACCCTTAGCAATGATTTGAGTTCCGATCAAAATATCGATTCTGCCGCACTTCAAGTCGGCATAGAAATCGTGATAAGCACCCTTGGTCGAAAGACTCTGGGAATCAACCCTGCGTATTCTGGCACGTGGAAACAACTGGCGAATCTCGCTCTCAATCTTTTCAACTCCAGCGCCGAAGTATTTGATCTTATAGCCGAGGCAAACAGGACAATTTAGAGGGACCTTGCCCTCATAATCACAATGGTGACAACTAAGATAGTTTTTACTACCGCTAACATGGTAAACAAGAGGAATCGCACAATTTGGACAAAGCAAGACCGTGCCGCACTCTCGGCACGAAACGAATGTAGCCATCCCCCGACGATTCAAGAAAAGAAAAACCTGTTTCTTTTTGGCAAGCGCATTGGAAACTTCTTCCTGAAGACGAAGAGAAATTGGTGAATAGTTTTGAGCTTTCATCTCCTGGCGCAGGTCAACAATAGTCGCTGGTGGCAAAGTTGACCGTTGATAACGGTTCCTTAGTTCAAAAAGATCGAATTCACCCACTGTGGTCTTATAAAAAGACTCTATTGTTGGTGTCGCACTACCCATGACAAGTAGTGCATCAGAATATTTGGCAAGTTGCAGAGCCACTTTGACCGCATGGTATTTTGGATTCTTTTCCTGTTTGTATGCCCCCTCGCCCTCCTCATCCAAAATAATGAGACCGAGATTCTTGCTTGGCACGAATAAAGCCGAACGAGGACCAACAATAATCGGTTTTGCTCCCGAGTAGAAATCAAAGTAGTTCTTGTAGCGCTCTGATTTTGACAGGCCGGAGTGGATAAGGGCAACATTATCGCCAAAGCACTCGCGAAAACGCTCCATGGTTTGGGGTGTTAGGACGATTTCAGGAACAAGGACTACGACCTGCTTGCCCATATTAATAACTTCTTTTGCTAATCGAAGATAAACCTCAGTCTTACCTGAAGAAGTTACCCCCAAAATCAAGGCCGGCTTCTTGGGACCGCTATCAAGCTTTCTTTTTAGGTCAAGAAAAACTGATTCCTGCTCGAGAGATAGCTTCTTTGGTATCGATATCTCATGCTCATCTTCTCTGGCCACTCGACCCGGCCGCTTCATTTCAGTCGGCAGGAAAAGCGACAGCGCCTCGCCTTGCGAACAAAGATAATACTCTGACATCCACTTAATCAACGGAATATAGTGCGCCGGCAAGTTGAATGATGGATCAATACCGGTAATTTCCCTTAATTCAAAGGCAGACGGTTGGCTTGTCTCATCTGAAATCCCTATAACTGCTCCACGGATTTTGTTCTTGCCGAATGGCGCTGAAACTATCGAACCAATACTAATCTGATCTTCCATCTCTCCTGGAACGAGATACGAAAAAACTTCTTTTTCAACGTTTGTTTTTTTTTCGGGAATAATATCAATTTTCATTGCCAATCAATTCTATTACACACCTTGGATCAAAGCAAATGCCAAAGACCCTTGATATTTGCTCCAGCCCTGATACACTTGCCGATGAGAAAACACCACGAAGTCTGTGGGTTAATCTCGGGCCGAATCCCAGACCTGCTCTGTGCCCGAAGGAGGTGTTTGATGGCTGGAGTGAAAACGAAGAAAGTGGCAACGCCCGTGGTCGCCCCAACTACTTGACGCAATTCGTCGTTTTCAGCACAGAGCAGGTCACCCCGGCCCGATTCACTGAATCGGGCTTTTTCGATTGACATTTTTTATTCTTATGGTATACTTAATATGATCAAACATGTCTGCGTCGCAGACACTGATCGAACTCGGCCCTGGCGTTGCTTTACGTCGTGCTTCATCATCTCTCGGCACGTCGTCGTTCCCAGAGTAGCGCCAGTGGCCTTTTTTACTTGATTAAACATAAGACATATTCGAAGTGATGGAAAAAACATCAACAAAAACAGTTGCAGTAGTTGGCCGACCAAACGTTGGTAAGTCAACCCTCTTTAACCGCCTTATCGGGAGGCGCGAGGCCATCGAATCACCAGTCCCAGGAACTACCAGGGACCGTCTTTTTGGGCAGGTTTCATGGCGAAATGAAACATTTGAACTAATTGATGTTGCCGGGATCGAAACAGGCACCAAGGGAGAGATCGCAAAAAATGTTCAAGAGAGTATCGAGGTTGGCATTGAGGCAGCTGATTTGCTTCTTTTCATCGTTGACTGGTGCGATAAATCCAATGATATCGATCGCCTTATTGCCAGAAAACTTCGTCGCTACAAAAAAGAGATTATTCTGGTTATAAACAAAGTCGACAACACTCTTAGGAATCAAGACGTAGAGGAGTTCAAACGCTTGGGTGATTTTCCGATGGCTACCATTTCTGCCATATCAGGCAGAGGCACGGGGGATCTCCTTGACCTGATTCATGAGAAGCTTAAAGCGGTACCATCTAGCCCGATTGAACCCGACCAAGAAGGTTCCATAAAATTGGTTATTCTTGGCCGGCCCAATGTTGGTAAGTCAACTCTGCTAAATACTCTGATTGGCCAAAAAAGAGCAATAACCTCCGCTGAGCCAGGAACAACCAGGGATGCCATCTATATAAGCTTTATGCACAAAAACAAAAAAATTGAGCTTTCCGATACCGCTGGCATCAGACGTTCCGGCAAAATCGTAAAAGACACAATAGAGAGCTTCAGTGTTATACGCGCCTGGAAAGCTTTTGATCAGGCCGATATTGCGATCGTTGTCATAGATGGCAACGAAGGAATTACGGCTGGTGACATTAAATTAATCGGCGAAGCAAAAGAACGCGGCAAAGGCGTTATATTAGCTGTCAACAAAATTGACCTGTGGGGAGATGCTGCCGAAAACAAGATTTCAGAGCAATTAGTTCTACTTCAACACAAGCTAAATTTTGCTCCCTGGCTACCAGTTGTTTTTATTTCAGCCAAAGAGCAGCTGAATACGAAACCGCTTTTGAATCAAGTGGTCAAGGTCGAGGAGAGCCGCCGATCCATTATCCCAGAAGAAGACCTAGACGCCATTCTCAATTTTGCCAAGGAATCGAACAATCAACTCCAAAACATTGTCAAGCTCAAACAAAAAAGAAGTGCTCCCCCTACGTTTGATCTAGTCTACCAAGGGAAAACACCTCCTCACTACACACAAATGCGCTATTTAGAAAATAAATTTCGCGACCTCCATCCCCTAAACGGTACACCAATATTTATTGATGTAGTTCATAAAAACAAGGCGTAACAAGAAACTCATTGACGAGTTGGGATACCCCGCAAGTAAGAATCCAAGAGACAATTACTTTTCCTGAGCACTGGATCTCTCAAGTCGCAAAGAAATTACGCTTAAGCCAGGATACTGAACTCTGCCGTGAACTTGAAGTCGATCGAGTGGCTTAATACTAAGCCATGTTCTCCCGACAATATTTGATTTAGGTAGAGCACCCCACTCTCTAGAGTCAGATGAGTGCTGGCGATTGTCACCCATGACAAAATATTCATCACTTTGCAGGGTTTTTTCGAGTACGGCCCTATCGGAAACGTAGGTTTGAATACTACTAGGCAAGTACTCCTCACTCAGAGCAACACCCTTAGGATTGGCTTGGTTATAGACAGTAATTTTGTTGTTTTCGATTTTAACAGTCTCATTCGGGAGTCCAATAATCCTCTTGATATAGTTCACATTCGGATTCCCTGGGTAACGAAAAACCACAACATCACCTCGCTTGGGCTGTCCGCTCAAGTAGCTGATCTTCTCAGCAAGAAGATACTCACCATTAACATAGTTTGGCATCATTGACTCACCGTCAACTATGAATGGCTGAACAGCAAAGTAGCGTAGCGAAAAAGCCAGAACAAATACAACCACTGCCGTTTTTAGTAAATCGAATACGAAATAGAGGAAATCTCTAGCTGGATCACTCGGAACATCTAAATTATTGAGTTCCTCGGAGTTTGTTTCTTTGTCAAATTCATTTGTCATGCGATTATTTGTTTTAATAATTAAACCTCGGATACGGCACATAATCGTACCACCTGCACCATCATTTTACCAGGCCTTGACAACGCCAGTCAACCAAGGAGTATAATAAAATGCGCAATTAAATGAGTTATTTTTTAAATATTTCTATTTATAATTGCGCGCTATTTAATTAAAAGCTAGCAATAAATGCACCCAGTGTTGTTTAAAATTGGGGAATTCAGCATCTCCACTCACGGAGTTTTGGCAGTGGTGGGAATTGTGTGCACTTCGGCGATTACTTATTTACTGGCCCACCGTCGCCTCAACTGCACCTATCTATTCGATAATATCGTCTATGCTGTGCTGGCTGGAATTATCGGCGCAAGGCTAACGTATATCCTCCTATACCCAGAACAATTTTCAAGCTTGAATGATATGCTATTCATTTGGGAGGGGGGTCTCGTTTCCTACGGAGGTTTTATTCTTGGAGGACTGGCTCTTGCAGTTATCCTTAAATATCAGAGAGAACCTGTCCTCGAGTGGCTCGATATTCTGGCGATTTCATTCCCGGTTGGCATCATGTTTGGTCGTATCGGAGATATTTTTGCGGGAGAGTATTTTGGGGTAGCAACTCAAAGCAAATTATCCCTTGGCGGAGTTGTCCCGGTCACACTATATGAAGCAATTTGGGATTTGATGATTTTTTGTGTCTTATTCTTCTGCTTCCGCTTCTCCACCAAAAATTATCCTCGGGGCACCATGCTAGCACTAACTTGTGGTCTTTATGGGGGCGGAAGGTTTGTTATCGATTTTTGGCGAGACGAAAGTGACTTTTTTCTTCGTCTATCTCCCGGACAGGTAACAAGCCTAATGATCGCGGTTATTTCAACCGTTTATCTTGCGACGCTGATCGCCCCAATTATGAAAGGAAAAAATAATGCCAATAACAAAGACATTTTTAGAAAAGCAACGAAGAACATTACTTGAGGAAAAGGGCCGCCTCGAAGAGCGAATTGCCCGTCTTCGCGAATACCCAGATTACGGCTTCGACGAGGAAGATAACGTTCGTGAGATTAGTGAATTCGAGAGCAATAGATCTTTTGAAACACAAATGCAGTATTTGCTTAACAAGGTAAACAGGGCGCTTGAAGCAATTAGTGATGGCACATATGGACAGTGCACAAAATGTAGCAGTGCCATCGAAGAGGGCCGGCTGGCTATCATGCCATACGCCGAGTTATGCGTTTCATGCAATATTGAAAACGAAATAATCAGATAAGCCAACAATAATACCAGACGAATTGAAGAGAAATGGAAGACGGGTCTTCCATTTCTCGTATTTTAAGCAAATCGGCAATGAAAAAAACATCAATAATACTTATCCTGTGCCAAATCATTGATTTTGCCGCTTACCACCTTGAGGCGGGTGAGGTCAATAATCGATTTATATTCGGCTTTTACGGCAACAACTGGATTGCAATCCTCACTTCAATGATACTGCTAGCCGCAATTGTCCTTTGGCCGACCACAAGACACATGGGCACACCCGTGACTCTGATTTTCGCCGGATCCCTCTCAAACGTTCTAGATCGAGTTATCTACGGCGGGGTAGTTGATTATATGGCGCTATGGCAGGTTACCCATTTCAACATCGCTGACACGCTAATCATTGCTGGCCTATTTGTTCTGCTCACAAGGATTGCTGAAAACAAAAAACTTCCTGTTTAGGGAAGTTTTTTGTTAGTAGTAATCTATTCCTATTTTGTTGCTTTTTCAACAAGCTCTTTGAATACTGCTGGCTGATTTTCAGCGATATCGGCTAGCATTTTTCGATCTAGGGTTATGTTTGCGTCAGCAAACTTTTTCATCAATGTTGAGTAGTTTAATCCCATTGCTCGAGCTGCAGAGTTGATTTGCTGAATCCACAGAGCCCTGAATACTCTTTTTTTGACACGTCGATCTCTATAAGCGTGCTGACCAGCCTTATAAACAGCCTGTTTTGCTAACTTAAAAACAGACTTGCGACGGCCCTGATAGCCCTTGGCAAGCTTGATTATCTTTTTGTGTTTAGCGTGCCTGGTTGTTCCTCGCTTAACTCGCATGCATTCTCCTTCGGGAACTAAAGCGTCAGTTTGGTTACTGCTCTTGGTTGCTCGCTCCCAGATTATTTTGAGTAAATCTAAATATAATACTCGCCCACTATCGTGATCTTGATAAAAAACCTAACACAGAGACCACTCAACCAATCTCGTTCAAGGGGACGACTTCGTTACTTAAAAACAAAGCTATAGATACGGGGCCAGCCTATTAACCTTCGCCTTGTCAACGGTCTTAATCTCGATAAGAGTTCTGGTTCGATCAGTCTTGTGAGACAGAAGGTGGCTCTTGGCAGCCTTAACTCGAACAAGTTTACCTGACCCGGTTTGTTTAACTCGCTTGACTGTTGCTTTGTGAGTTTTTAGTTTCATGTTTGCCACCCAGTAAATTAATTAACACTAGACTGATTTTTACGCTTGGTTAGAATTCCGGAAATAAGATTTCCAGCCCTCGACGGCGAACTTTCGTATTCTAATCCAGACTGTTCGCTAAATTTTTTGAAAACCTCGAACGCCTGATCAGCAAAGACATTTTCCCGACCGCGTAATCGCATCGAAACCTTAACCTTGTTGCCACGATCAAAAAATTCCTTTGCCTGCTTAGCCTTATATTCAATGTCGTGATCGCCAATTTTAGCTGTTAAGCGGATCTCTTTCAATCCACTTTCTTTTTGCTTGGCTCGGCTCTCTTTCTCTTTTTTGGATTGATCGTATTTGAATCTACCGTAGTCCATGATTCTGCACACTGGGGGGCGTGAGGTAGAGTTTATCTCCACCAAATCAAGTCCCTGCTCTCGCGCCAAAGCCAAAGCGTCACGGGTGATCATCTCGCCCAGTATTTGGCCCTCACTGCCAACAACCATTACGGGCGAAAACCGAATTCGCTCGTTCACTCGATAAAACTTTTCCTTAATAATGGAAGCTCCTTTTAATCATTCTCGGTTACTACTTAGTAAAATAACATAAAGATCGTTTTTGGTCAACAGTAAAAAATGTCTATTGAGCTTGCAATAATCACCATTTAATCGAAAACCCCCAAAGCAGACAATAAGCCGAGTTCTGTACCCGCCGCGAAGCGGCGGGACAAAAAAACTTTATGAACTAAAGAACGAAAGAACAGGTGGGAAATCAACTTTTTAACTATTAACGCCCTGGTTGTTCTTTGGTTTTTTAGTTTTTCGGTTCTTCGGTCCCGATGCTTCGCATCGGGGGATGGCAATCTATCTACGCGTGAAGACCTCGCATATCTTCCGAGCAGGAATAATGATATGTTCGGCCCACTTCACTTTCACCTAACGAGGCTTGCCACAGACGTACATCGCTGCACGAACGCGTGTGCTCTTACCACACGATTTCACCCTTACCGGTCGTGCATAGCACGACTTAGGCGGTTTTTTTTCTGTTGCGCTTTTCTTAAACTTCACAGCCTACTTACTCTCGTAAGCGTTATTGCTCTATGGTGCCCGGACTTTCCTCCATCCCGATAACTCGGGACAGTAGCCATCTAATCTACTTCGGGGGCCAGGTTATTATAACTCAAGATCATAAAACCGTCAAGATCGCTGTAATTACTTCTGGGCCGCCAAAACCACTTCCTTGCTATTCAATTTTAACTCCTCACGTAAATACTTGCCTGTGTATGAAACAGGATGAGCTGCAATTTCTTCTGGAGTTCCGACAGCAACAATCTCGCCGCCTTTGTCTCCGCCCTCGGGCCCCAAATCGACAATATAATCAGAAGATTTGATAACATCCAGATTGTGTTCGATAACGATAACCGTGTTTCCCTTCTCAACAAGCGCACTAAGCACAATCAGCAAACGCCTAATATCCTCAAAGTGGAGACCGGTTGTTGGTTCATCAAGTATATACAACGTCTTACCGGTGCTCCTGTGAGATAGTTCTGTCGCCAACTTGATTCGCTGGGCTTCACCGCCAGAAAGTGTTGTCGCTGGCTGCCCAAGCTTGACATAGCCAAGCCCAACATCAACCAAGACTTGTAGTTTCTGTTGAATGGTCGGGATATTTGAGAAAAATGTGAGTGCCTCCTCAACGGTCATACCCAGAACGTCAGCAATACTCTTGCCTTTGTAGTGAACATCAAGCGCCTCTTTATTATATCGTTTCCCCTTGCACTCCTCGCATGTCACATAAACATCGGGCAAAAAATGCATCTCAATCTTTAGCACCCCCTCACCCCGGCACTTCTCACATCGCCCACCTTTGACATTGAATGAAAACCGACCAGCACGATATCCTCTCATTTTTGCCTCTGGCGTTACTGCAAACAGCTCCCGAATTGTTGTGAATACTCCAGTATAGGTTGCTGGATTTGATCTAGGTGACTTACCGATAGGAGATTGATCGATGTCAATTATCTTGTCGAGTTCTTTCGTGCCTCTAATCTCTTTGTGCTTGCCAGGAGTCGATCTAGCATGATGAAACTGCTGAGATAAGGCCTTAGCCAAAATATCGTTAACTAATGTTGATTTACCAGAGCCAGAAACCCCTGTTACACACGTAAGCGTATTTAAAGGAATTCTTGCAGAAACGTTTTTTAGGTTATTCTCCTCCGCGCCAATAATCTCCAAGTAATTTCCCGACCCAGGCCTCCTGATGGCCGGCAGCTCGATCTGACGCTTTCCGGATAAGTATTGGCCAGTCAGAGACTCCTTCGACTTCAAAATTTGGTCTGGCGTTCCGTCAAAGACAATTTCGCCACCATGCTCACCAGCACCCGGCCCGATATCGATGATCCAATCCGCGTTCATCATCATCTCTTTATCGTGTTCAACAATAATAATCGAATTACCAAGCTCTTTCAGGTTCTTTATCGTTTTGATCAATCTATCATTATCCCTTTGATGCAGGCCAATTGATGGCTCATCGAGAATATATAAAACGCCCATCAAACCAGATCCAATCTGAGTTGCAAGCCTAATTCTCTGCGCCTCGCCTCCGGCCAATGTTGCAGCGTTCCTGTTCAGAGAAAGATAAGACAACCCAACATCCATCAAAAATTTGAGTCTTTCTCTTATCTCCTTAATCAGCCTTTCTCCAATAATGCGTTGCTCTGGCGTGAGAGAGTCCGGCAATTTATCAAAAAACTCAGTACTTTTCTCAACCGTAAGCTCGGAAACGTCATATATGTTCTTGCCGGCGACCAAAACACCCAGCACTTCCTTCTTAAGTCTTTTGCCCTTGCAAGAAGGACATTGCTGTACAACCATATACTTGTCAATTTCTTTCTTGACATAGTCCGACTGGGTCTCCTTGTACCGACGCTGGAGATTTGGTATGACACCTTCATACTTTGTTTCATAACCGAACACATTATATGTCTCTTCACCTGTACCATAAAGAATGGTCTTGAGGTCATCCTTGGAAAGTTGCGACACGGATTTGTCCATGTCAATTTTGTGCTTCTTGGCTACCGCCTTAAGAATATTCAAATACCAGCTGAGATTAGCCGAACTTCTGGACCAAGGCCTAATAGCGCCTTCGTTTATTGTTAGACGAGGATTAGGCAGAACCAAGTGGGGATCAATTTCCTGACGAACGCCAAGACCCTGGCAAACTGGGCACGCACCATGAGGCGAATTAAACGAAAATGATCTCGGCGTAATTTCAGTGAGAGAAAAACCACACTTGGGACAGGCAAACAACTCCGAGTAAGCAGTCTCTTTTTCTGTTTCGTAGTTATAGACAATGACCTTGCCCTGAGAAGCGGCCAGAGATTTTTCTACCGAATCGTATAATCGTTTGCGCGCAGATTCGTCCATCTCGTCCGGCTCCAGGATAAGGCGGTCTACCACCACTTCTATGGTATGTTTTGTCTGCTTATCAATCTCTTTACTCTCAGCTTCATCCAGATCCATGATTATTCCATCCAGACGAACTCTGGCATACCCAAGCTTCAAGATCTTGTTAAATACATCCTTGTGCTCACCTTTCTTATCCGCTACCAACGGAGCAATGAGCGCCACTCGACGAGTTTTCTTGCTTTCGGCCAAGATGTATTCAACGATCTGCCCAACTGTCTGCCTGGTAACAGGTACACCACAATCCGGACAGTGAATTATTCCGGCCCGAGCAAAGAGAACCCTTAGATAGTCATAAATCTCGGTAACTGTGCCAACAGTGGAACGAGGATTCCTCGAAGCAGACTTCTGATCGATCGATATAGCCGGAGACAGACCCTCGATGTAATCGACATCTGGCTTTTCCATGAGACCCAGAAATTGCCTAGCATAAGAGGACAGGGACTCAACATACCTTCTTTGCCCTTCGGCATAGAGTGTATCAAAAGCAAGGGACGACTTGCCGGAGCCCGAGAGACCAGTGATGACGACAAGCTTATCGCGAGGAATTTCAAGAGAAACATTTTTAAGATTATGCTCTCTTGCACCTCTTATTTTAATTGATTCCATACAATCTTTCCCTTTATATAGCAAGATAAAAAGTAATGTGCTGCGATACAAGGCGCAACAAGAAGCGAAGCGCACTTATTGCAAGATATAAACGATGTGCTAAATACAAGGCGCAACAAGAAGCGAAGCGCACTTATTTTAGCTGTATAATTTTACCACCTTTGTCAATCCTAAACAAGACCAAAAATCAGCCCGAACAAACAAAAGAACAAGAGTCTGCAATCGCGGTGATAATTTGAAGCTAATCATGAAAGCGGGCAAGGCATGCTTGATGCCTTGTGGTTCCGGCCTTCAAACCAAAACATTCTCCAGCTCTAGAAGCGTTTCCCAAAGTTGCAGCCAGGACAGATCTCTGATGAACCAAAGCATTCTCTGATCTTTTGCAGCTCTTAGTTTTGAACATATTGACCCGTACCATTTCAAATAAGAGTATGCTATCATCATTGTAATAATGTACAAGTTGTAACCGTTGGTTACATATTTTGTATGACAAAGTATGCACCTACCAAAGATAATATAGTAAGAAGAAGGAGAGATATGGAGAACGATATAGATACAATTATTGGCCTCAATGTGATTCTCAAGGGAAACATTAAAAACAAAGGGTCAATCCAGGTAAATGGAACTATTGAGGGTGAGGTTCGTAGCGATGAGCACATTAACATAGGCGAAACAGCTAAGGTTAAGGGTCCTGTAATCGCTAAAACAGTAGAGGTTTCCGGAGAGGTTTCTGGCCTCATCGAAGCCTCAGAGCGGCTGGAAATTCACCCAACCGGTAGAGTTACAGGAGATATTAACGCCAAGAGCTTAATCATCCAGAACGGCGCTATATTTGTTGGCAAGAGCATCATGCCTTCGAAGGGATCAGTCGGAGATTTAGGCAAGGCTGAGACAACAATCGAAGAAGTTTTCGCAGACTCAGACAAAGAAGACAAGAAGGATAAGGGACAGGAAGAGGACAAAGAGGAGAAAGAAAAAGACCCTCTTGGATTTTTCCGGAAATAAAGGATATTAACCTCGGGGCACCGTTCGATCCTGAGCAACTCACGGTCAAGGGAAGCCCCGAACCCCTGGAACGTCCCGACAATTATCGGGACGGGGTATTAAACCCTTTTTTACGAGCTGGAAACTCCCTGTGGGCACTGATTCTACGGCTATCTGTATCTTGTAATAACAAGCTAACTAGGCGAAAGGCGAGAAGCGAAAGTGTAGTCGCAATTGTTGTTAATGGATTTGTTTCTTGCGCCTGATAACTTACGCCTCTCCAATATCTTGTGTACTACTATATTTTTGATATAAGAAAATGCAATAAGCGCTCTCAAGTTGAGGACATCAAAACTTATCTTGGGGGGCTGGGGATCTCAGGGGAGTTCACCTATCCAACAGCTGCTCAAGCACCAGAAGAGCTAGTTGACTTGGCTTTGGCTAAACGCTACTCAACCATCGTAGCTATCGGGGGAGATGATCTCGCGACAGCTATCGCCAACCGCCTACTCGGCAGAAAAGAAGCATTGGGTATAATTCCTCTTGGAGCATCGGAGTATCTCTCTGAGCTGATCGGCACCAGTAATTGGCGAGAAGCAGCAGAGGCACTGCGTTTTCGTAAAATTTCAGAAATCAGGATGGGTCAAACAGCTGCCGGAAATTCCTTCTTAACACACATAGATCTCGATATTGGTTACCCCATAGAAGTAACGCTCGAATTTAAGGATTTTCTAGTTCAAACCAAAGCCGAGAATCTGATAGTGGCAAATGTTTACCCTGGCGTTAAAAAGAGAGGCATCGACTATCTCGATGTCCTTATCAAGAGTGCAGAACCAAAGGATGGGCCAATGCTCTCTCGCCTCGCCTCAATCTTTGGAGCAAAGAAAAACAATAAAGACAAATTAATTTCATTGTTTAGGGCCAGATCACTTCGGATTTTTACCAAAACACCATTAGCACTGATAAGCAACGGCAAAACGATTGCCAAGACTCCGCAACTAGTAGAAAGCTCCGATGAGCCTCTCCGACTGATAACAGCCCGAAAAGGGGCACATCCGTGGGAGTGAAAAAGTAGAGGGTAGAGAGCAGATAGTAGAAGGGAGAAAGGAGAAAGTAGAGGGGGCGACTGTGCAAGCTACTTGTTCTTTCTATAGCTAATAAATGCAGAGATCTGACTTGCTACTTGCTCAAGTTTGGTGCTTAGTTCAATGTACTGTGATTGAGAACAGTATCCTAATTCTTTGGCTAAAACTAGTAATGTATCCAACTCATTGCAAGACCCCAGTGAGATATAGAGAAATTGTATCAGCTCTTTATTTCCATTCCTGCCATATCCTTCGGCTATGTTTACCGGAATAGAAACCACCGCTCTATTTATTTGAGAAGCCAAACCATATATCTCTGAATGAGGAAATTGTCTGGTAATTTTGTAGCACAAGAGAACAAGGCCAATGCCTTCTTGCCATATTTTTAGATCTTTGTATCCCCTCATTTCTCACTGCTCTTTCCTTTCTACCTTCTCCCCTCTCCCTTCCACCTTCTACTATTTAAGCTGTAGTACCGCTCCCTCCCCCTCATGCTCATCGAGAGGTTTTTCTTTAAGAATAGGCAGCGAGAAGAAAAATTCCGTTCCCTTGCCCTCACCCTCACTCTCAAACCAAATCTTGCCTTTGTGTAGTTCGATTAGATTTTTGGAAATATACATACCAAGCCCAGTACCCTTGACTTGGTCCTTCAAAACATCAACCTGAGAGAATTTCTGAAAAATTCGATCGCGCTTCTCCTTGGGCACTCCGCAGCCGTTGTCCTTGACTGACACGACAATATTGTCGCCTTCTTTCCAGGCCCGAACTTTAATTTTGCCACCCGGATCAGTGTATTTGATAGAGTTGCCCAGCATATTGATAACAACCTCGGTGATTCTGGTCTTGTCAAACCAGGTCTTGGGCAGGGCATCTTCGGACTTGTCATAAACCAATGTGTGCCGCATCTCCTTCACCTTAGACCCAACCTCCATTACAGCCTGGTTGATGATATCCTCCATCTGCGACTCCTCGTAAATAAGATGAACTCTGTTCGACTCTATCCTGGAGACATTGAGCAGATCTCGCACAAGTGAGGCCAGTCTTTTGGACGAAGTATAGACACTGTCAAGATATTTCTTGGCTTGATCCGGAATCTTGCCGCCCATGCCCTCATCCAAAATCATAGAAAGATAACCCTCGATAGCAGCTATTGGAGTATTGAGCTCGTGCGATGCCATCGACATAAAGTTGTCCTTGGCCTTGTCCAAATCCTGCAAATGTTTATTAGCCTCATCGAGCCTTTTAGCTAATTTTGAAATGTCTTCCTTCTGTTTTATCTCACGCTGGACGCTCCTAACTAGCTGATACCCACTGTAGCTTGCGGTAAACCATATGAAAAAATTGATTGCTCCCTCAGTCATGCTCTCCGATATTACCATCCGAACCAGCAGAGCGAGAGATAACACGATAACAATCGCCTCCGTCGCAATCACTTTAATGTCAAACAGGTGATGCTTCGTGATTGCATAAGCAGTAAACCCAAGCATGAAAACAACAGAGTAGTCCCCCAGCCAATAATAGTTATCGCCAGGTCTGAAAACCGGCCAAATCACGTTGAAAATTGTGTTAAAAAATGCCACTGCAATCACACCGTACGAAAATAATCTTATTTGCGATTTTTCGTTCAAGCTAGCCAACTTGTATGATTTGACTAAGCGCCATATGACTAACAATGCGGTTATCACCGCGTAAGCATAGAAGATTAGTTCATATTCACCCATGGTCCAAACTAATAGGCTATTAGACAAATTCATATCTGCAACAATAAGATTTGTTGCGGCAGATACAATAGCAAACGACACACCGACAGAAACAAAAAGCAGATCGACAGTTCTCCATCTTGCTTGGTTTTTCGGGAAATTAAGAATAAACGCATAAATTGAAACCAGGAATAAGGCAACGGAGGCAAAATTTAGCCTAGCTAACAACAGAGAAAACCGGGATAGGCTCGGGTAATATACCAAAAAACCGAGACTGGCCCAAAGCAAAACCGCCAATGACGTTAGAAAGAAATAACGATTTTGAGGCTGACGCTTATTTGTGTGGTAAACAGCAAAGCCAAGCAACAATGAGGCTAAAGCAACAGCCGCAAGCACAAACTCCTGAATCAGTTTTATGTCAATTTTTTCCATTGATTTGATATATAAAAAACACAAGCGCCCAAATGAAATATTCGAGATCAATTAACAATGAAGAATAGGACTTATTGGCTCTGGACCAAAATAATTCACAGGAACTAGCTAATATAGGCACGAGTATTAACACAGACGCAAGCGGCATAAAGCGGAGCAACACTGCAACTATTATTATAAATGCGCCAAGTCCATTTAGCAATTGTAAAACGAGGAATAGTCTATCGCCTCCGAGTACAGTAGCGAAGGTCTTCAGCCCCTTTTCTTTATCCTCGTCCATATCTTTAAGATCATAATATGAAGTATTCATCAGGTCGCGGATAAATACTAAAACCATAATGATGATTACAGCATAATTAAACGGAAGAGAATAATAAAAGACATAAAATGGAATGATTAAATTCCAACCAACCGCCACGTAGAAATCTTTGAAACCAAGTATATAGTGCGTTAGTCCTTTAAACAAAACTGTATACAGAAGACCCCAAACCATTATTAGGATTGCTATCGATAATCCAATCGAATTGCCATGAACGCCTACAAACCAGAGCGTTCCAACGGTGAAACAAAGAATAAACAGCGTGAAAATAATATGCTTGTGCAGAGTACTTTCATAAACATCTTTTGCCTCCCACCTTCTCGGCTCCTCGAAATAATTGAAAAGATAAACTGCTGTGGGAATCAGGAACATAATAAACAAAAAGTCCCACTCGAGGGGACCTGACAACAAGAATGACACAGCGTATATTTCCGCCATCGCGCCAAGGGCAGTGACCAGGGCAATCTTAATGTGTCTGAATGTTTTATTTTCCTTCGTCATCAGCTGTAAACCTTAATCACTTGTCTCTCCCATGTTTTAGGTAGCCTATCCCAAGCAAAAATACTCCCGGAACGTTAATCACCCCAACAACAATAATCGGCCATTCGGTTAATGCAAGACCATAATTCAGCCAAGCCAACTCATTAATAATTAATGCGATTACTAATGGCCCGCTAAAATCTTCGGCGCTCTTTGTGCGCCATATTTTTATGACCTGCATGTAGAGACCAAATGTAATAATGATGCTCGCAACAAGAGTTATGATTCGACTTGTGTCAAGATAATTCATATTGAGTTTAGCTTTATTGCCTTCGCCAGCATTCCTTATCGTGTTTTTATCATTCTAACCCCCAAAGCGCACATTTTGCAAGCGATTACGAATAAAGTAATTGCTTGTTTATGATGATATAATGGTCACAACCATGGCCAAACTGCTCTCTCAAATTAAATCACCTAAGGACTTAAAAAAATTATCGCTAAGTCAACTTGATGATTTGGCTGTGGAAATACGTTCATTTCTCTTGCAAACACTCGCTCAAAATGGCGGCCACTTGGCCCCGAACCTAGGAACAGTTGAACTAACCTTGGCATTGCACTATTTTTATAACTCGCCCAAAGACAAAATGATCTGGGATGTTGGTCACCAGGCTTACACCCACAAAATAATCACGGGCAGACTCAATGATTTCGCCACCCTGCGCAAGATGGGCGGGCTGAGCGGATATCTCAAGATTACAGAAAGCAAGCACGATTCCTTTGGCGCCGGACACGCCGGTACCTCGATTTCGGCCTCACTCGGTTTCGCCGAAGCCAGAGATCGTTTAAAAAAGAATCATCAGGTTGTTGCCATTATCGGAGACGGAAGTCTAAACTGCGGACTAGCCTATGAGGGTCTAAACAACATTGGAAGCCTCAACTCAAATATCACCGTAATACTAAACGACAATAAGTGGTCTATCTCAAAGAACGTCGGTGGCATGGCAAAATACCTGGAAAAACTCTCTGGTATTGATGTAGCAAAGAAGAAAAACGCGGATATCGAGTCGATCTTTGAGTCTCTTGGCTTCAAATACTTCGGTCCGATCAACGGCCACAACATTGAGGAACTAGTTAACGCATTTCAGAAAGCTAGTATCACACCAGGACCAAAGCTGATACACGTCATAACCAAAAAGGGCGCCGGCTACAGCCACTCAGAGAACATGCCCGACAAATATCATTCAGTGAACCCCTTCATTCTTGAGTCTGGTGAAAGCATAAAGCGAACAAACAGCCTCACATTCACTAACGCTTTTGCTGATGCGCTAATACGAATAGCAACGACAAACAAGAAAGTCATCGCAATTACAGCAGCCATGCCTGCCGGTACGGGCGTTGATAAGTTCGCGGAGAAATTTCCTGATCATTTTTATGATACTGGAATCGCAGAAGAACACGCTGTCATATTCGCTGCTGCACTCGCCCTCGAAGGCTTCATCCCGGTAGTAGCAATTTATTCAACTTTTCTCCAGCGCGCCTACGATCAAATAATCCACGATGTCGCGTTGCAAAAAATCCCTGTCATCTTTGCTATCGATCGAGCAGGCATTGTCGGGGCTGATGGCCCCACACATCATGGCATCTTCGACCTGTCTTACCTGCGCCACATTCCAAATCTTGTCGTGCTGGCACCAAAAAACGAGAACGAATTACAACACATGCTTTATTCTGCCACTATGTACAAAGAGGGTCCGATCGCAATTCGATATCCGCGCGGCAGCGGAGCAGGACAAGTCTTGAGCTCAGAGCTAAGCATGATAGCAATAGGTAAAGCAGAAAAAATGACCAACGGATCTGATGTTGCAATCCTTGCGATAGGCTCTATGGTTTACCCTTCACTGGAAGCGGCAGAAATGCTAAGAAGCGAAAACATCCACGCTACAGTCTATAATGCCCGCAGCGCAAAACCGATTGATCCGAAGATGATTCAGGAAGCGCTCAAAATTGGAACCATTATCACTGCAGAAGAAAACATCCTTGAGGGTGGATTTGGCTCGGCAGTCTTAGAGGAACTCGAGAAGTCGGGGCACCTCTCAAACATATCGGTGCGCCGGCTGGGCATTGAGAAATTTATTGAGCACGGAGAGGTAGGCGAACTCAAGGAGAAATATGGCCTTACAAGCAATCGAATTTACCTAGAAGCCAGAGACCTAATCTCTTCAAGGAATCAAACATCCGTCTTTTCGGCCTAAACAAAGAGGTAGTGCGAGAAGACCAATATCGGAAACCATAACAAGTACTCCCCATCACAGTAAACATAGGAAAATATGGTCAGGTCTCTCTCTCCTTTTGATTTCTCAACATAGTAGGAGAAATAGGGCACGATCAATAATATCATTAGAGAATAATACGGCAACTGATTTTCGTAGACTCCAAATATTATCGGCAGAGCAGAGAGTAAATTGATGGCATTAATGAAGGTATAAAATTTCTGTCGAGGCAAAATTACCGCAAAAGTTTTAAGTTTTTTTCGACCATCATCAACCACATCCTTCAAGTCATAGAAAACAGTTGCAACAAAAAGCCTTATATATATAAAAATGATCAATGAGACTGCCGCGTAGTCGACCCGAACGTGGGCATGAACGTTGTAGGCAAAAAGCAATAGCAGGTAGACCGCCGGCACAAAAAAATCTTTGAAACCGGTAATTTTGCGGCTAAGTTGTTTGAAGTACACACCGTAAGCAAAGCCGAGTGCATACATAGTTAGCCACAAGCCGATCACTGCGATTTTCCCCTGATACGCCAGTATGCCCAGCGAACCTAAGAAGTATCCAATGATCATCACCTGAGTCAGTATTTTGTGTTTCAAAAGATAGTCAGCCCTCCCTGGATTGGTACAAATATCTGACTTTATCTCTTTGTATCTATCGAAAAGATAAATCGAATGAACACCGAAGTATGTAATCAGAAGATAAAGGCTGTCAGGGGCCCGATCGAGCATAAGAGAATAGCTGCCGACAATGCATGCTGCACCCAAAGACATGATGTGACCACCAAAAATAAACTCATCTTTAATTCTCTTAAAGATATTCATCTTAGTCCTGTTCGATTAATTATTATCTGTGCACACTCAAAATAACCATCTTCACCTCATGAAATGATTAGTGCCGCAGAACCCTACAGAGATGTTGGAAACACCTTACATCTCTACTAAAGTCAGAGGCACTAGGAAAAAATGACGACTTTTTAATGATAGCGTCCAGCATGATCATGATCAAGTGATCGTTATCAACATACGGCATTTTCTGAGCAAGCGCTTGATGTTTTGTAATTATTGTTCAACAATCAGCCCCTGATTCGGGCTCTAACGACTCACTGTAACTTTGTCAGCATTGACATACATGAATTTTTATGTTACTATTTATACATATAGTTTTAGATTAATGTTTATGCAACACAGCATAAATGATAATATATAGGCATCAAATCTTTATTGAGCCCGTGTTAAATTGAACTGCATTTGATAAAGGCCATAATAACTAACCACTAATAGGACTTATCAATGGACGCCAAAACACAACTACAAGAGTACAAGCAAAAATTAGATATTGAGCTCAATAAATACTTGACCGCAAAAGTTCAAGAGGCAGATAGAATATCTCCACTGACCAGAGAACTAATGGAGTACATTGCCGACCTAACGCTCCGTGGCGGAAAGCGAATCAGGGCCGCACTCATGTACTATAGCTATGTTGCCCATGGCGGCAAGAACACTGATGAGGTGCTTTTGGCTTCGATGTCGATGGAACTCTCAGAGACATACCTTCTTATCCACGACGACATTATGGATAATGACTCACTACGCCGTGGAGGTATGACGATCAATACGTCATATCGTCAAATCGGAGAGAACCTTTATCACGACAAGATCAATACACGCAATTTTGGTAATTCCATGGCCATGCTTGCAGGTAATGTTGCTTGTGCTCTCAGCAACGAACTCATAGCGCGCTCAAATTTTGACAAAAAAGATATCGTCCGAGCACTAGATGAGCTTAACCGGGTCTATGTTGTCGAGCAGTACGGCCAAATGCTTGACGTTCTTTCACAGTTAAGGGAAAACATTACAACCAAAGATGTACTATTGGTTCACCAATTAAAAACTGCCCCCTATACATTTGAGGGTCCACTCAGAATCGGGGCCATTTTAGCCGGCGCCGACGAGAAATCACTGCAGAAATTAAGCGACTACGCCATTCCGCTAGGAATTGCGTTTCAAATTCAGGACGATATCCTCGGCATGTTCGGATCAGAGGAAAAATTAGGCAAACCGGTAATCTCAGATCTAAAGGAGGGCAAAAAAACCCTTCTTATTCTGAAAGCATTGGATAGGGCGACAGCCAGGCAGAGAGAGATAATCGAGATCAATCTTGGCAACAAGAAGACTACGATGAATGGACTGAAGGATGTCAGAGAAGTGATCAATCAAACAAAATCTCTCGACTATTCAAAGGCAATGGCCAAGAAGCTAGTCGAGGAAGCCGTCTCAGCCATGAACTTACTCAAATTAAAAAAAGAAGGAAGTGTATTCCTTCAAAATATCGCAGATTATATGATTAACCGAGAATACTAGTCCTCTTTTTGCTCTCTGAACTGTTTCAGTCTTGGCCAAGCATCCTTGAACCAATAAGTAAAACTTTGAGGATTGTTCTCAATCTCTTTCTCTAGTTCATCTGTCGAGACCCATCTCCAGTCTTCGGCCTCTTCTGGATTGGGTTCAGGAGAATCATCGCAAGTACCAACAAAAACGTGATCTATCTCATTCTCCGTTAGGTCTCCCAATTCAGCCCTATACGCAAAAACAAACGCTTCACTGAGTGGGCAATCAAAACCCATCTCTTCTTTTAGCCGGCGATGAGCAGCTAACTCAGTCTTCTCGCCTGGAGACGGATGACTGCAGCATGTGTTTGTCCACAAACCGCCAGAATGATATTTATTTATTGCCCGCTGCTGAAGCATCAACTCGTTGGCAGAATTAAAAACAAAGATTGAAAAGGCTCGATGTTGCAATCCTTTTTTGTGAGCCGCCATCTTCTCCTCTTCTCCAATGGGGGCGTCATCCTCATTAACCAATATAACTTTGTTTTCCATAGTGTATTCTCTGTTAAAAAATGACATATTCTAATACATAATGCAACAACATGTTTTGCGCAATTCAATTTGCCGCCATCGGATCAATGACTAGGCCACTTCTGCAATGTTGGATACAATAGCGATGGCACCAATGGCTCAGAAACACTCCGATTGTAGATGCCGCAAAATGGTGGTAAAATTTATTAACCAACCAACCTAGAAAAGCCCTATGTCTATGTCTAAATCCTCCAGCGCCTATCTTTATATTTTCTATTATCATTTTTTGACGATTTTGGCGTATCCGTACGAGCTTCTGATTACCGTCATAGAGCCGGCGGCCGAAATTGGCTTTTTGGTTCTATTCTGGGGCATGGTTGCCAGGGGCTCCAGCCATCCAATAGACTTAATTAGCATGGTTGCTTATTTTATTATGGTACAATTTGTCTCAATCTGGTCGCTCAATCCTGGCGGACTCAATTTCTCAAACTATATTGGCTACAGGATAAAATCAGGCATACTTTCCCAAAGCTTAATACGCCCGATACGCACCTTGCCTGCCCTATTATTCGAGCACAGAGGATACTTTTTTGTTGACATGATTTTCTCTGTCATACTGCTGGCTCTTGCGATTAAACTATTAGGTGGAATAGAGTTGAATCAGCTTGTGATGTTCATAGTTTTTTCAATTCTCTCGTGCATCATTACATTTTCTCTCTGTGTGTTGATAGGTTCACTCGCATTTATTACCAAAGAGATAAGCAGTATTAGACATAGTGTTTCTCATCTGGTACGCATCTTGTCTGGCGCCATGGTTCCCCTCAATTTTTTTCCAGAAGGGATCCGCCACTGGCTGAGCATTACCCCCTTTCCCAGCATGGTATTCGTACCTATCAGCGTTTTGCAGAACAAGCTTCCGCCCACTGTCCTGCTTTTTAATTTCAAGGTGGCCCTATTTTGGTCATTTCTTCTCCTCGGGGCGGCACTATTAATCTGGCAACGCAATATGAAAAAATATGAAGCAAACGGTATCTAACTTTTTCAAAATTAGAATGAGAATAGTTGGCATAAACATCGCCAATACTTTTAATTTAGAAACTTCTTATCCGGCTGAGAATTGGGCCAACGCTTTCTCAACACTGCTGTACACGGCAAGCTATGTTATTTTTCTAAATGTTATTTTTGGCAACGTTGAAACACTGGCTGGCTACAGCTACAACGATATGTTGTTTTTTTCTCTGTTGAGCCAAACTGCGTTCTACACTCTATACACCTGGAGCTTCGACAACATGGACAATCTGGTAAACAGCATCCATCAGGGTGAGCTAGACCTATTGTTAACAAAACCACTTCCAACCCTCTTTTACGCAACAACACGAACATTTTCATTGCTTCGGCTTGCCAGAGATGCATTTTTACCGATAGCCATGATCGCTCTCCTGATTAGCTGGTCTGACTTAAATTTGTCTACAGAGAGAGCTATCGCAGGGCTGATTATATTTATATGCGGACAATGGGTACTGCACGTTTTTCAGTTTCTGCTAATATTGCCCGCTTTCTGGAATGGACAATCCCAGGCACTGCTCCGACTGTCATATACGCTAAGTGAGCCCAATGTCCCACTTGAGGGTCTGACAAAGTTCTGGCGATTTTTTCTACTGACCGCGCTTCCCGTCTGCCTGCCAGTGGCCGCCTCTGTTTCCGTCATCCTTGGGCGCAGTAATGCTGTTCCAATGGTCATATGGTCATTATTTTTGGCCGCAGTAGCAACCGTAGTTCGTTTTTTCGCTTGGCGCAGAGCACTTCTGGCTTATAACTCAGCCTCATCTTAGTATTAAACAACAAGGTACCAATGAATAACGTGATAGAGGTAAATAATCTGAAAAAAAGTTTCCGTGTCCGGCAACAGGGCGGAATGCTGAAAGCGATGTTTCGACCGGAGTACAAAACCGTCCATGCAGTCAAGGATGTTAGTTTCAAGGTTGCCAAGGGCGAGGCGGTTGCTTTTTTGGGACCAAACGGCGCCGGCAAAACTACCACGATCAAGATGATGACCGGCCTTGTTCATCCAAGCGAGGGTACGGTAAGTGTCTTGGACTCTGATCCGTTCCGCAGAAAACCTGAATTCCTACAAAGAATTGGCCTAGTCATGGGAAACAAAGTCGCACTAAACTGGGATCTAACTGCCAAACAAAGCTTCAATCTAGTCAAGAATATCTACAACCTTGAATCAGGATTTACCAAGAAACGTATATCAGAGCTTGCCAAATTATTAGACGTGACAAATCTCCTGGATGTTCAGATACGAAATCTATCTCTTGGAGAGCGAATGAAAATGGAACTAATCGGATCAATTCTCCACAAACCAGAGATATTGTTTTTGGACGAGCCAACGATTGGTCTCGACATATTAACCAAAAAACGGATCCGACACTTTCTTAAAGATATTCAAAAGAATGAGAGCACTACCCTTATCCTAACCAGCCACGACATTGACGACATTGAGGCTGTCTGTGATCGAGTGATTATCATCAATAAGGGAGAGAAGTGCTATGACGACAGTATCGATTCTCTTGTAGAAAAATATCAACAAAACCGCTATCTGCGATTTGTTTTGGAGAATCCCCTTGGCAACGACCAGGTTTCCAAACTAAGAAACCTGGGTACACTGGAAAAGAATAGCGATAACGGAGAAACAAACCCTAGTGAAGCGATCTACCTGTTCAAGACAAGCATTACCAACATGGTTCCACTTATCACGCATGTCTTGACCTCAAATACTGTTCTCGACATGAAAATAGAGTCAGTACCGCTGGAGGACGTGATCGCTGACCTGTTCAGAGCAAGCTAATATGCAGAGCGAGGGCAAGAGTAACAGTTGGCCTCTTTGGCCACATTGGTTATAGAAAGGATATTTGATGGACAAAGTAACCCCAAAGATCCCGGCGGGATTCATGGAACTGCTCCCGGGCGAGCAGATTGAATTCAACCGGATGTTTGACGTCATTCGAAAAACATACGAATTGTACGGTTTCCTGCCAATTGAAACTCCAGCAATTGAGTATGCGAGCGTGCTGCTAGCAAAAGCAGGAGGCGAAACCGAAAAGCAAATCTATCGATTCGAACGAGGCGACAAGGAATACTGCCTTCATTTCGATTTGACGATTCCATTGGCTCGATATGTTGCAGCTCACTATCCTGACCTGACATTTCCATTTCGCCGATACCAGCAGCAAAAGGTGTGGCGGGCAGAAAGGCCACAGCGAGGCCGCTTTCGAGAATTCTATCAGTGTGACATTGACACAATCGGAACGACTGACCCCTTGGCCGACGCTGAGATTGTCTCTGTTGTCAACGCCGTCTTCTCTGCCCTGGGCTTTGAGCACTTCACTGTCCATATCAATAATCGCAAAATATTAAACGGGTACATGGAGCATCTTGGTCTCTCAGACAAAAGCCAAGACATACTGCGCTTAATCGATAAACTTGAAAAGCAGGGCCAAGAGACAGTGAGAGCAGAGCTGATAAACCTGAAAATCCCAAATGACGTGGCCGATCAAGTTTTGGAATTTGTTGGTAGCTCTGGCTCACCGGCTGAAACCATTGATTCACTAAAATCACTCAACATAAAGAATGAGATGTTTAGAACAGGTATCAGGGAGCTGGAAGACCTTCTTCAGGGAATCAAACTTTTTGAGGTTCCAAGCACACGTTACACAGTTGACCTCACAATTGCCCGAGGACTGGATTATTATACAGGAACAGTTTACGAGACAACGCTCGATGACTACCCAGAAATTGGCAGTGTCTGCTCTGGGGGCCGCTATGACAATCTCGCAAATCACTACACAAACGTCAGCCTGCCAGGCGTCGGCGCATCCATAGGCTTAACTAGACTATTTGATCAACTCAGGGATGCCGGGCTTCTAAAGGCATCTACTCTCACTGTCGCAAAAGTATTGGTTGTACCGATTGAGCCAAAACATTTGCCTCAGGGACTCAAGATCGCTACAGACTTCCGCCAACTTGGCATTCCGACAGAAATACGGACAGCCGAGGCCAAGCTTGGGGCGCACCTCAAATATGCCAACAAGATGCGATTTCCATTCGTCGCTTTCGTCGGAATGGATGAGTCTGGTATCGATGAGATTATTCTCAAAAACATGACAACGACCGAACAACAAACGCTTTCCATCAAACAGGCGGCAGACAAGATCATGCATGAATAATTAGCGGGCATCTAGAAAACCTAAAAAACTTTTACGATGCGAGGCAGAGGGACCATTAGATCTAAGTATATCCATGTGGTCCCTGGTACCGTAGCCCTTATTCTGAGCAAATCCGAATCGTGGCATCTCATCATGAAGCTGGATCATGAGACTGTCTCGATAGACTTTAGCTATAATTGAAGCAGCGGCAATAGATAACGATTTTGACTCGCCTTTTTCGATGCATAAAAAATCATACGCAAATTCACCCCCGAAGTGTCGTCCGTCGATCAGAGCAAATTGGCACCCCTTTAGTCCATTCAGAGCCCTCTCGAAGGCCAGAACATTAGCGCGACCAACACCAAGTTGATCAATCTCATCGACATCAACTAGCCCGAATGCGAAATCAAGTGCTCTCGCCTTGATTAGTCCAGAGAGCCTCTGCCGTTTGGCTGGAGAAATCTTCTTCGAGTCATCAACCTCATGTAATAATTCTTCTGTGTCGTTTAGATGATCAAAAACAACCGCAGCCGCAACCAATGGCCCGGCCAGAGAACCCCTCCCAACTTCATCTACCCCAGCAATTAGATCTATTTGCCGCTCTCGTTTGATTTTATGCTCTATCTCAAAGTTTGGCATGGGCTATGGCCTCGATGTCTCGTCAATCAATCTTTTGTAGAGATTAGGAAAACGATCTAGCGATCTATCCATATCATGTTCCATCATCCCGACTCTCGCAGCATGGCCAAAATCTTTCAGCAGGTTTTTGTCCTCAAGCAATTTTACAATTTTGCCGGCCATCTCAGAGAAACTATCTGGCGTGAATAGGTAGCCACTTCTAGCGTCAGCGACAAATTCAGGAAAAGATCCGGCTCTTGCAGCAACAATGGGAAGACCGGCAGCCATAGCCTCAAGCATGACTATGCTCTGCGTTTCAATTTTTGAGGGAGAAGCAAAAAGGTCAGCGGACTGATAAACACTGCACAACTTTGCAGAGCCATGATCAAAGGAGCCCAAGAAAGAGATATTCTTGCTAGCTCCAACCTCGTGCGCCAACATCTTCATCTCTTCTAAACTATCCCCTGCCCCGACAATGGCAAAGTTAACATCCATCCGCTTGGCAACTAGCGGTACGGCGCGAATCAAGACTGCCAAGCTTTTATCCTTGTCAATCCTGCCGACATAGAGAACGGTTGGTTTGTCGGGAAGACCCAATATCTTCCTCGACTCGGTCTTATCCCCGGGGCAAAATCGTTTGATATCGACACCATTAGACATCACTTTTATCTCTGTCTTTGAACCCCACAATTTGATCAGGTTCTCCGCTGTTTCTGACGGCGTGGTAATAATACTGCAACGGTCATACAACGAGACAATGTTTCTCCTGACCAAAGGGATAATCAGGAAATTTAAAAATTGGAACTTCTTGAGATAAGAGAGAATAAAATCCATACTAAAATGATTAGTTACAACAACGGGGAGCTTGCTTTTCTGACAGATCCTCGCAACGAGACGGGAGATGGGGGCAGGATCTTGCAGATGGGCCACATCTGGTTTAATGTTAGAAATGAAACTGTTTACCTCGGAGTAAGGGGCCACGGTTATCCTAAAACCCTTGCGAAAAGGATTTGGTAGGGAGCGGAACTTGATCACTTGATAACCCAAGCTCCTATCAACTTCTGTCCTAAATCTATCGTTCGATGTAATGACAGTCACCTCATGTTTAGCATCATGAAGATAACCGGCCAAGTTTTTGGCAAACACTGCAACTCCGGATATATTTGGAGGAAACGATTCACTGCAAATGATAATTTTCATAGCGTCTCTATCTTACCCAATTCGCTTGAACAGGGCAATGCATTGAAATCGCTCGGCATGAAACCGGCTGCGATGCCGCCTTATCATTCCCAGTGTTGACTTTTAACCATAAATTACCTATAATCTTTCAAGGAGGTGAACATAAAAGTATGACACACCAAGATTTGTACAAACTTCTTCAAACAGTTCAAAAAAACGTCCGCTGCCCTCAATGCGGCAAGCAGTATGATTTTGAACAAATAAGCATCAGAGGAATTGTTGAATCTGTGATCTTTCTTGAGTTGAACTGCAACGCACATATGCCGCTTCTTGCTACTGTTACGTTGACGAAAGATCCCATGCCAAAAACCAAAAAACATAAGGCTGGTGAAAAGATCAATCCAAATGACGTTCTCGAAACTTACCAGTTCCTCAAGAACTTCTCGGGCAGCTTAGAACAAATTTTTAAAAAAAGCACCCAGAAGTAATCACTTCATTCATTAATATCTAATTTTTTAACAGAAGCCATTAGGCCGATCAAAGAGGAAACCTATGACAGAGTTCAAACTAGAGGCAAAAACGCGCGAAACAGACGGTCGCAAAACCAGACAAGCCGGCCTCATACCGTGTGTGGTTTATGGAAAAAATATTGAAAATGTTGTAATCGCCTTTGATAAGGTCAATTTCAATCGACTGTTCCGCGAAGCCGGAACGTCCAATTTGATCGATCTTTCAGTTGACGACAAAACATCTTTTAAAACACTTGTGCAAGACGTTCAGCGCAATCCTATCACCCTTGACGTTGTCCATGTGGACCTCTTGAAGATCAACATGAAGGAAAAGATCAGCACAGAAATTCCATTGGAGTTTGTTGGCGAATCTCCAGCTGTTGTTGACCTAAGCGGCTCTCTGATCACGGCTAGGGACTCAGTTGAAATTGAATGTCTGCCGGCAGACTTACCATCTGAGATCAAAGTTGACATCTCTATCCTTGACGACTTTGAGAAAGATATCCGCATCAAGGATATCGTTGTACCGGCCGGTGTTGAAATTCTAAACGACGAAGAAGAAGTGGTTGTCCATGTCGAGCCACCTCGTGATGAGGCAGACATCGAAGCCGATCTCGCAACACCAGTTGAGGAAAACGTTGAAGAAGTTGAAGTTGAAACAGCGAAAAAGGAAGACGAAGCTGAGGGCGAACAAAAAGAATCCAAAGAGTAGTTCCAAAGCACTAAACAAAAAATCATCCCGAGTTCGGGATGATTTTTTGTTTAGTGCTCAATTAATATCTAATCTGAATCTCACTTATCAATTTTTCAATAGCCATCGGTCCCTTGTCGCCCTCACCATAACGCCGAACAGCGACCTTGTTGTCACCGACTTCTTTGTCGCCAACAATTAGCATATAGGGAATCTTCTGTATCTCAGCGTCACGGATCTTGCGTCCGATCGACTCACTTCTTAAATCTATCTCAACCCTTACGCCTCGCACCTGTAAACTTTCGCCTATACTATTTGCATATTCCTGATGCCGGTCAGCAATCGGCAAGACAATGGCCTGGACTGGGGCAAGCCACACCGGAAATGCTCCGGCGTAGTGCTCAATAAGTAAACCGATAAAGCGCTCAAATGAGCCAAACAACGCACGGTGGAGCATATATGGCTGTTCCTCTTCGCCTTTTTCATTAACAAAGGTCATGTTGAAACGCTCCGGCAAGTTGAAATCGAATTGCAGAGTCGACAACTGCCACTCGCGCCCAAGAACATCCCGGACCTTGAAATCAAGTTTTGGCCCGTAAAAAGCAGCCTCACCCAACTCCTCTTTGAAGGACAAGCTTTTTTCAGTGGCGACTTCGCGCAAAACTTGCTCCGTGAACTCCCAGCCTTCATCGTTTCCGGCATACTTACTCTTATTGGCTGGATCACGAAGCGAGAGATAGACATTGACGGAATCCAAATCGAAGCCGAATGATTTGTAAATAAACAAAATAAAATCAACGACCCGCTTAAGCTCGCCTTTCACCTGATCTTTGCGGCAAACGATATGAGCATCGTCTTGAGTAAAGCCACGAACGCGCGTTAGCCCAGAAAGTTCGCCTGTCTTTTCAAATCGATAGACCGTGCCTATCTCAGCCCAACGAAAAGGAAATTCTCGATAAGAGTGGGGCGAATTCTTGTAAATCTGAACATGAAATGGACAGTTCATCGGCTTCAAAAGATACTCTTCAGATTTTTCCACCTTACGCTCAAGCTGACGGTCTTCCAGACTCTGACCGGCTTCCATTGGCGGATACATGCTTGAATTATAGAAGCCCCAATGACCTGATTTTTCCCACAAACGACGATTGCCAATATGAGGACTGCGAACAAGTTGGTACCCATTTTTCAGGTGCTCTTTGTACCAGAAATCCTCGATCACACGCCAAATAATAGCACCTCTTGGGTGCCACAAGACTAGCCCAAGGCCGACCTCTTCATCAATATGAAATAAGTCAAGCTCTCGTCCAAGTTTACGATGATCCCGTTTCTCCGCTTCCTCACGGTTTTTCAGATATTGCTCAATACCTTCCCTTGATTCGAAGGCCAGGCCATAAATCCGGGTCATCATCGAGTTCTTCTCGCTCCCCTTCCAATATGCTCCGGCAATTTTGTCCAATTTCCAGCCAGCACCCTTGAGGTCCTTGGTCGATTCGACATGAGGACCAGCGCAAAGATCAACAAAATCGCCACTCTGATAAATCGAAACTTCTGTCTCGCCACTTGCTTCTAAATCTTTAATCAATTCAACCTTATATGGCTGGTTTTCAAACTGCTTACTCGCGGACCTGCTTACAAGCTTACTGGCCTTGAAGCTTGCGCCTGAATTAATAATCTCCCTCATCTTCTTCTCTAGCTTCGGTAAATCCTCAGCAGATAGCGCCATTGGCAATTCAAAATCATAATAAAAACCTGTATCGATGGCCGGACCGATCCCAAGTTTGACTTCGGGAAACATGTCCACAACTGCCATAGCCAGAACATGGCTTAATGAGTGACGCACTGTCTCAATTGGATATTTTTTTTGCTCCATTCCAGTTTCCTTTTGTCATCCTGAACTTGATTCAGGATCCACTATCTTATAGATTCCGGATCAAGTCCGGAATGACACAGGGCATACAAAAAGACCCTATGGTACAGGAGTCTCTTGGAGACGGTTCCATCCTGCTTGGGTCTTAATTCACCTGTTCGCTCAGGCCTGCGTTGTGTCTCCAGGTTGGTGAATCCTATCAACAACACAAATAATAATGTACTGATACTATACCAACTATCTGACTCAAGTGCAATATTTCGGTTGCAGCAATTAATTAGCATCTAATTAACTCTTGTAACCGGGCGCCCCGCGGATCGGGGCGCCACGTGATGTGACTTGTCGGCAGCCCTTAGTGGGTTGCCTCCTCCACCCGCACCTGCGGGCGTTCTGCTGGCCTCCAGGCCGGCTTGGTCTTCGACTTGACGGTCGTCATCCAGTCCCCATTGCTGTCCTGGGTGACGTAGATGACGGTACCGTCGACCTTGGCCGGGGCGATGGAGGCCTTCTTGGTCTTCTTGGCCCCAGGCACCGGTGCGCCAGTGATCCGACTGTCGCGGAGACGGTCCCGCGCGAACTCATCTGGCACCTCGCCAACCAACTTGTAGTCAAGAGCGTTGGCCGAGGCGCCTTGCCTCGTCTCCTTGGTAATGTAGACGATCACTCCGGCCCAGGCCGGGGTATCGAGACCGTAGCCACTCGCCTCACCGACCGACTTGACGTTCAGGTGTGTCCAGCCATAGTCGTCGGCCTTAATGCGATAGACCCGATGGTTGTCGACGTCGACGTAGCTGGGCCACTGTGATAGCGGCAGCCACGGCGACGCAAACCGCTGGTTGTGGGTGGTCAAGAGGTTGATGTCCACACCCTTCCCCACCACCACACCGAACTCGCTGAGGCCATTGAGCCTGACAGCCGCCTCCTCGAGGCAGCCGACTGGCTCGCGCTCCTGTCCCCAGGACGCCTCAGGCACGCCCTGGCTGCCAGCGGTCGTTTCGTTCGGCACCGCCCGGCGCAGAGTGGCCACGTTGTTGGTCTGGCCATCGCTCAGGGGCGCGCTCAACGAAAGCTCGATCTCGGTGCTGCCGTCAGCTTTCCTGCTCTGGCCGATGGCGCGCACCAGGTAGAGATTCCCCCCCATCTTGAGGCCGGCGTAGCGCCCCGCGAAGGGGAACCAACCCGGGCCATCGAACAGGTCGGCCAGGTCGGGATCGAGTTTGCTGGGGTCTACCACGGTCGTTACCACCTCGACACCACCCTCGCTCGGTTGCCTCTGCAGGTCAACGGCGAAGGTAGCGGTCAGGTGCTTGTCGCCGACCTGGTTGAAGATGATCAGGTCGCCCTTGACCTTGGGCGCTTCCGGCGAATTCGGCGCGGGCGGCTCAAGGTTGCCGGAAGCCTGCTGCGGGGTTGGTGCCTTCGGCGCCGTATCCCCAGTTGAACCCTTCTTGCAGCCGGCCGCCAGCGTGGCGGCGGCGATCAGCGGGACAACAAACCAGGTGTAACGCATCTCCGATCTCCTTCCCGAACTTCTCACGGTCTCGCCAAGGGGGCGGACCGATGCCTACCGATCAAGTTACTATCGGCCTGCAATAAGCACGAAGATCGCACTTACGAACAAGCCGATCGTAGTAATTGTCAAAGATCACGAAACCAACCCTCACCAAAAAACCGTATTAGTATATCATACTTTTTCACTTTTGTCAACATTTGTCACCGTGAACCCAGAAATTGGAGGCTAAAACTTAGCTAATTCCGTCATCCTGAACGAGTGGTAACGAAGTGAAGGATCTAGCGAAGCGAAATGAAAAAGGCTCAATACACACGGCTGCGCCTAGACTTTTCGCCTCCGGCTCAGAATGACTTAATAAATTGGATCAAATTTCTGAGTTCAGGGTTGTCAATGTGAAAACCCGTGAATCAAAAAACTGATTGTCTCTGGAGTTGATTTGTTTCTATGTCATCCCAGACTTCCGCCCAGACCTCGGCTCGGTCTGATCGAGGCGGGTGATCTGGGATCCAGTCTCAAATTGCTTCTGGATCCTCGGGTCAAGCCCGAGGATGACAGCCTGGAAAAGAAAAAGTTTTTAGATTCACGGGCAAACCAAAAAATAGCCTGCTTTGAAGCGGCAATAAAATCATGATTAGACCAATCTATTTTTCTTGCAAGACACTCTTAGCAAGAGATCTGTACTGTTCACGCATTGGCGCGTCTCTCAGCGCGTCTGCATCAAGCCAGGCATACTCGCTGTGCTCATCGCTTAGCCGAACATTACTCAGGTCTGCCTCACACCGGAAAACCAAGACGATAAATTGATAGTTTGTCGAGTCGACCGTGGCCGCAAAATCCCAAGCATCGATAATGTTTCCCATCACAACGTTATCGACACCCAATTCCTCTTGGAATTCTCGCTTCAAGGTTTCTTCGGGGTGCTCTCCAAAGTCAATCCGGCCGCCAGGCAGCTCCCAATTACCCCGTTGATCGCGAACCATGAAAATGCGACCGTCCTTTTTGACCAGCGCCTTGACTGTAACTCGTTGAATATTGTGATTATTGCTTGTCATATTTCATGACTTCATCATTAAGCACTTCCAAATTCACGCCACATTGGGCGAAAACCCGGCGCGATTCTTGTGCATTGTGGTAACGATTTTGGCAAACAACCCGTTTAATGCCAGCATTAACCATCATCTTGGCACAAACCGGACACGGCTCGAGTTTCATATAGATCGTACCACCATCGATAGAAACACCCTTCTTGGCGGCTTGAGCAATAGCGTTTTGTTCGGCATGGACTGTCCGAACACAGTGCTCAGAAACAGAACCGTCCGGATTCAATCGTTTTTGATATTGGTGGCCGGCATCATCACAATGGTCATCGCCAGCAGCAGAACCAACATAACCCGTTACCAATATTTGCCTGTCTTTAACAATCACGCAGCCAGTCCGACCGCGATCGCACGTGCCGCGCTGCGAAACAGCATTGACCACTTCCATAAAATACTCATCCCAAGTAGGACGAACATGTTTGTGTGTCGGTATGTCACTATCTTCTAGCTTGGCTTTTCTCTGCGGCATATGTGCCCTCCAAGTGAATAATGAGTTATGAATCTTGGACAACGGTAATGCTTCGCCCTAATTCTTGATTTCAGCAATTAACTTGTCCACTTTTGCGTATAGCTCTTCAATTGTTCCATCATTAATCAACTCAATGTCAGCTAACTCATAACATCTATTCATGTTCATTGCCCCTTCTTTGCCATCGGCCTGCTTAGCCTCAATCTCCCTCAGCTCTTCCATGTTTTTGATATCGCCCTCTCGACCACGTTTAATGATTCGGTCGAGTCGCATCTCGATTGGAGCATCGAGTTTAACTAAAACAAAATCGGACCTCTGACGCAGCACCTCAATCTCGCCCACCTGGCGAATTGAGGTAATAACGGCATCGCTATCACCAATTTCCTCCAAAGCTTTCTGAGTCAAATAGCCATGACCCTTTTCGTTGCGCAAATTATTGCCATAACGGGTCATGTTGGGAATATCAATCTCTTCTCCCTCAGACCGCATAATACCTCGCAAAACGTCCGACAGTGACACAGCCCTAAATCCCTTGCCGCGCAAGTAATCCAAAACGGTGTCCTTACCCGAAGCAATCGAACCAACGATACCAATTATCATAAAACTCCTGTTTACAAAATCCTAGAACACCAGACGCTAAATTCTTTACAAGATTAAACTTTTCTATATTCCGTGTCTATGCCGGTGGTACCATCAGACATTTTAATCTCCCTGTAATCATCAAACAGGTGCGGCGCAATTTCCTTGAGCGCACGATAAACCATAACAGCCAACTTTCTTATTTCAATCTCTGCGTGTTCGCTACCTCGCATCTCGATGAAGTGGCGCCAGGCTCTAATATTGGCACTCACAACAATTGGTGCCTCAGCCGCATTCAGCAGCAATGTTCTGGCACACTGCTGGACTTTTTTGCGCAGATCAGTCTTTCGCTCAGCCGACAGTACTCCGGCGCCATTTGATTGACGGTCCATCAGTTTCTTGGCCAGATCTTCATACGCCCTCGCAGATGCATCAATTGATTCCTCAAAAAGAGCATGAAGATCAGCGTCGTCGATAAACTCTGGCCGCTCAACAAAACGCAAAACCGAACCGGAAACATAGCGCTGGCTTACCTGAGAGTAAGCAAACCCAGAGCGATGACGAACAAGTTCATGGGTGAGGGTGCGGGAAATCCCATAAAACAGGAATGAAACATCGGCATGCTCTAGCACAGAACCATGCCCCGACAACTTGATGTTTGTGAAATATTTGCCAGCATCGGCATTGGTTGATCTCTTTGGGCCATAACTAACATAGCAGATTTGGCCCGCTGCCTTAACTAGCTGCTCGATGTCCGGAATTTTGGTTGGATCGTCGAGATATTTGTCAAATTCAAGATCTTTGTCGAATCCTTGCAAGAACTTGCGCATACCAGACAGGTTTGTCTCTGTCTTTGCAATCATTACTACCCCTGGCTCCTTCAGGTATGGTGTGCCGTTTTTTGTTTTATAGACCTTTGTGTGATATGCCGGATAGTTCATCCTACTCCATTCTTACCCCTAGTTCATAATATTATTCGATGCCTGGCACAGGAAAGGCCTGGGTCATTTCCTGAATTTCTTCCCTTACCTCAGTTAAGTTTTCCTCATCACTGATGTTTTGTGCTACCTTATTAAACAGTTCGGCAATTCGCTGCATCTCCTTGACCCCCATACCACGAGTAGTTAGGGCAGCTGTGCCAACCCGAACCCCTGATGTAATTGTGGGCGGCTGCGGATCGCCCGGAACTCCATTTTTGTTGACACTAATACCGGCATTCTCGAGTGCATCCTGATACTCCCTACCGGTAATACCCATGCTGCGCAAATCAATCAATATCAGATGGTTGTCAGTACCATCGGTTACAAGGCTGAAATCAAGAGCTTTTAGGGTGTCCGCGAAGCACTTCATGTTCTCGACAACGTTCTCAATGTACCCTTTGAAAGCAGGCTGTAAAGCCTCCCCAAAGGCCACGGCTTTGGCAGCGATGATATGTTCAAATGGCCCGCCTTGCAGCATTGGGAAAACCGCCTTGTCAATCTTTTTGGCCAGCTCCGGATCATTAGTCATGATGATACCGGACCGTGGGCCGCGCAAAGTTTTGTGAGTGGTTGAGGTCACGATATCAGCAATGCCGACAGGAGAAGGATGAACACCTGCAGCAATCAAGCCCGCAATGTGAGCTATATCAGCAAAAAGATAGGCGCCGACCTCATCGGCGATAATTCTAAACTTCTTGTAATCAAGAGCCCTTGGATACGCAGAGTACCCGGCCATGATTACCTGCGGCTTGACCGCCTTCGCCATCCTCATTATTTCCTCATAGTCAAGATAACCTGTTTCAGGGTCAACGCCATAGCTATGTGATTCATACCACCTGCCAGAGAAGGAAACCTTGGCACCATGAGTTAAGTGCCCCCCAGCGTCCATAGCCTGACCAAGAATACGGTCACCCAAATTCAATACGGCAGCATAGGCAGCCATATTAGCTGACGATCCAGAGTGCGGTTGTACATTGGCATATTTGCAACCAAAAAGCTTCTTCAACCGCTCGATTGCCAGTGTCTCCATTTCGTCGATATATTTACAGCCACCATAGTAGCGCTTGCCGGGATAACCTTCGGCGTATTTGTTGGTCAGTATTGAACCGGTTGCTTCAAGAACTGCCTCGGACACATAGTTCTCGGACGCAATCATCTCTAGTCCATCTTTTTGGCGCTGTTTTTCCTTCTCGATGATACCAAAGACCTCTTTGTCTTGTATTTGTAGTTGCTCCATGTGTCTCCTATTTGCTAACCGCAATCGCAGCGGATTGTTTCTTTCGTAATCTCAAACTACCCTTAGATTCAAGAACTTTTTGCAAGTAAGCCCAGATATCCATCTCAATTTGCTCTATTTTTCTCTCACCGTCAATTAAAACGATTGGATCTTTGCGACGTCGATGCAGCCAAGCGTAAGTATCCCAGGCGATACCAAGCTTCTTCTCTTCTTCAAAAAGTTCGAATTCGTTCCTGCTTCTTGCGATGCGATTGATGCACTCAGATGGTTTCACCTTGATTAGGAATACGATATCAGGACTGATAAACTGGCCATTTATCTCTGCCAGCCATTTTCTTTCACAACCCACTGAGCCGAGCGCGATCGAAGAATAATAATACCTATCAGAAATAATAATATTGCCCTTTTCAAGGCTGGGAACAATCTCCCGCTGCAGATGATGGGCTCTGTCGGCAGCAAAAAGGAGCTGGAGACACTCCGGTGAAGCCTTCCAGTCCTGAGTAAGAGCGCCCCTTATCAAGCCGCCAATTAAGTTATTGGTTGGCTCCTTGGTATCAAAAGCAAAATAGCCCAATTTATTTAATTTTTTAGTTAGCAAATCTACTTGGGTTGAAGATCCGGAGCCATCCAGGCCCTCGAAGGCAATAAAGAGTCCGGGAAATCCATGTTTGTTCATTTCACCCCCGTCGAACCAAAGCCGCCCTGTCCGCGCAGACTTTCCGATAATTCACCAACCTCAACGATCTGTGCTGACACAATTGGCTGAATAAGAAGTTGAGCAATTTTATCGCCTCGCTCAAAAGTATGCGGCACTGTCGATGAATTATGCATTATGATCCGATACTCGCCTCGATAGGTGTGTTCGATAACTCCGCCCATCGTAGTTATGCCGTATCTGAGCGGAATACTGCTTTTGTCCCAAACAAGAGAAACATATCCCTCGGGCAGCTCAATAGCAATACCTGTCGGCACAGGCACAATCTTGCCGGGCTCGACAATTGTTTCCTCAACCGCATACAAATCCATGCCGGCATCTCCTGGCAGAGCATATTTAGGCAGAATCGCGTCGGGGTGCAGCTTTTTAACTTTAATCTCCATGAGTCCTCCGATTAATTTTCCGACGAAAAAAGCGCCTGTGCGCTTTTGTTTTGGAGTTTTGTTTTGTTTTTGCCCCCAAGTTGCCTGCAGTATTAATTATACTTAGCGAAAAATCAAAAACCAATAACGGTTTTCCACAACTATACATATTACTATCACCAGACTTAATCTTTTTAATTTTGCCATTAAACAGACTGGTGTTAAAATGAGATAGAATTAACTATTGAATATTGGAAGAGAAATGAAATCAAAAACCATCCTACTGTCCTTAGCAGTTGTGATACTAATAGCGCCATCGCAAGCGACGGCTGCCAGCAAATCCGCTTCAACAACCGGCTCACAAGCTAGTAGCGGAGTGACAGCAAAGAAGACATTCAGCGACAAGTGTGCTAATGTGCAAACCAAACTGAAGACAAAAGCTCAGAATCATGGACTCAGCAAAGAAAAGCACCTTTCTGTCTACAACAATCTTCAGAACAGATTGACCAAATTCGCTGCAAGAGCCAAGAGTGCAGGATATGATACAAGCAAGCTCGAATCAGATTTGGTCGAGCTCAAAGCCAGGGTTAACACCTTCAAGCTAAGCACAGAAGAGTATGATAAATCTGTGGCTCAGCTAAAAACCAATATTTGTGGTCGCCCAGAGGACACCTTTCGTAATGATTTGAGTCAAACCAAAGAGCTATTAAAAAACGTCCATGCTAATGCTGCGCTTATCAGGAAGTTTGTCCAGGAAACTATAAAAGTTGATTTACAAGCACTCAAGAAGAGGGAAAGCACCGACAATCAAACCACTACTTCTGGCGCCGCTGCCGGAACATCAGGCTCGGAAGATGACTCTGACAATAACTAGCCCACGGCACAAAATCAAAGGAATACTATGAATGAACAAATACCACAATCTAACCCGCAGTTCGATGGACCAACAAACCCACAGCCAAACCAACAATCACCAGACCCGACAATCCAGCAGGCACCAACAGAGACAATTACTCCTCCGCAGACTGGCCCCTTGTCCGCTTCCAGCCGTGCTTCAGGAGCGAATTTAGGTAGCCGTATCCAGATTCCTGTAAACTTTGCCAAGAGCTCATCAAGCAAAAGGCCTATCCTGGTTATCGTTCTGCTCATTGTTTTGCTCGGCGGTGGATATTATGCTTACACAAATGTAGTCAATAAACCGCAAACATCTACCGATACATCAGCAACGCAAGCCCAAGGTGAATCAGCCGAATCTGATGACATAACCACGACCGATGCGGCCGGAAAAACTGAAACCAAAAGTACTACATCAAATTCGGTTTCTATCAGCCCGGATAGTGAAATCAAAAGCATAGATTCTGCTCTTACTACAATTGATGATGACGACCTAGCAGACAGCTCTCTGTCTGATTCTGAACTAGGTCTCTAGCACGCAGCCCATGCCGTTGAAAAATAATTGTTTTTTTGCTATAGTTTTTCATGTTGCCAGGTTCAATCTTGGGTAATTGCTTTCGGCCCTTGGCGGAAGTTAGGCAATAAGTAATTTCCTAATGCGCCCATAGCTCAGTTGGTTAGAGCGTTACATTGACATTGTAGAGGTCAGAGGTTCGAGTCCTCTTGGGCGCACCATAAAATTACGACACTCTAAATATTGCACTACATCGACATTGTCGTGGCCTACACTCTAGGCACCAAAAATACCCAACCGAAAAAGGTTGGGTATTTTTGTATTTACAGCCTTTATTGATTGAATAATTTAAGGTATTGTTTGTTCAGTGATAGAGAGCGAACATCTTGGCCGCTTAGCTCAGTTGGTAGAGCGCTGCATTCACATTGCAGATGTCACTGGTTCAAGTCCAGTAGCGGCCACCATAATACATCCAACCACAACAACCGGACAACCGGTTTTTGCGTCTTATCTCGTTAAATCCATTACCGAGGGTGTAATATACACCTCTATGGCAGCAGAGAGCAGCAATAGCGGCAAGACTATCTTGGCATACTTTGACAAAGATATCTTATACGCGTCGCCAAAAGACTCGCGGTAAAAAAGCCTGCGAAATGACTTCCCTCCGAGCCAGAGACCATAGCTGGCCGATATAATCAGAGCAATCGATTCAGTAAAACCATGGGGCAACAGTCCCGACAGGGCAAAGCCAAGATCACGATTCGAGGCAACTATGGCTATCACGAGTCCGATCAGTTTACCGTTTGTGACCAGGAAATATATTGGCAATATTCCAAAAACAAAACCGAGCGATATTGCAAGCAGTGCCTTGATTGCATTGTTAAGAAATATAAACAAAAAGAGAGTCAAAGGCGGCAATTCGCGCAAAAATCCAAAGTCGGCAAAGTTTCGAATAACCGTTTCCCTTGCCTGCTCCAAGCCGTTTATCCCAACAATATAGCCAACGATTACCGAAACAAGAAACAGGATAATTGATAGGAAATAATATCTTTTATTGATTTTACCCATGCCACTCCCCTGTGCCAAAAGATTCTAAGCCCACAACAGTAACAAAGCAAATCAAAAAGGAAAAGTAGTGGAGCGAAGCCACTCATTTTTCTAAATATAGTACTATTTAATTAAAATATCGACTTATAGTGCTGCCAACAATGTGCGAAGCAACAACGACAATACCCAATACCGTTAGATGCTCGAGTACCACTCCAACAGGAGACATCTTTTGCCTTTTGGCAAGACAATAGCTGAAGAAGGCCAAAACTAGCGCTCCCCAAACAACACTGGCAATAACCGCCTGATACAGGGGCAGAAGTACCACAGGAATAACAAATGAAAGTGCAAAAATAATCTTCCCAACAAGAGTCGACAGCGTAGAAAGCCATATCTCTGCGGGGGTATGTTGATTTTCTGACTCCTCAGAGATATGAATACCAAGAGCATCAGACAGGGCATCAGCAACAGCGATTGTGAGTATGCCGCCGATAACTGCCAGCCTTGACTCTGTCCCTGAGCTCAGCCCGATCAGTAAGCCAAGAGTGGTCACCACACCAGATGTCAAACCGAAACTTAGGCCTGTCTTGATTGAGTGATTCATATCCCGCTCTCCTTAGATATTTAATGCTACCATATTGCCATATCAGAACTCATGTGTCTAGACAAAGAAAACCCCTCATTTGAGGGGTTTTCTTAATTTGATCTTATGCTGGTTTACTTCTTGGCTGAAATCTTTAATTTCTGTGTTTTCTGCGGGTGAGCCTTGGGAACGGTAATTGCAAGAACTCCGTTTTCCATTTTAGCGTCAGCCTTCTCGGCCACCACGTCAGTCGGCAAGGAGAAACTCCTGGAAAACTTTCCGCTAAAGCTTTCTTTGTAGGTAAAGCCTTCTTCCTTTTCCTCTTTTTCCTCTTTTTTCTCGCCCGAGATAGTTACAACGCCATCAGAAGAAACCTCGATATCGATCTCCTCCTCCGAGATGCCTGGCAATTCGGCTCGAATAACAATATCTTCTTTGCGCTCCCTAACATCGATCTTAGGCACGGCCGATACTGCCATTTTGGGCGTAATAAAGCTATCCTCAAGCAAGCGATCAACTGCGTCGCGGAGAGAAACTGTTTCTCGTATTGGACGCCACATATCAATATCCCCTGGCATATTTTTCTCCTTTCCGGAAGCCAAAGATTGGCTCCCTACTATTTTAATATTAACCGATTTTTCATCCGAATTGTTTTGCAACTCGTCTTGCAGATTGAAAAGCTCCTCAAAGGCAAGGTCAAAAAAACGGCAAATCGAAACAGCAATTGGCAAAGAAGGCAAAAAACGACCCTGCTCTAAGGCAATTACAGATTGGCGCGAGATCCCTAGCGCATCAGCAAGCTCTTCTTGACTAAGGGCATGCTCACGCCTAATCTCTTTTAGTTTGTTTTCTAATGAAAAATTATCTTCATCCATAACTATAATGTAAAGTAAACTTTACATTTTGTCAACCCCCAGGCCTTGCTCTGTTCAAACCCGAATGCGGCCAAAGGATCAAGATCAGAAGTTTCTTGGCCAAAAAACACTGTTGAGATTAAACAAAAAAAACAGCGCCAAACGCTGTGCTGTCTCCGGCTCTGAACAACCTCTATGATTTCTCGTAGAGACGGACAAACGTATCTCTGCCTAAGTTGCGCACTGAGATCTCCTTCGCTGGCTTGTGTTTGCTGAACAAGAATGACAACGAAACAACTCTGGTTTCACTCGGAATGGTAGCAAAAAACCAGTCTTCAAGTTTGGAGAGAACGCTATTCAAAAGGTAAAGATAGACAACATCAGCCTTCTTGAGATAATCCTCTGCGACTTTGAAGTCGCCAAAAAGGATCTTGATCTTATCCTGCTGGCCCGATAGTCTTACCATCAATATCGATTGTAAGTATGCATACGGAGAACGCTCTACGCCAACGCCTCTGGCGCCAAAATGTTTGGCCGCGATTATCAAGCTTCTCGCGTTGCCGCAACCCAGATCAACTACGAGCTCGCCCTTTTTGAGACCGGCCAACTCGAAGGCCTCGACCATTGCCTTCTTGTGGGAATAAACTGTTGGCGCACCCAAAAAGGTGGCATAGATTAGAGACACTTGCCAGAAGATCATGAACAGAAGCAGCAAGATAAGAAGTATTAGTATTGTCATCATCTAAAATATTATACACTTTCATCATTTCGATTGCTACTATCAGAAAAATTAATTTTTCTGTATAATTACAAGCAATAGCTTACCGAGGAATATTTATGGCCGATGACGAACTAAAAAAAGCAATTGAGCGTCTCGCTGCACAAGAAAAAAAGCTGGCCTCTCTGCGCTGGAACTTCTGGCGCGGGGCAGCTTACGGATTCGGGTTTATCGTGGGATCAGCCTTGCTTGTTGCCCTTTTTGTCTGGGCACTTTCACTATTTGACACTGCTCCAATCATCGGTGAATATGTGGCCAAAATTGTTGATATCGTTAAAGGAAAATAATCCACTAATCCAGCTCTTGGTCCAACTTACCTAGCCCTCACGCTTTTTCACTGCTCCAACCGGAGCGGTTTTCTTTTGAATGCCGCATAGTTCTTGACTGCAGAGCATCTTTGCAGTAATCTTCTATAAGCTCGAAGGAGGTAGAGACATGCAAGTGCAGAGCCAACTTTACTGGCCGACTGTTTACTTCATGAAGCTCGTTCATTTTCTTACGCGGCAGCACACGATTATTGAGGGCGAGTCGAACCTGCCGAAATCAGGCGGGTGTGTCTTCGCACCCAAGCATCACTCGAATGGCGATCCACCCAAGCTCATCCAGAGTTTGAAGCGGCACATCTTCTTCATGGGGAAGATCGGGTTGTTCCGGCGAACGATAACCAGATTCTATTACCTCCATGCCTCAGTGTTCCCGGTTAATGACAAAAGCAGGCGATCGATTATCGCAGCGTTAGATTTCGCCACTAGCTTGGCTAAAGAGGGCAAGGTTGTCGGCATCTTTCCCGAGGGCACCAAGACTCCAGGCACACAGCTTGGCAAAATCCATGGCGGCGCAATCAAGGTCTCGCGCGAAGCGAATGTGCCGCTCGTACCGATCGGCTTGGCCTATAGCGACAATTACCACGCCACATTCTGGAAGCCTCGGCAGCGCATCGCCATCGTTATCGGCAAACCGATTCTGCCCGAGGAACTTGAGGACACGGACCACCCAACACTTCTTCTTGAGGCGCGCCTTAACCAACTAATGAAGCGCGCGGATCAATTGCTTTCGCGCTAATACCGACAGACGGGCCACCCCGTCTTTTTGTTTCAATCACAAACAACATAGGATTGCGAAACAGCTGCGCAAGAGCTATCATTGAAGAGTGTTTGTTTGAGCAATGGTGCGATATTATAACAAGAGCTTGATAACTAAGTCACGAGTGTTATGACCTACCAACCAAAGCACGCCGCAGAAAAAATATATAAAGAGGGCGTTAAACGCATTTTTGAACATGTCCATATCGGCAAGGCCGATTTGCATATCCATTCAAATTTCTCTGACGCCAAGCCAAGCATCGAAGAGATACTTGAGTGGACTCAGAAAAAAACCGATCTTGATATCATCGCCATTACCGACCACGACACTATTGACGGCGCTCTTTTGGCTCAAAAAATCGCCAAGACCAAGAAATATCGATTTGAAATTGTTGTTGGGGAGGAGATCTCGACCAAAGAGGGACACGTTTTAGGACTATTTTTGACCGAAAAGATAAAACCTCACCTCACTGCCCACGAGACACTAAAACAAATAAAATCACAGGGTGGTGTCTCTATTGCCGCTCATCCATTCAACTATACGCGCCTGAACGGCGGGAAAATGACGCTCAATGATGGCATCGGAATGATTACGCTCTTCAAAGAGAAGGATCTTGTCGATGCGGTCGAGACAGTGAATGCTACCCCGACACGCAACAGGGAGAATTTAAGCGCACAGTTTATGAATGATACAGTGCTCTTCAGGGCAGAAACCGGAGGCAGTGATGCTCACATCCTTGACGCAATTGGCATGGGCCAAACATTGTTTGAGGGGAGACATGCAACGGAGCTTAAGGATGCACTTTTACACAATCAAACCAAGGCTATCAGCAAGCGCTGGCGTTTGATGGCACTGCTGCGATATCTCTATTTCTTCTTGCCCAAGGGTCTACGCCTCTTTTTCTACACACTTTTCCACGGCAGAAGAGCCAAACGACCGGAAATGTTTATCAGCCAGGGGGTTTAGTCGACCAAAATACTAGGCAGAGCCAACATTGCTGTCACGAAGCAATCAGTCACCTAATAAAATCGAGATAGATTCCAATTATCAGGGCTATGCCAGAGGTGGCAAATATGAATATGTAGTTCCATTGCTCTCTGGACGAGACGAGCGTCTCAAGGATATATTTCATCACGGCCTTATCGGCTTCATCTAAACCGTCAAGCCCAGCAACTTTCTTGACGAGTTGGTGATCGACAATCAATCGCTCTCGTTTTTCCGAGATAGCGTAACGATGAGCAAAATAAAAAATAAATCCGACCGTGCCAATATACCAGGCAACCTTGGTCCAGATGGGATCATAATTTGTAAGAACTATAATTGATCGATAGACAAAAGTAGCGACAATGCCAATCCAAAAATAGAAGAGCCGTTGATATCTTGAGTGCGGCTTAACTTCATCCATCGTACCCCTCCTGCTAGCAAATAATTAGTGCTATTCTATCATCTTTTTACCAAGAGCGCACAGACAAATGGCAGCAACTCTGAGTACTACCTGCGATTGCGATATCGTTCAGAGGAACCCAATATCTTCTTCCGGAGTCGCAAGTTTTTGGGAGTTACTTCCAGCAGCTCATCTTCTTCCAAAAAGTCGATACATTGCTCTAGGCTCATGATAGTTGGTGGCGTCAAGACTGTTGAGATATCAGAGTTAGATGCTCGAACATTTGTAAGCTTCTTTTCCTTGGTAACATTTATTTCGATATCATCTTCGCGCAAATTTAGTCCAATAATCATACCCTCATATACTTCAGTTGCTGGCAGAATAAAGGTTGTGCCTCGATTCTGAGCATTCTCAAGCCCATAGGCAACGGCCTTGCCGCTATCATACGAAATAAGAACTCCATTTCGAAGCTTTGGAATGGCAGGACCTAATGGCTGCCAAGACAAAAAGAGTGTATTCATCACGGCTGTACCGCGCGAAAGTGTGAGCAGTTGGTTTCTAAGACCGAGCAAGCCACGAGTAGGAATCTCAAATACAAGTCGGGTTGAAACATCGGAATTTTCAGATTGATGCGTGAGCATTCCACGACGTCTTCCGACTTCACCAGTAATGCTGCTCGAATACTCGGATGGAACATCAACGGTCAACTCCTCGACTGGCTCATACTCGACACCGTCGATCTTCTTGGTAATAACGTGGGGCTTACCGACTTGCAGTTCGTATCCCTCGCGACGCAATGTCTCGATAAAAACTGAGAGGTGTAACTCTCCCCTGCCTGACAAAATGTATTCACCAGTGTCAGAGGTTGCCATTTTCATTGACACATTTGTCTCTAGCTCTTTCTTGATTCGATCAAGCAACTGGCGAGCTGTGACAAACTTTCCCTCGCGTCCTGCGAAAGGTGAAGTATTTGCGTAAACGGCAATGTTTAATGTTGGCTCTTCGATAGCAATTGTTGGCAAAGCTTCCGGATTAGAGGCATCAGCAATCGTATCACCAATTGAGGCATTTTTGACACCCGAAAGCGCGATGATATCTCCGGAAACAGCATCACTAACATCAACACGGCGAAGTCCCTGGCTGATCATAACTTTCTCAATTCTTGTTGTCTCTGTTACCCCTTTTTCGTTGACCAGAGCGACAGAAAGTCCGGGCTTAGCTATGCCGCGAGTAATTTTACCGATGACGTACTTGCCAGAGTAGTTATCCCAATCAAGCGCCGAAACAAGTAGCTGGAATTTTCCCTCTACATCAGAAACAGGCGCTGGGACATGCTCAAGGATAGCGTCCAAAATTGGAGTAAGGTCAGCTGGTGCGGCCTCATCTTCGGGCAATTCATCCCAGGCCTTACCGTCTCGACCGATGGCATAATAGATCGGGAAATCAAGTTGAGCTTCATCTGTAGCAAGCTCCAGGAATAGATCGTATGTCTTATTGATTGTGGCCGGAATATCAGCATTAACTTTGTCGATTTTGTTAATAACGACAATTGGTTTCAGTCCAATTTCCAGGGCTTTTTTGAGCACAAATTTTGTTTGCGGCATGGGACCTTCTTGAGCATCAATAACAAGAATCGCACCCTCTGCCATATTGAGAGTTCGCTCTACTTCGCCACCAAAATCAGCGTGACCAGGAGTATCAATGATGTTTACTTTCGTCTCTTTGTAAATAATAGCCGTATTCTTGGCCAAGATGGTAATGCCTCGCTCGCGCTCCTGGTCATTGGAATCCAGAATTAAAGTTTGCGAAAAAGCCGCTTCGTTTTCACGAAACGTCTTCGACTGTTTCAGGAGTCCGTCAACCAGGGTTGTCTTACCGTGGTCAACGTGGGCGATGATAGCTACATTTCTAATATTCATAATAAAAATAGAGTGATTATTGTGCGAGAACTTTAAATATCGGACTATGTAATTCTACTTGTTTTGTCTGGTCATGTCAATGCTACTGACTAATCCAGATGTTTAGAAGCTGATCTCGATCCCCTGTCGCAATTTTGGTTTGACCGTTCGCCCGCAAAATTGACCTACCGTCCGAGGTTGCATCCCACAAGCTTCCGCGCAGAAAAACATTGAGACCACAGCCAATACCGGCTATCTGCATTTTCCCGGCCATAGCATACTTGAGCCACGCTTCCTTCTCGGTAATGTTTTTATCGCCATGCCAGGGCTTGTCCCACACTCCCTGAGGCGAGAGATAGGATGGGACTGCGAGCAAGGTGGGCCCTTGAGCCTTAATTATTTCATAGCTTTTCTCATGCCATGAATCCGCGCATATAAGCACTGCCAGCTTCCCGGCAGAGAGGGAAAACACCGGCAGATCTTCAACTTTGCCTGGAGAAGTGAAGCCCCTTTCCTCGTCAATCAAGGACGCTTTCCGAATGACCGGACTAATTGCTCCGCCATCCGACCCATAAACAACCGAGGTATTGTAGAGTGACCCCGGAGAAGAAATTAGCACGCCATCCGATATCGCAGGATTAGACAGAACGATAGAGCCAGCCACGATGGTCACATCATACTTTTTGGCCAAGTAAGAAAAAGTATGATTGTAGATTGAGCACATGGAATCTGACTTGAGTAAGAACAAAGCCTTTCTAATATTTCCAGTCTTCAACATCCATCTCCCAAACCCGATTGGATGCTGAAGGATTACCCGAATAATGACCGAGGATAGATTCTTGTAGTGATAGGCTGAGTCAGGCAGATTAGCTGCTACCAGCCAAGTACCGACATACTCCGGATAAACGACAATTGTTTTTGGATTAAGTAATCCAGCTTTCTTCGAGGTCTCGAGATAGCCCTCCATTTTGGCCATATATCGATCGGCGGTCGCATAATCCATCGGTGAGACACATGGCTGAACACCAAGAATATTACCTTGTTCCGACCTCTCGCTAAAATTAACAATGTTTACGCTCTGCTTCGACATAAAATCTCTCTGTTTTTACTTTGTCTTAAGTTAAGATAGTATGAAATGTTAAGTATTAGCAATAATTATACCTATGACACTCTCCGGTCACATTGCAGTTACAACCATCACCATACAATATATTCCAGATCTGGCCATTCTTCTAGCTGTCAATTTTCTGCTCCACCCCCTACTTGATGCCATACCTCACGCAGAGTGGACAACATTTCGAGATTCAAAACTAAAAATGATCCTCATCACCCTCATGGATACTGTGGCGGCAATATGGCTTACTCTGCTCGCATTTCAAAATCTGAGGCAACCTGCTTGGCTGATCGTTACAGCCATCATTATCGGACTCTGGCCAGATCTTCTCGATTTTGTGGCGGGAAAAAGATTAAAGCGTTTCCGCCACTGGCACCAGTTCTTCCACACCTGGCCGATTGCTCCCAATGATCCAGTTGGCTGGGAAAGAACAGCCACGGGCAATGTCCCCACCTGGTTAAAAGTTCTCTCCCAATCAATTCTGGTAGCACTAGCTTACTATCTCATAGTCAATTAATCGACCAAAATAATTCAATTATCTCACCCTGGCAATCGGTTATTTTTTAACCGATTGCTTGATACTAGAAACAATCAGAAGCTTTATTTATAATAGCTTGGGGTATAAAAACCCATGGATGATAGCATTATCCATTATTTTATTTTTAACTGGCAATTATCATGAAGCTAAGCATTATCGGGACGATCGGATTAGATGATGTAAGGTCTCCCTTCGGAGAGGTGAACGGCGCTCTTGGCGGAAGCGGGGTGTACGCATCTTGCGCTGCCTCGTTTTTTGTCTCTCCTGCTCTCATTAGTATTATGGGAAAAGACATGCCGGAGGTATCACTGGCTACCCTCAAAAAAAGAGGTATCAATCTTGACGGCGTTGCGATAAGTGAAAAAACATTCCGCTGGACCGGCTCGTACGAATATGACATGAATGAAGCTAAAACACATAGAACCGAGCTCAACTCCCTGCAAGAATTCAAGCCCACCCTTCTGCCAGCACACAAGGAGTCTGAGTTTCTTTTCTTGGGCAATATCGATCCCGATCTCCAACTCGAGGCTCTAAATCAAGTTTCGAGCAAGCCCTTCGTTGTAATTGACACGATGAACTACTGGATTTCAAGCAAGAAGGACGCACTCATTGAGGTAATAAAAAGGGTGAACTGCGTGGTTCTGAATGAGGGCGAGGCACGACAGCTCTTCGACACGCCCAACCTGATCAAAGCTGGCAAAGCGCTCCTGGAGCTTGGTCCAGAGTATGCCATTATCAAAAAAGGCGAACACGGAGCCCTACTCTTTTCCTTCAATGATTTCTTTTCTGCGCCAGGATACCCCCTCGAAGAGGTCAAGGACCCAACCGGTGCCGGAGATTCCTTCGCCGGAGGCATGATCGGATACCTTGCAAAGATAGGCACGGTCACACCCCAAGAGATGAGAAAAGCGATTATCTATGGCAGTGCTATTGCCTCTTTCTGCGCCGAGGATTTTAGTCTTAACTACTTAGACAAAACTACTAATAAAGATGTAAAGGAGCGGTATGACACCTTCAAAAGTATTAGAAAGTTCTAACTTCTCTGAAAAGATTGGACGGTATAAAGTTCGAGATATCGCTCTTGCCGATTGGGGCAGAAAAGAGCTGATTTTGGCAGAGAAAGAGATGCCTGGACTTATGGCGCTCCGCAAAAAGTATGCCGCCAAGAAGCCACTCGAGGGCGCTAGAATTAGCGGCTGCCTTCACATGACTATCCAGACCGCAGTTTTGATTGAGACGCTTGTAGAGCTAGGAGCGGAGGTTCGCTGGAGCAGCTGCAATATCTACTCAACCCAAGACCATGCTGCCGCCGCGATCGCCGCTGTTGGCATTCCAGTTTTTGCCTGGAAAGGCGAGACAGAAGATGAATACTGGTGGTGTGTTGAAGAGTCATTGAAGTTTGGTGGAGGCAAAGGCCCGAACATGCTCCTAGATGATGGCGGCGACCTGACTTTGATCGTTAATGATAAATACCCAGAAATGGCCGGGCAGACAATCGGGGTGTCCGAGGAAACAACGACTGGCGTTCATCGCCTCTATCAAATGATGGAAAAAGGCACGCTTAAGATGCCTGCCATTAATGTCAACGATTCCGTAACCAAATCAAAATTCGATAATAAATATGGCTGCCGCGAAAGCTTGGCAGATGGAATCAAACGAGCAACAGACATCATGATCGCCGGCAAAACTGTGGTTATCGCTGGCTTTGGAGATGTTGGCAAGGGCTGCGCACAAAGTATGAGAGGCTTCGGCGCCAGAGTACTCGTAACGGAGATAGACCCGATCAATGCCCTTCAGGCAGCAATGGAAGGTTATGAAGTTGTCACAATGGAGACAGCAGCGCCGATGTCCGATATTTTTGTCACCACAACCGGATGCTGCGATGTAATCACGGGCAAACATATGACGAAAATGAAGGATGGAGCCATAGTCTGCAACATAGGGCACTTCGATAGCGAAATAGATGTGAAGTGGCTCGAAAGCCAAGATGACATCAACGAGCAAAACATAAAGCCACAAGTAGACAAATTTATTTGGAAAAATGGTAAGTGCTTGATACTTCTATCGCGCGGGCGCCTCGTAAATCTTGGCAACGCCCATGGTCACCCCAGCTTCGTGATGAGTACTTCATTTACCAATCAATGCCTAGCTCAAATTGCTCTTTACACTGAAACTAATAAATACGAACGCGGCACGGTGTATACTCTGGCAAAAGAGCTCGATGAAGAAGTCGCGCGTCTGCATCTAGACAAATTATCCGTCAAGCTAACAACCCTGACAGCTAAACAAGCCAAGTATCTTGGCCTCTCCCCGAAGGGTCCATTCAAGCCAGACCACTACCGATACTAAATACCTGCCGTAATCCAGAAAAATAAAAAGACCGTACTCGGTCAGCGAGCCTTTCGGCTAGTTCTTGCCGCTATGATCTCGGACCCGAGACTATAGCGGACGGGTTACAGAGCAACACGCAATCTCGCGCGCCCTCTCTATTGTCGACGGAAATCCCGCCACTTGGGAACGAAGATATCTGTTACCACCTGTGCGATGGCCGGATTGACAAGACCTTCGATCGACCGACCCTCGACCAGACAATCCCGAACTTCACTTGCCGAAATCTTCGGGCTGGCAACACCGTCATACCTATTGATGATCTCGAACTGACGACTAGCTGAAATGAAGAACTCGATATCTCCCCTTGAACCGCCAAAGAAGGTGGCTTCATGAAATGGATCAATGCCGCATGTCTCCAAGATATCATCAAGGGCTAAGAGCCACTCTTCGTCACTCTGATAGTCCGGAAGACCGAGCACCTTGAGATTCGGATAGAGATGACGCAAAAGGTCACGCCTCTCTTTGTAAGAAAAGAAATGACGCATGGAAATCGGATGGTTGCAACTGCCAACAACAACCAAGCTGTTCGCTTCACCGCAAACATCTATCATGTGCGAAATGACCACCTCGTGACCGGCGTGAACCGGCGAGAAACGCCCGACGTACACACCCTTCTTCGGCTGTGCCATGGTTTTCCCTTCCTCTGACAGGATGGCTCTATGGGAAGCCATCAGAAAGTGATTGTATTGTACCTATTTTTTCATAATTGTCAACCAAGATAAACAAGCACCGGATAAATCCGGTGCATTTTTCGTGGAGGACTTTGTTAAAATTATTGAACACTTTCTTTGGGAAACCTGTGGGAACGTTTGTATATATTCACTAATTCGATAACTTCTTGAGGTATAATTACTGCCAAAAGAGACCGATTAATTTTAGTTTGCCTGTTTGGCCCGTTGAGACCTAGTGAATAGAGGAACTTTTTTGATTCGAAAATTAGGCACACATACTCAGACACCCTTCCAGGTTGAAGTGTGGTTGTAGCTATTTTTAACATAAGGCAAAAGTTTAATCACGCTATCGGTATCAAATGGGATTTTTATCTTAAAGCCAATGGTTTTGTTGCCGATAATCTCCGGACCTGCTTGCCAATCTTGTTCTAGAATTTTTCGGTCTTCCGGAGTGACACGGGAAAGAATGAGAAAGTCGCCGTCAATCGAGGCAAATTCACGGCCATTCACATAATATCTGGTCCGGCTCAGTTGCTTCTTCCGGGTTACACCTGGCCAGCGATACACTTCATTTTCAAAAATCCGCTGAGCTTTTATTGTCATGGTGTGCACCATACATAGCTATTTCAAGACAATTCTATCACAGCTACATCTGGTTGTATAAAACAGCAGGAGATGATGACCTTCGGGACAATTTGATTGGGTGGGAACGCCGAAATACATTCGTATTTCCACCAAAAAATGACCTCAAATTTTGAAGTCATTTTTTGGTGGACACGGGCGATAATTTTTGGAACACTTTCTTCGAAAAGATTTTTGAATGGGCTCCGCTGTTGCGCCAGATTAACCACACACAGAATATCCCAATTCTGGCCAGATAATCAGCCACCAGATGCAAATAGAACACAGTATAGATATATTTAGCTTATCTAGATACGATCCCAAAGTTGTTGCCAATCTTCTCTGAAGGTATCAGCTCTATCAATCTTTGAGCACGTATTTCAAAATTTCTCTAATCGGTTTTTTGATTCCCCTGGCAGAGTTTAATGATTTCACTATCCCTATCGCAAATTCCACTTTATCGGTAACCGAACCGCCCCCAGAAAAGCAATTTTCCAAACAGCCATTTTCTAGAACAAAAATCATTTCCTGTTCTCTAAGATTTTTAAGGAGGTTTTTAATATTGGCAGATAAGATAATTCTTTTTCTGATAGAAATTGCCCTGGTTTTGATAATTTTATCTGTAAGAGAATCAACTGCTTTTAGAAAATCTTCTTTTGGAAGCTCTTTTTTGGTTTTAATTAGATTAAACAAGCTAGCTCCGTCATAACTTCTAATCAGAACGTCCTTTAGTTTGGTAGTATTAAGACTATACAAATTATCGATCTCAGTAGATATTGAGCTAAGTTCGGTCTTAATCTGATCGGATTGCAACAATGACCTTTCTTTTGATAAGTCCTTTAAAATATCAAGGTCTGCCACGATGTAGTTTTTAATTTTCCAGGTGTTCAGGAACTTTCTATACTTTAAAAGGTTATTTTTGCTTCCAACTGGCAATACCTCAATGACCTCATCGGATCGATGAACTCCTCTAAGCAATGAAAGCGACTTGGAAAATACCAGCTGGTCAGAGATGCCCTCCACGAGGATGACCTTATCAGCAAAGAAAACTTTTTCGTTGTTCGAAGAATTAATTATTTGCAGAAGGTCTTTTACTGATGAACTATCGAGTAGTGACTTATTCGGCTTCAGAATCTTGCTACAATCATTATGTTTGTATATACGATATGTTGACTGAATAATCGGCGGTACGATGATCTGAGGTGAATGAGTAATAATCAAGAATTGCAAATTGTACGTAACTGAAAGCTCTTGTATTAAATCTGTCAGCACCTTTTGCCACTGTGTGTGTTGGTGCAGCTCTGGCTCGTCTAGCAAAACCAAACCGTCTTTCAGTTCTGAAAGAACAATCCCCGAGATTAAACTAAAAAATTCTTTCTCGCCAGAACTCAATTTGATCGGCATTCCATTTAGGCGAAAGAATCGTAAACGATATTCGTGATGATAAATAATTTTTTGATCGATTACCTCGAAAGACATTGAGAGGTATCTCTCTAGCACTTTTCTGAATGCAGTCAAAATTTTACTGTTTTTATTTTGGTCATACAATCTAACGATGTGCTGGTAACTAGTATCAACTATGCCGATATAAGTATCCTTGGACTGGTTTAGACCTTTTGCAAAATTCTTGTCAATATTGTTCTGTGTTAAATCAACAACGATTTCTTTCTGAACCTGATTTACGTTTCGGTGGGGACCTATGTATCTAAAATTTGGAGCAATTTTAATATTGCTTGAGAGAGCCGATATCTCGTACAAAACATTAAAGTATGGAAGAATTTCAAAAAACCGTTGAACAATTTCCGACAACTCTGGCTTGTCAGAATAAGCGCCAATAATTGAGTTGCTAGCTATCACAATTTTTAAAGTAGTTCCAATCAAAGATTCAAAGACATCATCGTAAAAAAATCTCTCGATACTGTTGGCCACCTGTCCCGAATCTTGGAAATCCTTTTTAAGAAATAAAACTAAGTCTTCCTTAAATTTCGCAATTTCTTTCAAAATATTGATGTCTTCTTCCTTAATTGAAAAATATAGTTCCAGCGATGACTCTTCGGAGGTATGAGAGTAGTGCCTTTCAAACATCTCTGCAATTAGGTTGGGATCCCAATTATCAAACTGTAGCTTATAATGATAACCATAGTTAGCTGAGTTCGGGTTGGCCCGTTCTGTGTTATAAGTGATCGTAACGTGCTTATAGATTACTGAAGAAATCGCCCCTTGTATTAATTCAAACAGATTGCTCTTACCTCCACCGTTTGGTCCAACGAAAACGTTGAGTCCGTCTCCAAAAAGTACCTCTTCGGCTGGATAGTAGCTTTTCAGGTTTTTGACAATCGCCCTATTTAGTTTCATTATTTCTCTCAGAATGATTAATGGACGTAGATTTCTTTGCTTTTTATTCTATCTTTTAGATTTACTCTCTCAACGACACTTCTCAACAGTTGCTCGCTATGGGAATATACAAATCGGTCACAATTTAAGGCAACGTTATCGTTGATATGGCGACAATGTCTTCTGTCTGCTTTGTAAAAGGCAACATCCTTTCCCTCATCAAACATAGCAAGATAGAAACTCTTTGAAAGCGGAATTGCTTTCACGGCACCTTTTGTAATAACGCCAACCCCACGATAAGGGCTGTTTTCAACGGGCGAAAACAAGACAAATGGATTATCTGAAGTAATGTATGCACTGCTTTGAGGAGCAAAAATAATTCTCCAGCTCATATGCGCAAAATACGAAGCCATTTCAGCGCTGATCTCTAGTAAAAGCTTTATTTCATATTCTCTGCTCTGTTCAACCTTCACTTCAAGCCTATTGCCACCAGGCCTCTCAAACATTTGAGCCAATTTGGTTAATGCCGCTTCAGATAGTTCTTTGGTATGCTTTGAAAAATAAGGGACACGGTTCTTTTGCAAGGCGACGAAAAACGATAATTGTGCTTTTTCTTTTTCGCTCAGTGACTCACTCTTTTCGATTTTGCCGATGACGGCACTGGCGTCACCCTCAATTTCTGAAAACTTTTTCTCTAGATCATAGTGATACTTGCCATCTTCCCCAAGATAGCGATAGTAATTTGAAATAACAGCTGTGTCCTTAATGCCCAAGTGCTTATATTCATTTGTGGTCCTATCATAAACCCAAATATACCCATCTGTTGCAAAACGAGATAGGACCATTTGCGGTAAGAAATGATGTCTTTTTGGTTCACCCATAGGTTAATTCAGCAACAAGGAACGAAATAAGCGCTTACTCTAATTTGGTTTTTGTATTACTAAGCATTCCGATTGCTAGCCGCTACTCATACAGCTTTAATCTAATGGAGTCAATTTTCCTCAGTAGGTCGTGTTGAGTCGAAACCATTTGCTGAATTTGAAGCTCTGTATATCTAGCCCTTCTGTTTTTGAAGGGATCATTTGTGACAGCCATCTTGTATTTCAGGAAGCAATTTTCAAGATTATCATCGAAGCAAAAATCTTCAATAATTTTCGCTTCTGTGAATTTTTTTATATCGTTAAGCTGATGCATTGCGCAGTTGAAATCGTAGTCAACTCGCCCTGCTTTTTGATCTGACGGGTTGCTGGTGTAATCATTCGCTGAATTCAAAGTTTTTTCAATTGCACTGCGAAAATCTGCCAAGAATCCCAAAACAATTTCTTTTTTCTTGGAACTATCACTTACACTCTCACTTATATAGTGGGTCACAAACAAGGCGACAATAATCGTTACAAGCAGATTAAGCAAGTTGGAAAAAGAAAAATCCCAGAACTTATCTGGCAAAATATTCCATCGAAGCACAAGAGCAGAAATGACAAAGCCAATAACAAAAAAGATAAAGGAAAGCGATATTCGAGCCGAATTTTTCCTGATTATCCTTTTCATCAAGCATTCTCTATATAACTTTCTATCTCGCGTTTTAGAATCGAATTTGTTGTGATTAAATTTATTCTGTTCTGCACTGCATTCTTGTCTTTAATCACCCTGACAAGGCCGCCGAAGGCCTCCTCGAAGAAGGAAGTCGGGTATCCTGCTAAGCCATCCAGATATACGTTGATAATTTCGTTTGATTTTGTTTGGAATAATGGCTCGAGAAATTTTTCTCTGAATTCCTCACCAGAAAAATCACTCTTTTGCTTAAATCTTCCACCAGGAGAAATCGTAAAATCTTTAATGAAGACGTTTTTCATTTCAAAATTCCTAAAATTAAAGTTGAAAATCCCACGAAAACAAAGTTCCTCGAAAGCCTTCTTTTATAGAGATGTGTTGGCTAAAGTGCACAGCACTAATAAAACCACGATTGGATACTATTTTCAAATTATCTATTTTCTTTCTATTCGAAATCTCATATATTTGGGGCAGCCCCTTACCTCTATTTTTTTGTTTGGTTCTAGATCTCTTGAATTTTCCCTCAAGCGCGGATCTAATTAAGTCGGCGTCAGATCTAATAAGATATTTGAGTACAATTTCAGCAAAGTTCTTTCTCACGGTTGTCGGAATCCCTTGTCCATTATCCAGGAACGCAAAACTTATCTTGCGAATATCTGCGTTGTAATATGCAGCGGTCCACCATTTGGGAAGCGGCGAATCAGATAGATACGCGTGCTCGTTGGTGTTATTCATTAGTTCAACAAGCGTTTCATATATTCCTTCCGTGGACCTCTTGGGACCATTCATTTTGCTTGCAACAAATTCAACAACCTTTAAGACAACGGCGCCCTGTGTCCTCTCGCCTGATTGTATTGAAAAGATATCATCATTCATTCGAGGGGGATCCCCTCTTACGAGTTTGACGAATTTATAGAATCCGGAATCACGGAATATCATCCTGCATTTTTCCTCTCGCGGCTCATTCCCCTGAATGCTAGGGGCCACCCGTTTAGTGCCGAAAAACTCGAGGAGAGACAGGAGATACAGGATTGCGTCAAGGGTAATTTCACTCACAACCGAAAGATCAAGAAAAACAGAATAGCCCTTGTTGACGTTATTCTCAATTCTTCCACAAAATTCCAGAAAATGTTGGTGATCATTCAAGATACTGAAAACAGAAGGGGCGATAACTCTCTTGAAAATTCGAGATAGTTTAGTTGCTTTAATAAGTCCACGCTTCTTGCGCTTTCTTATTAAGTTCTTTTTAGCGATTATCCTAGATCGCTTCTTCCATTTTTCGGTGACCTTTTTCATTTGGTATAATAGTATCAAACGAGGGCTAGTCATACTACCTAACTAACCCATTTGTCTTCTTATGCAATGCCAATTTGAAAAATCAGACGGTAAGCAGTGTGGGGGCTACTCAGTGAGCAGCAGCCATTTTTGCTTTTCGCACGATCCAAAAAGCAAGAAAAAGCACTTGAGGGCAGCTAAGAAGGGTGGATTGGCTTTGAAGAGTAATAGTACTGTTTTAGCGGAAGAAATTGATCTAAGTTCGTCTGAAGGGCTAGAGAACGTACTAAAAGATACGCTTAGCAGAGTAAGACGCGTAAACCCTGATGGCTCAATCGAATTAAAAGCGGCTTATTGTATAACCCTCATTGTGTCAAAACTTCAAGAAATACATCTGAAAAGCTACCCAGAAGACAGGCTTAAGGAAATTGAACGCAGAGAATTTGAACTAAGGGAGCAAGAGCGCGCAAGAGAAGCATCACACCAGAGACATAGTCGGCTTTGGGAAGAAAACCCAGAAAAAGCAGCCGAAGAGATAATGGTTCACACTAACCTGCTGCTGAAACGCGCGTTAAGAGACCGTGAGTCAAGAAAACTCGGTATGAATATATAAACCTTTAATCCAATTCCTGAATAGCACTCTTTAGGGCTTCCGCGTTTACTGATTTGATGCCCTCCCTCATCAAAGCTTTCAATGAAATGCTTTTCTTGTTTTTGATAAGCTCGATTAGCCTATCCTTTGTGAAGACGAAAAATTCCCATTGAGTGAGATCTAAGGGGTTAGCCGTATCGTGGGAGTCTGCCGAGAAGTAACAAATAACGAATAAATCCGCATTAAAGCTTGGCGTCTCTTCCATAATCCCCGTCAATGGGTTCCATTTACGGGTTGGAGATAGAGCTACTTTAGGCTCAGATAACCGCTTTTGAGCCCACGCCTGGAGTTGAGACATTGTTTTGATTTCAATGGTTTTGCCCTCTTTTGTTTTGAGATCGTACGCATCCCAAGGGATTCTTGGTTTATCATCACAACCCAAAAGAACAGCCACAACATATTCAGCAAGCACTGCTCTCGTAGTGTTTTGCATTAAGTCAGAGTACGCCCATTGCCAAAAATCAACGATAGTTCGGTTTAAGCAATTGCTTGTTTCGTTATTATAAAAAGCAGAACCACATTCCAGTTTAGAGACTGGCTTTGGGGTCAGTAAAAGATCTTTATTCATTTTTTCCTTGGTCGGATTTGTTTTGTGGCAGAGAGCAAAAAGCCCGCCGCCACTAGCAGCCCCGTAGGGCTACACGTACATCTTTCGATGCACGACCGACCAAGGTCCGTGACGACGAGCTCACTACCTTGGTCGGAATTTTCCACCGTGCTCACTATTATCTAATGAGGTTAGGTGGTTTCTCGGTTGTGTTAACGACAGGAATTATAAAATTCCCTTATGCTTAATATAGCAGAAATTAGTCATTCCCTCAACCTTATCCACAGATATCAGTTTGAATATATTTATACATTAATGTATAAATTAAATAATGGAAAAAGAAGGCACTGAAAAATTTAGCGATTTATGTAAGAAAAAATACTCGGCCAAAGAGGTTGGCATCTCTTATAGAATTTTAAGCAGCTGGAGCTCTCTTGGCCTAATCAACCACCTGAGAGACAAAGAAAATGATTGGCATCGTTTTTCGGCTTTTGATCTGATTGAGATAAGAGTATATGACGAGCTTCGGCAGGTTGGCTTTTCTGTGGAGAAGCTCTTAAAAATCAAGAAATTTTTACGCGCACAGTCAGTTCTAGCCATATTTTTCTCTGATTCGAATTTATCAAAAGAGTACGTCGAGGACCTTGGCAAGTCTACAATATTAGTTGAATCAATCTTGAGAACTGCAGCAGGAGAAAACATTTTTCTTGTTATTGATAAAGATGCAGCAAATCCTATGTTTGCAGAAGAAACGATCGTGTATGAATTATTAGCGCAAGCGAATTCTATTTATAATGAGTATGGTGGCAACTATTTGGTTCTGAGTGTCCGAACAATTCTTGAGAATGTTAGTGTACCATACGAAAAATCTAATCATAAGCTCGGAAAAGTGCTGACAGCAATTCTTGATTCCGAAGAACAATCAGAGATTAAACTTTTCGTTCAAGACTGTGAATTAAAGAAAGCAAAGCATACTCTATATGATGTTCCCCTTGGTACGAATATTACAGCTCTTATAAAACAACCCAACAGAAAAACTTCATTCAGCTCCAACAATAACGGTTCCGTCAAAATGAAAATTGAAGCTGAACTATAAAAACTAGAATCCCTAGTTTCTTTTACCAACAGTTCAAGTAGCAGCGATCCTACTACGCGATCGAATCTGGTATGAGAAAATGTTATCAATCGACGAGTGTAGAGATTATTTAAAAGAATATAATTTAAGCGACGAAGAGATCGAAAGAATGAGGAACAATCTGCAAGGAATAGTTGAAAGTGTACTCGATTCCTATATCGAAGGATTCAAAAATGATTAACGATACAAACAAGGCACTAATTTATTGTCGGGTTTCTTCCCCGCGCCAGATTAAGGAGGGTCACGGCTTAGAAAACCAAGAACACAGGTGTAGACAGTACGCAGTGGAGAAGAAGCTCAAAGTTGTCGAGGTATTCTCTGAAGACGAGAGCGCTAGCGGTGGCCTTTTTGACCGTCCTGCAATGAAAGAACTGCTCAATTTTCTTGACAGGAATCAGTCAGAAAGATACTTCGTAATATTCGATGATCTAAAACGTTTTGCGAGAGATGTAGAGGTTCATTTTAGACTAAAGACTGAATTGGTTAAACTGCGTGCAGTAAAGCTACGCTGTCTCAATTTTAATTTCGACGACAGCCCTGAAGGCAGGTTCGTTGAAACTATGTTTGCAGCCTGTGCTCAGCTCGAAAGAGAACAAAATAAGAGGCAGGTAATACAAAAACAAAAAGCACGACTGGAAAATGGCTACTGGACTTTTTATCCGCCAGCTGGCTATGAGTATAAAAAATCGAGGGTGCACGGCAAGCTTCTATACCAAGTGCATCCATTGGCAGAAACGTTAGGCAAGGTCATCGAAGACTTCGCGACGAATCGTCTAATTGGGAAGGTAGACGTCGTCAGAAGGCTTGTAGAACTAGGTATTCTAAAAGAAAGTGCACCAGAAACAACTAATTTTAATTTTGTTAGAAGATTGCTAAGTAATCCCATCTATGCGGGATTCATTGAATATAAACCTTGGCAAGTTCCAATAAGGAAAGGCCATCACAAGGCAGTTATTACCGAGGAAGTACACAGATTAGCTTTAAATAAAATGGAGAAACCTGAAAGAATGCCAAGGAATACTGATTCTTTGGAATGGCCATTAAGGAGACTGGTCGATTGCTCCATTTGTGGTAAACAATACACCGGGAGTGCAAACCGAAGTAAGAATCCCGACAAACACTATCCGCATTATACGTGTAATAATAAATATTGCACTGCTAGTCCTAAAAACATCACTAAAGAAATCGTAGAGGAAAAATTCCTTAAACTTCTCAAGTCAATCGGGGCAGACAAACCTGTATTGGATTTGGCGAGGGCAATGATACTTCAGATGTGGAAGGAAAAGGAAAAAAATTTCAATACAAAGAAATCAAATGGTCTTAAGAGGATCGGGCAGATTGATGTAGAAATTGAGAGCTTTTTAAGCAGAATTCCGAAGGCAAAATCAGAGTCACTAGTTGCACTATATGAATCAAAAATTGACAAACTCGAGAATGAGAAAAAAGAAATTGAAAAAAGCTTGAAAAACAAAAAAGAACCCAACCTAAACGAAGCAATAGATTTGGTTCTTAATTTCCTTGGAACACCCGCTGAATTCTGGAAATATGCAGACCTAGAAAGAAAAATATTAATTCATAGCCTGATTTTCATTAAAAACCCAGAATTCTCTCTAGAAACAGGTTTTGGAACACCTAATTTGTCTCTACCATTCTACATAAAGCACTATGTAATGGACCAGGATGATACGTTGGTGGAGGTGGAGGGAGTTGCACCCTCGTCCAAGAGGTTAAAAACTGCCTATTGTAGCAAGCTTAGCTCCGGTTGATTTATTCGAACAGGAGATAAGACCGGAACGGAAATCTACTGCTCTATCTCGAGTATATCTTAGGGCTTCACGCTAGAGAATCGATTGCCCGCAACTCGAAGTATGACACTCATACCCTCTAGTCGAGTAGCTAGAGGATGAGCGGTTGCCGTTATTTAAGCAGCAACTGGCGCAAGAGCAAAGCCGCTAAAAGCTGCTTTAACTCTGCTAACAAGTGAGTTTGCACTTGAGATTTTCCGGCAATTAAGGCTGCCAAGATCACCTGCTTGCTAGATCAGTTTTTAAAGTTCCTATTGTCGAAGCTAATACACCCCCGAACACATCTTATTATACCTAATATTGACAAAAAATCAACTTGCTCGACTCCGATTCTTGCAGTGGTCAAACCAAAACTAGACAATGTCGTTTCGAAATGGTATAAATCTGTGGGCAGCAGAATACCTACTATTCTGCTGGATGAAGGAGAGACAAAGTGGGAAAAAGACAGACATATGGCAATCTTCCGCCAGATGCACGCTTTAAGTCGCCCGAAGAGCGCCGCCGATTTGCAGAAGATCAGGTTGAGACTTTGGTTGCATTGGGACTTTCTGATCACCATGCTCGCCGCATTCTCCGCGGTGCCGGCCCCAGCGAAGCAGTTATGGTGGGCCGGTGGATTATAGATATCCAAACAAAGATTGATGGAGGCAGGGTCAGCGCTAGCGCACTGCGATCCAATCTTACCCTGTTCTTGAGCAGCGATGATTGTGATGATGTTCTTGGCAATATCTGTTTGCTTGGCATAGAAGCCCCCTGCTGCCATCCAAACGCAGCATATCGATATGTCCGCGCCCTCCGGGCATACATGGATTCCGAGTACAATGTTACCGAGGCAGTTCAAGATCACCGAATGCGATCACAGTCACGACGCCAACCCTGGGGCACTTATGTTCCAGACCGTAGCCCGTGGTTGTAGGCGCCATTTTGTCCCAGAGTGGGTTTCCCCCACTCGTTTTTTTTACAGATGACCGCTTACGCATCCTTGGTCGTTGGCCGGTGTCGATCCAGGACCTCTGAAACTTTTTTGATCACATCAATCGGCAAAACGTCTGACTTGACAATGAACTCGTCAGCGCCAAGTTCTTTGGCTTTGGCGTACTTGTCAGCCTCAAGTAGAACCGTATAAATTATGACCGGAATATCCTTCGTCACATCACTCTGCTTTAGAACTTGCAGAACCTCAAAGCCATTCAGACCGGGCATCATTATATCAAGGATGATCAAATGCGGATGGTTTTCCTCGGCCATCCGTACTGCTTCCTTGCCATCATGAGCCACCTCAACGATTGCTCCTTCCTGCTTGAATCTGTCTGCGTACATCTCAAGAAGTGTTAGGTCATCGTCTGCAATCAGAATTACTTTTCCATCCAACATAGGACCTCCTAAAATTTGCTTTGACAATAACACTCCGCTAGTATAAAATCAAATACCACCAATAATTCGGCGGGGCAATAACAATAGCTTAAAGAATGAGTAGGCAGAGTTACCCGCGCCTTATCCTTCATCATGAACCATACACCAGTATTATTAAATGAGGTCCTGAATATATTTAGCTATCTCAACGCGAGAGATGGTTATTTTGTTGATGGAACACTCGGTGCTGGCGGACATAGTATCGCAATAGCAAAGCAAATGCTGGGCAGAAGAAGCAAGGCGAAAGTTATAGGGATAGACAAAGATAGCAGCGCGCTCGAACTTGCAAAGAAAAATATTGAGAACGCTGGATTATCGAGCTTATTCACCTTCGTCCATGATGATTTTTGGAATATTAGGCAAATTCTCAGTAGCCTGGACATAGATAAGATCGAGGGTGCACTGATAGATCTTGGCGTTTCATCGATGCAGCTCGATCAACCGGAGCGAGGATTCACCTTCCAGGATGAAAGCGCACCACTCGATATGCGTATGGATCAAAGTCAATCCAGGGACGCTGCCTATATCGTCAACAATTACACTCACGGCGAATTAGAAAAACTATTTTCTGAGATTGGCGAAGAACGATATGCCAGATCAATAGCCAAGAATATTACAACCTCCCGCAAGAACAACCAAATACAAAATGTCGGTGATCTGTTGGCTATAATCAAGCTCTCTGTTCCGCCGAAAGTCCGCTTCGGCAGCAAAAAACACTTTGCAACTAATGTCTTTCGCGCACTCCGGATAGAGGTGAACGAAGAACTCACGCATCTCGACAAAGCAGTAGAAGAATACGTTGATTTGATGACCCCAGGCGCAAGACTGGCTATCATAACATTTCATTCAAGCGAGGACAGGATTATCAAGGAAGTATTTCGCCGGCTTGACAACCCGTGCATCTGTCCACCAGATATGCCAACGTGCGGTTGCGGACGCAAACCAACCGTCTCGCTACTCAAGAAAAAACCGATTGAACCGAGCGAAGAGGAGGTGCGTGAAAACCCACGATCACGCAGTTCAAAGATGAGGGTAATAGAAAAGCTATAGCCGGTTCTCACCATAACTATTCTCAGAAATGCACTTTGTAATCTGATGACCGGACAAAAGACATGACCGAAATCGCAGAAAATAATACCCCTAAGCCGACATTGTTATTACACGCCTGCTGTGCACCGTGCTCAACTTCGGTGTACGAAAGACTATCGAATAACTACGACCTCACGGTTTATTGGTATAACCCGAATATATTTCCGTTTGACGAACACAACAAGCGCCTCGAAGAAATCAAAAAACTGTCCGGCATTTTTGATTTCGCCCTTGTCATAGATCCCGAGACTACCAATCATCAGCAGTGGAACAGCGAGACAGTACAACGGCTATCAACTGCTCCCGAGGGCGGCGCCAGGTGCTGGCTATGTTATCACATGCGCCTAGAAAAAGTTGCCAAATACGCGGTCGAAAAAGGATTTAGCTACTTTTCTTCAACCCTGTCGGTTTCCCCTCACAAAAATGCAGCGAAGATAATTGAGATTGGCAAATCGATAGAGACTAAAACAGGCCCCCGCTTCTTGGCAGAGGATTTTAAAAAGAAGGATGGCTATAAACGCTCAATCGAGATCTCAAAAGAGCTGAATCTATATCGTCAAGATTACTGCGGCTGTGAATACAGCCTCGCCCTCACATCAAAAACGAACCAGCAACCAAGGGTAGCACCGCTGACCTAAACGCAATAAAGACCAAAAGATAGCACTAATTGTGGTTATACGCTTGAACTCTTGGAGCTTTTGTCTTGGTTGATAAATTTTTCATAGGACTCTTTGTCGTTGTATTCCAAAAAAGTCTCATGATGCGGCGGAGTGTGTCCACCACTATCTCTGTGCTTGATGGCACACCAATACTTCTCTGTTTCGCCAGCTATTCTGGTGGCGTATGGCATGAAACCATTGGCGTAACCGCAATAAGTACACCAAATTTTATCAACAAAACTGAGGTAGGACAGCTTTTGTCGATCAATCTTAATGTAGTAGCTCCGCTTGATCAAAGGGATCCCGTAGAGGGGGAAAGCAGCATGGTGATAGACCTCAATGCAGATATCAAGGATTGCTATCGGTACAACCATACCCAAGATAAACGGCATAGCAAGCACGTGCCGCAAACGCTTGTAACGAAGTTTTGAGACCTTGTTGTACATGTACGAGCTATACTAAACTATCTTGAGGCTAAAATCAACTATCTAGATCGGCCGGAAGTCTTGACACACCCGAGAGCGTGCCACCAACCGAGAACGAAAACAGGTTTCTGTCAGAGCAAACACAGCGACGCCGCTTCCTGGAAAACGCCTATACACGCGCTGGCTTATCCATCACACTTGCGATGGCCCTATGTGTTAGCCGCAACTTGCAGCAACTTCACAACTAGCGCCCCGACCACAGATCGCCTCTCTGGCAGCACTCCGCTCGAGTGCCATTATTTTTTATGAGCTTATCTCCGGACACAGGGTTTTTTGAACCCAAAAATTACTTTTATGTACGAAAATAGCACAAAAAAGTAAGATGGGAGTAACGAACTAGAATACTATTTTTCGTTTTTTTCGACGAACTTCTTGATTGCTTCGATATTCTCTAGAACTAATTTAGCCTTCTTGATGCCAAACTGAAATGGATACTTATCCTCTTCATCAGCTTTCAAAACAATCATTGGATTGCCTTTGAACTCGGACTCTTCAACAATAGCCATAACAAATCCTCCTAAAAATGTTCTTCAAATTTTACCCTATCCCATCATACCAAAAATATTGCGATGAGTTTAGCCATCTATAACGTTGATAAACTACCGAGCCATATAGCCGCTACCGCAGAACGATGATTCGGCAAAGTGAATACGACCTTCTCGCCCAACTTATAAAAGACAACATCATTGCTCGCGTATAAGTTTGGCAATTGCAAGATGTGGAGTATAATATACATAAATATCAATGGAGGGGAAATGAAAAGTTCTAAATCAGTTAATTACGCTAAGCGTGGCTGGTTGTGGCTAGCAGCGACGATTCTTTTGTATTTTCTTTATTGGCTCGCAGCACTCCTGGCATCACAGTATTGGAGAGAAGAAAACTTTAAGTTAATAGTTGTTGCACTCATCTATATAGCTGTTACCACAACCTTTTTATCTCTTCTCAATTTTATAGTCACCGCCAAGAGTAGACCTGTCTACTACCTGCTAGTGCTACTAAATATGGTCCTAATAACAATTCTGGTCTGGATTTCTTTGATCGCACGCTCCTATTAGTCCTCTTTTGAGAGTCTTTTTATCAATGCCAATATCGATGGCTTGCTTTTGATGATTACGAGGCCGCCGAAGAACCACCCGACAGATCCAAAGATCACCCCAAAGAGGATAACAGTGTATATCGGAGGATTTTTGGAGGGCGGACCAGATGAAACAAGCGGGTCAACAACATTTTCCGCCCTCTCCGGTTCAGCATCGCCGGATCTCTTGTATCCCTTATCCTCTGCCCTGGCAGTAGCCGGATCAACAGAGACTGCTTCAGTAATCAAGTTAGCCACTGCAGCCTCGGCTGACGAGACAAGTGATTCAACGATCATTTCACTTGACTGGCCCTTGTTTGACACCGAAGAATCTGACTGAACTTGCGTCTGCCCCTGAGCTTGTGCCTGTTCCTGGTCTTGACTGGGTGCAATTGACGCCGGCTGATCAACTTTCTCGACAATGCCGGAAGGACAACTTTTGCTAAAGCGAACCACTGTCTCAGATTTATTGCCCGCAAGATCAATAACAATCAATTTGAGAGTGCCATCACCTGCGTCAACATCGGACAAAGAAAGATGCTTAGAAAATTTACCGGAAGCCACGTCAGCACCGTCTATGTACTCATCGTTCACGAATACTCCAATAGGCTCAGCACCAAGTGAACCGCTATACTTTCCCTCAATCTGGATATCGTCACAGAAAATCCCTCCGCTCAAAGGACTTGCCAAACTTAGCGCCGGAGGCTGAAAAAAGTTACTTACATCAATAGAATATTTTTTCTCAGCAATATTACCAAACGCATCCTCAGCAAGCAGGGTCAATACATGACTGCCGCTCGGATAAAGAGAAAAATTTACAGTATTGTCGAAACCGTCACTGGCGGTAGTATCATCAAAGAGGATTGTTTGATCGTCCAGGTAGCCGGAGACTGTCAGAGTTTTGTTGTTGTCAACCGAATTGATTTGAAGCAATACAGATCCGCTTAGGCCCACTAGCTCTGTCGGGGCAGCCAATTCAACCACGGGCTTTTCTGTATCAGCGTTAATCTCTGTCGAGAGAGTATAGAGCGAAAAGTGGCTAAGTGAAGCAAGTACTTTCTTGTTTGCTTTATCAATGTCGCTCGCAACTTTGTTCCAGGAATTGCTTATCGCATCGAATGTGAAGACAGATAGAGCATCCTCATTCGTAACCAAATCGGACGCGCTATAGTCAATCTCCAGATTCGCACTTGAGTCAGAATCAAGTGCGCCCTCAAAGTTGTAGACGGGTGACAAATACCCACCTGCCGGAGCAGGCACAAGCAGGCCATTTATGTCCTTCGTCTCAGCCCTGAATTCACCGGTTGTTTTGGCAGAGATCGAGGCGCTAGCAAGATCAACCTTCTTCTCTCCGGCCAGAACGATGTCCGTGTTTTCGACCATGTTTACAAATATTGGTTGTGACCAAGATTTTTTACCTCCTTTGTTCTCGGCCTCGATACGCACATAGATCTCGCTACCTTCAGGCTGGTATGAGCTACCCAATGAATCATTAACTTCCTTCAGGATTTCCCCTCCCCTACCTATGAAGCGGATCGTGCCCATCTCACCCATGGCAGCACTGATGACTCCGCTATCGGTGGAGATCTTAATTCTTGGTGCATCAGTCCCCTGTAGGGCGTAAAAATTACCCAACTTCATATTGGACATGATCTCGTCCTGGGTATTTTCCCTGGCGAACACTGCCACAGAGGCCCCATCAAAACCCGGATTTCGAGGTGTAAAGTCGTCCCCCGCCGTTGCCCATACTTTCTTGCGAGCGACGAGCAACTTATCCCATTTTTTAAATGCACTAGCCCGTCCATGAGCATCACGACCTAAAACTTCTGGTACCTCGAGATATTTCCCTGCAGCATCTATCCCACTATTATATGCCTCGATTGCATGATAGCCGTTCAGATTGATTAATTCACCAAAACTCCAATTATAGTAGAAAGAATCAGGATGCGCTAAGCTAACAAATCCATCCTGAGCATAAAACTGGTCGATTCGAGTTTGGCTTTCCGCTGTTTCATCGGCCCCTTCGCTAATTCCAACACCCAAGATATGAGTACCGAAATATCCTTGTGTATCCTCCTCACTATTTTCGATGAACGTGATGCCGGGGATATTTGGGTTGGATGCGATCTCATTGTGCTCTGTGAGCGCAATGAAGTCATATCCCGCATCCCGATACTTCTTAACCGTAAATTCCGGCTTGATGTTTTTCTTTCCAATATCCGGAATGTAGTGACTGTGAGTTTGGCCGATGTATTCCTCATAATCATCGCCGGACTGGTAGGGGCTATTGAGCTCTATGCGCGAATCTGCCACCACTGTTGTCGGGCCCGAGGACAGGGCGTAGATGTTGCGGTAATTATAGTCAGCAGCAAGGAAGAGACCATCAGCATGGATCAAATGAAGCAATCCGGTATTTTCCGCTACGGGATAGGTCTTAATTGAACCATCCGTCGTAAGCACTTCATAAATTTTGTTTTTGTCAACGAAGTACAGCCTGTCATCAACCTTCACAACATCAACCCGTGTATCGATCTTAAAATCAGATGCTATCGATTTCTCAATAATTTTTTGACCTGTCTTATAGTTATAAGAGTTGAAAAAAGTCTGCTTCGGATTAGAAAACACGCTTTGAGTAAAGAAGTAGACCTTATCATCAGCGATAATCGGCATAGTCGACTGAGTGTTGTTCTGTAATCCGGGAAGACTTAGGGTACTCGATCCGGTAGCTAAATCAATCTTAGTAATATAGCCCTTATTGTCGGCAATCAAGCCGAAGCCATCAGGTGTAATCGCAACCGAGCTATTTGGCTTTCGTCCATTCTTCCTAAACTCCCAATTCATCACTCCGTCGGACAGACGATAGCTTTGCACCAGGATATGGCTGCCCTTGTCTGATGTTGTAATAATACTCTCACCCCAAATGCTCAGGGGTAGCGTATTGGCTGGAATATCAACGCTCCAGCTCAAGCTCCCGTCCGTCAAACCCCTTGACTCTAGCACCATCGCTTTTGTAGCCGTAGATTGCCGCACAACATAAATCGCGTCACCTCCCACAACCGGGTTGGTAAAAACTTGATTACTGCCAGCACTTTTCCTCCAAACTTCCTCTCCGCTTGATGATTTAAGAAGCGCAAGATCACTGCTTGGCACGACCAGGAATTCACCCGACACAACCACCGAAGACTCCATGTCGCCAACGCCAGTTTTTCTCCACTGCTCTTGGCCTGTGTTTTTGTCGAAAGCATAGACAAGCCAGTCATCGGTTGAAATATTGTTTTCAGCAAAATAGAGAATACCGTTCTGATAAGCAGGCATCAAAAAATTAACCAAACCGGGGGTTTTGTTCCATTGATGTTTGAGTTCCACACCCGTACCCTCACTAGCAAAAACAACACTCTCTTGGTCACCGCTGTTACCCAAATACAAACCAATCGAAATGTGATTTAGTGAGATCCACAGAATTATAATGAGAGCGAATACTCTTCGCATTGAATACATTTCCCCTCTGCAACGGTTCTCTTCTATACAACCATTACTAACACAACAAAAATTTTATAACAACACCCAAAGCCATCTTTTTTGATCTTTAGCTTTATCTGTTCCAGCGCTTTGTGCTAAACTGCTTACGAGCTATCTAACTTAATCTGGAGAACTAATCGATGAGAGAAACTTCTAATGAAAATTGTTGCGATCATAAAAAAAGGGCTTTATTAAATTTCAAAAAAGCCCAAAGCCACATAGGCAAAATTGCAAAAATGATTGAGGATGACAATTACTGCATCGATATTATGCAGCAAAACCTTGCCGTGATTGGACTCCTGCGTTCTGCCCATGACTATCTTATGGAAGGTCACTTAAATACTTGCTTTAAGAGAGCAATTGATTCCAACAATGACAAAAAGAAAAGAGAGATGATAGAAGAGATCTTGAGCGTAGCAAAACTACACAGAAAGTAAGACACAAGCAACAAAGGGGTTGGGCAAAGTAAAAACAATCGAGAGCAAATCTCGACCATCTTGTGGCTTGCTAATAGTTCTTCATCTTACGACCAATCTCTCGCTCTTGGTCTTTTTTCTTGAGATTTTCCCGTTTGTCAAACTTCTTCAGGCCCTTGCCCACACCAAGCTCAATTTTTGCCTTTCCCCTTGTCAAATATAGCTTCAAGGGCAGAAGCGCCATGCCCTGTTCTTGTGATTTGCCGACCAAACGCCTGATTTGCTCTTTGTGCAAAAGTAACTTTCTAGTTCTTTGGGTGTCATCCGGCAAATTAAAGGTTGCACCAATCCAAAAGATCTCACCACTGATTACCTTGGCATATGAGCTTGTCATATTAACTCGACCCGCACGAATAGCCTTGATTTCATCCCCTGTTAGAGAGATTCCAACCTCAAGTGTCTCTAGAATTTCATAATCGAATCGAGCTTTTTTGTTGAAAAATTCAACTTTTTTTCTTTTGGTATCGTTCATCAATTTATTATAGACAAAAAATTATTTAACTGAATACACAGTTAGGCGTTATTAGTATTCAACTCACCCTGACTGGCTATGGCTTCTTAATGCTTCTCTTAACCGTTGGCCATTCCTGAGCCACAACTGAGATTGAAGCAGCAAGAGGGACAGCAAGTATTGCACCAACAAGCCCGAAGAGCTTTGCCCCAACAAGGAAGGCAAAAATTACAATCACAGGAGATAGGCCAACCGCTTTTTGCATTACCTTGGGAACAATGAAAGCGCTCTCCAGCTGCTGAACGGCAAAGTAAAAGACGATAATGAGCAAAGCCTGAAGTGGAGACTCGGTGAAAGCAACTGCAGCAGCCAGAACGCCCGCAATAATTGGTCCTATCGTTGGAACAAGCTCCAATATACCTGATATCACTGCCAGAACCAAAGCGAATGGTATACCAATAATCAATAAACCGACCAGATCAATCAAAGCAATGATTCCGCCCAGCAGCAATTGGCCACGGAACCAGCTACCAAGCTTCTGACCGATCTTATTAAAAAGATCTACAATTTTATCTTTTTGCTCGACAGGAAAAAGTGAAACGACAAAGTTGGAGAACCCTTCTTTGTCAATCAGGAGATAGGCAGTCAAAACAAAGGCCATCAACAGCGTGATGATTCCGCCGAATATGCCCGCGGTTATCGAGAAAAGATTCTCAGTAACTTTAGTCAAGGATTGCGAAATATTAGAAAGATTTTTTTCAAAAGCGGGAAGAAAGTCTCTCAGTTGGTCAAAGCGCTCAGAATAAACAGGCAGTTGTCCGACAAGCTGAGAGAACTGGGCCACAACAGGAGGAACAACCAGGTAGATAACAACCGAGGAAATGAGGAGAATTATGGCAAACATAAGTACAACAGCCAGAGATCGGTTCATCTTCTTTTCCCACCTATTGATCACAGGATTGAAGGTAGCAACAAGAATAGTAACGAAGAAAAAAAGAGCGAGTATGTCTCGAATTAAGAAAAGGAAATAAAAAATAAGCAATATTACAATCGTTTTTGCGATAGCCCAAATCGAAATATCAAGCTTTATTCTCTCCTCCATACGTGCTCCTTTCTAGTTTGTACATGTTGTGTCTGACAATGAGACAGCTAGTTGAAAAATTAATCACTATTCAACCACTATCTTAGCATATTGGAATAAAGGTATGTTAGTGCCGCTGATCGTCATGTTTTCTATCTCTGAAATAGAGATCTTGGTGTTCTTGTCTGAGATTTGATCGACAATACCACCCTTGCGCTCCATGGCAGATTTTAGCAATTTACTGTTGCCCATAACTTTTATCTCGTAGTTTTCGAGACTTGCAAATTGGCTCAAGCTATCGCTCAAAACCAACCGCTTGTCGTTGACAGAGATAATGTCAGCTCCAATATTTTTGATCGCATTGATTAAGTCAATCACCTGGGGGGCAGCAAGTCTTCCGTTGATACTTATCGAGATACCTTGACCGGTCATTCCCTCTTCGCCGGTAATAATCGAAAGGCGTCGGGCGTCGCTCTGGTACTTCTCGTATGAGCTCTGCTTTGAAAAAGCAGCATCCTTATAAACGGAAAGGTCGTGCGTTAAGTCAAAAACCTCACGCCTTAAATCGGCGTTATTTTTGGTCAGCTTTGCCACCTCTAGGGCAATCACTTCGTTGTTTTCCGGCTGCACCACCTTACGATACTCACTGCCCGAGTAGAACTGAGAGACAATAAATACGCCAAGAGAGAAACAGGTCACAGAAAGGATAATAATATCTATTTTCTTAAACATATCAATTTAGATTTGTTTTAACTTCGAAACTACCATCATACACTGGCAAGGTAATGTCCTGGTTTTTTGAAATTTCAAAAATTAAACCCTGGTCCCTCTTGCGGTCATGGACAGAGGTCAGAATTCGTGGATTTGAGATTTGGCTGTAAAGTTCATCCGGATTGCCGATTGCTTCGATCCTGAATGGATTCGAAATTCTAGTATTGTTTACAAGGATAGTATTAACAATACAGTCTATGGCAGTATTGGTGACGATTCTTTGACCATTGATGGAAATACCCTCGGCGCCCGCCCCCCAAAGAGCATTAACAGTATCACGCAGATCACCAGCATGAACAATGGAATCAGCAGACAAAGACCCATAGCTACTATCATCGTAAGTAATAATTAGCCCTGCCCCGTTTAATTTTGTTAGCCCAGCTTGGGCTTTCTTGTAATTTAGCTCTGATATTTGTTGCTTGCTAAGGCCGATGTCCTCACTGTCCTTCTGCGCTCTTTCGATCTGAAGTTGGAGGTCTTTGATCTCGGATTTCAATTGATCCTGCTCCTCATAGAGAGCCTCTTTCGTTTCCTTCAGGCTGGAGTAGGGAGCTATCGGGTTAGAAACACGAACTGGGAGTGATCGCCACTGGGCTGCAATCAGAACACCTATCATCAGCCCGAGTGCCACCATCAAAGATCGTGACGCAATCATTTTTGCTCGCTTGTGTTTGTCCATGCATGTGAGTGAATCAGGTTTATCTCACCGATAATGACTATCCCTGACTCGCGGTATTATCAATTATATGGTACCCCCAGTAAGATTTGCACTTACGACCTTTCCCTTAGGACGGGACTGCTCTATCTGCTGAGCTATGGGGGCAAAAGTTATCTAACTTGGCCAACCTGCACTAATCAATTTCTGACCCGATCTACGGGTACAAGCAAGACAGAAAGGAACAATTTCCTGTTCTTTCTTTCTGTTATCGAACGCTTTCGTCGCACTTTGATTTACTATACCAGATATGATATATTTTTTCGAGAGCTCGGGGTGTAGCGTAGCCTGGTAGCGCGCAGGATTCGGGTTCCTGAGGTCGAGAGTTCAAATCTCTCCACCCCGACCACAAAATCAAGATTTGAACCAGGAAGGGGTCGGGAAATCTTTCGTAGATGACCCTGTGGGCATGAGTTTCCTGCTCGAGGAAGGTTGGGAAACCGAGGGTTTCCCAAAGCGAGACTTAGAAACGAGCTTGTGAAAATCTCTCCACCCGACCGAATATGGTCTCGAGCAATCTAGGCCATTTTTTGAACCGTAAAACAAAAAGTCACCCGCACTATTGAGGGTGACCCTTTGTTGTAAACGATTATTACTTAATCGTTGAGCGAAGAGATCTGCTTGGTTTGAATCTAGGCATCTTGGTCGCCGCAATGTTTATGGGCTGACCAGTGCGTGGGTTAACTCCCGTTCTGGCTTTTCGTTGTCCGACATCGAAGGTTCCGAAACCAGTAAGTGTTACTTTTTTATTCTGAGATAATTCACTTGAAATTGCATCGAGCATTGTCTGGATACCAACCTCTGCTTCGCGACGAGAAAGACCAGTTTTTCGTGCTACTTCATTGATTAATTCACTTTTATTCATTGTAACTATTCACCTCCTCTCAGTGACATCTAATAACTTACACCGGATAAACGCAGGAAATCCTTTCAACGGTTATAGCCTTTTTCGTTTCTCTATCTATAGATACGAGCACGGCGTTGAAAATGCTATCTCCACTTGCCACTTTATGTGATTTAGATAGCTGTGTCAAGAACTTTTCAATAATGATTTCCTTGTCCATCCCGATAACGGAGTCGTATGCGCCGCACATGCCCGCATCGGTGATGAATGCCGTTCCTTTGCCGAGAATTCTCTCGTCGGCTGTTTGAACATGTGTGTGGGTACCAACTACAGCCGAGACAAACCCATCGAGATAGTTCGCTAAAGCAATTTTCTCGCTCGTCGCCTCAGCATGAAAGTCAACAAATATTAGACTACCCGCAGCCTTTTCTGCAATACCCTTACCCCAGGTAAAAGGATCCTCAACCTCATCCTTCATAAACACACGACCGATTAAATTAACTATTGTGATCTTCTCACCATCAACGGTCAGCTCGATCACACCTCTCCCGGGTGCACTTTCTGGGTAATTGGCAGGTCTTGCCACATAGGTCTTTTCATCGTTTAGATATGGTATAAACTCAACTTTATCCCAGATGTGATTACCGGAGGTAAAAACGTCGACACCAGCTCGACTCATCTCCTCATATTTACTGAACGTCATGCCAAAACCAGCGGCTAGATTTTCACCGTTGGCAATCACCAGATTGACCCCTCTCTCTTTGCGAATTTTTGGAAGCAAGTCAGCAACCGCTCTTCTGCCTGGCCGGCCGACTATGTCGCCAAGGAATAAGATTTTAAAATCTTTCTTTTCTGTCACAATCAAACTTCTTTCTGATTAAAACTGCAGCCCAAAATATATCACAACATATCATACTTTTGATATTTTCTGGAGTCCTCTATTATTTGGCGTATTCAATAGCCCGAGTCTCACGGATAACGGTTATTTTGACCTGGCCTGGATATTGAACCTCGTCCTCGATCTTCTTGGCGATGTCCCTCGACATCTTCTCTGCTGTCAAGTCATCAATTTCTTGTGGAATAACTATTACCCTAACCTCGCGACCGGCCTGGACAGCATAAGACTTTTCGACACCTGAGAAAGAATTGGCAACTCGCTCCAGCTCCTGTAACCGCTTAACATAAAGTTCGAAAGATTCGCGCCTTGAACCGGGACGTGAAGCTGATATAGCATCAGCAACCTGAACAAGTATGGCGGCAATACTCTCTGGCTGAACATCCTCGTGGTGAGCTTCAACTGCGTGTATTAGATCAGCAGGAAGCTTAAATTTGCGACAGATATCAGCAGAGATAACAGCATGAGAGCCTGGCACCTCATGGTCAACTGCTTTACCAAGATCGTGCAAGAGACATGCTTTTTTAACAAGCGTGACATCGGCGCCCACTTCTTCGGCGAGCAATGCCCCAATACGCGCTACCTCCAACGAGTGATGAAGTTGGTTTTGACCAAAAGAAGTTCTAAACTTCAATCGCCCGAGTATCTGCATAATCTCTTGTGGCAGGCCAGTCACACCCACCTCATAGCAGGCCTCTTCACCGGATTTTTTAATATCGGCAGCGACAACTTTCTTCGACTTCTCAAAAACCTCCTCAATTCGGGAAGGATGGATTCGCCCGTCAGATACAAGTTCCATAAGTGTTACTCTGGCAACTTGACGTCGGACAGGATCGAATGTCGAGATTACAACGGCTTCTGGGGTATCGTCAATAATGAGATCAACTCCCGTCACCTTCTCGAAGGTCTGAATGTTTCTTCCTTCTTTGCCAATTATGCGACCCTTCATCTCCTCACTTGGCAAATGAATGGCAGAGATCGTCGCTTCGGAAGCTGTTTCCGAGGCGAGGCGTTGCATGGCCGTGGCCATGATTCGCTTTACCTTATCATCGACGTTATCTTTAACATATTTATCAACTTCCCTAAGTTTTTTGACTATCTCCTCCTTACCTTCGCGCTCAATTAAGTCCATCAGAACCTTTTTGGCCTCATCCTTCGTCATTTTGGCGATACGCTCAAGACTCTCCTCCTGCTTCTTGCGAAGATCACGGAGAACGGTCTTAATCTCCTCGATCTGCTTCTCTTTGACTTGTAGATCCTTTTGGTTCTTGCCTAGCTCTTCGAAACGAACATCGATCGAAAGCTCGCGCTTACGCAAGTCCATCTCTGTTTTTTCGAGGTACTTTTCCTTTTCATTGAGCTCCTTGCCAGCTCTCTCCCTCTCCTTCATGGCCTCTGACTGTGCTGCTAACAATACCTCTTTTTCCTTGGTTTTGGCTCGCTCCAAGATCTTCTCGGCCTGAAGCTTTGCATCTGATATCTTCTTAATAGAGAGAACTTGGAAAATAAAATAGCCGAAAACCCCACCAAGCAAAAAGCCGGCGATGATCAATAGACCCGTTAGTAGCATACATTCCTTTCATAGACCCAAGTATCATGATTTCTCAGCAAAAAGTTCCCATCCAAAGTAGTTCACGTAAGCGCAATTTGGGTAACCAAAAATTAATCCGGAAAGATTAACCTGCGTTCTTCTGAGATAGGGAGCTGATTTTTATTCATGATGCGATTTATTGGGAATTTCAATTAATTAAATACAAATTACATGAATTATACTATCTTGCGAAATAAATAGCAACAAGACATTAATTATCCAGCGTGTTGGCTCCTAATAACCAAAAAGAATTTCAGGCAAGCTGAAATTCTTTTTGGTAGCGCCAAAGGGAGTCGAACCCTTCTTACCACATTGAAAGCGTGGTGTCCTAACCGATAGACGATGGCGCCATGGTGGATCGCCTGAGACTCGAACTCAGAACCAATGGCTTAAGAGGCCACTGCTCTACCATTGAGCTAGCGATCCAAATATGTTACGACACTGCTCTACCTCCGCCAACTGGCGGAGAGCTAGCGATCCACACTTTTTACTTTATGAATAATACCAAATTTATGCGAAAACAGCAAGTCTTTCTCCTTGCCGGGCACCAGTCTTGGTAACTCGCATCTGAATTGAGGTAGTAAAACGATGGTGTTTACTATTAACATCAAAGGAATCAAAATGCCGCGAGGAGTAGGGGGCAAAGGCCCAGCCAATATTATGCAGCACATCGATGGAATAAATTTTCCGGCAACAAAGCAAGACATAATCGATCAAATTGAATTAAACCGTGACAAATATCCCCATACGGATGATGTTCTTGAGATAGCCCAACAGATTCCGGGCAAAGAATACCTCTCTTCCAGCGAGATTTTGGAAGAGGTGGGCAAAATCGAATAAGAAATTATTAATACAAAGATAGAGAGCAATCAAAGAATGCTCTCTATCTTTTATGAAGCCGATCCCGACTATTCTAACAATTTATGTGTCAAAAATATGTTGTTCTGGAAATATTATTTTCCTATCAGAATCAATCAGGCGAGTGATGTATCTAATTATCTTGGCCCGAACTGGTATTTTCTCAAAAATCAGTCACCCATTAAGAGCTAGGCACGAACTGATTTGTGCGCAATAGTAGAGAGGGGAACAACTCTAAGCACATAGCAGGGAGGTGATAACAATGGCAGAAAGAAGAATGGCCAACGGCGGCGAAATCTCAGTCAGAGAGGCAGGTCGCCGCGGCGGAAGAAGGACAAGCGAAACCCATGGCCACGAGTTTTATGAAGAGATAGGTCAAAAAGGTGGGCAACGCGTCCGAGAGTTAATTCAAAGAGGCAAAGACGCTGAAAAAGGCGGACGTCGATAATCAATAAACAAACGCTGATTCGATCATAAAATTATTGCAACAACGGTCACGTCTCCGCGAGAAATCGACCAAAAGACGGTAAGGCCAAACGAACTATATAAAGTAGGGAAACCTCATCCCTGCTTTATATTTTTTAGAAAAGGAGTCCTTTGTCTTTTTCCAGAAAAGATAAATCGACTGTCAATATTACTTACTTTAATTCGAAACCACTTTCAAATATTCTCATCCCCTGACCCGACATATACGAATGCACTTTTATGCCTCTTTCCTGGTTACAGCCAACGATGAGCGTAAAATATAAGTGGAGGACAAAAATTATATAACCAATCAGTGGGAGGTGAATTACAATGGAAAAGAGAAGCATGGAAGAAGAGAATGAAATGACCGTCCGCGAAGCCGGCGAGAAGGGCGGCAAGCGCACACGGGAGACTCACGGCCATGATTTTTACGAGGAGATCGGCAAAAAAGGTGGCGAACGTACCAGCGAGACACACGGTCACGACTTCTACGAGGAGATCGGTGAAAAAGGTGGAAAACGCGTACGCGAACTAATCGAAGAGGGCAAAGAAGCAGAAGAAAAGTAACACCGGACACACTCAGAAAGGACTACAATGAATAACGATGGCGAGATGACCGTCCGCGAAGCCGGCAAGAAGGGTGGTGAAAAAGGCGGAAAAAAGGGTGGCGAAACAACAAAACAGAGATACGGTCACGATTTCTACGAGGAGATCGGTGAAAAAGGTGGAAAACGCGTACGCGAGCTAATCGAAGAGGGCAAAGAAGCAGAAGAAAAGTAATAAATAAAACACTAAATGGGAGCGCAATGCTCCCATTTAGTTAATACATTATTTGTGATTAATTAACGAAGGCCAATATTTGTCGTGGTCTTCCAGTTGTTTTGTAGCCACTTCCACTCATCGTCTGCCCAGTGCGATATACCCCTTCTCTCAAGCTCCTTTTCAACGACTCCACCTTTGTGAGGATGGAGACATCGCCTTGGCAGCGGAGAGGAAAAACCATGCGTATAGTGGCAAAGTTCATGAGCAATAGTCGCATCAATGACATACTCCGGGATCTTCTTGCTCTGAAAATGCCCATTAATCAGAATTTGTGTATCAAAGTTATTTCTTAGATCATTGCCCCCGCGACTGCAAATGCTTCCCAGTCTTTTTTTTGCTTTTCGACCAAACCTAATTTGAACATCGTTCGGCCGTGGCACATCAGGAAAGTGCCTTTCCCAAATAATCTGAAGTCTCTCCTGCAAATAGGAATCATCTCGCACAAACTTCTCCTTATTAATTAAATAATATTGCAAACCCCTCGAACACTAATTTGCTGGTTTGCAAACCTGACCAGCCATCCAGAGAAAAATACTGCTTCAAATATATCACGACACCTTTTTGCCGGGCCTATTCCTGCCGCAGAAAAGCTTTGCTTGCCACAATATTCGGTCTCTATTTTTTTACTCTCCACAAGCAGGGTATTTTAAACATTTTTTTCAGCTCCTGCAAACCAATTTTTATATAGCTAAAGAGGGAACAAAGCACCTGCCAATGCAAGAAACCCTTAAAAGAAATGTTTGATTTATTACCATGACAAATGCATTACTCGAGCCTGGCTTGCGCACAATAGCAGTATTACAGCTGCACGATCCAATTTGTTGCTATAATCTAAGAGGAAAGCAACTTAATATTTATTGAACAAATGATAACAGCAGAAGACATTGAAAGATTGCGAATTGAGATTATCAAGCCATCTTCGGGCGAAATTACACTTGCTGACCTTGCAGCTAGAGTAATTAACATACTCCTGATACTCGTTGGAGTTCTCGCCTTTATCTATCTCATCTATGCCGGAATACTATATATAACCTCAGCAACCAATCCTGACCAAGCACAGAAGGCACAAAAAGCAGTTATCAACGTAATTGTTGGTATAATCGTAGTCGCCCTCGCATACACAATAGTTCGTTTAGCAGCATCGTTCGCTGCGCGGCTTGGCTTCTAGCTAAACACGCCGCATCACTAAAAAACCGCCCACCTTTTGGAGCGATTTTTTAGGAATGTATTCCTATTTTTCTTCCTTTTCCTGCTCGGCCTCTTTGCCTTCTTCGATTAGTTCACGTACGCGCTGTCCGCCTTTCTCTCCACCCTTTTTGCCAATTTCCTCGTAGAAGTCGTGACCGTGTGTCTCGCTGGTACGTTCGCCACCTTTTTCACCGATCTCCTCGTAGAATTCATGGCCATATTTTTCGCTTGTTGTTTCACCACCCTTTTTACCAGCTTCACGGACGGTCATCTCGCCATCTTCCATCTCCTCGCGCTCTTTTTCGTCTCGGTCCATGTGGGCCTCCTCGAGTCGATTACAAGGTTAAATTTTGGAAGATACGCCCAAAAGCGTCTCTCTTCCCTTCCCCTTCTCGTTCTCATAGTAACATCAAGCGGATGACTACACCCGATTAAATTTGAAAAAATTATCTTGCCCACACAACCAAAATTTAAAGCCAGAATACAAGTTGTTTTTTGCGTTTATCGGAATCAATAACTTTGAAAAAACTAGTATGGTCTCGCCAAGCGCATCGAACGAACCTGTCCCGTGGCATAGCCTCGACCATCACCCAATGGGTCATGCATTATATATTTACCACCGACCTTGTCCTTGATAACAATGAAGTGCGAAGAACCATCATTATTGATTGCGCCAACATCTGGTAAATAAATACTAACTATAACTGGCTGGCCGGTAGCAATCTCCCTATCCACCACACTCCAGTCAATTGACTGGTTTGAGGTCACATTGATTCCAATTCCAGGAGGAGAAGAAACCATCAGCGCCCCACTACCACTAAAGATTGCTCCATTCGAGGCGATAGTATTTGGTGTAGTCCCATTGCCATAATATTTTGCAACCATCGCTATTGATGTGATCAGGCACCCGTATTGGTTGATGGTATAGGGAGAGTTGCCTAATCGAGCAAAGTTGCCGGCCTGGGAATAATACCAACTTGGGTCATTCGAGGACACAATCTGGTCACCCCACGACCGAGTCACTACAAGAGAGCTGATCCTATTGTCGATCTCAGACATCTTGTCCCTGGCCTCTTGCTCTTGATGCCTTAGATCAGCGATAGTATTGTGCGTATCGCTAAGAAGTCTATCCTTCAGAGCTCGATCATTCTCTAGGTTTTTCCTGGCACTCTCTTGATCATTTCGCAAGCTCTCAAAAATCTCCCTCTGACTCTCCTGTTCGTTACGTTGTCTGATTAAACTTTCTTTCACTTGGCTAATCTTGGCTTGAATCTCCTCAATCTGCCGTTTGACTGAACCATACTGCTCTTGTGTATCGACAGCGTCGGAAATATTTTCCGAGCCCATCAGGGTCCGAAGCAAACCATCGTCGCCCTCCATATACCAAGAAGAGACAACTCGCGCCATCTTAACTTTCTCCTGAGCCAGATTGTCCTCTTCGACCCTAACTTTAGCTCCGATATCGTCAATGTTGTTGCGTACGCGATTGATTTTCTGGTCAGTTGTCGCGATAGCCTTCTCGGTTTGAAAAATCCTGCTGTTGATGATCGCCATGTCGTACTCAATTGCACGTGCTTGCGACTCTTTTTCGGCCGCCTGTCTCCTCGCCTCCTCGGCTGCTTGCAGATACTGACTACGTTGCTGACGCAGAACGCTTTGACTCTCCGCCATAGCAACGTATGGTATGACAATTTGTGATAAAACAGTCATAATGATCAACAGTCGAACAAAAAAACCTATTCCCTTAGAATACTTCTTCATAGTGCCTAAGCAATTTCTCCTTCTTGACCCTACTGACTAAGCAGGACCACTAATAGAGCATTACAAATGAGGATTATACTACACTTTAGGCACGATCGAGGACACACCAAGACAGCCCACCCGAATCATGAGCCTGTGCGAGATCAATTGATTGTTTTCGCGATTTTATTCAATCGGGAGCAATCTATCTGCGTAACGTAAATAACAATTAATTTTTTTTCACTGGTCAGAGACATAATTTTTCATAATTGCCACTACCTCTTCATCAGAAACCTGATTGAATTCTTCATAATAGGCACCGACTGCCTCTAGAAATGAATCTGGAGCCAAAAGAGTGATGAGTTCCTCAGTTTGACTCCGAATAAGTTCAACAATATCAGGCGACAAAACCGGCACGGCCACAACAATCTTCTTTGGCCTTTGATCTTTGATCTCCTCGATAGCAGCAAGCATTGTCAGACCGGTAGCAATTCCGTCATCAACAATAATAGCAATCTTGTCCTTAGCTGACACAGGTGGGCGGCCCCCGAGATACAGTTCTCTGCGCCTCCCTATCTCAAACTTATGTCGTTCAATCTCCCTCTCTAGCCAACCGTCATTAACATCATAGAACTTTAGCGTGTCGCCAACCTTATGGCCGCTTTCCGATATCGCACCGATAGCGAACTCCGGATTAAACGGATGACCAATTTTTCGAACGAAAATAAGGTCGAGAGGTAATCCTAGATGCTTGGCAACTTCATCTGCCACAATCACGCCCCCGCGAGGAAGCCCGTATACAACCGCATCCATACCCCTATACTTCTCAAGCTTGTCCGCCAGCTTTTGTCCTACCTCTTGTCTATTTTTAAATCGGGTATTCGTGTCCATCTCCTCCCTGCCGGTGTATTCTAGCACTCAACTGTAACACGATACCCACTCTTTTCAATTGGCTATTCTCAACAAAAAAACGCCATCACGAAGATGGAGTTAATTTGTGGTACCCGCGGTTGGAATCGGACCAACGACCCACTGCTTAGAAGGCAGTTGCTCTATCCACTGAGCTACGCGGGCCTGGTACCTCCAGAGGGATTCGAACCCCCGACTTCCACGTCCGAAGCGTGGCGCTCTAATCCACTGAGCTATGGAGGCATGTCGACCAAGCTTGCTCAAAAACCAGGTTTAACTATAACAAAATTTCCCCTCGAGAACAACCCCGGCCAGTATTTTATGTTTTAAATACAGGCAGCCTTACTCCTTGCCACCCTTTCCGTCTGCTCGAAAATCTTCATCAGACAACTTCGGGGTTCCCTTGTATACAGAGTCAAGCAAAGCAGGAAGTGCTCCAGCCCGTTCTGCCCTTTCGATTGCTTCGTGCGTGATAATCTCTCCGGTGTTCAAGATAATTTCGTCGCTTTCGCTATAGATCACTCTTGTTGTTGGTCTGCCGAGAGCGTCATTGATGCGCCGCCTACGAGCCTCATCGCTTGTCCTACTCCAGATACTGCCAGCGCTCTGCTTTATTTGATCCCAAGCACTGGAAGCACTCTCCTTCATACTGCTCCCGGTTCCTCCCTCTCTGTACTCATGCGCATACTGCTTGGTTTTTTCCTTGGTTTTTTGAATCATCTCCCCCGTCTTCGATTTGGCCTGCTCAAACACACCCATTGCCCCACCAACTTGCTCCTCGATAATGCTGGCCGTGTCAGCCGGAACAAAAACTACATCTTGGCCAACTTTGGTTAACTTTGGCGCAGGAACGAATGACCTACCTTTATAGATATCAGAGAATAGTCCTCCCATCACATCAAAGCCTTCCGATTTTCCACTCTTCTCATCGAAAGCTATATCTGTAATAACCCCTAGCTCCTTGCCATCTTCGGTAACAACGCGCTTACCCCGCACATCATACTCTTTGCTGAGTAATGCCTCGATCTTTGGATGCTTGCCGGCAGCAACAACATCATTTTTGCTGGCAATTGTAACAGCGCTTGGTCCTATCGCCTCTATCTTCTCGAAGGGCACGATCTTAGCCTGAGCAAAAAGGCTGCCGCCTTCAGCAAGCAGGGCGATTATTCGGCAAGACTCAGGATCAAAAACAACATCGTCTATACGATAAATAATCTTTCCATCATCACGAGTGATGATGGGTTTGTTAATTAATTCTTTGGATCGCATCATCTTTCCTCCTTTCTCTTGTATCTTACGTCTGCGAGATCAACTGTAAAGTCGTTCAAATGGCCGGACTTTTCATTCGACTGATTTCCGGGCTATAATTGACATTGTGATGGTTTTTAGGTAATATGAAATCGGTAATGGGCGTGAATTTATGAAGGATAAATTCCGATGGATGATAGCGAGTTGTTTTTTAAACTCCTTATTTTGGTGGAAAATCCTATGCTCTATATCTAGATCCGGTTATACGAAATATATTTACGCTTAGACATCGGATATTGAGAAGGATTTTTTTAATTTCGGGGTGTGGCTCAGTTGGCTAGAGCACCGCGTTTGGGACGCGGGGGTCGTCGGTTCGAGTCCGACCACCCCGACCAGATTGTTTTCCCAAAATTGATATAAAATGTGCGGGTATCGTATAGCGGCTATTATGCGACCCTTCCAAGGTTGAGATGCGGGTCCGACTCCCGCTACCCGCTCCATCCAACTACGCTTAAAGCTACATTGGACAAGTATGGCGGCCATGGTGAAGTGGTTATCACGGCAGTTTGTGGCACTGCAGTCATGGGTTCAATTCCCGTTGGCCGCCCCATAAGAAAGAGACGGATTTACGCCGTCTTTTTCTTATGGATTAAGTATCAACGAGGAAGCCAAACTATCATATTCCCGCTGTACCCTTCCGAAGCGAAGATTCACCTCTCGAAACTGGAAGATTCGAGGCAAAAGAGAGCAAAGGAGGGTTGGCTGCCTCATAAGAAAAGGCGCAAAATATTGCGCCTACGGCTTCTCAACTACAATACTGAGCTTTGTTTCCTCGCCAAACCAAGTTACACCCTCTTTAACCATTTGTAAGTTCAGGTCGTATTGCCCCGGTTTAGATGGGGACAGAAGATCAAATGTTATTTCCCAGCTTTTCCCGCTGCAAATTGGGCACTCCGGCACAACAAGTCGATTCTTGCCACCAATGAAGCAAAAGTCTGATAACTCGCGACTAAGAAGGAACCGATCAAATACACCCAGAGCCACATAGTGTTCTTCCTTGCGCCAATCATCACTACCCATGTTCTTGACGATAATCTTGCATCTAAATGGCTTCCCAGCTTCAACTATTGTCGGCACCGTCAGGCTGATTACGCTGGCCCTAAGGTTTCCCTCCGCTTCAACCTTACGATAATGAAGCAAGTGAAACAGATCGGGGCCAGCATACGCTACAATCGGAGCAACAACAGCCAGAAGCAACACAAGAACAACTCTTCTCATCGGGCATTCCTCCTCCCATCTATGAGATTGATTGATTATATCATCATTAGCTAATTTGACAATCACAGGGCCAATGTCTAACATGGTAAGGTACCGGTAGTACGTCCTTTGTTGCGGCAAGGGGTTTCCGGAACAACAAAGAAGCAGCTTCTTGGAGACGAGATAGCAGACCAGAGGGAAAACAAGACAAACGTGTTTTTCCAATTCAAGCAGTATAAGCAGGGCTTGTTGCACCATGTATCAACGCCACATTGCCTTATATTTTGCGACAAAGGGGGAAGCGGAAAAGAGCGCGCAAAAGCGACTGGCATTATTCTCAATATGTTGTTTTTGTGCGCTTTATTTCATTTTGGCACAGAGTGCTCATGCCGCAAATAACTCCGTGGTTATAAACGAAGCCTATTATAATGTGGATCCAATGTACGGACTAGACCCGAATGACGAATGGATCGAACTATATAATCCATCCGATAACCCCATCGACCTGATCAATTGGAAAATTTCCGACAATACAACAACTAGAGCAATAATCACACAAACAGCATTATTGCTGCCCAAATCTTTTGCACTAGTTTCCAGAAGCAAAACAACTTGGTCGAAGTGGGGTATTAAAGCAGACGAAGTCAACTCTGCCCTAGTTCCAATAGAGCTGGGATCAAACATCGGCAATGGACTCGGCAACAATGGCGACAAGCTAGTGCTTTCTGACAGTAATGGGATGATTATTGATCAAGTGAGCTGGGGCAACAACAAGACGGTTTTTGATATTAAATCTGTGGCCAAAGGTCACTCGATAGAGCGCAAACATCTTGGAAGTGATTCTGATAACGGCGAAGATTTTATTGATCGGATACTACCTACGCCGGGGACACAGTATGTCCCCCCAACCTTCCCTGATGGCATAAGCATCACCGAGATCCTGCCGGAACCAGCTAACGGAAGCGACAACGAGTTCATTGAAATATTTAACGAAAGCACGTCTAGTGTCGACTTGTCGAATTGGATTATTCAAGACAGAAGCAACACATCATTCTCTTTTCCGGTAGGAACAGCTCTTAATTCAGGCGCATATCATGCCCTCTACAAAACCCAGACCAAGCTGTCCCTAAACGACAACGGTGACGGAATCCGCTTGCTTGATCCGAATGGCCAACAAAAAAGTTCTGTCTCCTACGAAAAATCGACGAAAGGAAAAAGCTATTCATTGGTCGATGACTCATGGCAATGGAGCGATACTCCCACACCCGGAAACAAAAATATACTCGCCCAAGTTCAGACAACATACCAAGCTAGTAATAATGAATCGGATCTTCCTCTCAGCATAGCTAATGCCAAGCTGCTCGATGACGACCAGAACATAAAGGTTAGCGGCAGTATAACAGCTCCGCCAGGAACACTTTCTGATCAAAGCAGCTATATCCAAGACTGGTCGGGAGGAATTCAACTCTATTCCTACTATCGAGATTTCCCCGAGCTTAAATATGGAGATTTTATTACAGTCGATGGCATACTCTCTACTGCCTTCAATGAACGGCGCCTGAAGATTCAATCAATTCAAAAGTTCGAAAATAGGCCAACCCTCAAACCACACGAAGTGGCACCAGACAGAATAGGCGAAGAAACGGAGGGAGAGTATATCACGCTCTCGGGCAAGATCACGGCCCGCGCCGGAGACAGCTATCTCATTAACGGCATCCCGGTTCTCTTTCGTGAAGGAACACGAGCTAGTGGTTTCCGCCCCAAATCAGATGATATAATTCTTGTGAGCGGGATTGTATCTCAATACAAGGACAAATTCAGACTCTTGCCATTTAGAGAGGATGATGTTAAAATTTTAGATTCCGAGACACCGTCACCCGGCAACGAAACGCTTCCTTCAACAGGCACCAGTGCGCTGATTCCCCTTCAGCTATCATTTATAATATTTGCCGCATGGAATACATTAGCCACAACGAAAAAGAAACTTACGCACTGGCGGATAAAATAGCCAAAGCATCTCACGCCGGAGATATTTTTGCCTTATCCGGTGATCTCGGCAGTGGCAAAACTACATTTGTCAAAGCCTTCGCCAAATCAATGAATGTTGGCCAACCAATCACCAGTCCAACCTTCGTCCTGATCAAGACATACAAGATAGCTGAAGAGCGAATTGAAGCAAACGTTCTGGTGCATGTCGATGCGTATCGACTCCAAGGAGAATCTGATGTCGAAGCCATCGGTCTCCATGAATTTATGCAAAGAAAAGATACAATCGTACTCATCGAGTGGCCTGAGAGAGTCGAAGGCTCTCTGCCAGACAAAACTAAGCATATTTCCTTTGAATATATCGACGAAAACACGAGAAAAATTACCACCGACCCGGAGAACAACCTATGATTTTATTTATCGACACTTCAAACTCAGAGCTAACCACCCTAAAACTATTCGGCACAGCCTCGAATCTCATTTCGGAAACAACCTGGCAAAGTCGTTATAATCAGTCAGAGGAACTAGTGCAAGAGATCGATCAATTTTTAGAAAAAAACAAGTTATCCGCAAAAGATCTCACATCTATTCGTGTTCATCCTGGACCAGGCTCATTCACCGGCGTCCGGATCGGTGTTACCACAGCGAACTTCTTAGCACTCGGACTAAACATACCGGTCGAAGGGCAGGCTAACGGCAACAGTACTGACAGTAACAAACAGGCAACAGACAACTTTGACGAGCCGGTTATTCCGATCTATGATCGACCGCCACACATCACTCAACCAAAAAAGTAGTATTCTTGTGGACGATTGTTTGTTGGTTCTGTTATAATACTTTTGTTGTAATTATTAGTGACAATTCTTAACCAGCGTAATCTACGATAGAAAACGATCAAACAAAACAAAATCAAGAGATGGTCTCCAGTAAGAAAAAAGCACAAAACACAAAGGCGGCAACACACTCTAAGCGCGGTCGAAAGATTGTTTTTTTTGTGCTCGCTCTTTTTTTTATGCTTGTCATTTCCTTTTTTGCTTATATTTACGCCCAAGGCACAAAAATATTTGAAGATGGCTTTGGTGCAAAGACTTCAATTTTCAGAAATATACGGGATAGCATCAAAAACGATGTTCCGCTCAAGGGTGAAAAAGACGAAAGAATCAACATCCTTTTCATGGGAATAGGTGGTGCCGACCATCCAGGCGGACAGCTTACCGATTCGATCATGATTGCCAGCTTCAAGCCTGAAGACAATTCGATGGCGCTGCTCTCTGTTCCCCGCGACCTCTACGTTCCTGTAGCAGACCACAAAATAAAGACCAAAATCAACGAAGTTGTTGCTCTGGGCGAGAGAGAAAAGCGTGGCAGTGGGCTAGCGCTGATGAACGACACCATTGAAGATATTTTTGATATCCCTGTCCACTACTACGTTACCGTTGATTTTGAGGCTTTTGAGAAAATCGTGGATGAAGTTGGCGGTATCGACGTAGCTGTCGACAAGACAATATATGACCCTTACTACCCTGACAAAGCCATGAAGGGATACGAACCGTTCTACGTCAAAGCCGGACAGCACCATATGAATGGGGAGATCGCGCTAAAATATGCCCGCTCCAGGCAAACCTCGTCTGACTTTGATCGTGCCGAACGTCAACAAAAAATTATTATGGCGATAAAGGACAAAATATTAAGTCTGGGATTTATTGCCAACCCTAAGAAATCTCTGGACATGGCTACAATCTTGGGCGACCACGTACGCACAAACATTCAGCCAAATGAACTCAGACGATTTGCTGAGATAATGCAAAAAGTCGATAGCAGCAAAGTGGCCAACCAGGTACTAACCAATGGCAGCGATGGCCCGCTCGTCTCAGACTCCAGCTCAGGAACATACTACCTAATGCCCAGAAACGATGATTACAGTAGTCTGGCCGAGATAGCAAAAAACATATTCGACGATAATAGTTCTTCCAGCGAAAAGGCCACACTTGAAGTATTAAATGGTTCCAGTGTCTCCGGGCAAGCCATCAAACTTGCAGATACCTTCAAGGATCTCGGATATAAGGTTGTTAATATTGCTAACGCCGAAGAGATATACAAGCAAACAGTCATTCATGACTATACAAAAGGGGCTAAATCAAGCACACTAGAGTTCCTCAAAAAGAGGCTAGACGCACCAATCATCGATAAAACAGGCACAAGTGCAAGCGGTGCCGAAATAGTGATCATCATCGGACAAGACTACCTAGACGCATCATCAACCGGAACAAGTGCAACAGGCAATTCAGCACAACGAAAATAGACCAACAAAGAACATCCAATCATAATATTCTGTTACCAAAATGGCCTTCTTGTATCATAAATTAACGCGCAGATTGCTACTCAGCTTGATTTTGGTATGGAGTGTGGCATCATTTCTGGTACTTAATCCATTGTGGGTTGCACGTATTAGCATTCTGGCACTCGGTGCGCTCGGACTTGCCTTGACGTGGGCAGAGATTGCGCCTCTTTTTCTGCTTATTTTTCTTGCGTTCTCCACTTCGTACGCTTTCTATGGATTCTTCTTCCAATACAACCTTCCAACATGGCTGATCATGATCTCAATACTTGTCATCTTTGGCTATATTTTTACCTACACAGAACAAAAAACCGGAATACTTGGCAACAAGAGACTGATTTATCTGATCTTGTTTTCCTTGGTCGTGCTCGAAGTGTTCCTCGTTTTGAGTTACTTTATGATAAACCCCTTGAGTCAGAGCCTGATAATAGCTGCAACTGCCTATCTTTTTGCTGGATTCTGTTTCTCAATATTGGCAAAAAGAGATGACACCAGTCTAAAAACATATCTGTGGGTTGCAATCTCTGCCATCTCTGCGATACTCTTAACGTCATCGTGGAGCTATTAGGCCAACTAGATGGATGTTATATGACCAGCACCTAGCACGGAACAGACACCTCGAGCGATAAAGCCCGGCTTATAACCATATATTAACCAAGAAGATTTGACCTGAGTACAAGGAACAACTATTGGCTCGCAGTGAAGCCATGACTTGCCCCAATCACATCAAATCCTCTATAATGGCAAAAAGGAAATTATGAAGAAAATTAAACATCTCGGGAAAAAAGCCAGAAATATCGCGACTAAACTTGCTCAACGCTTTAGCGCCGTTGCGCCGAAACTGAAGGGGCTTCGTGACAAAAAAGTGTTCCGCGCTCTCATCGCCTCACTACCAGTCTTGGCCATTATAATTGCCCTGACACAAGTAGTTTTTGCTGTCATGATCTACGGCTTCAAGAAAGAAGACAAGGTTACCAGAGCAGTGGCAGCAGTCATCCCCTACCCTATAGCCATAGTCAATACACAAACCGTCTCGTACAAAGAGTATCTGAACGAGAAGGATTACATTCGCCATTTCTACAGCACCACCAAACAGGAAGACGTCAATTTATCAGAGATCGATAAACAAATTCTAGATCAGCTGGTCGAAAATAAGATTATTAATTCTCAAGCGGGACGATATGATGTAAAGGTCACCGAAGAGGACATCGACAACGCATTGAATTCAATAATTGATCAAAACGGCGGAAAACAAAATGTCGAGAAAGTTCTAAACGATCTCTATGGCATCGACCTGAACACCTTCAAGCGACTGATTCGCCACCAGCTCCTACGCGACAAGATCAACAGCGAACTAATAACCCATGTCACCGCTCGCCATATCCTTGTTCGCGTTGACAAGGATGCCCCGGAGGACAAGGTCAACGAAGCCAAGACCAAAATTGATGGTTATCTCAACGAAATTAAAAATGGCGCCGATTTTGCCGAAACAGCAAAGAAGAATTCTGAGGATATTGGAAGCAATGAGCAGGGAGGCGAGTTAGAACCATTCGCTCGAGGCGAGATGGTTGAAGAGTTCTCCAACGCTGCGTTCTCTATGGCGGTGGGTGAAATTTCATCTCCCATTAGGACTGAGTTCGGTTGGCACATCATTAAAGTTGAGGCAAAAGAAGGCAAAATTGATAAAAAGTTCACTGATTGGATCGACGAAGCCAAAAACAAATCAGTAATCAAAAAGCTTATTTAGATGCCAACCAAACGAATTATTATCTTAGTGATAGCTATATTGGCTATAACCGTAGCACTGTTTGGTGTATCTGACATTTTTTCATCTTTGCACCCACAACCAATACGCCAAAGTAAGGAGATTAGATAAAATGGACTATCAAGCGATACTGACAAGGGCCTTCAATATCATTAAGAGACATCGCTTCCTGTGGCTACTTGGCCTGTTTACCGGCGGTGCAGTGCCTAATTGGCAATTTGGCAACACTAACTATACCCCCACCGAATCTGATCTTGAGAAGCTAAGGAACTGGCAAGAGAACATTCCCATCAAACTACCCTCAACCGACTTGGTTCGAGCTGATGGCGCTGAAAGTCTGGGAAAAGTACTTGGTGATTCAGCTCAGTCCATAGTCGGTACGGACTTTTTTTGGCCGATCTTAGTTACTCTGCTCATAATATCAGGGATCGCAATCTACCTCTCGACTACCGCCCGAAGCGCAATAATTAGGTCTGTATACCTTATCGACAAGGGCAAGGCGATTACGCTCGGTGAGTCTTGGCGCATAGGGCACAAATACTTTTGGCGTCAACTTAGCCTTTCTGTCATTGTTTCCGCGCTGATCGTATTGCCGCTGCTCCTCATGGTAACACCGATCGTGCTGCTCGCTATCTTTGTTCCCAGTAACTACGCTCTGATACCGTCAGTTATCCTGTTTGCCATCATCATGATTGGCTTCATGATTTATGTGAGCCTAGTAACACCCTACGCCCAAAGAATGCTTATAATAGAAAACAAACGACCGCTTGAATCCATAATTGCTAGTATTAAGTTCTTTAATCAGTCATGGTTGCAATTTGTCGGACTCTATTTCATCTTGATGGCACTCAACATTGCCGCCGGCATTGTCTTTGTCCTGGCTCTCCTCGTTGCCATTGCGATACTTTTCGCTATTGGTGCAGCCATCAACACAATGAGCTCAATTGCATTAGCAGTTTACGCATCAATTGCAGTTGTCGCGGTTATCGTCACCCTGTTGGTTTATGGCGGAATTATAAGTGCATTCTCCTCCACCAGCACAACCCTCGCCTTTCTCGATCGTAAAAAAAGCACCAAAACCGCCTCTTAACACCGAAACATTGACCTTATATGCCACCATTGACAATACGATGGTTTTGTTTTATAGTAGCGACAATATCCCAGTCGTTTGCCCAAGAACGGAGGTGCGGTGATGGGATGGATAGGAGCGCTCTGGACCATGATCTTCGGCCAGAACACGCCCGAACAGGCATTGCCTGCGGCAACGCGGCAGCCCACAACACAAAATCCTCGCGATGTCGGCTACACGGCCGACGGCGACACATTCAGTGTCCCTGAGATAAGCGCAGTCGAGCTGACAGAGCGACGAGCTGCGATTATCCTACTATCCGACGCAGAGATGTGCGAGGGTGTCGGATAGGCCCCACACGGCCAGGACTGGACCTAGTCTACCAAGACGAAATCCACCTGGCCTGATTTTTATCCCGGATCAAGGTTGAATTTTATACTCAATAATGCTAGAATTATTTGTGTTAATATTCCAGAAGTGAAAGACCAGTCAATTGCGGGGGCGTAGCTCAGTTGGTTAGAGCGCCTCCCTGTCACGGAGGAGGTCGCCGGTTCGAGCCCGGTCGCTCCCGCCAGTTGACTGATTTTCAGCAGAGAGAATGAAGCTTCCAAGCTTCATTTTTTGTTTGCAAAGAAAATAAATCGCTGGTTGAACTAATTACAATTTTAGGCGCTATCTTGACTTTTCATCTGTTGTGTGCTATAATCATGGATGTCTTGTTTGGTGGGAGCGTTCAATCTGCCGACAGAGGGGATATCGCAATGAGAAACATCGCCAGAACCACTGCCGTCGTACTGATCTTCGCCGCCGGCTTCATCGCCGGCACCTATCACGGTTTCTGCTACGACGACTACACCACGCTCAGCATACTTGCCGGATCACCGGACAAGATCGAGCATGAGTGGTGGACAAAGGTCCCGCAGGCCTGGTACACGATCGCCACCCTTGCTCTGCTTGCCTTTGCTGGGCTGATCTACGCTCTGACGCGCAAGCCGAAGGATCAGGAACATACCTGCACGTGCACCGGCGGTGGATGCGGCAAGTCGGCACAGGTTACTTTCTCGATGAAAGAAGCCGTCCAGCCAGAGTTCAGGGACGAGCATATCACGAGCATCACGTACGAAATGCTCAACGAATCGACCCGGGCAGCTATCAGGGCGGCCGGGCACGGAAGCATCGTCGCTCATGGGCACGGGCTGGAAACGCGGAAAACGATCTGCCCGCCGAGCACATAGGACAGAAACAACCCTTGAGCACCAGCTCACCGGCGTCCCCCGTGGATGCCGGCTTTTTTTATTTTTTATCAATACTTTACTCTACTAACCCAAGTAGTTCTTCGCGAACTTTGCCGTTTGAGATTAATGCACTATTTATCTCCGTGTCATAGCGCTGATCCTTGCCAAAGAAATCCATCGCTCTTCCTCCTGCCTCTTCGATAATTACCTTTAGGGCAGCGACGTCATAGAAAAAGCTTACCCAAACAGAACTTTTGTTGACAGCTCTTTTTTTATTTGCTACGCTCGAGAGTCACCGATTTGGTTTATTATTGTCGAAGGAGCAACAATGAATCCAGCATACGGCGGCAGTATGACTGTCACCGAGAGTGCTGGAAACTTTGTTTCCGGAGTTCAATTTAACAATAAGATCGTATCTCTTGGTGATATCATCATTTCGGCAGGGAACTCAACGGCGGTTCCCCCGAAAGGCTCCCGGGCAGTAGTCTTTGGGATCGAGCGCGAAAAAAGCGCGCCAGCCAGCTACATCATCGTAGCTCGCTGCCGCGACGGAGCGGTTTACCGCTTCGCACTCGACCAAATTGACTTCTCGTCCAGGGCCTGCCACCTTCTTTAGCCGTTTTCCCGTACCACAGGGGCCTGCACAGGCCCCCTTTTTTTGTCACATGCATGACAGTATAAACTCGGTGTCTAGAAAGAGTTTTCAACTCGTAACAAAGGGCACAATGCCCTTTGTTATGCAGCCAGTTCGACGATACTCGTCTGGTCCCTGGCAGAAATAACAGCGCCCATCAGGCGGCCATCGTCATCTTCAATAGACTGAATTTCTTGCGGCGACTCAATATAGTGGAAAAGATTGTCCGGATTATCCCCTTCCTCCCCGGTAACGATCTTGACACCCTGAACTATATCCCCGGAACAGTCACCTTCAAAAGCTACCAATGGCTGTTTGCTTAGCAGCTTCTCGCCTTCCTGGGGAGTTTGCACAGTAAGCTTAACTCGCTTCCCCTCATTTTCTTTGGCAAAGCGCATCAGAAAATCGACCCATCCACTTTGCGGGATATCCTTACGCATCACTCCTCCTCATTGGACTGTTTATGGTACTATTTTTTCTTTGCACTGTATTCCTTGACCTCAACGCCACCCGTATAGTCGTTCTCCTCAACCTCGACAACATGATGATCCGGATTATTGTCCATGTGATTCATTGCTTCCGCTGGTGATGTGCTCATGAAGGAACAAGTTTCCTCAGCGCATGCATACTTTTTTGGCATATAACCCACTCTCCCTGCTACACAGATTGATTTATGCAACAGAATTGAATATTAATACTTGCGCCACAAAACATCTTAATTATATCAAGCAAAGGGAAAAAATAGTTTTGAAAGCTATTGCCTTTGCACATAAAATACTGCTAGAATTCAAGATTGTGAGAGAATGTACTTTAATCGAAGGAGAGAGATGACAAAAGTTATATCGGTGCATGCGCGCGAAATTTTAGATTCCCGAGGCAATCCGACCGTTGAGGTTGACATGGTTGTCGAGGGCAACAATCTCGGACGTGCGGCCGTCCCCTCAGGAGCATCGACTGGGAGCCACGAAGCGATGGAATTGCGTGATGAAGAAGAAAGATACGGCGGAAAGGGCGTCAAGAGAGCGGTTGAAAATGTTAACACCGAAGCATCTGGTCAAATTACCGGCAAGGACTTCTCTCAAGAAACATTAGATAAGTTTTTGATTGAACTTGACGGGACAGAGAATAAAGAGCGCCTAGGTGCCAATGCCTTGCTCGGAATTTCTCTAGCTTTCGCTCATGCCAGTGCGAAAAAAGAGAGCATTCCACTCTATCAATATTTCGCCAACATTAGCCAAACTAACAAGCCACTGATCTTGCCAGTGCCGATGATGAATATTCTGAACGGTGGCAAGCATGCCGAAAACTCAACAGACTTGCAGGAATTCATGATCATGCCGATCGGGGCCCCGAGCTTTTGTGAAGCACTTCGTTATGGCGCAGAAACATTCCACGCACTCAAAAAAATATTAGCTCAAAGAGGACTCAATACTTCAGTTGGCGATGAAGGCGGCTTCGCTCCTTCACTACCATCAAACGAGGGCGCCCTCGAAATTATCATCGAAGCAATTAAAAAAGCTGGCTATGAGCCAGGCAAAGATATTGCCATTGCTATTGACGCTGCTTCAAGCGAAATTTACGAAGACGGAAAGTATGTTTTAGCAACTGAGAGCAAAACATTAAGCAGTGTCGAAATGGTTGACCTCTATGCCAGCTGGATCGATAAATACCCGATTGTCTCAATCGAAGACGGATTAGCAGAGGATGATTGGGATGGCTACAAAGTTATGACCGATAAATTGGGTGACAAAGTCCAAATTGTCGGAGATGATCTGTTCGTAACCAATATCAAACGATTAAGCGAAGGAATTGAAAAGGGCGTTGCCAACTCCATACTTATTAAACTAAACCAGATCGGCACGGTGACTGAAACGATTAAGGCAATCAAGATGGCCAGCGATGCAAGCTACACCTCGGTCATCTCTCACCGTTCGGGCGAAACTGAAGATACGACCATTGCCGATTTCGTCGTCGGGCTCGGCACCGGTCAAATTAAAACCGGCTCACTCTGCCGTTCTGAGCGCGTGGCTAAGTACAACCAACTCCTCCGAATCGAGGAGGCTTTGGGTGAAAAAGCAATTTATCCAGGCAAAGATGCTTTAAAATAACCGACTTGCAAAAACCATGAAAAACAAACAGGTTGTCCTGATTGTTCTCGATGGCTGGGGTCACCGAGAAGAACAAGATCACAATGCCATAGCCAAAGCAAAAACTCCCTTTTTTGATTATCTATGGGAAAATTTTCCCCATTCCTTGCTTGAGGCAAGCGGCGAACATGTCGGTCTGCCAGTAGGACAAATGGGCAACTCGGAAATCGGCCATCTGACAATCGGCGCCGGTAAGATTATTGCGACCGATCTTGTCAGAATTTCCCAAGCCGTAAAAAACAGAGAGCTTTCTAATAACCCAGCCTTTTTGGAGTTGTTTGACCATGTCAGGAAACACAACTCGACACTTCACATTAAGGGCTTAGTCGGCCCGGGCGGCATTCACAGTCATTCTGAACACCTCTACGGCTTTCTCCACGCAGCCAAAGAGGCTGGCATTACCAAGATTGCCATCCATGCCTTTACTGACGGCCGTGACACTCCGCCCCAAAGCGCCACTCACTACCTAAAAGAATTAGAAGACTTAATTGAACACTTAGGAATTGGATTTATCGCCACCGTCTCAGGCCGATTTTATGCCATGGACCGTGATCATAACTGGGACCGACTGGCCAAGGCAGAAGAAGCTATTTTTGATGGTAAGGGAAAGACTGTTCGAGGCAAAAAACCTTCCCAAGTTCTAAAGGATCTTTATCAGGAAGGTATACTTGATGAACACCTAGAACCGGTAATTTTTTTAGATGAGAACGGCCAAGATTACCAAGTACAAAAGAATGATGGCATCTTCTTCTTTAATTTTCGAGCAGATCGTGCTCGAATGCTAAGTCAGAGAATCTTTGAACGCAAGGCCGATTTAAATCTCTGCTATGTTTCTTTAACTGAGTATGACCCAACGCACAATAGTCTTGTTGCTTTTCCACCAACCAGTATTGAAACTACCCTGGCAAAGGAAATTGATAGAGCAGGTTTAAACCAAGTACATATTGCTGAAACCGAAAAATTTGCTCACGCCACTTACTTTCTTAACGGCGGGCAAGAAAAACCTCACAGAAATGAGGAGCACATTCTCATTGAGAGTCGAAAGGACATCAAAACTCACGATCAAGCGCCAGATATGAGAGCTGAGGAAATTGCAGACAGCATCATCGAATTTATTAGCAAGGACACAGATTTTATTTTTGCCAACTTTGCTAATCCTGATATGATTGGCCATACTGCCAATAGAGAAGCAATTATTCAAGCGATTGAATGTGTTGACCGGCAACTTGAGCGCATTGTTGAGAAAGCTTTGCAGCACAGGACAACAATGATAATCACCGCTGACCACGGAAATGCTGAAGTTAATTTTGACTCAGAAACGAGCGAAAAGCACACTGCACACACCACAAACCCAGTGCCATTCATGGTCACTGATCCTAACTATGCATTAAGAAATGGCAACCTTGCAGACATTGCTCCGACAATATTAGAGATATTTAATTTGGCGAAGCCAAAACAAATGTCTGGAAAAAGCCTTCTAACTAGTCCCTAGGGAACGTACAACCAAAACAAAAGAGTCCCAGTGCGTCGGGACTCTTTTGTTTTGTGGCTCAATTACTCGTAGCGCAAAGCGTCCAGCGGATTAAGCTTAACCGCTCGTTTGGCTGGATACCAGCCAGTTACAAAACCAATCAGAAGAGAAAAAATTGCAACCGCTACAGCAAACTGCCATGGAGTAGCAAAAACTGACACGGCTTCGCTGCCTGCCCGTTCGGCCAGCATGGTCAAAACACCATTGGTGGTATAGCCCAAGGCCTCGCCTATGGCCAGACCAAGCAAACCGCCTGCGACACCGATTATAAAAGATTCGGTGATGAATAACTTGTAAACATCTCTGTTGCGCATGCCAAGAGCTTTAAACAAGCCAACCTCGCGCATCCGCTCAAGCAGGCTTATAGTTAGAGTATTGAAAGCACCAAGAGCAGCAACCACTAGAGCGATTAAACCAAAGGCACCCAGAATCATTCTGAACAAGGAAAACACTTGAGCGATCTGGTTAACTGTATCCCCCACGTACTCACTCGACAAACCAATATTTTCCAGCTGCTGTCTAATACCGGCCACGCTATCGCGGTTGTCCGCTTTAAGCTTTAATGATGAATATTTGGTTGCATCATTTTTTGCTAAAAGCTCCAGAGGAACCAAAATTATCGGCGTTTTGTCATCTTTGATTACACCGACCACCGTCGCCTGAATTCCTTCAGCCACCTTAATGCCGTCGATCTCATTGCTCCGAAGTTCTTTTGGAATTATGATATCCAGGCTCAATTTTTGACCAATGATTGTGTCGGCACTTTCCCCCACCAGGCTAATAATTGATTGATTTACCGACACTTCGCTATCGCCGGCAGGAAGTTTTCCTTTGTCGGCATAGATGTCAGAGAGTTTCCAGTAATCAGCATCCGCACCTACAATTACCGTCTCAGTCGATGATGAACTATCGACTTTCTTGAGACGGCCAGCCAGATTAACAACTGGCGCAATCTTCTCAATGTGACCGAAATTTTGAACTTTTTCAACGATGGTTTGATTAATGCTCAAGGTTTTTAAGTTGGCCGAAGGGACATCAATGACGGTAAAGGCGTTAAAATTCGCCACCTGATTGGTCACCAACTGCTCAAGGCCATAACCAAGCGAGACCAAAAAGACAATTGCGCCAATACCAATCGTTACACCCAGAACCGTCAAGGTTGTCCGCAACCTGTGCGACCAAAGATTCTTGAAAGCAATTGTAAAGATTATTCTTAGCCTCATAGCACCCCTTTTAGTTCTTCTTTGATTGCTTTTTTAATTTCTGATTCCCCGCCGGCCGCAATTACGCCATCACGCATTGCAATTTTTTTGGTTGCCATTGGCAAATAGATTAAATTGTGAGAAACCATAATAACTGTGCGTTTACTTTTTACTTGAAGAGATTGAAATAGATTCATTATTTCATCGGAGCTATGCGAGTCAAGATTGCCAGTTGGCTCATCCGCGACTATAATCCAAGGATTATTAACCAAGGCCCGAGCCAAACCAACCCTTTGTTGCTCGCCACCCGAAAGCTGCATCGGGCGCTTGCTCCAATATTTTGCCATCCCGACTTCTTCGAGAGATTTTATCGCCCGATTTTTCGCCGCGCTGGTTTTCTCGCCAGCAATCAATAGTGGCATCGCCACATTTTCCCAGACTGTTAGAGCTTTGATCCAAAAAGGTGACTGGTAGACCATGCCAAACTTCTCGGCGCGAAAAGCCGCTCGCTCCTCTTCTTTGAGTTTATAAATATCCGTTCCCCGGATTTTAACACTGCCATCGGTCGGCTTTTCTAAACCAACAATGGTGTGCAGCAGGGTTGATTTGCCGCAACCAGACGGTCCATAAATTATAGCGAAATCTGTCGCCCTGATCTCCAAATCAAGACCAAGCAAAACCGGTGCCTTACGGCCGCCATCCAAAATATAGTCTTTCTTCAGACCAGAGATCTTGATAATTGTATCGTGAGACCCTTCCAAAATCCCTCCCAGCGGAAAACTTATACTTATTGTAATTTTGTTCCAAAGGCACCAAAGATCCAGCCCAGCGAGCGCTGTAGCGAATTGAGAATAATATCGATAACTGATTTCTGGACTTTCCCTGTGATGGTGGTCGTATCCTCTGAAGCACCAAGGTTGCCGGCATTGTCATGGGAAACTGCCCGCAGATGATAAATCTTGCTGGGATCAAGTTCGGAGACAATTACCACGTGGCTGGTTGAGTAAGCCATATCCTCTTTGGTCTTGTTGGGGTAATCCTTGCCGGAAATGCCGGGACCATATTCAATCTGGCTGGTCGCCGGTTCATCAGTTTCCCAGGTAACAATAATCTGGGCTTTTTGAGCATCACTAATACCCGAAGCCTTGACCTCGGTTGTCATATTGTTAATCTTGGGCGGTCGGGAATCAAGGGGTGTTTTAAAGGTGTTTACATCAGAGGTAGCCTGATTACCAAACTGATCGCGGCTGATCGCCTGCAACTGGTATGTTTGTTGATCTACGAGACCCCTAATCACGATTTCGTGATCAGTCACAAATTGTGAAGTTGCTGACTCCTTTTTTTCTGCTTTGTCAGAAACGTAAGTCACCGCAGATGAGGCCGGAACGTTTGTTTTCCAGCCGACTTTGATTGAGGTTAGGGCTTCCTCGTTGGCCGTTTCAAAGCGCAAGTCAGAGATGCGAGGTTGAGCAATGGTCGTGAAGGCATGGCCTGGCGAGACTACTTCGTTATTATCAGCGTCTCTGATCGTAACCTTGACCTGGTAGGTTGTGCCATCTTGCAGATCAGACATCCGAACAACATGCTTGGTCGTCCCACCACCTGAGTCATCTTTGATCGTCTGCCCATAATCCGTGGTCGCGCCATATTCAATGGTCGATGAAGATGCTTTGTTTGTATCAAAACTAAGAATCGTGGAATTTGTTGAAGTATCACTGAATATAACATTGGCCAAAGCGGGAGCAGCAGTAGTTGTAAAAGTGTAATCAGCCGAGTAGCCAAGAGACTGGCTGTAGTCACGCAAGTCACCGGGATCCAAACTCTGGGTCTTGAAGTGGTAGAGTGTGCCGGGGGCCAAGCCGGTAATTTTGACCGAATGATCAGTTTTTTCTTCACGGGCGCCCAAACTTAGACCATAACTTGTCGTCGTGCCATACTCGACAAAGGCATCTGATTTGCGATCAGTGGTCCAAGTAATCTCGGCACTGGTTGCCCCAGCGACTGCTTCGACGCTATCAGCATCAATCGTCGGCGGTGCGGTGTATTTGCCGGTTGGCTGTTTACTAACAATGCCGCCGGCTCCCGGATCTGCCGATACGGCTCCGGCTGAATCCTTGGCATATATTTTATAATAATAGGTTGTCTCTGAGGATAAATCGGAATCAATATAGCCGGTTGAAGCAACGCTGCCAACCGAAGAAAAGCTCGTTCCATCGGTTGAACGATGGACAATATACTGAGAAACATCTCCGCCCGATGATGGTGCGGACCAGGTCAATGTTAAGCGGTATTCGCTCGTTGCCCGGCTTGAGCTGTCAGTCAAGAGAATACTTGTGGGAATCCCCGGGGCAGTTGTGCTGACATAAAAATCCACACTACCATACAAATTGTAGTTAATCTGCTCCGTTTCATCCTCGGCCACCACGTAGAACGTGTTCTTCCCCTGCTGGGTAGCATAAGCATCGGTCGCGAGCGAGGTAGCTGTCGTCACAGTTGTATTGGTAGCCGTTGGCAGAGCGTTAATTGAATAACGATAACGCTTGATCGAACCACTATAGGTCTGAGGAATGGCCCACTGAAAGGAAACATCGTTGGCTAGAAGCGGAGCGCCCTCACTGCTTGCCGGCAGGGCACTTACTGCCGTTGGCGCCGAGGCGCCCTCACCAGCGTAGTAGTACGAAACTGATGCCTCAGATGATGTATTGCCGGCATTATCAACCACTCGCAAGTAAAATGTGTTGACGCCGCTTTGGTATGCGGCTCCAGAAAGTGCGACCTGGGTTTCGGTTGTTGTGCTTGACCAATTTGAATAGCTGCCAGATGAGGCACCAGTCTTGTATTGATAGCCGGCAATACTCGAGCCAGTCGTTGGCGCTCCTGGGTCGGTGGCTGCCGAACTGCCGCCATTGGGCCAGAGAAAAGTAAAAGTCGTGCTGGTAGTAAAGCCGGAGGGCGAGGCTGACACGATTGATGGAGGCGTCGGTGCCGCTGCATCATATTTGTAAGTGAAAGCAGCATAAGCACTCTCGGGATAATTTTCTGCCCTGTCTTTAGCCAGAACCCGCAGATAGTAAGTCGTGCCGTTAGCAATAGCCGCGGTGTCAGTGCCAATAATTATTGCGGTACCGCTTTGGAAATGAATGCCGGTTCCGCCCACTTCGGTGGCGATGCCTCGGGTTGTCCTTGGGTCAGCACTGTCGGAAGTACCGAAGTAAACCCAATACCCTTCGATTCCACTACCAGCATCTGAGCCGTCGCCCCAAGTAAACTTAGGTGCTGCGTAATTGTACCAATTTCCGCTTGTAAGCTCTGTTGAGCCGCCATCGGCGTTAATTGCAGTTAAAGATGCCGGATTCGTCGGATTGGTAGTATCTGCCGTATATTGAACCTCAACACTACTCAAAACAACTTGCTGACTACCACTACCAGTCAAAATCGCCTGCCACAGCAGTCCAACGTTAGATACGGAAAAAGTGGCAATATTAGCGTGAATATCCGCCTCACTATTAGCATTAGCCAGCGAGTTTGATGCTACCCAAGCTGAACTATTCCAATATTTCCAGCTTGTTCCGTTGTCATCAGATAATCGATAAGTAATCGTGCCACCATTGAGTGTTTCTTCGGCCACAAAACCGCTCCAGGCACCGACGTCTGAATCATCAACCGCACTCGTTGGCTGAATGGTTTGAGCCGAGTTAGTATAAGGGCTGGTTGTAAATGAAGTCCTTGCAGTATTGCTTATCCGGACTTCATCGATCATTCCAGCGAGTTTGCCAAGAGTTAATCCTGCCCCGGTGGTGCCCTGAGCGCCACCAATATAGAGTGAATATGCGCTGTCTGCTAAAGTAACCGAACCAAAAGCAGTTGCAGAATCCTCTAATCCATCCACATAGATTTTGGCCGTCGCGCCATCGTAGGTGGCAGCGATGTGGTACCAACCAGCATCCCAGCTAGACCTAGATGATGCAGCAATCTTGTTGTCACCATACGACCAGATCTCGCCATCACCGGCCCCAGTGCCAAGACCGGCAATAAGTTTGCCATTGTAAACGGTCATTGATTGAACATCTTCATAATTACCGGTCACCCAACTGACGCCAACAGTATCTCCCCCAACTTTTGTCCAGCTTGAACCATCGTATTTCCAGATTTCAGCGTCGCCAGCAGAGCTGCCCAAACCAGCATAGAGCTCGCCATTATAGCTAACTAGAGAACTCACTTTTTCATAGTCGGTATTCCAGCTATTGTTTAAACCATCGCCCCCTATCTTGGCCCAGGCAGAACCATTCCAAGACCAAACCTCTGCTTCACCGGCACTACCCCAGCCCAATCCGGCATACAATACCCCTTGATTGATCGCCAAAGAAGCCACTCCTTCATGAGGGCCATCGGACCAGGTATCATTAAGTCCGTCTCCACCAAGCTTAGTCCAAGTAGAACCATTCCACTTCCAGACTTCCGGATCAGTAGTATATGCACTGCCTAACCCCACTAAAACATTAGAGCCAGAGACTAAAATAGTATCGATGATTTCATAGGTAGCATCCGCCCAGCTAGAATTGACGGTGTCGCCGCCAATTTTGCTCCAAGTCGAGCCGTCCCATTTCCAAAGCTCAGCCTCCCCAGTCGAATAACCAAGACCGGCATACAAATTCGTTCCGTCAGAGGCAAGGGATCGGGCTCGTTCATAGGTAGTATCCGCCCAGCTAGAATTGACGGTGTCGCCGCCAATTTTGCTCCAAGTCGAGCCGTTGTAGCGCCAGACCTCGGCATCACCAGCACCATCGCCCAACCCAGCATAGAGATAAGTTGCGTCCGAGGTCATCGAGAAAACAGTCTCATAGGTGGAATCCGCCCAGCTAGAATTGACGGTGTCGCCGCCAATTTTGCTCCAAGTCGAGCCGCTCCACTTCCAAACCTCCGCTTCACCGCTACTGGTACCCAAACCAGCGTATAGATTACCCCCAAAATAATTCATCGAACTGACAGAATCATAACCGGAATTCCAACCAGAATTGGTGTTATCACCACCAATCTTGGTCCAAGCAGATCCACTCCAAGACCAAACTTCTCCGTCGCCACTACCAGTACCCAAACCGGCATATAGATTAGTACCGTCACCCACCATCGAAATAACATATTCATATCCAGTACTCCAACCCGAGTTCAAGCCATCGCCACCAATCTTGGCCCAAGAAGTGCCATTGTAGCGCCAAACCTCGGCATCTCCCGATGTCTGGCCCAAGCCTGCATAGAGATAAGTAGCATCCGCGTAGAGTGAGTAGACCGATTCATAGGTAGCTCCCGCCCACGATGAATTGGTGCCATTTCCCCCAATCGGAGTCCAGGCACCGGTCGAACCGTCATATTCATAAACAACCGCATCGCCAGGCGATGTTCCATGAAGACCAAAATACTGTTTATTATTATAATTAGCCGAAGACATAACATCGCTCTCATAACCAGGCCCCCAGCTTTTATAGGCGCTTCGTCCACCAATCATCTCCCATGCTGAGCCATTGTAGCGCCAAACCTCCGCATCCGTGTACGACGTTCCTCCTGAACCATACAGAGCGACGTATAAAAATTGATTATCAGTAACAGCATTAACAACATAAAGCGTAGTGTTCCACGATGAATTTGCTCCATCGCCGCCAACTTTGGTCCAAGCCGAGCCGTTCCAGGACCAGACTTCTCCATCGCCGCTGCTTATGCCACCAACTCCGGCATATAGGCTTCCCTGGAAATTAGCCAGGGTTTTAACGTTCCCGTATGTGCCTGCATTCCACGATGAATTTGCTCCATCGCCGCCAACTTTGGTCCAAGCCGAGCCGTTCCAGGACCAGACTTCGGCGTCTTGACCCGCAGTCCCAGATGTTCCTACATATAGAGCACCGCCCATTTCCTGGAGAGAGCTAATAGCATCAATAGTCTCGTCCCACCCTCCATTAATACCGCCGCCGCCAATCATTGACCAAGACGTACCGTCGTATTGCCAGACACTTGCTTGCTTGCTAGCAGATCCATTGCCCCAAATACCAGAGCCGGCATAGAGTTTACCATTCCCCACCGTAATAGCATCTATCTCTACCAGCTGCGGCGCGAACCAGGAATTTGTATCACGACCTCCAATGGCTGCCCAGCTAGACCCGTTCCACTTCCACACCGTACCCTCATTGACATCGCCACCCAACCCAGCATAGAGATCAGTCCCGATCACGCTCATGCTATAAACTCTATTTTCTATCCCTGTCCATCCGGAATTAGTATTATCGCCGCCAATCTTAGTCCAGGCGGAACCGCTCCAAGACCAAACCTCAGCATCACCGCTCGAGTCACCAAGGCCAACAACCACAGAGCTACCTAGGGCAGTAATTGCATAAACACTTTCGTAATTGGTAGTCCATCCGGAATTGATACTGTCGCCACCGATCTTAGTCCATGTTGTGCCATCATAAATCCAGACTTCAGCATCATTACCACTAGTTGAAAGACCGGCATAAAGAGTAGTACCTATATATGCCAGCGAGGTTATTTGTTCATAAGTAGCATCGGCCCAGGAGCTATTAGCAGCGTCACCGCCGATTTTTGTCCAGGTGGTACCGTCATAGCCCCAGACTTCAGCATCGCCAGCTGAAGCGCCAAGACCCGCGTAAAGCGTGGTGGACCCATTGGTAGCAAGCGACCAAACACTTTCATAACTCGTGGCCCAGGAAGAGCCTACCCCATCACCGCCGATTTTTGTCCAGGAACTACCATCATAACTCCAAACTTCGGCATCTCCAGCATAGGCAGAATATATTGAAGCACAAAGAGTATTGGCATAAACAACGAGATCCCTTACTAAATAATAGCTGTTAGAGGCCGAGCTCCAACTACTGTTTTGACCATCACCACCGATTTTGGTCCAGGATGTGCCATCATACTTCCACACCTCACCGTCATAAGAGCTGCTCCCCAAACCTGAATAAAGCTCATTATTATATACTGCGAGGCCATAAACCCCTTCATAATCAGCCCCATTCCAGGAGCTGCGGACACCATCTCCGCCAATTTTTGTCCAGGATGACCCACTCCCGCTATATTTCCAGACTTCACCTGCACCAGCAGCACCGACCAATCCAGCATAGAGCTCGTTGTTCCAGACGACTGTTGAGCTTACATAGTTTGTGCCGTGATCAGACCAATCACCATTCCCCACCCCCTCAGCAAGCTTACTCCAGCTTTTGGCCGTATTGGGGGTTAAATCAAATTTTAACTTACCATCTGTATCGTCAAAATATAGCTTATAGTTGCCCTTATCAAAGACGCTAGCAGGAACACTTTGGGTACTGTCAAAGGCACTATTAAACTTAACATAGGCTTCGAGTGTCATAGCACCAGAGAGAGACGTGGTGCTTGAGTCAGCTACCGTAGCAACACTGCCCAAGCCACTGCCAGTAAATGATGTTCCGTTACCAGCCTTTCCTGAAGCAAAGCTGGCGCCGCTGCCGAGAGTAGCAGTGTTACTATTACCAGATGAATCAGTTGCGCTTGTCCCCTCCGTCTCGTCAAAGTGCCAAAGCGCGTTAGTGTTGTCATCGTCGCTTAGCTGCTGCAATTTATGGCGGGCTGAATTGGACACAATCTCAAGATTGGAGCTGTTATAGGTGTAGTCAGACGAATTGCCAAATGTCCAAGTATTGGCAGCTGCATAAGCGTTTGTACTGCCACCAAAAAACGACTGGAACAAAATAGAAGTTATCAAGAGGACATAAATTGCCAGTGCCCCAAAATGAACCCTTTGGTGGTGTGGATTATGATGCCAATTATGATAGAGGGTTGATTTAGATAGCAAAAAATCATGCGCTTTGCTTAAGTGTCTGATCCTAGTCTTAGAACAGTTTGTATGCAAACACTTCCCCAACATCCCTCCATAGAATCAAAAAACGATCCGCACAAATTGCTATCTACTATTCTACCAAAACTTTCAGAAAACACAAAGGTTGGATCTCGATGAATAAGCGCCGGAAAAAAATTCCATCCCCACCGTCTCTTGCTTCCCCTCTACTCTATCTTCTAGCGGCAAATAGTTAATCAAAAACCAGAAATGCCTTTTGGCCATTGTTGATATTCTGTGGATCCCAATCATGAATGGCGTCAAAGAGATCTTCATACTTATAGAGATAGCCCTCACCGTTTTTCGTGCCGGGATCGTTTGTAATAAATTCATCTTCATCGTAACCAACTATCACCAACATGTGATATTTGGGGCCGCCGTTACGAAAATTAGGGTTAGGAAGCGCTTTGCCTGATGCAGGGATAATTACAGGTCGGCCGGCGGCAATTTCTTTCTTCAAATCATCGACCGTAAAGTCATATACGATACGGCTACCGCTGATTGAGAAGTAATCATCAGCGGCTATTGATAGTTCTCGCAACGTGATTGATCCACCGTAACCGGCTCGCTCTTCGTAAGCGACCATTTTCTTGATCTCTTCGTCACCATCAGCACGAGATATTGTCGATTTGTTATCTAAAAAATGCCTCACCATAATCAAACTCGCCTCCTCGCATGCATCTTCGTGTAGAGCATCCCAATTGGCAGATGGAGCCTGAGACAAAAACGGCACTTTAATGAGCCAGGTCATGGGCAATGCAGCATTCGAGAAGCTCTCTGCGACCTTCTTCTCGTCTGGATCAAGCGCATCTCCTTTATCCGAGATACTGGGTACCATCTCAGCGCTCTCCTGTAGCTCAGATGTCTCAGCTGATTGATTTTGTTCCTCTTCCAGAGTCGAGATCTTCTCGGTCTCCCTTCCTTCCAAGAAGATAATTACGCCTGTTGCCAAAATAATAGCGGTTACGATTGCAAACATAATCCTGCGCCATTTTGGGAGTTGTTTTGCCATATCCTTGTTGATTATTTAGATTGATTTAATAGCAAGCCTACCCTCTCCTCCCGGACTCCTCGACCCAACTTAAATAGAAGTACACCGGCGAGCAAAGTCAACACTGTCTCAGCAATTAAGAGAATCTTTAGCTCTTCAAATATTATATGGATTATCTTATCAAGACCGATCAGCAGCTTCTGATCAGTAATACCCCAAACTCCAATTTTGCTTGAGAGAAAATTTGGCAATACAAGATAGACAAACAGCGTGAGGCCCAGGAGAATCAAACCGACAAAAAATATATCGATCCCCACCCACGAGAAGCGCTTGGAAGCAGTCTTTCCGGAGAGCAAGAACAGTGATAATGTCGACAAAACTACAATCAAGAATTCAATGATAATTAGCAAATTAATATTTGATAATAACCTAATAACCAGACCGTTTCCCAATACTGTTTTCTTCTCCCCACCAAAAACACCGTCGTAGCCAACCTCCGCCAATGACAACCCTGTCTTGCTGTTAAATTTTTCTTGAACAGTACTATTAATAGAAGTGAAAGAGATCATAATAGACGAGTCAGCACTAGGGTTGTCAATAACCTGGAAAAACTGATCTATCGCCCCCTCTGACAACTGCCGGATCACGTCAGGGGTAATTGACTCTGATAAAACTTCAACAAACACACCATCTCCAGCTTTCATGTCAACTTCCTTGGAGAAGGTCTCTCTCATGCTGGCAGCTGTGAATTCGTAGGCATTACTCTTAAGTGCTATTCCCTTCAGTTTTTGGGGAGAAAGAAATGAAGCCTTCAGGTCTAGGGCTAGAATTAGTATCAGAGAATTAAAAAGGAGAAGAAAGAAAAATAGGGCGGCAAAAATTTTTCGCATACTAGCCTTTCTTAGCCCGTCGGAAAATTATGGAGGCTCCCAAGACGATAAACAGAACTGGCCAGATAACATCCCACGAGTCAGCCGGCAATAGTCCGAGATTTTGAAGCAGAAGAACAACTCCCACGAGCAATAAAGTAATACCAAACCACATATCCGCTCCTATTTTAATTACATGCACATTCTAACAAAAATTACTCACATGCACAAAAAAACACACAAACAAAAATAGGGACTCCTGAACTCCGGCCGGATGCCGTTATTCAAGAATCCCAATGACTAAGCCGCTGACCCTGCCACAAGAGGACAGGAAATTGCGGCCGGAATCGCCTCTGCTTGGTGCACGTCCCGTGCATCCCTAGGAATGACGAATGCCAGACTACCTTCTGCCAGACGCCAGTGCCTCCAACAGAGAAGAACCTTTGCGAGAAACACTCCGCGATGGTTTTCCTCGTTTGTCGACGCCAGCTCGAGTGCTTTATCAGCAGCCTGATAGACCTGCAAGACAGCTGAGTGGAACCTATCCTCGCTATATCCATCCGATCGGACCGAGACAAATAGGTTGCCCCTCCACACTGTCATGGCCACGGTAACGATATAGTCGCCGTTGTGCCTGAAACAGTTGGCGACAATCTCGCTAAGACCGAGAACGATGTCCCCGATCCTCTCCTCTTCCCAGTGGCGGGACAGGAGGAGTGCCCTGATTGCTTGACGCATGCGACCCAAGTCGCCCGCGCCTGATAGCACTACCTTCTTCACCTCATACCCCCCTCTGTGAACCGAGCACAGCCACAACGAATAGCAGTAGATCATTTCTCTTGATTGTTAATCTATCAAGAAAGTTATTGTAAGTAAATGCACCCTGGCGCGGTCCAGAATAACATATGAGATTGAAAAATAGCCTCAAGTATAGTAGAATCACAAAAGATGCCTAACCCTCTCCGAGATCGTCTAATGGCAGGACAGCGGCCTTTGAAGCCGTGAATCTTGGTTCGAATCCAAGTCTCGGAACCAATTGGATAGGTTCATCCCCAGGCCAGGCCGTCAGATCAGTAAAATTTCTTAACTCCTTGCGGTTTTGAATTCAGACAACTTCGCAAGATGGTACCAACAGTTAGCGCATCTCCTTAACGCAGACAAGAATAACCGGGTAGCGCCCTCTCTGGCAAGATTAGTTTAGTGGTAAAATGCGTCCTTCCCAAGGATGAGTCGCCGGTCCGATTCCGGTATCTTGCTCCAAGCCGATATAGCTCAGTTGGTAGAGCAGCACTTTCGTAAAGTGAAGGTCGCCAGTTCAAATCTGGCTATCGGCTCCATAGATTTCGGCAACACAACCCCTCGCTCTGGTTAACGAATACCGCTAAAAGGTGTATCGTATTATTAATACAAGTGCTGCTCGGGCCATAAAACTAATTTATCAAAATATTTTAGAACTATGAGAAGAAATTACGATACTGCCCTCTTGATTATCAACAAGTTTCTTTCTGACAAAGAAGATGTCTATCTTTTTTTGGCATCCATACTCCTAACAGCATTCGACCTTGTTCTCTGGAAAATGTATCAGTTTAGCGAGACCACAGCATTCTTGTGGCGTTTGTCGCTATCTCCGATTTACTTCTTGCTGATCACAATAGGAATCAACATTGTTCTCTCACTCTTTGCTAGCGACAAAGATGAAAATATCAGCCACTTGCTTCTTGCGGCAAATATTTTTATCGCTACCCTAATACTAATTTTAGAAATCTTCTATTCTGCCACATTACAATAAGGCAACTATGAGCACATGGAAATACAAACGACTGTTTGAAATATTACCCGGAGCTTGCTCTTGGACAATAATCCTCTTGCCAATTATTCTTTCTTTTGTGGCACCAAAGGTTCTAGCAACCTACATGATTTTTTTCCTGAGCTACTGGCTCGTAAAGACCTTCTTCATGTCGTACCGCCTGATAGTCGGATATAAAAATTATCGCCATGACCAAATAGTTGATTGGCGCAAGAAACTGGATAATCTTGCCCCGCAGAAGTCATGGCAAGACATCTATCACCTTGTCGTTGTCCCGACATATAAAGAAGACATCTCTATTCTTGAGTCCTCTCTTGAATCAGTTGTTAATTCAGACTTCCCTAGCGAAAAGGTAATTTACGTTCTTGCAACAGAGGAAAGAGACAAAGAACGAGCAGAGGCAAACAGTTCTATCCTGAAGAAAAAATATCAGGACAAGCTGGCTGATTTTATTTCAATAATGCATCCCAAAGATTTACCGGAAGAGGTTATCGGCAAGGGACCCAATATTACATATGCTGGCCAACATATGATCTCATACTTCCAGGAGAAGGGCATACCCTTTGAAAATGTTATTGTCACCAATATGGATGCGGACAATCTCATGGACAAAAAATATTTATCATGTTTGACCTACTGCTATCTCACAGATCCAGATCCAGTTTACAAGAGCTTCCAGCCGTTACCGATGTACTTCAATAATATCTGGGACGTGCCTATGCCCATGAGGCTTATCGCCATGGGTTCATCATTCTGGCAAATGATTGTTGCCACTAGACCTTCACGGTTGCGCAACTTCTCTGCTCACGCCCAAAGCTTGGAGGCACTCATAAAAGTTGACTTCTGGTCCAAGACAACAATAGTTGAAGATGGACACCAATTTTGGCGCACATATTTCAGCTTCGACGGCAGACATGAAGTCGTTCCCATGTATGTTCCGATTTATCAAGATGCAGTTTTGGCCGGCAGCCTTTGGGACACAATGAAAGAACAATACCTACAGAAGAAACGTTGGGCTTGGGGCGCCTCGGACATCCCATTCGTCATGGAACACACCATTGGCAACAAAAATATTCCATTCATTGATCGCTGGGCAAATGCACTCATTTTACTTGAGGCTCACATTACCTGGGCAACAACATCGATCGTTCTGGCAACCTCCTCGTGGTTACCTCTCGTGCTTAACCCCGAATTTCGCAACACCGTACTAGCCTTCAACTTTCCAATCATATACGCCAGACTTCTAACCATAGCATGGGTCGGAATGATCACAACGCTCATAATTTCCTCTCTGCTAGTTCCTCCGCACCAAGGCAAAAAACCATCCAGGCGAATTTTCTTTGACTGGATATTGACGCCGCTAGTTCTGCCAATCAGCAACATTATCTTTTCCTCTCTTCCTGCTCTCGAATCACAAACAAGGTTGATGCTCGGAAAATACCTTGGCTATCGAGTTACGGTCAAATCAACAAAGCGCTCATTCGCATCAGACCAATAAGAGTAACTGCGTGCGCACTACGACGTCTCCTAATATTTAGAATATATCTATGAATTTCTTCGGAGGGTTTATGCTTGAAAAATTAAAAACAAACTCATATTTTTCCTCAAACCTTTTGGCTGCAGGAATTTTACTGACCATGTTTCTCGTTGCCCTCCTCTCTTCAAAGGGTGCGTTTGGAATTCCCGGAGACTCAGGAACAGTAGATGAGATTGCTCATATTCCATCAGGCTACTCTTATATGGAATATTTTGACTACCGCCTCAACCCGGAGCACCCACCTCTTGCAAAAGCCTTAGCAGGTTTGCCACTAGCGATCGGCAACTTTGATGGTCCAGAAAAAGACTGGAGCTGGAATTCCATCAACCAATGGGAGGCAGGATGGTATATGCTCTACGAAACAAGCAATGATCCGGCAATAGTATTGCTATGGTCAAGATTGCCGATGATGCTCTTAATGATCGCACTGGGGGCATTTCTCTTCAAATGGTCACGAGAACTCTTTGGACCTCGAATCGGATTGGTGGTTTTAACTCTTTTTGCATTTTATCCTGACGTAATCGCACACGGACGCCTCGTTACGACAGACGTCGCTGCCGCGCTAGGATACGTAATCACTCTCTACTATTTTGACAAAGCGATTACAACCAAAACAACAAGGTCACTACTAATTGCTGCGCTTGCTTTTGGCATAGCACAACTGCTCAAGTTTTCTGCCCTCCTCCTCTTCGGCGTATTATTTATCCTTGTCATCGCGAAATCAGTGCAGGGCAAGGAGATGGGATTTTGGAAGGTATTCAAATCAAATTTCAGAGTCTATTTTCTGGTCGCGCTCTTATCACTTGCAGTTGTCTGGATTGTTTATCTTCCCTTCGTCTGGCAGACCCCAGCCGAAATCGAACATACTGTGATTGAAAAGAACATGACGACCGACCCTGGAACGCTTCCTTTGCGCAACTTCCTGCACCTATTCGAGAACAATCCGTTTAGTAGAGCGATCGGTCATTATCTCCTTGGTCTGATGCTGGTCATCGCCAGGGTAGCAGGCGGAAACGCCACTTTCCTGATGGGCGAGGTGGCAGAGAAGACCATTCGTTCATATTTCCCAATTGCCTGGCTGATAAAAACTCCCCTACCAATAATTTTGCTCTCCATCCTCTCCTTCATCTTTCTGTTGACCAAAAAGAAAGGGAGTGGCGAAAAATGGCTACTCTGGATAATACTTACCCCAATAGCAGTCTACTGGGCGTTTACCCTCAAGGGCTCTCTCAATATAGGCATACGCCATCTTCTTCCAACGATTCCATTCGTACTATTGCTTATTGGCTGGACCCTCTCAAGAATTCAGTATAATGCCTGGAAATATTCCTTGGTTGTTTTTCTGGTGGTTTTTGAGGCTGTTCATACACTTGCGTACTATCCGCAGTTCATCGGCTACTTCAATGTCCTCGTACCAAAAGAACAACGCTTCAAATACATGACAGACTCTTCGCTAGACTGGGGGCAAGATTTACTCAGATTGAAAAAGTACATAGATGAGAATAATATCAATGAGATTAAAGTTGACTACTTTGGCGGATCGGTCCCCAGCTACTACATCCCGCAGGCTCAATCTTGGCATAGCTCATACGGGCCAACAACCGGATGGCTGGCTGTTTCTGCCACATTTTATCAATCTTCCAAGCTCTACGGACCCAAAGAGGGTAAGTGGTCTTATCACTGGCTAGACAAGCGGAAGCCAAACGCAATTATTGGGGGATCGATACTTGTCTTCAATATCACCGATGACGACTTAATCGAAAACCCACCTGAATCACCATACCCAATAACGAAGGTTGAATACCAAGATTATTTGCAAAGCAGCACGCCTCAAATTCAACTTTGATTAAATAAGTCATCTGTCAAAGAAAGGACTAAATGGATAAAGAATATTATCTGTCGATTGTTGTGCCGGCATACTGCGAGGAAGAGAGAATTCATCTTATTCTTGATGCCATTACCCAATACCAAAAGAAAAAAGAGTTTAATATCGAAACAATCATAGTGATTGACGGCTCTCCAGACAGAACAGCTGAGGTGGTCAAATCCTACAAAGATAAAATGGAGGGACTCAGACTAATCGACCGAAAAGAAAACCGCGGCAAGGGGTATAGCGTAAAAGAGGGCGTGCTAGGAGCAAGGGGAAAATATATTCTTTTTGCCGACGCTGATAATTCCACTCCGGTCGAACAAGCTGATAAATTGCTTAAATTCACCGAGTCTCACAAGGTGATCATTGCATCTCGCTACTGTCAAGGAGGAAGATTGGCAAGGCCTCAACCTATTCACCGCGTTATCGGGGGAAGAGTTCTAAATATTATTATTCAGCTGCTGGCCGCTCGCGGCATCAAGGATACGCAGTGCGGATTTAAGCTCTTCGAGCGCGATGCTGCGCAGGAAATATTCAAGCGACAAACGTTTGACAGATGGTCGTTTGATATCGAACTGCTGGCAATCGCCCGAAAACTTGGCTACAAAGTGAAAGAGATCGGTATTACATGGTATGACAATCCGCACTCAAAAGTCAATCCAATCAAAGACGGCCTACGCATGATTAAAGATTCTTGGGTGGTTAGAAAGAATATTATTGCCGGTAAATACCGCTAGTGTCTAATTACTTTAACGATATTATACAACATTTATTGTACCGGTATGGTCATTATCTCTCGGCCCTCGACCACCCTGCTCAGTGCCGCATCATAGTCACCCAGGAAGTCATGGGTCAGAAAAAAGTCTCGGGCATTATCCCTTTGTTGCAGAAAATTAATCATATCATCAGTGGCTGAGTTAATTGAATAAGATTTTACTTTTGGATTTGTGAAAAAATCATCCATTGCTTCTAGAAAATGATCAATGTCAATAATATCTCTAAAAAAATGAATGTAGCGCCAGACAGAAATTATCGGCTCCGTTTTATCGATAAAATGAAATTGTTTAACCTCTGACCTTGAACGATCAGCCAGAGCAGAGATGGCAAACAAGAATCTCTGTTTCATATCCTGATCCAAGCTATCCGCAATAATTGAATTTGCAAGGTCTTCCTCGACTTTTAAGTCACCATCAACGCGCCCAAACAACGCTTTTCCTTCGGTATAATCCGGAATATCCCCAATGACTGATTCTGCCAAGTCGTGAAAAGCAATAAAATCAGAGAGCAAATGATCGCCTGTCATGCAACCGATGACCTCGTTAAAAATATCAGCATCATAGGCCAATTGAAGCAGGTGGTCATAGATAGACTGCTTGGGTAGATTCAGGCAAAAATTATCGATTCTTGCAGCCTTGCCGGAACGTGGCGACCTCTTGAGGTCATCGATTATATTAAGTCGAACGCCGCTCCCCAAATTGACACTAGCTTTCCTTAACCCAGAAAGAGTTTTTTGGGTTATGTTATAAATATTTGGCATGTTCAGTTAGACAATTAGCATGGCGTCGCCATACGAATAAAAGCGGTATTTCTCCCGTATAGCCTCTTCGTACGCTCTAACAGTTAGATCTCGACCAGCAAAGGCGGCAACCAAGACCAAGAGGGACGACTTTGGCAAATGAAAGTTTGTGATGAGGCCATCAATGCACTTAAATTTGTATCCGGGGTAAATATAAATATTAGTATGACCGCTTGTAGCTCGTAGCTCGTAGCTCGCGTCCAGGAGCAAGTGGTTGGAAAATACATGTTCGAGAACCCTGGTGGTGGTTGTGCCAACAGCGACAATGCGTCTGTTTTCTCTTTTGGCCCGAGCAATCTGTTCTAGCGTTTCTTTGTCAACCGAAAAATACTCTGAATGAATTTTGTGTTGTTCAATCTCCTCCTCTTTGATCGGAGTAAAAGTTCCTAGACCAACATGTAGCGTAACCTCGGCCACCTCAACACCCATTTCTTTAATTTTCTTTATTAATTCGGGCGTGAAGTGCAAACCTGCCGTAGGCGCTGCCACACTGCCCCTGTCTTTAGCGTAAACCGTCTGATACCGCTGCTTGTCTGGTTCAGTTTGTGTCGCCCTCGTATCTAACTCCTGTCGCTTCTTCACGATATATGGGGGCAATGGAACCTCGCCTATATTTTCTATCTCACAGAAGAAACGATCACCAGACATGTTGAAGCGCACAGAAAAAATATTATCATTTTGCTTTTCTACCCCAGCCTGTAATGCAGAGCCTTCAAACACCACCCTCATGCCCACCTTAAGCCCCCGACCGACGACTTCCCATAAGCCAGGCCCCACCTCTTTGTTAAGAAAAATCTCTACTCTGCCGCCCGTAATCTCTTTCTTGCCTATCAATCTGGCCGGGAATACTTTGGAGTTGTTGACAATAATAACATCGCCAGGCACAAGATGGTCGATTAAATTAAAAAAACAATCGTGAGAGACAGTGCCATCATGACGATTGAGAACCAATAGCTTTGAGTGGTCACGAGGCTCAATCGCCCTGTCAGCTATCAGTTCGCTTGGTAAATTGTAATCAAAGTCGGTAAGCTTCATCACTGGCCATCAAAAATCTATTATCTCGCCTTCCTTCATTTCCCCGCTCAATTTATCACTACCGCTGTCAGATCCTTTTAGTCCAGAACCACCGAAATACTCTGCTACATGATCTCCTGCGTCTCCTGCTTTGGTATCGGGGTGTTTTTTGCCTGTGTGGTGAAGGAGTGGTTGAACATTCGCTGAATGATCTACATAATCATGAACTCGTGGCGGCGGTTCCTCCATATGCTCATAGAATTTAGAAAGGCCGGACGAGTTCCTCACAGTCTGCCTGCAACGCTCAAGGATTTTTTCCGACTTAGTCTTCTGTGCTTCCTGTAAATCGAGTATCAGCTGAGCTAATTTATAGGGCTGGGCTACTGATTTAAAAAGAAAGTTTTCCTTATTACCGGCCGTCTGAATGTGGAGATCGCCAAAATGAATGGTCGTAGGGAAAAATCCATCGACATGTGCGCTGACATCCTCAATCTGGCCGAGTGTAAGCTCTGATACTCTCCTTCTAAAAAAACCATTCTGTTCGATGTCGATGATACGATGATTGGTGACTATGTCCACATCAAGATAAAAATCTATAAAACCATACAGCAACACAGCAAACATAAGCAGAATATAGCATGTAATAAAAACAATCAGGAAACTCTGTGTCATGGACGATATATCGCTTGCATAACCCTGAACCAGAAAGAGAGCAATTAAAATGGAGGCTGCAACACCGGCTGCAAAGAAAAAAAACGGCAGATAGACAAACCAGTGCTTGCGTATATAAAGGAAGACCTCTTCGTCATCCCTTTGATTTGGAAACAGTTTTCTTTTTTTGTTCATTTTGATCCTTTAGGCAGAAAAGCTTTGAGATAAAAGCAAAACGATTGATACAACAATAACCACAATAGAGGCCAATGAGTATACTACTGCGGCAGCCTTGGTCAGATCGCCGACATAACCAAACCGAAGTAGATGGTATACTCCCATCGCACTATAGACAGCAAACGCAAAGAGGAAGACCAGGTAAAAAATCATTAGATAAGTCATATTATTACTCCAAATAATCGCTGCAAAAGGCCGGGATCGAAAAACCGTACTTCTTGGCAACATTTCGTCCCATCCAGTAGCCCTTCCTAAAGTCCTTATAGTGGAATTCAACTCCACCGTCTTTTGACAGATGAGAACCAACGTCCCAGATTGTATTGTGATCGCGGTAAGGTGAACAAAGCATCGAGGAAGTGAAGACCTTGATGCCCAGATCCTGTGCTTGCTTCTTGGCCCTTTCCAGAATTAGATTGATTAGTATCTCTCTGCATCTGCGCTCAAATCGAACAGGGTCGCCAATAAACTTAATCGATTGTTTGTCCCGATAAGGAGCAATGAGCACTTCGTATTCAATCCTCTCGTATGCAGGAGCAATTAATTCTACTTCTTTGAGCTGAGACAAACCCCTGGCACCCTCAAGACGTAACGTATGCTCTTGCATCGAGAAGTTAGGATTGAAGAAAAATAAAACCACCTCGCGCCCCTCCTTGTCTAGCTCCATAAGGAGATAGGCCGTACATGCAGCACAGCACGAATGGAGCAGTATTTTTTTGTCTTCTTTATCCTTCATAACCCTACATACTAGCACTCACTGACTAATTCATAGTAATTTATTCTCCTTGTCAGGAGTATTGATACATAAATGATGATATGCAGCGGGCATTGATACTCTGCCCTGTTTTGTTCGAGAGATAAATCCCAATTGCAAAAGATAGGGCTCGATCACATCTTCTATCGTGTCTTTGTCCTCAGCCATTGCCGCAGCAATTGTGTCTAGCCCAACCGGCCCACCTCGAAACTTATTTATTACCGTGCGAAGGTATTCCCTGTCGCTCTGGTCCAATCCAAGATCATCGATATCAAGCTGATTTAACGCTTCCTTAGCGATATCTTCAGCAACAATACCAGAATGTTTGACTTCGGCATAGTCACGAACTCGGCGCAACAATCTATTTGCGATTCTCGGGGTACGTCTCGATCTTTTGGCAATCTCATCCACGCCACCCTTATCAACCGAAACCTTGATAATTCTAGATGATCGTCTCACGATTTTGCTTAATTCTGCATCGCCATAAAACTCCAAGCGATAAACAGCACCGAAACGATCGCGCAGAGGAGAGGATAATAGCCCGATACGTGTCGTAGCACCAATCAGAGTAAAGCGCGGCAGCTCTAAGCGCATCGTTCTTGCCGACGGCCCCTTTCCCACAACTAAGTCAATCGCAAAATCCTCCATGGCAGGATACAAAACCTCTTCAACATGACGATTGATGCGATGAATCTCATCAACAAATAAGATGTCGCCTTCTTCCAGGTTAGTAAGAATCGATGCCAAATCTCCAGCACGCTCTATTGCGGGACCAGAGGTAATTCGAATATTTCGGCCCATCTCATTGGCGATGACATGCGCCAGAGTCGTCTTGCCCAAACCTGGGGGACCATAAAGCATAATATGCTCTATGGGATCGTTGCGTTGCTTAGCTGCCTGAATTAAGATACCCAGGTTTTCCTTGGCCTTTTCTTGACCAATGTATTCTGCTAACAACCGAGGACGAAGAGTTTCCTCGAATTCATCTTCGACATAAGATGGACTCGTTATTTTTTTGTCTATTTCAGGCATAAAGTTTTATCGTATTATTAGATTTAGATATTCACAAAATCAATGCCCACAGGGACCCTTCTGGTCGTAACAAGCTGGTGCTTTCAGCTTATTACAAGATATAAATAGTCGTAGCATCAGTGCGCAAAAGGAGTGAAACGACTATTACAAGATACAGATAGTCACAAAATCAATGCGTAACAAGCTGGTGCTTTCAGCTTACTTTGCCAGATGCTTCAGGCACCATCTAATTTTCTCTTCAGCAGTGTCAACCTCAACCGGAACCCTGGCCAAGGCCTTTGATATCTCAAACTTCTTGTACCCTAGACCAACAAGCGCTCCAACAACATCAGAGGCCTCACCGGCACTGCTAATTATTCCCGCTACATCAATATCAGACATTTTTGATTTAAGTTCCAGGATAATTTTTGCAGCGACCTTCTGACCAATGCCTGGGATCCCGGTAAAGAAGGAAACATCCTCGGATGATATCGCCTGTAAAATTCTCTCCGGATCGCCAATTCCGATTATCGCCATTGCCGCCTTTGGTCCAACACCATTAACAGTAATGAGTTGCTCAAATATCTCCATTTCAGTAAATGTAGGGAAGCCGTAAAGATCGTCCGTGTCCTCACGTATGTGCTCGTATACAAAAAAAAATTGCTCTGATCCGACTAAATAGTCAGAGTCCTTGACTAAGCTTAGACGATAACCAACACCGCTGGTTTCAATAATAGCATAGCCAGGGCGAGAAACGATTATTTTTCCTTTGATGTAACCAATCATATTGTGATGAACAAATCCAAAGTTAAACGGGCCTTTGACCGATTAATCGTATTATAACAAGGTATTATAGTAATTTTCCAGTGCGTAAAAGGAGTGAAGCGACTATTGCAAGATATAAAGCAATGAAGCTTAGATACAAAGCGCAACAAAGCCAAAGGCTTTATAACAAGATACGAGGCAATGTGACAACGATACACTGCCCACAGGGACCATTTGGGTCGTTAAAAAAACGAAGTGACTATACATTAAATAGGCTCGTTTGCTAGAGCCAAAGATTTTCCAGGCAAGTTATCTTACCGACCCAGGCTGAGCCCGTCTATCTTAAAAAAATCTGATTGCAAAGCGTTGATTATCCCGCGAACGGCCAGGTCCTCCTTGTCGTCACCAACGAATATTGGATTTCCGTTGGGCAGTGCTCTGATTTTTTCATCAATCTTCTCCAGTGCGAACACCTTATCTCTCAAGAAAGGCTCGGCGCCACCAACGATTATTGCAGGCATGCCGCTTTCGAAGATCATACTATAATCTACGGCGCCATCACCCGCTACCACTCCAGAAAAATCCAACTGCTTCTGTAAATAGAGTGCGGCGAGATTTTTATCGGAAAGTTGCGCGTGATCTGTGTCTTGCAGATATCTGCCATTCAACTGCCTTACATAAATTTCACTCCCCAAAGAAACAGCCATGACATCGAATTGCGGTAACGACTCGATGCCCTCCACCATTTCCCTCCTTCTGCCAGTGATGTACACAAGACCCCAACACAAATACTGAAGATAATTATATAACCGCCACATGTCATCGACTGTCTCTGGGCTATAGAATGTGTTGTCAATATCCGTCAGAAGCACGGGAAAAGCTCTTTTTTGTTTCTTGTGCCCCTGACTCTTGTGCCAAATCACACTCTCCCTGTAAGCCTTAGGAATCATGAACTTTGTCATCCCTGCTCTCCCAGCGCCATCTGGTAGGCCCCAAGATAGCCTGAGGCCATCGATTCAGTAGAAAACCTCATGGATACATCATCGCGACATGTCCTGCGCTCAAGTCCTTCCACATCATACATTTTTCGTAGCATCTCTTCTGGTGTCGTACAAACATATCCCGTCTCTCCATTCCGTATCACCTCGGGAGTGGATCCTCTTTTGTATGCAATAACGGGAGTACCACAAGCAAGTGCTTCGATGAAGTAGAGGCCAAAAGGCTCCTCCCACTGAATAGGAGCCAACAATGCCTTAGCGCCTCCTAACAATTTGTTCTTCACGCCATGATCAACCTCACCTATAAATTCAATCTGATTGCCGTCTATAAGCGGTGCGACTTCCCGCTCAAAGAATTTCGTATCCGCTTGGTCTACCTTTGCTGCCATAATAAGTTTCACTCCAGCTTGTTTTGCCAAATTAATAGCCTGTACTGGACCTTTCTCGGGTGACATTCGACCCAGAAATACATAATAATCTCCAGATCTCCCCTGATAATCGAACTCCTCAACCCTTGTGCCATTATAAACGTTGGCGACGTAATTGAGTTGGGGCAAGGGCTTGCGCTGACTCTGACTAATACTTATGTACGATGCGTCGGCATACGCCCTATACAAAGACTGCTGGTGCGCCACTCCGAGAGGGCCGTGCAATGTATTAACTACTGGCGCATCGATGAGCTTTAAGAATGGCAACAACCGCCACCCCAAGTGGTTATGAACAATGTCGAATTTCTCATCTGTCAGATATTCCAGCGCTCTTCCCAAACCGATGAATTTATTAGTATCACGCACCTTCGGGTCAACATTTAAAGGATCGGAGCGCAAAGATCTCGAAAAAACCGGTTTAATCTTTGCGCTGGTGATTGAATCACCGGTCGCTACAAGAGTGACGTCATGTCCTCTTCTTACTAACTCTTCTGTCAAAAAATGAACAACTCTCTCAGTTCCTCCATACTTTTTTGGCGGGACAGGCTCCTCAAAAGGGGCCAGCATCGCAATTTTCATAGCATCTCCTTCCTGTTGGTAAATTCCTCAAAGAACTCGGCATACTCACGAGAGATCTTTTCCCAGTTAAAGTGACGATTAATTCGAGACAGACATGCAAGCGAATAGTGTCCTCTGGCCTTGGCAAGAACTAGTTTTAGCTTCTCTGCAAGATCGATGTGATTTCGAGGCTCCGCCAGATGCCCAGTAACACCGTCCCTAATAGTGAACTGAAGACCGCCGGTACGAGAAGCAACCACCGGCGTACCGCAAGCCATAGATTCTAGCGGAACAATACCAAAAGGCTCGTAATACGAGGGGACCACAACCACATCTGCAGCATTGTAGTAGCGAAAGAGTTGCTTTTGACTAACCGGACCGACATAGACTACTTGCCCCTGTATGTTCAGCTCGGAAATTAGTTTTGATTGCCTTTCAAGCTCTTCCGCTTCGAGCATTTTTGCTGACTGGTTTGTGCTTCCGCCAACGACATATAGTTTACTGCTGGGATATTCTTTTTGCGCCAGAGCGAATGAACGCAATAGCGTTCCAATTCCCTTGCGCCATTCGAGCCGACCGACATAGAGAATATTTTTCTCGTCAGGCGACATCAATAACTTCGATTTAGGAGAAAAGGTAGTTGGTCGAAAAATCCTCGTATCAACTCCGATTGGTATGACCTTAATCTTCTCCTCGGCGACCTTAAAAATATCCATTATTGTAGCTTTTTCGACCGGGCTCGTTCCAATAATCCTGTCAACACTGCCAGTGATTGCAGCTTCTGATTTTAACCTCTCGGCAAACAAATCTGGGTTTGGGATTTGGTCAAACCGCTGAAATGTTTGAAGTCTAACCTGCCCGATCGAATGGAAAACAAAAAAGTGGGGAAGATTAAGCCTTTTGCTTATCTCCATTCCCACTAAACCCGAGAGCCAGTAGTTAGAGTGAACTAAATCGTATTGTGTTTCTTCCTGCTCAATTCTTCTGAGTATATTCGCCGTGAATTCGGGAAGAAGAGATATAAACTCTTCCTTTGGCACATACCGCCTTGGTCCTGCTTTAACCCTTATCACGCGTATGTGATGATTAACCTTGGCTACTTCGATTTTATTAAGTCGATCCCACCTGGTAAAGATATCTACGAATATCCCAAGCCGCCCCAAGTACCGCGCCAGATAGTAGACGTAGATATTTTGCCCTCCAGCCTCTTTTGAGCCGATCTCCGCCAGCGGGTCGGAGTGATCGGAGATTAGTAATATTCTCATGGTGTGCCGACTGCGGCACACCACCTTAACACAGCGGCAAGAACGTGGCAATCAGATTTTTGTCACACACAAAAATTACCCAAATTAGAACTATTTATTACAAGACACAAAGCAATGAAGTACGATACGGGTCGTAAAAGGAGTGAAACGACTATTACAAAACTAGTATTTAGCCGACAAGCGATGAATATGATTGACCGGCTCGCCTTAGATATTCTATCCATTGGTGCTTCTCAGCAGATAGAACCTTGTGCCAACCATTGCCGACAACGAGTCGTATCAGGCTTGCCCGAAAACACTCCTCGTCATCCTTGGTTTTTATCCCCAGGCCAACCAGTTCCTTCTGCCAAACTGGATAGCGATAAAGATAGAGCCAAAGCTGGGCGATATCCATCATAAAATTGTCGAATGTAAACCACTCGAAATCAGTCAGAACAAGAGATGAATCTTCTTTGATAATAATATTTGTTGGAACCAAATCACCGGTAATCACGCTCAATCTCTCACGACTAAAGTATGTCTCAGAATAGGAATTATAGAAATCTAATTGTGGCTGGAGAGAAAAACCGATTTCTGATTCAATCATTTTGATATCATAAGTAGACAGATCTCTGGGAAATTGAGGTCGCAAAAACTCATTAGAAAAATCAACACCCTTTGCCTCCGGATCATGCTCTCGAATCGAATCCAAGAAGCTTATTGTATCACCCAAAATCTGAACGTAGTCCCCAAGAAACTTATCCTTAATCAGACTATATTCGTAAACAAGGGGGCGTCCGGGCGTTTGGGAATATTGCGCGAGAGTCTCTCCAGGACAGTAGCTTCGAAGGACCCAGAAAAAATCACCAGACTCCCCCGAGCCAATTACTGCTGGAATTTTGGAAAACAACTCATTTCCAGAGGGGAAAAGCTTTTTCATTGCGTCAAAAGAGGCTATTTCCCTACGAAATTTGTAAAGAGTCCATGTGTCGGATTTGGCGGTAATCTTTAGGAATACTTTCTCTGATCCAATCAAGCCCTGGGCGAGAAACCGGCCGCCAGTCTGGTCATCATCAAGAAATACCTTTTCAATAATCAGGCTAAGCTTGTCGCATATATCTTGATAACCGGTTTTTATTGGCATAATAAATTAAGTGATTAGCTTTTAAACGATAGATAAGCAAGGAGATAAGTCACGATTGATTCAGCACCCTGATTCTGATTTACTCCACGCCGCGTTACAGCGTCGAATACTCCGCGAGAAACATTGTCGTACACAATTGCGCCATTGATGTTGTTGCCAAAATACCACCCCATCCACTCGTGCGCTCTCTCCTTGTATTTCTTTTCGCTGGTCAAACGATAAAACTCATTATACATCAAGGCCATATCTCCAGCCTCGATTGATTGCTGGTCAAATATCGCTTTGCGCTGATTTTGGACATACCAACCATCCTGACCAATCGGAAGGGGGATCCCTTTGTAATGGCAGTTTTCACGCAAGAAATTGGCCGAGTCAATCGCAATCTTTAAATATTCTTTGTTGCCAATAATACCATAAGCCTTAGCAAGAGCATAAGGCACAATTCCGTTGGCGTATGTTAACGCCCCCTCAAACCATCGCCATTTCCCACTATCAGAGTTTTCTTTATACCTCTCAACTAATATGCCGGACAAGCGTTCGACTTCCTTTTTATTGCCAAGATAGCAATAACCGAGCAAATTATAAGCAATTGATTTTACAAAACCACATGTAATGTTTTTCTCATAAATTGGCAGAAGTTTTTTTGCCTCGCTTGTTATGACGGGATCTATTCCAGCAACAGAGGCGACATAAGACAGCGCCCAGAATGCTCTGGCTACTGAATCATCAGACGCAACAGAATCAACAAAATTTCTGTCCTTATCAAGAAAGTTGTGTATCAGACCATTTGAATCGACAGCCTTGTGGAGGTAATTAAGATAGATCTTAGCTAGGACTTCCGCCTCTTCATTTCTAGTGCTTGATAGAAAATTGGCCGTCACGATCAGTGCTCGGGCCTGATCATCGAGACTATAACCAAAATCATAATTTGGCGCAGTGAGAACACAGTGCTGAACGATGCCGAACTCATCAGTTAGGTTTCTCAGATATTTCAATGATGGCTTGTCTGCAAAATTTGGCATACGCTGCTTCCAGCGGTCCTTTTTTATAAAAAGATTAGACTCTAAAACTTTTAAATACTCAAGACCAACCTTCGGCCAAATCATATCGCGGGCAAACTGGTAGCCCTTCAGGCACATCTTCTCGAAATTCGGTGACGATAGCAGTTTGTTTATCTCAGACGATATTAGCTCCGGCTCCGGCAGAGTGATAATTCCCCTCCCCTTGGACAGAACCTCATTAGCATAGTTTGTTGGGGACGAAATTGCAGCACAGCCACAACCCAAAGCGTAGGAAAGAGTGCCGGAAAAAGCCTGCTTAAAATCAACCTGCGGAGCAAGATATATATCTGTTGCCTTTAGATAGTCGACAAGCTCACTATAGTCCAGATACTTGTTCACAAATTTTACATTGTCGCTAACGCCCTTCGTCTTGGCAAGATCAAGTAAACTGTTCCTGTAACTCTCACCCTCTCTCTTGAGGATATTTGGATGCGTCGCACCGATTATCAGATAAGTGGTCTTGGGATATTGAGCTACAACCTTAGGCAGAGCTTCGATCGCATTTTCAATTCCTTTACCGCGATTAATTAAACCAAAAGTTGAGAGAACGGTTTGACCCTTCAGCCCAAGTCCTGCTTTTGCCTTTTCGCGCTCATCGAAGCGAACATTAGGTACGCCATGAGGAACGATTTGAATTTTCTTGGAATCAACCCTGAACGTCTCGGTTAAAATCTTCTTGGCACTGTGGGTCATGACCACAACTGAGTCAGATAAATCCAGTATTCTCTGGGTTAACTTATAGCGATGCTCGCTATGCTCGCGCAGGACAGAGTGCAAGCTGGTAACAACCGGCTTGTTGAGGTTCTCCAATAAGCCTAAAACAAACTTGCCGTCTTCACCACCATATATGCCGTACTCATGCTGAATGCTCACAACCTCAATTGAGCTATTGTTGAGAAATTCTGCTGCTTTGACGTATGATTGCTCGTTGTATTGATCGATCTCAAAAATTATCCTGCTAGAATATTTATATTTGCCCTTCTCGTCGCTTACGGCCACAATCTTCGTTTGGTTTCTAACATACATTTCATCAAAAATCCTAACGAATGACTTGGTAAATGTGGCAATCCCACACTCGCGTGGAGGATAAGTTGAGATAAAGGCAATTTTAATCTTTGATTTGTCCATCGAGCTCCGTCCTTTCAAAAAAACAGCTTATGCCGGTTACCACACAATTTATTCCCAAGCATAAGCAAAATTATATGAACATACCATAACCGCAAAAGCGCCATTTGTCAATGCTAAAAGACGCTAAATATTGCCCTTAGCAGCCACCATTCCGATCGAATGATAAACCTCATCTCTGTCCGAAACGGCCAATCCAATACCCTGATCACCTGCACCATAATATGTTAAAAATTTATCGTCCACTTCGATTAAGCCTGTTGGAAAAACCACGCTATCTACCAACCCTCTCTGCTCATATATCCGCTCTGGCTGAAAGATAGGCTCATCGCTACGAGCAATTACGTGGCTCGGGTTAACTAAGTCTAGCAACATCCAACCTGTGCGATATGTTGGTCTAGTATCTACGCCATGATATACAAGAAACCAACCAAACGGAGTCCTTATAGGTGGTGCACCTGCCCCAATCTTAACACTATCCCAGAGGTCCTTGCGAGGCTTAGCGATAGAAACATGACCAGACCAATCGCGAAGATTATCAGAAAAGGAGATCCAAATATCAGGATAGACTCGATGCAACAGAACATACTGTCCTGCCACTTTTTCTGGAAACAATACCGCGTCCTTTGAGTCAAATTCCGGCAAAACAACACCGAAATCAACGAAACTCTGAAAATCAGTTGTCTCTGCTAAAGCCACTCTCGTTCTCCAAGGGGGCTCAGATAATTCACCGATCAATTCTTTGACCGGGTACACAGAGGCAAGGGTGTATGTTATAAGAAACCTGTCCTCAATTCTGACAACGCGAGGATCCTCGCATCCCAGGCGACCATCGATGTTACCGGGGGTCGTCTCAAAAACAGGCAGTTCTGAACGTTCTCTGAAGTCAATTCCATCCGGTGAGCAAGCATAGCCAAAACGAGAGATACGATCAATGCCCATTGCCCTGTATAGCATATGTATCTTGCCTGCATCACAAACTACTCCCGGGTTGAAGACTGACTGTGCCTCCCACCACTTCTCTGCCCGCGGCGCCAGAATGAGGCTATCGGTAGATCGGTTAAGTTTAAACATCTTGGTAATTTAACGCGGTTCGCCCGCCAGAGCAACACCTATCTCGTCAAGATTGAGAGTCTGATTTTTGAGATCAAGTAATCTCGTTAGCATTTGATAAAAATAGTTAAAGCCTTCTTTGACAACGCTCATTTCATAAGGGTTCTTCTCTGGGTTCTCCATAGAGTAAGTCCAGTGCTGAAGCTCTCTTGATATTTGGTAAACCAACATTGGCAATAGTGTTTGGACAAGCTGGTCCGAGGCAGAAGTACTTAAACCTGCCTTGAATCTCTCGGCTAATAATGTTTGCGCCTCCGGATAACGCCAGGACGTAGCCCAAATATGAACAAAATCCTCAACACAACTCCCCAAATGGGCAGATTCCCAATCAGTCACCAAAACAGCCTTATCAGCGAATACTATGTTTCCAAAGTGAAAATCACCATGAACAAGTCCTTCGCCCGCCATCAAGTATTTGGTAGGCCCAGAGATTATTTCACTTACCCTGGAAAGAAAGTTCGGAATATATTTGTGAAGTCGAGCAGCGCACTCTTCCATCGGCTTTAAATAATAAAATGGTGAAATTTCTTTTAATGACAACGGTGCACGGAATGAGTCCAGCTCGAAGATAACATTGATGGCATTGATACACCGATCTCGCAGATTGGCTTGATTGTCCAAGATGAGATGAACATCACCAACAACATCTCCCTCGACATATTCCCTGAGGTACCAGGAAAAATCACCAGTTTCACAGTCAACAATTTTCGGAACGACGAATGATCTGAAAGAGATTTCTCCAAGCTGTTGATTTAGCCCAATCTCCTTCTTGAACGGCTGAGACCGATTGTCCCCCTCAAAAACCAAGGCCTTAAAAAAGTATCGTTTGCCGTCTTTTCCGTCACAGATTGTTTTAAAAAACTTTTTGCCCGAGATCTCAGCATCGCTAAGATATTGGTCGGGAGCCAGACCAGGAACCAACTGCTTCTCTGCCAGAAGACCACTAATTTTTTTATCAATTTCTGGTATCAACATTTATTCACCCTATTTCTTTAAAACAAATTTGTCTGCACTTTCGGCCTTCTTCTCCTGTAAATATCCCGCAGCAGCCTCTGGTGCCATGACATTGATTATTACATCACTGCCAAGCTCGAAGCCACCATAATTAGCAATCCTTGGCACAATTTCAATATGCCAATGATAGGAGGCGGAATCATCTAGAATCGGTGGCAAGGTATGAACATAAAAATTTAGAGGCGGATTTCCAAGAGTCTCATCCAACATGTGAAAAACGTTTTGCGATATCTCAGCCAGAGCAGACATGCTTACCCTCGACGTTAACTCGAACTGACTTTCGTGGCGCTTGGGTATTATCCAAGTTTCAAATGGAAAACGCGATGCAAAAAAGTTTATGGCAATATAATGATCATTCTGCCATATTATTCGAATTTTTTCCCTCATTTCATGCTTAACAATATCACAATAAACACAAGCACCGTTTATTCCGTAGTACCTATCTGACCCATCCATCTCTCGCCCAACCGTATTGGCCACTATTCCGGACGCAAATATCTGAGCATGAGGATGCTCAATTGATGCGCCTGCTTCAGCGCCATGATTGTAGATTGGCATAATAGACACGACGTTCTCGTGCTTTTTCATCCACAGATACCTTTCCCTGATTGTCTCGAACAATTCAGCGAGAACGACTCTTGGAAACTTCATCAGTGAAAGATCGTGATCCTTCACAATCACAACCTCATGATCTCCAGTCGAAGGACGTGCACGATAGAAGCCCTCCTCTGGGTAAAAACTCCTCGTGCTATTCGGAGTTTTGCCCTCCTGAAAAGCAGGAAAACGGTTCTCAATTACATAAACATTTTCAGTGGACGATCCCCGCACCCTGTCGTTGTCCTTATATTTGTCCGAACCCTCACAAAATGGACATTCACATTTGGGCACTACCTTTTGACTTTTGGGAATCAAAAAATCTTGGGGCCTCTTTGCTCTTTCGGGAGCAACAACAACCCAGTCTCCGGTAATAATATTTTGGCGAAGTTGCGGCATCAAACCCTCCAAAAGGTATCGTTTTTTATTACAAGATATTATAGACAAGAACTCGGTGCGCAACAAAGGGTTAATACCCCACAGCTTGCTGCGGAACCCTGGGCCTGGGGCTTCCTTTAACCACGAGCAGCCCAGGATCGAGCGGTGCCACGGGGTATTGTACCCATTATAAGAGTACTAGATTCTACTTTGTGCATTGATCATCTGGCGACTTGATTGAGCGTGGCAAATTGCAATAGCAAGCGCATCAGCTGCATCGTCAGGCTTCGGAATAGTATCAAGGCAACAGACCATCTTGACCATCTCTTGTATCTGTCTCTTTTCGGCACGACCATATCCGGTCAATGCTTGTTTGACTTGGAGAGGGGTGTATTCAAAAACAGGACGACCGCTTTTTACTGCTGAGAGTACCGCAACACCACGAGCTTCCGCCACCTCCATCACCGTTTTCTGATTTTTAAAAAAGAAAAGTTTCTCAATCGCCACCTCATCAGGAGTATTCTTTTTTATTATAACACGTAGCTCTTCATATATAGCAATAAGTCGGTCGGGCAAGTACGAATTTTTTTCCGTCACAATACAACCATAATCTAGGGCACGGATAGTTCCCCTATCCCTCTCGACTAGGCCCCATCCCAAAAGATTGATTCCAGGATCAATGCCAAGTACTTTTATTGGTTTCGAGCTCATAATCCCTCTGCAGCATAAGCAAATAACTGATCAGACTTGTTAGTCATTGGGTGCGAAAATTTTTGTCGCCCACCTCAGACTACTATGCCATATTAGTGTATACATTAGTCACATCCTCGAGCTCTTCGATTTTTTCAATTAAGTTTGAAACTGAGTCTGCTTTCTCGCTGGGAAGCAGAACAGGAGTTGTTGCAACTTGAATAATCTCTGCGGAATCAACAATAACACCCTTTTCTTCAAGGGCGCTTTTTACTGAGTGAAGGCTACCCGGTGCTGTCCGAACGACATAGAATCCATCCTCAGAATCAAAATCATCGGCACCCGAATCAATAATCACCATCTCAAGTTCTTCCCCTTTAGCATTGCTCTTGCTCTCGCTGAGTGCTATCTCTCCAACTGTCCGAAACTGATACAAAACACTGCCACTCCCAGCCATGGATCCACTATACTTGTTTAGTATTGCCTTTATATCAGAAACAGTGCGATTGCGATTATCTGTCAACGTTTCTATGAGCATCGCAACCCCCGATGGGCCGTATGCCTCATAAGTTACCTCTTCAATCTTTACGCTGTCGCCGCCCTCGCCTAATCCGCGCTTAATAGCGCGTTCTATGTTTTCCTTGGGCATGCTAACTGCGCGCGCGTTATCCATTGCCATGCGAAGAGAGGGATTAAAGTTAGGATCGCCACTTTTACCGTCTCTGGTAGCAATCGTTATGAGTCCGGCCAGCTTGGTGAAGATTTTCGCCCTCTTCGAGTCAATTGCAGCTTTTTTCCTTTTGGTTGTTGCCCATTTGCTATGTCCTGACATTCTGCTCCTTTCTGGTACGATTCAACATACTTCTCGTCTCTCTAGTTCATTTTAAGCTGAAACAGGCTCGCTTGGCAAGAGAAGAGACTTGCTCTTGAACTTTATGGCCAGATTAGAGATAATCCTTCCAGTATTAACAAACCTTAGATGGGGAAAAGATGAATAATATATTTGAGGAAAGTCTAAAAACACTCGAGGGCAAAACTGCTGTAATAACTGGTGGCACCAGTGGGATAGGGCTCTCAACCGCCCTCAATCTCGCCTCTCTGGGTTGTAAAACACTTGTCTTCAGTCGAGACAAGGACAAAGTATCTGCAGCACTAAAAAGAGTGGGCAACCCGAAAAACATTATTGGAGCCAGTGCAGATGTGACAAAGTATGATGAAGTCAAAGATGTTTTTGATCAGGCAGAGCGAGAATTAGGCAGAATTGACATACTTATAAACAATGCGGCTATCCCGGCAGGAAATGTTGTCGACAGTGAATATCCGGACTGGCAAAACGCAATCAACACGATGCTAATCGGATATATGTCATGTGCCAGAGAAGCAGCTCTTCGAATGAGAACACAAGGAAAGGGACATATTGTCAACGTGGGATCACTCAGTGCTGAAGTATTTGACCATAATAGTGATATTTATGTTGCAGCCAAATCAGGAGTTAGAGGATTCACCTTCTCGCTGCGTAAAAAATTAACGAAAGACAACATCAAGGTAAGTCTAGTTGAACCAGGCCTGGTTGCTACAAACCTCCACACATTAACCCAAGAAGAAAAAGAAAAGTTAGAAACATCCGGAAACATTCTTCAGCCCAATGATATTGCGAGAAGTATCATCTTTATCCTAACTCAATCTTGGTATAGTGACATTACTATGCTTCAGATCAGGCCACACGGCCAGAGCACCCTTTAGTTCATTTGTAGAGCACAGTGCCGTTCTTGTCCAGCCTAAACATAACAGTTCCTTCTCTGTCAGTCCGAAGTACAGTGCTTCCCTTTCTTTGTGCTAAATCCAAGGATTCTTGATGCGGGTGTCCATACTTATTGTCATCCCCAACTGATATTATGGAATATTTCGGTAATACTTTTTCATACATTGCCTCATCTGCTCCATTGCTAGAGCCGTGATGTGAGACCTTCAGTATATCGGAAGCCAAACTTGATGATTCTCCTCCGGGATAATCATCATAATGCGCCAACATCTCATCTTGCTCCTCTCTCTCTGCGTCCCCTAGAAATATTGCACACCGTTCAAAATAACAGAAACGCGTAATTTCTGACGCATTATTCAGGTTCTCTGCGCTCTGCTCCTTAAATTTATCGCCGGGCCAAAGAAATTGAAGTTGACCATTCTCAAATGGGACAATCTCATCGAACACAGCAGGAACGAAGAGTTCTATTTTTTTGTCCCTGACCTTCCGCAGAAACTCAAGATACGCATCGCTCGTGTGTAAAACTCCAGGAGAATAAACGGCACCAACATCAAAGCGATCAAAAACCTTGTTTAATCCAATCAGGTGATCGGCATGGGGGTGGGTCAGAACAATAACCTCTATCTTTCTGTCAGAGAGCGGCATAGCAGCACCAAGATCAGCCATAATGCTGTCGTCAGGACCACCATCTATCAATATTTGAAAGTCTTTTTTTGATATCAAGGCAGCGTCTCCCTGACCCACATCAAAAAAATGCAAACTGACAGCGTCGCTAGCAGGGCCCTTAGCAATTTCTGTCCAAAGAAAGAAAAGAGTAGAAATCAGAACGGTGAAAATAATTTTGGTCGAGCTTTTCATCTTTTTTGCAAATGAGTCCGAAAATTACTTCTCTTCAACATGTATAGCACTATGACAAACAGCGCCAAAACAATCATGCCAAAAATGACTATACTACCCCCTCCGATCTCGACTGCTGCGAATGGAACCTTGGAAAAAAGTTGTACCGTCTTAAGTATGTACGTTATTGGTGCGTATGCCAGCAGAGCGAAAGTAATTCCGAGAGGTTTCCATATTAATCCAAAAAAGATAATAAGTGCGATGAAGAGCATTGAAATTGGTACCACCCACAATACAGCAATATTAGCCACAGGCGCGATGAGCGAAATTTGACCGAAATTGTAAGCAATGATCGGCAAAACCGCCACCTGAGCACCGAGTGTGTCAGCTAACGGAGCAGAAATAAATTGGGGAATTCGCTTTAATCTCCCCCTCTCAAAGAAGGTTTTGATTACTGGCGAGACATAGACTAGTCCAGTAAATGCCAAGAAAGAGAGCTGAAAACCGATGTCATAGAAGAGCAAGAAAGGGTTCACTAATAGCATAGATACTGCCGCCAATAAAGTCAGATTTGCCTGATGAGGCTGGCGGCCAATATTTCGCCCAAAAACAATCAATAGAGAAAATATTGCTGCTCTCACAATACTTGGCGCCGCCCCCGTCATAACTACAAACAACAACACAACGGCACCGCTAGCAAGAAACACGATCTTTCGGCCAAACCACAACAATAACAACTCCGACAGGGCGACAACTATGATTGTGACATTGAACCCACTCAGGGCCACAATATGAGTTAGTCCGGTCTTGGCAAGATCGTCCCTGAAGACTTGGGGGATCGACCTCTTCTGCCCCAACAGTATGCCTGAAGCTAGCGACGAGTGTGGTTCCGGTAAGGAAAAATTAAGAACATAGTCCATGCGGTCAATAATTCGATACAACCCTCGCCAGACCCGCTGCTTCAATCCGCGTGCTCGGTGAGCGCCAAGAACTGCTGGCCTCTCCATTGTGCCATAGACCGGATATTTCTTTAGATATCTTCCGTAATCAAAATCGCTATACTTCTCTGGCTTGCTGATCTGACCCCGAAGCGATAAATCGTCACCATACTGAATATCATGCTTCCCAGGCAGACTGACTAGCAACATCCTGCCACGGTATCCCTCTGATAGTCCATTTTCTATGTTATCAACAGAGACAATTATCTTCTGCAAGCCCTCATCTCTTTGGGGCTTTGAGACTACCCTTGCCAGTATTGTCGTTTCGGTACCGTACGCCCAAGTAGCACTCGTTTTTCGCTCAAAATCAGCCAGATAAAAGACGCCCAGTAAAAAGAACAAGACGGAGACTGTGACAAGTATAAGTACCCCATTCCTGAGCAAAACATTGGCAAAGAGAACAACCAAAATCCAGCAGAATATATTCAAAAACAAGATTCGAGAAAACTGAAAGTTGTCTCCTAATGCCGAAGCAACGACAATTCCACTCAAAAAGAAAAGGGCATACAACATAAATTGAAGTGCTTTTGGCATAGATTTTGTCATGTACCACCGGCCATTGCCTTTAATTTGAAGTTAGGGTAATATTTTTCTGAAATCAGATAAATGCTAACTATAAGCAAAGCCTTTAACGCCGTGTATCAAGTCACATTACTTTATATCTTGTTATAGTCGACCAGGGGCCTTCTTTAACGCACTGTATCAAGCTGCATTACTTTATATCTTGTTATAGTCACTTCGTTCCTTTAACGCCGTGTATCAAGTCACATTACTTTATATCTTGTTATAGGATAGTAAAAAATGAACAAAAAAGACACATCCTCCATGAATGAACAAAGTGAACCCAAAACCAGCCCCGAGATAGAAGAACTCAAGAACAAGATCGACGACCTAACCACCGGCTGGCAAAGAACTCAGGCCGACTTTATTAATTTCAGAAACCAGACAACCCGAGAACGCTCGCAACTGGCCAAGATCGCCAAAGCAAGTCTGATCGAAGAAATTTTGCCGGTTCTCGATAACTTTGCCCTAGCCGCAAAACATCTCCCCGAAGAACTTAAGAACAATAGCTGGGCTCAAGGGGTACAGCAAGTCGAAAAACAGCTGGAGGCAATTCTGACAAATGAGGGCTTGGATAAAATTAAAACTATTGGCGAACAATTTAATCCTGAGCTTCATGAGGCCATCGAAGAAGTTGAATCAGACAAGGCCGTAGATGAAATTATTGAAGAAATTGCAGCTGGATATAAATTTGACGACCTTATTGTTAGGCCAGCAAAGGTGAAAATCTCAAAAGGCTAGTAAAATTCCCCTATTGCATAGTAGGCCTGACGCCATGTCGTTGCTGTCATTCCTGCTAACAAAAAGAAGTGGACGGGTAAAACTAAGTACCGGCTGCTTTGTTTTGATGTTTCTACCAACACATGTGCAACCACGTCACCGCTTGCCACGCTTGATCAAGAAAAGACAGCGATTGTGGTCGCAGCCGAGATTTTTAGCTACAATCCAACCCGGACGATCACATAGAGGCAAAAATTTCATTGAAAAACCAGAAGACCAGAATTGTTTTAGCTAATATTCAGCGCATCAATGTTCACGCACCGAATAATAACCTGAAGCGAAGACGGGGGTTGACAAGATGTAAAGTTTACTTTACATTTGTAATGAAACTATCGGACTTGTACGTCCTGTAGGCATAATTAGTCCTAGAAAGAAGGAGAGCAATGGGTAAGATTATTGGCATAGACTTAGGCACAACATTCTCTGCCGTGGCCGTAATGGAAGGTGGCGAAGCAAAGATAATTCCCTCTACCGAGGGGACAAGAACCACACCATCGATGGTAGCAGAAACAAAAAAGGGAGATAGATTGGTTGGCGTTCTGGCTCGCCGGCAGGCGGTCACAAATGCCGAAAACACGGTTTACTCAATCAAGCGCTTTATCGGACGAAATTTTAGCGACAAAGAAGTTCAGGATGAGATAAAAAGAGTTCCTTATCAGGTCAAGAAGGCATCAGACAGCTCTGTTCGGGTCGTAATGAACAACAAGGACTATAGCCCGCAGGAAGTTTCTGCCTTTATTCTGCAAAAACTTAAAAACGACGCCGAAACATACCTTGGCGAAAAAGTTACCGAGGCTGTGATTACTGTTCCTGCGTACTTTAACGACTCACAACGTCAGGCGACCAAGGATGCAGGAAAGATTGCTGGCCTTGAGGTTAAGAGAATAATCAACGAACCCACAGCCGCAGCACTCGCGTATGGCCTAGACAGGAAAAAAGAAGAAAAAATTGCCGTCTATGACCTTGGCGGGGGCACATTTGATATTACTATCCTTGAACTGGGTGACGGAGTATTCGAGGTAAGATCAACCAGTGGTGATACGCACCTTGGTGGAGATGACTTTGATCAAAGAATAATGTCTTATGTCATCGACGAATTCAAGAAAGATCAGGGTATAGATCTTCATAACGACAAAACAGCGATCCAGAGAGTCAAAGAAGCAGCCGAAAAAGCGAAAATTGAACTTTCCACAACCAACGAAACAGAGATCAATCTACCCTTCATCACAGCTGACGCCTCTGGTCCAAAGCACTTGCAAATGACAATTACTAAGGCAAAGTTTGAAAGCCTTGTTGCTGATTTGGTTGAACGAACTCTGAAGCCATGCGAGACAGCCCTCAAGGATGCTGGACTATCAACGTCTGAAATCAATGAGGTAATTCTGGTGGGGGGACAAACGCGAACACCGGCGGTCCGAGATGCAGTTAAGAAATTCTTTGGCAAAGAACCAAATCAATCAGTCAACCCTGACGAAGCTGTGGCATTGGGAGCAGCCATCCAGGGCGGTGTCTTGGGCGGAGAAGTCAAGGACTTGCTTCTGCTCGATGTCACACCACTCTCTCTTGGCATAGAAACCCTCGGCGGAATTGCGACTAAGATCATTGAGAAAAACACCACTATCCCTACCTCAAAATCACAAGTTTTCTCTACTGCGGCCGACAATCAAACTCAGGTGGACATCCATGTCTTACAGGGTGAGCGAGAGATGGCTGCCGACAGTAAAACTTTAGGGCGCTTTATCCTCGACGGCATTCCTCCTGCACCGCGAGGCGTTCCTCAAGTTGAGGTCAGCTTTGACATTGACGCCAATGGCATCGTGCATGTTTCAGCACGAGACAAAGCCACGGGGAAAGAACAAAAAATTACCATTACGAGTACCTCGGGTCTTTCAGACGATGAGATAAAGAAGATGACCGAAGAAGCAGAGATTCACGCCGACGAAGACAAGAAGAAAAGGGAATTAATTGAGGCTCGCAACCAAGCCGACTCTCTGATCTATACCTCAGAAAAAACAATTAAGGACATTGGAGACAAGGCTGATTCCAACTTGAAATCCGACGTTGAAGAGAAAATCAAGACACTCAGGGAAGTCAAAGATCGCGATGAAGTAGAAGAAATTAAAACCCAAACAGAAAACCTGAGCAAGTCCCTTTCTGAGCTCGGAGCACAGATGTATCAACAATCTGGCAATGCGCAAGCAGAGAACACTCCAGAGAACCAGGGAGAGGAAAATAAAGATCAAGAGTAGCAGCGCCAGACCACAACGCCAGTAGACAATCTGCCCCCTTTAGTTTAGTATACAAGTAATTAAATGGAGGGGACCGATCCTGTCTGCTGGCAGGTGGTTCTGAGCTATGGATAACTCTAAGCGCCCAGTTTTCTTAGGAATTCTCGGCATTGCAATAGTTATTACTATCGTCTGGCAAGTAGTTAATCGACGGTCAGACGAAGCAAAACAGACCGACACCACTGGAGAGACAGCAACCCAGCAAATTCTGAATATTACAAACGTAGATCCGGCAGACTTTGACTCCATCATCGAACAAGAATTATCCCTAGCGAATATTAAGGCAACAAACGACAACCCCAAAAACAAATTGGCCGCGGTGATTATCGAGCTACCGGCAGATTTGGCACCGAACAATGGCACAGTACGCTATATATATTCATCAGATGATGACCAAGAAAACAACTGGATGATTACGATCAGTCAGGCTAATAGCAGATACATCCGTGCCAGTATCCCCAAGGAAGATTACCTGGGCGACCTTCGCTCAATAAATCTCCAATTATGGAAATTTAACTATGTTACCGCCCTAAAAATTGCCGAGAATAACGGCGGATTGAAATGGCGTGAAAGCAACGACCTGTCCGGTATCAAATTATCACTACAACACCTTGCGCCCCAAAACTGGCTACAATGGATAGTCGAATATAGCGGCCCCACTGGCACGTTTGTCAAGAACATTGATGCCAACTCAGGACAGGTCATCGAAGCAACAACCGAGAATCAGTAAGAAATATTTCTATCGATGACAAACAACAAAGACCCCTACGCAATATTGGGCGTTTCAAAAAACGCTACTGCAGAAGAGATTAAAAAAGCTTATCGCAAACTAGCACTACAACATCATCCTGATCGCGGCGGCGGCAAAGAGGCTGAAGAAAAGTTCAAGGCAATTAATAATGCCTATGAGGTTCTCTCTGACCCGCAGAAACGAGCACAGTATGACCGTTTTGGTGATGCTGCGTTCAATGGTGCTGGCCAGGGTGCAGGCGGTTTTGATTTCTCTGGCTTTCAAAGAGGATCCTCTGATTTCTCCTTCTTTGGAGGATTTGGGGATATTTTTGAAGATTTTTTCGGACAAACTCTTTCGCAGGTTCAAGCCGAGATTCACATTACACCTGCACAGGCAGTACTGGGTGAGAAAATAGATATGTCTATAGGCGGCGAGAATATTTCTATCACAATTCCACCAGGGACTCAATCAGGCACCTCTTTTCGCATTCCCGGAAAAGGGCGGGTTTTCCGTGGAACACAACGCGGGGATTTAATTCTGACGATTAAGATCGATCTGCCAAAGAACTTATCCAAAGAGCAAAAAGAGCTCTGGGAAAAGTTGCGCCAAGCCGAGAAGAAAAAGCGCGGCTGGTTCTAGAGCAGAAAAAAAAGAGAGCAGCAGAGAGCAGGCTCTCTTTTTTCATTTACAGTCAACATCTTTTACTCCATAATTACCCGCCGCCATCTGGTTGACAGGTCTCAACTAATCACCGATAATAGAAAGTGAAAATAAAAAGTAGAGCCATGGCAATTATACCTTGGCTTAGGAGGGTTGGATGCCACTTCCCACATGGGATGTCTTTATAGGCTTGATATTTCTAGTTGGCATTGCCTATGGTTTTATTTTACGTCGTGACAAAACCATAGCGACTCTCTGCTCTGTTTATATCGGCCTGGTCATCGCAACGAATTTTTCGCAAACACTCTTTGACTTTTTCAATGGCAACAAGGTAATAGCCAACCAGCTCTGGATCCGATCCAGCACACCACTACCAATTATTGCTATTATTCTATTTTTGATCTCAATCATTTTCGTCTCCGGGGCAATCAACTCCTCCAACAATAGAGGTGGCGACATTTCTCCGATCGAAGTTTTTGTTTACAGTACGCTAACAGTGGCACTGATCATATCATCAGTCCTTAACTTCATGCCAGAAGAGATGCGCCTCAGTTTTTTGAAGTCATCTCACGTCGCAAATCTACTTTTCCGATACCACTCGCTCATGGTGATGATTCCACCAATTTCCCTCGTAGTGCTTAATTTCAAAAGAAAGTAACCTATTAGCGAATTATGCAGATAAGCAAGTAAGTTATAATTAGTTAAACGAACCGTAAAAGTATAAACTACTACTTAGTTACTTGTCTGCCTAATAATTTTAAATAAAATATAGAGGAGATATTATGGGATTCTATGTTCGCTGGCTTATAAATGCCACTTTTTTAGCGATTATTTTTTATCTTACTCCAAGGGTCGCCTTTGAGGGCTCCGCCTCGCTCGTTGCCCTGGTTTTGGTTCTTGGGTTCATTAACGCCTCCACAAAGAGATTGCTCAAGAGCGCCTCAGTACCAACTGGCCTCCATTTCATTGCTCTTGCAGCGCTATTGGGCAATGGCCTGTTGCTTTGGCTGGCTAGCACTGCTGGTTGGATAAGCATAGAAAATTATTCAGGAGCTCGTTTTGGACTAATCGTCTACTGGGTAATAGTGCTTATTGTCAGCATTTCAGATAACGAGACTAGCACAAGCAAGAAAACAATCAAGCGAAAGAAAAAATAAAGACAACACTTCCTCTGTCTATAGCTAATCCATTCACAAAGATATTGTTTTGATTTTTTGTTGAGTATGAAGGCAAACTTTGTCTTTACTGGTTGACTTCTGGACTCAAAAAAGGTACAATTACTTCTGTTATTTACTGATTTGAATAATCTTGGATCGCTAGCTCAATGGTAGAGCAGTGGCCTTTTAAGCCATTGGTTCTGAGTTCGAGTCTCAGGCGATCCACCAAAAAAACGTTGAACGCAAGTTCAGCGTTTTTTTGATAGCATATTGAATTTAACCGAACAACAAAGGTCGTGTTTGTGCACACCGATAATCCTACTCGCTTCGGAGAACTTTAACAAAGACATCGCTTGGCACTTCGATGCGACCTATCTGTTTCATCTTCTTCTTGCCCTTCTTCTGCTTTTCCAGGAGCTTATTCTTTCTGGTTACGTCACCACCGTAAAGCTTGGCAATGACATCTTTCTTGAAAGGAGAAATTCGTTCCGAAGCAATAATCTTTCCACCAATAGCAGCTTGAATCTTAACTTCAAAATTCTGGCGCGGAATTAACTCCTTCAGCTTTTCAACAATTCTTTTGCCCTCTGAATAAGTCTTTGATTTGTGCGTAATAAAACTGAGCGCATCAACTTTCTCCTCGGCAATCAAAATATCCACTTTGTCCAGCTCGGCTGGGCAGTAGTTGGCGAGCTCATAGTTCATGGAAGCGTATCCCCTGGAAACGCTCTTAATCTGGTCGTAGAGGTCGATGATAACCTCAGCCAAGGGAACAGCGTAGCGCAATATTACTCTGTTTTCATCAAGATACTCCATTGTATCAAATTCAGCCCGTTTCCGCTGAACCAGTTCCATGATATCGCCGACATATTCCTTCGGCGAAAAGACCTCAAGCTTTACTGTAGGCTCAAGAATTTCACGAAAGCTACCAAGAATGGGAAAATCAGATGGACGGCAAATCTCTGTAACTTCACCTGAGAAATCGACAACTTCATACCGAACAGTCGGACTCGAAACAACAAGGGAGAGATTGTGTTCTCGCTCAAGCCGTTCTTTGACAATATCCATGTGCAAAAGTCCCAGGAATCCGCACCTGAAACCGAAACCAAGCGCCTCTGAGCGTTCAGTTTCGTATGAGAGCGAAGCGTCATTCAACTTTAACTTCTCAATGGCCTCCTTCAACTCAGGATAATCGGACCCGTCAGCACAGTAAATTGACGAAAACACCAAAGGCAAAACCTTTTTGTAACCTGGGAGAGGAGAGTCGGCTACTTTTTCCTTGAGAGTTATCGTATCTCCAACTCGAGCCTCAGAGACATCTTTGAATCCAGTAACAATGTAGCCGATCTCGCCGCTAGAGAGGGGAGAGGATGGAAAAAACTTCGGCGCAAAATATCCAACCTCGAGAGCGTGACCCTGGCTTTTTGTTTCCATCAAATGGAAGCTATCTTCTTTTTCGACCTTACCGTCAACGATCCTGACATAGGCCACGACACCCCGATATGGATCGTAAACGGAGTCAAAAATAAGAGCGCGCGTTGGCGCGTTACTATCCCCTGCCGGGGCAGGAATTCTCTCGACAATCCGATCCAAAATATCAACCACGCCTTCTCCTGTCTTACCAGAAGCGTATAAGATATCGTCCCTAGAGCAGCCCAGCACTTTAACAATTTCGTCGGCAGCCTCATCTGGTCGGGCGGCCGGAAGATCAATTTTATTTACAACCGGAATAATCTCCAGGTCATGATCCATGGCCGCATAGAGAACGGAGAGAGTTTGGGCCTCTATCCCCTGCGTCGCATCAACCAGCAAAACAGCTCCCTCCACAGCAGCCAGAGAACGTGAAACTTCATAGGCAAAATCAACATGACCTGGGGTATCAATCAGATTAAGGATATATTCCTCTGAATCAGGAATCATTAACTTTGAGTCATGGATGATTGCGCTGGGATTGTCTTTAATTCGTAATTCGTAATTTTTAATTGCCTTGATCGGAGACCAAAGCATCCGCACTGGTGCGAGTTTGATCGTAATCCCCCGCTCCCTCTCTAGATCAAGCTGATCCAAGAGCTGCTCTTTCATCTCGCGCTTCTGTACAGTATTGGTCAACTCGAGCATGCGGTCAGCCAAAGTTGACTTACCGTGATCTATATGCGCAATTATACAAAAATTTCTGATTTTCGTCATATCAAATTATACTAGACCATTTTGCCTAATTTGTCGAATTAAAGAGCGCCCTGAAAATCCTGCTTTAACAGCAACGATTTTGAAACAATTTTAGGCTAACCGGATTTTGTCCCATCCAGGCAGAACAAAATTGGCCTACTCATACCTTAATGCTTCCATTGGAGAAAGACGGGATGCGCGCTTCGCTGGATACCATCCGGCGAGCAATGCAACCAAAACGGTGAGAACAAGCATCTCTGCCCCGAAATAGAATGGAGTAACAAATATCTTTAAGCTCGTTTCGATATTACTAGCGGAAGCAAGGTAGGCCAAGATTGAATTGATTAACCAACCAAAGAGTAGCGACCCAGTGATGCCGACCAGCCCACCCCAAAAACCAAAGAATATAACCTCATACTGGAATATCTGTTTAACATCTTTATTCGTTGCGCCAATAGCCTTCATTATTCCAACTTCATGCGTGCGCTCCAGAAGCGAGATAGTCATAATATTTATGATGCCTAGAAGCGCCACCAGTAATCCAACCGCTCCAATTACTCCCAAAACAATCTGGATTATCAAAAAAACCCTATCTATCTGTTTGACCAGATCAGTAACAGAGGTAGTTGATAGACCTAATTTCTCAACAGAATCACGAATCGCCTCAACATTCTTGCGGTCATTTGCCCTAACCTTGACTGAATTGTATTGGGTCGATCCAGTCAGAGTCTTCAGCCTAGAAAGAGGCACATAGGCAGCGACCACAACATCATCAGAGGTAGAACCTTCGATTTTACCTTCTATATCAATATTTTTAGAATCTCTCAGGTCAGCAAGGGATAAGTTGTTGCCTTGCGGCAAAACTGTCAATTGGAATCTTGCTGTCTTGCCCAACAAGCCTGACTCATCTTTGATATCTAGCCCCTTTAGCGCTGCCCTAGAGAGCAAGATGCTATCATCCGCGGACAAGCCATTTTTTTGGTCTGTCTTGATCCCCTCCAGCGCCAGGGCATCACTTCTAATTCCGTAAACCATCGTTTGAGTTGTCGCACCACCAAGTGTTATCTTGCCAGGCAATGAGAGTGTTGGACTTACCAACGCAACGTTAGGAATTTTGGTCAACCGATCAACTAAGTTGTCATCAAGATTAAGGACAGAATCTTTGCCAACTGTCACAGTAATAGTCTTTAGCGCCTCGAAAGAGGCAATCTGACTCGAAGTGATTTGCTGTAACCCAATCCCCAATGAAACCAAAGTTATGATTGACCCAACACCAAGTGCAATGCCCAATGTAGTCAAAGCGGTCCGTAACCTTTTACCCAAGAAGTGTAGACGTGATAGGCGCAACATGTCAAAAAAGCGCAAACCACGGTTCTTGTGAGCAGCGATATAATATGGCAAATCGTGATCTTCAACAAAACATTCTCCAGAAGTCAAAGAATTCTTTTCGTGAGCGACCCGACCATCACGCATGTAGATAATTCTGTTGCCATACTCTAAGTATTCAGGATTATGAGTAACTAGTATTATTGTTCTTCCCCACTTATTGACCTGCTTCAAAAGCTTCATAATTTCCAAACCGGTCGGTTCGTCAAGATTTCCGGTCGGCTCATCTACCAGTAGTATCCATGGATTAGCAGCCATTGCCCGAGCAACAGCAATTCTCTGCTGCTCTCCACCAGACAGTTCACCTGGACGGTGTTTTGCTCGATCGGATAGCCCTACAGCCTTTAGCATCTCAACCGCCCTACTATCAGATTCTTTTCTCGTCGTCCCAGCTAAAGTTAGTGGCAAAGAAATATTATCTCTAGCAGATAACATCGACACTAGATTGAATTGTTGAAAGACCATGCCGATTTTACTGCGTCGGTAGAGTGCTAGATCTTTCTCCTTCATTTGAGCCAAGTCAGCGCCACGCACAATCACCTGACCGGAGGTCGGTTTATCTAGACCAGCCAACAGACTAAGAAGCGTTGTTTTACCACAACCCGAAGGACCAAAAACAACAACAAAGTCACCGGAATAAATCTCAAGGTCAACACCGCGCAGAGCATCAACTTTATGTGACCCTACTCTAAAAGACTTCTTCAGTGCCGAAATTTTGATGATAGAATGTGTCATTTCTTTGCTTTCTCCTGAATTCCGTTCATCTTTTCCTCGATATCAGTTACCTCTAGCATCAGTTCAAATATGGCAATAGTTATCAGCGCAATGAGTACTGAGACGATCAGCAAACCAACAACTATGCCAATCTTCTTTTGAACCACCGCCTCAGGATACCGGATAAGAACAATGAGTGCCATGAGCACAATCGCTAAAGCAATTGTTACGCCTATCACCAGACAGAGATAGGCTCCAGTTCTCACCAATATGTTTTTAGATTTTATGTTCATCAATTGCCCTAATTATTTATCCAGTCCTCAAACCCAGAGAAGGCCTGCTGCAAAGCATGCAGGATTACCTCTAGCACACTCTCGTCTACCGGTGGTCTCTCAGTGGCAAATACCTGATCGTCGCTCTCGCTCGATGCGTCTTGGCTGCTTGCCGACAAACGGAAGTGGTAGGTGGTATTTGGCTTCAACCTCTCAATGAGCAATGTGTGCGACTGATTCAAATCGTCACCGGCCCCAATCTCCTGACCATACGACGCACTCTCGCCATAATTTACCTTCGCTTTAGATAATGTATCCGTTTTGAAGCTAACGATGACGCTCGATTCGCTCTGGCTGGTCATACCCTGTTCGATTTTTATGTCTTGGATGACTGGCGTCCCAGAAGTGCCCTCGCTGGCCTCCCTTACTTCATCGCCTAGCCTATAGCTATATCTTCGCCCACTCTTAATCTGAAAATCAATGTAGAAGTTATTCTCTGTTTCGACAATCGCAACAAAATCTCCATCTTCTTCCTTGCGCTCCAGTTTCTTCGTGCCATCACCCTCCCAATAGATGGCGTTAGCCGGACGGTCAGGTGTGGAAATGTTGATAACAGACAAGATCGACTCACCATTGCTAGCATTCGCAGTCCCAGCGCTGTAACTCAGGAGGTTTTTGATCGCATTAGCAATACCAGAAAACGCATCAGTTATATTTTGAAGGATAATCTCCAAAACACCCTTGTCCTTGATTACTTGTTTTGTTGCAAGGGACTGGTCTGGCGAGACAACCTCATTCCCATGTTTATCCTTTGTGATGATTCTGTAATGGTAAGTGGTATTCGGCACCAAATCAGACAGAATTACCGTATGGGTTGAATTCAATCCGGAATCAAGCACCGTCTTGTTAGTGTAGTCACTGCCCTGCCCGTACTCTACCTGCGAGGTTGATGGCACAGTGGTTTTCCAGGTAACTTTGGCCTGGGTCTTCTTGCCTGAGACCTCAGATGGCATAGCATTAATATCGGTTATCTCAAGCTTGCCCTCACCAATGACGGAAGACGAGAGCTTGATAGTTTTGCTTCCAGCCTGTTGGTTGGTTGTTTTGAGAACTGTTGTATCTGCTAAAATGCCCTCAAGTCTGCCTGAAACATTTTGAGCACGATCAATTGCAACAACCGAGTAGCTAGCTGATTCTTCAGCTGTCGTGCCGTCAAAATAATAAGCATAGCCTGATAACTTATCCTCGGTCACCTTTTCAGTTATTAACTTACTGGCAGCAACAATTGATTGGTCATCTTTTGCAACTGCATATCCCAATAGGCCCGACCCGTCTTCCTTGGCTAAAGGCCAAACCAAAGCGACAGCATACTTTCCTGAAGCTCGATCGGAAGCATCGAACATCATCATGGTCTCACTCATCTGTGGCTTCTCCGTATCAACAATCATAGCTAGCTCACTAGAGTATGATGAAGTATTACCCAAGTTATCCTTGGCCTGAATTCGAGCATAGTAAATGCCGTCAGTTGGCAATTGATATTTAGCAGTCGGCATGTCAGCATTAGTCAAGGTTGAGACAAGAATTTCTTGGCTATCGACGACATCCTTCAACCCGGAGGCTCTACCGATCGAAAGATAATAGGCCTTGATGCCTGAGTTGTCGTCGGTAGATAAGTTCCAGGTGAAAGCAATATCTTTCTTGTTGACAATTTCTTTGGAATCAAGCAATGAAACTCTTTCAGTGATTGTCGGGCTGCCTGGAGTGGTTGGATTGTCGGAGTCAGGCTTGCCTGAAACTTGGGTTGAAGCAGAAGAGTAGTTGTCAGCGTCATCGAGCGCCTTGATTGCATAGTAGTAAGTGGTGTTATTCTCAGCAGTGGTGTCAACGTAGGTTGCTTCGCTCGTGGTTGTTGTGCTGGCGATCTTGTTAGCGACCAAATCAGGTGTAAAGTTCTCGGTAGTCGAACGGAAGATAGCGATATTGACAAAGTCTGAGTCGGTCGGATTAGTCCAGGAAAGGGAGATCGAGGTGTTGCCGGAGACGGCAACCAAGCCGGTTGGTAGAGCGGGCGCAGTCGTGTCGAGAACGATCGTGTCAGAAATAACCTCGGACTCATTTCCGTATTGATCTTTGAGCTTGAGGTAAACTGTGCGGATGCTGTCGGCACCGGCAGCAAGTACCCAGGATTTGGTGGTAGCAAAAGTTTCATAGTCAGCCGATCCTAATTCAGATTCACTATTGGCCACTTTCATCTGTGGAGCCTTGTCAGTTGTCACACTTAGTGTGACTGTAGTCGCATTAGACTTGGCTGCAGCATCATTGATCGAGATAGTGCCAGTTGGATTGGTGTCATCGTTGGTGATGGTGTAGGTATGAGTTTGATTTGCTCCGATCGTTGCGTTCGAGGGGTCAGAAAGGGTAGCAACCAAAGTTTCGTCAGCCTCCACCACTCCGTTATCAGTGACTGCCAGAGCAATGCTTTTGCTCGTCTCGCCGGCAGCAAATGTCAATGTCCCGGAAGCGGCAGTGTAGTCTGAGCCGGCCTCAGCTGTTCCATCCGAGGTAGCGTAAGCAACGGTAATTTCTTTAGCTGAAGCCAAGGAGAGAGAGACAGTAATAGTTGGAGCTACCACTGTTTCTAAACCGCTCGAACTGGCTGCTAAGAATCCAACCGTTGGCGGATTGTCATTGTCAGCGATGGTATAGGTGTATTCGGTGGTCGCCCCGAGGGCGACATTGGTCGGATTGCTGATGTCGATAACGACGGTCTCATCCAGCTCATCGGTCGGATCATCAACAACCGCAAAACCAAGTGTTGTAGAAGCTTGGCCAGCAGCAACCGTGGCCGTACCATTGGCCAAGGTGTAATCAGTCCCGGAACCAGCAGCTGTACCAGAGAGGGCGTATGATACCGTAATATTACGACCGGAAACAGCTGAGAGGGAAAGAGTGATTGATTTAGATGTGACGCTCTCAGCCCCACTCTCGGCATCGGTATCAAATGTGATTGATGGGGTGGCATCATCATCGGTGATGGTGTAGGTGTGGGTTGTATTACTACCAAGAGATGAATTAGCTGGATTAGAAAGAGTCAGGATAATCGTTTCATTGTCCTCATCGAGGGCATCATTGACAATCGTGACCGGAATATTGACCGAGGTCTCCCCTGCCGCTATCTCGGCGGTGCCGGCAGCCAAAGTGTAGTCGGTGCCTGAACCGGTGGCTGTGCCGGAGAGAGTGTATTGGGCTGAGGTCGCCAAGCCGGATGCCACATCCAGAGAGACGGCGATATTGACAGATGTTGTACTCTCGGCATTACCAGACGTTGTACTACTGAATTGAATCACTGCTGGATTATCATTATCAGTGATGGTGTAAGTGATGGCGGAATTGACACCGAGGCCGGCGTTGGCTGGATTGGAGAGGGTAACGATAACTGTCTCATCGTTCTCATCCAAAGTGTCATTGACGATGGTGAGGGGGATGGTGGTAGATGTTGCTTCAGCAGCAATCGTCGCCACACCATTGGCCAGAGTGTAATCCGTGCCAGAGCCAGAGGCCGTACCGGTGACAGTGTAGCCGGCGGTGATTTCCTGGCTGGAAGCGTTGGACAGATTAACAGTCAGCGTGACTGATGTCGTCGCTTCACTGCCGCTGGCAGTGGCCGCACTAAAGGCAATAGTAGGCGTGCCATCATCATCGGTAATGTAGGCCGTGACCTGTTGCGGTGTTGCCTCCGTGCCGTTGGTGATAGAGTCGATATCGACGATCATAGTCTCGTCCGATTCATCAAGGGAATCATCAACCCCGGTTAGACTTGCCGTGCCGGTTAACTCCCCTGCTGCGACAACGATTGAAGCGCTACTTCGAGTGTAATCCGTGATGTTGGTCGCTGTGCCGGAATAGGCCAGATTGACGGTCACGCTCTTGCCCGACACGGCTGAAAGCGTTGCTGTTGCCACCGCCACTCCACCATTTTCAGCCAAAGGCGAATCAGCCAGAGACAGTGTAACACTGGGCGCATTATCGTCATCAGTAATGGTGTAAGTATGGGCAGTATTTGCTCCGAGCGTCGCATTTGTCGGAGATGAGATTGTCATGATCACCGCTTCATCAACCTCATCAGCCAGATCGTTAGCGATAGAGAGCGGCAGGGTCGTCGTAGTGCCTCCGGCCGTAATGGTTGCTGTCCCGCTGGCCAGGGTATAATCAGTACCGGAACCGGTCGCTGTGCCACCTGTGACAGCATAGCTGACACTGACGTTCTCGGAAGATTGCGAAGGAATTGAGATTTCGATAGATGGTGAAAGTGTTGATTCAGCGCCAGAGCTTGAGGCCAAGGTAAATTGAACCGCTGGAACTTGAGAGGTTGTGAAAGAGACATATGAGCCGTAGCTTGTGCCGATGCTGTTGGTAGCATAAGCCCGAATGTAATATGTCGTATTGAGAGTTAAGCCCGTGATTGTTTTGGTGAAAGCCTCAGCACCAAAATCACCACTATCGTAAGAATCCCAAGTATCCGTCTCAGTCAAGCCATATTTGAAGCCGCGAACAGTCGCATTAGCTCCGCCCGTTGCAGTGGTGGTGCCATTGGCCACAATCGTTGTTTGTAAAACAGTTGTCGCCGCCTGGGTTGTCACCGTCGGTGTTGTGGTAAACCAGCCGGTGTTACCACCACCATTGGTTGAATTGGTTGGGAGTATGGCAGTGCCCTGATTGTTGGAGTTCGAAACATTGGCGTATGAAATGTTCACACTTCCCTGAGGCAAGACATTCCACTGGCCGCTTCCCCCGCTTCGCTGCAAGGCGATCAAGTGGTCGGCCGCGCCGGTCACCGTCCAAGTTCCGGCAATTGTCTGGGTATCGCCGGCATTAAATGAGAGCGTCTGATCTTGCGTGGTGGTTGAGAAGGCGTTAAAAGTGGTCGAGCCGGATATGGTCTGGCTTGTCCCATCAAAGACAACGGTGCCGGAATTGTGGGTGAAGGCGCCGCTTGATTTGGTCCAATCACCAGAGACTTGAAGCTGGCCAGAGGTTGAGGTAAATGTCCCACCAGCCAGAGCGAGATTGCCATTGATGTCAACCGTGCCGGAGCCACCGGAGAAGTTACCGTTTGATACATCAAAATTTGCCACACCGACGGTGATCGAATGTGTACTTGACTGAGTCAACGTGCCGTTATCAATATCAACTCCCCGAGCGGTCAAATTAGTCGGCAGAGTAAATGTCCCGCCAGCACCATTGATCCAAAGTGTAGCGTTGGTATATGTCCAGTTCTTGATGTCTCGTGTTCCAGATGTTGCATGGTATTCTATCGTAGCGCCCTCAGTGATAGTATCGAGCGTTGAGACCGCGGCTTCATCCCCTGTCATCTTCAAGACACCGGCAGCACCGATGGTAAACTGATCATTGACGGTCAAGTCCTGGCCATTTAGATCCAAAGTTCCGGAGGTGATAGCAAGATCTTGAGTAGCATTATTTAAAGTTAAGGCTGCCTCAGCGCGAATCGTCCCCCCACTGACCGTCCAAGAACCCATATAGCCTGGCGACGCGCCGACAACCAACGTTCCGTTACCATTTTTTGTTAAGGTTCGGGCATTGCCCCCGCCGGTCATCGCTCCGCCTACTGTCAAGGTGCCACCATTTACGGTCACGCTCCGATTAGCGTTTAGCGTGGGAACTCCTGTACCAAGATTGAGGTCATTGGTACCGGTGAAGGCAAAATCACCATTCCACGCCATGACATTATTGTTCGCCAGAGTGATCGACGTGCCGGAGGTGTTGTCAATTGTTCCGCCGGATATTGTAAAAGTCCCTGATCCAATAGCTTGGGCATGGTTGATGTTGAGTGTACCAGCCGACACAGTCATACCATTGCTAAAGGTGTTGGCACCACCTAAAGTCAAAGTGCCTACGCCAGCCTTACTAAACGTCTTGGCTCCACTTATAACACCATTGATCGTCAGAGTATGACTGTTGACAGTAAAACCAGATCCGCTCGAAGCTGTGATTGTGCCTCCCCCAGTACCGAGATCCAAATCGTTAGAACCAATAAATGTAGGGCTAGTATTACCAAAAACAATTGCATTGTTGTTAGTAAGGGTCATTGGTGCACCAGACGTATTGTCGAAACTCGTACCTGCATTCACAAAGGTAAAAGTGCCAGTCCCAAGCGCACTTGCGTGACCAAGATTTAGTGTTCCCCCGTATAAACTAAAACCTCCGTCGAAAGTATTGGCACCATTTAGTGTTAATGTGCCGACACCAGATTTTGATATTTTATATGAATTTACCCCATCATCAATAATCCCCCCAACTGTCAGTGTTGACCCGTTCTGATCCAAACTTCGATTCCCACCTGATATTGTGACTGCTCCCGTACCAAGGTTTAAACTATTTGAGCCGGTAAATGTTATTGAATTAGCAAGAATAATCGGGTTGTTATTTGACAAAGTGATTGGCGCCCCGGAGGTGTTATCAATCACGCCTCCACCTGCGTTTAGGTTTAGTGTTCCGCTACTAACAGCAGTGGGATTATTAATGTTTAGTGCCCCCCCGTCTAAGGAGGTAGTCCCAAGGTATGTATTGGCAGCATTAAGCGTTACCACACCCGCACCTGACTTGGTAAGGCCGGCCGTATTTGAGTTATCAATCGTGCTAGCAAAGGTGACATTATTAGAGTTGGTGTCGATCTTGATAGCGCTACCGCTGCTCTTTATTCGACCAGAAATATCTTGGGTGTTGCCGCTGGCATATCGAAGCGTACCATTACTAAATGTGATGTTACCTGTTGTTCCCAGGGAACCATTCGAAAAGATCAGATAGCCAGCCGAAACCGTCGTCCCGCCGGTATAAGAGTTGCTACCAGTAATTTCTAAAGTCGCTGGACCAGCTTGAGTTAGTTTGTAGTCACCACTTATTACACCGCCAACTGTCAGTATACGCGAATTGTAGGAGAGAACGGAACAATTTGCACCCAAAGTGACCGCCCCGGAACCTAGGTTGAGATTTTGGTCGCCATGATAGAGGTTAAAAGAAAAGCTACTGGCGTTCCAGGTCTGAGCATTATTGTTGGTCAATGTAACAGTGCCACTCGAGGAATTTTCCAGATCGCCTCCATTAATGACAAGCGTGCCCGTACCAATCGCCGTATTATGATTGATATAGAGTCTTCCAGCATTGAGCGTAACACCACCGGTAAAATCATTAGCCCCACCCAATATTAAGCCCCCGGTACTCTCCTTAATAATGCCAAAATTGCCGCTAACCACGCCGGAAAAACCAAGAGCATAGCTCGTTGAGCCATTCAATGTAAATGTGCAGTTAGCGCCTAACGTCACCGCGCCGGTACCAAAGAGTAGTGATCGAGTACCAGTAAAGGCAAAGCTGGCATTTATTTGTACAGGATAGTTATTAGACAAAGTGATATTTCCTGCTGTGGAATTATCGATCGTCCCGCCATTTATAACCAATGTATTTGCAGCGTTACCTAGGGCAGTGGCGTGATTAATGTTAATCGTCCCGGCATTGAGTGTCACATCACCAAGAAAAGTGTTGGCGCCAGAAAGCGTAAGGGTGCCGGCATTGAGTGTCACATCACCAGTGAATGCATTGGCCTCTGGAAGCGTAAGGGTACCGGCATCGATGGTTAGCGAACCGACGAAGGAGTTAGCACCCGATAAAGTTAGCGCACCCACACCCGCCTTAATAATATTGTAGCTTCCGGAAATTGCTCCCCCCACCGTAAGAGGATAGTTCGAGCTGCCAGAAGTAACAGTGCAGTTTGTACCCAGAGTTACCGAACCGGTACCAAAGACAATCGAACGATTACCGGTATAGGAAAAGCTGGCGTTCCACTGCATAAGGTAATTATTCGCCATTGTCACTGTACTACCACTCGTGTTATCAATCGTGCCACCATTAACGATAAATACATTAGCGGCATCACCAAGGGCAGAGGCATTATTTATATACAAGTAGCCAGCATTTAGGGTTATACTCTTTCCTGATCCGCCGAATGTGTTCGCACCTGATAGCTGCAATCTGCTTGGTCCCGATTTTGCAAGGCTGTAATTGCCGCCAATCACGTTGCCCACAGCCAACACTCTCACTGATGATCCATTCGTGGTAACTGTAACATCGTTGGCTAATGTTATACTTCCTGGGCCAAAAGTAAGATTCGTCGTACCTGCGAAGGCAAAGCTACTATTCCAAGTCTGAGCGTTCGTTGTTGATAAAGTTATGCTAGTACCTGATGAATTGTCGATCGTTCCACCGTTAATAATCATAGCGGCACTACCAAGGGCTTGAGCATGATTGATATTGAATGTAGCAGTGCCTCCTATTGCGATAGAATTGGAAATCGTTGTGGGAGAACTTATTGTGAGTGTGCCAGCATCCCACTCGATGGCCCCGCCGATAGTAAAGCTATAGAGTGAACTATTTGTCGTGAGTGTCCCCGCATAGCCACCCAAACTATAAATGTTCCTGACAGATGCCGAAGCACCGAGTGTGCAACTGGAGGATGAATTACTATCAAAGTAAGCATTATTATTGACACCAGGGGTAGACTCTCCAGTCGCACCCCCCGAGGTTTTTGACCAGTAGTTAGTGTTGTTCCAGTTTCCCCCAGCCCCAATTCGATACCGATTCTCATAAGTAAAGGTCCAGTTGGTGTTGCCGGTGTTGTTGGTGCCGTCGGTCGCCGTGATGGCATTGGTGGCGGTGGAGTCTTTGACATCAACCCAGTCGATGTTAGTGGTGCCGTTTTTCACGATGGTATAGGCACTACCGCTAGAGGAGCTGCGCAGCAAAATCATGTTGCTGTATGTGCCGGTAAGAGTAAGAACACCACCAATGGTCTGAGTTGAGCCGGCGGTGAAGGTGAGTTGTTTGCCGGCAACAGCACAAGTCAAACTATTGAATGACGTATTTCCAGTAAAGGTGGAGGTGCCCGAACCGCTGATGGTGACAGTGGAGGTGTCGGCGGTGAAAGTGCCGGAGTTCGTCCAGTTGCCAGGGATAGTAAAGTTGTTGCCATCGGCGGTAATGGTGCCGCTGCTATTGATGATGAGGTGTGTTGCGCCGACATTGCCCGAGCTGGCTGAATCAGGACGATAGGTGTTATTAGCCAGGACTAGAAGCGTGTCTTGGGAGGTCTGATCTGTCGCATCGGTCGAAAGATCGTTGTCGGCATTGACCTCAAAGAAAATATCCTCATTAACAGAAACAGAGTTATCGTATGAATCAAGATCAGAGTTGGCAACGGTTTGATTGTCCTCTGAACCAATTGTAAGATGATCTTCATACAATTTCACACCGGTGATACTGCCACTGCCATCATACTTGGTAACAGCGTTAGCCTCGAGCGCGTCATCCACACCCGAGACAAAAACAGTAATAGTATCGCCAGAGTTTGGTGTTGTGACGCCAGAGATGCTAAAGGTTCCAGTGTCAAAATTAGTGGTGGCTGTTTTGCCGGTTTGAATCTCCCCATTGACCGCAACGGCAATCGTTTCATCGCTGGCACAATTGGTCGAACGGTTATATTTCTGGCAAGTGCCGGAGATGGTGATACCAAAGCCCCAATTAACGTTGTTCCCGCCGTCATTGGTATTGGTATAAGTAGGTGTTAATCCGGTCGCATTGGAATCGGTGACATCGGCGTAATCAATGGCAAAGGTACCGTTCGCAGCCAAGTTCCAGCGAGTGGGTGAGGAGGAAGAAACCAAATTGACACGATCATCGTCATCTAGACCGTCAAGAGTGAGCAAGCCGCCGACTGTCTGTGTCGTACCGGCAGTAAAGGCCAAAATAGCATCAGTGGCGTCATTGGTGCTATTGGTTTTAGTAAAGTTATTAAAAGTAGTATTACCAGAAATCGTCTGCGACGAACCGGTAAAGGTAACTGTACCCGTCCCGGCGGTAAAGCTGCCGGCATTTGACCAGTTGCCACCGACGTTGATGGTGCCGGAGGTAACAGTGATTTTACCCTTCTCGGCATTTTGATAGCTCGTGGAGATATTGCCCGAGGCGGTTAAGGTTTCGGCACCGACAGCCAGGGTAATCTCGCCAAACGGAACAGATTGGGGGGTAATGGTTAGATTGCGAATAGTGGTAGTGCCGCTGCTTAGGGATAATGTCCGGTAGGTCATGCCTTGGTTGTAGAGGTAGAGATCATAATAAGTGTCGGTAGGAATAGCGTAGTCGCTATTCGGAAGAATATAAAAGCCTGACGAGTTGGTTGTCCAATCCGTTGTGCCGGCGCTTTTTTCGTATGTCCCGGCCACAAGGGTGTGACTGGCGGCGGTCAGAGCGCTGCCGGCATCAGAGATAGTTAAGCCGCCATTGAAATCCATCGCGATAGTGCCGGTCAGATCGCCACCATTCAAGGTGGTAGCGCCGCTAACAGTCAGAAGTCTGGTGCTAATATCGAACGTGCCAGCCGAAACTGTCAGGCCCCCTAAGGTTTTATCGCCAGGCAAGGTGAAGGTGCCGCCGGTGCCGTTGATTTTGACAATGGCATTGGTGTAGGTCCAGTTGCGGATATTCCTGGTGCCGGAGGTGGCGGTGTACTCAACGGTGCAGGTGGCCGAGAGAGTGGGTGTAGCCGAGATTGTTTCGTCGCCGGTTTGTTTTAGAGTGGCGCCATTGGCCACCGTCATGGTAGTGGTTGTGGAAATGTTTTGACCGTTCAAGTCAAGGACGCCGACGGTGACAGTAAGCGTGCTATCAACATCGAGGCCGTTAGTTGACAGCTGGGCATAATTAGTAGAGACGCCTTTGTTGACGACGATTGCATTGAAGTCCTGAGTCGTCCCGGTGCCGCCGGTAACAATAACCGAATTGGAAGAACCGTCAAAGGTAACAGTGCTGGTGCCGGCATCCCAAGAACCGGAGTTGGTCCAGTTGCCGGCGATATTCCAGGAATTGCCATCGGCGGTAATAGTACCGCTGCTATTGATGATGAGGTGTGTTGCGCCGACATTGCCCGAGCTGGCTGAATCAGGACGATAGGTGTTATTAGCCAGGACTAGAAGCGTGTCTTGGGATGTCTGATCTGTCGCATCGGTGGAGAGATCATTGTCGGCATTTACCTCGAAGAAGATATCGTTGTGACTGGCAGCCGAAACTGAATTATCATAGTTGGCCAGATCAGAGTTTGCGATTGTTTGGTTGTCCCCTGAACCAATTGTGAGATGATCTTCATACAAAGTCATACCAGTGATGTTGCCGCTGCCGTCATACTTGGTGACGGCATTAGCCTCAAGGGCATCATCTACACCGGAGACAAAGACGGTAATAACATCACCTGAGTTCGGTGCAGTCAAGCCGGAAATGCTAAACGAACCGGAACTTGTCGTCCCTGTATTAACATTATCAACCGTGCCATTGACCGCTACCTTGACTGTCTCTCCTTCGGCACAGTTAGTAGAGCGATCATACTTTTGGCAAGTACCAGAGAGAGTAAATGGAAGGGGAATTGTCCAGCCGGTGTTGCCCCCACCGTCGGTCGAGTTAGTTGCGGTGATTGCCGAACCTAGATTGGTGGAATTAGAAATGGTGGCATAGGAGATATTGGCCGTGGTCGGATTGACATTCCACACCCCAGCACCACCGCTACGCTGCAAGGTGATCGGATGAGAGTCAGCGCCAGTCACTGTCCAAGTGCCCGAGATGGTTTGGGTCGAAGCGGCGGCAAAAGACAAGGTTTGATCTTGAGTGGTGGTAGCAAAATTATTAAAAGTAGTATTACCGGAGATCGTCTGGCTTGCACCGTCAAACGTCACTGTGCCACTGCGACCGTTGAAAGTGGCGCTATTGGCAAAGTTGCCGCCAACGTTAATATTACGATTATCAGCCGAAACATCCAGAGTACCGGCCGTCAAAGTCAAATTGCCATCGACATTTAAATCATCCTGCAAGGTATATGTGCCGTGGTAGAGTTCACTAACTTCTGACTGAGTGAGAACACGGTTGTAAATCCTAGTGTCATCGATACTACCTACAAAACCATAGTTTGAACCATTGCGCGCGCCTATCTGCGCTGGAGCGGTTGAGGTGGTATCTGCAGCACTGAGCGCATCGATAACGGTTGTCAGCGTTTGCGATACACCATTGACGTATATTTTCACGCCAGAGACGCTCTCACTACCATCATACGTGGCTACGATGTGGTACCAAGTACTGTTTGATAAGGCGCTTTGCGTTGTAACACGCAAAAAGTTACCCGGCCAGCTACCTCCACCAATGGCAAAACTTAGCGTCCTGTTTGTCCCGTCTGCGCCCAAACTGTATCCCTTTAGTGTCGCTTCTAGGTATTTATCAAAGAGCATTTCGTAATTTGTAGCCCAGTTTGATGAATTTGCCCACATATTGATACTAAAAGAATCGCTCGCATTGAAGTTTAGAGCACTTGGATTTCCTGCGCTGATATATGCACTACCGTTAAATGCTTGACCACCGCCGATTACTCCGGTGGTTGCGGTTGCTCCTGTCACCACCCCAATTCCGCCATGCGAATCGGCGCGGGTGACAGCGCCGGCTCCGGCTGAGGATTCGTCCAAGCCCCAATACGATACCAGGCTAGCTTTCTCAGCTGAAGTCAACGAGCTGTATGCCTTGCCATTACCGGCATTATAAAGAACAGTTTTTTCATCCGCCGTCAGAGTCCGCCGCCAGAAACTTATTTCGTCAATTTGACCATTCCAAGGGTAGGTTGTGCCAGAGTACTCATGCGAACCAATCGTAAAAGCGGAGGTGCCGCCAAAAACTCCGCTGGACCAGCTAGTCGTATTCACCGTCCCATTATTAACTTGAATATTGATAGTGTTGTTGGCAGCATCATGCCAGGCAACAATAAAATACCAGGTACTTAGCGATGGTGATCCCAAGTTATCTGCGCTTGCATTAGCAGAAACAGCCGTTCCATTGCTCGAGACATAAAAGCGAAACCGATCACCACTCGTTGGTCCGTCGTACTCCAGGACCCACTCGTTTTGAGTGCGGTCGCCGCCATGCTGCCATTTACCGACAATTACCCCGGCTTCGGGTTTGCTAGCTAAATTAACCCAACCAGATACGGTAAAATCAATATCACCAGTCCTTAGTGACGGATTATCCACTATCCGCAGATATTCATTATTGGCTGAAGCCAGATTCGCTGCATTGCTCACCTTGCCTGCTACAGACGGGGTCGTATTATTATCAGTCAAATTATTAGCATTGGTCAGGGTCGCATCCCGGACAGTATTACCGCTTGTCTCGTCGAGATTAAAGCGGCCAACCATGCCAGAGCTGACATCGCCAGGTGCGCTGTTAAGCGTTAAATTATTGAATGTACCGGCGCCGCTCGTAACATTGCCACCGGCGCCAGCTAAAGTAACTGTGCCTGATCGGGCAGTAAAGCTACCGCCGTTATTGTTCCAATTGCCAGCGACACTTAAGCTATAATTGCTTGCCGTAACGTCAAGTGTACCGGCAGTCAAAGTTAAATTGCCGCTAACAGTTGTATCGGCCGGCAAGTTAAATGTCCCACCAGAGCCGTTTATGGTTAGGTTTGGATAGGACCAATTCTTGATCGCCCGAGTGCCGGATGTTGCAACATAGGCAACCGTTGAACCGGAAGCCAGAGTTGTGGTCCCGTTGGTGATTGTCTCGTCTCCGGTCAAGCTGAAAGTTGCGCCGCTGCTAACCGTGAAAACACCGGCCGTCGTCAAGTTTCTGCCATTGATATTGAAGGTACCGGCAGAGACAGTGGCACTTCCGCTAACGTTGAAAACGCTGCCCAACTCGACGCCAGCCGTTGCGAATGTCGCCGGTGAGCTTTGGTTGTTGTATTCAGCCGTAATCCACTCGGCGGAAAGTGCCGTATTGGAAACACGCGTTTCATCAATGAAGCCATCAAAAGTGGTTCCGTAGGTACTGCGGAATTTAGCAGCCAAACCCAAAGTCCCAAACGGGCTGCTTGCCGCGCTCAAGGTATTGCCGGCAGCACCATTGATGTAGAGTGTACTATTGCCGCCGCTTGTCACCATCGCCAAATGGTACCAGTTCCCCGCAGAGAGTGCCGTGGACGACCAATCGCTCCATGATCCAGCAGGAACATTCCAATATTGAATTTTTGAACTAGCAAATTGAGTTGTGAAACCACCGGCAGCGCCATCAGTGTTACTAATAATTCTATCGCCGTTGACAATAGTGTCCGGATTTATCCACATCTCAATAGTTGAGGTAGTAATCGAGTAATTTTTGAGTGTCATGATATCATCAGTGCCATCATAGCTCGTTGCAGCACCAATCTTACCGCTTGCCCCAAAAGTTACACCGCCACCCTGTGTGCCGTCATTAGCGACAGAAGTGGAATCAACAGCATTCGTTGGCCCAGCATCCGCCAAGTGGTAGATTCCCAGGTAATTGCTAGTCCAGACACTATTTTTGCCATAGGCAGATGTAGCTGTCGGCTCTACCGCCCCTGAGTTACCGTAATACATATAGAGCGTATCATCAGTCGCATCCCCAGCATCTTTTGTTGGGGTAAATTTAACCCACGCAATCAGGGCACCTGATGCATATGATTCGATTTCCCGGGCCAATGGCGTACCCGCAGAATCAGTAAACCTAATATCGGTCCCAAGTGCATTGATGTTTGACAAGCTTGAGGCCGAGATCATGACTGGAAAGTTTGCGTATGTAGCCGACGGACTTGCGACATCTGGAAACTTGGTGTGATCAATCGTAATAACCCTGCGGTATTGCCAACTCGGGGTGCTGGTCTGAAGCTCGCCCGCACCCGAATGTGCAAAGTTATTAAACGGCGTATAGCCCATCGCAAGAGTTTGTATGCCGCTAGTTTTTGTGAAATCTACTGTACCGGAGTTGTGAAGAAAAGTTCCATCTGTCTGGCTCCAGTTCCCTGCTGTTGAGAGAGTTCCGCTTGTCGATGTGAACACTCCACCCGATAAAGTAAAATTGCCACTATTGGTGATAGCCGAGTTTCCACCGGTAAATGTTCCGCCCGTCTGACTCCAACCAGAGCTCCCGACCGTTACGGCAATACCAGTATCTTGGATTAACGTACCAGTGCTCTGAATAATCCCTGCCACATTGGCAGCGGCATCAATATGGACCGTAACGTTTGAATCAATCCGGGCAATTTCAGTATCGTTCGGCACATGCCCAAGCGTCCAGCTAGCAGCATTACTCCAATTGTTACCAGCCCCCGTCCAGGAATTATCAGCCGCCATCGCCCTTTGTTGAAATTGGGGGGCGGTACCATAAAATGTCACTGTCACGAACAGGACCAACAAAATCGCCGCATGAATCCGAGAGCTCCAAGGGTTCATGTGCCAACGGTAATACCACTGCCAACGCATCCGCAAGTAGCAATGCACCGGAGCAAGCCAAGGAATGTTGGTTTTAGTTGAGTGCTGAATCCGTAAAATTTTATTGTCAATCGAACGCAGCTCCTTCACGTGGGCCTGTTCAGCCTTAAGTAAATTTTTGATATCTCTCTTGTCTTTTGCCAGAACACCAAAATCACCGCTCTTGCTGCGGTTTTTCTTCAAAAATTTCTTTAATCCTCCCAGAACTTTCAATTCCCTCCTGTGCTGTCGCGAATTGAATTCAACATTATAATTATACCAACCATGCGCCTAATATGGAAGAGGTTTACTGCAAAAACGGATGATTGAGTTGGCCAGAAAAAGAATATGGTGCCAAAGTAATAATTATCAACATGTTGCACGTAACACCGGATACAGCCATGGCTCCATCGGCCCCAGATATAGGGAGTGATACTAGAGAGACCGAAGGATTTCTAGGTTGGGGGCATCCCCTTTTCCCTTAAGACTTGGTGTCTCGATGATTCCGAAAAGATCACGGAGTTTAGGATGAGAAACAATACGGCCAAACGCCTCAAGTCCCATCTCGCCCATCCCGATGTCGGCATGACGGTCTCTTTTTGAGTTGAAAGGGGTAGCAGAGTCGTTAATATGAAGTCCGACCAATCTTTCGATTCCGATAAGCTTGTCTATCTTGTCAACAAATTCATCAAGCCCATTCTTCGTGTGTAGTGCGTAACCAGACTCAAAGGCGTGAGCCGTATCAATTAGAATTTTGAGGCGGGGCGATCTCACGCTCTTTATGATTTCACCTATTTCTTCTATTTCATCGCCAATAACGTTTCCAGAACCTGCTGAATTTTCGATTATCAAATCCGGACCATCTGGTACAGCATCCAAAATATTCCTAATCGCCCCGGCAACATTTTCCGCTACATCTTCAAACGTTTTATCATTTGAAGAGCCGAGATGAGTATTGACCCCAAGCAAGCCAAGACGTTTGCCCTTCTCTAGCTCATCTATGAGCGACTTTTGTGATGCTTCATAATAGAATGGATTATTGCCAGACAAGCTAATAAGATAGATGGAGTGAGAAATAATCGGCGAAACTTTCGCCTTCTGGTTCATCTCAACAAACCGCTCCATCTCTTCATCGGGAATTATGACTGGATTCCAGCGCTGCGGCGCGTTCAAGAAAATCTGCATACACTCGCAACCGATGTCACTCGCTCGTTTGATGGCCTCTGAAAATGGCCGGGCTGCTGAGACATGAGCTCCGAATTTCATTTTATATCCCTTAGGCTGTTATTCAAGATTATTGGTTTCATCGTAATTATTTCGGCCTTGTAAAACTCGATCTCGGGCACAGGATTAAGTAGGTAAATTTTCTGGTTGAGCACATGCGCAAAACCCATCTCTAAAAACGTGTTGCCACCAATATAGTTATCAATGCCCTTTTTTTCGTAGTTGGCAACCAGAACAGCATCAGCACCCTGCATCAGATCCCAGAACTCCTTGATAACGCAATCAATGTTTGTTTCTTGATCTAATTTGATCCTCTCTTTTTCTTTCTCGTCCTTTCCAACAAATGGATCGATCAGACCGGTGACAAATGCTTCGTGGCCCATTTCGATCAAACGGTTTTTTAGCGCCAATATCTTTTCCGCGTGATTCATGCTACCAACTACACCGATTCTCATTTAAGTCTCCCGAATTCTATCTTCAAATTTTCAACATTCATTATAGCATAGTGGTCCAAGACTGCTCCGCCCAACTTCACAATCTTGGTTCCCCCGACATAAGCTATACCGGCTCTGCTATGAAGATGGCCGCAAATATGGGCGAGGGGAGAGTGCGCCAAGCGCGAAGTGCCCGAAAAACCGAAAGCGCCAAAACCCAAAGCCGATGATTGTTTTTCTGGATCTTTAGGTTTTGGGATTTGGGTTTTGGGTTTTTCCGCTGAAAGCGGAGCAGGGGAGAGAGAGTCGGCTGAAAAATATTTGAGCCTACCTGGCGGTGGATAATGCCACAAAAGGATTGATCCACCAATTGAATCCGGTTGAATCTCGCCCAGCGGATCACTCTCACCCTCCCACCTGATAGGCGAGCCGCCAATACCGACAAAACGATGTTTGGCCACTTTTCTCTCTCTCCCATCAAGGCATGGATATATCTCATTCAAGATGTCAAAACCATCACCAAAATCATTGTTGCCGGAAACCCAGACAAAATCTTTATCAACCTTCTTCAAAAATTTTATTAGCTCAAGAACAAAAGAAACCGGACGTCCAGAGTTCAGGAAGTCACCCACAAAGACGAGGAGACCAATGTCTTGCCTCTCCAACAAGAAGAGCTCGATCTTCTTGAGCATGGTCAGCGACCCATGAAGGTCAGAAAAAAGAAAGGCGTTCATGCCAGGTTCCTCATGATTGTTGCAATTTATGTCCCTGAATTTCCATGTAACCATCGAAGAGACGGATGCTGTCCACTACAATGTCACTTCCTACGAGTGGTAAATATTCCTTGGTATTCTTCTCTATTGTCGGCCTGAGAGCATCAATTATTTTCGGAGGCGCAGCTATATTTCCAGCCTTGATTTCCGCAATCTCAAAATTCATCCTGCCGTCAACCACGGTTGGTCTTATGCCCACATACAGTTTGAGAGAAAAAATACTCTCACTTGACCTGCCACTGATAACAATCGACTCTTGATTAACTTTGAGACTTGCCCGCTTCAGGGGAAATGATGGTTCATCAATCTGAAACACTCGTCCCAAAGCGGCCTCATTGACCGTAATCATAATAATATTTGAATCGAGTTGCTTGGTCTCGATATCACTATTCGGCTTTTGTCCGATTACAGAAATTGCCCGATCAAACCAGGCGCCGCTCTTCCGACTCGGGGTCGTACTCCTCGACCGAACATAGTTACCCACAAAAAGAAGGCAACCGACAAGGAGAATGAAAACGAAGCCGAGAATTAGTGCAAGAGAAAACAGAGAACAAGAACTTCTTAACCTCAGCTTGTCAATTTCACCATAAAAATTTTCTTTAGCGAAAGAAGTGCTTTGATTGTTGCGCTTTGGCATGAGGCTCCCTTAGTCCTCGATACTTCCCGAAACGGTACTTATTTGCTCCCCCGCAATAGATTTTACATCAGAGTTATTGATTCTGCGAGCAAAAACCCACTTCAGCTCCTCACTCCCCGCCAAGTAGGAAAGCAAGCAGTAAATGACGAGCCCAGAAACGACTGCTACTACTGTTTGGACCAAGACTCCGATAAAATGACTCATATCGACATAATTAACAGCAACGTGCATCGCCGACCAGACACCGACACCCATAATCAAAGAATTGATTACTATCTTCTCAAGAGAGCTTACCAACGAGACTAAATTAAGATCGGGATAGCGCCGCTGCAAAGCCGCAAAAAGAATGCCGAGGTGAATGAAACTACCAACAGAAAACGCTAAGGCCAGGCCGGATACCGAAAAATATTTTGTTAGCGGATAGGCGAGAATCACGCTCGAGATAACCATGGCCAGAGAAGCATACATAGGTATCTTGGTATTCTTCAGAGCAAAAAAGGCCCGGGCAAATAACGGAATCAATCCCTGTGCCAAAAGAGAAATTGAGAAAAATCCAAGAGTCAGAGCCGTCATCTTCGTGTCATCCCAGCCAATTTTATCACTACCAAGAATCAGGCGAACGATCTGAGCCCTCAGCAAAACCAGAATAATCGATGATGGAATAAGCAGAAAAGCAATCGACTTCATGGCACGTAACAAATAGGTGGCAAACCCCTTGTTATCATTCTCAGATATCTTTATCGCCAAGGTTGGGAATACAGCAGCTGCAAAGGAATTACCCAAAACCACTACCGGGACGGTCTGAATATTATTTGAATAATTGAAAGCTGAGATGGCACCAACAGCTAACGTGGACGCAACGGCCGTAAAGACAGTGAGAAGCATTTGGCTGGCACCAAGGCTGATGCTCCTTGGAACCATCAGCCTTAAAATTTTTCTTATATTCTTATCGCGAAAATTAGCAACCACGGAGTACTTAAAACCAAGATGAAACAGGGCCGGGATCTGTATTAGCGCATGAAGCGCAGCACCAGCCACGACACAATAAACCACGCCAACAACCCCAAAGCGCGGAGCCGCCCAGAGTGCCCCGAATATAATCGAAGCGTTGTACAACAATGGCGCTAACGAGTAAGCCAAAAAACGCCTTGACGTATTTAATATTCCGCCAATAACATATGATGCTGAGAAAAATATCGGGGTCATCATGAGCAGGCGAGAGAGCTTAACGGTTTCCGCAATCTTCTCGAGTGAAAAATTTGGAACGATCAAGGGAACAAGAATCGGCATCAAAAAGAAAAAGACTACAGCAACAACAAGCATCGCAGAGGAAGCAATATTGATCATCGAGCTCGCCATCTGATATCCATCGTCAAGTTTTTTCTTGGCAACAAAATCGGCAAATATTGGTATAAAAGCCGAAGTGATAGCACCTAGAATCAGAAAATTAAAAACTGTATCCGGGATGCGAAATGCAGCAAAATAGACATCTGATTCAGCGTAGGAAATATTTCGGGTCAAAAAAAAGTCGCGGAAAAGACCCAAAACATTACTTAAGGCTAACGTGACGATTAGCAATAAACTTGCCCCACGAACAGATGTCTCCTGTCCGAAAAGCTTAAACATTCGCTTCATAATTTAGGCGGCTTTCGTTTTTTGTTTTTGGCTTGGCGAAAAGAACTTAGTAAATTCTTCTGCATCAATTACTTCTTGGGCCAGCAAAGTATCAGCGATTTTTTGCATCGCATCCTTGTGAGCTCCGATAACTTCATGGGCCTTCTTTTTGGCTTTGATGATAATACTAGAGACTTCTTCGTCGATTATGCTAGCAATCTTGTCGCTATAGTTGCGGTGCTCGGTATAATCTTTACCCAAAAACGGCATTTCTTCGTGGTGGCCATATGTTTGAGGACCCAAACGCTCACTCATACCATACTCCGTCACCATCTTTCGCGCCATGTCTGTAGCGCGCTTTAGATCGTTCTGTGCACCAGTTGTAACCTTCTCGCTACCGAAAAATTCTTCCTCCGCTGCTCGCCCACCCATAAGTGAAGCAATCTCATCCTGAAAACGAGCACGACTCTGGAGACGTCGATCCTCAGATGGCATATTCCAAGTATATCCCAATGCCATACCGCGAGAAATAATCGATATCTTCTGGACAGGATCAGAGTTAGGTAAAACATGACTGACAACAGCATGACCGGCTTCGTGGTAAGCAGTGATCTTTCGCTCTTCGTCCGAGAGCATTCTTGATCGTCGCTCTGGTCCCATCATTACCTTTTCGATTGAACCACTCAATTCCTTCTGGCTGATTGTCTTCTTGCCCTCACGTGCAGCCAAAATTGCGGCTTCATTCATAAGATTGCGCAGGTCTGCCCCAGAGAAACCAGGAGTAGATGCAGCGATTTTTGTCAGGTCAACCCCAGATTCTATTGGCTTGTTCTTGGCGTGAACTTTTAGGATTGAAACACGCTCATTTCTGTCTGGAAGATCGATTACAACCTGACGGTCAAATCGACCAGGACGAAGTAGAGCTGGATCGAGAACGTCAGGGCGGTTTGTTGCAGCAACAACGATAACATTGTCATTAACGTCGAAACCGTCCATTTCAACCAATATTTGATTTAGAGTCTGCTCACGTTCATCGTGAGAACCACCGAGCCCAGCGCCGCGCTGGCGACCAATTGCGTCAAGCTCATCAATAAAGATGATGGCTGGAGCATTTCGTTTCGCCTTCAGGAAAAGATCGCGAACACGCGATGCACCAACCCCGACAAACATCTCCACAAACTCGGAAGCCGAAATGGAAAAGAACGGCACTCCTGCTTCTCCTGCCACTGCCCGTGCCAGCAAGGTCTTGCCTGTTCCTGGGGGCCCCACAAGCAAAACTCCGCGAGGGATCTCTGCTCCCAAATCACGAAACTTCTTTGGGCTCTTCAGGAAATCAACAACCTCGATTAACTCTTGCTTTGGTTCGATCAATCCGGCAACCTCCTTAAATGTAACACGATTGTTACCCATAAAAAGTCTGGCTGTCGATTTGCCGAAACCGAATGCACGATTGTTGGCCCCTTGGGCTGAGCGCATCATGAACCAAATAAAACCACCGATCAAAAGAACTGGTAAAACCAAGGACAATATGGACATCCACGCTTCGGAACCAGAGGTATCCTGTACGTCTATCTTGGTTTTATCAGGTGTAATACCGTACTGGGTTAGGCTTATGCCAGCTTCTTTTGTCGATTGAACCTTTGTCCCGTCTTTTTGTATTGCCACAATCTGATTGTCTCGAACTGTTACTTCCTGGATATTACCATCTGCAACACCGCGCGATATCTCCGAAAGCGGCACCTGTTTCACGTCGCTCTGCCGCATAGAAATAACGCCACTGATAAACGAAATTGCGAGCATTAATATAATAGAATATATTATTGTCTTCGTAAGATTTATCTTCATAAGTCTCCAATAAAAAAATGCATAGCTACTAATTATACCAGTAGCGAACAAGCGAATCTACCAGTGAAGTACTTCGGTCAATTCGCCATTTCCGACTCCACTTTTGGGTTCGGAATACCAGCACTCCCGTGATTTTGGTGAGAGCTACCTGGACGCTTCTGGTCTGGACACAATAATTGTACCATCTCGGAGCTCAATGCGCAACGAATGGGGTAGAAGCTTATATTTGCCGCCCGACCCCTTGTTGATGATCGAAAATACTTCATCAAGATGCGTAATTGTGATATCCTGCAGACTCCCTACCTTAGAGATTGCTCGCCGCACAGACAACCTTTGCAGCGAGGAGGGGAGTTCAAGTAATTTTTGGCGCGAAATAATCACATTGTTGAGGGATTCGGAAATTAGCAATTTTTTGTAGTGGCTCTCTGCCAGTTCCTCCAACAGAGAATAATCTTCATCTATTGTCCTCACTGCGGAGCCAGCAGTCTCGATAAAATTCGGATTGATCTCCAAGAGAAGCGGCAAAATCCTGTGCCTGATAAAATTTCTAGTATAACGAATGTCCTGATTAGATTCATCTGTCCGCCACGAAAGCCCTTCACTCTTGAGGAAGCCCTCAATTTCAGAACGTGAAAAGGGGAGTAGGGGACGGATAAAAAAATCTCGGTGCAGGGGAATGGAGCGGAGTCCGGAAAGACCGGCACCACGAACAAATCGTTGCAAGAAGGTTTCGATTAAATCGTTTGCATTATGTGCAATTGCAACCTTGGCTCCCCTTCTCTCCCCCACAATTTTTTCAAAAAAGACGTAGCGAGCACTCCTTGCCTCCTCCTCGTTTTTGAAGGAGTTGTCACTGGGGGCCTCCCCTGTCAATAGTTCAATCCCCCACTGTGAAGTTAATTTTTGGACAAATAATTTATCTTGCTCGCTCGCCTCCCCTCTCAACCGATGGTCAAAGTGTGCAGCCAAAACGCTAAAACCCATAACATCTTTCAACTGATCTAATACACTGAGCAAGCAAACAGAGTCTGCTCCTCCGCTAACAGCAACAATAATAGAATCTCCTGGCGCAATCAGCCCGTTTTCTTCGATCACCTTCTGTGTGCGATATAGTAATGATTTTTGAGATAACTTCATATTATTAGTTTAGTCTACTTTACAAAAAAATCGAGCCTCGCTCGACATATCCAAATCAACGTTAAACAAGTAAATGCACAATCAATATCGCAACGACTTTTCGTACAATGTGTGCCCGCACACCTACAGGCCGAAAATTTTGGTAGGACGCTAAGCGTTCTGATCACCACGCTTAGCGTGGTAGCAGGGGTGGGGATCGAACCCACGACCTTAGGTTTATGAATCCTATGCTCTGACCAACTGAGCTACCCTGCCATAAACTAAAAAATTCCAACTTCCAAGAAACAATAACCAAATAAATTTAAAACCTCAAGAACTAATTACCAAACAGCCTGAGTATTTGAAAATTGGTTATTGAGATTTATTTGGAGCTTGCAACTTGGTTATCGGAACCTACCAAAGTTTATTCTCTATGATTAAAGAACAAGCTTTGGTAGCGGGGGCAGGATTTTCACCGCGCTTCGCTTTTAGAAACCCACGGTTTCTAATCTCTTCCTCACGCGGGAAACCCAGGTTTCCCGACCCCTTCCTCGGCTCAAATCCTACTTCCGCATTTTATATCTTTTGGTAGCGGGGGCAGGATTTGAACCTGCGACCTTCAGGTTATGAGCCTGACGAGCTACCGGGCTGCTCCACCCCGCGATACTCGTCCACAATAGCACAATCGCCAGTAATGTTCAAGCGGAAGAGGGCTTCGGCAGAATAAAGCGGAAGATTAATCGAAGAAGTAGGACCACCAAAGACGGTAGTTGGGGATCTTGATCCTAACCTCGCCCAATGCCTCATCAACCACCTTCTCCTCTGGCCTGTCTAACGGCAAGCTCAAAACATTTTCTCCGGGAGCTTTAAATCCCAACTTCTCTCGCGCCTCTTTCTCCTTGAAAGATTTGGTCTGAAAATAATTAATCTGATGTCTCATGTAGTCTATTTCGCCTGCAAGGCTCTCTACCTTCCCCTCTTCAATATCAATTGCCTTGTTCGAGTTATTGTTGCTCCACGTTGTGCGCCCAACAATAAACAAGAAATAGATTATCAACAAAAATAGAATGAAGCTCGTCAAAGTCATTGGCAATATATGCTCGATTTTGGCTTTGGCTTTTTCTAGAAAACTGCCAGATCTCATATGTGTCCAATAGCTTAGAATAATGATAAACAGAAAATATTAATTTCAATTATACAGAAAATCCCCCGTTTTCACGAGGGATTTTCCTTTTCTGTCTGTAACTGATACTACCAACGCTTAGATCGCTTGTTGGTTGGCTTCTTTTTAACAGCCGTTTTGACTGATTCTTTTGGTTCTGCTTTTGGTTCCTTGACCGTGGCAGCCGGGGCCACTACCTCTTCCTCATCACCGAACCAGTAGAAATATGCGCCAGTGGCAGCACCCGTAAGAAGGATGAGAATGAAGAGGATAATCCACGGCGTCCAATTTATCTTGCCTTCATTGCCCTCATCATCACCCTTGATGATTCCGGCGTCATCGCCTGTCTTCTCATCGCCAGCTTTCTCTTGCGGCTGAGTCTCTTCTGGCTTCTGCTCCACGGAAGGCTGCTGAGCCTTTGATCTTGATGGTGCAGCCGGAGCCGCAACAACGCTTTCTGCCGTGACAGTTGTAGCAGCTGTTGACTGTGAAACAATCTCAACAAACTCTACCGTCTTGACCGCACTCTTACTAACCTCACTTCCCCGCCATGCTTCAACACGTACATCATACTTACCGTTCTCTAAAACTTTAATCTCACTCGCATAAGAAACTCCACTGTCATCACCAGAAGCAGCAATAGTGCCAGCATTCGCTCCATTAACAACAATAATATACTTCTCGACACCACGATCAACACCCTTCCACTCCACTCTGATGTACTTGTTACTATCTCTGGTCAGGGTCGTTGCCGTAACATCTGGTGCTGGAAGCGCAACCAAAGTCTGATTGTAGGTTACGAATCTGGTAAAATGCTTTGTCCAAACAACCAAGTCGTTGCCTGAGTTACCCTTACACTCACCGTTTCCGGTAATTGTTGGGGCGGTTAAACTGTCGCAAAAGGCAGAGATAAGAGTGAAAACACTTCCTCTCTGGAAGCCCAAGCTTTTTCCTGCCTGGCCACCGAATACTATTTTCACTGGAACGCTGAACGTTAAGCTACTGTCACCTGCCCCAATCTCGTATACGTTAATATTTGCAGCTTGCAGATTCGTATCAACGACTGGGCTAATTCCGTCTGTTGGTTTGACCTGTGCAAGATTGATAATACCATTCCAGTTTCCTGGTCCAGTAATAACTGTCCCGGCAGGAATTGTAACCTGTATGGTTCCGCTAGCCGTCTCAGTATTAATGGTAAGGCTTGAACCGGACGGAATAGTTACAACTTTATTCTCACCAGAGATCTGCAAGAAGGCGGACAAATTAAGTGTGCCATTGTTTACGGAACTCGGAACATTAACTGTTACATTGCCTTCAATATTGGAAGGAACAATTACTTCTGGTGTTGTTGAGGTAACATTCGTTGTTGCCCCCGCTACGATCTGGGTGGACTTAGGAGTAACAGTAACTGTTCTTGTAACTGGATCAGCAACATTTCCTGCAGCATCACTAACATTGTATGAAATGGTCTGCTGCCCAACCATGAAGGTGTTTACGCTTCCGGTCTTCACAACACTCGCGGTTATGTTGCCACCAACAACATCCAATGCGCTCACACCTGAATCGTTATATGTGCTGCCGAATTCAGCACTGAGTGATACCGGTGAAACCGAGATGACTGGCTTCACAGTATCAATAATAAGTTCATTAACAGTGGTATCTGTTCCAATGTTACCGAGGGCATCAGTTGCGGTCGCAACAATATTATAAATCCCATCAGCCAAAGCACTTGTTACTGTGCTACCCCAGGTCACCCCAGAAATAGCGGCAGGGTAATCACTTCCACCGACGCTTACAGATAGTGTGGATGCTGGATCATTGATGGTTCCGCCCAGATCTGGCGTCACATCATTGGTGTTGAGTGTATTTACTGTGACAAACGGCTCCGCTGTATCAACAGCAATGGTTAATGCGCTTTCGTTGGCAACCATAACATTTCCAGCAATATCACTTGCACCAGTAATTGAAACAGCCGCATTAGCATTTTCGTTGTTGTCAGGCAAATCAAAAGTTCCAACCCAAGTAGTGTTGTCAAAGGCAATTTTACTCACTGAAATCGGAGAACCTACAATCCCGCTGATGACTACCTCCGGATCAACAGATGTGTTCATGGTCTCACTGAAAGACGCAACTATCGTAATGCTCTCAGCACTAGATGGATTAGGAGAAGCAACAGCGCTCGTAACAAGGGGTTTGATTCCGTCAGATGAGACAATTGGACCGGCGGCCGTAATGTCATTACCAGCTAAGTCCTTGATGTCTCCGAAAAACGTAACAAGAGGAGCTTCCCCGCCCATAAGTGAATCGACTGCAAGCTGAACAACGCCCGGTGCAATCTCGCTAGCAGCAGATACTGTATGGCCAGAGACAAGAAATTCATTTCCGCTTGAATTAACAGTCGAGCCGTTCAAATCTTCTGAAAAAGCTACTTCCATGGTTGTTGTTGTTTTTGTCTGAGCCGAAACTAACAACGGTGCATGAGCGTCAACAGCTGGTGTGGAGCTAGCACTAGGAGCTGTTACGAAGGCAGTGTTAACAGGATTAACCCCGTCAGACATAACAACACTCACTGGAATGGTTGCTGTGTCGGCAACATCATTATTTCCTGATTCTATGATGTAGGCAACTGTATAAGTATTGTCTCCGTTGTCAACAAGAGTGCTAGTAACATCAATTCCATTCACAGAAATCGCGCCACCAGTATACCCTGTCGCGTCTGCATTGATCGTCATTGTGATAGTGTCACCAATACCTTGAACACCTGATGTTGGTGCAAAAGCCACAGATGAAATCGTTGGCGTTGCGGCGTAAGCATGGCCGGGATCAGATAATCCGCCGACTGACCAAACTGGCACAAGCAATGACCATACAGCCAGATAGACCATGCACCGCTTAAAAAATAACTTCATATTCTTAACTCCGTAATTTATAGTATTAAAATTATCTTGTAGAGGATCGACCTTCGAATTAATATTTAGATCGAACAGCCAACTTTTAGTCTTATTCTCATTCCCTCCCAAAGAGCCGCAAGAACAAGCGGGTCCACTAAAATGCTGCCCTATGGCAAGAAACTGATGCAACTAAAGATTGGCACACCAAAGTGAGTACAATTCCCCCAAACGGAAAAAACATAGTCTCGAGCCCAACAATGTGGGCTTAAGTGGTTGCCATCCATAACCAGCATGATAGTATTTCATACTTTATCATACTTTTTGGTCATAAACGGCTGTGTTACGAGTCCAAGCTTAACACCCGAGCGAAAGGGCTGTCAACAACTTATTTTATGTAGTATTGGAAACAATTAATTTAGTTATCCACAGCCAGAAATATTATTTTGTGCGCAGTGTGTGTCACAAACTTTCACACTCGAGAACGATTTAGAACACTTAAAAGATAAACGACCTCTTGATCTTGCTGATAATTCGATTTGTTATAGTTTTTTTGCGGCCGAACATATTCGTAACAACCGTAGTCTCCCGCACTTGTTCGCCTTCTTTAAATTCACCTTTCACAATACCAACACCAATATCATCGAATTCGGGGCTAAGAATATTATCGCGATGCGCCGGAGAGTCCATCCAGGCATTCACAACTCCCTCAGAGGTCCTGAAATCCATGGCAAGATTCTCACCCGCATAAGCATAGTCGTAACCAAGATTTTGCATAAAATCCCAGGGCGAGACGCCGAATGCATAGTGCTCAAAGTAATCTCGATTAATCATATCACGGGATTTGAGTGATGCGGCGCTTCCAAGATCAGAGTCAGTTTTCAGCGGCTTTAGCCCATGCTGCCCACGCTCGATATTGATGAGACTAACTATTTTTCCCTCCGTGATTGGCGAAGCCTTCACACTGCCAGCAACTGCGAACAGAGCAACGGCCACTCCTGCGATAACAATTCTCGTCGTTGTATATAGAGAAAAAGAAAATAGGACAGAGTGTTCAAGCGGGTCATTATTTTTGTAATATTTTTTCATAAGTTTTTGAAATTAGATTAGTTTATCACTAATACCATCTTTTGTCAATAGTATAACCGCTAATAGTGGCCGCAAACTGTCTTGCAATGAAACAAAAGATCAACACCCTGTCCTACTTGACAGTGATACCGATAAATCATTTATTACGGTTGCGAATTAACCTTAATCTTGATATACTTTTAGTTGTTAAACTTGAAAAATGATTGACTCTGTTTTTTGCACGATGCAAGTAGCGCCGTGTTGCACAGCGCCAACAAAACCACTTGGGTCGCAAAATGTTTATCGCCCGTCATCTCGGGCCCGTAGCTCAGCGGTTAGAGCAGCCGGCTCATAACCGGTAGGTCGCTGGTTCGATCCCAGCCGGGCCCACCAAGTTTAGCGTTATGAAGTGGGTGCCCTGTGTCCTACCACGGTTAGACTCTCGATTATCTATTTTAGATGCTAGAATTGATGTGCTTCACCTATTCAATGTTCCATGCTCTAATCTCGATCGAAAATCTAACTTCAAAATCAAAATTCTATTGATATGAGGGGAAGGTGGAAGCACAAGACGAGATCAGAAAAATTGAAAAGAAACCTCGCTCGCTCTTTTTAGGACTGTTTTTCGTTGTACTGCTTATCAGTGCTGCTGCAAGCAGTCTTTTTTGTTACCAGTATGTCTATGCCGAAAAGATTTATCCCAACGTCTACCTGGGTGACAATCGTCTCTCTGGTTTAACAAAAAAACAGGCCTATTTCCTGCTTCAGAAGCACTATGGCCAAATTCTTAATCGAGAGATCACCTTAATCGCAGGCAACAAAAAATCCACCATCAACTTGTCTAAAACAGGAATATCCTTTGATGTTAACCAGGTTATTAATGACGCTTATCAGGTTGGAAGAGCTGATGCTTGGGAAGATCAGCTTGTTGCTTCCAGCCAAACCTTATGGAAAAAGGAGGCTGTAGCGCCAAAACCGAAGATCAATAAATCTGAGTTCGAAAGCTTCAAAGACCTAATAGTTGCTCAATTAAACCAAGAGTCCCGTGATGCAAGCCTTGAGATAAAAGATGGTGAGGTTGTCATCTCGCCAGAAATTGACGGGCAAGAAGTGGATATATCATCACTCGCGGATAGACTAGTTGCGGCTTTGGCAGATCCGTCCTTGGAATCGATCTCCATTGAAGTAACGGCCAAAAAGGCAAAAGCAAGTTCGAAGGACTTCGGCCAGAGCGAAAAGTTCGCCAAAAATATTCTCGCTAAAAAAATTGATTTAACATACGAAAATTTCTCCTTCACCCCGAACAAAGAAGAGCTTTCGAGCTGGATACGGTTTGACAACAACGAAGGCAAGATTACGGCCGCGCTTGATGACGACCAGATCAAAACATATCTAAACCAGATCTCTTCACGGTTTGAGATTCAAAAGGTCACCAAAAAAGTAAATGCTCTGGATGATAGTGTCATCGTAGAGGGCAAGGCGGGAAAATACCTAAACAAGGACGATGCCCTCAACAAGATAAAAGAAAGTATTAATAAAGATGGGGCTTCCTCCATTGCTCTCGTCACATACACGCAGGAGCCATCGGTCGAAAAAGTAATACCTTCGGAAGGTCTCGTTCCCGGAAGATTCTCCGGAAAGTATATCGACGTCGACATAACACAGCAAAGACTTTGCCTTGTCGATGGCAGCAATATCGGTAATTGCTATGTCGTCTCGACAGGCAAGTGGTCAACCCCAACACCTACTGGCACCAGATTAACAGAAAACAAGAGCCCGAAAGCATGGTCTGCCAGATACGGGCTTTGGATGCCATGGTGGCAAGGTCTCGGTGGCGGCTACGGCATCCACGAGCTCCCCGAGTGGCCAAGCGGATACAAAGAGGGCGAAAATCATCTCGGTACGCCAGTATCTCATGGCTGCATTCGACTCGGTGTTGGCTCAGCTGAAGAGGTTTACAACTGGGCTCCGGTTGGGACTCCGGTCTATATACACAAGTAGAGCCACTAAACTATTAACTCTTTGCGATCATTAGCACTAACTGGCATTGACAAAGCAGCGCTTCTTATTTGTTGGATTGAGGTAACATAAATTGCCAGTATTGAAGAGATCAGTTGAATTTGTGAACTGTTCGCCATTTCCCACATCCGACTCAAGAGAGCTTGATAACTCGTAGTATGTGTATCCAGCATTGCCGCACCTCGCGATACCGGGACAATAACGCATTGCTTTGTCACTGGGATCAACCGGGAAGGATGAGAGCCAAGGCCGAAGGGATGTTCCCATTGACGTCCACCGAGCTCGTTCAGTGGCATCACCATTAGTTTGAGCCATGCCGTCTATTCCCTCAGCAGTCGCAGGGAAGTGATCGTTCTCAATTCTATACAGCCCAAGAGCAGAACCGACCTGCCTGACATTGGTCATGCGCTGAGAGTCACGTGCTCTGCCACGAGAGCTGTTGAGTGTGACAGTAACAACAGTGGCCAAAATGCCAATAATAGCCACAACGACCAAGAGTTCAATTAGTGTAAATGCTCTCGCCTTCATTTTTCCGCCTATTATTAATTTCTAAAATTTACGATCGATTGAAGGTCAAAAGCTAAACGATATCCCTGATCCCAATCATAATTTTGTCGCCTTTTTTGGCCTTGCCTGAAAGAATTTGATTAGCAAGATAATCCTCAACCTTCTCCTGAATAACTCGCTGCATTGGACGCGCCCCCATCTTCGGGTCAAAGCCCATTTTGGCTAACTCCGCCACAGTCTCGGGAGCAATCTCAACCTCTATCCCCTTATTCTCTCTAACTGTGTTTTGGAGATTGGAGATCATCAGCCCGGCGATTGAGTTAATTTCTGCAGGAGAGAGTGGTGAGAACGCAACTATTTGAGTAAAGCGGTTCAAAAACTCCGGTCGATAAATGTTCTCTTGCTGCAGGTACTCAATCAGAGTTTCCTTGACCTTGCCATAGTCTGTGCCACTGTTTATAGATTGTCGTATGAGGTTAGAGCCGGCGTTAGAAGTGCAAATAATTATCGTGTTGGTAAAGGCAACCTTTCGACCGAAGCCATCTGTAAGGTGTCCCTCATCTAAAACCTGCAAAAATAAATCTAGAATATCACGATGCGCCTTCTCTATTTCATCGAAAAGAAGCAAAGAAAATGGATGTTCTCGAACAGCTACCGTCAATGTTCCCTGAACATCTTCTCCCGAGATATTTGATCCGATAAATCTGTATATATCCTCCTTGTTCTGGTATTCAGACATATCAAATCTTATCATGCGACCCTCATCACCGAAGTAAGAAGCAGCCAGCGCCTTCGCAGTTTCAGTTTTTCCAACACCAGTTGGACCCAGAAAGAGAAAAGATCCGATCGGCTTTTTGCTATTTACCACCCCTGCACGAACCCTCTTAAGAGCGTTCGCAATTGCCTTCACTGCTTCGGCTTGACCGACAACTCGCTTGTGCATCTCCTCCTCAAGGTGAAGCAGCTTGTCTTTTTCATCCTGGCCAGCCTCGCTTGCTGGAACATCATATTTATCAGTCACATACTCCTTGATATCCTTGGGCAACACAATAGTTCTCCCCCGCTCCGAGGCTGCACGTGTAGCCGAGCCGTCCAAAAGGTTTATTGACTTCTCAGGGTTAGGGACGCTCAGAATATATTTATCTGCAGCTACAACAGTCTCCTTGATTGCCTCATATGAGATTACTACCTTGGCCCTTGCCTCTATTGCTGGCACCACATCCTCGAGAATGCGAATCGTTTCAGCTCGGCCCGACTCATCAACAGTCACCCTAGTGAAGCGCTCGGCTAGAGCAGTATTGGAGGCAACCAGTCCGTTAAATGTTGCCACATCCGAGGTGGCAACAATGTTCATGTCGGGATAATCAAGAAAGGGCAGAAGCAGCTCGATTGCGTTTATGCTCCCAGCACTCTCGTTTGAAAGAAGATTCTGAATATTTTCAATAAAAACAATAATATTGCCGGCTGAGATAATCTCAGCGAAGAGTGAGTTGATTGCATTCGCAGCGGCTTCGCCCTGGTAGGTTGCTATCAATGATTCCAGGTTGACCTCAATCAAATGTTTATACGCCAGATGATCACCGATGTTTCCATCGGCTATCTGCTTTGCCAAGCCCAAAACAGTTGTCCTCTTGCCCACGCCCGCTTCTCCAACCAAAATCGCATTGCCACTATTCTGACGCATGAGAGCTTCAGCAATTTCCTTTATTTCCTTCTCTCGCCCAATTATCTCAATGCCAAGCCCTCTGGTCTGTATGGAGGCTGTTAGATCGTGGCCGAACTGATCAAGCATTGGGGTATATCCATATGCCCAATCCCGCCCGATACCCCCAGTGAAACGAAAACGTTTCGGGTCAAGAAACCTGTGCCCCTCCAAACTTTTCCGTATAAGACTTGTCTGCCAATACACTACGTGCGCAAGATCTGCCACCGTCAATTTAAGATCTTCAATTAACTTCGCGAACAATGGATCCACCTTTGCCAGGGCAACCAAAACATCGCCAACCTCAATCTGGTGGTGTTCCTCAGCCACGGCAACCTCCAGCGCCTGTCGCAAAACCTCCGGGACGGTCTCGACACCAGCGTAATCATTGAGCAATGATTCAATTGCATCATGACCCACGCCCAACCTGAACAGAAGGAAGTCAATGCTTTTTGAGCCGAGTAGAGCATGCGCCAGGTCCTTGGTAGTGTTGGTTTTTTTTGAATTAGAGAAAATCCCCCTGGTTGACTTAGCTAAATCAAACGAGAAAAGAGAAAAATAGTTAACTGTCTCCCCCTTCGTCAATTTGCCCTTGGCTTCCAAGAGCGGCACGACCTTGGGATATTTCAGCTTCTCGAGATAGAAAGCACGAAGTGGCAAATAGTAGATGAAGAGACCAGCAACAAGTGATGAAAGGCCAAGATATCGCTCTCTCATATCCTCCTCGTCCAGTGATGACTCCGCTAGTTGAGACAGCGAGGCTGGGCCAAAAATTGAGACTACTATATATAGGATAGACAAAAATCCTGCAATCCAAAAAATGACCAGCAATAACCTGATTAACGGGTTTGAGGCATAGCGGTCGAAAACCAAGCTCTGCCCAATCAGAGTGCCGCCTGAATTTGTTGTTGATTTTTCAGCCATCTTACCAGCCTATCAATATTCTTAATCCGTTCAGCGCAAAAGCTATGCCTATTATCGGCCAAGCAATCCAGACCACAATCGCTATGATCGAACAAACTATTCCTGTAACAAAAATTAGAAGGAAGGCAATAATAGTAAAAGCTTTAACCATGAAACCAATGAGTCTTGAGGCAGCATTCAGGCCCCAAACATGGAACATCTCTTGCAAGCTTAAACCCTGCGTTCCGGTCTGGTCTCTGCGCCAAGGGGCAAACAGCGTTTTAAGGCAAATCCTGAGTGAAAACATATCGGCCAAATATGCCAGAAAGCGTTTTTGGAATACAAAAAGCTTGGTGAGCGCCTCGCCGTACCACCAACCAAAAAAAATTAGGACTAATGTGTTTTTCCTCTCCATATTTTTCCTAGCTCATTATACAGCAAATATACCGATAAGGGAAAAGTGCATTCAGAAGGATACTCCAGAACCACCTCATACTTGAGACTACTACCATAAATTAGTTGTTTCTGATTGACAAATTATATCATAATACTATCGAAAATCAATCTATATTGCCTCTTAGGCCTTGACAAAGTATCGCTTAATTGATACAATGTTATAATTTCCAAATATGGAAAGGAATATAAGAAAGCATTAACAGGAGGAACAATGAAAGAAAAATTACACACTGACATAGTCCGAGTTGGCACCAAGAGTGTAGATCATAATGATCTTAGCGCCATTGAGGCCACCGCAATGAGTATCGTCGCCATTCTGTCCATCACACTCGGCACGATCTACGGCAGTCTAATGTTCTAACCAGAACAAACATTACCAACAAAAATCCGCACTAAACTTGCGGATTTTTGTTTTATCCACGAGCAGAGTTACCCGGCTCGTTTAATCAATCGCAGAAGTGTCTGCAGCTCGGAGGATAAGGATGGGTTATCTTTGGATTTCTCATCGATCATCTCCTCAACGAGAGCACCGATAGTAGATCCGACCGAAGATCTCACAGCCTCAAGCTGAATCAAGATTTCCGTTGCAGGCTTTTCCTTGCCAAGCATGTCGCCAATGCCGCGAACTTGGCCCTCGATACGGCGCAAGCGGTTATAGATCGGCTGATGTTTCATGGGCCTCCTAATAACAAGTAAGCAACGAACACCGGAAAGGATATCACACTCAATCGAAGATCTGCCGACTGTTAGTATCCAACTTTTTGCCTTTCGGTTGGCCTGTGGATAAGCCTATCTTATCCACTACTATACCCCTCCCTTTCCACAGTATACCCCAGGGGGGTATGTATCAAGTGTGGATAAAACCGCTTTTCTGGGGAAAACAAAATGCCCCCAGTGGGGGGCATTTTGCCATTTAGGTTCGCCGCTTATTCAGCGTCGTGTTCTTCTCGCTCTTTGCGAGCACGTGCGAAGCTAACTTTGATTGGACGTCCGGCAATTTCCTTGCCATCCATCTCGGCCAGGGCCTTAGCGGCATCGTCGACATTTGTGTATCGAACAAAACCATATCCCTTTGATCGGCCTGTATCTGGATAACGAATGACGACTGCTTCAACAATCTCTCCGAAAGGAGCGAATGCTTCTTGCAGGTCTTCGTTGGTAGCAGCCCAAGCTAAGCTTCCGATAAACAGATTCTCACTTGGTTCGGCTTCAACGTCCTCGTCTCTTGTATCTTGATCCATTGTAACCTTCTTTGATCTCACTCTTGACGCTTGCCTCGAGCAATTGCTTGCCACAAGACTTCATCGTACATGAGTTCCTTTTACTATTACCCACAAACACGCATCGACCAAGGCGTATTTATGTATAATAATACTAATCAAGGAAAAGAAGCAAACCCATTACCCCAATACCCAAAATCATCGAAATGAACTGCCACAGAGACAACTGCCAACGCTCTTCTTTGTGCAACTCGGGAACAAGTCCCGACAGCGCGATATAAATAAAACCACCAATCGTCAGCGGTACCACAAATGCAACAAAAGCCTCCGCATCCTGGCCAATGAAGTAAGCGATTACACCGCCTGCGATCGCGATGCTGCCAGAGATAAGATTATAAAAGATTGCTCGCCCTCGATTGAAACCTGAGTGAAGCAGAATGCCAAAATCGCCCAGTTCCTGCGGAATCTCATGCAAAGCAACTGCAACAGTAGTGGTAATTCCCAGTGGCATTGAAACAAGAAAACTTGCTCCAATAAGGATTCCATCAATAAAATTGTGAAATCCGTCTCCAACAAGATTTAGAACACCAAGATATCGGGGATGCTCTTCACATTCAATATCGTGGCAATGACGCCAGTGAAGAAATTTTTCGAGTGCGAAGAAGAATAGGATTCCGGAGAGTATCGAAATTGAGTTTAGTAACGTCAGGGAACCTGTCCGCTCAACTGTTTCAGGCAAAAGGTGGAGAAAAGCATCACCGATCAGGGCACCGGTCGAAAAAGCGACAAAAAAGAGGAGGAGTTTTTTGAGTGCTTCCTCTTTGATAAATAATGTTATCGCTCCAACAAAGGATATGAGCGAAACGATAACAACACTAACGATTGTATAAGCTAAAACCATGCGAACTCGTATACAAACCTTCTATAACAAGACACAAAGTAATGTGACAACGATACACGGCGTTATAAGAAACGAAGTGCACTTATTGCTAACAATGATATATATAACTGCGCAAAAAATCAATGTTTATGCGACATTTCAAGATCTATCCCGAGCGGACAATGGTCTGACCCCAAAACATCAGACAAAATAGATGCACCGGAAACACTCACAGATAAGGTTTTGCTCACAAAGATATAGTCAATGCGCCAGCCCAAATTTCTCGTCCTAGCATCGGCCATGTATGGCCACCACGTGTAATAGCCAGCTCCATCGGGACGAAAATGGCGAAAACTGTCAATAAAGCCGATACTGATTAGTTCGTCTAACTGCGCCCTCTCTTCTGGGGTAAACATTATGTTGTCTTTGTTCTGCTTTGGCCGCGCAAGATCAATCTCCCCGTGAGCAATGTTAAAATCGCCCGCAAGCACCACGTTCCGGTTCTGTTCTTCGGACAAATATCGCTGCAAGTGTCGATAGCAATCAAGTTTATATTCTAAATTTTCCTTTTGCCTGCCGCCATGAGGAAGATACAGATTGATGAGATTAAAGTCATCAAACTCAAGTTCTAGTATTCTCCCCTCCTGATCAAACCGATCAGAAAAAGATGGCCTAGAAACATTCTTTGGTTTCTTTTTTGTATAAACCGCGACTCCGGCATAGCCGGGCTTTGCGGCACAATTAAAAAATGCGTGGTAGCGATCAATGTTCTTGAGCCCTGCCGGAATAACATCTTCACCCACTTTAATCTCTTGGAGGCAAACGACATCGGCATCCTCTTTGCTGAGCCATTCCAAGAATCCTTTTTTGTATACCGAGCGCAAGCCGTTTACATTCCAAGTAACTATTTTCATATTAATCATCTCAGGCCTGAGTATATCGAAAGGAACTCAGTCCAAATCCTATAAAATGGTTCAGCTATTTGCTTGACCTCTGGAATCAGTGCCACATCACGATAATCTCGGCCCAACTTAGCTATTGCCTCATCAACTCTGCCACTCTGAGCCATGTCGATGTACGGAGTGTCAGTCATGTGGCTTGCGGCATCGATGGCAGCAACAATTTTGGCTTCGATTGACTCAGGCATCACATCTTTGCATCGATGGGCCCTGACACAATGGGCAACCTTCTCAATCTTTTCCTGCGGATATTTTTTGTCAGCCAAGAAAACCTTGGCCCTCTTCTCGGACTCGACCGCATGATCGTATGTGCCATATTCCCCATCATAGTGAGAGATGTCATGTAACCAAATCGAGAGAAAAACTATCTCGCGATCAGCTTTGGGATAGCTTTTCAACACTCTCTCTGCCCAACGAGTCATCTCTCCTGTGTGGCGAATGAGGCCGAATTTATCGAGAGGAGCAGCCTGAATAGTCTCGATAAAGTATAACTTTGTGTCATCTATTATTGTGCTCATACCTTCTTCCTTTCATATCGATCGTTATCTCTGCCCCAGCACTTATTCATCACACCAGTCATGCTCTCGTCTAGATCGATTTTGAGTGAATTGGCAAGACAGATCAAGGTAAATATCATGTCCCCAATCTCGTCGCTCACCTCACCGATATCCTCAGAGGGCTTTTTCTTCTTGGGTCCAAAGCGATGATTAATCTCGCGAGCTAGCTCGCCATTTTCCTCGCTCAGCCTTGCCAGTATCTCGAGCGGCTGCCAATAAGGGGTTTTGAACTGCCCAGCCCACTTATCGACCTCCTCTTGCCAATAAACCAGCTTATTCATTTTTGCCTCCTTGGTTGGCTAAATCTGCCCGGTTTGCATTATCTTGTTCAATTAAAGCAATCTTTTTTTCTCTGGTCCAGCCCTTAACTTTCTTCTCAGCGGCAATCGCCTCCGCCGGCGAATTGAATTCCTGAAACCAAACAAGCTTATAGAGTTTATAGCGTTTCGAGAAAGAGTTCTTGATTAGGCCATTCTTGTGCTCAAATACTCTTCGGTCCAGATCATTTGTGATTCCCGTATAGAGAACGGCGTCTGTGTGATTGGTAATTATATAAACCCACCATCTTTTCTGCATCCCCTTCTCCTTAGAAGTCATCCTGACCCTGACTGGTCAGGGGAAGGATCTAGGCGTAGCCGCATGCGGTCGCCGCGGCGACCTAGATTCTTCGTTAGCACTCAGAATGACTCTGCTAGAGTAAACTTTTGTTAAATTAATACTAATTGTTCACGCAACCAATCTTAAGCCCTTCCTGAAACAGGTTTAGTCTTGGCCATCTTTACCGTTCCGGCTGATTGCCATTTGCCATCGATAAAAACGGTTCGTGCGCCTTGATCGATTGACTGAACAACAAAACCAGCTCGCTGATAAGCTTTTATGCCGCCAATATTCAAATCACATGTGGTTAGAACAACCTGCTTCATATTCATATTATTTAGAGCGTAATCCGATAATATTTTTGTCACCTCCGTGCCTATCCCCTTGCCCCAATATTTCTTCTCGCAGATAAATATCCCAAACTCACATGCATCACCAGTAAAGTGAGATAAGCTTGTCCAACCAATTGGGATATCACTGTCAATCAGGTAAATGCCCCAGAATATACTGTCTTCAAGTTTCTTAAAAAATTGTTTTACCTCAAGCCCAGTTTTGAAATCGCAAGTTTTCTTATAGAAACCAACAAATTTCATCACTTCTGGATCGATTATCCATCCCAGAATTCGTCCAAAATCAAAATCGGTTTCTTTCTGCCATTGCCTTAGTTCGACTTTTTCACCAATCAACATACCCATTGTTTTTAAGTATAGAACTAAGTTTTTGTCTCATCAAGACTTGATAAAGTAGCCGAAATGCTGTAAAACAAACATGGCTCAACTAGAGCTCAAGGAGGAGACTCATGCCGGAGCACGACGAGGCGACAATCGCCAAACGCGGCTTGATCGAAATTGTTTTGCCAAAAGATACCGAAATTAGCGATCATACTGCTGACGTTGTTCGTAGAATACTTAGGCAGTGTCAGCGTCAAGTTAGTACCATTGTCCTCGGAGTATCAAGTCGTCGTGGCCCGATCTCGTCGCTTGTTATCAGTGGCACCTTGGTCGGCGGCGATAGCCGCGGGCTTTATCTTGGAGCAATTGGAGTACCAACTGAAGTTGAGGGCAGAAGATTAAGTTTTGTTGCCCTTGATGACCTCTACCAAGGCGAGCCTGGCGCTCCAGTCAGATATCCAATTTCAACTCAGGTGATCGGTTGCGAGATTCGCAGAGATGATCACGTGACACTTCGGCTAGAGCCGGTCAGGATCACCAGCAAAACAACTATCACCCACCTTAGCCACCCTTGCCCCGAACGCGACGGTCGCGAGATCAAGCATCGCGGCATGGCTGATTGGATTGCTGGCATTACCACGAATGAACCAGAAGCGGACCAGGAAGACTTCCAGACCTATTTCTCGGTTCAAACTGGCAGCATTGAGTTCGTTTGACCGATTGAGTTACCGCACCCCGACTTCCCTCGGGGTCGTTTTTTTGTTCCAAAGGATTAGCGTATGCCAACTTCCTTGACATATCGTTGCATAATTAGCTTCGCTTGCTCGAGCTCTTCGCCGGAAAAAGGTTGCATCTTCATGGCCTCATCGTTATGTTTAGATTGGACAAAGTTTTGAATAAAGTAGAGGCGCGCACCAGTGATCATCTCCCCCATGCCGTCAAAATCACCCATTGAGTGGAGTGGCTTAGCGATTGTAGTTCTAAACTCATAATCGATGCCTGAATTCATGATCAGATCTATGCTTCTTGTCACCTTCTCCTCGAGATTCTGGATAAGCGACCTGCTCACCTCCCGATAACGCTTTAGCGGTGCCTTAATATCGGTAGCGATATAATCAACAGCTCCCTCCTTTATCACCGCCTCCAATCTGTCCGGAAATGAACCGTTGGTGTCCAATTTAACCAAATAACCCAGATCCTTCATCCTCACAATAAATTCGCCAATATCAGCAAACATCATCGGCTCGCCACCGGTGATACAAACTGCTTCGAGTCTGCCACGACGGCTCTTTAGAAAATCGAAAAACTCCTCCAAGTCCATCTCGGGCAGAAACTTCTCAGGCAAAACCAGCTCTGGGTTATGGCAAAACGGACAACGAAAAGTGCAGCCACGGGTGAAAACCGTGGCTGCAACTTTGCCGGGATAGTCTACAAGGGTTGTTTTTTGAAGTCCTGCAATAATCATATTTATTACGTATTAGATATTAAGTATCATGCGGCGAACCATAATACATACTACCTGACACTTGGTGCCGGCTATGCGACAAGGGTTGGCTGTTTTGTGTCAGATTGCTCTTGCGCCTTTTCGCTGCTCTTTAGCTTATCGTGCTCCAAGCTCTTCTCCATACTATAGGTCTCGCGATCATCAAATTCGGCACGTTTACCGGGGTTCCATTGCTTAACTGGTCTGATATAACCAACGATGCGCGAATATATTTCATTCTCTGAACCGCACTTCTTGCACTTCACAACCTTGCCTGGCATGTAGCCATGGTTGGGGCAAACCGAAAATGTCGGGGTGATGGTGAAGTACGGCAGCTTGTAATTGTAGCAAACGCTTCTGACCAATGATTTCATTGCCTCGATATCCTTGATCTCTTCACCGATGAAGAGATGGACAACGGTACCACCGGTATATTTGGTTTGCAAGTCATCCTGCAGGTCCATAAGCTCAAAAACATCTTCGGTAAAATCAACAGGCAAATGAGAGGAGTTGGTGTAGTATGGCGCTGCGCCGTACTCCTGGTACTCATACTCATTGGCAACCATGATATCGGGATAGCGTTTTTTGTCCAATGTTGCAAAACGATATGTTGTGCCCTCGCCTGGTGTGGCCTCAAGGTTATAGTAGTTGCCCGTTTCATCCTGATATTTGATCATTCTCTCGCGCATAAAATCCAGGACATCGCGAGCAAATTTCTGTCCTTCGGCTGTTGTAATATCTCGCCCAAACAAGTTGAGCGCTGCCTCATTCAAACCAAGAAGGCCGATAGTAGAGAAGTGATTTGACCAGTATCTATTGTCTCGTTTGAAGATATTGCGAAGGTAGAACTTGGCATAAGGGTACAATCCGCTCTCAGTGAATTTCTCCAAAATCTTCCGCTTCATCTCAAGGCTCTCTTTGGCTAAGTCCATGAGATAGCCAAGATTGTAATAGAATTCGTCCTTGCTGTGAGAACGATAGCCAAGTCTCGGCATGTTGATGGTGACAACTCCGATTGATCCGGTTAGAGGATTGGCGCCGAAGAGTCCGCCGCCGCGCTTACGCAGCTCCCTGTTGTCAAGGCGCAATCGGCAGCACATGCTTCGCGCATCTTCTGGCTTCATATCAGAGTTAATGAAGTTGGAGAAATATGGAATGCCATACTTGGCTGTCATCTTCCAAAGGCCATCGAGATTTGGATTATCCCAATCAAAATCGTGTGTAATATTGTAAGTAGGGATAGGAAAGGTAAAAACTCTTCCCTTGGCATCGCCCTCTGTCACAACCTCACAGAAAGCCTTGTTAAACATGTCCATTTCCTTCTGGAATTCCTTGTAGGTCTCTTTCATGATCTTGCCACCGATGACAACCGGTTCATCCACAAGAGTTCCTGGGCAGGCTAGATCAAGCGTTACGTTCGTAAATGGAGTTTGGAAGCCGACACGGGTTGGCACATTCATGTTGTACATAAACTCCTGAATTGCCTGCTTCACTTCCTTGTACTCCAGCTTGTCGTAGCGAATATATGGAGCCATCAAAGTGTCAAAATTTGAAACCGCCTCTGCCCCGGCAGCCTCGCCCTGAAGAGTATAGAGCATGTTGACTAACTGGCCGAGAGCACTCTTTAAGTGTTTTGGTGGACGGCACTCAATCTTGCCCTCTGCACCCTTGAAACCTTCTCGGAGCAGGTCTTGCAGATCCCAACCAACGCAATACACAGAAAGCTTGTCGAGATCATGAACATGAATATCACCCTCAGCCGCAACACGACGAATTTCAGGAGTGTAGATTTTGTTAAGCCAATAGCTCTTCGAGATCTCGGAGGAAACGTAATTATTCAAGCCCTGCAACGAGTAGGCCATATTGGAGTTCTCTTTGACCTGCCAATCTATATTGTTGATGTACTGGTCCATCAAATCAACCCGCTGGGCCTCCGCCATCTCGCGCATTTCTGCGTGCTTCTGGCGATAGATGATATAGGCTTTGGCCGTGGTACGATATTTGGATGCCAACAGTACTTCTTCGACAACATCCTGCATCTCTTCAACAGTTGGAATTTTGCGCCTGATGACCTCAGGCAATCGATCAGTTATCTTTTTGGCCAATTTTTTTGCCTCGGCTTCTCCGAACTCTCCCGACGCCATACCTGCCTTTAGCACTGCGGTAACGATTTTATTTTCGTCAAAAGAAACGATTCTTCCATCTCGTTTGCGGATCTTGCTAAACATTCCTCCTCCTAAACTAATTTCTCCAAAGGTCACTTAAAGGGGTGACGATTTTTAATTTACCCCATATCTAGTACCAAGGACAACCTAACAGATACTATATGTAGTGTATTTATCGTCAAAGTTATCAACATGACAGAATTTACTCTGGGAGCCTTAAAAAATGAAAAAGGTCGCCACTGGCGCCTAATATTTATACCTTGGGGGCAAGTATAGCAATGGCTGAATACTTGCGGATGGCTTGCCGCCAGCCACCTACTGCTTCTCAACTGTGAGCAATGCTTCCCCCACGTTGCCTGCCGCATCATACGCCTTTGCTTTTAGCGTATAACTACCGGGGCCGACATTCGAATAGTCCCAACGACGAAGAATAGCGTCTGCACTCTCCTCTGCGACAAGTGAGTCATTGATATAAATTTCCACCTTAACAACAGCAACATTGTCGCTACCCTCAGCCTTGATGAGCAAATTACCGCTCGCCCAGTTATATGGATTCTCACTCGGCTTAGAAAAAGAAACGGAGGGCGATGTTGTGTCCGCAACACTAGTACTGGTCCCACCCGAGCTATCTGCTATCTGGGATACTCCCCCGGACGAAGCGCTACTGTTGCTCGGTTGACCAGTCTGAACGATGTTTAGGCTGAATGATTTCTCTGACGAAACACCATCTGTGTCTATCGCCTTCGCCTTGAAGACATATGTGCCGGAGACTAGGCCGCTAAGATCGACTGCAACCTCGTATGGATCAGCGATGTCCTCAAGCAAGACCGTATCGTCACGATAAAAGACAACTTTACTGACCCCCCTGTCATCACTTGCGGCAACAACAAAATCGAACTGTTCCCCGAGAGTGCCTCCGTTTGTCGGTGATGTGATCTTAACACTTGGAGGAGAGTTTGATGGCTGGACTGGGGCAGAAGGCTCCGTATCCGACTGAAGACTGTCGACGATATTGTCCAGCCAGCTCTTCGTACCGGGACTCGAAGGCAGACCGACGGTCGATTGCATCGCATGGTAATCATAGCCTGAATAAAAATAAGCGTAGTCTTCGGCAATAATCTCCGGCTCGCACGTCTCCCAGCCGGTCGAGCAATCAACTGTGGTCGCATCTTTGGAGAGGGGCCTCACGTTGTAATAGCTATCAGGAAATCGTGTCCCTGCCGCAAGGTCAGCGTCAACCCACTTGTGATAGAGAGTGTAATGATGTCCATACTCGTGAGCCAAGACTGCCTTCATATAGTCATCGAAGTAGGTGGAATCTTTGTAGTACGAAGAATTCAAGGTGATCCAACCGAAGGCAGAGGTGATATCGCCAGTAGAGGTCATCGTATACGATCCGTTGTACAGACCACTCCAACCCGTGTCGCCAGCATCGCGAACCGTAATTTCCTTAAGAGCACTGATCTCTCCGCTCCACTTGAGTGTATTGTTTAGATAGTCCTTTAGCAATTGCTCCAGGTCAGGATAGCGGCCTGTTTCATCGCTGAATTTAACACCGTAGGGGTCGGTCTGACTACTGGTGATATCTGCAACGCGGTTGTACTCGCCCTGGCTAACATTACCCTCAGAAACAACCGTAGTCACAGTACCGTTCTCGTTCCTGACTACCTCTCCTGCAATCTTATTGGAAGACGTTTCTTGCTTGGGGGGGCTTTTGGCAATCTGTTTCTTGGCTTCGGGTTTAGGCTTGTCCTGAGATGGTGGTGGCGTTTCCTCTCCGGCAACAGAACCTGTCGTCGCGGCGGGTAGCACCGCATCCGCCTCTGACCCAGTTGCAACAATCGGAGCAAGATTGACGCTCTGCAACCCTGAACCAGGATTGCCCCGGATCCAATCAACCGGATCAATACCGTGCTCAATAAAATAAGCTCCGACCAAGAGCCCGCCCGAAGAAGCGACTATCGCCAAAGACAAAATCGCCCTCTTGGTAAGAGGGCCTAACATCTGGCGAACTTTGCCAACAACCTTGGCCGGCAAAGACGCGAACCAAAAACGGTAATGCATATCGCCTTTCATCGCTTGTGCCTATGAAACCATTGCAGCAGATAAGATATCGGCCGATGTTGAAATTGTTAGTAGTGAATAATTTGATTGGTGGTTAATCGTTGACCCGGATCCCATGACTCGGAACCATTGCCCCGTGTTGCAACCAAGCCTGTGAGTAGAAGCTCAAAGTTCGCTATCGTCCGACCACTGCTAGTGTACCATTCACCGCTGCAATAGCGCATGCCCCGACCATATTCCCATGGTTTAGGCATCGAGGGCAGATAGGCGCTTAGGGCAACACCGAGATTGCGCGGACCGCTAGTCCACTCGAAGTGCTCATCGTTTGGCGAAACAGTCGGAGTCCAGCTACTGTGCGCACATAGGCCAGATCCAGCGTGCGTGTATGTCGTAAAGTCATTATAAGGAGCATGAGCCAATGTCCCTGTGTAACCTTGCCCGACCGGATAACGTTTGTTGTCGGCCTTAAACATAACCAATCCGCCCGCAACAGCCTCTAGGTCGGCAATTCCGCGCGCATCCTTTGATTTCTCCTGAGCACCGTTGAAGTTGACAACGGCAACAGTTGCCAAGATACTAATGATCACCGCAACAACCATAAGCTCAATTATCGTGAAACCCTTTTTCATAATTGGCATCCATTTTTAGTTTGCTATAAACCAGTGCCTACGCGGTAATTCTTTTGCCATCCGGTCCTTGCCAGCTGATCGCAAACAGCACTATCGCTGGGATAGGTCTGCAAATCAGTATCGCTCGGTCTCTCCAATGTGGCGTAGAGAGAGTACTTGGCTGAATCAGTCTTGTATATGTAGCCACAAGCATCGCTGTCGCAGAGCGGATCCCTTTGAGCCGATGAAAGCACACCGGCCTCAATCAGGCCTTGGATAATCGACTTATGATATGGATAGGTTGCGGCTCCTGGACCGCTATAGTTGAGCCAGCTAATATCTATCCCGCCCGAATCTTTTCCGCCCGTAGTTCCGATTTTGTAGCTGCCATTGTTGATCTTGTACATCTCAATAGCGGTCGAGATCTGCTTCAGGTCAGCCCTTCGCCTGGCGTCTCTGTTCCTTGCCTTGGCTTCACCGTATTGAGCTACGGCCACCGTTGCCAAAACCCCAATAATGACAATTATGATCAGGAGCTCGATCAGAGTGAAGGCCTTCTTGTATCTCATATGTTTCATATGTTTATATCCCAGCACAAGAAATTGACTTGTCTGTTGTGGTTAAGATATTAATTCCCGGCTCTTGCGTTGGGTTGATATGACTGAAATTAGAAGTGAGTGGATAGTAGTAGTAGAAGGTGGAGGCAGCGTCACTTTTGCGCATGGTTATACCTGATCCTGTCCAATAGGTAGACGCCAGAACACTTGATCCGCTGACATATCTGTCCGATTCATAGTCGTAGTGGCCACACGGCGGCTGTGGCATCGCGCTTGAACTCATATAAGCGCTCATCTCAGCAGGCAAAACACCACCAGCAACATCGTAAGGATATCTATCGCTAGTTGACTCATACATCCTGGCAGCCTTGGCAAGCACCTCCATATCACTCACAATCCTCGAGTAATTGGCCTTATCCTTGCTGCTATACATCGTGACCATAACAATAGTCGCTAAAACCATGATAATGAGAACCACTACCAACATTTCAATGAGAGTAAACGCCCTTCTCTCCCTCACTTGCCTCCTTTATAGGACTAAAATCTTACTATAATTTTAAACAATACTGCAGGCCTTGTCAACGACGCGCTACACAGACAAGGCACCACTAGCACCTTATCAGCGACAGAAAAATCATGTTTCCGCCGAAGTCCAGGGGCAGTCAGGATATCAACAAGCACCAAACTACAACCTGGTCTCAATCCGCTTGAGAAGAACCGCGTTGGTCGCAACAATGATCGATGAAGCCGACATGAGCAGAGCCGAGATCTCGGGCCGAAGGATTATTCCGTATGAAGTATAGAAAACTCCAGCAGCGACGGGAATCGCGAGAATGTTGTAGATCGAAGCCCAAAACAGGTTTTGTTTCATCTTACCAACAGTCGCCCGGCTTAGCTTCAGGGCCCGAACAATATCATATGGATCTGATTTCATGAGCACGATATTGCCCGTCTCGATCGCCACATCGGTACCGGCACCGATAGCAATACCAATATCAGCTTGCGCCAAAGCAGGAGCGTCATTAATACCATCGCCAACCATAGCCACAAACTCTCCCTCTTGTTGAAGTTTCTTTACATAATTTGCCTTATCTTGAGGCAAAACCTCAGCAAACACTCGATCGATTGCCAGCTCTTCTCCGATTGCTTCGGCAGTTTGCTTATTGTCGCCCGTAATCATTGTCACGAAAATACCCAGCTTTTTTAATTCAGAAATTGTCTTTTTGGCGTTTGATCTGACGATATCGGCAGCCCCGAGCACACCGGTAACATGTCCATTGATGGCCAAGAGCATCAATGTTTTGCCTTCACCAAGCAACTTCTCGATCTCATCTTGCAAGGGAGTAATATCAATTTTTCTATCGTTCATCAATTTGATTGTTCCGACAAGAACCTGGTCTCCTTCGACGGTCGCTTCAATACCTAGTCCGGACAGAGAAACAAAGTTCTCAATTTTCTTAGAGTAAGAAATAGACCTCTTCTCCGCTTCGTCGATGACTGCTTGGCTTAAAGGGTGGCCGGACCTTGATTCCGCTGCTGCCGCCAAACGAACTACGTCATCCGGCTTGAACCCCTTGGCGGTCACGACATCGGTGACCTTCGGCTTTCCCTCAGTTAAGGTGCCAGTTTTATCCAGGACAATGGCAGTAATTTTGGAGGTATTTTCGAGTGTCGCTGCATCCTTGATTAAAACGTTGTGCTTGGCACCAATGCCCGTACCAACGGCAATCGCCGTTGGTGTTGCCAGTCCCAAAGCATCCGGACAGGCAATCACAATCGCGGAAACGGCAAAAGTTAAAGCAGAGATCAGCGTTGCACCGGCAATGACGTACCAGCTAAAGAAGGTCGCCACGCCAGCAACAATTGCGAGCACCACTAGCCAGGCAGCAGCACGATCAGCAATCCTCTGTCCTGGCGCCTTTGAATTCTGCGCAATCTCGACCAACTTAATAATTTGGGCCAAGACAGTATTAGAACCAACTTGCGTCGCCTTAAATTCGACTGAGCCAGTCTGGTTGACTGAACCACCGATAACTTTATCACCAGCAATCTTTTCCACCGGAATCGACTCACCTGTGACTAAAGATTCATCAACCGAACTTTTGCCCCCAACGATTTCTCCGTCCACTGGCACTTTGTCACCCGGCCTTAGGACAACTATGTCGCCCTCGACGATCTCGGCACTTGGAATTGAAACTTCTTTACCGCTCCGAAGAACAGTTGCCTGAGGCGGGACCAGATCAAAAAGAGTGCGCAAAGCATCTGACGTGCCGCGACGGGAGCGCACCTCCATCCAGTGACCAAACAGGACAAAGGTTACCAAGAGAGCGGCAGCCTCGTAAAAAGTCTCACCTCCAACAGTTAGGGTTATGAGAACGCTAAACAGAAAAGCGGCGAGGACCCCAGTGGCTATCAGAACAGACATGTCTAGCTTTTTGCTCTTTAGAGAATGATAGGCACCGACCACAAAGATAGATCCGGCCCAAAAGACAACCGGCGTTGTCAAAATTAGCAAAATCCAATTGACAGGAATTGGTGCTGGCAGGTCAATTCTGAAAATATTTGCCCCTACTGGCGAATAGAGAAAAATCGGAATTGAAAGTATAAGGGAAAGCCAAAAACGGCGGCGCATATCCGCCTCCATCTCTTTAGCCATCTGCGGATTAGTCATGGCTGCTTCGTGGTCCGCGTGAGACATTTTCGACATGTCGTGGTTCATGTGGTCGCTCTGCTCCATAGTACCCATCTCGTGCCGGGAGCGATCATTCAAATCGTGATTCATGATAAATCTCCTCCAGCAAACAGGTGTATACCCTTGTTGTCAAAACGTAATAATACCCATATCGTCAATTGGCAGGACGATGCTTCATTGTACACGCTTCTTCGTGCCGTCCTTTTTCTTCGCGAACTAGTTTGCCGTCCTCAATGTAAAGCACCCGATGGGCAACGTCTTTGATCCGCTCATCGTGGCTGACGATGATGACAGTTTTTTGCTGCTCGCAGCCGATCGAACAAAAAAGATTCATCACCTCATGACCGATTTTTGAATCGAGATTAGCCGTCGGCTCATCGGCCAGAATTATTTTAGGATCATTCACAAGCGCTCGAGCGATTGAAACCCGCTGTTTTTCACCACCAGAGAGATCGCGCGGCAAATTGTCCAAACGTCTACCAAGGCCTAGCTTCTCCAGGGCAGCTTTTGCCTTCTTGAATGCCTCCCGTTTGTTAGTTCCGGCAGCAATCAATGGCACGGCGACGTTCTCGAGCGCAGTGAGCGAAGAAAGTAAGTTGAATGACTGAAAAACGAAACCAAGATTCTTAAGCCTGAACGCCGGCAAATCCCGCTCCGACATCTGAGTCAAATTGATTGCTTTCTCAATTGTCATTCCAGGCTTGACCTGGAATCCAGGATTTTTATTGATGGATCCCTGAATCGAGTTCAGGACAGGCTCTGAATCAAGTTCAGGATGACAATTGAATGTAATCTCGCCAACCGATGGCTTGAGTAGTGCTCCGATCATCGTCAAAAATGTTGTCTTCCCACTGCCACTCGGCCCCATCACCAAAACAATCTCGCTCTCGTTGATTTCTAGCGAAATATCATCCACTGCCTTCACTTGCGTGTGGCCGGAACCGTAAACTTTTGATAAATTTTTGATTTCTAATATGCTCATGATTTAAACACCTCTGCCGGATCGATCGAGAAGATCCGTTTCATCGGGATATAAGCAGCAATTAATGACATCAAAATAGTGGCGGCAAAGATCCAAACCAGATCAACTGGACGGATGACGGTCACAAAGGAGGAGACGATGTTTTCAGAGACATAGGCGACGCCGTATGACAAAATCATACCGATAATGTAGCCGATGACGCCGGCAATAAGTGATTGGATGATAACTGTTTTAAAGAGTTGGCCGTTCGAGAGACCGATCGCTTTCATCACCCCATACTCGCGTGACTTTTCGATCGTGGCCGAATAAGTTGTGAGGCCAATTACGGCGATTCCGATAATCAGACCAATGACAACCAGAACAGAGATGATCGGCAAGAAACTCTCCGTCACCACCTTGCGCGAGTTCTCGACGAATTCATCCTTCGTGAGAACTTTAACGCCCGTGACCTGCTTTTCGATATCGGACTTAACTTCTGATGCATCAGCGCCTGACTCCAAGCCGAGCAGGTAAAAGTTGACCTTCTCACCCAGACCAAATGACTTTTTCGCCTGATCATAGGTCACATAGGCATATTGGAAGGAAATGACGTTGCCACCACTTGAAATCCCACCGACCGTAACACTTTCCCCATTGATATCAAAAACATCGCCAACCTTCAGATTTTCCTCTTTGGCCATTACTCTATCGATGATAATTTCGCCATCTTTCAGATCCTGCCAGCTACCCTCTTCCATCTCATAAGGCTTGGTTGCCCCGCTCTCGGGATCAACACCGACGATAAATAATGTCTGGTCCTTGCCATTGAGGTCGAACATGACCTGCCGGCCGAGATATTTATCCACCCTACCCACACCATCAACTGATAAGAATTTTGAATCCAAATTATTCGGCAAAAACGAGAGCGTGTGGTACATATCACCCACACCCTCTTGCTCAACCCAAAGATCAGCCGGAATGCTCTTGGGGTACGCCCCCATCTTTTCATTAAAACCCTGGTAGAGACCGTTGATTATAATGATTAAGAGCACAGCAAAAGCAACGCCGCCGACGCTGATCGCCAACTTCACTCTTTCCTGAAACAGGTTTTTGAGAGCTATAAAAAACAACAACCCTCCTCGACCATGCTACTATTTGTTGATGTATTTCCAGAGCGCAACAATACCCAAAACGAGCAAAGCAACGAATAAAATATAGGTAATCCAAGCAAAAAACATCATGCTCGATCCCCCTGCCCCGCCCATCATATTGTAATCCATCATTCTACCTCCCCTGCTTAGTATTTATACTATAATATCACGACAATACTCATTATGATAACAAAAATAACAGTGATTCAACCAAAGAGACTACTGGAGCGCTAGAATCAGCTCATTGTTTAAGAGTAAAATTCATGCCCACAAAGTGCATTATGTCGAGAGTGGTTTTTGTTTCTGGGAGAATCCCGGCCACAATCACTCTGTTGCCAAAGAAATCATCCAAGGTGTCGCCCTCCTCCAAAAACAGATTCTCGTCTATCATCATCTTGGCCTCGCGACTGCCAATAAATACAGGCAGATAGCTCTTGTTTCCGATTATCACTGGCCCATTGTAATTGGAAATTTCGCCCTGCAGCTTTTGTGGCACACCACCAGAAAGATCATAGAAGACCTTAACACTGCCCTCGGCCAAGGCCATGTTTAGGTCGACACCCCTCTGGAGACTGCGATATGTGCTCTTGTTCGCAAAATGATAGTTGTCAAGAATTGTTCCGGTCGGCTCCAGCACGCCAGCAACCCTCATCGCAGGCACGCCAAAGAAGTTCTGGATAGTGTCGCCGGGTTTTGCAAAAAGATTTTCATCTCTCATCATTTGGGCTTCTTCGGCACCAATAATCATCTCATTATCGGCCAAAGCGAGTTTTCCCTCCTTGACCTTAACACCTTTGGCGATATTGAGATTATCAACACCAGCGAAGAGCTTCGGGCTGCCCTCATTAAACAATATTTTGTTCTCCTGATCTGCAATAAAGGCATTCGCCTCTTTTTGAGCAGAACGAGAGAGCGTGGTCTTGACCGCTCCGCTCTCGCCGGACATGTCGGAACTTATTTGGGCAAATTCAAAGAATATACCAGTAAACAGAATGACCATGACGAGTGGCGCGAACAAAGATATCAAATTTCTCTTGTTGGGCCGGAAGTACTTGAGGAGAAGAGAGTTTGACACAACCGAAATTGAACTTAGGGCCATAGCCAGACCGGCTAGTTCGGGCTTCAAGATTAAGCCAGCCCCAACAAAAATTCGGGCAGCAATAGGAATACCAATAACATTATAGAATAGGGCAAAGAACATGTTCTGCTTAATCTTGCTCATTGTCTCCTTGGACAGAGCAATTGCACTAACTACATCATTAAGATCGTTCCGGATGATAACAATGCCGCCAGTCTCCATGGCCACATCAGTGCCGGAACCCATGGCAATACCGAGATCCGCCTGTGCTAAAGCAGGGGCATCATTAATACCGTCCCCAACCATAGCGACCACTTTGCCGGAACTTTGTAGATTCTTGACTTCGGCCGCCTTGTTTTCGGGCAAGACCTCGGCCAAAACATTTGTGATTCCAACTTGCGAAGCAATTGCGTTGGCTGTTCGCTGGTTGTCGCCGGTAATCATAAAGACGGTAATACCCATGGCTTGCAGCTTGGCGACAGCATCCTTTGATGTTTCCTTAACCGTATCGGCAACAGCAATGACACCGACAATTTTCTCTTTTGTCGCCAAGATCATAGCCGTCTTGCCCTGCTCTTCCAGACGCTCAAGCTTCCTGTTAATTTTGTCGACAGGCAAATTCAATATATCAACCATCAAGCGGCGGTTACCAAAGTAATATTTTGTATGATTTAGCTCACCTTCAACCCCGTGGCCGGGGATTGCTTTGAATTTTTCAACCTCCTCGAGTTCAAGCGCCTCTTCGTCGGCATAAGTGTAAATTGCTTCGGCCAAGGGATGCTCTGATGATTTCTCGAGGCTGGCGGCAATTGCCAAAACCTCGTCTTCGTCGGCATCGCTCAGAGTCAAAATATCAGTCACGACCGGTTTGCCGTGTGTCAATGTTCCTGTTTTGTCAAAGACAACCGTGTTGACCTTGCAAGCTTTTTCGAGCGGCTCGCCGCCCTTAACCAAAATACCATGCTCAGCGCCTTTCCCAGTACCGACCATAATGGCGGTTGGTGTTGCTAACCCTAAGGCACATGGGCAAGCGATCACAATCACGGCAGTAAAGGCCATGAGCGCAAAAGATAATGATGAACCCAATACAAAGTACCAGACAATAAATGTAAGGATCGCCAAACCAATAACGATAGGCACAAAATAGGCCGAGATCCGGTCAGCAAAAGCCTGAATTGGCGCCTTGGAACCCTGGGCTTCCTCGATCAAGCGGATAATTTGGGCCAATGTTGTTTCCGCACCAACACGCGTCGCTTCGAACTCGAATGAACCGGTTTTATTGATTGTTGCGCCAACAACACCATCACCAACGTTCTTCTCGACAGGCAAACTCTCACCTGTAACCATAGATTCATCAACTGCCGATGAACCCTTGATGATCTTGCCATCAACCGGAATTTTCTCGCCCGGCCGAACCAGAATGATGTCGCCAGTTACCACCTCGTCAATCGGAATATCAGTAGTAACACCATTACGAATAACTCTGGCAGTTTTAGCCTGTAAGCCCATTAATTTTTTGATTGCTTCAGAAGTCTGGCCTTTAGCTCTCATCTCAAGCCATTTACCCAGAATAACAAAGGTGATCAGAAAAGCAGCCGTTTCAAAGTAGAGTTCTGGAATCTTTTCTCCGCCCACCCCAAGCAGCGTCCCGCTCTTAGTTACAAAACTAAAGAAATTGGCCAAACTGTAGAGATATGCCGTTGAAGTACCGATCGCGATCAGGCTGTCCATGTTAAAAGTCTTCATTCGGAGACTTGACATCATCCCTTTATAAAATCCGGCTCCGGCAATAAACTGAACGGGGGTCGAGAGAATAAGTGAAACGATGCCAAAATATGGCGGCAAACTCTCCGCTCCTGGCAGCCACTTGAAGAAATCAAGCAACATAAAGTAGAGCATTGGAAAGCTTAAGATAAAACTAAACCGAAAGCGCTTCCAAAGCGAGCCGATCTCTTTCTTTCTCTTTTCGGCCTCATGCTCCGTACTGCCGGCGTCTATCTCCTCTGCTTTGTAACCGGCTTTTTTAACCGCCTTGATCAGACTTGCTCCCGTTGCAGCTCCGCTATCATATGAGATGATAGCTTTTTCAGCAGCAAAGTTGACATTGGCCGATTTAACACCAGGAACTTTCTTGATCGAGCGTTCGATAATGGCGGCGCAAGAAGAACAGTGCATGCCATAGAGGGACAGGGAGATGATCTTGCTAGACGCACCTCTATTGTCAGCACCGGTGGCAGGCACCGAAACGCTTTGCTGCGCTAAATCATTATCCAGCGCAGAAGCTGAAGCGCCCTCGTTCGTGTTGCCCTCAATCTTTTGACTCCCAAAGGAGTTCAGGAGTCTAGCAAGGTCAGACGGCTTGGCCATTCCCGCAGCCTCAATCTTAGCCGAAAACTTGACCTTGAGCGGCTGATCAGGAAGAACAAGTTCATCTCTGACTGTGATGGTATCGTTATTGACTGAAACAGTGCGAGCAGTATTGGTTTTAGACAGCTCAAAATTATCGCTGTTTGTAATTTTGGCTTCATACCCACTATTTTTAACTGCAGCAACAATTTGCTCAGGCAAGGCCTTACGTAGATCAATCTCCAATTCACCAGTGCCTTTTTCGCTTGATATTTTGATGTTTTTAGCCCCGGGCAACTTTTCTAGCCCTGCGGCAATTATTTTTTCGCATGATCCACAGTGCATTCCGTCGATCTTGAGTTCAACTTTGGTCATAATATGCGTCCTTGCTTGTTCTGAATGTTTAATTGTCTTGTTCCCATCTGGAATATTCAGTGCAGCGATCACTCTTCGGCAAGCGGGTGATCTGTTCCCCTCAGTGCATCAGCAATTTCATAAAGATCGATTTCCCTCTCTGCCTCAACACTTACAGACCCATTGAGGTTAACCACGGCGTCAGTTACGCCGTCAATCTCACGTAATTTCATGCTGACCAATTTGGTGCAGGCCGCACACTCAAAGCTGCCCACAAGAGAGAAGTTTAACGTCGACATCGGTTCCTTTCGTTATTTTCTACCTACACCTAGGGTATAGGTAGACATGGAGTTTGTCAATACCTTTGAGGGTAAGAAAATGTTGTTGCTAGACCACTGTTAGTGTCCCACGCGGGACGCCCATTGCACAGGTGATATCGTAATTGCCCTTCTTGGTCGGAGTAAAATTAAATGTAATTGTTTTGCCCTGCTCCAAAAGTTCGGGTTCGTCCACTAAACCCGGGATCATGATAGTACTCATACATCCCACCCCGTCAACCTCGGCCGCAACCTCGAATCGAACCGGCTGATTGGCCTTGACAGTAAATTCATTCGGATAAATATCACTGTATTGAGACAAAGTTGACTCAGAGAAAGAGGTTTTCACGACCTGTATCTTGTCAGTGCTTGGAGCGGAATCAGACTCAGCCAAAGGTTTGGGCTGTGTACTAGAAGCAGGTTCTGTCTTGTTCTGTTGAGTCGAATTAGGCTTCGCAGCACCTGTCTCTGACTTGGATTGATCTTGCCCCGAGTCAGTTTGAACAGGCGTTTGACTTTGGGTGATAGAGGGTAGGTCTGATTTTTGTCGGGACGAATCGGTATCAGCGGGCAGAGAAGCACTCTTGTCGTCAACCACCTTGAAGCTTCCGCGGTACATGCCCATGGAACAAGAAAACTTAAAAGTGCCGGCTTCTCTTGGTGTAAACTCGATAATGTTTTCGCCGGGTTTCAGGGTCTTTCTGATCGCGAACTTAGAAAACGATATGCTAGCGGCACAGGTTTGACTGTCCACGGAATTGATAACCCACTTAACCGGCACACCTTTATTCACAGTGAAGCTATTTGGCGAGTAACCGTCCGCATCCTGGGTCATGTTGACAACCTGGACACCATTCTCGTTCTTCGCCGTCGAATCACTACTACTACCGCCTGAACCAGCAGAACTGCCAAGAGAGGGCAACTTCCACCCCGTTAAATTCCACCCGTTGGCGAGGTTAAAAAACGCCAGGGCAACGACCAAGAGGCCGGCGAACTTAAAGAATCTTTTAGCAAAGGCTCCCTGGATTACAGATGTTAGACCGCCAATACCCAAGAGGCCCGGGGCCGTTCCAAGGGCAAAAACTCCCATTATCGCCGCCCCTGACCAAAAACTACCCGTGCTCATAGCATACAACTGCATGGCCTGAGTAAAACCGCACGGCAGGAAAAATGTTAAGGCTCCGGTAATCAATGAGTTGGTGTGGCTATATTCCTTTTGATGGCGCCCGCTCAGCCCGAAAAATCGACTGATGCTTGAGGGCAAGGTTAAGCCGCTGCTAGACAAGCGCGGAAATATCTCTGTCAACTGAGCACCGAGCGCAAGCATCACCAGACCAACGGCAATGGTAAGAAAACCAAGTGTTGGGCTGGAAAGCTGAAAAGCCTTGCCGGCCAAACCGATCACCCCGCCCAAAACGAAATATGAGATGGTGCGGCCCAAAACGAAGAAAATATGGGGGCGAAATTTTTGAGCAGGAGTCGCCTCGGGGTGCTTTTCTGAAAACCTGGCAGATATACCCAGGACCAAGCCGCCCACCAACGCCATACAAGTAGAAATTCCAGCTGTTAGACCGACCACAAGCACAACTGCCAGACTTGACGGCTTATCACCGCCGCCAACATTGATATTACTAAGTCCGAGCTGCCTGGCGACAAAGTAAAGCAGCAACAAAACAACAAAAGCATATGCTAAATCGCGATACTTGGCTGGATCGCGGCTTATCCAATCCTTCGAGTCATCAACTCCAACTTCATAGCCAGCCTCTCTGACTGCTGCCCTGACCTCACTCATATCGAGCGATCCGCGAGTATATATCTCAGCCTGACTCTTCTTGTAGCTAACGTGGACATTTTTGACGGCAGCAATCTCTTCAAGTTTCTCAGTGATCAAAATTTCGCATGACCGGCAATGCATTCCCCTGATCGGAACAGTGACCTTGCCAGCCTGACTTGAAGCATCTCTGTTGCCCAAAAAATCATCAACCATCCCTGATTTACTTGAACTGAATTTGTTTTTCTTTTTTGATGACATGATCTCCCCAATGACTACTTACTTGTTTGAAAGTCTTCCGACTCTTAGTATCTCTGTGATCATTTTCTGTTTTCGCTCCTCGTTATTGGTTTTCATGGCATTTTTGAAACAGGTATCGAGGTGCCCTTCCAATAATTGTTGGTTGGCGGATTTCAGGAGGCCCATGACCGCCATGTTCTGCTGCATAATATCGATACAATACTCGCCGTCTTCCAACATCTTTAATATTTTATCGATATGGCTTCTTGCCTTCTTGAGGTTGATAACAGTCTTCTCGTGTTTTTTGTCCATCTTCTTCCTTGTAATATTTGTACACCTACCTATGGTAGAGGTGTTTATAGATCCAATGATAACATGCGAAGAAAATTCGGTCAAATCCGTGCCTGTTTATACTATTCGGAAAACGCCCCCCTTCTGTTACAATAGGATCCAGTGAGATTGGAAGGAATATTCATATGAAATTCGACCCGGTACCATACATCATCGGAGTTGTGGCCATAGTTATAGCTGCAATTATTATTGTATTTGCCGGAAAGAGTGACAACACCGGGTCAGCAAATACTCAGCAGATCGCCGAAAAAGAAAAGGGCGGCGAACCAATAATTGCCACAGACGAGACAACTTTTCTTCTAACTCCGAAAGAAAAAATTAAGCAAAAGACAATCAAAGTAGCCAATAACGGCAGTGGCGCACTCGTTTTGTCAGCATTTGAGACTTCGTGTAAATGTGTTACGGGCCAGTTTAGCAAAGCATCCGAAGACGGGCCGGATTTCTTTGGGCGCAACAAAATCAACTGGTCGATTGCCCTGCCCCCAGATGAAGAGGGCCTGCTTTCGATCAGGTTTGACGAAAAAACATTCAACTGGACTCGGCCCAGCGACCAATTCGTAACATTCAAAACGAATGACCCCAACAACCCCGAAATAAAAGTTAGCTTTTTGACTGATCCAGAAAAAGTAAGGCAACAAACAGAAACGAGTGAAAGCGGAGACACGGCTGTTACCCCAAACATGCTTGAGCAGCTTAAAGAAAGCGGGGCCCTTGATCAAGAAAACGGTACTACTTGGCCCGAAGAGTAAACTTAAACTAAAAAAGTCGGCAGTTTCTTGCCGGCTTTTTTAGTTTGGAGAACTACAAGGTAACCAGAACCCCCTCGACACGCACCTTTTCCTTCCCCTGCGCAACCAGCTTCGCCTCCGCCATCAGCTCTGAGACTTCATCGGCACTACTCGTCAAGACAATAATCACGAAGGGATTATTGGCAGAGAATAAATTGTTGAACCCGTGATCACCGAGGGCAATTGAGACAGAAATTTCAAGCTCTTTTTGAGCATAGTCGGCAGATAGGTACTTGCGGCTAACGGTGAACCCTGCCGGGAGCTCGGGCAAGGCCGAGTAGTCGAATAGACCCGTACCATCGTAGTACGCAACCCGAGCAGTGTGAAGACCGCTTGGCCGGTGCATTTCGCCAATTGAAATATGCCCCTTGTACGGAACCTTGATATTGGAGGACAAGGAGTTAACCCACTCTCGGCAATATTCATCGGCATATTCAGGATCGAGTCCTTCTTGTTTGGCGTACAGTTTCGCCGCTCCGCACTCCTCGTGAGTATAGACTCCGGTAGCACCGGCTGCCTTGAAAACCTTCTCTGCATCCTCAAGATTGAGCAAGATGCCGGAACCAGCCAGGTGAATTCCACCGGGTGTTCCCTCATCGATACAACGGATGCTCCTGTCACTGGATTCAAAAGCCCGGACGATACCAGATACTGAATCAAAATATTTTTGCGCCCCATTCTCGATAATCTTCTTGATCTTAGATTCCTCTACCTGCCAAAGTTCGCCGACGGCAGTGTGACTCATCGCTGCTCCTTCTATTAACTTGTACTGGAAGTATTATAGCCAATTAAGGACCTCAAAGCCAGTAAAAAGAAAAGCCCGGGCAAAAGCCACGGACTAGACGGATAACCAATCCCATACCATATTTATGCGTTTATATCAAACCGCTTACCTGACGAACTATGACCGCTAAGCAAATCGTTGCCAGATGTGATAGAATTATCAGCTTTTAATCAAAGGAGTGAAGATGATAAAACTTTTTGATTTGTTCACAGATAACAGGGCTGGGGCAAATAAGGACATCGAAGCAATAAAGATAACAATACGAGCCTATGATCAGAATGAAGCAGAATATAGCGATTACCATCTCGACAGAATCCTTGGAATCAAGAGTAACACGATAGAATCAAAAATTCGCCAAAGGTCTTTGAGTCAAAAATACGGATTCGAACAATTTACATATCAGGGCACTCCGTATGGCTACATCCGTGAGCTCCTCCAGGTTACAAAGCCTGGAAGCGATGACATTTTTTACGATCTTGGATCTGGATATGGCCGGCTTCCCTTATATGGCGCAATCACCACGGAGGCAAAATATATTGGGGTTGAAATTGTCGCCGAACGAATAAGGATGTGCCAGCAAATCAAAAGCAGGTTCAAACTCAGTAACGTTGAATTTATCCAGGACAACGTGCTGAATGTCGATTATGCTGACGGAACCATCTTCTTCCTCTTCAATCCATTCGCCGAGCCAACACTAGAGCGAGTTGGCAGAGAGTTAGAACAGATTGCCAAAAGAAAAAAGATCACCATTGCCACATGGGGAGGCAACTCAGACGACTATTTCTGGCAACAATCATGGCTTGAGTCAGCTTACAAAGGAAAGAGAATTATCATCTTTAAATCACTCTAGATATTAGTGGCCTGCGATAGACAGTACCCGCCACTATTTATCTAACGGCCTTGTAACGCTTTGTATCATAATCACATTTCCTTAAATCTTGTTATAATAGAGATGGTGGAAAAAGATGAAGTCAAATCCTGCAACAAACACGATGAAGCATAAGATAGCCTGGCTATTACTTGGCCACTTCATGTTAACCCACTCGGTCGCACTAAGGTGCGACTTTTTGTTTAATAATTTCCGTTAAAACTATGAGCAAAAAAGAAATAATTGTCTTCTCTATCCTATTTCTCACTCTTGCATTTCTCACTTTTGACACACTATTCTATTCACTCACAAGGAAGCATTCTTATCAGTTCCTCAGCCTAAAGACGATGAGTACCCGAGTCTTTAGCGTCAACACCCGGTGCAGCAATGAATCTCCAATCAAGAATCTATCAAAAGCAAATGATCCCAGCCTGAAACAGCTTGGACAGCTCCAAAATACCTGCGGCTCGTTTGCCTCGCGGCAAATAATGATATACACAGACATCCCCAAGGACGAAGAGACCGCCAGAAGAAACGGAGCGAAGATGGCTAACACACTGAAACAGTTTTCGGAGTATGGCGTCTCGCCAATAGTCATGGCAGAGCCAGTTACCGATTGGGGCGTGATAGATATCGAAGCATTCAAGAACGGTCAATTTGACAATAGCCTGGCCACTTATTTCTCCACAATAGCGCAAAGCAATGTTGCAGATGACCAAATGGGAGTCTGGGTGCCTTTTCCGGAGGCCAACCTTCCCTACTGGAATAGAACAAATGTCAAACCGAACGACTTCGCTCCGGTAGCAAATCGATATCTAGGCATTTACAAAAGAGCATTTCCGGCAGCAAAGGGCAGCGTGCTACTGAATTCGGCAACCTACGAGTCACCCGATTTTCAGTGGAACGAGGAAAAATATATTAGTTTAGCCAAATATGCGGAACACCTCGACAAAACATTGGTCGACAGCTTTGGGTTGCAAGGCTTCCCATGGTCACCGCCAACCACATCAGGCGGAGGACAATTGCATGCTTACAACTTTCTGAATTACAAGATTGCTCAAGAAGCTGCCGATATCATTGGCACAAAAAACATCTGGTTCAACACCGGCACCTTCTCGCAGAAATACACCCTCGACCCGATAAACACAGTCCGGGTAACACCGCTGCAGAGAATGGATATATTGAATGATATCTTGGGGCAAGCAAAAAAGTTAAAGGAGGGTGGCTATAATGTTTCAATAAATATCTATTCGCCAGATAGGAGTGATGACATTGAGGCAACAGATTGGTCGTACTTGAGCAAAGACAACGACGGATCGGTTAAACATGAGTCAATTCTAATCGACTTCGTCTCTAAACTTAATCAGAATAAAATTGGAGTCTCGTTTTACAACGATCCAGTCTAAAAAGGAGAACAATGAGCTTTGAGCAATACCATGAACCAGCAAATGAATTATCGGATGCAACTCGGACATTCGCCCGTATCGTGATCGGTCTGATAGAAGAAGCAGAGGCTATCAACTGGTATGAACAACGAATGTCAGTTGAGAAAAATGAGGACGCGAAAGCGATCATACAAAACGCCCAGAGAGAGGAAATGAAGCATTTTAGCATGGACCTTGAGTTCCTCTTCCGCAACAAACCAGACTGGCGCCTGATATCATCTCACGTCCTTTTTCAGGACGGAGATATCGTCGAGCTGGGTGAGCAGGCCGAAGAACACATGGATGCCGCAGAATAGGACCCGGCTGAGATCAGTGGCATAAAACAAAAGGCGCCCGATGGCGCCTGACGGAGTTAGCGTGTGAATCTAGGGCAAGGTAATGACTGGGCCTTCTGTGCTGTTGATCTTGTCACCAGCCAGAGTGGCACCGGGAATTGTCCGAACAAGTTCGCGAGCAATTTTGATAAGCAGATTCTTGACTTCTTTGCTGCATTTATCCCATGGCTTCTGTTTCTTGTCGGCAAATGATGGAAGAAGAAACAGCTCACCAAGGAGTATCTCTACGTCAATCCTCCCCGCAATGTCACCAAGGTGCCCGTGAACCAGTTCGATCACACTGGTTATAATCTCGTATCGGCTCATCGCCTGGATGTCCTCGCCAATCCCCTCATCTGCACGATCAGAAATTGCCCGAAATGCCTCGGCCAAAGCAACCATCGCCGTCTGGTCGGTATATGGGAACCGGTCATGGCGCTCGGGCGCATCGCCCTGGCTTCGCCTCTGCTCTATGATAGCAGCAAGTTGTGCCGTAACCTCTGCGCTTGGCGCATCAGTACCAGTGACGACCCGCGCGGCCTTGATGTCCTCAACAAGATCAAAAACCAAAGAATCATCAATGGGTGGAATCTCTGTGCCTGTCAATCGCAATCGATCCGATGCGTCGGCAGCGATCTTAGTCGCTCTCGCCATAAACTCAGGTCGCTCGCGATACTCCGGCAACCATGAGGCCAGGTAAATCTCAAGGGCAGTGTGACGCTGACGGAGAAGCTCGTGTTCCTCTACCGCCGGCGTTGCCTCAACTGATCTAAGATCCATACAGTGCCTCCTTCTTGATATTCCATGGCAGTATAGCACAAATTGTGCCCGAGTCCACAAAGAACCCGCCAGGAGAGGCGGGTTAGTGTTCGTCACAAAGAGTGAAAAGATTGCGTCGAGGCGGAGATGTTTCTTCTCGCCAACCGACATTGCCATTCTGGTTAACCTCATCACGCCCAACAATGATCCTGCGGCATACGTCATGGGCAGGACATTTTCCCAGGCAGTGAGAACCCATCTCTGCCGGATCCTTGGGCTTTCGGGCGCATATCCTCGCCCCGGTGTGCCACAAAGCCTGGGAGAGATCGGATTGTGAAAGACCATGCGCCAAAGTAACCCTGCGAACGAATCTGCAAATCTGATCGCTCAGGTATTCTTTGCGTTCATTTGGCCACCATTCAACCAGATCGAATTGCCGAAAAAGCCTCATGACCCAAATATCAACCGGAAACATTGCAACTTGCCGAACCACCTTCCAGCGTTCTTGCTCTTCTGGCCATGGTACATCCTGCATCCAGAGAGTCATAAGAGAGGCGATCTTCTCGGCTACTCCAGGCAAATCATCCAAAACGGGTAATAGCGTCTCTCTGCTATCGCCATGCCGCAAGAAGATATTACGAGGATCTCCCCCATATTCTTCCGCCACGACCTGACGACACGTACACCACCATCCAACTCGTTCGAAATCCCTGGTTGACCCGTAAGGTATAACCTTGGCGAGCAGCTTGAGCTCCTCGTTTGTGCATGACATCAACGGATCGATGATGTTGGGATAATCAGTCACAATCGGCACAGACTTTTTGGCAATGTTGAACGATGTATCGCCAGAACGATTAAGCCAAGCGTAGAAGAAGCGAACCAGGGCCTCGCGTCGCGACAAAGGCTCAATGCCGCACTGGTCTAGCAGCCACCTCTCAGGCTGAATAGCGTGGTTGAATGCTTTAGACCTCCGGTACCAAGCATCGAGCATGAAACGAAAAACACGCAGAGCGCGCTCTTCCTTGAAAATGATATCGCCATTTCTTTTTGTCTCCACTTCCCCACCTCCTCCCAAGCAGAGAACACAAAAAGCGGTTAACCCGCTCCGTTTCGGATTATATCAGAGGGATAGACAATTAAAAGAGCCGGGACTAGATTCGCCCCGGCGCAAATAAGTTTTGCTCACTGCAACGCACAATTGTATCATCAGCACCAACGCGCCCATTCAGATAGTTGTTCCATCGATTTTGAATGAATATGGTGCAATGATCATGTAACGGACATTCGGATAGGCAGTGCATGTCAGCCCTTTGCTTTTGTCTTTCACCTTTGGGCCGTCGATCGCAAATCAAGGCGCCGATATGCCAGAAGCCTTGGGCCAAATCAATGTGCGAGAGTCGATGACGAGCACACAAGCCACACGTGAATTCACAAATCTCGAGAATGATTTTGTCTCGGCTATCACGCCGCCAACTCGAGATAATCTGTGACTGAACAAAGAGTCGCGCAATCCACATGTCTGTTGGGAACAGGGGGATGAGCTTGACCTGCTTCCACACATCTCTGCAAGATGAATTTCCTGGCCAACGCACTTCCTGAAACCAGACACCGATCAGCTGAGCAATCTTGCGACCAATGCCAGGAAAATCATCAAGCGCCTGAATCAAATTCTCTCTATCGCCCTCATGAGTCAAAAAGATATTTCTCGGGTCGCCACCATAGCTCTCAAGTAGGATCTGGCGGCAAGCCAGCCATTGATCGATCCTCTCTGGTTCAGAGTCAGCCAGAGGGATGATTTCCTCCAAAACTTTGCGTGATTGATCGAACATAATCCTACGCGGATCAATTATTCCTGGATGGCTTGACCAGGCCTGAGCCAAGTGATCGCGAAGGACCAGGGCTTTCTCACCATAGCGATTGATCCAACCAAGGAAGAAAAGGTTCAGCGCATGTTCTCGGCTTCCCCTGATTATTCCTGGAGGAAGGTTCATCTCAAATGGCACCAACCCGCCAAGCCCTCGAGACCGCTCGCGCCACGACTTGATAACATGACAAAAGACCGTCAGCGCTCTCTCCTCATCGAAAACAAGAAGAGGATTGGTTATCTTCACTCTCTTTCCCCCTCTCAAAATGAAGAAAGAGTGGTCCTCCACTCCTTGCTGCCGATTGTAGCAGGTTTAAAAACAAAAAAAAGAGAGGGCGGCCACTGGGCCAAACCCTCGTAACAATCAGCGAACGGCGGACAATACGGCCTGATGAGACGCAGCCTCATCAGAGGTAATCAGAATTTCCAGCCTCGTGCGCACGGCCGGCAAGAGAACAATTGCTCTCTCTCTGTCAACAATTTCAATTAAACCATCAAGATGCGGAAGCAAATCATCTAAAACATCAAGCAGCTTAATGAAGGCCCTGGCAGTCTCTGCCTTCATAAACGGTGACTGCTTTGCACTCTCGCCGTGAGTCTTGAAGAGACTAATCATCGACTTAAAGTAGGTAAACAATGACCAGATTCCCCCAAGCGTATTCCTTCGAAATGCCGCCTTGATTGACTTCCACTCTTCCCTCATCTGATACTCAGGGTCAAGCATCAAGTCAAGCATCTGGTCGCCACCTGTGTTCTTACACGCTAGATGCAACCTAACCATCTTTTCAAATGCAGGCACCTTGAGACGCTCCGCTACAGCCTTAGCCAACCAGCGGAGAAGGTCCTCTTCACCAAGACCGTCGGACTGCAAACGCGCAAGTTCAACGGCTATGCCATAAGCCACCTCTTGAACTTCGGCTGCCTGCCTGATACGCTCGGGCAACTCACTGAACGCAAGGGCGTGGCGCATCTTCTCCTCGCTGCGCCCCATACGCCGGGCAAACGCGGCGACGGACATTCCGGCAAGCGACTTTAATACTCGGTAATATTCGGCATAACTCAACGCCTCCTCGCAGATAGGAACCGCTTGGTGATTGTTCTCGGCGTACTGAATATTCAGTGCCTCCTCGGGCGAGATGTTAACGTAGATCTGAGCAGGAAAATAGTAGCCCTCCGGTGCGTCCTCCTCCTGGTGGCGAGCATAACACACACCTGGAGCTTCTTGGTTGTGCTCCTTCTTGCAAGCCGAACACCCCCCAAACCAATTCCGTTTCATGGCTCGAATGCGGCATTCGCCAGCCAAGAGAATAAAGACAACGATCCTTCCGTCCGGCAACGTAACTTGCCTCATATCATCGAGAGTCAAGGACCTAGAAAGCTCTTTCACCCTGACTTCATTGAACACCGACAGGTAACACAGCGTCTGCTCAACAGAACAACAGTACACCGCCGGTCTATATATGAGCCCATTCAGAGCAATGTCATCGCCGAGCTCTTCTATCCTCTCCTTGGGGAAAGTTTTTCTTGGCTGTGGCAAGACATTAATCTGATCGAAAGACAGCCAATCATGAATGACTCGCCGCCTGACCCCATCCATAGCCATAGCAAGCGGGGTCGATTTTCTACGATGACCACTACCATTGGATGAAGCGGGAACACGAACCGCAACACCCGCAGGTTTGTGACCGTTTCCGTTCCCGTTGCCAGAAGAGGCGCCCTCCCCTGACACAACCGCCACCTTACGAGTGCTCATTTCCCGCTCCCCTCTATGGCGCTCGAAGCATCATCCGCATCTAGCATTGCAGAAGGTCATCGCGAAAATCAAGCGACTTATCCACAAGAGCTTAAAGAGAACTTATTTTATTGGCCTTGGCCCTCGCAGCCAGAGAAGGTAAAGGCAAACGCTTGGAATCGCCCCTCTATCACCTTGACACTGAGTGTGCCTTGAATTAATTTGTCACTCTTTAAGGCCCTGTACATTCTAGGCTCTTTTATGATCAACTCGCTGTTAGATAGGTCTGCGCCCTTAATCTCATCAGGAATCGGTTTGCCATTCAGCTTTACTTCTAGCTTTGTCAGACCATCGAGTGCCGACAAGACAACATTAACCTCGGTCGCATGAAAGTCCAAATAAAGCGTGGAATCAGGACCAGCTGATTGGACATACTCCGGAGTGGCCAAAAACTCCCCAGCGAGAGCGACCGAATCCCTGGATATCACTTCTGGTTTTCTGTATTCAAAAACAATGTCATACCAGTATCCGCCGTCGTTACTAAGGTTTCCTCTGGCATAACCACAATAGAGTTCTGGTGTCGGCCGGAAGCAAACAGCCCCAGGTTCTAGTTCGTCATATACTATCGGAATCTCTGCATAGCCCTTGTCGCCAATCCGGTGTCGAACAAGCGCCTGAATTGCGGACTCAGTTTCGGCGTAATTTCCTTCACCAAAATGAGAAAAAACAATGTCTCCGTCGGAAGAGATCAAATATTTTGCTGGCCAATAATGATTAGCAAAGTTGTTCCAGTTGATGTAGTCGTTGTCCAGAACAACCGGCCACTCGATTTGAAGATCAGAGATGGCTCTTTTCACGTTCTCCGGATTTTTTTCGAAACCAAATTCCGGCGTATGGACACCAATAATCAAAAATGGTTTATCCTTATATCTTTCCCACCATCGACGCAGATACGGCATGGTCCGCAAACAATTGACGCAAGAGTAAGTCCAGAAATCAACAAGAATAATTTTTCCTCGAAGATCATCGCTCCGAAGTGGAGCAGAATTGAACCATACATCTCCGACTATATCTGGCATTCTAGTCATAGCGGCCAATTATATCAAATTGCTTCACGCAAGTATCAGATTCTACCTCGCCAATTTTGGGAGCCTCTTTTCCCTCGATACCAATTAACTATTTGGTAGAAAAGCTTTCCAATTCGGTGAAATGGAAATTTGCCGGCTATCTCAATCTGACGTTCAGCCTTTTTTGCAGCGCCTCTTTTGTCTCGGTTTTTTGGCATTTTCCTCCTCATTCAAAAGGTACTCTCCTGAGTCAGGATGACAAGAAAATTGCCCCGTCATAGGCTTCGGCCGAAGAATAGATGTGGGCTAGCCCCTTCCAAAAGCGCCTTTTTTTGCGCTATGCTTAACTCAAACTACGGAGCAACCACAAATGATCAAATCGATAAACAAGAAAATGATTTTGGCGCTGTTCTCTGTTGCCTGGATTATTTTTGTTGTCCTTAATTACTTCCTTGCATTCGGCTCTGCTGGTGACCCCAAGACAGCGATACGCTCAAGCCACTCATACTATTTGGATGCAGCAAAAAAACTAATCGACTTTGATTTGCTTGACGGCGGAGGAAAATTATTTAACCCCAATCCGATCATCAGCGTTGTGATATTGACTCTTTGCTCCTATCTAATGGTCTATATTTGGCTGAAACACAAAGGACACAAAAACCTACAGATAAACACTACAACAAAAATTATTTTTCCAATCTTTTATCTATCGTTTTTGATCACGTTTCTCTCCTGGGAGGGATACTTCCACCTCAACGATCCTGTTGTTTACCGCGGTATAATCCCATATAGCTTGGGCGTCTTTCTGTTCATCTTTTTAGCTACGTTATTAATGACTTCAGCTGGTAGCAAGATAGCTAGAGCACTAAGTTGGCACAGAGAGGAATCCGATGTCTTAGAGAACCTCATCTATTCATTCGGATTTGGAGCTATTGCAACGATATTTTTGATTTTTTTTCTGGGCATAACTGGCCGACTCGACACTCTCGCTATCTCGATCATGTTTGCCGCAATCGCCCTCTTCTGCCTCAAAGAAATAAAATACTGGATCGGTGCCGCACTAAATACCCCGCTGTCAATTAACACAAGTTTTTTTAGCCCCGCTGTGCTTCTCCTTATGGCGATAGTTATTGTTGCCAGCCATAACTATCTTGAATTATTGCGGCCGATTCCAATTGGCCACGATGAGCTTCAGGCCTATCTGAACACCCCAAAGACCATCGCCGAGACAGGCAGACTACCTCTTGATTTGCGCAACTATGCCTGGGAGATGCTCACTTCAGCCTCATATGCCATAACTAACAGCGCCGCCATGGCAAGGGCGCTCTCGGCGACGGCAGGAATATTTACTACGCTCTCGATTTTTCACATCGTTTCGCTGTATTGTCGGCGCAGAGGCTTTGGCAAAGAAGAACGAGGAACCTATCCCATCCTTGCTGCCGCTCTTTTCTACATGATGCCAATGGTTGTATTTCAGTCATCTACCGATATCAAGGTAGACCTACCTGCAACGTTCTTTGCCCTTCTTGCCATAAACAGTTTCTGGAAGTGGCAAGAATCAAAGAAAGAGAGCGACCTGTTTGTCGGTCTCTTCCTGCTTGGTTTTGGTTTTGCCATCAAGCCAACACTTATCCTGCTTGTCCCACCAATAGTTATTTTCCTTATCTACTCCATCATTAAATTGCGCACAAGAGCTAGCCACGCACTGGCAATCATAGCAATATCAATACTTCTCTTCTCGATTTCATCCGTACCGTTTGTCCTTAGCAGGAAGGCGCACGCAAAAAAAGTCAACTACTTCATGCTTGGGTATTTGAATGGCCCGCTCTTTGATCTTCACCAAATCACAAGCAAGGATAGAGTTGCCCAGACAGCAGCGGACAAGACAGATATGGAAAAATCTCTGCTCTCACTACAAACAAGTAACCGAACAGAACTCACTCGCTACTTTGGCGAGAGCAAAAACATCATCAACTTCCTGCTGCTACCATTTAATATAACCAACAACGCAAATGTCTCTGGCCGCTATATTGACATCGGTTTTGTATTCTTGGCCCTAGCACCAATACTGCTCATTCGACCAAAGGAAGAAACCGATAAAAGCACGAATGACTACTTGTTTAAACAAGTAATTATCATGTCGGCGATATACTGGATTGCTTGGGCGTTCACTGCATCTGGCATCATTTGGTATGGTTTGCCAGGTTTTCTCTTCCTGCTTATCTTGGTTGTCGAGTCGCTACGGTCATGCAGACAAAGCCGATACAAAATTCTTGGTATTTTTGCCACGACGGCCATCATCGTCTGGCTCGTTTCTACACTCTTGCTGCGTACCGCTTGCGTTGCCAGACAGAGCATCTGCATCGACAGGCTTACGCTGTCATATGCACGAGGCAGCATTAATAGTGAAGAGTACTTAGAGCAAACTCTGCCCCGCTTCTATCCGATTATTCAAACGATTAACGCCGACATAACTCAACATGCCGCAAATCCACCTAAAGTCTATGTCGTTTCCAAGTATTTGAGATATTTTATAGCTGATAACGATACCACCGTCTATGAAGATGATCTATCAACTTTCATCAAGCTACATCAAGCCAAGGATTACGACAGAACCATCAGACTGCTCAAAGATGCGGGATTTAAATACATTGTCTACGGCAGAAACGACGTTGCGTTCTTTGGCAACTCGACCGAAATAGAAACGGTCAAAGATGATTTTTCGAGCTTGATTCTAGACAATCCCGACAAAATAAAGGTCCACATCAACAATAGAGCCAACGGAATTTTATTTGCTGAAATTCTGTAACCGCCAGGCTTGGCGCAGAGATCGTTTTTTGGCATAATGACATGCTATGCAATTTTTCCAACGGCATTTGTTCATTTTTTTAATATTATTGGCGCTAGTTATAAGCGTTGTGGTTTTTACCAAAAAAAATCAACCGACCACGTCCCAACAAGATCAGCAAAACCAGCTCTCCCCTCAGCCCCAAAATGAAATCAAGGATGAAACAATAGCGCCGCCAAAATCCAGCCTCGTCGAGCCAACGCCAAACTTCATAGCAAGGATCACCAAAAAACCATTCGGCATCTATGTCACTCCTCGCGATTCACCAGTTGCGCCAGAGCATTTTACCGGCTATCACACAGGGGCCGACTCCGAATATGACGACGTAGCGAGCGATGTAGTGGTGAACTCAATTGCTGATGGTGAGGTAGTGCTTTCTCGAACAGCACAGGGTTATGGCGGAGTTATGGTAATTCGCCACCTTATCAATCATAATAATTATCTCGTTTTGTATGGCCATCTTGAGCCGAAGAGCATGCTCCAATCAGGACAGAAGGTATCAAAGGGAGACAAGATTGGAATTTTGGGAGATGCTTTCACGAGTGAAACGGACAACGAGAGAAAGCATCTTCATCTTGCGATCTTGAAGGGAGAGAGAGTCGATCTGCGCGGATATGTTCAAGATCAATCTCAGCTGGACGGATGGTATAACCCAAAAGATTTTCTTGAAGAGAACTTTGATGGTAGAATTGCTAAGTAAGTACCCAACTAACAAGGTTTAGTACTATGAGCGTCGCACTGGACAAACTCGCATTGATAGTATCTGCAATCACCAGCCCATTTTTAGTTGTATCGTTTTTCTGTCTACTCATGGTTAGGCGCTACTCAACCACCCCAGAAGAGATGCTACTGTGGGGTAGCACCTTCATCGCCATTTCAATAATAATTCCGCTCGCCTACATCTTTCGCGAGGTTAGAGCTGGTCGAATCAGCGACATGCACATCAGAATAAGAGAGCAACGAATAAAACCGTTTTTGGTTTCGATCGGAAGCACTCTGATGCTCCTGGTAATTTACTATACTCTAGGTGTGCCCAGGGAGCTGCTTGCCATGCTAGCAGCAATATTGGCTAATGGTATAATTTTTCTCTTTATCACGCGTTATTGGAAGGCAAGCATTCATCTTGCGGCACTTGCCGGCACGATCACGATGACATCGCTCCTGGTTGATCAGAAAATAACCCTTATTTTTGTTCTCTTGCCCATCGTCGCTTGGGCCAGAATGCGACGAAATCGACATACGCTCTGGCAAACAGCAGTGGGAAGCTTGATCTCGCTCGGAGTCACCTTCATAATCATAAGAACCTTCCAGTAATAATTGCACTTGGGAAGTTATCTATGTAGAGATATCTCTTTTGGCAAAGCAAAGACCGCCGAGAGCTGTAAACAAAATGATAGTAGACCCGAATACCAACAGAGTTAGGCTGTCCACCCGGTTATCCATCAGCGCAGCGTTGGCATCAAAATAATGAAAGAAAGAAAAATACTTCAGATCGCCAAAATTATCTTTTAGATTGGCGACAAGGTTTAGAACATACATCCCCAAAATAATGCTGATCGAGACAAAATATACCCGGCCCTTTTCAGCAAATAGCGTCGAGGCAAACATTGCCAGGCTTAATATCGACCAACCGAAGAGAAACCCCACTAGCGCCATTTTGTGATAATTGGACAAGCTATAATCAAAGCCGTAGGCAGCAGCAAGCGGCACAGCAATATAAACAGAAACAAGCACGAAGACGGCCAGAGCAAAAAGACCGGAGAGATATTTGCCAAAAAAGATCTTTGTCCTTGATATTGGCTGAGAGAGGAGGAGTTCGATAGTTCCTTTTTCGACCTCTCCAGCAATCGCGGCCCCGCCCCAACCGACCAACAGCGAGATAACCAAGATAGGCCAAGTGAAGGAGTATTGCTCCATCGCTAGGAAGTTCTCAAACTTGCTAAAGGCCAGGCCTGGCGATTCGATTCCGAATGCCTTCATCAGCTCAGGCGGATACGCATCCATCAGCTCCTGGAGCTTCGCTCCCTGGGATTGTATCCCCGGGAACATTGAGGCATAAAGCCAAACCAGAAAAGCACCAATTACCACGAAAATAATCAGTGATGTCAGTCTGTCTTTGATCGTCCGCCAAAATATTGCTACCACCGTTAGTCCTTCCTGTAAAACTCCATAAAGATATCCTCAAGGCTAGCTCTTTCTATCTCCAAATCTTTCAAGTCGTAGTGGCCAAGCTTTTTGACCAGTGGGTTAATATCTCCCCGGACATGTGCTTCGATCATATTTTCGCCAGTCTTCGTCACCGTCACTGTCTCGCCCAGATCCACTTCAACAGGTTGATTGAAAGAGGCTTTGACTTTATACAGCCTTTTGTTTTTAATGTTGTTAATCGTATCGATCTCAACCATTGCTCCGTTTTTGATGATGCCAACCCGATCACACGCAAGCTCAACTTCATGAAGATAATGGGAGGACATAAAAATGGTTGCTCCTTCCTTCTTTGCCTCCAAGAGTAAGTCATAAACTGTATTTTGAAGCAGTGGATCAAGTCCGACAGTTGGCTCATCCAAAATAATCACTTTCGGCCGATGAGCGAGAGCAAGAATAAGGCCAAGCTTCTGTTTGTTGCCAGATGACAGATTCTTGGCCCTGACCTTAACATTGAAGTTCAATCTGTCAATTAATTTTGAGGCATCCGTCGCACAACCGCGGAGCTTCTTAACCAGATTGATGTGGTCCGCGCCAGTCCAGTTGCCATAGAGGCGCACATCACCGGAGAGGTAACCCACCTCCCTTTTGACATCGACACTCTGACTAACAGAGTCCTTGCCCATAATTGTGATACTCCCGCTCGTTGGTCGAATAAAGTCAAGCAAACAACGGATAGTAGTCGTCTTACCGGCGCCATTTGGTCCCAAAAAACCAAAGACCTCTCCCCTCTCAATCTCCAGGGAGACACCATTGACTGCGGCAACTTTGCCGTAATTCTTCTTGAGATCCTTTATGACAATCGTTTTCATCATTTCTCATCATAACAAAAAAGGGTTCAAGCGAAAATATAGTTGTGATATAATTAGTTAAAGTTTACATTTGGAGGAGTCATGTCAAAGATCGCCATCGTTTTAATCGTTCTATTTTCTTTCGCTGCCGGTTTCGGCGGCGGTTGGGTTTATGACCTAACACTGGGCAAGGAAACCGCCACGGTATCCACAACGACGGATACAGCAACTACCACTGGTACAACTGCTGCCAAAGCACAAACTCTTGAGGAGTGCCTGACCGAAGTCTGGGGTGCCGACAAATACGCTGCCATCAGCGCCAACTCTAACTTGGCAACAACTGACGATAACTTGGCAGCTCTTAGGTGCTACAAGTAGAGATATTAAAAATGCAAAAGTTAAAGCACAAAATGACAATTCAAATCTCAAAAACTCTTCTGGGTTGCACCATCCTTTTTCTGTCATTACTCGCTTCGAGACCAGCTTTCACTCTTGCAGAGAGCGACAACGCCGCCCTCGGACCGGAGCTGGCAGCATGCTTGAAAGAGAAGATGGGCGAAGAAACATACGGTGCTATTAAGTCGGGCGTCCGACAAGCCACTTCTGACGAGAGCAAAAAGGGCGAAGAATGCTTTGCCAAATTTGGCTCACCGCTAAAGAAAAGTGGTCAAAAAAAATCAAAAGCCGAGTTCTCCGACAAAACCAAAACATGTCTTGCGCAGGCATTAGGCAGCGATTATGAAAGTAAGCTGCAAAATGCTGATAGCACAACAAGAGCCAAAGCCCAAAGTTGTTTCGGGTCTGAGGGAGATGAGAGTAAAAAAATTCCCGACTCCGTCAAGAAATGTGTTATCCAAAATGCCGGTGAGACCGAGGCGAATAAGATGTTTGCCGGAGAGAGACCGAGCGAAGATTCAGAGATCTACAAAAAACTCGACGGCGCAGGGTGCTTCAAAAGCTTCCAACATGGTGGCAGTAAGGGCAAGATGGAAGATGTGCCAGAGGAAAAACGCTCTTGTATTAAAAAGATTATGGGCGACGAAAACAACGAACCGACAGACGATCAGCGGCAACGTGTCGGAAAAGAATGCTTTGGCGGACAAAAAGAGGGTGATTCTTCCCGGCAAAAGCTACCCTCCAATGTCGAAAGCTGCCTCAAGGAAAACGTTGGCTCTAGCTACAGGGACAAATCACCCGAGACCATGTCTGCCGAAGAAAAAGATAAAGCGAGTGAGTGCTTCAGCAAAAACAACTTTCAACCGGAAGGATCAAACCCGAGAGGAAAGGCCCCGAGCATGTCGGAATCAACCAAGTCATGTGTTGAGGGCATAACCGGACAGTCTATCTCTGGCTCGATGAATTTCACTGACGATGTCAAAAACAAGATCAACAGTCAATGCTTCGGCGGCAAAGCCGACACAATAACCGGCGAGGGTGGAGCAAGGGGCAAGTCTCAAGACGAACAAAATAGCTGTGTCAGGAACATAGTCGGTGATAGTCCCGGCCCATACACCGGCACAATAATGGATCGCCTGAATACGGAGTGCTATACCGAGCAACAAACCGAAAAAAATGATAATCCGCGTGCCACGTCAGATAGTCAGGCTTGCGTTGCGCGTCTTTCTTCTGACACCTCTATCCAGATGTCATATGAAGAAAAACAAGCACAAATCAACAAAGAGTGTTTTTCCAATCTTAATTACGGCAAGGCCAAAGACGAGGCTTATGATAGCGGCCAAACAGGTGGAGCCCCTGGCTCAAGCGAAAGAGGCAGCAGACCGGAAGAGTCAGCAAACAGGTCCAGGCCAGGCGGCTGCCAAGACGACGCTTGCGTTCAGCAATATTGCGCCGCCAATCCTGGCGCATGCGGCTCCCGCTAACAATTCAATGTGACAAACAATCAAAAACCGCCTCAAGGCGGTTTTTGATTACCTGAGACAGGCATGGTCACCAACATACCCCTGACAAACATCCAAACCTGTACACGCCAGGCACAAGCTAGTGGAATCAGCAAAAAGACATCAACTAGACAATTGAAAAAAGTACTGCTAAAATTCTAGGGTAATTGACAAGGAGTACTATGGAAATACTAAGAAATATGTGGCGCCGCAAGTTTCGTACGTTTTTAACAATTTTCGGTATTACTATCGGAATTTTCGCTTTCACTGTCATGGGATCGATGGCACTCAAATTTCAGAAAATGATTGATGGTGGCAAAAGGTATATCACTGGCCAGATCACAATTGTACCCAAAGGGTCCAACTTCATGGCTGGTGGAACAGGTACGCTCCCCGTCGATACGCTAGAAAAAATTGCCAAGACAGAGGGAGTAGAGGCAGTTGGCTCCAGTGTCGAACTAGCCCTAGACGAACCGGACCCGGATAATCCAACCGGCGGCGGCTTCAATGTGGGTCCCCCACCAACTATTGAGGGAATGGATCTTAATTCCTCATACGAAAACCGCAACTGGAAAACTCTCGATGTCAAAGAGGGCCGCATGCTGAAGAAGGGCGACCCGGATGATGTTGTGGTCTATGGTTCAAGCGTGGCTATAGACAAAAAGGTTAAGGTTGGCGAAAAAACCAAGATTCGTGGCAAGGATTTCACTGTTATAGGAATCCTCGAAAAAACAATGACGGGTCCCGACAGCTATGTCATGATGCCGATTAATCCTGCGAGAGAGCTCTACATCGAAGCAAACCCATTCCTCAAATCCCTCAAGCAACAGGCCGACGAAGCTGCAAAAATATCCGACACCGCCCTGGCAAAATTGCCAAAGGAAACCCGAGATCAGTTGACCCAAGCCAAAACCTTCAAGATAGAAGATGTCTCAACCGCAGCTGCAGCATCGTGGAAGGACGGGTACGACTCAGATGAAGTTGCCACTAAAATCAAAGACAAGTACAAAGAACAGGTCATGGTCCTCTCGCCCAAGAAGATGGGTGAGGAAATCGATAAGGCCTCTGCTATCTTCTATTCTGTAATTCTCGGAAGTGCCATGATGGCGCTTATCGTCGGCGGATTTTCCATCATCAATACCATGATCATGTCTATCTCCGAACGCACCAAAGAAATCGGCATCAAAAAGGCCATCGGCGCATCCAATACCTCAATCGCCCTGGAGTACACGATAGAGGCAGGAATTATTGGATTAGTTGGTGGCCTCATCGGCATGGGAATAGGTGCCCTTGCTGCCAATGCGATTAATTCCAAAATGGCCGAAAAAGGTGCCGAGATATTTCTACTCGACTCTTGGTATCTTTCGGGCGTAGTCGCTTTCTCATTCATCCTGGGCATCTTGGCCGGCATCATACCTGCGATGCGCGCCTCTAAGATGAGAGTTGTCGAAGCTATCAGGGAGTTATAATCAAGATGAAAAAAACAATAATCGAAGCAAAAGGATTAACCAAATCCTACAAAATGTCCAAAAGAAACACGGTCCGTGCTCTCAACGGTGTTGATCTTGAGGTAAAAGAAGGAGACTTCTCGGCTATCATCGGCCCATCTGGCTGTGGCAAGTCAACATTGATGCACATCTTGGGCTTGCTTGACAAACCAGATGCCGGGACACTCAGAATCGATGATGTCGAAGCGCACAAGATCAAGGAGAAGCACGCCAACAAGATCAGAGCCAAAAAGATTGGTTTCATATTCCAAGGATTTAACCTTATCCCAACCCTCACTGCACTAGAAAACGTAGTTCTCGCGGGAAAATATGGTGGACTTCGGCCACGATCTCGGAAACGAAGAGCGACTGAGCTCCTGGAACTTGTTGGGCTTGAGGGTCGAATGGACCACAAACCAAATGAGCTTTCCGGCGGCCAGCAACAGCGTGTTGCCATCGCACGAGCTTTGATGAATAATCCGGCCGTTATCTTGGCCGATGAACCGACAGGAGAACTTGATAGCAAAACTTCGATAGAAATTATTGAGATGCTGAAACGCCTGAACAAGGAGAACAATCAGACTTTTCTGATTGTTACCCATAATATGGAAGTTGCTGAATCTTGTAAAAAAATCATTAGACTCAGAGACGGCAAGAACGACTAGCGATACTGATCTCGTTTGCAAACAAGATGGCTGGATTTAGCCATCTTGTTTTTGTTATCCGCCGCAATCTCGCATTCGGACAGCAAATATGCTATTCTCTCCTGGACAGAAGGGAGAAAACGATCTGATGCCCAGCGTTTATAAGCTCGGTCTCCTACCTGGAGCCAGCGGCATTAGACTTTCGATGTCAGAGGAAGCGATAGCTTTCCTCAAGAAAAACTATAACACCGGTATTTCATACGCCAGTCTTCTCCAAAAAGACTTTGGCTTTAACACAACACTCTTGGTTCCTTTCGGCGGTGATAGGTTTGGCTATCATGGCGTACTGGAGTTCTGCCCGGAAGAAGAGTTCTCGGTCAAGGCTAGCTTCCACCAGGAACAGCCAATTAGCTATCTGTCGGCCTCGCTCTTCCTTCTCTTTAAGTGCCTTAACTTCACTCTACCCGATCTTGAGTTCACGCACGAACCAATCTGGACAGAGTTGAACTTTCGGCGTGGTGTGGGCGGCTATGAATTGCGTGCTGTCTACTCCGCGGATTTGCTCAGATGGGTCCACCAGAGATACGGGCACGAGAATGCAACTCAGATTCCAGAAATTTATCAAGCCATGCTCGCTGCGGGAAGAACTCTACACAGCAACAAATCAAGAGGCTGGGAGGGTTTCCTTCGCGCAGAGATCGTTGGCCAAGGTGGATTTTACCTTGTTTGCGACAGCAACTGCTGTTGTATGGGTGGACGAGCCGAGTTGGGTAAGTGTTTTCGAGCGGCAACCTGTAATTCTGATTGGTCAGTATCACAGTTAATATTCCTGATTGGCGTTGCAGCTATTTCCGAAGAATACCTCAAAAGTTTGGGGAATTAACTTTCGATGCGGGCCGTCCCGCATCTTTTTTGTTGACAAACAACACAACGGATAACACAATTAATTTCACCCAAGAACAGCGGCTCCAAATATCCCGCTTCTTGTTCCCTTGCTTCTTTTTCCAGCGATTACTAGTCACACTCAACAGAGGTGCCGCAGATTAGGCTAGTTCTGCAATCGTCACAACATAGTTCTTGCCATAGACCTTGGCGCATTTAGGGCAAGTGGTGTACCACATGTACCACTTTTCCCGACCTGAGCCTGTCGAAGGTTCCCGGCCTGAGTTTGCTGAAGATTTAATTTTCAAGTCTTTGCTGGCTAAATATTTTTTAAAATCATCACCCCATTTGCCAATCTCCCTGAAATCACCCTCATAGACCTTGCTGAGAAATTTTCCAGAGAGGGCAACATTCTCGGCACCAACGATTTCCTTGTCAACAGCCAAATAGATATCCATGTTCCATTTGGAGGTGTGATCAGAAAGACAAAGGCTGTCCGGTGTTTTTGCACTTGAGCCCTCAACCATCTTCATTAATTTGCTAATAGCACCGCCAAAATTAAGCGGCATGTACATAAATGTTTTAACTTTTCCCCTAATAAACTTCTTGTTCTCCCACTCAAACGTCTTTTCATCCCAGGGCTTGGGATCAAACCGTGGGCAACAGCCGGTCTCTGTTATCTCGGTCATTGGAATCTCCGTTTAAGACACTTCGATCACCTACTGAGTCTTTTTTAATAATTTTCGTCAGACCTCCGTTTTGCTCCTACGCTTATTTACTTAAGCGTTTGTACAAATAAACATCGGCAAGCCAGACTACTGGAATTGCCACAAAGATGCCAATGCCAAGTGCCAACAAGCCCAGAATTAGCACTACAAACACAGCAAGCATAAACCAGAACAACGATAATTTCACACCCTGTGTGATTCTTGAGCTCTCGCTCATTGCTTCAATGACACCAAGATCTTTGTCGACAATAAAGTTCATAGCAAATTGATACCGAAGGGAGAGATAAATTCCAGGGATGACCAGAAGTATAAATCCAATCACGACGATTAATCCCAAGAGCAAGGTAAGTCCCAAAATTCGCCAAAAATACCGAAATTGTTTAAATAGTTCACTAAATGGTAGTTTTTTGCCATCATAGTAGGACAGTAAGAGCTTCAGATACCCGGCGGTCATCCAGCTCGAGAGAAGCAAAGCAATAATATTTCTAAGACCAGGATCAATGCCGCGGCTATTCCCAATCCCACTGATCACTGTCACCACGAGAGCGAGCCCCGTGAAGTACCAAAACTCTTTCTTCACGTTCTCCCAGCCATAGCTTATGGCTTTACCGACATCAACTTTATTTTCTGCCATCTCTCTTTCCTCCAGAGTTAATTTTTTATCTGCTATTGCTTTCTTGTATCCTAAACATAATGATCTTTTTGATGAGTTCCAGCGGTATTGTCTCATTGAGCGGAAACTGAATTGACCCTTTGGCGTGTTTGTATCTGGTGAGTTCGTCTTTAAATGCTTCGATAACGTGGGGCAACGGATAGAAACCGGTGTGATTTTTAAACGCCGCAAAATAAGCCAGAGGCTTGCCATTCAGCTTGTAGGCCGGCATCCCATAAGCAATCGACTCTTCTGCTGCCGGTGCTGTCTCTTTGATAACTTTGCGAACGTCAGCTAGCACTTTCTGTATTTCCTGAGGAAATGAGCCAATGTATCGATCAACCGTTTGCAATGATTTATTGTCCATTTTTAATTTGCCTGCTCAGTCTTACTTATGGTTTTTTAGCATTGCGCCGCCATGCATCATGATACCAAGCACAATGATCCAGGCGGCATAGGAGCTGAAGGTCTCGCCGGAATAAGCACCAAGGCCGAAGCCCAGAATTCCAGCTCCCAACAGTGATATTAAGTTGATAAAATAGGTACCAGTGTCTTTCTTCATTGAACTCCTTCGATGCTTAAATGGCTTTGATTGCAATATAGACAAGGATACTAGCCATGATTACCCAGCACAGCCACCAGAGAACTTTTTGATAGGTTGGTTTTTTGTTCAGATTTCCTCCCGCTTAAATTATCTGGCTTTACTCTAATTATGTTGACTTGCCTGCCCCAAACACAAGCAAACAAAAACTCAATAATCACACTACTTAAGAGTGGAATAGTATATACCCTTCTCGTGTTGACCATAGTACATAAACCACTTTTCGCCGATCTTCGCTAGAGTTGGGTCACCGGGAGGATTGGGAGAGTAGAGAATTTTGGCATCTTTGCTAGCAGGAAAATCTAAGACCGGTTCCGAAAAAACGCCATCTTTGTATGTGCTATAGTAGACCCCCTTGTATGACCAAAAGTAAAGACGAAGCTCATCGTCACCTGTGGTGAGCGAAGTCGAACCACCCCAAGTAACCCATTCCGGACCATCGGCATGGCCTTCTAGTATCGCGTTGCGGCTATCGACAGCTATGCCCCGCTTCTGCCAAGTTAATCCATCAGTGGATGTCGCATAAAAGAATAACTGGGTGGAGCTGTTGGGCGTCATCGTGCCGTACTTTTGGTTAATCATGCCGCGATAGACCATAATATAGCTTCCGTCAGAGAGTTGCATTGTTGTCGGTGCTGCGACATTGTCGATATTTAGCCCGGTTTCTGCTTTCTCGATTCGCGTTCCTGGCTCATCCTTTAAAACCAGACCGTCAGTTGAGATAGCACTTTTAATAACGCCGGCATTTTGAAAATAAACTCGAAACGTTCCATCTAGCAATTTAACAACATCGGGAAAGGTGGCGTAGGTCTTCCTTTCCCCATCTTCCTTCGTCCAATTAATTCCATCAGTCGAAGTGGCCGAGTACATCTCGAGTTTGTTGCCCGCCACCTCCGGCTCGACAGAGTAATACATACGATAGCGCCCATCTCCTAGATCAACTACTTCAGCATCGGCGAACTTGCCAGCAATGGCTGCTTGCCCTGTCTGCCAAGTTTTTTTGGCAGACACTTCCTTGGTTGTCGGCTCGCTTGTGTCTGTATTAATCTGCTTCTCAAGATTAGTGGATACCTCTGTTTCTTTATTACTGAATAAATAATAGCTGCCGCCAGCCAATATAAGCAAAATCACGACCAGGATAATAATCCATGTCTTATTATTGTTTTTTTTCTGGCCGCCTTCTGGCTGCACGTTCTCTGCTTCGTCCATCAAGCCCTCCAATATTTAATGTTCTTGTAGCCGCCAAGTTCTTCATCACCAACTAAAATAGCGTTCGTTTATTGGCACTTTTCTCTTATTTTTCCCATAGCTTTTGCAAGCTCTGTAAAGGTACCAATAGCTGTGCCGACAATACCCAGAATAATTAAAATTCGGACAAGCAGCGTCCAGTTAAATGAATAGGCCGAAAAGTCAAAGGGAAAGATGTAGCAGGTACTTATCATTACGACAATGCTCCAGATGTTTAGCAGAGCTTTTAGGGCGGCGCGGAGAGTTGAGCTATCAATCAGAAGGAAAATAATGTTGGCAACAATGGTTGCAATGGAGGATATATAGAAAAGTGTTAGTGTTGCTGAAAATGAATCAGTTACAAACGGCAGCCATCCCTCAAGTCTACCGTAGATCCAAAGTAGAATAATGCTAGCAATGATGGTGAAAATATATTCAGCCGGCTTCTCGATTCTTTTGCCGATTTCATCCCCCCTCGTCTCCCACTCCTTTTCAACTTTTTTGCCCCACGCTTCTGCTTTTTGTCCCCACTCTTCTTCTTTGGTCATGCGCTCCCTTCTTGTCCGTTTGTCTCCAAATATTATTACTAGGTCTTTTGATTATACTCTTCCGTTCCGAGATTACTAAATATTTTCAAAGAATTTTGATCCGAGGAAAAATGGCGGAAGTATATCAACGATGAGGACAGCCAGGCCAACAGCATGGACGGCGTTTTCCGGCAAACAGCTCCGACCGCACCCTCTCAATATGGCTAATTCTCGTCTCTGGTTTTTTGACGGATTCCACCCAACAGATCCACTCATTGCGTGCCAACGGGGTTAAAGCTTCCCATGCTGCTTGTACCTCCGGAGTGGAAACGAGAGCCTTTTTTAAGTCCTCCGGGACATTGTGAACAACGCCACCGCTAATTTCTTTATTTGTCATCATAAGATACTCGATTAATAACTCCAAAGGAGCGTTTGTTTCTTGAGATTTACAGTATGTACCAAATCCATGTCGTCTTCTTTATGGATTCAGCCAGAAATAGATGGTAATGACAGCAAGTACAAGTAGAATGCCAAAGACTAGGTCGACCAACGATTTCTCGTTTTCATATCGTTATTAACAAAAAATTACCGATAATATATTATAGCGCCATCTTCGGGAAATGTTGCTGGACAGCTTCCTGATGCACTATAGTTCATTTTCATCTCCATGTCTGAAACAACCTTAAAGTAAGCGTAGCCTTGAGTTTTTTTGTCATCGCTCCAAATTGTCAAATCATAGCAATGGAAATCGGTCACAGTAGCCGGATCTTGGTAGCTCTTGTTGTTCACGCCCAGAACATAACGCTGTCTGTTTGTCTCGTAGAGCACAATCTCATTTGCCGAAGTTTTATAGACTGAAAAAGGTGTCGCGTATGATCCCTGATAGTCGTCCTTCATCCCCTCTTTATCCAGGTGCCACAGGCCAGAGATACTGCCTTTTGCATCCTTTGAGTTGGTACCGCAAGTCTTGGACTGGCCGGCTTTAGAGTATCCCATCAAGGCGAGATAAAATGCCTTCTGCGAATCTTCATAATAGTCAAATGGGCAGACAGCGTTAACATAATCGTACTGGTTTCTTAATTTTTCATACCTTGCCTGATTAACGAAAGCATTTGTTTTTTGATTGTCGCGAAGATAAATATTCCAATTGTGGGCCTCTCTTGTTCCTGAGGTTTTGGCAATAAGTTCCCCGGCTTTGAATGAAAGTTTCTTGATCGGCGGGACATAGCCTGAATTTGGCGTGGGAGGAGTAACTGCTTTTATCTCGTCTGGAACCCAAGAGATATGATCGAAACTGAGTTTCATGTCCTTTGAGATTCTAAAACCCAAATGCCACTGGACGGGACGATCGGGAACTTGCGGATCAGGGGCATAAGAATAATCCTCGAGCGTCATATCAATCGGCGCGTAGACTTCCATTGGCTCGGCGTTGCCGTTAGCATCTTTTTTGAGATTAATACCGAGCCCATTGATCGGTTGCGTCTCGACATAGCCGCCATTGAGCTCGCCCAGAGGAGTGATATGGCTGACCTTCTCCGGATCAAAGATCCTAGCACTAAAGACCACCTCGGTATCGCTTGATTGTGCCTCGTCACTAGAGCTTTCCGTTTGGCTGGTTTGGGGCACTAACTCACCTGCAATTTGAGCTGTTTTCACTGATTGCTCCGACCTTCTCTCGCCGCTCCATTTCCCAAGAGCAATGATTGCCAATCCCACAGCTAATACAATCCCCAAACAAATCCACCACCGCTTCGATTTATCAGCTGGGCGTACTAAATCTTTTTCATTTTCCATAATTCCTCGTATCAAGTGTAAATAATTTACTATCTTTCCCAGGCTTCGGCTTGGTTTTCAGGGAAAGTTGCTGGACAGGAACCGCTGCCGGTAGCTACCGACATTTCAGTTTCGGAATTCAGTTTGATATAAGCCCATTTACCTGTGTCGGAGTAACAAGCACTATTACCGGGCGTGACGTTTTCAGGCATAACTTTTGCCTTGTAATCGCGAACGGAAAAGTTACCCGAACCATTCTCACGTCGGTTGATCTCAACTCGCTTGGCGAGTGTGCCAATTTCTAGCCATTTACCACTAGTATCGGTCGCATCGCCTTGAAACCAGCCGCCAGCGGCGGTGCCGGCGACGTCATGCGAAGGGCTACCGCAGCTGAGTGGTTCAAGGACCTGGCCGTCTTGCGAACGCATTATGTCATAGTACTTTGCTTTTAATTCGTCACTAAAGTAATCGTACGGGCAGTCGGCAGTGACGACCTGGTCCCATTTCCAGCGGACAGGATTTATATGGGGAACGGTTTTGGCGCTGTTGAGCAAAAAGAGATCAAAAGATCCGGCCTGGGGAGTGCCGTCGGTATAGCCAACAAGCTCGCCTGCTTTGACCGGGATCGAGACATATTTTAGATCGTTTGATCGGCTTGATGGCTCGGCCGGTGCATAGGCCTTAATCTTGTCGACGACGTCATCAATATGGTCAAAGTTAAACGTCACCTCGCAACTGATCCTAAATTCGAGGCGATATTCGCCCGGTGCAGCGGGATTGTTGGGGTCGCGCCGGGCATAAACGAGCGATTGAATGGTTGTGTCGATCGGGGCATAAAGCGGCGTTTTGATCCGGCTTGCGCCCTCACCCTTGACCTGGACGTAGCTCCGGCCAGGCGAGCCAACCATAATACCGCCGATCGGATTAACCTGTTTGATGTTTTCAAGATCGGTGAACCCGGAGGTAAAGACAGGCTTGGGATTACTTTCACAACTTTTATCACTTGGCCCTTTTGATTGATCGGAAATCTGTCCGAATTGAATTCCATTCTCTGGTCTTCGTATTTTCCCTGTCTTCAACCCAAATGCTATTAACGCCAGCAAAGCAAGGAAAGCAATAAAAAGAATCCACAGGCTTCGCTTCCTTGACTTGCCCCGTGAAATTCTACCTGCAGCAGACTCGCTATGCAAGATTTCACTGCTTAAATTGCTTGGTTCTTTCTCCATAAAACCCTCCCCAGGTGGTGTCGTCCTGAACTTGCCCGCCCTGAGCGAGGCCGAAGGGATTCAGGGTCCAGTTACTTATTCTTCGAGCAGAGTCTAGAGCGCCCTTTTTTAGCGCTCTAGTAAAACACAAATTTATGAGTCCTTGCCGGCGTAATAATTGCTGCAAATGTCCGGGGCGTTAGCCTTCATCTCCGGCCAGTTGGTGTTGGCCCACCATGTTTCTAATGAGCTTTTGGCGCTAGCCGAGAAATAGGTCAGAGGGCAAAGCCGGCCATCAATAAAATTTTGGTTTGTGCCTTCGCTTACATAACCAAACTCCCAGTGGATCATCCGAAAGTTTGGCTTATCAGTGACTGCAGCAGGGTGTTGGGGGTAACCGATAACGTCTCCCGCCTTGACTGCTTCACCCACCTTTAGCCCCTCCCTAACGCTACTCATCTCAGTATAATCAACGCCGTAGCGGCCGTTCTCTGTTGCTACATCCCAGGTGCCAACATGATTGGTGCCAGCCCTGATCTCTGTCACGGTCGCGTCCATTGAAGCGATGATGCTTGGGAGCGAATCAGGATTATCCCACTGGAAATCGATCCCGGGGTGGCCATACGGCAGTGAGTGAAACAGTGTTTCGCCCATCGGCATGATACCGTCTGGCTTCGGTGAACCAGAGACGGGCAAGTAGAGCACCGGCCTGGCTTGAGGTACTGGCGTTTCCGGTGCCGGCGTTGACTCGGCTGGCGCAGACTGTGCCGCAGACTGGCTGCTCTGGCTTGAAGATTGGTTGCTACTTGAATTCGACACTGGATTAGACTGTGCCGGAGATTGAGCTGTAGCTTTTGGTTGCTCCTCTTTTTTTGCCTCAGCTTGATTGCGCTGTTCATTCGCAGCTTGTCTTGGGTCAATATAACCGCTCAAATAGACAAAGTGCTTGTCCGGTTCGGTGCTATCATAATTGATTGCAAACTGCTCCCCATTGCATTGCAACGGCTGAGCATCCCGCTCTTCTTTAGTGATAATAAAATCATTTCGCTCCTTCGCGCCGCGTTCTTGATAGTTGGCAAAGATATTGTCCGGCATTACTGAGAAATAGGAAATCAGTTCTTCGTTAAACTTGGACCCTCTAGTGATGGCAATATCGGTATTCTGGTTCAAGCCGATCTGGCCGATCGGCTGTCCGGACTGCACCTTGGTTCCTTTGCCAAAGCCAGGCAACAAATAGACATGAAAAAGCCGAACAGTGTAACCCTTGGCACTGTCGGGACGGATGTAAACCTGTTTGCCGATCGGGGTCCGCTCCTCCCCGACTGAAACAATCTCGCCATCAACCGGGCTAAAAATATCGATGCCCTTACCCGGAGAAGGAGGCTTGGGGAATCCGTTGTTTTCCGTTCGCTCGCGCTCGACCTCTGGCGACCATTGGACATTGAAATAATGCTTCATGCTGCGACAAGTTTCGCCCTGGCCAGAAAAATCATGTCCTGAGCCGGACCGAAATTTGGAGATCGAAAATATGTATTTTAAATCAATAAAATCGGCTTGGATGAACTGAGGTGGTGGGCTGTCATCTTTCTCTCCGAAACCGACCCCGGTAACCTTAAGAGCTATAGCGACAACGAGAAGCAACAATACGGCACCCAATATTATCCACAGCCATTTCTTTGGACGATTAATCGGCTGCTCTGACAAGGCCTGGTGGTTTTCACCCTCCATTTCGCCTCCGTTAAATTAGAAAAAGTTAAAGGTCACAGTGGCGACCGCAATAATTGTTACCCCCATTATACTCTTCTCCATAAATAAGCAAACTGGTATTGTTGTACGCTGACTGTAATTTTTAAGGAGATTATTATGGGAAATATCAATCAAAAAATCACCCCGTCCTTGTGGTTCGACCAAGAGTGCGAAGAGGCGGTCAATTTTTATGTCGGTGTTTTTAACAGCTCGCCAACCAAAAAGCAGGATTCGAAAGTTGTTTCGATTGCTCGTTACGAAGAAGGAATGGAGACACCAGGAGATATGACCGGCAAAGTCTTAACGGCGATCTTTGAGCTCGAAGGCCAGCGTTTTATGGCGCTGGATGGTGGTCCGATATTTAAATTCAACGAAGCAATTTCGTTCCAAGTGGAGTGCGAAGATCAGGCAGAGGTCGATTACTTCTGGACCAAGCTCTCTGCTGTTCCGGAATCCGAACAGTGCGGCTGGCTGAAAGATAAATTCGGCCTCTCCTGGCAAATCGTCCCCAAGCGATTGGGCGAACTAATGAGCGATCCCGACAAAGAGAAGGTGGTCAGAGTGACTAACGAAATGCTTAAGATGAAAAAGATCATCATCGCCGACCTAGAAAAAGAGGCTTCTTAGCAGCTATCGCCCCAACACGTCGTTCTACAATTCGCAAATTACCGGCAAATGGTCGGAGGGTGTTCGCTCAATATTGTCTGAAGATAGGTATTTTGAATCATCAACTTCAAGATTGCCACCACTTAAATTTGAAAAAATGAAATCAATACACTTTCTGGGCGGGTGTACCTCCGACCAGTCAAATACCGTCTTGGCATCTAAGCAATTACCATCAATCAAAGTAAAATGTTCACGTAAAAGGGTCAATTGGGGACTATTAATATCTCCGTTGAAGTCGCCAGTGATAATGTAATTTTTTGGCGATAGTTTGGCAATAATATTTGATAAAGCTTCTGCTTCCCTAGTTGCTACTTCCTGTGATAAATGGTCAAAGTGAGTATTGAAAATGGAGATCTCTGTCTTGCCATCAAAGAGCAATTTTAAATAGGTAACAGTGCGATGGTGCCTACTTTGACCGGGCAGCTTACTCGCCCGGCTCGGCGTCTCAGTCAGATAATAATAACCTTTTTCGATCACTGAGAACTTCTCAGTATTATAAAAAATCGAGTTTGCCTCGCCGGCAATGTCAGCATTAAGATCCTCATTGTAAAATCCCCAGACTTCCAGACCGGGAAATTGGCTTTTTAAGTATTTTACTTGCTCTGGATGGTCTTCTTGGACACAAAGCAGATCAGGATTATACTTTCCGATCAATTCAGCCAACGGCTGCTTTCGATTTTCCCACCGGTTAGCCTCTTCCCCCTCCTCGCCAAGTCGCCTGATATTGTAAGAAATTACTTTAATTTTCATACCGCGTTATTTATGGCTTAAGCAGTGCGAGAACTTCATATTTCTTACATTATACTCTTGCCAACTGTAAAACTAAAATCACCCTTCGACAAGCTCAGGGTGATTTTAGGCGACCGTTTAGAGCAGGCCGGCGAGGTGCAGCAGATAAAGGAAGATGCCAAGCGGAACGATGAAGATTGCCCAACCGAGTGACAATCCTACTGGCGAATTCCACTCGTCCCAATGGGCCCTGCGTGGCTTGAACCAGTAGTCCGGTTCTTCCAACATCTTCTTCTGCATTGCTTCTTCGTGAGCCTTATTGAACTCTTTTCTGTCCATAAGCACCCCAACAAGTTAAGTTGATAGACTATTCAACTCGACCCTTCGACGAGCTAGAGAGCAAGTCAAAGCATGAATAGTTGGGGCCCTTGATTTAGTGTTGGACTCCTTTGTTTGTACCCCAAGGGCAGGACAGGAGCATATAATCCAATGGCTGAAATATACCTTATTAGAGACTGTAGATCAAGGAACAGACCCTTTTTTGAAGGAGGGCGAGAGTGGTTACCGGCCCCATAACGCTTCTCCCCCGCTGCTGTCATTCCAGTGAAGGCCGGAATCGACTCCTTTCGTTTTAAGCGCTAAACCGCATGTCGTAACTTAGCTTCATTTATGGAGTATTTGCAGTTTTCTTCTTCTGATAACCTTTTTCGTGCAAAAGTTGAGCAAAAAAAGCCGGCGGGAAAACACTTTTAAATATTCTGATTAATTCTAATATTCCCTTGATAATTTCATCGGTCGTTGTCAGTAGTTCTGGCTTATCTGGCTTCAGAATATAAATATCGTTAACCTTGGGGCGGGCGGTAATAAAAAATTCAATTTTTCCGCCGGATTGATGAGGGAAGACATACAAATGTGAAAAGTGGGTCCTTATGTCTCTAGCTGCAATACCTCTTGATCTGTCTAATGACAACAACATCTTGAGCCATGCAGAATCCCTAGCCTTTTGCAGTGCCTCAAAATACGGTTCACCAAGGTCATTCAGAGTACACCTTTTGTGTTTAAGGAAGTCTGTAAAACTACTAGGTAAATCTAACTTTGGAAAAACTAATTTGTTGATTTGTTCGATAATTTCAAGGATGCTGCGACTTTCCACGAGTAAGTAGTTAGCATAGAGTTGTAATTTATCAAATGAATCAGGATTCAGAGTTAACTCACAAGTTTCTTTGTTGTAACTTCTCTCTAACAAATCTACCAACCGATGAATTTCTTTGCCGGCTATCAGAACAAGATTTATTTTTACACTCAGGTCTTCGAACCTGCTCTCGAACAGGATCGGTAAAAATTTATCTATGGGTCCATCCACCTTTGAATTATAACCGATAGACAAAACACGGTCATACCCCGGAAAGACGGTTGTACCCGCAAAACGAACACTCAACCCGTTTTGTTTATCATTGGAACCCATAAAATTTAGTCAATGAGCACGCCCACCCGGATCCTAATATTGCGGTAAATGTAACAACTCAAATGATTTCTCATTCTGTCTTATGATATTTTCTGTCCAGTTTCAGCTTTGATCTCAGAGGCAAACTCCGGCATACTTTCGAACCATTCTCTTACTTCTTTGCCGATTACATCTTGCCAGAATTGAGCTTTGTCTTCGGCTGGAATATCGGCAAGAATCGGACCATCCACTGATATTTTTTGAAGAGACTCGAGAGGGTAACCAGGAATCCGGTTTTCGGAAGCTTCACTGGTGAAAATCCGAGGACTTTTGATTTCTTTTGTCAATATCCGTCCATCAGGATGAGCAATGCAAAGTCCGAATTCCCAATAAGAATTTAGTGTTTCGCCATGATTGCGGATAAATTCTGCATATTTAGCAACAGCAGCTTCGTCATCCAATCGTTTTTCAGATAGGAAAGTTCTTACATGAATACCTGGCTGTTCTTCAGCGGGCAAACCTTCAAAGTAAAGGGCATTATCCATTGAAAGCACGGGCTCCCCTATTGCTTGACTGTAGGCTCGAGCTTTGATCACGGCGTTTTCAAGAGCGCTTGTCCCATTTTCCTCAACCCTCGGTAAATCAGGAAAGTCGCCAATTCCTATCACATCAATGCCAAGTCTACTCAGAGCCGCCTGGATCTGGTTAATCTTCTCCTGGTTGGTCGTGCCAAAGATAATTTGTTTCATGATAGTAATCCTATTCCCAAATTAGTAAACCTGCAAGGGATTGATTCCATTGTAACCACCCCTCCAACCCTTTTCATACAAATACGGGACAGGCCCTTCAAAAGAAGGGGAGAAACACGCTTCGCTAGATTCTTCACTTCGTTCAGAATGACAAGAGAGGAATGGACCCCCGGGTTGAAACACGTGAATGACGACAGAACTCAGAATGCGTATGCTTTACACTTGCTTGCTTGCGGTTCTCAAAGATTCTATCCTCTTCCCTAGTTTAAACTTGATTAGCAGAACACCAGTTAAATCGTAGAAGAAAATGTACAAAGGAAATGCAAAGTAGGCAAAAGACCAGTTTTTGAGCGACAGCATCGCCAGAGTAACACTGATAAATGAGGACATGAATTCTATCCAGTTCTCTGATTCTGGATATCTGTAGGCTTTCTTTAAGGTGGGTATGCCAGCCATGAGATCAGAAAAGATACTGAACATGATTGCAACATTTCCAATGCTGGTTAAACGCCAGAGAATTAAACCGATCACAGATAGTGCCCCGCACAGTAAGTCAAACTTGGTAATTTTCCAGAATGCTTTTTTATTTACAAAGGAAGCAAAGAATACTAGCAAGGGAACAAAACCAACCATAAATGTGGCGAGTGATTGGATACCGACACCCTGGCTGATCTCAGCAGAAAAAGCAACAAGAACACCAATGCCCCACAGTCCCCAGCTGACTCTGTTGGGCTGTATTTTACCCTGGATCGTGTCTTTGATGTAGCTTGCCCCACCCAATAAGTTGATTAGGGCTCCAAGATAAACAAAGTTCTCACTAATCATTGATTCACTCCCACCCGTCTAATATCTGCTCATTTACAAGCATGTCCTTCTCCTTCAGAGAAAAAGCTATCTTCATGGTTAAAACAATATTCCCAAATTACTTAATCTGCAATGGATTGATTTCGCTGTAACCGCCCACACGGCCCTCCCATTCGACTCCTCCGCCAGCTGGTGGATTCGCTCAGGGTAGGCCCTTCAAAAGGAGGGGGCATTGCCGCATAGATTCACGGCTTGACCGGGAAGAACAGGAAGGAGTGTTTCGTCTCGTAAACGGTGGGATCTCTCGCCTTGATTCATTCCGCCCAACGGAAGGTCCCTCGGCAAGCTCGGGATGGCTTCGCCAGTTCACCTCAATGGCTCGAAATGACATCATAAATAGAAAATAAATTCTGCTGGTCCTAGCTATTTCTTTTTTACGAGATAGCGAATAATTGTTTTGGCTTTGGGGCCGGGTTTGGTGAGGTATTCTTCCTCGTGCTGACCGGCGATTTCGTAGCCGGAGGCGGTGATGAAGTCATGGAGGGCTTGGATCGTTGGGCCTTCGTCGGCGTAGGTGCCGATATAGAGAACTTCGGCGCATTCGCCGCCCCTCCAGACATCAACCTTTGCCAAAATTTTGGGATCTTTTTGGGTGATGTCTTTTTCGGTCACATAGTCAGGAACGGGCACTCCCCAAATGCCGGTCCATTCACTTTTGGATTTGAGGTGGGCGTCAGGCCAGAAGGCAGTGAGTTTCCCAAGCTCCATTTTAATGCCTTTTGGTTTGTAGACCTTCATTTTGGCATAGTAAACCGCGCCGTAGAGCGCTTTCATGTACGGCTCCATCACGACATTCGGGTCTCCCACTGAGGTTACCGTTACCACTTTCCGATCCTCAATTTTGGAAATCTGGGGTGTAAATGGCTTCATATTCCTCCACTTAATTACATAGGCCACTTAAGCGCCTCTCTTTTCAATTTTGAGACAGGCACTGTGTTCGTCTGTCACAATTCTGTCACAATTTTATTCCCAAATTTTTCGCTATACAAGATTCGCTCCATAGCTCTAAGTTTATGCTATACTACTAATATGAAAAAGAGGGGCATATTGCCTATTTTTATTGCACTGATTGTTGTCGGTGTTATTGGTGTTGGCGGTGGCAGTTATGCCGGGGCGCAGTATTACCAGTCGGATAAATATCAGAAACAAGCTGATAATTTGCTCAGCAATGGCCAATACGATGAAGCGCTTGTACTCTATCAAAAATCCCTCTCCAAATGGAATCGAGATGAGACGAGGGCAAAACAAGATTTTGCCCGCCAGGAAAAAGAGGCAGCAAAGTTAATTGCAGGGATAAAGGAGAACTCAAACCAAGTTGACGGCCAGAGCTGTTTAGATCGCCTAAAAAGTATTACCCCGTCATCACGTCAGTATTCAGAGGCAGAGATACTGGCCAGAAATTGCCAGGCAAAATTAGAAGAAGACCAAAAAAAAGAAGCTCAAGTAGCCAAGCAAGCCGAGGAAGAAGCAGCCAAGAAGGCAGAAGAGGCTAGATTGGCCGAGGAGGCGAAGAAAAAACAAACAACGGCCTCCACTCCAACAACATCTGCCCCAACAACGTCTACTCCATCAACCAACCAATCTACCGCCCAAGAGTCTGCTACCCCAGCCACTCCAACCGAAAGCGCTCCTGTTGCATCAACAACCCAAACTACCGACCCTAATGCTTGCACCAGTAACCCCAATCCGGTATTTACCCACCACCTCACCGATACCAGCAAAATCGTCGATATTGCTATTCCTCCCCGAATTATTGGCGGCCATTTGAAAACTCATAGTTACGTCGAGACAAATTTTCAAAGAGTACCACTCTACGCTCCGGCCGACATGCAGCTCTATGGCGGAGTCCACCTGTCTCACGGTAGCGATCCCGATGATTACGGCTTTGATTCCAAGGTCAGCTGCGAGGTAATGGTCCGTCTGGGCCATATTACCGACCCAATTCAATCGATCAAAGATACTTTCCCGACTGCGACAACAGATTCGAGAACCAACTATAATATTACGCCGATCAACTTTAAAGCCGGGGAGCTGCTCGGCTACACCACCGGAACAGCCGCGGCCGGCAACTGGGATTTTGGTCTCTACAATTCCAGCACAAAAAATCGCTATGCCGATGATCCGGAGTGGGATGATAGTTCGATCTATACTACTGCCGTTTGCCCCTATGATTATTTTTCAACAGAACTAAAATCAGCCTATAGTGCAAAATACATCCAGGACTTCGGTGTCAGCGTCCTGGATGGTGCCTTCTTCTGCCAACAGTGAACAGCTCTTTGCTCGTTTCTAATCCAACCCTAACAGTGCACTTGACACTAAGATCACTCATATCTCAGTGCCTCGACCGGATCTAGTTTGGCGGCACGGATGGCCGGATAGATGCCAGCCATCATACCGATGAATGTTGTAAAAGCGAGAGTACTAAGTATCAGCCAGGTTGGGAAGGTTAGGGAAATATCATTGGTGATGCCTGCCCTCGGCAGATAGATAGCCAAATAATGGTTAGCAACTTGCGCCAAACCGTAACAGAGAAACAAACCGAAAACTCCACCCCAGAAGCCAATCATCGCTGCCTCAAAAGTGAAGAGCCGTCGGATGGTTGCTCGCGTCGCGCCACACGCTCGCATTACTCCGATTTCATATGTGCGCTCATACATAGACATCACCATAGTGTTGACGATGCCGATACCGGCAACAAAGAGGGCGATGCCGCCGATAATAGAAAGCATTATCGATAGACCAGTCAGCATCTCCATGAGATCAGCCAGGGCATCTTTTGAGGTAGTGGTACCATAACCCATCTTTTCGATCTTGTCCGCGATACCGGCCACACTGTCTGGCGTATCAGCCTTCACTAGGATAGAACTATAACCATTGTCAATGATACGGTTAGAGGTTTTGAGATACATTGGCGGATTCATCTTCGATGAGTCGAGCCCAGACATCTGTCTCCTCTTTTGCTCTGCCTCGTCATACTCCCAACGTTGATCCACCGAAAGTTCCTTGGCAAAATCAAGGGTTATGAAGTTTTGCCCGTCAATCGATGGCGAGCTAGCCACCCCAACAATCTCAACCTCAAATTCGATAATCTTATTTTGCAGCTCATCTTGATCTTTTTTGGCATTACTGAAATCTGGTTTGGGAACTTCTGCGCCCCAACCAGAATACCAACCCTGAGTCATGATAACTAATTTTTTACCGACAAGCTCCTTCGGCTTCTCGGTATAACCAAAGTATTTGACGGCTTCCATTCCGAGAACAACACTACCGATATCATCTTTTTTGAGTTCTCGTCCGGCAATTATTGGGATCTTAATCGTTTTTGTTCCGGCCTCTAGACCGGTGAACATCGACCAGCGCCGCTTGGTCTCACCCTTAATGTACATTTTGTTAAAATTAACTGTTGCACTAGGACTAACATCGGTCACATTCGCCATCCGCTTAAACTCTGCGACCGTCTTATCGTCAAGTTTTTTGCATTCTTCGGTGCAGCCACTCTCAGTAAAGAACCCTTGTCTTGAGTCTAACAGAGTAGCGCTGGGCGAAACAGTGACAAGAGAAAGGCCGCCCATCTTCTCGAGCTGTTCTCTAAAGGCTTTCTTTGCATTCGCAGCAAGAGACGCAATCAGAATAATAACAACGGCGCCGATAACTATTGAGATAATAGTCAAAATCGACCGCGTCTTCTGCCGCCACAAATTCTTAAAAGCCGTTTTTATGTAGTCAGATGATCTCATAAATACTCAGGTAGATTATTGCTGTTTCAGCGCCTCCACCGGATTAAGCCTTGCAGCCTTAAGTGCCGGATAAAGACCGGCGAATAAGCCAATGGTGGTAGTAAAACCAATAACACCAAAGACCAGCCAATAGGGAAAATAGACGAATGTCTGAATCGGGATACTGGCCAACCCACCAAACTTTTCTGCTGCCCAGTCTCCAATCAATGCCAAAATATAGGTTATTAACAAGCCCAAAGAGCCGCCCAACAGCCCAATTGTGGCTGCCTCAAAAGTAAAGAGCCGTCGCACAGTCGCTCTGGTCGCGCCACAAGCTCTCATCACCCCGATCTCCCGCCGCCGCTCAAAGATGGCCATCGCCATAGTGTTGATAATACCGATCGCCGCAACAATCAGCGATACACCACCAATTGCAGCTAAGATATTGGTTAAGATTTTGATCAGCCGCAAAATTTCATCAATCATCTCCTTGGCTGTGCTGGCACCGTAACCCAACTTCTTGACTTCGGCTGCAACTGCATCGGTATTTTTGGAGTCATCTACCTTGATAACGACAGCGTTATAACCGCTCTTTGCAAGTTCGTCGATCGTGACCAGTTCGTAGAAATCAGGTTTTCCTCCGGAAGAGCTCTTGCTGCCGCCAAAATTGGATCTTTGCTGTTCCTCCCAAGCCCGACTTTTCTCTTCATTTTGCCGCCACTCCCGCCTGGTTTGCACTGCTCTTCCCCACTCCATGTTGGTATAATTTTGCCAGTCATCGCCAGAAGGGGTAGCCACACCGACAATTTCAACCTCTATCTGATGTTTTTGTTGTTCTTGATCTTTGAACCATTTCTCGCTATCGCCGTTTTGTGGTGGCTTGGGCACATCCGCACCCCAACCCGAATACCAGCCCTTTGCGCTAAGCAGCACTTTTTTGCCAACAATTTCCTCCGGTTTATCATTATAGCCAAGTGCTTTTAAGTTGCCACTCCCGATTACAATTTTGCCCATATCATTTTTATTGACCGGCCGGCCGACAGAAACATCAATAGTATAGGCCTGTGTCTCCGTATCCAAAGCAAGCAGACCGGCCCGGATTTTCTTGCCACTGCCTTCTTTGAGTTGCATGCTTTCAAACCAGAGACTCGCGGTTGGTGTAGCATCAACAACATGCTTGATCTTCTTGACTGCCGCAATTGTCGTGTCGTCAACTTTCTTGCCGCCAGTTGTGTCTCCTCCGCCGGCATTAATCATGCCGCCCGTCTCATCGTCCTGATTCGGAGCAAGAGTAACCATATTCAAAATACCGAGATTGTTAATCATCTCCTTAAAGCTTAAGCCGACATTCTGGCCAATTGAGACAAGCGTCGTGACTGCAATAGCACCAATAACAACAGCAGAAACAGTCAAAAAAGTTCGGAGTTTTCGCCGAGTCAGATTACGAAAAGCTAATTTGATGTAGTCAAGAAATTTCATGGTTTCGTATTTGGGGGTTAGTATTTCGTATTTAGTACCGAAAGGAACCAGCTCCCAAATACCAATCCCGGAATACTAGCTTATCTTTCCATCTTGGATTTTGATCACTCGATCAGCTTCTTTCGCAACATCGGGATCGTGCGTGATAACAACCAAGGTAATGCCACCACTCTTGTTGAGCTCTTTCAGTAAAGCCACAATCTCCTGGCCGCGCTTGGAATCAAGGTTGCCGGTCGGCTCATCAGCGATAATGATCTTTGGATTATTGGCCAAAGCCCGGGCAACACAGACCCGTTGGCGCTGGCCACCCGAGAGCTGATCGGGCCGATGGTTCATTCGGTCTTCGAGACCAACTGCTTTTAGACAAGCTATGGCCCGTTCCTTCCTGGCTCCACCGCTAACCTTGGCGAAGACTAACGGAATCATGACGTTTTCCAGGGCAGTATAGCCAGTCTGAAGATTGAAGGACTGAAAAATAAAACCTATTTTTTTATTACGATAGAAGGACAAGGCTTTATCACCAGCTTGAGAGATATCCTCGCTATCCACCAGGACCTTGCCGGCATCCGGTTCATCCAAGCCGCCGATAATATTAGCCAGGGTTGATTTGCCTGATCCGGAAGGCCCCATGATTGCCACAAAATCACCATCTTTGATGGTTAGATCAACATTATTAAGAGCATATATTTCTTCCCCACCCAATTTGTAAGCTTTGGTCACACCCTTGAGTTCGATCATCTCCCCCCTCTCTTATCTGTGGCAGCACTAGTATTATTCTGAATTAGTTATCATTCTATTACCATCCAGCCAAGTTGTCCAGCAGGAAGTAGGGAAAAAATTTTAACGCGACTTATCTTTTCCAAACCTCGGCCGGGCGAGCCGACTTTAATACCACCAATCGGATTAACTTGCCGGATGTTCTCCAGACCAGTGAATCCGACAGTAAAACAGACTTGGGGTTGCTTTCACAATTTTGACTCCCGTCCTTCTCGAAGAGATTGGCAATCGTTTTTTTGTTGTCATTGGTCTAACTATTCTGCCGACCAGGACGAAATTTACCGATGGCCAAAACAATCAGGGCAAGCAAAACAACAACTACAGTGGTCATAATTAGGACCTTCGGCCATTTAGATTTTCTTTCACTTTCTTGTTCTGGATTCTTCTTATCTCATCTCTCGCCGCCACTACCATTTCCTCCACCGGTGCCGGTGCCGGTGCCGGAGCCAGAGTTAGTCGAGCTTGAAGTGCTCGTCGAAGTAGAGGTACTCGTTGAAGTGGTTGAATTTGAGGTTGATGGAATTGAGCTCGAACTCGTCGTCGCCGGAGTTGCGCCGGCGCAATAATCGCTCATTGATCCCGGAGAGGTGGCCGGCAAAGCTTTTACCGTGGTCGTATCGCCGGTTGCAAGATAATCGATCCAGCAGATACCATGCCACGCCAGATCTTTGTCATCACTGTGAGCCGCCTGGTAAGTTGCACCTTTGGACGCCTCGTTGGCTTGGCGCAGGTCGTAGACGCCATAATCAAAGAAAGCGTTGCCCTCGCCAAGTAAACCGACAGCTGTGGCAATGGTATCGCCAACCTTAACTTTGACTACTGAGTTTATCTGGGTAGTGCGGGAATCCATCTCTTGCGCCGCCGGGAACTGCTCAGCTAAAGCCGCAAAGGTTGGTGATAACGTCCTTAAGTGCCCTAGACGATATTTGATACCGCAAGAATTAACAAAATCAAAGGTATACTGGATCTCGCCGCCGACTAAGTAGCGACTCCCATCAATAACAGTCGCATCCAGCGGCGCCGTCACAGTTTGCGCATTTGAGCCATCAGCAAAGCGAAAACCGCCGTGAGGCTTGTAATTGTCCCCACGGTATTGTCCGGGATAAAGAATGGAAACAGCTTTGGAAACATCGGCTGGCGCTGGTAAAACCAGCGGCGAAGAGCAAGCCGGCGCCGTACCGCTAGCCCGATAGGTGCCATCATTATCCATCACCCAACGTACATCTGACGAAGAACCGGATTTGCTGCTCGAACTCTTCTCCGTAACTGGCGTGTTCTCCTTGGCCACATCGGACTTTCCGGCAAAAGCAAAATACCCGCCCGCTCCAATCACGATAACAAGAATAATGATAATAATCGGCCCTAATTTACCCTTTTGCGGCTTATCTGTTCCTTGACCGACTTTCTGTTCTTCTGTCTCCATATCAGGCCCTCCTAAACAAATCATCTAGCTAAAAGTCTTTAATTATCATCGCTCGATTCCGGCGCGTCGGTGGGAGCATCGGCGGCCGAATCTTCACCGCCAGTTGAATCGGAATCAGGAACTTCGCCACCGGGATTCTCCTCTTCGAACTGGGCACTGGCGGCCGAACTTTCTGCTTCCTTTGTTTCGTTGCCCGATGACATCGCGTCGTTTCCTTCTAATACTGATGACGAATCGCTTGACTCCGGATCTGTCGCCCCACTTTCATCAGCAACGGTCTCGGCACTAAGCTCATCTTCTTCTTGATCATAAATCTCAAATAAGTCCACCAAATCGGTATCGCCTTCATTAGCTGACTGGCCATCTGTCGACTCAGCGTCAGTCTGAAACGATAAATCTTCCATCAACTCGTTCATCTCATCAATTTGGGCTTGACCCAATTCGGCAAGCTCCAGTTTTAGATCAAGTGCATTTTCCTTCTCGAGCTCTACCAGAAAAGCGGAAAATCCGTCTAAAACCTCTTTAAAACCGTTAAGAATATCAAGGTTTAAGAGCGCCATCTGCGTTGAATCGCCAGCCTCAAACGAGTCGGACAGCACAGTCTTTAGGGCGGTTTTATCCGTTACCATTTTGGAATTCTCGACCAAAGTGCTGACAACTTCTTTATTGACCGCTTCGCTTTTCCCCTTTATTTCAGCCGCGGTCGAGGCGGTCGCGATCAAATTGACAACCTTCATCTCAGTTAGCCCCGAGGTCAGTGCCAGGGTCGAGAGCTTTTCTCCCTGCTCTTTGTCGGACTTATTCAATTTGCTTAAGTTTTTGGTGATATCGATTTGAGCATCTTTGTAATCGGATAACGATTCGTCAAGACACTCCTTGTCCTTGGCCAGTTCGTCCTTACTCTCCTTCATCACCTGAACCTTCTGGGCCGCCTGCTTAATCTTTTTTGTGGTTTTCTTTTCCTTGTTGAAGGTAAGGCCGGCTGAAATATTGTCCTTAAAATCCTTCAGGCCAGAGAGTGTTGAACAGGGCTTAACCTCCAAACCGAGCAATTTTGATTTGTCGCCCAGCCCCAACTTTTTTACATCATCCTGGAATTCATCAATCACCGCCTGGTGGCCACTTGCCAGCAGGGCGGACGAATCTGGCAGCGCGGCAATCGATAAACTTTGAGTCAAGACATTGTTTGATTCATTCCCCTCAGCGATTCGGTTCTCTTGATCGATAGTTATAATCAAATCCTTGGCGGTTTTGCGGTTATCAACCGTAATCAGCCGCTCTTTTGTTAGTACTCCCGCCGGTCCGATATTTTCAAAGAAGGAGTAACTAAAATCACTGCCAAAGTAGCTCTCCGAGCCATCTTCATACTTAACTTTAATATTGTGGTTTGGCTCGGAAATCGAGTTACCGCCGACGTAGCCGACCAAACCGCCGTTAACTATTTTATAATAAACAACGTACTGATCCGCCCAGGAGTAGGGGGAGGTGTCCTGCTTTTTGGCGTAAGCCCCCGTGGCATAAAGATCGGGCGAGGGCGCGTCGAATAATTTTGTATTATTAGCCCGATTAGAATCGTTGTCTGCTCTTAATTCAACCTTTACCTTGGCCATCTCGCGATGGCGAAAACGGACTCCCTTTGAGATCGGCGACCAATAAGTTTGATTGGCGCCGATGGTAATATCCGTAAAAACATCCTGGTAGTAAACCGACATGCCGTAGTCAAGCGCGCCAACGCTCTCATGCAACCGCCCGCCGCTGGCGCTAACCGGCTCGACGATCAGATAAATCCGGCCGGTAAAGTTAGTCGGACTGACATTTTTAATCAGAACCTTATTGGGATGGCCGGTTGCCGTATCGTAATCGACATCCATCACTTCGAGATCAAAAGCCGGAGTGCTCGTTTCCGCCCGAACCAAAACAGGCGAAAACAATAGGGTTAACAACATCAAGAGCGCAAGTGTTTTTTGTTTCATTGGGTTCTCCTTTATTCACCAGTGTCGTATATGACACTGTCGTTGCTGATTGAAGCGTCCGTCGAAACAGAGTCGTCATAATCAATCGAAGATGAATTATCTGTCGAGGTGTCATTAGCCGCAGAAGAGTCAGACGATATCGAAGTTGACGGAGCCACCACCGATGCCGCTGAGCTGGCGGCATCATTTATGAGAACATTATAAGGACTACCCTCTTTGACCGGAGATGGTGTCGAGATAGATAGTTTAGCATAATCATAAGTTCCCTCCGAAACCGAACCGTCCTTCATCTCAGTTCTGGTTTTTCGAAGCTGGTAATCTTTGTTGTCAAAATAGATGAATTCGGTGTAATCGGTATTGGCCGGATCAACTACTTTGTATTTAAAACAGGTTAATTTAGCACACGCTTCGGTGCCGATCTTTTGATAGGTCGTCTTGTCAGCAGTGTCGTCAACCTTGGTATCAAAATCAACCTGTGACTCTGTCTCTGCCGCTACATTCGTATCGGTTGGTTTCGGCGTATACTTAAACCACTTATTGTCACTGTAATCTTTGGTATAAGTAGTCGTGCCGATGGAGATGGTCTGATAACTTTCTTTGCCGTTTTCAGACATGATAATTTGGCTGTTTTCTTTGCCTTCCATTTTGAAAACCGAAGCCGTCGTTTTGCCATCAGCAGCCGTGTCGGAGGAGTTCATTGTAAAGTATTTAACTTCTTTCCAGCCATTGATGAATTTGCACAGATCGGGATCGTTGTATCTGCAATTTGGATTCAAGCTCTTTGACACAACGGTAGATAATATCCCCCCTCCGCCTGAGCCATCGCTTGATTTACTGGCAAAAACAAAATAGCCGACAGCAGCAACCAGCAAGACAATAACAATAACGAGCATGAGCCACTTCTTGCCCTTCGGTTTAGTTTCCTTCGTGGGCAATGTTCTTTCTTCTTCTCCCTCCATATGCAACTCCTTAATCTATTTCTTCTTTATATTATAAGATTATTTTGCCGCTGGCGCTACCTTGTAGTACAGTTGCCACTCAGTGCCAACTTTGACTGGAGTGGGATCACAATAGATTTCTCCTGTGTTCTCTGCCAGCCGAACACCACTGTCATTAATAAAATTGAGTCCGTCCGTAGTGGTGGCACTGGCGATACCGGCTTTGCAAAAGAACTGACGGTATGTTCCACCCCCAACATCAACAGTTTTCGAAATTGCTCCATCTGTGCGAATAGTTTTTTCCAGATTGAAAGTCTGGCCATCGGATGAGGAAAAAGCGATCTGCTTGCTTCCCTTGGCTAGGTACATGAACCATTTACCACCAATTTTGACGACATCGGGATCAGTCAAAATCTCCGTTGTCTCGTAGCGAGAACCACTCTCCAGAGTAAAGTTCAAGCCATCAGTTGAGATAGCCGTTTTTATTTTGTTGAGCTCGTTCGTTGGGATAGGAACACCATTGGCATCGAGCGGGGGCTTCTTGGCCGGAAAGGCGACAAAGAAAAGGCGGATTTGACCATCATCCAAGAGAACCGCTTGCGGATCGGCTGGCACAAAGACTTCGCCGTTGGTCGGAATCGAGACCGAGCCCTGTTTCCAGGTCTTACCATTATCTTTGGAGACCGAGACCATCAAGCCCTGGGTGCTGCGCTTGGCCCCATCAACTGCATAGAGAAACAATGTCCCATCCGCCATTCTAACAACATCAGGCACAGAGGACTTGTCGGCAACTAACTCTTTGCCGCTAAAAGTTAAACCGTCGGTTGACGTAGCTTTGTAAACCTTGTGATAATACGGCCCGTTCTTGTCGCCGTAAGGATCCCCGGCCACCTCGGAGGCTTGATCAAAAGAAAGAGTCTCATATGTCCGAAGCCCTGCCTTTGTGACCGTCTCAGTTGGAGTTGCCTCAGTTCCCACATCGGTGATACCGGTATCATCTTTTGGCTGTCTTAACAAAACAATAATTGCCCCAATGGCTATAACAACAGCTACAGCAACTAGAGCAATTATGAATTTGGAGCCAGGCTTAGACACAGCTGGATTTTGATCGCTCGCATATTCAGAGTTCTCATCGTTGACCATCTTCCCTCACTTTTTACTAATACTTTTTTCAGTATATGCTAAAATCCGCCGCTCAAGTAGTGCTCACACTAAAAGGATATATTTCGCTATCATTTTGTCGACCAAACCAACAAGCTCCGTTACCGTGATTCCGAAAACCCATGCTCAATTTGTCATCCTGAACGGAGTGAAGGATCTAGAGCTTGTGGCTTGAGCTCGTCTGGAAAAAATACACGCTTCGCTAGATTCTTCGTTACACTCAGAATGACATAGTAGGAGGTTTTCGGAATCACGGCCGTTGCTATTGACAATTATTGAATTACATGTTACTGTAGACACTATCTAGCCACTGGTGGCAGACAAGGAAAGGAAGGGGCAGAACATTGGATAGGATCGCCAGAGTATTCTTCAATCCGACAGAGGACGGCCTCAACCAGGTGGAGGAGGGCCGCTTCTATGTGATCCCAATCCACGACCAAGCTGAGGCCATCGGACTACTTGTGTACCTCAAGCCACAGACGGACGGCACCTGGGGTCACATCACCGACCTCGAGGCGAGCATCACCGACCTGAACGCCAAGGGGTGCGTAACGGAGATGCAGTTCTACGAGAACATGTTCACCGTTCACGCACTGATCCAGGGCGTCCAACCCGATGCCCAGGTGTTTCCCGTCACCAACGGAGACCGTTGGATCACGCTGGAGCAGGCGTTCGCCGCACTGAACGGTGTCGTGGCCTGTCGGGTCAGCGGCCGTCGTGGTTGCTGCCACTGACGTGCACCGCACCAGCGACCGCGCTTTGGGCGGGTCCCTACGGGGACCCGCCTTCTTTTATAGTCTTATGTCCGCGCAAGTTCGCCAATGACCTTCTGCAGCAACATTGCTTTCGGCCAGATAGATACTCTTCTTACCGGTACCGCACCCAAGATCAAGGGCGGTTTTGCCCTTGATTGTGCCACCATCAACGAGATGCCGAGACCAATCAGCTTGCGTCCGCTGCCAGGGAATCTGATCCAACGGCACGGTTGAATAATATTTTCCCAATAGTTACCACTCATCAAAACACCTTTCCACACTTATGCCCAAAGAGCTTCCATCCTCTCCCCTTGCCATCCTCAGGCTTGATCCGAGGATCTAAAGGACTACCAAGGATTTACGATAAGATGTGGGCACATTCCGAGCACTCGCTACGTCTCTAATTGCCATTAGTTATTTATGACATCATATTTGACATTCAAGTATGAATGTTTTAACTCCGCGCACTCTGTTAGCCTTAACGGTCTGATCTTCGTCAAATCTGCTTCTGCTCGTAGTGAATCACCATCAACCAATGTTGCTGTATTCTTTCCGCCCACCAGAGCAGGTGCAACAACAATGGAAAGGTGGTCAACCAGCCCGGCACGGATTAATGTGGCATTCATTGTTCCACCGGATTGGATCGTCATTCGCTCAAAGCTAAATTCGTCTTTTAATCTCTTGAAAAGATCGCCAAAATCGATTTCACTTTCATAGGACAAAATGGTTACATTGCCAAGCTCTTCCTGGATCGCAACTGCAGGATGGTTTTTGTCTGTAGTAACAAGAAAAAGTTTCTCTGTCCATTTCGACAAATATCTAATACCGCCATCCTTCAAGTGCGGCTCGTTATCAACAATGACGAAGCTACAAGGGATCTTGTTGGGACTCTCTGTCCGATCGTTAAGCCCAATCTTGGCCATGACACGCCCAGTATTAAATGACAAATTATCTGTCTGTTTCTCAAGATCATAGTACTGTTGCAAGCCCTCACTAACTCCAGCAATAGTTGGAAAATCCTTATCCACATCCCGGTTGTCAGCGTCGCCAGTCGAAATCTTTCCATCTACCGACATCAACATAAACAACGTCGTCTCGACTCTATTCATAATAGTTCCTTTAGCTTATTTTATTTCAACTTCATCAATCCCGCCGAATTCTTTGACGGGGATGGATTTGATTTGCTTTTTCTTCTCGGGATCAATCTGCGGATAGGTCATATCGAACTCACCACAAACAGATTCACAATCGTCCTCAACAAGAACATCTGGCATGACTCTCCCTGCTACATCAGCATAGCTTTCGTCACCCTCTCTATAATATATCTCTCCATCAGGAAAATCATACTTTTTAAGCACTTGCCGTATCGACTCGATCTGCTCTGGTTTACGACGAGAAGTTAAATAGCCGATTTGATGGCCGGCCAACTGCCACTGCCTAATCTTCTCTACCGCCCTGCCTATCGGAACGTATGATGAATAATCACCAACGGACTCGTCCTCGTCGCGAATCTGCTGGACAATTTCTTCCCGGTTATGCCCAGCCGCATTCTTGTGCATTAATATAGTTCCTTCGGTAAAAATAAGTATTTTCATAGGTAAATTTAAGAAAGAAAAGAAATGTAAAATTAATTCCTTACTGCAAAACCAAACTGTTTTAAATCTTCAAGTACATTTTGCAAGGGCAGACCCATAATGGTGTAAAAATCACCCTCAATGTGGTCAATCAAACTTTTGCCGATGCCCTGAATTGCATAAGCACCGGCTTTGTCTATCGGCTCACCGGTCTCAATATAATCATCAATCTCTTGACTGGAAAGGTGTTTAAAGAAGACCCTTGCTTCCACCGACTTTGAAACGCTTTTACCGGAATCGGTATCAATAATACTGTAGCCAGTCCAAACCGAATGCTGTTGGCCTCTTAGTTCTGTTAGCATTTCTTTTGCCCATTCAGCAGTGTGGGGCTTGCCTAATATTTTATTATTAAAAGAAATAATGGTGTCTGATCCAATTACAACAGCGTCCCTATGCTTATCCGCCACAGCCTTAGCCTTGCCCAAAGACAACTGCTTGACCAAATCCGCCGGAGTCAGATCAAGCGACATATCTTCCTCGAAATCGCTCGCCTCTGTCACAAAATCAAGGCCGGATTTTTCTAAGATTTCTTTGCGCCTTGGCGATGTCGAAGCGAGAATAAGTGTTTTCATCTCAGTCCTTGATTAATCATAACCATTTTACTTTTATTAGAATCGGGCATTTATACCAAAATATACTGTTGCCTATTTAGCATCAATCAAGCGCTCATTTGAGATACTCGCCAAAACGAATCTTGTCCTTTACCCGAGACACACTGCGACTAAGTGCCTCGATCCTAAAATATTATCAGTTATGCAGTTTTTCAGTCCGGCGTTTCTTTGCCGCCGCAAAACCTCCGTTTTATCGCTGACGCTGCTCATCGTTTGCAATCTGTCTCCTTAACCGGTCGATTCGCTCCGCTTCGTCCTCCTGGTGCGCTCCCTCAACTGAGACCTCTGCCTGCGAATGGCTCAATGGCTCCAATGAAGCGATTAAATCAGTATCTTTGCCTTCCGGAGCCATTGAGGCGATTGGTTCCAAGCCAGTTCCGCCAGGATCGAGTGCCGCTTCTAATTCAGCAGTCCTCTCTCTGCCCAAAAACCTTGCCGCCAACGTATCGATTGTTGTCTTGCGCATCTCAGTGATGTAAGACTCTCTAGGAAAAGAGCATAGGGCATCAAGAATTTTATCTCCATGTTGTTCTGTGCTCTGCTGAGCCTCATCTGGTGGAGCATCAAGAAAAGAACATGACCCAGCGATAAGTTTAGTACGAACTGCCCCACGACTATACACAGAGACCAGCGCAGATGGACGCCAAAGGTTAGAGTCGGTTTTGGGAGCCTCGGCCTTTATTTCCAAACTAATAGTGGGCTTTCCACTAAAAGACAAGTGAATGTCGATAGTACCGTTACTATACTTACTGTTAATCTCTTGCCGATAAGCAGACACAAAATCGCTGATCGTATTTAACATACCAAAGTAGGCAGTACTCAATCTTCGCTTATATTCCTCGGAGGTCTCGTTTTCACTAGTTTGCCCGACAGTTTCACTATCTTTTGCGCCAGTCTTGGTTGCAGATTCAGGTTCCGCGTGACCATAGCCCCATCCGCCAAAAATCATTTTCCCTCTTCTCTTTTCATTTATGCACGGTAAACCTAATAATTTTTATAGGCGTATTTTGATCGACGGGTTTGCCATAATAACCTGAATAGGTCTCATACATCTCCTCGTCCGAAGCGTAATCTTCATGACCAAATTTATCTTCAGAGGCCAACCGACCAAACGTCTTTGCGGCAACTGTTGCAATGACAGCCCGGGCAAATGGCTTCGCCTGGCCTGACTCAAGAAATACAAGCTCATCGCCCTCCCTCAAGTCTTTGTCGTCCCACAGCCGCCAGGTAGCTGTTTTTTCGCCGGACAGAATAAGTGGGACTAATTTTGATGCAAACTTTATATATTTGGGCATTTATACCAAAATATACTGTCGCCGATTTAGCGTCAAACAAGCGCTGAAGATATACTGCCTACTTTCAAATAAATAGTGATGGCGGTTGCTCGTCCCAAACCCCAGCGGCCGATCACCCAGGCATGGAGACGCGAACAAAAAACTACTAGCAAATTATTTACTGTATTGCTTTTTTGGTGGTAAGAATTTAGAATATATATAATCAATAAATTGGTCTCCAAGGAGGGGAATATGGGCTCAAGGTTTAAGGGCTTGTTGTGGATAAGTTGGTTAACTGTCCTCGTTTTTGTGTTTACGACGATTGTTGGCGGCGACGCTTCGCCGGCAAAGTCATACGGTACAATCTCTGACTTAGCCGTCAGTACAAGTGATTCAACCAAGTCGGCAGCAGCAACTTATACCATATCTTTCACGGTTGAGACCGAGATACCCCGTTATGGCGGACGGATCAACGTTCAGATGCTTGACCCGTACGGCTACTCCTCATCTAACGGCACTTGGGTCAACAACGCGCATAATTTCAACAGTGCCAATGTTGCCACAGGTACCTCCCCCTCCTCGATCTATTGGGGTTACAGCAACTACAATGGTGCAGTATTCTATACTAATGCTGCGATTGCCGCCGGAACTACTATTACGCTAAAAATCGGCAATGTTATCAACCCTGCAATGGGCGGTTATTACTATGCCCATGTTTGGACCAGCTACTACGGCACTGACCTTGATGGCACAAGCAACTGGGGCGGCGACTATAATAGCAGTTACGTTGAGATCGGATCAAACACCAACTTCACCGGCCGGATTACCGACAGTGACGGCACGACTGGTGTGGCCAATGCAAATGTCTATATCAACCGATCAAGCGGCAGCAGCTATGCTTATTATTCAGCCAGAACAGACAAAGATGGGTATTATGGCATTGGAGACGTCGAAGCCGGAACATATTACTTCAATATGTCTGGACCGTACACTTATGGTACTGGCAGCAGCAAGATTTACTTCCCCCCCGACAATACCAACATCACAGTTGAAGCCAGTGGTACAACAACCAAGAACGCCAGTTTTGTCGCCACACCCAAAACCCTTAGCGGCAAAATTACCAAAACATCAGAGAGTGGAACAGCCGTGACTAATGCCACAGTCTATATTTACAAGATGGGCGGAAGCGGCTGGGCCAACACAACAGTCGACTCAAGCGGTAACTATTCCTTTCAGTTGCCGGCCGGCACCTGGAGCATCGGAATATATGCCACAAACTGGCCCGCTGATTGGATTTATACCACTTACAATGAAACAGTCAGCTTTGCATCTGATACATCGGCAGAGAGCAAGACCAAGAACTTTGTCGTCGATGACGTGAACTCGACTGTAACAGGAACAGTCATAAAGTCAGATGGAACATCGCCAGGGTACTATTCCGTAGGGATCAACTTCTCCGGCGAGAAAAACCGATACTTCTACGCATATACCGACGCCAGCGGAAACTTCACCGCCAAAGTAACGGCAGGCACATACACTGTGACCGGCTGGACCTCCGATTCCAGCTTCTCCTTCCCTAAGGTTAGCAAATTCACCGTCGGAGAGAACGAAACAACAAGCATCGGCACCATTACCCTAACCGAAAAAACCGACTCAATATCAGGTATAGTCAAAGATGATAGCGGCTCAGGTGTGAGTGGTGCATCTATCAATGCGTGGAAAAGTGACGGTACATATGATTATGGTTATGCCACAACAGCAAGTGACGGAACCTATTCAATCAAGGTGACGCCTGGTACATGGCAAGTGAGCGCCTGGCCACAGTGGAACTCCGGCTACTATTACTCCGGCAAGCCAACATCGGTGGCAGTCACCTCCGGTGTGGCAGCAACGCAAAACTTTACCTTCCTTCGCTGCACGGCGACTATCAACGGCAAGATTACAGACGCATCAGGCAATGCCATCAATGCAATCTACTCTTGGGTCAATGCCAGTGACGGCTCACAGGAATGGGGCAACATTGGCACCTCCATCGACCAGGGAACATTTACTTTGAAGGTTCCTGCCGGAACATGGACACTGGGCGTGTATCTGTACGGTAGCGACTATGGCAGCCCAGATCCGCTTCAGGTCACGGTAGCAGAGAATGAAGTAAAAGAAGTATCACTTCAGGCACTGGTTAATGACGCGACAATCACTGGTACAATCTATGATAATGATGGCAATGCTGTTACTGGGAAATGGATTAATGTTTGGGCAACCAAGGGTAAAAATAGCTCTTGGCAGAATGCTACGGTTGACCAAAGCACTGGTGTTTATTCCATAAAGCTCTCTGCTGGAACCTGGAGATTGGGCTGGTGGGTAGATCAATCACTCGGCTACAACTCTGGCAATGGCCAGGACGTCGAAGTTACCATTGCGTCAGGCGAAACCAAGACCAACGATATCAACCTGAAGAAAAATGACTCAACGATATCTGGCACGGCCACCAAGACTGACGGCACATCCATGCAGTGGGCTTGGATTACTGCCGACACCCGCGACCCCAATGAGAAGAAATCAGCTGATAGATATTATTGGTCAAATGGCGCCTCGTGCGATTCAAGCGGAAACTATACGATAAATGTCCCTGCTGGCACGTATTGGGTCGGGGGTTCAATGTGGACTGGCTCCGGATACATTAACCCCAAACGCCAGAAGGTTGTGGTTGATGCCACTACTCCAGCCACGGTCAACCTGGTTTTCCGTACTGCTGACGCCACTATTAGTGGTACCGTTGCTAACGGAAGTGCCACAAGCTCGTTTGTAACCTCATGGAGTGAGGACGGCGGATATGCAGAAACTAATTCCAACAACGATGGTGCGTATACCCTTCAGGTTTCCAGCGGCACCAAATGGCACGTCAAGGCAGTCAAAAAAGATGGCCAGGATGTCTATAAGTCAAGCGAATACATCGTTGACCTAACAGAAACAACCGCCGCAACACAGGATATTCACGTCGTAAAACAAGACTTTACCCTACCAGAAGCCCAGTCGATCACATTCGACCCAACCAAGCAACAAACCCTAACCGTCGGTGACGACCTAACTGTCACAGTCCCGGCCAACTCGATGGCAACCTCCGGCTCTGTCACCATCACAATCGAGCCAACAATAGAGCTTCCCGAGGAATCAGATGCGAAGGCCGCTGACTACGGCTATGATATGCAAGCCACCAACCAGGACGGAGAACAGATCAGCACCTTCAGCAGCAACGTTACCGTCGAGGATCACTTCACCACTTCCAGTGTTGAGGACAACAATCTTCTCAGCGCAGAGGATTACACTGCCGCTTATTACAACGAGTCTAACGGAACATGGGAAGAGTTGAATTACACTGTCAATGAAGATGAGCAAACCGTAACATATCAGACAAACCACTTCACAAAGTTTGCCTTAGTCGCAGCTTCTGACACCACTCCACCAGCTGCACCATCCTCCATATCAGCTACGGCCGGCGATACTCGGGCAACGCTGTCGTGGACCAACCCTACTGATGCCGACCTGACGGGTATCAAAGTTTACCGCTCCACCACTTCAGGAACGCTGGGCGATTGGATCACAACCATTACTGGCACTACAACGACGACATACGCAGATACCAACTTAACTAACGAAACAACATACTACTATACCATCAAGGCGTATGATACCTCCGGTAATCTTTCCAGCAACACCGACCAAGTTTCAACCAAGCCTTCGGTCGCCACTCCAGTCAGCACAGCAGTAGCGGCAACGCTACCAAAGACCGGCATGGACAGCAACCGCACCTATGACTTTTCAGCAATCATTGCAGTCCTGTCCTTCGTTTTGGCGCCACGGCTTATACTAAGAACAAGACCAGCAGGCAAATGATATGTTGACAAATTATCGCTCCTAATGTTAAGTTATCACCAAATGAATAAAACGATCGACCAAACTATCATTTCCATTATTATGCAAAGACTTCACGGAGCCATAGCTTAATGATGAGATAATTAGGTCAATCACTAAACAGGGCTCCACCAAGGAGCTCTTTTTAGTTAAGAGGAGAAAGAGAGATGAAGACGATCGGATTAATCGGCGGCATGAGCTGGCAATCAACTGTGGACTATTATCGAATCATCAATGATTACATACAGGAACAATTGGGGGAGCTCTACTCTGCTCCGATTCTTCTTTCGAGTATTAATTTCCATAGTCTGGAGAATCTGCAAAGAAATAATAGATGGGACGAAGCAGCAAAACTGATACTCAAAGAAGCGAAAAGACTCGAAAAAGCCGGGGCTAACTATCTATTTATTTGCTCTAATACCGGAAATGAAAGCGTGGAAAGAATAAGAAGCCTGATCGGTGTGCCGATTGTTCACATCGCTGATGTTGCGGGACAAGAAGCCAGAAGACTGGGCCTGAAGAAACTTGGCCTTATCGGTACCATCTATACCATGGAGAAAAACTATATCAAAGGAATATTGGAGCAGAATTATGAGCTAGAAGTGATAGTACCAAACAAGAACGATAGGAGCGTTATTAATAAAATCATTTACGAAGAGCTATGCTTTGGACAAATAAAACCTAAATCAAAAAAGGCCTACCTCGCAATAATTGATAAATTAAAGCAAGAAGGCGCAGAGGGAATTGTCCTGGGGTGTACCGAGATACCGCTCTTGATCAAACAGGCAGACCTGGACCTGCCGGTACTAGATACAACGCTGCTTCACGCAACGTGTGCGGCCAAACTTACAATTGCCGGTTTCTCTAGCGCAAACAAGATGGTACCCTTGATGCACTTCATCTCGAACACCTGATTAAGTGGCTGGATCAGATAGTAAAAATATTTAAATGACCCAAGTCAGAAATTTGTATTAAAATGAGTGCCAAAATATTTGATCTTCCAATACACCGGAATACTTTATAACTTTAAGCTGTTCTTCGGAAAAGGTTTTCTTCTCCCACAGGTTTTGTATACCTATTGCTTCAGCTGTCCACCCATATTTTATCCAGTAGTATTGTTTTTTGTTCTTGTCTATTAAAATCAATCTGCCGCTTAGATAGGCCTGGTTACTTTCATCGTAGTAGTGATCAACTATCTGGTATCTGGCATCCTTTAGCCTTGCTCTAATTTCTTGAGTAATTTTTCTCAGCTTAAAACTAACTATACTGCGAAAGATCATTTCAATGGTTATTGTTACCAATATCAACATTAAACCGATCGCCAGGACCGTTCCAACGGAAACAACTGGTAATAGGTCATTGGTATGTATCTCGCTTTTAGCTTCTGCGGAAACAACTAAAAATACCCCTAATGCGAAAAGGTTGCGTGACAAGTTGTGAGAAGGGTAAAGGAGAAACTTAGTAAGCAATGAAGATATGTCCATTTCAGTAAATATCCTCTAACGATCTTGCCGCCTCCGAATTGTGTTCGCCACCGTTAATAATCTTTTCGTATAATTTAGTCGTGGCAGAACAGAGATCTTGATAAAAAATATCTACATCGACAACCATCCTTGGATATTCTGGGCCTGGTCGAGGATTAAAAGAGTTGTTGTTAACACTCGCAAAGTAGAGGTGACGAGCATCGGAATTTCGCAATTTTCTATTAGGATAAAACGAATTCTTGAAACCCAAAATATGGCTATGAAGCAATCCGCAACGGTAGCGATTATATATTTCATTTCTCAAATCATAATATCTAGCCGGGAAGAAGACTCTAATAAATTCCGTGAAACATTGACTGGACACTCCAACATCATCCTTCTTTCCCAACCATACTCTTCCGAGGGTTTCAATAGCGACACACATCAGCTGGATTGATCCCAGATTTGACTCTCCTAACAAGATCCGCACACCAGAGACAGTTTTGCTTAGCGGCTGACCTGTGTCCCTAACCGTCCATCGCTTTGAGTTGGAATAAACATTCACCGCGATATCCCTAAAAAGCCAAGAGATTAATATATGTAATTTTTTATCGAGCTCATTCACGACTCAACCTTCTTTCGGCAAACATTTCTCAAGGCCACAGCAATAATACACATTTATTCGAACACCGACTAAGTCGCCCGGAGAGGTAAAATCAGCTTTCCGGAATTAGGTTTTTGTTTGGTACCCGCGAGAGGACTCGAACCTCTGACTTTCGGCTCCGGAAGCCGACGTTCTATCCACTGAACTACGCGGGCAATCAAATTATTCTTCACCATGAAAGAAAAGGGAAGTTTTTAACACATCGATAATGATCTTCTCAATGAAGCTCTGATTCAGCTCGGCAATGTTAGCCATTCCATACTGCCCTACTACTCCACCTTGGCCAGGCATCATCGTTGACACCATAATGTTAATCTTCTCCGCAAAACGATCTGCCTGAAATGAAATATATGGAGTAGACTCTGGCTTTTTCATGCCCTCGCTAATCAATGCCGGATAGATGTTAAGGGTAATATGCGCCGGATGATATGTTGCTGTTGCATCCATATACTCCTTCTCCTCTGTAACATGAAAATCATGGCCGTATTTTGTTAATTCGTTACCGGCATCTACGATGGTAGGCCAAATTATCTCATGTTTTAGACGTTCAAATTCACTCACAAACACCTCCTGGGATTTCTTCTGTTTTTGCTTCTCCTGCTTAATCCCCTCAAGATCATTTGTGTAACGATCCATGATTCTATCAAGCTCTTTGATATTATTGTCCAGCATATGGCCCCTGTTCTAGTTTATTAACTAATACTATACTATATAGTAACGCTTTAATCTAAAAAGTAAACCACGATTTGGAGTAGACAATATGGGCCAAAGAATTCAACTTAACCGCAAAAACCAATTTTTAATCATTGACTCATCTGGCGGCATAGCACAATACTATCTGAATGAAAACGGAGAACAACAAGATATCATCTATGGCTATGCCAGTAACAAAGAAAAAGTCGGATCGATGGGAGACGTCCTTTTCCCTTGGCCCGGCCGAATCGAAAATTGTCAGTACGACTTTGCCGAAGAGCACTATAACTTAAGCGGAGTTCGAGTAAAAGACGGTCATGCAAACCACGGTTTTGCAAAATTTGTGCCATGGGAAATCGTCCAATCGGGAAGAGACTCGGCGCAGCTCAGGTTCAAAACCAGCAAAGAAGAGTACGCAGAGAAGGGCTATCCGTTTGCTCTGGAATTAACGCTATCATACGCACTGGACGACAGTGGCATGACCTGTATGGCCTCGGTAATAAATACCGGCGATAAAAGTGCGCCCTTTGGGCTTGGCTTCCATCCCTATTTCTCGCTTGGCGCTGAGTCGATTAGCAATTTGGCGCTACAAATCAACGCCAACAAAATGGTAGAGTTTGGCCCCGACCTAAAACCGACCGGCGAACTGCTTAATATCTCCGGCGAACTGGATTACACAAAAACAAAAAAGATCGGAAAGCAGGTTGTTGATAACTGTTATGCCGATCTTAATTTTGAGAACGGTATTGCCAAAACGACTCTTTCGAATGATAATGGCGAACAAGTCGTTGTATGGCAAGATGAAAGTTTCCCTTATCTTCAGCTCTACTCAGCCGACACTATTCCCGATCCTCACAAACGCAGAGGCCTGGCAATCGAACCTCAAACATGCACCGGCTTTGCCTTCAACATGCCCAAAATGGGTTTGCGAGTACTCAGACCTAGCGAGAAATTTACGGGCAGTTGGGGGGTAACCCCTATTTCGTAAACTGAAATGAAGAAACGACCTTGTCGATTGTTCCACTATTATCGGAAATGTAGTCAAGCATGTATGTATTGTCACCGATAACGGTGTAGTACACAACATAGTCATAAAACCATCGGACTGACTCATTCTTCGAGACAACAATTTTTGTCCAATTCTTGCCCGCGATCTGGCCATCGCCCGATTTTTTGCCCTCTATATAGTAAGCATTATTCTTTTCCATCGTACCATTTTTGTAGACATAAACTTCAAACGACTTACAATTTGGATTGCTGTCACCAGAGTAGCACTCACTGCTTCTAGTTGTGACCCGCAATTTGTCATTGATATCCCAAAGGGAAGGATCAGTTTTTTCTGATGTATCAACTTTCCAGCTGCTTGGATATTTGAAACTAAAATTATAAGTCGAGCTAGAGTAATTTTTCCAACCAGCAGTTGAATCAATCTTGGCGACGATCGAATCAAACTTAATGGTAGACGCCAAAGCATCTAGCTGATCAACTGTTGTCTGGGTCAAGCCTTTGGCAGTACCCGACAGTTCGATCGTCTTTGAAAAATCGTTATCGGAGTATGCCGCCAAGTAGAGCGGATCAATACCTGACGTGCTTGCTTTTGGCTGAGCAAAAGTGCGGGAGAACGCTAAACCGGAAGCAGCTTTTATCTCCTTGTTAGAACCGGAATCCCAAGCCTCATACCCAACTTCTCTGGCAGGATTATAAAGATTGAAAATTGCTCCAGTGTTAGCCGTTATTGTAACCTGAGCTTTAATCGCACTATTTGCCTTATTTTCAGCAGACACTGCTGTCCAATTCTCAGGATACTGGAAAGAGAACCCTTGGCCCTCATATGTTTTTAGACTAGCACCTAAAGTTGAGTTATTGTTCGTAGCAGGAGTATCATCATCGGCAATTGTACCAGTCGATTTTTCCACTGAAACCACGGGCTTATCCGATTCCGTTCCCTGGCCACTTAGGGCGGTCTTTTCGTTCTCTGGTTTAGCCTTCCTACCTTCGGCATAATACCAAACCCCACCGACCACGCTCATGATCAGTAAAACCATCAAGGCAACCAGTGGCCACTTCGGTTTTGTTTTAGCAAACTCCGGACTTATCTCTTCAGAATTTATCTGAGTGCCATCATACATTTTTCCTCCTACTCACCAATATTAAGACCGCTCCAGTTTGCGCATCTCTTCTGTCTCAGTAGGCCGATTGTTATCGTCCTGAAGGCGATAAGTGCTACCTGTCTCTGGCGTTGACGATTCAATGAACGTCATATCGGTCACAGCGGCGACGCGGTGAACTTGACCGGGGCGGACAAAATAACCCTTGTTCAACTCCATCGGCACCTCAACTGTCTTACCCTCCTGATTCATCAGAGTGATTATGCCCTCGCCCTCGATCAGGCAAAGGGTCTCAACTTTTTGATCATGATACTGAAGGCTCAAGCGCTGTCCAGCCTTGACATACAAAATTTTGCCGACGGCCGATGCATCAGCTGGCGTATAGATAATCTCATGTCCCCACGGCTTGTCGACGCGTGTCTGGCAAGGCATCAACGAGTAATCGCTCTGATCAAATTCCTGTCCCATGGTCAATCCTTAATTCGTAGTTAGTATTTCGTATTTAGTGGTTGGTATTTCGCAGTTCGCAACTCAATTCCACGCAACGTACTGGGTAGCAGCAGAATTAATCCCCCAAATACGAAATACGGTCTACGATTTATTTGTCTTTTTGGTCCAGGGGCCGCATCAAGGGGAAAATCTGACATTCTCGAGCAGAGCGGTTGGACAAAAAGGCAAACAATCTCTCAGAGACACCAAATCCTGTCGTTGGTGGCATTCCATACTCGAGTGCCTCAACAAAATCCGTATCATTCATTTGTGCTTCTTCATCTCCGGCTTCACGTAATCTTGCTTGCTCTTCAAAACGCTGTCGCTGGTCGATCGGATCATTCAACTCAGAGTATCCTTTCCCCATCTCACTGCCACCGAGAATCACCTGAAATTGTTCAACCTTCCGAGGGTCATCAGACTTACGCTTTGCGAGTGGGCAGACTTCGACTGGATGGTTAATCAGAAAAACCGGTCCCCCAATCCCCTTGCGGATCTTTTTCCAGAGAGTATCGATCAACCGCCCGCGGCCATCTGCTTCATCAAAATGTAAATTTAAACTAGACAGCTTTTCTCGCAGCTCGTCCTCTGAAGCCTCCAGCACATCGATTCCAATCTTATCCTTGATTGTATCAACATAATCTATCTCGCCCCATTGGCCCGATAGATCGACTTCGAATTCGCCAATTTGAAACTTAAGAGTACCAAAAGTCTTCTCCGCCACGTGCTTATACATCTCTTCAACTAAAACCATAGAATCCTTGTAGTCAGCATACGCCCAGTAATACTCCATCTGGGAGTAATCTTGAAGATGTTCTCGGCTCATACCTTCATTGCGAAACTGCCGGCCAATCTCAAAGGTTTTTTCGAACCCACCGACCATTAATCGTTTTTGCCACAGCTCACCCATAGAAATACGGAGATATACGTCAATATCGAGAGCGTTGTGATGTGTAATAAACGGGTTGGCATCAGCACCACCAGCAGTTGTCTCGAGAACAGGAGTCTCAACCTCCAAAAAACCTTTTTGTTTTAAGAAATCACGCATTGAAGACCAAAATCGTTCCTTCTTGTAGAAAAGCTCTCGCAATGATGGATTAATAACCAGATCAAGGTAGCGTTTGCGCAGTCTCGTCTCTTCGTCCTGCAGCCCTGCCCTCTTCTCTGGTAATGGCCGAAGCGACTTGGAGAGGATCTTAATCTTGGTCGCTTCTATCGAGGTTTCACCCGCCTGAGTCACAAAAACTTTACCCACCACCTCAGCAAAATCTCCAATATCCAATAGAGGCACTATCTCCATCTGGTCCGCCAAAATATCAGACTTAAACATGGCCTGAATCTTACCCGTTTCATCAACAATATCGCAAAAGACAAGCTTGCCGTGCCCACGAATAGCCATGATTCTTCCAGCAACAACAACCTCTTTGCCCGCATCGATCAACTTGGATTGATTGTCCAAAACCTCCGAGGCAGAGTGGTCTCTGGCTGATTTCGATGGGTATGTATTTATACCCATCTCTTGCAATCGCTTCATCTTCTCTGTCCGATTGGCAATTAGCTCTTTTTCAGTTTTTCCAACTGTTGTATCCATTAGGTCCTCTCATATGAAAATATTCAACAAGAGTATAGCAGAATTTTCGCTTTCTGTGAACCTAGAAGGAAAATGTCGCCCGGCAATGCCGCACGATACAAGATTTGAAAAATCATCACGACAGGTATGGCCAAACCAGACGAACGTTTCGCGCCTATTTACTCACATAAATCAGGTGCGATAATGAGCCTAACCACAAAAAAACGAGAGAGGGGTCCACGTCCTAACTCAGTGTAATACTTTCTATGATTACTGATTTGATTGTGCATTAATTAAATAAGGAAAAAATGTCGAGCGGATCTCCCGCTAGTAGCGCGATGAAAACTGACGGTGCCCCCATAGTCCAAAACAGATGCAACACGTGTCTGGACGAACTTAACAGTTCTCTTTCCAAAGCCCTAACCCCCATTGGAATTCAGGCAAGCAATTCGAAACTGTTCAAAGGCGCGATTTTTGGTCGCGACTCTCTTCGTGTTGCCCTCGATCTTCTACCCTGGCATTCGTCGGTTGCACTTCTTGCCATAACCAGCTTGGGCAGGCTTCAGGGCAATAAACATGACAACGATAGCGAAGAGGAGCCTGGAAAAATTCCTCACGAATATCGTTCTCTCTTCCTCGAGGACAAGAAGATTAATCGAGACCAACAGAGAATTTTGCAGGCCCTTGGAAAGCAGTGGGGATGGAATCGAAATAAAAAAGAGGTTTGCTATTACGGCAGCATAGATGCGACACCCCAATTTATCAGACTCGTCTCAAAGTACTGTCTGTTATATGGGGACGACATTCTTGAGCAAGAAATCAAACATCAAGACGGCGAACGAACCACCGTTCGAGAAATTGCCCTGAGGTCAGCTCGATGGCTCGCTCAAAAACTTAAACAATCTGATATTGGACTACTCGAATTCTGTCGCACAAATCCGCGCGGCATCAAATGGCAAGTACTAAGAGATGGGTCGACTGCCTATATTCATCCCAACGGTTCTCTCGCAAACTTTCAAGCACCTATTGCATCCATAGAAGTTCAGGGACTAGCATTCGATGCCCTACTGAGTGCAGTGAATTTGTTTGAGGACAGCTACCCGAGAGAGACACGACAGTGGCAGAGGCTAGCCAAAAAACTCCAAAGAAACACTCTCTCGCTCTTTTGGATACCAGAATCTCAGTTCTTTGCCATGGCGCTAGACCGGGATAAGAACGGGCAAGTGCGGCAAGTCAAAACGCTCACAACCCTGCCAGGCGAACTGCTAGAAAGCAACATATTTGATAACATCCCAGTAGAAGATCGGCAACAATATGTCTCATCCATCGCTAAAAGTTGTTTCTCGGCAGAATTCCTGACCGATGTCGGCATCCGCGCTCGAGCCTTGCGCCACTTTGGGGCGCTGGATTACTGCGATTACCAAGGCTCAGCAGTATCTTGGCCAGTAATGACAAATATCTTAGCTTTAGGCTTCCGCAAGCAAGGGCTACTACTACTCGCCAACGATCTAGAAAAGAGAATGATGAACGCAGTCACAATTTCTCATTCTCTGAGCGAGTTCTTTTATGTTACACGTGAGGGTCATGTTAATTATCACCCCAAGTGCGCTTCCACACTACCCAGATCCGATAATAATGTTATTTATGGCACTAATATCCCGGAGCACATTCAAGCATGGACCGTTTCAGCTGTACTTAGGGCCAAAATCACTTCAGAGCAATTGGCCGAACCTAACTCTGGTCAAAACTATCTCGAGCTTGAATCGGATCTCCTCTCTGAGTTCGGTACACGTTTGATCAACCCAGAAGAGGCAGAAGCGATAAGCACTGGCCAGTCATCCTTGCACATCGATCGCGAGGAGGGTATCAGGCGCGAGGTTGCCCTCCTGGAGTACAACAAACGTTTACTTTGAGACCTAAATCGAACATCGAAACTATTTATAGAGAATCTTCATCTGGCTGTCCGGAACAGACAGGCTGGGGCTGAACGAAATTGGCAGCTTGGCCGACAGGAGATTGAGGAGTGGATTTTGCTTCGGTGTTTCGTACTCTACGACCGATGGATCAGATAGATGTGCGCTCTTTTTGAGCCCTTCGAGCGCTGCATCGAAAGTGGCAATCTCGTCCACAAGGTTTTGCTCCATTGCTGCCTTGGCCGTAAATATTCTGCCATCAGAAATTGCTTTTGCCTTCGACTCGTCCAAATTTCGTTCTGCCTTCACTGCTCCGACGAGAGAGTCGAAACTGTCATTCAGTATAGCCTCGATTACACTCCTGTCCCCTAATGTCATCTCTCGCCACGGAGAGCCGGAGTCCTTGAATTCGCCGGATTTAAGAACGATCTGTTTGTAGCCAATTTTATCAGCAACTCCAGTATAATTCGGCACCTGCATAATAACACCAATGCTACCGACGATTGAGTGTGGGTAGGCAACTATCTTCTTCGCACCGATTACAGCATAGTACGCCCCGGAAGCAGCGATTTGATCTATGTAGGCGACTGTTTCCTTCGTCACTGAGAGGTCCTTAATTGCATCGTAAATTTGAGCGCTGGCAACAGCCTCGCCACCAGGAGAGTTTATTTTGAAGAGAACTGCCTTTACGTTTCCATCCTCTTTTGCCGCCTTGATTTGCCGCAAGATCATATCTTGATGGAGATAGCCACCGGAAGCTTGGCTCAACCCAGATTCCTCAGAGGTAATCTCTCCCTTGAACGGAATGACCGCAATTTTGTCAAAACCGATTCCACCTGAAATAATTTTTTCGGTCGTAATATTCTGGCTCCCCTTACTAAAAGGCAGAGAAACAAGAGAGAGGAAAATGAAGAAAACCAGAATGCCAAACAACACGCCAAGACACTTCCCCAAATACCTTCTAAAGTTATTGAGAAATTCCCCGTTCCAGTTTAGTCGCGGTCGGAAAATTCTTGTAATAAAATTTTTGTAGCCAGTGGCTACTCTGTTTAGGCCTTCTTTGCTCATATCTCTCCTACTTATATAGGTGTATTAAAGCATAAATTGACTCGCCCTATCAACAAAAAAACCGGGCCATGACAGCACCGGGTTGGGAAATAAAACAAAATTGAAATCACGGCACAAGCTTAACGCTCGGCCGAGAGAGAATGGCCTGGGCAGCCTCGAGTACCATTTGCTCCATCTGTAAGTGCTCGATCAGGGCCCGTCTCTCCTTGATCGCCGTTGCGATATCAGTCGAGGGTTCGCCCTGAACAATGGCCGGATGGACGCTGAGCAAGCGAGCAATAACGCTAGCACCATCGGACGGAAACTGAATGAGAGGCGCTATTTCCGTCGGAGCAACCGCGGCGGACACAACGGCAACGGGTGCAACTTTACCCTTCCGCTGTCTGGCAGATGCCTCAGTCGCTTTGCTATTGGGCGGCACAACCACCGAATCGGACACTGCCCACGAAACGCCTCTCTCGATCAACTTGGGCACAACCACGTCCAGACGGTAAACATGGCCGGATAGGAAATCGATACCGCCGAGCGTGATATTGCCACGCTGGAGCAAAACGTCGCTGCCCTTGCCCCGAACGTAGCCCTCAGCCTCGCTGCCCTCAAGCATGGTCTCGATAACAAGGCCGACATACGGCCTGATAGCGAAGGGATGCGTTCTGAGCAATTTTGCCAAGGCCTCAACATTAACAACACCTCTCTCCAGCCGGCTGAACCCAGCCCAAATTGCACAAACAATCGATAATTGTTTCGGGGTTGCAATGATATTATGCGTTTTGGCCTTCTCCATCACTGTCTCCTCTCTGGCAACCGGATTGGGATCGACTGCGATGTTCTTGACTGCTGATCGCGTCGGCACCTCGCTTGTCATGGTTGCGCGCATTTGCACAAGAGCAGACGCCTGCAGTCTTGAGACGTGCATCTGACTGCTCCCGATCACTTTTGCTACCTCAGTCTGAGATAGCCCGCGCAAGAAACGCAGCTCAATGACTTTCTTGAGCCGTGGCGGCAAGCGATCAACAGCATCCCTCAATTCGTCACTTTCGACGACCGCCTGAATTGCCCTGTCTTCTTCTCCATAGCGATCTTCAAAAAAACTTCCGTCCCCATCATCCGCAGAAGAAAAATCCTGATCGATCGACAGGGGCGAAGAAGAGGCCCTAAACGTTAGCGCCTCAAGAACTTCGTTCTCGCTCACACCAAGGATATCAGCCAGCATGTCCGGGGTTGTCTCGACTCCTTCGCCGGCCATCTCATCCTCGAGTTTACTGATGCAATAAACCAACTCCCGGAGTGATCGCGGCACTTTGAGGCGTTGTTCCTTGTCACGGAAGTACCTCCTAATCTCTCCGATAATACAAGGAGTGGCATAAGTAGAAAGTTTGAGCCCACGGCGGGCATCAAAACGATCAACGGCGTTGATCAGACCAATGTTTCCAACCTGAACCAGGTCTTCAAGCGGAACTCCCCTGCCAACAAAGCGCCTGGCAAGTTTCTCAACCAAGCCCTGATTGGCCATGATGACCTGATCTCTCAATCTGGCATCGCCCGTGCGAGAGAAGAGATCGGTTATCTCCATCTCCTCAGCTGTGGCCGGCATCCATTATCACCTCCTCTCAATCGGCAACACCTTCGGGGATTATACAACTTTTTGCCACAACAATCAAGGCTAAGCACCAAAAAAATATCCGAGCAATCATCGGCCCAGGATTGAAAAAGACCTATTTTTGTGTTATGGTACTGATGTCCGAAGAAAGAGGTACATCGATGAACAAGCCTTGCGCATGGTTGTCGCTCACCGCCGCCTGCAACAATCGCTGCCGGTGGTGCTATGAACACAAAGTGGTGCCGAGCATACTACACATGCCATTGGAACGAGCAATTTCTATCATCGAGAATCTGGCAAAACTTGGTTTCGGCTCCATTACTCTTCTAGGCGGAGAGCCGCTACTCTACCCCTTCCTGCCGGAAGTCGCCCGCCGGGCCAAAGAGTTGGGCCTGGAAGTTTGTATGATTACCAATGGCCGTGCCGGTGCACAAAGGAAGTTTCTGGAGGTCATCCAAGATGTTGAGATGATCGCCTTCACCGTCTTCTCAGTGAATCCCGATGTCCACAACTCCATAGCCAAAGCCAGTGCTTGGGATGAGACAATAGCAGGAATGACAATGGCAATTCAGGCAGGTAAAGCCTGCTGCGTCAACTTGGTTGTTGGGGAACAAAACTATGCCGATGCGAGCGAAACTTTACGTTTTTTTGACAGTTTGGGAATTGCCGTTATCGTCAGCCCCGCTCTTCCCAGAGTTTGCGGCTCCCTTGATCATATCGATGGCCAGGAAGCTCTGCACCCCCAACGCTTTGCTGATCTTATTGGTCATTTGGCTGGAGAGTTTGGCACAGATCAAAACATTCAGTATGTATTTGAGGCCCCGCTCTGTCTGCTCGACAGAAGCACGTACGACAGCCTAGTTGAAACTAACAAAATCGCCGGCGATTGTAAGATCGGCCCAGAGCGAATAGTCATCAACGTAACGGGTCAGGTTGTGCCGTGCAACGTACTCGAGACAGAGATTATGTTCGAAGAGTTAGGTAGCGCCGCTGAGTTCATTGATCTGTGGCAGGGGCAGGTCAAAGCAAAACGCAATCAGCTCTTGACGATGAGTCCCAAGTGCACAAGCTGTGCACTTTTGCCCAATTGCCACGGCGGCTGTCCGCTCGTCTGGCGCTATTGGAACCTAGAGAACATTATCATACCAGTTACAACTCAGTAGCTTATCTTCGCCCAGCGCCTAGCCGACTGGGCGTTTTTCATTCTTCTTGAGGTTTTCCTCAATTGTCTCCTCGAGCTCGTCCAGCAAGGTATCAAACATCTCGAGAAGAACCGGATTCTGAGAGACATGCGGCAGCGCATAGTCGCGCGACTCCTCCTTGGTCGCATACTCACGATGCCACTCAACTTTCTTCGAGATTGAATACTGTAAGGTGTGGCTAATCTTATCCAGACCCTTGGCAATCTTGGCCTCGATCGTCTCACCCGCTTCGTACTCCTGCCACAGCTTCATAAACTTGCCTGCTAGGTCAGCTGGCAACAAACCGAACACTCTCTTGGCTGATACGAGCTCATTTTGCCGCTTTATTGCTTTGCCGGCAGTGTCTGGCACCCAGTCATCCTTGGTATCAATTTCAACCAGATCGTGCACAAGAATCATCCTATAAGTCCGGGGTAAGTCACACTTAATCCCTAAATCATCCTCAAGCGCCAGGAGCATTAGGGCAAGATACCAGGAGTGCTCGGCATCATTTTCTCTCCGAGCTTTGTCCGAAAGGTACGGAATGCGCTCGACTAATTTCAGCCTCTCCGCCTCCTTGAGAAAGTTGATAATTTTTGTCAGCCTTTTATCCTCTTGCATTGCACCAATTTAACACATCTCTTCGTCTCTAACCATACCTTTGGCAAGACTCCCGTTCCGAAAAACACTGAACAGGATTGCCTATTGCATTATTTTTGGTTTTATGCTATTATATAACCAGTTTGAAGCCTCTCGTCATCGTTAGTTGGATTTTTGCATAAACGGATTGAGAAACGCCAAACGGGTCGATTTATTAGAAATTTATGTTAGGAATCCTATGCAAGAAGAGGCAAATAAGCTCTATATTGGCAATCTGTCATTTGCAGTTACCGATGACCAGCTTCTCGAATTGTTCAGCGCCCTTGAGGGTGTCGACGTAGTTGACGCCAAAGTCATCACCGACCGTGAATCCGGTCGATCACGTGGTTTTGGTTTCGTTACTGTTGCAACTCCTGAGATGGCTCAAAAAACCATCGAGCTCATGAACAACAAAGAAGTTGATGGCAGAACCATCTTCGTCAACATTGCTAAGCCACAGCGCCAGGACAACGATAGAGGCGGAAACCGCTTTGGCGGCAGAAGCTTCGATCGTTCAGGCCGAAGATAAGCTGACACAGTTATAACAAAGAGGTCACGAGTAATCGTGGCTTTTTTGTTTATCTTGACTTTCGTTCTGTCAAAGGTTAAAAATAAGTTGGCGCCGATCAAGCGCTAATCCCCACACAAGGAGGTAGGAGGCCATAAACTACCAACCAGTTGCAAGACCCGTTGTCTTGCTGTCCACGAGTGGATCTGAGTTGATTACACAATCGATATATGAGTCTTTGGAGGCAAGGCTTAAGTACCAGGGGCAAAACGGTGAACGGATTTCCTATTTGCCGCCAAGGGTTGACCGCTTCTCCAATGATAATATCCAGGTTCAGGTCCCCGAACACGTTCGTGGCAATCTCGCCATTGTGGTCCAAACTCAAGTTCCGCCGGTTGACCATCACCTGATAGAGCTATTCTTTCTGCTTGATGCCCTCAAGAGCGCTCGCTGTGAAGACGTTCTGCTTGTTTTCCCCTACATGCCCTATGCTAGAAGCGATCGCAAAAACCAACCCCGTATCTCGGTTGGTGGCCGCACTATTGCACGCATTCTTTCTTTGGCCTGTGGCGTTCGCCGGGTTCTACTCCTTGATCCACATTCGGAGTATACGAAGCATTACCTCGAAGATGGCGGCGCTCCTCCGGCCGATGAGGTCAAGGCTTGTTTCCTTATGACAGACTACATGGAGCGTAAGTTCTTCCGCGAGCATCCGCGCGATAATTGTGTTATCGTCTTTCCTGACGCGGGCGCCCAGGACAGATATGGCGACCTGCTCGATGTCACCGGATTGGCCGGTGCAGTCATGCACAAGGAACGAAAGGACAACACCGAAAATCCAGTCGTTACACGACTGATTGGCAACGTCAGGGACAAGGTCTGCATTATGTTCGACGATGAGATCCTGACTGGTGGAACTCTAGTCAAGGGCGCCGAGATGCTGCTGCAAGAGGGAGCAAGAGAAGTGTGCGCCTTTGCTATCCACGGTGTGCTCGAAGATCAGCGCAGTTCAGCCTTCGAGCTAATACGTAGACTGGACGCCTCACCCATCTCGCACTTTGTGGTGACAGATTCGGTTCCTGTCACGCCAAAGCTTGTTGCTGCTAACAGCAGGAAGTTTGATGTCATACCCGTCGGATCACTCTTGGCCGAAGCGATTTGGCGTATCATTCACAATGAATCAGTTAGTGATCTTCACGATCCTGCCAATGTTGGGCTTTATCGTTCTTGATGTCTCCGCGGAGTATTGGGCTGTCCCGATCTCCGCTTTTTTAATGGCTGAGACAATCAAACTTGACCCTGGTTCAGAAAAATGCTATACCGCGATTGGCAAGTGATACCAGAATCGACACGACTCACGAAGGAGGATGTCAATGAACTGTATCAGAAGCGGCATTCTTAGGGCCTGTTTTGCCTACCTTGTCACAGACAACAATGGCTTAAGTTGGCTTGTTGTTTCGGCTAGCCCAATACTGCATCGCATAGACCAATTTACCTCAACATTGGCTCTGGTCGATGAAGCGCCCGGATCGTCTCGGCACTGTCTTGTCGGGAGCATTACTGATGACGACGGCGATATTCTTTGCTCGGCACCCGGCCCCGAGACTATCTTTAATCAGATTGTTCGATCTCAGATATCGTTTAACGAGTGGCGCCTGCGCTTCGAGAGACAGGTGCGAGAAAGAGCGTTCCTTGCCAAACAGGCAGAGGAATTAGCCAACCGAAACCGTCGCAACGACACGGCTAGCGACATCTTGAGCAAGCTGCAGATCAGTGAAACGGATCGGGCAACCGTTGCAGACGCGCTAGCTCTGTGGGTAGAAGCACGGAGTAAATGAGGACTGTCGGTTGGAAACCATTGACAGGACTAAATAATCATGGTAGGATACTGGCTGTTCGCATATCACTGTTCGAAAGACCATCCGAGGAGGAGTAAGCCGATGTCGAACGCAGTAGCACTAGAAGAAGTCGTACCCGCCGAAGAGTCAGCGCCAGAAGAAGCGCTGGACGCAATCGGGCGAATGGACGAGGTCTTCGGGCCGGATGCCTACGCTCTCCGGGTCACCGCGACGCCGGACGGCCAGGCCACGATCGTCCTCGTGGCCGGCGAGAACCCGAATGACGAGTCAGCCAGAGAGCTGACCGGCCCCGTCACCACCACGCCCCGCCTGGCAGCCACGATTGTTGCGCAGGTCTTCGAAGAAAGCGCGGTCAGTGAGCCTGGTCACGTCGCCGACGCAGTC